>VOFH01000466.1_pt1 | contig 472001 bp, 461 predicted proteins | sample 5384091 | NCBI WGS metagenome assembly VOFH01 (sample SAMN12384727, study PRJNA508395) | human gut metagenome | isolation source: healthy gut G | host: Homo sapiens
ATGGTCTGGCCGCTGCGGTCGGCACTGCGGCCCAGCAGGTAATCGCAGCTGACGCCGTAATAATCAGCTACCTGTACCACAAATGCCAGGCTGCACTCCCGGATGCCTTTCTCATAATGGGAAAGCTGCGCCTGGCTGATGCCAAGCTCCTGCGCCGCCTGTTTTTGGGTAATGCCCCGCTCTTTGCGCAGCAGCGCAAGAATACGGTTGAACTCGCTTGCCATATAATTCCTCTTTCACACCGTCATTTCTCGGTGTACATACTACGTGATGTATATTATATCCGCAAAAAAACGCTTTGTAAACCCGTGTTTCGACGGTGTTTTCGGCCCGAAAACAGCGCAGGATTTTTATGTTCCCATAATTTGGGCCAGCCCCGCCCCGCCGGGTATAAATATTGTGGGCGAAAAAATACAGCCCGTTATATTCCGCCTGTTTTGTAACTAAATTGTAACTATTTATCGTTGTCAAAAGCGCTATTTTGCGGTATCCTTTTATAATACAGATACAGAAAGTGAGATATTGCTTTGAAATATTACAAACTGCATTTAATCCGGCACGGCCGGATTCACATCCAGCGTTTTACCACTGGCATCGGTCAGCTGCAGCGGCGCTGTGGCATCGCCCTTGGTCCACTGGATGGTCTCCCATCCGCCTTTTGTCAGGTAGATGCCGGTGCCTCCGGTCAGGTCATACTGGCGGGTCACGCCGTCATCCTTTACACCAGAGGAAGCATACAGCACAAACACATTGGTGAACGCTGCCTGCTCGTTATTGCCCGCATCCATCATGGGGCTGCCATCGGCATTGTTTTTCAGGTACAGGCCCACTTCCGGCGAATAAACCAGTTCTTCGGTATCCTTGTTGGAAAAGGTGATATACAGGCTTTTGGCATTCTGCTGCTCCGGGTCCTTGCGCTGGACAAAGTGGAACAGCGGCATGTTGGCACCGGCGGTATCAGTGTTATAGGTTGCCAGGCCGGTGTTGATCAGATCTTTTGTGGTGTACCAGCAGTTTTCCTCCCGGTAGCCGCTGTTGGCGCGGTCCTCGTCAAAGGCAAAACCTGCGGTGCCCGCATGGTAGCCGTCCAGATCCTGGTATTGCAGCACGTTCAGCAGGTTGGAAGCATACACGCTTTTGTTAATGTGTACCGGAACGGCATTCAGCGGCAGCACTAGCTGCAGCGGCAGATCCCGCCCTGGGGCCACCGGGCCGGCTTTTTCCACGCTGTCCACACTGGCAAACACCGCGGTCAACCCGGCAGTCTTGCCCTCGGTCACGCCCTCAATCAGCACATCCGCAGCGGCAATGCCCCACTGGGGGGTGCTGCCATCCCCGGTGCGGATGCTGACCGCCACCGGGCGCTGGTTGGTATAATCGCCCTGCTCCCCGGTCAGAGGGTTCATTTCGGGTTCCGGCGTTGGGGTGGGTGCTTCTGTCGGCTCTGCTGTGGGCTGCGCTGTGGCCGCTGCGGTGCCTTCCGCCGGGGCGCAGCCTGCCAGCAGCACAGCCAGCGCCAGGGCTGCGGCACACAGGGGGTATTTTTTCTTGTTTGAACGCTCAGTCATACAGACTCCTGTTATAAAAAAGTACCCGCCCTGCGGGCGGGCACTTTAGACTGTCGAAAAAAATTCTAAAAGCCATTCCAAGCGGCAGACATGCGCCGACGCTTGGAATACCTTGCAAGCAAAAAAGGCATGAGAACATGCTTTTTTTGCGATAGGGTGATTTCAAAGGAGAGGTGCAGGAGCGTGGCGCTCCGGCGTCACGCTCAATCCGCCCAGGGGATATCCTCACCGCTGTCATCGCTGGCGGTGTCATCTGCGCTGCTCTGGTCGGCGGTATCCTGCTGCGGGGTGTTGTCCTGCTGGGGGGCAGACTCCACGCTCTGGCTGTCATTGCTGGTATTGGTGGTGGTGCTGCTCTGGGTGGTGCTCTGGGTATTGCTTTCGGTGTTGCCCACAGCCTGGTTGTTGCGCGCTGCGCTGACCAGGTCGGTGGTGGAAGTCCCCAGGCTTTCACCCGCCTTGGCGTCGGCATCAATGGAAGTGTTGGAAGCGCTTACCGTTGCGGCATCCAGGTCAAAGTCGGCCAGGTTGCCCACCTTCAGGTTGATGGCTTCGTCCACATCCACAATGGTCACATAGCTCTTGCCAATATTGATCTCGCAGGGGGTATCGCTGCACTGGCCGTTTTCATTCAGATAGTACAGGCGCAGGGCTTCCAGCGGGGTACCCTTCTGCCAGTAGATCTTTTCGCACTTGCCGCCATAGAGGTAATAGCCGATGCCGCCCCAGCTGTATTCTACATACTGCAGGTCCGTGGTTTCGTGGCCGGGGTAGGTGTGAATATCGGTGAACAGAACGATCACATTGGGGAATTGCAGCTGATAATCGTTGTACTCTTCGTCAATGGTATCACGCCAGTTGCCGGAGAAGTTCTGCTGCATCAGGTAGACGTTGTTGGTGTTATCGTACAGGAAACGGGTCTTGTAGGACTGGCTGTGGCTGATCTCCACATATTCGCCGTCCTTCACCACCGGGCCGTCCTTGGTGGTCAGCTGGGAATCCTGGGACTGGGTCAGGTCGCGCACCGGGTTATCCTGGCGGTAATCCACAAAGTTAAAGAAAGTGGAATTGTAGGTGCGGTTCATATCCACATTGTTGTTGGTGATATACTTTTCAATGTTTTCGCCGCTGGTGTACATCGTGTGTTCCAGTGCCAGGCCGTTGCCATAGCTCAGGCCGCGCCAGTTCACACGGTTGTAATCACGGTAGCCGGAAGCACCATCATTGTTGTTCAGCAGGCCGTAATCATAATCCAGGGCGTACTGCTGCATGACAACAGACTGGCCTTCGTGGATATACAGGGCCTGCCAGGGCAGGATCAGCTGGAAGAACTGGTCACGGCCGGAACGGATGGGGCCAATCTCATCAATATCGTGGTAATCATTGAACACCGGCATAAAGCGGGTGATGCCGCCTTCCACCTTGATTTCAAACAGCATCTGCGCCTTGGAAAGGCCACGCTGCGGGCGGGCGTCCACAAGGTTGTTCACCATAAGGGCGGTAATGCGCTGGCCCTCGGGATAATTTTCGCCTGTGAGCGTCTGCCCAGCTCGACCTACAAGAGCCTGAAGGCAACCATTGAAAAGGGTCAGGCCCTTGACCTGGAAGTAGCCAATGTTGTGGCCAGCGTGATGAAGCGCTGGGCGATTGAGCAGGGCGCCACCCATTACACCCACTGGTTCCAGCCGTTGACCGGCATCACCAGTGAAAAGCATGATGGTTTTGTCAGCCCCCAGCCGGATGGCACCGCCATCATGGAGTTCTCCGGCAAGGAGCTCATCAAGGGCGAACCGGATGCTTCCTCCTTCCCTTCCGGCGGCCTGCGCGCCACCTGTGAAGCCCGCGGCTACACCGCCTGGGACCCCACCAGCTACGCTTTTGTAAAGGACGACGTGCTGTGCATCCCCACCGCGTTCTGCTCCTACACCGGCGAGGCACTGGATAAAAAGACCCCGCTGCTGCGTTCCATGCAGGCCATCAGCGACCAGGCCTGCAAGGTACTGCACCTGTTCGGCAAGGATGTTGAGCGCGTTGCCACCACCGTTGGCCCGGAGCAGGAGTACTTCCTGATCCGCAAAGAGGATTACAACAAGCGCTTGGACCTGGTTCTGACCGGCCGCACCCTGTTTGGCTCTGCACCGTCCAAGGGCCAGGAACTGGAAGAGCACTACTTTGGTGTGATCCGCCCCATTGTCTCCGACTTTATGAAGGATCTGGACAACGAGCTGTGGAAGCTGGGCATTCCCGCCAAGACCAAGCACAACGAGGTTGCCCCCTGCCAGCATGAGCTCGCCCCCATTTACGATACCACCAACGTCGCCATCGACCACAACCTTCTGACCATGGAAATGATGAAGAAGATTGCCGATAAGCACGGCCTGGTCTGCCTGCAGCACGAAAAGCCGTTCGAGGGCGTTAACGGTTCCGGCAAGCACAACAACTGGTCCATCGGCACCAAGAGCGAGAACCTGCTGGATCCCGGCGATACCCCGATGGAAAACCTGCAGTTTATGGTGTTCCTGTCCGCCGTCATCAAGGCAGTTGATGAATACGCAGACCTGCTGCGTACCTCTGTTGCCACCCCCGGCAATGACCACCGCCTGGGCGCTAACGAGGCACCCCCGGCCATCATCTCCATCTTTGTCGGTGAAGAGCTGGAAGCTGTTATCGATGCTGTCTGCACTGACAGCCCCTATGCCGGCCCTGTTAAGATGAAGATGGACCTTGGCGTTGATGTTCTGCCCAAGTTCAGCAAGGACACCACCGACCGTAACCGTACTTCTCCGTTCGCCTTTACCGGCAACAAGTTCGAGTTCCGTATGCCCGGTTCCGCTGAGAACCTGAGCGATGCCAACACCATCCTGAACACTGCTGTTGCCAAAGAGCTGAAGCAGTTTGTTGCCGATGTGGAGGGCGCTGCTGACTTTGAGTGCGCTGCCGCCGCCTGGGTCAAGAAGACCCTGAACGACCACCGCCGTGTGATCTTCAACGGCAACGGTTACACCGAAGCCTGGGAAGCTGAGGCTGCCCGCCGTGGCCTGCCCAACCGCAAGTGCACCCCCGATGCCATGGTCGCCCTGAAGGAAGAGAAGAACATCGAACTGATGGAAGAGTTCGGCGTTCTGACCAAGACCGAAATGCTGAGCCGTTACGAAGTTGAGATGGAGCACTACTCCAAGATTATCAACATCGAAGCCCGCACCATGCTCAAGATCGCATCCAAGCAGCTGATTCCTGCCGCCACCAGCTATATGGGCGAAGTTGCCAGCACCGCCGCAGCCAAGACCGCTGCTGTGGAAGGCATCTCCACCAAGTCCGAAACAAAGCTGTTGACTGCACTTTCCAAATACACTGACGAGATGTCTGATGCAACCGACGCTCTGAAGGCTGTGACCGATAAGGTCAGCGCCCTGGACGATGAGACCGCTAAGGCTCATGCTTTCCATGATGAGGTTCTGCCCGCCATGGATACCCTGCGCGCCGCCGCTGACGCTGCTGAAGAGCTTGTCGATGAGGATTACTGGCCGCTGCCGTGCTACAGCCGTATGCTGTTTTACACTGAGTAAGCAGTGACCCAAAAAGCCCCCGGCAGCAAGGGTTTGTGCTTTGCACAAAATGCCGGGCACGGCTTTTTAACACGCCATTCTCCTTTTCCTATTTCTTACACCAGCTCGAAAGGCCCACCGCGAGGTGGGCCTTTCGAGTTTAGGTAGAAGTCAGTTGAAAGTTAGAAGTTAGGAGTTTATTGGGTTCAATGCTGAATAAACTCCCGGCACTCGTCCCGCCCTATCGACCATACCGGAACTTTGCTCCATATGCTATAATGGGATTAACCAAAAGGCAACGGGCGCACAATGTGCGCCCCTACGGAATTTCTAATTGCTAATTCCTAATTGCATCAACTCCTCACTCCTACCTCCTAACTACTCTCCCCTCTCTGCCAACTATGTAGCTCAAACATTGGAGGATTCCACCATGAAGCATACTGCACAGGATATCCTGAACTATGTCGAAGATAACGACGTAAAATTTGTACGTCTGGCGTTCTGCGATATTTTCGGCAATCAAAAAAACATCTCTGTCTTTGCCGGGGACCTTCCCTATGCCTTCGAGCAGGGCGTCTGCTTTGACGGCAGCTCCATTGCCGGGTTTATGAACACTGAGGAGAGCGACCTTGTGCTTTGGCCAGACCCGGACACAATGACCATTCTGCCCTGGCGCCCCACCGAGGGCCGCGTGATGCGCATGTACTGCGATATCACCCTGCCCAATGGCCGCCCCTTTGCCGGCAACAGCCGCGGGTACCTGCAATCGGTGGTCAAGCGCGCCAAGGCCATGGGCCTGCGCTGCGATGTGGGCTGCGAATGTGAGTTCTATCTGTTCCAGACCGACGAGCACGGCAACCCCACCCGCATCCCGATGGACCACGGCGGCTACTTTGACATTGCCCCTTTGGACAAGGCCGAGAACATCCGCCGCGAGATCTGCTTTGCCATGGAGGATATGGGCCTGCGCCCCCAGCACAGCCATCACGAAAGCGGCTTTGGCCAGAACGAAGTGGACTTTATGTATTCCACCGCGCTCAAATCAGCCGATAACCTGAACACCTTCAAAAGCACCGTCAAAGCTATTGCGGACCGCAACGGCCTGTTTGCCAGCTTTATGCCCAAGCCCATGCAGGACCAGGCCGGCAGCGGCATGCATGTGAATGTTTCCATCCACCGGGATGGCAAAAACCTGTTTCAGGGCGACATTGCCCCCGACAGCGAGGCCGGACATTTTATTGCCGGTATTCTGGCGCACGCACGGGAGCTGACCTGCTTCTGCAACCCGATTCCCAACTCTTACACACGGTTTGGCAGCTGCGAAGCCCCCAAGTATGTGAGCTGGAGCCGCCAGAACCGCAGCCAGCTGGTGCGCCTGCCTTCCGCCACCGGCGAATTCTGCCGCCTGGAGCTGCGCAGCCCCGATCCCTCCTGCAACCCATATCTGGTCATTGGCCTGATCCTGGCCGCCGGGCTCGACGGCATTGAAAAAAAGATGCCGCTGCCCGCTCCGGTCAACCGCAATCTGTTCCACAAGAGCGCCGCCGAAGGGCTGGAAAGCCTGCCCGAAAGTCTGCGCGAAGCCATCACCATTGCCGCACAGAGTGACTTTATCGCCAAAGAGCTGCCTGTGCCGCTGATGAACAAATACTTTGAATACCAGACCCAGCTGTGCCATGGTTACGAAAGTGCCCCCGACCCCCAGGCATGGGAGCGTGAAAACTGCTTTTTGAAGATTTGATGTTTCCCAAAGCAGGGCAGATTTTGTAATTTAACAGATGGGCGGTGATGTGTTTGTGCCTTCAGCTTTGATTGCTTCTGCGGGGAACAACGCAAATGAATACCTGGCAAAGCATGTAGCGGAGCTGGGTTACCTGCGCCCCACCATTGTGGCCAGCGGCGGCGAAGCCCGCCGCCGCATGGGGGATATTGATTTCGAGGTTGTGATCATCAACACCCCCCTGCCGGACGAGTTTGGCCACGAACTTTCGACCTATGCGGTAGAAAAATCAAACGCCGGTGTCATTCTGCTTGCCAAGGCGGGCACCGCAGACCAGATTGCCGATAAATTGCAGCAGCACGGTGTGTTGGTGTTGGCAAAGCCCTTTACCGGGGTGCAGTTCCGCCAGGCCGTTCAGATGGCCGCCGCCTGCTGCCGCCGCCTGGATTATCTGCGGCAGGAAAACGACAAACTGCGGGATAAGATTGCCCAGATCCGGCTGGTGGACCGTGCCAAGTGCTATCTGACGTTGCCCTTGATGGAATCCCGCGTGTCATCGCAGAAAAATCCAATCCGGTCGCTCAGCACGTCCAGGGCACGCTTGTCCGCCGGGCGGGCGCCGCCCTCAAAGTTGGTACTGCCGCCCTGCCACGGCTCGCCGTAAAGCAAGATGTCCTGCCCGCCGGGCAAAGCGTCCAGCGCGGCGCGGATAGCGTTCATCGTGTCGGCGTCTTCCAGCGCCATCAGATCAAAGCGGAAGCCGTCGATGTGGTAGGTCTGCGCCCAATAAAGTATCGAATCCACGATGTATTTTCGCACCATGGGCCGCTCGCTGGCCAGGTCGCAGCCGCAGCCGGAACCGTTGGTCATCTGGTCGTTGGGCCAGCGGCGGTTCCAGTAGCCGGGCACGGTGCGCTCCAGGTTGCTGTCGCTGTGGTAGGTGTGGTTGTACACCACATCCATCACCACGCCCAGCCCTGCGCTGTGCAGGGCCTGCACCATGGCGCGGCATTCCCGCACGCGCACCTCGCCGTGGAACGCATCGGTGGCATAGCTGCCCTCGGGCACATTGTAGTTTTGGGGGTCGTAGCCCCAGTTGTAGCCGCCGTCTGGGCGGGATTCGTCCACGGTCTCGTAGTCGAAAATGGGCTGCAGCTGCACATGGCTGACGCCCAGATCTTTCAGGTAGTTCAGCCCGGTGGGGTGTACGCCGTCCCCGTTCAGGGTGGTGTCCCCGGGTACGAAGCCCATGAATTTGCCGCGGTATTCGGCGGGCACACCGCTGTGTTCGTCGGCGGTAAAATCCGCCACATGCACCTCCCACACGCTGCGGGCGTGGGGCGGGATGACCGGGCGCTTGTCCTCGGCCCAGCCCTCGGGGGCCGCAGCGTCCAGGTCCAGCACCATGGCGCGCTGCCCGTTGGCCCCGGCCGTGCGGGCGTAGGGGTCAACGGCATCGGCGGTGCGGCCGTCGTGGAATTGCAGGTGGTAGAGGTAGTAGGTGTTTTTCCAGTCGCCGGAAAGCGTCAGGCTCCACACGCCGGCCCGCTCCCACTGCAAATGATGTGCACCCAGGTGGTGGGCGTTTGGCTCGGCGTCGGTGCCGGTGGCAAACAGCTCCACCGTGACGGCCGACGCCGTGGGGGCCCACAGCTTAAAGGTGGTAGCCGCAGGCGTGTAGTTGGCACCCAGGTCGGTGCCGTTATAGTAAGGCAGTTCGCAGGCTTGCTGCCAATTCATGTGCAATCGCTCCTTAAGATTGTGCAAGATATTTTCATTATACCTGATTCCCCGCCCGTGCGCAACCGTTTCCGAGCGAAAGCGCTTACTTTTTGCCGTGTTTTGGGTGGCCTGGCGGTGGAAAGCGGAAAGCACTTTTGCAGTTACAAGGTATTACCCTATACCTTGTAACTGCAAAAGTGCCTTCCGGCCTGCCCTTATATGTATCATTTCGTATTGCTGGATAGAGTAAGAAATGAGACATGAGAATTATACGTATCTATGTATTTATTATGTCTCAGCTAAAATAAAGTGAGACATATTGCCAATAGAGAAACGACCGTATCTGCTATTTTTTACATAGCTGCAGGGGCGCACAAAGCGCCCGCCAAGTGTGCGGCTACGCAAACGCCCCTGCAAAATAAGTCTCATCTTATAAGCCATGAGACTCATTTATTTGCAATAAACATCATACCAACGTATTATATCAATATGTCTCATGTCTCAGCTTTCCCCTGCACCGGGGTTTGAGATATTTGAGACGCATCGGACAGGCTCCAATATTTTTCCCTGCCGCTGCGTTCTTCCTGTATCGGCAGGCCCTTGCGCGCACGGTAGACCGTTGCGCGGCTGATACCCTGTTTCTCACAGGCCGCCAGCACATCGCTGCTTTGCATCGTTTTGTTCTCCATCAGCATCCGGCGCATCACCGCCTGGGCCCGCTCACTGGGGCTGGCGGCGTGGCGGCGCTTTTCGTCGCTGTAAGTCAAAATCTGCGCGGCGGTCAGCTCACATTCCTCGTCGCTCCAATGCACCGCACCGTCCTCACCGATGGTAAAGGCCAGGCTGGCCCCCGGCAGCCCCAGCGAGTTCTTCTCCTGGGCCACCACACAGACGTCCGGCCGGGCGGGGTCGCGCCCCAAAAAGCAGACGCTGCGGGCCGCGTTGACGAAATCGCTGGAGCCGTTGATCAGCTCGCAGGGCCGCCCGTTAAAGCCCATCGGGGCTTTTTTGGTGTGGCAAATCAGCACCACGGCGGCGTTGGTGGCGTGCAGCAGCTTGTTCAGGTTGTCCATCATGAAGCGCACATCGTCGGTACGGTTCATGTCCAGCTTTTTGCCCACGTAGCTTTGCACAGGGTCAAATATGATGAGGTCCGGCTTGCCATCGAAAATTTTGTGCATCTCAAACAGCCGCGGGTCGGTCAGGGTCAGCTGGCGGGCATCGGACCGCATGACCATGACCCTGTCCAGCCGGGCGTCCATGGCTTCCAGGCGGGGGCGCAGCACGATGCTTTCGTCGTTTTCGGTAGTGAAATAGTAGACGTTGCCGGGCTTGCCGCCGGGCATCAGGTCGCCGTTGGACACGTGACTGGCCAGCCAGAGTGCCAGCGTGGTTTTGCCCTGGCCCGCGTGCCCGGCCAGAATGGTGATCATGCCGCGGGGCAGGTAGGGTTCCGCGAGATACTCGGCCTCGCGGGGCTGCACGCTGGCGATGGTTTGCAGCGGGCTGCCCTGCAATGCCACCCAGCGTGCCTTGCTGCGCACCGAGTCGCGGTTGAGCATCCACTCGACGTCCAACTCGCGGTTTCGCAGCATGTGCCAGTCCTCCATCTGCGCCGGCGTCGCGCCGCGCTGGCGGGCCGTGACTTCCAGGCGCTCCAGGCGTTTCACGCGGATGTCGGCGTCCTGGCCCTCGGCACAATAAGCATACCCCAGCGGCGACAACAGCGTCTCCACCTTCTCCCCCTCCAGAAACGCCGCAAAATCCCCCTCGGGAATCATTGCCGGGACAGTTTGGTTTTCTTCCATGTGATTTTTCCTTTCGCTGCAGTTTTTGTGTGTACAACTTATAGTGGTATTATAGCGCAGCGCAACCGAAAAATCAAGGTGTATTTACAACTTTATATAGTTGTTCAACAGTTGTTAAGATAAAAAAGGAGAGGGGCGAACGGTGGCAACCGCCGGGCGGCGCACGATTCATATTATCTCCCGCGGTACTCCCGGGGTGTCAACCCAAACTTCCTCTTAAACATTCTATTAAAATAGGAAAGGTTTTCAAACCCGCAGCTTTCCGCAATCGCCAACACGGTATCATCCCCCGCGCGTAAGGCCGCCGCCGCCGCATTGAGCCGGTGCTCATTCAAAAACGCGGTAAAGCTCTGGGCCGTCATGGCCTTGAACCACCGCATAAAGTGGCTGGCACTGCACCCGCAGGCGGCGGCCGCGCGGTCGATGGAAATATCTTCCATGTAGTGCTCCTCCACCAGCTGCAAAGCCGTCTTTAACCGCCGGGTGTCGGCGTTGTCGACGGGGGGCAGGTCGCCTTCGCGGCCCACTAAAGCCGCCAAAAACAACAGCAGTTCGCCCTTTATGCACAGCTCGTAGCCAATGTCCTTTATCTTATTAAATTCCTCGGCTGCGCGCAGACAGTTTGCCGCCCAGTCATAACTCCAATCATCGGGCGTTAAACGCATGGGCAGGGCCAGGCGGCCGCTTTGCAGGGGCAGCAGGTATTTTTCCGCCGCCACGTCGCCGCTGCCGCCCAGCAGCTCCAAATCGAAAATGATATTTTCGTACTCCATCCGCTCATTGTCCAGCTGGCGCAGGGCGTGCAGTACGCCGGGGGCAAACACATAGATGTCCCCCGCCGCGGCGGTGTAGCTGGTCAGACCCGCCTGCACGATGCCGCGTCCTTTTTTCACGAACACCAGCTCCATACTGTCGTGCCAGTGCAGGGCCACCTGGGTAAAATCCTGTGGGATGGCGCAGGGATAGATGTTGAACGGGAACCACGCTGCGCCGTGCTTTTTGGTTTCCCGCAAAGTTGGTTGATTTTCCATATTTTGCATTCCTGATGCTTGTATTGTACCACAATCCGGCAGAATTGCACAAGAATTTTACCGATTTTGTATGATATTCTGGATATAGCAAGAGGAAGTGCGGGCCGCACCGCAAGCTTCCCCACTTGAGGCCTGAACCAAAGGCGATACCAACGCCTTGGCCTCTGCAAATTCATTTTTTAGGAGGAACCCGCTATGCAGACCATGACGGAAACTTTACAGATGCTGATCGGCAAGCCCCTTGTCGAATCCACCGACCAGGAAATTTACCTTGCCCTGCTGGATCATTGTGCGCAGCAAGAGCGCCGCACAGGTACGCCCGGTCAACGGCCGCAAGCTGTATTATATCTCGGCTGAATTTTTGATCGGCAAACTGCTCTCCAACAACCTCATCAACCTCGGCTTGTATGATGATGTGCGTGATGCCCTTGCTGCCGCAGGCAAGAGCCTTGTCCGACATTGAGGAAGTTGAGCCGGAGCCGAGCCTTGGCAACGGCGGTCTGGGCCGCCTGGCCGCCTGCTTCCTGGATTCGCTGGCCACCCTCAACCTGCCCGGCGACGGCGTGGGCCTGCGTTACCACTTTGGCCTGTTCCACCAGAGCTTTGCCGACGGCTTGCAGAACGAACTGCCGGACCCCTGGCTGAACGAACATTCCTGGGCGGAAAAGACCGATATCACCTACCCCGTCACCCTGGCAGGCAAACCTTACACTGCCCGGCTGTACAAACTGGCCGTGACCGGCTACGAGGGCCGCACCAACACCCTGAACCTGTTTGACCTGGACACCATTGATGAAAGCATTGTGCATGACGGCATCCAGTTCGATAAAACCGCCATTGCCAAAAACCTGACCCTGTTCCTGTACCCGGACGATTCCGACGAAGCAGGCCGCATGCTGCGCATCTACCAGCAGTACCTGATGGTCAGCGCCGGTGCCCAGCTGATTTTGGCCGAATGCGCCGCCCGCGGCTGCAACTACCACGACCTGGCCGACTACGCCGCCATCCAGATTAACGATACCCACCCCAGCATGGTCATCCCCGAGCTAATCCGCCTGCTGGGCGAGAAGGGCATCGAGTTTGACGAAGCCGTCAAGATCGTAACCGACACCTGCGCTTACACCAATCACACCATCCTGGCCGAAGCGCTGGAAACCTGGCCGCGCAGCTATCTGGACAAAGTTGTGCCCCAGCTGATGCCGGTGATTGAAAAGCTGGATGCTGCCGCCAAAAAGCGCACCAATGATACCGGCCTTGCCATCATTGACGCCGACGACCGCGTGCACATGGCCCACATGGACATCCACTTTACCCATTCCACCAACGGCGTTGCCGCCCTGCACACCGAAATTTTGAAGGAATCCGAGCTGAACGGCTTCTACGAGCTGTACCCGGAAAAGTTCAACAACAAAACCAACGGCATCACCTTCCGCCGCTGGCTGCTGGAATGTGACCCCGCACTGGTCAAAGAGGTTGAATCCCTGATTGGCCCCGGTTTCCGCAAGGATGCCGCCGAGCTGGAAAAACTGCTGCCCTATGCCGAGGATGCCAATGTGCTGCAAAAATTCTCCCAGGTCAAGGCCGACAACAAAAAGGCCCTGGCTGACTGGCTGGAGCACACCCAGGGTGTGAAGGTTGACCCCACCGCCATGTTCGATATCCAATCCAAGCGCCTGCATGAGTACAAGCGCCAGCAGCTGAACCTGCTCTACCTCATCCATCAGTATTTCGAGATTCGCGCGGGTCACACCCCGGCTGTGCCGCTGGTGAGCATTTTTGGTGCCAAGGCCGCCCCAGCTTACATCATCGCCAAGGATATCATCCACGCTTTGCTGACCCTGTCCAAAGTGATTGCCGCTGATCCGCTGGTGGCCCCCTGGCTGCAGGTCGTGTTTGTGGAAAACTACAACGTCACCGCCGCCGAAAAGATGATCCCCGCCTGCGATCTTTCGGAGCAGATCAGCCTGGCTTCCAAGGAAGCATCCGGCACCGGCAACATGAAGTTCATGCTGAACGGCGCGTTGACCCTTGGCACCATGGACGGCGCCAACGTGGAGATCAGCCAGCAGGTTGGCAACGAGAACATCTACATCTTCGGCCAGACCTCCGACCAGGTCATCCACCGCTATGCTGCGGGCGATTACAACCCGGCAGACTGGTACGAGGGCGACCCCAACATCCGCCGCGCCATCGACTTCCTGACCGGCCCCGAAATGCTGGCCGCCGGCAAGGAAGAGAACCTAGCCCTGCACGACGAGCTGATCCACAAGGACTGGTTCCAGACCCTGCCCGACTTCAACGCTTATGTGGTGCGCAAGGGCCAGGCCCTGTCCGACTATGCCTACGACCCGCTGGGTTGGCGCCGCAAGTGCCTGCTTTTTATTTTATGTCGCGGCTTTCGGTGTTCCGCCACCTTGCGGCGGACACCTCGATAGAATGGCATCTATCCGCAAGGCTTTCCTTTTTTGTGACCAAAAAAGGAAACGAAAAAAGTCTCGCTGTTCCGAGGCAGCGAACCCCGGCCTAGGGGCTACTCGCCCCTAGGAACCCCAAAGAGGAGGGTCAGAGAAAAAAATCCTAAAAAATGCAGGAGTGCTGCATTTTTCTTAACGGATTTTTCCCTCTTCCCACATTGACCCCTCCGGGGCCAAAACATAAGGGTGTAGAGGCTGTAGGGGCGAACAGTGTTCGCCCGTGCAGTTATGTGGTTACGCCAAATTCTACGGGCGCACATTGTGCGCCCCTACGATCTCAACAAACCAGACGGAGGGGGGCGGCGTCCTCGACGCCCCGTTTCGGCCCCGGAGGGGCCAATCTGGAGAAGGACACAAAAGCGTTAAGAAAAATGCAGCACTCCTGCATTTTTTAGCTTTTGGGTCCTTCGACCTCCGCTTTGGGGTTCTTAGGGGCGAGCAGCCCCTAAGCCGTGCCCCGCGCCTCGGAAGTAGCGGGACTTTTCTGGTACTCTTTTGGTCACAAAAGAGTACGCATAGCGGCTAGAAGCCGTTAAAAAAGGCCCTGCCGCAAGGTAGGCAGGGCCGGTCAGGCACAAACTATCAATCTTTATTTTTCGCCGCGCCAAGCGCTTTCGGCTTCTCTGCGTCGTCCATCAAAAGCTTGGCCCGGGTCACCACGGCGCCGCCAAATTTTTTCCGCAGGGCATCGGCGGCACGGTCCAGCTTTTCCTGTTTGTCCAGCCGGGCGGTGTCGGTAAATAGATCCAGCTGCTCAAAATTGTCGGTGCCGGTCTTTTCGGCGCTCACCCCAACAAGGCGCACTGGGCGGTCGGGCCACATCTGGCGCATCAGCTCGACGGCCACGTGGTACAGCCGGTCGGTGGAGTTGGTCGGATTGGGCAGCGTGGTCTGGTGGCTGGTGCGGCGGAAGGCGTTATCCACCAGCTGCACCGTGATGACCCGTGCGGTCTTGCCGTCCATCCGCAGCCGCCGCCCTACCGAGTCACACAACGCCAGCATCGTGGCGTCGGCCTGTTCGGGCTTCTCCAGATCTTTCGGCATCGTCACGCTGTTGCCGTAGCTGTTGTCCCTGGCGCGCTGCTTGGTCAGCGGGTCGGCCTCACGGCCGTTGGCGTAGTTCCACAGCGTGTCGCCGCGGGTACCAAACAGCCGCACCGCCGTGTCGCGGTCCATGGCCGCCAGCTCACCGATGGTATACACGCCCCAGGCGTTCAGCCGCCGCGCTGCGCTGGGTCCCACGCCGAACAAATTGCCCACCGGCAGCGGCCACATCTTGGCGGGCACTTCCTCGGGGAAGAGCGTATGCACCTTGTCGGGCTTTTCAAAGTCGGATGCCATTTTGGCCAGCAGGCGGTTGGGCGCTACGCCCACGTTGACGGTGAACCCCAGCTCCCTATAAATGCGCTGGCGGATGGCGTGGGCCACAGTCAGCGGCGGGCCGAAGAGCTGCTCGGTGCCGGTCATGTTCAGGAAGGCTTCGTCGATGCTGTACTGCTCCACATCGGGCGTATAATCTTGCAAAATCGCGATCATCGCCTTGCTCTTCTGCACGTAAAAGTCGAAGTCCGGCGGCACCACCTTGATGCCCGGGTACTTGGTGCGGGCAGCAAACAGGCTTTCGCCGGTTTTGATGCCGTATTTCTTGGCGGGGCCGCTCTTGGCCAGCACGACGCCATGGCGCTGGGCTTCGTCGCCGCCCACCACCGCCGGGATGGTGCGCAGGTCCACGTCCTCGCCGTCCCGCAGATGCTTGATGGCCGACCAAGACAAAAACGCCGAGTTGACATCCACATGGAAAAAGATTTTGGACATGGGCACCTCCTTTCCCGGTTATAAAAGGCTCCCCTTGAGGGGTAACTCCCCGCAGTGCGGGGAGATGTCGCGCAGCGACAGAGGGGCCCGGCCGCGGCTGAGCTGAAAGCCAAAAAGAAGGCCGGCATCCCCCACGATACGCTGCGCGGCAAAAACGTTGCGCTGATCTTTGAAGAAAACTTCTACCCGCACCCGCTGCTCCTTTGAGGTTGCCGCCCACGATCTGGGCATGGGCTCCACCTATCTGGATCCAACGGGCAGCCAGATCGGCAAAAAGGAATCCATTGCCGACACCGCCCAGGTGCTGTGCGGCATGTTTGACGGCATTGAGTACCGCGGCTATGGCCAGGAGATTGTGAACGAGCTGGCCAAGTATTCCACCGTACCGGTATGGAATGGCCTGACCAATGAGTTCCACCCCACCCAGATTCTGGCTGACTTTTTGACGATCAAAGAGCATTTTGGCAAGCTGGCCGGGCTGAAATTCGCTTACATGGGCGATGCCCGCTACAACATGGGCAACTCCCTGATGATTGGCTGCGCCAAGATGGGCCTACACTTTGTTGCCTGTGCCCCCAAGGCATACTGGCCCGCCCCGGAGCTGGTGGAAAAGTGCAAGGCCATTGCCGCCGAAACCGGCGCTACCATCACCCTGAGCGATGACACCGATGCCGTAAAGGACGCCGATGTGGTATACACCGATGTGTGGGTAAGCATGGGCGAACCGGTTGAAGTGTGGGCCGAGCGCATTGAAGCGCTTGCCCCCTATCAGGTAAACACTGAACTGATGGCAAAGGCAAAGCCGACCGCCGTATTCATGCACTGCCTGCCCGCCTATCACGACCACAAGACCGCCGTTGGCAAGGAGATGGGCGAAAAGTTTGGCCGCGACGCCATGGAAGTGACGGCTCTTCCTGATCGTTCAGGGAGATGTAGTAGGTGCCCATGATCTCGTCCAGGTAGAAGTCGCCGCCGTCCTCGGCTCTGGTCAGGCTGGGGATCTCATCGGTGGGGACGTCCTTGACCAGCTGGGCCTCGCCGCTGTTGTAAGCAGCGTAGGAAGCGCTGGAGTCCTCCAGCAGCAGCAGGGTGATGGTGTCAGAGACGATCTTGCTGGAATCCCAGCCGCCAACTGAAGTGACCCCGAAAAGTTAGACAATATTTTGAAGTAAAAATTGTTCAAGCAGCCGAAAGGGCTTGTTGTCTGTGAATTGCAGGCGGCAAGCCCTTCAGTTTTGCCTTGATTCTGCGGTTGTTGTAGTAATCCAGATATGCAACGAGTTCCTGCTTGAAGTGTTCCATGGACTGAAATTCTTGCAGATATAACAGTTCACTTTTGAGCAGTCCGAAGAAATTTTCTATCACAGCATTGTCCAGACAGTTCCCTTTCCGGCTCATGCTTTGCCGGATGCCTTTCTCTCGGAGCATCCGTTGATACTGTTTATGTTGGTACTGCCAGCCCTGATCAGAATGGAGAATGAGGTTTGTTCCGTCTGGAATTTTTGCAAATGCCTCGTTCAGCATGGTTGTCACCATGCTGAGCACAGGGCGATCCGATATGGTATAGCTGACCAGATCGCTGCTGTGCAGATCGAGAATTGGAGACAGATACAGTTTCTCGCCAAACAAACTGAACTCTGTCACATCGGTGACCCACTTCTGGTTTGGCTTTTCGGCGCGGAAGTCCCGGTTTAACAGATTTGGTGCAATTTTGCCAACTTCACCCTCGTAAGAACGATACTTCTTCATCCTGACACGGCAAACTAAGCCCAGCTCCTTCATAAGCCGCTGGACAGTCTTGTGGTTCAGGAGGAAATTGCGCTTATGAAGTTCTGTTGTAATGCGGCGATAGCCGTATCTTCCTTTGTTTTCGTGGTAGATGGCCGTGATCTCCGCTTTGACAGCTTTATACTTATCTGCACTGTTCATCCGCTTCAGATGGTAGTAGAAAGTGGCACGGGGTAGTTGAGCGATTGAGAGAAGAATATCCAGAGAATGTCTTTGCCTCAGCTTTTGAACTACCTGCGTTTTCTGCGCTGGCGTCGCTCGTCTTCCAAAACCAAGGCTTGCAAGTTTTTTAGGTAATCGTTCTCCGCACGCAGTCGCTGCACTTCGGCCAGCAGATCTTCTTCCGTCTCTTTTGGCAGCTTCTTTGGCCGACCAGTGCTGTTGCGGCCCCGTCGCTCAACCGACAAGCCTTCCGGCCCTTCTTCCAAATAAATGCGTTCCCAGCGCTCTATAATTTTATGGTCGTTAATTCCAAATTCCTGCATTGCTGCATAGATACTCAGATATTCTTTTTTCATGGTTTCTACAACCATTTTCTTGAACTCCGGCGTATATCGTTTGTTTGGTTTTCCTCTTGACATAATAAATCACCCCATCTGTTAGATAGTATATCATACTGTCTAACAAATGGGGTGCTGTTCATTTTTACGATTGTGCCTTTTTACCTTATTATAAATATAGTAAGTTTTGCCAAGATTTCGCCCAGCCACTTTGCAGCGCCCATTTTTGTGCTATAATAAGATGTTAAATTGTGTGGAATTGGCGATTTGACGGCTGCTCTTTTCTGTAGGGGCCGATGCTTGCATCGGCCCGCCGGGCCACGCAAACATTTGTAGGGGCGAGCATTGCTCGCCTGCAGAAAGGCGGTGCGAATATGATGCAGCTTACCCTATTGGGCACGGGCGGCACACAACCCCTGCCGGACCGGGCGCTGGCGTCCCTGGCTGTGACGGTGCAGGGCCATACCCTGCTGCTGGATTGCGGCGAGGGCACCCAGGTCAGCCTGCGGAAATACGGCGTGAGCTCCTACCGCATCGATGCCGTACTGCTGACCCATTACCACGGGGACCACATTTTCGGCCTGCCGGGCCTGCTGCAAACACTGGCCAGCCTGAACCGCACCGCACCGCTGACGATCTACGGCCCGCCGGGGCAGGAGAGTATTGCGGCGGCCATCATGGCCTTAGCCGGGCCGCTGCCCTACCCTGTCGCGTGGAAGATCGCCGAGGGCACATGCAAAGAAGCAGGCCTGACGGTCACGCCGTTCCCCCTCAAGCACCGCGTGCCCTGCTGCGGCTACCGGCTGCACCTGCCCCGGGCCGGGCGGTTCGACGCCGCACGGGCCAAGGCCGCGGGTATCCCGCTGGAATACTGGCGGGTGCTGCAGGCCGGGCAGAGCATCGGCGGCTTTGCGCCGGGCGACGTATTAGGCCCGCCCCGCCGGGGGCTGACCGTGGTGTACGCCACCGATACCCGCCCCTGCCCCGCCGTGCTCGAAGCTGCCCGGGGCGCGGACCTGCTGTGCATGGACTCGACCTACGCCGACGACACCGACCTGCCCAAGGCGAAACTCTACGGCCACGCTACCTGCCGGGAGACCGGTGCGCTGGCCGCCGAAGCCAACGTGTGCCGCCTGTGGCTGACCCATTACAGCGCCGCCGTAACGGACCTTGCCCCCGGCCTTGCCGCCGCCCGGACCCAATACCCCGAGGCAGCAGCCGGGTATGACGGCCTGCAATTGGAACTGGAATTTGACGAGGGGTAATATGGGCAAATACAAAAAGGAACTGCTGTTCACCCTCGCCGTGCTGGCAGCGGCCGCCGGGCTTTGGCTGGCCACTCATGCCGGGCGCGGCACCGGCAATGTTGCCGTGGTGCGCTACGGCGACCCCCAGGTGGAGCAGCGCATCGACTTATCCCAAAACGCCGATTACGACATCGATACCGGCACCTACACCGTCCACCTGCATGTGGAAAATGGCGGCATCGCCTTTGTGAACAGCCCCTGCCCCGACCACCTGTGCGAGGGGTTCGGCATTTTGCAAAACGCCGGTGACTGGGCGGCCTGCATGCCCGCCCGCACCAGCATCACCATAGAAGAAAAATAAGGAGCGTTTATGAATCCTACTTTTAAACAGGTCACCAAGACCCGCTACGTCCAACTGGTCGCCGAGCTGGCCCAGGAAATTTTTGTTCAGCATTACACCAAGCTGACCCCAAAGTAGCCCGCGCCCTGGCGGAAAAGTACCAGAGTGATATCCTGACGGATGACGAGATCCACAGCGGCGTCATCAACTATTTTCTCATCTATCTGGGCACCGAGCCGGTGGGCTACTTTGCCCTGGACCTGGGCCCCGCCGGCGCCATGTGCCTGAGCCGCCTGTTTATAAAAGAGAAAGCCCGCGGCCAGGGCATCGGCCGCAGCATTGTAGCCTACGCCCAAAACTGGCCGAGGGCGACGGCCGCAGCCGCCTGTACCTGCGCATCTGGGCCCGTGACCTGAAAGCCGAGGGCTTCGCCAAAAAATGCCGCTTCCGCAAGGCCGAGACCGTGCCGATGGAGGTTTTGCCGGGCACGACGCTGGATATTACCACTTGGGAGAAGCTGTGGCGCTAACGCGCTCAAAGAAGGGGTTCGTCGCTTGTGGCTGCGCCACGCTCCTGCCGCTTGGCGGCCAAAACAATGGCCGCCAGCCAGCAGAGCTGGCACCGCTCGTTCGGTTGCAAGCCCCACTGGGGCTTGCATCGCTGACGCGACCCCGAACCCCTCCTTTGGATTCACCCCGTCGCAAAAAAGCACATTTTCGCGCCTGACGACACAAAAATGCACTTTTTTGCTCTAGGGCAATACCGCATAATTCTAAGTGCCGATACGGCGAGCGAGGTGCGGCAGATGCTAAGCCAAAATGCTCGATAATACTTTGTGCTGCAAAGGTGAGCGCCGCCAGTGGCGGATGCAGCGAACCGAAGCAGGGGCAGCGGTCGCAGAGTGCGAGGGGCTTTTGCTCCCGAAGCACGATGCGGGTACCGCAACCCGACATTATCGAGCATTTTGGCAACGCAGATGCCGTGCCGCAGCCGCCGGAGCGGTGCTTAAGCCGTTAGGCGGTGCCCTTTGTCCGCCCCGCCACCGTGCGCCACTGCCTGCCGGATGCCGATATCCGGGATGAAGATTCCGCCATCGCCGCCGCGCTGGGCCCGCTGCCCACCGCCGGGGATCGTCGGGTTCTGATCGCCCACCAGATGGTGCTGGGCGGCGGCAGTCTGCCCACCTGTTCCGGCAGTGAGAGCGTTGTCGCCGATGTCAACGTCGGCACGGTTCAGGCCGTGGATGCTGCCCGCTTTACCGGCTACCTGTACACCGCCCTTGGCCACATTCACCGCCCGCAGCAGGTCGGCTGCCCCACTGTGCGGTACGCGGGCAGCCCGCTGTGCTATTCGCTGGATGAGTGCGGCGCGCAGAAAAGCGCCGTTCTGGTTCATATCGGGGCCAACGGAGCCGAACCGGAGCTTTTGCCCCTGCGCCCGCTGCACGCCATGCGCCACCTCACCGGCCCGCTGGACCAGCTGACCGCCGCCGATACCGTAACAGATGCCGAAGATTACATCTGGGCCACCCTGACCGACCCGGTTCCCCGCCCGGACGCCATGGCCGTGCTGCGTGCCGCTTACCCCAACGCCATGAAGCTGGATTACGCCCCCGGCGGCGCACTGGATACCGGCAGCGATGCCATCCAGCAGGCCGCCCAACTGCGCACCATGAGCTTTGACGAGCTGTTCGCCCGCTTTTTTGAAAAGATGCACGGCCGCACCCTTACCCCCGAAGAAACCGCAGCTCTGGCCCAGCTGCGCCAGGAGGCCGGACTATGAAACCTGTACGCCTGACCCTTTGCGCCTTTGGCCCTTATGCCGGCACCTGCACACTGGATTTGTCCGGCTTTGGCTCCAGCGGCCTCTTTCTGATCAGCGGCGATACCGGCGCGGGCAAAACCGCGCTGTTTGACGCTATCACCTTTGCCCTGTACGGCGAAACCACCGGCGCTTACCGCGAACCGGACATGCTGCGCAGCGACTATGCCATCCCCACTGATACCACCTTTGTGGAGCTGGAGTTCACCCACCGCGGCCGTACTTATACCGTCAACCGCACCCCGGAGCAGACCCGCGCCAAGCGCCGGGGCGAGGGCGTGACCACGGTTCCCGGCTCTGCCACCTTAGCGCAGGAACCGGATGCTCCCGTGACCGGTACCAAAGCCGTGACTGCAGCGGTGACAGCCCTGCTGGGCATTGACGCCCGCCAGTTTGCCCAAATCTCGATGATCGCGCAGAATGATTTTGCCCGCCTGCTCAATGCTTCCAGCACCGACCGAGCCGAAATTCTGCGCCGCGTGTTTGATACCGCCAGCTACCAGCGGCTTGGCAGTGCCGCCCGCACCAAAGCCGGGGAAGCTCTGCGCCAGGCTGAGCTTGCCAACCACACCGTTGTGCAGCTGCTGGCCGCTTTACAGCCTGCCCCCGGCAGCCCCCACACCGGCGAACTTGCCGATGCGCAGGACAGCCGTGACCCCTACCGTGCCCCCGCCGCGCTGGACTGGGCCGCTGAAATGATCGAAGCGGACACCGCCCTGACGGCGGAGCAATCCCAACAGCTGGATATCCTTGATGCCCGCATTGAAGCGCAGTCCGCCGCGGTGGAAGCCGCCCAAAACCGTGCCAAACTGCTGAGCAGTCTGGATGAAGCCCAGGCCAAAGCCGCCGAGCTGACTGCCCAGGCCCCCGCTTTGAATGCGGAGTGGGACAAGACTGAAGCCCGCCGCCCGGAGCTTGCCGAGCTGGATGCCAAGCTGCAGCGCTTTGCGGAGTGGGAGCCGCGCTATCAAGAGTTGAGCACCGCCGCAGCCAGCGCCAAAATCGCCCGCGCCCAGGCCGAGCAGGCCGCCGCGGCGCTGGAAAAAGACCAGAAAACTCTAAGCAGTACCGATACTGCCTTAGCCCAGCTGGAACCGCAGATCACGGCCTGCGGCGAACCGAACGCCGAGCTGGAAAGCTGCCGCAAAACCATTGAGCTGGCCCAAAGCCAGCAGCAGGACTGCCAAGCCCTGTTGGACGATATCCCCCGCCTGCACACCGCGCAAGCCAACTGGCAGCGCACTGCCGATGAATACCGGCAAAAGCAGCAGCAGGCCGATGCCGCCCAGCATTCCAGCGCCGAGATGCAACGCGCCCTGAATGCCGCCCGCGCCGGGATTCTGGCGCAAGATCTGGTGGATGGCACCCCCTGCCCGGTGTGCGGTGCTCTGCACCACCCAGCACCGGCTGCCCCCGCCCCCAGCCATGTCAGAAGCCGCCTGCAACGAAAAGCTGCGCAGGCAGCGGCCGCTGCGGCGGAAGCCAAAGCCTCCACCGCAGCCGGGAAGCCAAAGCCGCAGCCCAAACTCAGGGATACCCTGTATGCGCGGAGCTGATACCGCCGCCTTTCTGGCGCGTCGCCGCATTATACCGGGCCGCAGGCCGATACCCTGACCCCGGACGAGCTGCAAACCGCCCTGCAGGCCCAACATGACAGCCTGCGCCGGCCTTGCCGAAGTGCATGACCGCATGGCAAATGCTGAATCCCGCAAAAAGATCTGGAAAAGCTGACCCGCCAAAAGCCCAGCTGCGCCCAGCGCCCCGACCAGGCAAACGCTGTGGAGCAGGCCCGCACCGCACAGGCCAACGCCGGCCCCGCGGAAGCCCAGACCCCCTTGCCGAGGGGCAGAAAAACCTGCCCTGGCAGATGCCGCCGCTATGGCCGCCGCCGCGCGCCGAGACCCAAAAACAGCGCCGCACCCTGCAAGCCGCACTGGATGCCGCCGCCAAAAGCCGCGATGCTTTTTCCAAAGAACTTGCTGCGGCCCAAAGCGCCGCCCAAACCCTGGCCGAACAGGCCGGGGATACCGCCAGCCGCCCGGACCCTGCCGCCCAGCAGCAGGCCCTTACTGCACTGCAAGCTGAGCGCAAAAACCTGCGCGACCAAAACCAGGCCGCCCTGCACCGGCTGGATACCAACCGCGATGCCCTGACCAACCTAAAAAAAGCCATCACCGCCGCAGAATCTGCCCGCGCCAACGCCGCCATGCTGGATAACCTGAGCAAGACCATCAACGGCAATCTGCCCCAAAAGCAAAAGCTGCCCTTTGAACAGTATGTGCAGAGCTTTTATTTTGACGGCGTGGTCGCCGCCGCAAACCGTCGTTTTACCCGCATGACGGGCGGCCAGTATACCCTGCGCCGCCGCCAGAGCGCCGATATTGCCGCCAAGACCGCACTGGAGCTGGATGTGTTCGATGCCTACACCGGCAAGACCCGCCCGGTCGGTTCCCTTTCCGGCGGCGAAAGCTTTTTGGCGGCGCTCAGCCTGGCTCTTGGCATCAGCGATACCATCCAGGAAAGTGCCGGCGGCATCAGCGTGGATACCCTGTTTGTGGACGAAGGCTTTGGCACGCTGGACGCCGACGCCCTGCAAAAAGCCATCGACACCCTGACTGCCCTTGCCGGTTCCGATAAGCTGGTCGGCATCATCAGCCACGTCGAAACCCTCCAGGACCGCATCCCCAAACAAATCCTGGTCCAAAAGGGCGGCGACAAGGCGTTGTTTATGTTGCGGCTTGCGCCGCGTATTAAAATCATAACACTCTTATACTCTCTCCGTTTCCTCACTTCTAAGGCAACACCGCACAATTCCCGCCTTGCGGCTTAAGCACCGCTCCGGCAGCTGCGGCACGGCATCTGCGTTGCCAAAATGCTCGATAATGTCGGGTTGCGGTACCCGCATCGTGCTTCGGGGCAACAAAAGCCCCCCGCACTCTGGACCGCCGGTTCGACCCGCCACTGGCGGCGCCACTGGCGGCGCTCACCTTTGCAGCATCCAGTATTATCTGCGCTTTTGGCTTGGCATCTGCCGCACCTCGCTCGCCGTATCGGTACTTAGAATTATGCGGTATTGCCCTAATTATTGCCGCTTCCAAAAATTCCGTCCTTCAACTCCTAACTCCTACTTCCTAACTCCTAACTTATGAACCATCTTCTCCAATCTCAACTCCAATCCTATGCTTCCTCCGGGCTTTACCCCTTGCACATGCCGGGGCACAAGCGGCGGGTGGTGCCGGCACCGGGCCTGCCCGCCGGGTGGGATATGACCGAAGTTCCCGGCGTAGATGACCTGCACGATGCAGACGGCATTTTGGCCGATGCCATGGCCCGCACCGCCGCCCTGTGGGGGGCAAAGCGAACCTGGTATCTGGTCAACGGCTCCACCTGCGGCATTCTGGCCGCCATCCGGGCCGCTGTCGTCAGTTCCGGCCGCACCGCCGTCATCTGCGCGCGCAACTGCCACAAATCCGTTTACCACGCCATTGAGCTCAACCGCTTAACGGCACACTGGCTGGTGCCCCCCGTGGACCCGGCGTTCGGCATTTACGGCAGCATCACCCCCGCCATGGTAGCGGATGCCCTGCGCGCCTGCCCGGATGCCGCTGCGGTCATCCTTACCAGCCCCACCTATGAGGGTGTTTTGAGTGATCTTGCCGCCATTGCCGCTTTGTGCCACGCCGCCAACGTTCCCCTGATCGTGGACGAAGCCCACGGCGCGCACTATCTGCCACTGGCCGCCGCCCACGGCTGGCAGGGCGGTGCCATTGCTGCCGGGGCGGATGTCATCATTCAAAGCCCGCACAAGACACTGCCCAGCCTGACCCAGACCGCCCTGTTGCACTGGAACAGTTCTTTCATTCCGCCGCAGGAGCTGGAACGCCAGCTGGATGTGTTTGAAACCAGTTCCCCCTCCTATCCGTTAATGGCCAGCCTGGACGGCTGCACCGGCCTGCTGGCCGAACACGGCGATGCCTGGTTTGCCGTCTGGCGTGCCCGCTTGCAGCGGTTCAGCGGCGCTGTGCGCCCACTGCGCCGCCTGCGCGTGCTCTGCCATGGGATGGATGATGTTTCTGCCCACCCCGGCTTTTTTGCCCACGATTCCGGCAAGATCCTCGTCAACGGTGCTGCTGCCGGGCTGACCGGCCCCGCCCTGGCGGAACTGCTGCGCCGGGACTGGCAGTTTGAAACCGAGATGTCCTGTGGTGCCAACGTGCTGGCCATGACCTCCCCCTGCGATGAAGAAACCGCCCTTGACCGTTTTGCCGCTGCCCTGTTGGTGATCGATGCTGCGGCGGCGCAGAACGCTCCCCTGCCCGCCTCGGCGCAGGTGCTGCCCACCCCCGGCCCAGCCGCCTGTTCCATCGCACAGGCGCTTTTTGCCCCGCACACCGCGTTGGCACTGCAACATGCCGTTGGCCGCGCCTCGGCGGAGTATGTCTGGGCATATCCGCCGGGCGTTCCGCTGCTGGCACCGGGCGAAGTGATCACTCCGGAATTCATCGCGGCCTGCACCGCCCTTGCTGCCTGCGGCACCCACCTGCACCACACTGGCCTTGGCAGTGGCTCCACTTTGGATGTTCTGCCATAGCACCATTCCTGTTGTGGGCAAAAAACTGCCCGCCTCCCCGCAAAAATCCCCGCTTTTGCTTGACAAACCCTATGGTTTCCGTGTATATTTAATATAATCTATATTTATAGAAGAGGTGAAATTTCATGAAGCACATTCAGACTCTGAACACCCGCGATATGGCTAAGAGCCTCCAGAACGGCGGCTGCGGCGAATGCCAGACTTCCTGCCAGAGCGCCTGCAAGACCAGCTGCGGCATTGCCAACCAGCCTTGCGAGAAGAAGTAATTTTTACTTGAACTGGCTTTCTGCCGGGACTGCCTTTTACCAAAAAGGCGCTCCCGGTTCTTTTTATGTAACCCCACTTTGATTCGGATATGAGGAATAGTATGATCCATCAATATAAACTCAACGGCTACAACATTGTGCTGGATGTCTACAGCGGCAGCGTTCACGCCGTAGACGAACTGGCGTATGCCGCCATCGCTCTGGTCGATGCCGGCCACCCCCGCGCAGAAGCTGCCGACCTGCTGGCAAAGAAATATGCTGACTATCCCGAAGTGACCGCCGAGGACATCAACGACTGCTTTGACGATATCGAAGAACTGAAGGCCGATGGCAAGCTGTTTGCCGAAGATATTTACGCTGACCATGCCTTTGACTTCAAGAATCGTTCCACCGTTGTCAAGGCACTCTGCCTGCATGTGGCCCACACCTGCAATCTGAACTGCGAATACTGCTTTGCCGCCCAGGGCAAGTTCCACGGCCAGTCCGGCCTGATGAGCTTTGAGACCGGCAAGCGTGCGCTGGATTTCCTGGTGGAGCACAGCGGCACCCGCCACAACCTGGAAGTCGACTTTTTCGGCGGCGAACCGCTGATGAACTTTGAGGTCTGCAAACAGCTGGTTGCCTATGCTCGCAGCATTGAAAAAGAAAAAGGCAAGAACTTCCGCTTCACCCTGACCACCAACGGCATCGGCATCACCGATGAAGTCATTGAGTGGGCCAACAAAGAGTGCTACAACGTGGTTCTTTCTCTGGATGGCCGCAAGGAGGTCAACGACCGTTTCCGCAAGGATATTGCAGGCCGCGGCAGCTATGACCGCATTGTGCCCAAGTTCCAGCAGCTGGTCAAGGCCCGCGGCGGTAAGGGCTACTACATGCGCGGCACCTTCACCCATTACAACACCGATTTCACCAACGACCTGTTCCACATGGCGGATGATCTCGGCTTTGACGAGCTTTCCATGGAGCCGGTCGTGAGCAAGGCCGGCAGTCCCGAAGCCCTGACCGAAGCCGACCTACCCATCCTGTTTGACCAGTATGAGCTGCTGGCCAAGGATATGCTCCGCCGTGAAAAAGCCGGTCATCCCATCACCTTCTACCATTACATGATCGACTTGGCCCATGGCCCCTGCATTTACAAGCGCATTTCCGGCTGTGGTTCCGGCACCGAATATATGGCCGTTACCCCCTGGGGCGACCTGTACCCCTGCCATCAGTTTGTCGGCGACCCGGATTACAAGCTGGGCGATATCTGGAACGGCGTTACCAACACCAAACTGCGGGATGAATTCAAGCTGTGCAACGTGTACGCCCGCCCCGACTGCAAGGATTGCTGGGCACGCCTGTACTGCGCGGGCGGCTGCGCCGCCAACGCCGCCGGACTTTTCTGCTATCGACGGCTCGGTGGTGGTAGCCGCCATGAACCAGGCGTTTTTCTCGCTGTCCGTCGGCATGGGCGGCATGGCCATCTTCGGCAGTTACATCGGCAAAGACCACAGCCTGGTGGGCGAATCGCTGCATGTCATCTTTCTTGACACCTTTGTAGCAGTGCTGGCAGGCATCATCATCTTCCCGGCCTGCTTCACCTACGATCTGGAAGTCACTGCCGGGCCAAGCCTGCTGTTTGACACGATGGCCAGTGTTTTTACCCACATACCGGGCGGGCGCTGGTGGGGCGCACTGTTCTTTCTGTTTATGGTATTTGCGGCGCTTTCCACCGTGCTGGGCGTCTGCGAGAATATTTTAGCCATGATCCGGGAGCTGACCGGCTGGTCCCGCCCCAAGGGCTGCGCCGTCTGCGGCGTGGGTATTTTTGCCCTGGCGCTGACGACGGCCCTGGGCTACAGCGTGCTGCACTTCCAGCCTTTCGCCCCCGGCACCGCCTGGCTGGACTTTTGGGATTTTGTTGTGTCCAACAATGTGCTGCCGCTGGGCAGCCTGGTACTGGCATTGTTCTGCTGCAACCGTTTTGGTTGGGGATGGGACAATTTTGTTGCCGAAGCCAACACAGGCAAGGGCCTGAAAGTGCGCCCCTGGATGAAGCCCATCTTCCGCTATTTTGTACCTGCGGCGATCCTGTTCATCTATCTGTATGGGATGTTCACCTTTACCTGGCGGTAAAAACAGGGCAAATTGGCGCCGAATTTGCGGGGTAAAAATTGTGGTTCGCCACACCTGCGCAGAACACAATTCAGCACATTTTGAAATTTAAATCACATTTTCCTGTTACTGTATAACAAATCAAGCTATAATAAAATTTAAAAACAGCGAACCTGCGCGTTTTATGTTCCTTCTGTTGTTGAGAGAACACATTTAGCACAGTTTTCGCTGTTTTTTGTTTTTTATGGGCATATCACCCACTAGATGTGGTAGTTATGGCACAAAAAAGTAAGGCTGAACAAAAGCATATAAACAAAAAGGACGCGCCTTTTTACGGGCGCGTCCTTGCGTGTTTTTTAAGTGCTGCCTGGGTTATTTGGCGGTCTTGTAGCCGTCGGGGTTGTGGCTCTGCCAGTTCCAGCTGTGGGCGCACATCTCCTCGATGCCGTACTGGGCCTCCCAGCCCAGCTCACGCTTGGCCTTGCTGGGATCACACCAGCACTCGGCAATGTCGCCGGGGCGGCGCGGGTCGATGACGTAGGGGAGCTCCTTGCCGCAGGCCTTGCTGAAGGCATGGATGACGTCCAGCACGCTGTAGCCGTGGCCGGTGCCCAGGTTGCAGATGAACAGGCCGGGCTTTTCCTCCAGCTTCTTGATGGCAGCCACATGGCCGCGGGCCAGGTCGACAACGTGGATGTAGTCACGCACGCCGGTGCCGTCCGGGGTGGGATAATCGTTGCCAAAGACGTGGACCTTCTCCAGCTTGCCGACCGCCACCTTGGCAATGTAGGGCACCAGGTTGTTGGGGATGCCGTTGGGGTCCTCGCCGATGAGGCCCGACGGATGGGCGCCGATGGGGTTAAAGTAACGCAGCAGCGCAACATTCAGTTCAGGGTCAGCCTTGCAGCAGTCGGTCAGGATGCGCTCGGTAAAGACCTTAGTGGTGCCGTAGGGGTTGGTGGTGCCGCCCACGGGGAAATCCTCGCGGATGGGCACGCTGGCGGGGTCACCGTAAACGGTGGCGGAGGAGGAGAAGATGATGTTATGGCAGTTGTGACGGCGCATAACATCCAGAATATTCAGCGTGCAGGCCAGGTTGTTGGAATAGTACTCGATGGGCTTGGAGACGCTCTCGCCCACTGCCTTGTAAGCGGCAAACTGGATGACGCAGTCGATGTCCTCGTTCTCGGCGAAGATCTTTTCGACGGCGGCCTTGTCGGTCATGTCGGCCTCGACAAAGCGGAAGTCCTTGCCAGCGATCTTTTTCACGCGGGCCAGGGCCTCGGGGCAGGAGTTGTAGTAGTTATCGGCCACGACGATATCATACCCGGCGGCCAGAAGTTCCACGCAGGTGTGGCTGCCGATGTAACCGGCGCCACCGCTTACCAAAATTGCCATAACGATCGTCTCCTTATCACTTATGTTAGTGGGCAGTTCCGCATAATCGTAGCACCGCTCCGGCGGCTGCGGCGCACCATCTGCGGCGCAAAAATGCTCGGTAATACACAAAGTATTACCTGCGCTTTTTTTCAGCAGCTGGGCCTCCTCGCCGTATCGGGAATTTGCGTCGCTGCCCATCTTGTTGCTTTTATGCGGGGCATGTTCCCCGCTTGTTACCCCTATTTTACTTTTTTGGCGGTGTTTCTGCAATAGAGGTTTTCGATTCGTCTTTGTCTTTTTGTTGCCTGTTTAGGCGGCGGGCCGGCAAACCCTGCTGCAGGCGGCGGTAGGCGCTGGGGGTGTTGCCGGTGGCCTCCTTGAATTTTTGGCTGAAGTAGGCCCCGCTGCGGTAGCCCATGCGCTCGGCCACCTCGCCGGGGGTATCGCCCCGGGCCAGCAGCTGAGCGGCGTAGTCCAGCCGCATGGCGGAGAATTCCTCCATAGCCGTATGCCGCAGCCGGGTGCGGAAGGCCGCCTGCAATTGCGGCCTGGTGCAGCCGATGGCCTCACACACCTCGTCCACCCGCAGCTCCCGCTCCAGGTTTTTGGCAAAGTAGGTGCGGGCAGCGTCCACCAGGGCGGTCTGGCGGCGCTCCCGCCGCAGGCGCACGCCGGGCTTGCGGGCACGCTTGTACCGCCGGGCCAGCAAGATCAGCAGGTTTTCCAAATGGATGGTCAGCTGCTGCTGGGCTCCGTAGGGCTGTTCTTCTTTGGGGACCGTGGCCTGGCCCAGGGTGTCGGGTGGCTCAAAATATTCCGTTACAGCGTCCATCAACCAGTTTAAATCATGCTGTTCCTGGGGTTCGGCATGGAAAACGGCACCGCGAAAGCGGTCCATCCCGGCCTGGGTACACAAAAAATCCAGGCGCAGCACATCGGGCGGCACCTCGCCCACCGGGCGCATGCCAAAGGTCTCTGCCGGCTGGTGGAACAAAAGCCCGCCGGCCCGCAGCAGCACGCGGCGGTCGTCGCAGCGTTCCTCAATGGTGCCGCTGCGCACGTAGACCAGCTGCCAGGCGTCGGTCCGGGCGGCGGGGATCACATCCTCGGGGCGGCGTTCTGCCGCCCAACCGGCGGTCACGCCGTCCACCCGCAGCGGAAAATCCTCGTTCGGCAAGGTATGCGCCCCCTTTCGCTGCTTACACCGCCACGGCGCCGGGCCATGCCTGGGCGCTGTCGGGTTCATCCCCGACTTCGCCCCCACCGTCAGCATCGTTCCCGGTATCGGGTGTGCTGCCGCTGTCGGCCGGGTAGCGGAACACTCCCGGCGTTATGTTGGCCAACTTGGGGAACTGCTCCAGTTCGGGGCAGGTGTCGGTCAGGCCCAGGCAGTAGGCGGTCAGCGGGCTGATGGCCTTATGCACGCTGTCAAAGCTGCTGGTGCCGTCGTCATTGTAGGTGCTGTTCATGATCTCGTCGGGGTAAGTCTCCTCGACGTAGGCAATAAGCGCATCGTCCACAAAGTCATCGCTGCTGCCCTCGTACAGGTCCGGCGCGCCGAATAAATGCAAAATTTCGTGGGCATAGGTCGCCGGGGATTCGCTCTCGCCCTCCCCCGCATAGACATCGTATCGGTAGAGGCAGCTGTACTCGTGGTAAAAATTGCTGCCGTCGTCGGCGTAGTGGACCATCGTAAAAGACGCCCCGCTGACCGGCAGGAAATAGAGAAACGCCACCCGGTCTGTGCCGTAGGTCTTTTGCAGCGCGGCGGTGTCCAACGTGGCGCTGACGGCGTCCAGCTCGGTCAGCAGCGCGTCGCTCTCCTCGGAGCTCCGCCCGCCGCGGATGGCCGATTTGGGCGTGTAGGTGCGGCACAGCGGGCTGTTGACGGTGCCGTCGTCATAGTACAATTGCAACGTCCGGCCGTAGGTTTCGGCCTGTTCGTTCAGCCATTGTACGGCGGTGGCCAGGTATTGGCGTGTCTCGGCCTTGGCATCCTCGGTCCAGACACGGCCGCCGGCGGCATCGTTTAAGTAAACGCTGACCAGCACGGTCGGCTCAGTCAGCAGCCCGGCGCTGCCGTACACCATCTGGCGGCGGCTCAAGCCGGAATCCGGCTGGGGCATGGCCGTGGGGGCCGGGGTCGGCGCGGGCATCTGCTGGGTCTGGGGGATGTTGGTCGTGATCTGCCACCGCACATAGGGCACACAGCCCGTCAGCAGCAGCACGGCCAGCAGCAGTGCAGCAAGTTTTGTACGCATCACAGCTCCAGTACGGGCTTGCCGTCCTTAGCCGTCAGCGTGACGGTGGCGGGCTGGCTGCCCAGGCGGCCGTCCACCAGTGCCTCGGAGATGGGGTCCTCCACTGCCTTGCGGATGGTGCGGCGCAGCTCGCGGGCGCCATAGCGGGTGGTGCTCTCGGCCACGATGGCGGCCAGCGCCTCAGGCGTGGTGTTCAGCGTGATGCTGTGGGCAGCCAGGCCGGGCTTGTATTCATCCAGCATCAGCTGGGCGATGCGCTCCAGGTCGGACCCGGACAGCGGGCGGAAGGTGATGACCTCGTCCACGCGGCCCAGGAACTCGGGGCGCAGGAACTCCTGCAGCGCTTTCATGCTCTTTTCGCGGCTGACCTGGTCTTCGGTGCGGCCAAAGCCAGTCAGGGCGGTGCGGTCCGAAGAACCGGCGTTGGAGGTCATGCAGATGACCGTGTTGGAGAAATCCACCACGCGGCCCTGGGCGTCGTTGATCTTGCCCTCGTCCAAAATCTGCAGCAGGATATTCATGACGTCAGGATGTGCTTTTTCAATTTCATCAAACAGCACAACGCTGTAGGGGGGCGGCGGGCCCTCCCGGTCAGCTGGCCAACCCCATCGTATCCCACATAGCCCGGGGGCGAACCGATGAGACGGGACACCGCGTACTTCTCCATATACTCGCTCATGTCGATGGAGATGAGCGGGTCGACGGTATCGAACAGCTGGTTGGCCAGCTGCTTGACCAGCTCGGTTTTGCCCACGCCGGTGGGGCCGACAAAGATAAAGCTTGCCGGGCGGTGGCGGCCAGACAGGTCAGCCCGCGCACGCTTAACGGCCAGCGCTACGCTGTGCACAGCTTCGTCCTGGCCGATGATATGCTCTTTCAGGGCATCTTCCAGCCCCATCAGGCGGCCATACTCGGTCTCTTTGATTTTAACCGCCGGAATGCCGGTCCACAGCTCCACAACCTGGGCCACATCGTCCGCCGTTACCTGGATATCGGCCACGCGCAGCTCCAGCGCGGGCAGCTTTTGGCGCAGCTGGGCCAGCTCGGTCTTGGTTTTGGCCAGTTCCTCGTAATCAATAGCGGCATCGCCCTGCTTTTCGGGGTCGGGGTTTTCCAGGTCATGCTCTTTGGTTTCCAGCTCTGCCACCTGCTTTTGCAGGTTCAAGAACTCGGTAATTTCAGGGTGGCGCAGGTTGCAGCAGGCGCAGGATTCATCCAGCAGGTCAATAGCCTTATCCGGCAGGTAGCGGTCGGTGATATACCGTTCCGACAGGTGTACCACATCCGCCACGATGGAATCGGGCACACGCACACAGTGGTACTTTTCGTAATAACCTTTTACGCCGCGGATAACCGCAATGGCGTCATTGATGGAGGGTTCTTCCACCTTGACGGGCTGGAAGCGGCGCTCCAGCGCAGAATCTTTTTCAATAAACTTACGGTACTCGGCAAAGGTCGTTGCGCCGATAACCTGGATCTGCCCGCGGGACAGGGCCGGTTTCATGATGTTGGCGGCGTTCATGGCGCCGTCCGAATCCCCGGCGCCGACAATGTTGTGGATCTCGTCAATGAACAAGATCACATTGCCGGCGGCCTTGATTTCAGAAAGCAGGCCCTTGACGCGCTGTTCAAACTGGCCGCGGAACTGGGTGCCTGCCACAAGGGCCGTCAGGTCCAGCAGGTAGATCTCTTTATCCTGTAAGCGGGCGGGCACTTTGCCTTCGGCAATGCGCTGGGCAATGCCCTCGGCAATGGCGGTTTTGCCAACGCCGGCTTCACCGATCAGGCAGGGGTTGTTTTTCTGGCGGCGGCACAGAATCTGCACCGTGCGGTATACCTCACGGTCACGGCCAATGATGGTATCCAGCTTGCCGTCCTTGGCTTTCTGGGTCAGGTTTTCGCAGTAGGTGTCCAGGTATTTGCGCTGGCCGCGGCCACGCTGTTTTTTGGACTTTTCGCCCTTCTCCTCAGCCTTGGGGGTTCCGCCAAAGCCAAAGGGGAACACCGGCGAACCGCCGGGCACAAAATCATCCCCGGTATCGTCGGGGTTCTGCATATCGCCGTCCATCATGGGCATCATGGCACCGCTTTCCTGCGCTTGCTGCATCAGGTCGGCCATGTGCTCTTCCATGCTGGCCAGCTGGTCATCGGTCATATTAAACCGCTTCATCAAATCATCCACAGGCTGAATATGCAGCTCCCGCGCGCAGGTCAGGCAGTAGCCTTCCTGCACCGGTTTGCCGTTTTCCAGCCGCTGTACAAACACAACCGCCTGTCTTTTTTTACAGCGGGTACATAACATATGGTTCACCTCTCTATGGGGTATTCGATTGGATCGGAAATGCCGAAACGCGCACACAACATGCGTTTTCAGAACTTTTCCCATGTACTATTATCCCCCACCCCACTGATATTTGCAAGAGGGGCGGGGGGAATGTTCAGATATTGTTAATCAATAGCGGGTCAAAAACGGGTTCAGGTTTGCCAAAAGTCCATAGATCACGCTTCGGTTCAGGGTGGCTGTGGTCAAAAATTCCAGCTTGCCGCCGGTCAGGTTTGCCGCCACCCACAGCAGAATGGACCAGATCCAGCAGTTCAGCAAACCGCTGACAAAGCCGAACGCAAAGCCCAAAATGCGATTCAGTCCACCAATGAGCGGGATGGCGTTGATGCCGCGCAGCACCCGCCCCAGCATCCGGCAGAGCACCCGCACCACGATCCAGACCGACAAAAACACAACGGCCTGAATAACCGGCAGAAACAGCGGTTCCAGCGCATTGACCACCTGCGGCACCGCATTGCTGGACGCCGCACTGACGGTATCGATCAGCTTTTGCTGGATCGACTGCGGCAGAAAGGTCAGCGCATGGATTGCCTGGGCCAGATCTCCGCCGGTCTTTTCCAGCGTGTCAGCCACAACATCGGTAACGTGGCTGGCAACATATTTATCATAAATGCCGCCGGCCCAAACGCGGGTGCCGTAAGTGCCGCCGATAATGCCCGCCACGGAGCCGATAAGGCTCACCAGTCCGGAGGCAAAACCGCGGCGGCGGCCGGCTTCGGCCGCGCCCAGCACCAGCAAAAGAAAAATCACATCATAAACAATGCCAATATACTGTGTCATAACTCTACCATACTTTCCCATGCCGCACAGCATCATTCGTGCGGCGCATTCAGAACCTCTACCGTGCCGGAAATAAATACCAGTGTTTCGCGGGCGTTGATGACCGCCTGCGGTGCCGCACCATAATCCCGGCTCCAATTATGGGTGCCGTCATAGCCATAGCTTTCCACGCCGGACGCTGTCAGCAGATAGACCGCCGTTGCGGTACTGCTGACGCTTTTGGCCTGCCCGGCGGCAACGCTCGCCAGCTGGTTGAGCGAATCATCCAGCGTGACCAGGGTATCGCCGCCGCGCACCGCCAGCAGCAGCGCCGTGCTGCGCCCGCCGATGGACACGCTTTGCAGGGTGGCCCCGCCATAATCATAGCGGGCACTCTCGGTGCCATCGCTCACGTTGATGATGGCGGCATAGGTATCAAAAACAGCCAGCACGCGGCTGCTGCTGATCCATTTCAGCTTCAGGATCACGCTGCCGGTATCCGCCACATAAAACGGCCCGGCAGTATCCGAATTGGTGTTCATCATGCGCACGGTAGTGCGCAGCTGGCCGTCCCTCGCGGCCACCGTTGCCGCGGCAAAGCGGTGGTTATCCGTGGCAAAAGACAATGCAATGGGGGTGCCGTCGGTGCTGGTCAGCTTCCAGGTAAAGGGGTCCCCGCTGAAAGAAGCATCGTACACCATCACTTCCGCCGCATAGCGGTCAGACTCCGTCACCACGGCCAGGGTGCCGTTCTGCGCCATTTCGCACAGCATAATGGCGTTATTAAAGCTTTTGGCGTACAGCTGGCGGGTGCGGCTCTGCACCGTCAGCTCCTTGCCTGCGCGGTTATACAGCACAAAGCGGGTGTTGCCCACGGCCAGCGCCGGGCGGGCATAGCCGGGCTGGATGGTGCGGATCTTTGCGCCGTAAGCGGAATAGACCGCCACATCCTCATTATCCATCTCCACAAAACCGCCCGCCAGGGGTTCCACCTGGGTCGGCGTGCGGATGCCGGTGTTGGCGGGCCAACCCGCCCCGGCGCGGTTGAGATACAGCGAGATAGAATCCGTCATATCCCCCAGCATGGCAATGGATGTACCCAGCAGGCCGCTGCCCACCGCCATAACGGCGGCAATAATCAGCACCACCAGAACAACGGCAATGCGCCTGCGGCGCTGGCGGCGGCGCAGAATAGGGCTGATGGGCCGCAGCGTTGCCGCCGGTGCCGCAGCTGCGCCTTGCTCTTTGGGCGGCAGGGTGCTGGGTGCGCTGCGCTCCGGCGCCGGGCGTTCCCGTTCCGGCTGCTGTTTGGAGGCAGGCGGCGGGGTTAGCGGGGCTTCGCCCCGTTCCCGCGCCAACATACGGCGGCGGCGTTCCAGCCGCTCTTTTTCTTCACGGTTCAAGGGCTTCGCCTCCTTCCCGTCTTGTTGTGTTACTCATTTAGTTGTTTCCGTCGTCCGGGCGCTCTAAATCCGGGTACTGCACATCCCACAAAAACAGCCCCCTGGCGGGCAGCGTGGGGCCGGCCTGGCCGCGGTTCCTGCTTTGCAGCAGAGCAGGCACAGCGGCCGGATTCATTTTGCCAAGGCCCGCCTGCAGCACCGTACCGGCCAGAATGCGCACCATGTTGTACAGGTAGCCGTCCGCTGTTACGGACAGGGTATACAGCTTGCCATCCTGCTGCACGGTGCAGGCGGTGATGGTGCGCACCGTATCGCCGTGGGCTGCGGCTGAAGAACCCGAAGCGCACAGCGCCAAAAAGTCATGCCTGCCAACAAAATGGGCAGCCGCCGCCTGCATGGCGGCAAGGTCCAGCGGGCCGTTGACCCGGTGGCAGGTCTCATAATCAAAGGGATCATCCACCGCGCTGCACCGCAGGCGGTAGTGGTAGGTTTTGGCGTGGGCGGCATAGCGGGCGTGGAAATCATCCGGCACCTGCTGCGCTGCCAGTGCCCGCACATCCATGGGCAGGCGGGCGTTCAACGCCAGCGGGATGCGCTGCACCGGGATGCGGCCATCATAATGGAAGTTCAGGGCAAACCGCCGGGCATGCACCCCGGCATCGGTGCGGGAACAGCCCTTTACATCGGGCCGGGTGCCAAACACGCTCTGCATAGCATCCTGCACCACCGCACACACCGTAACCCCATTGGGCTGCACCTGAAACCCCGAATAATTTGTGCCCTTGTAGGCAAGCCAGAGGAGAATATTCATGGGACACCTTTTGAGTTAGGAGGTAGGAGTGAGGAGTTAGGAGTTTTTGGTGTGCGCTGGCGCGCACATTTTGAATATCAGCTTTTACCCTATTCCAAAATTGCGGCGCAAGCCACACCTTCAATTCCTAACTCCTGCTTCCTACCTAATTTCAAATTCCCGCCATGAGCCAGCGGGTGGAGAGGATGACGGCGAGGCAGAGGGTGAGAACAACGGCGCATTTTACGTCCAGCGCGCCGAACTTGAGCACCTTCAGGCGGGTGCGGCCCTCGCCGCCGTGGTAGCAGCGGCATTCCATGGCCATGGCAAGCTCGTCCGCACGGCGGAACGCGCTGATGAACAGGGGGATCAGCACCGGCACCAATGCCTTGATGCGGTCCATGAACTTGCCGTTATCCAGCATTGCGCCGCGGGCTTTCTGGGCGTTCATGATCTTTTCGGTCTCATCGATCAGCAGCGGGATAAACCGCAGGGCGATCGTCATCATCATGGCAAGCTCATGCACCGGCAGGTGCAGCTTGGCAAAGGGTTTCAGCAGCGCTTCAATGGCATCCGTCAGCACAATGGGGCTGGTGGTGTAGGTCAACAGGCTGGTGCCGGCGATCAATGCCACAATGCGCACCGCCATCAGCACCGCATAGCTCACCCCCTCGCGGTAGATGTGGATAAAGCCAAAGTGTACCAGCGGTTCGCCCTCGCCGGTGATGAAGAACAGGTTGAGTACCGCGGTGAACAGCACAATGGGAACGATCGGCTTTAAGCTCTTGACGATCAGCTTGATGGGAATCTGCGCCACTTTGTACAGCAGAGCCAGCAGCGCCAGCGAAAGCGCAATGCCCAGCGGGTTGGACGCCATAAACAGCACAATGATGTAGGCAATGGTGGCAATAATTTTTAAGCGCGGGTCGCAGCGGTGCACCACCGAGTTGCCGGGGAAGTGCTGACCAATGGTAATATCACGCAGCATCAGTCAGCGCCCCCTTCCTGTACGGTTTTGTGGTTCTGCGGCAGCGGAACGGCCTTGTCCGGGTGTTTGGCGTTCCAGGCTTTCAGCACAGTTTTGACCGCATAGGGCACAGTGTACACATCCGTGTCGATCTCCATGCCCATTGCTTTCAGCATCAAAAACACCTGGGTGACCTGCGGAACGGAAAGCCCCAGTTCCAGCAGCTCCGGTGCACGGGCAAAGACCTTTTCCACCGTGTCATACATGGCCACTTTCGCCTTGCTCATCACCAGTACGCGGTTGGCATAGCGGGCGATATCTTCCATTGAGTGGCTGACCAGAATGACCGTGATGCCGGTCTGCTGGTAGTTGCGGATCTGGCTCAGGATGGTATCGCGGCCTTCGGGGTCAAGGCCTGCTGCGGGTTCGTCCAGCACCAGGATCTTGGGCTCCATGGCCATAACGCCCGCAATGGCAACGCGGCGCTTTTGCCCGCCGGAAAGTTCAAACGGGCTTTTTTCTGCAGCAGCGCTTCATCCAGGCCAACAAACTCTGCCGCGCGCTTGACGCGGCGGGTGATCTCTTCTTCATCCAGGCCCATGTTGCGCGGGCCATAGGCGATATCCTTCCAGCAGGTTTCTTCAAACAGCTGGTATTCCGGGTACTGCATGACCAGCCCCACAAGGAAGCGGAAATCCCGCAGGTTTTCGCCCTCCGCCCACATATCGCGGCCATCAATAATGATCTTGCCGCTGGTGGGGCGGTTCAGGCCGTTGAAATGGGCGATCAGCGTGGATTTGCCGGACCCGGTCGAGCCCATCACACCGACAAAATCACCTTTTTCAATCGAGAAGCTCACATCATCCAGCGCTGCGGTTTCGTCCGGCATACCGGCGTTATACACATAGCGCAGATGTTCCACTTTAATGATCTCTGACACGTTACATTCCTTCCCGCACGGTACCGCCCCGGTCCCTCTTTTGCCGGGTGCAGTCTGTGCCTTTTCTGGTTGGGGAAAATTGGTTGTTTGGGTTTCCTCGCAGAAGCGGCGGGGGCGGGTGCCCCCGCCCTACAGGGGTGTTGCCGCCCAAAAGGCACGGCATTTTATTTCAGCAGGTCAAAAATGGCCTTGGCGCATTCTTCGGGGGTAATGATGTTTTCCGGCATAGGCAGGCCGGCGGCGGCCAGTTCATCCCGCAGCTCGGTGGCCTGGGGTACATCCAGGTGGTAGCCATGCAGCCGCTTGGTCTGGCTGAAGACCTGTTTGGGGGTGCCCTCCATCACAATGCGTCCGCGGCTCATGACCAATATGCGGTCGGCCTGGGCGGCTTCCTCCATATAGTGGGTAATGGACACAATGGAAATGCCTGCATCCCGCAGGTTGCGGATGGTTTTCATTACCTGGGCGCGGCCGCGGGGGTCCAGCATGGCAGTGGATTCATCCAGAATCAGGCAGTCCGGCCGCATGGCAATCACGCCCGCGATGGCAACGCGCTGCTTTTGACCGCCGGAAAGCTTGTGCGGCGCTTTATTGCGCTGTTCATAGATCCCCGCCAGCTTCATGGCGTCATCCACGCGGGTGCGCATTTCCCCGGTGGGCACGCCAAGGTTTTCCAGCGCAAAGGCAACGTCCTCTTCCACCACGGTGGCAACGATCTGGTTGTCCGGGTTCTGGAACACCATGCCCACTTTCTGGCGAATGTCGTACAGCTTTTCATCGGTGCGGGTGTCCATATCCTCCACCAGCACGGTGCCGCTTTCCGGCAGCAGAATGGCGTTAAAATGCTTGGCCAGGGTCGATTTACCGCAGCCGTTGGCACCCAGCACAGCCACAAACTCGCCGCGGTGTACTTCCATCGACACCCCGTCCACAGCAAAGTTCGGCTGCTCCGTATCATACCGGAACCGCACATCCTGCGCCTGTAAAATATCGTTTTCTTTCATGTGGTATCCCCTATTCTGAATAATAGTGTGATCCAAAATTTTTAGTTAGGAGGTAGGAGTGAGGAGTGAGGAGTTGAAAGGAGCTAAGGCAATACCGCATAATTCTAAGTGCCGATACGGCGAGCAAGGTGCGGCAGCTGCTAAGCCAAAAGCGCAGATAATACTTTGTGTATTATCGAGCATTTTGGCAACGCAGATGCCGTGCCGCAGCCGCCGGAGCGGTGCTTAAGCCGTAAGGCGGGAATTGTGCGGTGTTGCCTTAAAGTTAATCCTGCAAGGTTAGCGGGCGCACAATGTGCGCCCCTACGGAACATTGCAATTTTAATTGCTCATTCCTAATTCCTAATTCCTAATTCCTAATTAACTCCTACTTCCTAACTCCTAACTCTCATTCTTCCCACACTGCGGTAGCGCCGCAGGGCACTACGCCGCCGGTGGCGGTTACGGGCAGGCCGATCTCATCGCAGCTGGTGCGGCCGCCCACCTTGGGGCAGAGGGTGGTTTTGAGCACATACTCCATAACCGCCGGGCTCAGGCCCTCGGTGTAGGAGTTGATGGCAAAGAACAGCGGCTCATCGCTGAGGACCTGCTCGGTCAGGGTGATGAGGTCGTAGACGTTGTCTTCCAGCTTCCAGATCTCACCGTTGGGGCCGCGGCCATAGCTGGGCGGGTCCATGATAACGGCGTCATAGCGGCTGCCGCGGCGGATCTCGCGCTGCACAAACTTGGCACAGTCGTCCACGATCCAGCGGCAGGGGCGGTCGGCCAGGCTGCTGGCCTGGGCGTTCTCCCGCGCCCAGGCTACCATGCCTTTGGAAGCATCCACATGGGTCACGCTGGCACCGGCGGCCAGGCAGGCCAATGTTGCGCCGCCGGTGTAGCCGAACAGGTTGAGCACCTTGACGGGACGGTCGGCAGCCTTGATCTTTTCCTGGTACCAGGCCCAGTTCACAGCCTGCTCCGGGAAGACGCCGGTATGCTTAAAGCCGGTGGGGCTGACGATCAGCGTCAGGTCCTGCCATTTGATGTTCCACTTCTGGGGCAGCTTTTTGTGGTAGTCCCACTGGCCGCCGCCCTTGGCGGAACGGTAATAGATGGCGTCTGCCCTGGCCCACAGGGGGCTGACTTCCTCGTTTTTCCAGATGATCTGCGGGTCGGGGCGGATGAGCAGCGTTTTGCCCCAGCGTTCCAGGCGGTTATGATTCGTTGCGTCGATCAGCTCGTAATCGACCCAGGTATCGGCGGGGCGCATCAGCACACCCCCGGAATACGCTGGCGGATCATATCGGCAATGCGCTCTGCGCTGGACTGGATGGCTTCCATATCCTCGCCTTCCACCATCACGCGGATCTTGGGCTCGGTGCCGGAAACACGCACCAGCACGCGGCCCATGCCCATCAGGTTCTGCTGCTGGCTCTCAATAAAGCCGGCAATGTATTCATCTTCTTTATAAGCCTGCTTCTGCTCCTTGTCGGCAGTCAGGTTGATGAGCACCTGCGGGAACTTGGTGTAAACGGCGTTCAGCTCGCTCATCTTGGTACCCTCTTCGCGGTGCTTGCGGGCCAACAGCTTCAGCAGCTTGCCGGCGGTCAACTCGCCGTCGCCGGTGGTGGAGTGGTGCAGGAAAATAACATGGCCGCTCTGCTCGCCGCCGATGGCATAACCGCGGGCGCGCATCTCTTCCAGCACGTAGCGGTCGCCTACAGCGGTGCGGGCGGTGTCAATGCCAATGGACTGCATATACTTCATAAAGCCCAGGTTGGACATAACCGTCACCACGGCGGTATTTCCGTCCAGGCGGCCGCGGTCTTTCATATCCTTGGCAACCAGCGCAATGATCTTGTCGCCGTCGATCTCTGCGCCCTTTTCATCGCAGGCCAGGCAGCGGTCTGCATCGCCGTCAAAGGCAATGCCGCAGTCAAAGCCGCCTTCCACGACCTTCTTTTCCAGCCGGTCCAGGTGGGTGGAGCCGCAGCCATCGTTGACGGAAACGCCGTCATCCAGCGTACCGGTAAAGCTGCACTGGCAGCCCAGGCGGGGGAACAGTTTCTGCGCCACCTTGGCTGAAGCACCATTGGCGCAGTCAAACAGCACATTCAGGCCGGAAAGATCTGCATCAATGTGCTGCTCCAGAGCATCCACATAGTCATCCACAGCGGTATCCAGGCGGTGAACGCGGCCGATCTCGGCACCATCACAGATCTTGATATCCTCGCAGTTTTTGAAGATATGAGCCTCAATGCGGTTTTCTACTTCATCGGGCAGCTTGTAGCCATCGCCCTTGAAAATCTTGATGCCGTTGAACTCCATCGGGTTGTGGGACGCGGAGATCACAATACCGGCGTCTGCGCCGTATTTGCGCACCAGATAGGCCACGCCGGGGGTGGGGATCACACCCAGCAGGTCAACGTCTGCGCCAACGCTGCACAAACCGGCAGCCAGGGTGCATTCCAGCATATCGCCGGAAACACGGGTATCTTTGCCAATCAGAATACGGGGACGGTGGCCGTCCAGACTGGTCAGCTCTGCGGCAGTTGCGCGGCCGATCTGCAGGGCCAATTCACAAGTCAGGTCTTTGCCCGCCACACCGCGGACACCATCGGTACCAAACAATTTACCCATATCGTCAAATCCTTTCCATCTATCAAAGTCAACACATTGAACTATAATGAATAAAGAATAAATAATAAAGAATAATTTTGGTGGACCGCGGTGCTACGCACCGCTCAAAATAAGGCCTGCGGCCCTGCCCTGCCAAAAAACTCCTAACTCCTACCTGTTTAATACATTCTCTGCTGCCCATCCACCTCGTCGGCGTCTTCGGCGCGCAGGTGTTTGGGGACGGGCATGTTCAGATGCTCATAGGCCAGGCGGGTCACACAGCGGCCGCGGGGGGTGCGGGTCAGCATACCCATCTGCATCAGGTAGGGTTCGCACACATCTTCCAGTGTTACACTTTCCTCACCAAGGTTGGCCGCCAGGGTATCCAGGCCCACCGGACCGCCGCCGTACAGCTCAATGATGGCACGCAGCACGCTGCGGTCCAGTTCATCCAGGCCCAGCTCGTCAATATCCATCTGGCGGCGGGCTGCCACAGCAGTGGGGCCGTCGATTGCCCCATCGCCCTCCACGGTGGCAAAGTCACGCACGCGCTTGAGCAGGCGGTTTGCAATACGCGGGGTGCCGCGGGCGCATTTGGCCAGCTCCAGCGCACCGGGGCGGTCGATGGGGATATTCAAAATGCCCGCGCTGCGCATGATGATGGTAGCCAGTTCATCCGGGCTGTAGGGTTCCAGCTTGAGCAGAATGCCAAAGCGGTCACGCAGGGGCCCGGTCAGCTGGCCCGCGCGGGTGGTTGCGCCCACCAGGGTGAACCGCGGCAGGTTGATGCGGATGCTTTGGGCGCTGGGGCCCTTGCCGATCATGATATCCAGCGCGTAATCCTCCAGTGCGGGGTACAACACTTCTTCCACCTGGCGGGAAAGGCGATGGATCTCATCAATGAACAGGATATCACCCTCCTGCAAATTGGTCAGCAGGGCGGCAAGATCGCCGGGCTTTTCGATGGCCGGGCCGGAGGTAATGCGAATCTGCACGCCCATCTCCTGCGCCACAATGCCGGCCAACGTTGTTTTGCCAAGGCCCGGCGGGCCGTACAGCAGAATATGGTCCATCGGTTCCCCGCGCTGCTGGGCGGCGCGCAGGTAAATGCGCAGATTGTTTTTGGCCTTTTCCTGACCGATATAATCATCCAGCGTTTTGGGGCGCAGGCTGACTTCCTCGGCGGCATCGGCCGGGGCGGCGTCCGGGCTGACCAGGCGGCTGGGATCCACCGTATATTCCGTATTTTGGCTCATTCAGGTCACTCCTTTACGCACGCGAAAGCCCGCGCAGTGCAATTTTGATAATATCCTGCACCGGCAGGGTTTCGTCAATGCGGGCCACGGCCGCAGCAGCATCCGAGGTGTTGTACCCCAGCGCCACCAGCGCGGCCACAGCCTGGGCGGGTGCGCTGGACGGAGCCGGCGCTGCTGCTGCGGCCCCGCCGCCAAAGCCAGTGCCATCCGCCAAGCCCTTGCCCACTTTGTCTTTCAGTTCCAGAGCAATACGCTGGGCCAGCTTGGGGCCAACGCCGTTCGCCTTGGTAAACGCCTTGTGGTCCCCGCTGGACGCCGCCAGTGCCACACGCTCCGGCGTCATGATGGACAAAATGGCCAGCCCGGCCTTGGGGCCAACGCCGCTCACGCTGGTCAGCATCTTGAAGCAGCTGCGCTGCTCCTCGGTGGCAAAGCCGTACAGCGAAACATCGTTTTCGGTCACGTTCATCACAGTATACACCGTGCCTTCCCGCCCGGGGGCGGGCAGGCTTTCGGCTGTGGTCAGGGGCACCTGCACCGCATAGCCCACACCAGCGCAGCTGATGACCACGGTATCCAGTGTTTTCTTTAAGATTTTTCCGGTCAGCGAATAAATCATCGTTCGTTCCTATTTCTTATCCAAGATATATCTAAGGTAATACCGCATAATTCTAAGTGCCGATACGGCGAGCGAGGTGCGGCAGATGCCAAGCCAAAAGCGCAGATAATACTTTGTGTATTATCGAGCATTTTGGCAACGCAGATGCCGTGCCGCAGCTGCCGGAGCGGTGCTTAAGGCGCAAGGCGGGAATTATGCGGTGTTGCCTTAAAATATGCTCTTACACCATTATGATTTTATGTTGCCGTGCGCCGGGTTATTTGCCCTGCGGCCCTTATCTTGGGGCGGTGCCCATCAGGCGGCTGCGGGAGCAGTGACAGTGCGCTACGGCCATGGCCAGGGCGTCCGCTGTATCGTCCGGCTTGGGGATGGTTTGCAGGTGCAGCATGATGCGGGTCATTTCCTGGATCTGCTTTTTTACCGCCTTGCCATACCCGGTCACAGCCTGCTTGACCTGCATGGGGGTGTACTCATAAATTGGTACGCCGCACTGCGCGGCAGCCAGCAAAATCACCCCCGCGGGCTTCCGCCACGCCGATGACGGTCGTCTGGTTATGCTGGTAGTACAGCTTTTCAATGGAGAGTGCTTCCGGCTGATAGCGGGTACAGATATCCTTGATGCCGTCATAAATTTCAATCAGGCGCTGTTCAAACGGCGTGTCCTTATCGGTACACACTGCGCCGTAAGCGATGGGCGCAAAACGGTTGCCTGCATATTCCACAACGCCCCAGCCCACGATCGCATAGCCGGGGTCGATGCCCAAAACCCGCATAGTATCCCCTTTCCCTGTGTTTGAATCTATTCAGGAAACGCCGCACCGGCAAAAGGGTGCACTATCCCCATTTAACTGTATCAGTATACCACAAAGCCGTGTATGCGGCAAGGAAAAGCCCTTCCGCATTTGCAAATTTCTTTTACGGTGGTGCGTTCTATTTCATGTATTTTCTGAATTTTTTCATTTTTTTCGAAAAAAGGGCTTGCTTTTTCTGCTTGGATTTGGTATAGTATACAAGTCGCAAGGACATGCGCGGTTAGCTCAGCTGGTAGAGCATCTGCTTGACGTGGGCTGACAGGGTCAAACGGCTGCGCGTGGTAGGTGGCCGTCAGCTGGTCGATGAAGTCGTAAGTCTTGGGATCCAGGGGCACGGTGTTTAGGGCTTGCAAGGCCTCCGGCAGCGTTGCCCATGGTGCGTGGTAGTTCATTGTTGTATAACCTCCGTTCTGTGTCCTGCCATCGTCAGCACCGGGGAGGACGCCCCCGGTGTACCCTCCACAGGCAGGGAGGGTTTCGGCTGGTTGGTATCGTTCCACAAGTTGCCTGTAGTTTGGGCGTTGCCGCGCCCTGGGTGTTGCAGCACCCGTTGGCCTGCCATCATCAGCGCCAGGCGGCCAGCCCTGGCGGACGCCCTCGCGGGCGTTTCGGCTTAGTCGTAAATGTGCTCTTTGACTTCCACAAGGCAGCTATAACCTTTTACGCGGATGGAAAGGAAGTTCTCGGCGAACTGCGCGGCCTTGATTAGGTTGGTGGATGCAACGTTTATTGTGTCGTGCTCACCATTTTGCAATTCATAAGTGACTTCATAGCTCGTCATTGCTCTGTGCCTCCTGTGTGGTTTGGTTGTTTCAGTGACTATATGATAGCATATATATGCTATCATATCAATATGCAAATTGCACAAATATATGCTTGCATATATCTCCATTATGTGCTATCATATAAAATACAAAATAGTAGTTTGATGGAGGTTGCAACCATGTCGAGTGATGCCCAGCGAAAAGCCGCAAGCCGATATTTAGCCACAAAGAAAACAGTCACTATACGGTTTGACCCCGCGGAGGCGGGCGCAGTAAGCACAGCAGCCGCAGCCGCCGGGGAGTCCACACAAGGCTACATCCTTACCGCCGTGCGCCAGCGCATGGAGCGGGACGCCAACAGCGCCCCAAAAAGCGCCGCCGGGGTCTTGCCGCCAGAGGTTGAGGACAGGCTGGAGTAAGGCAGCAGACACGCCACAAAGGCGCAGGGAGGCATACAGTGTGATTGAATTTTGGTATTGTCCTATCTTTGATAAAGAGATAGACGAGGGGCTTTGTTGGGATATTTCCAACATTGGCAACGACTCTCTATGTTTGTCTGCCGATGAACGCCCGCCTTGTGGTTGGGAAGAAGCCTATAAAATCTGCAAGGCCTGCCAACACTATGCAGAATGTGCAAATTTGATATGACAAACGCCCCACAGTAGCCCGCCGGGCTGTGTGGGGCGTTACTGTGTCTATGCGGGTGTTTGCAGCTCACGGCATACGGTGCGCAGCTAGTCGCCGCCGAGCCGTTGCAGCGCAGCTATGCGGGCCCTATGCCCTGTGGTTCAGCTCTTTGTCCAGCAGCGCATCAAGATCATCTGCCACGATGTGGAAGTATCGGCAGCCCTGGCGGGCACAGTCCTCCACGGTGGTGGTGATGAGCTCCCCCGCCGGGGTGCGGCAGCACACTTGCAGAGGTGCCCGGCGGGCTTTCTCGACCTGGGTCAGCAGTTTGTCCAGCTCCATCTTGCAGCCCTCACAGCGTGGCCAGGGGGCTACCTCGCGCGCGATCATGTTCCAGTAGGCATCCCCCCGGGCGGGGCTGGTAGGTTCTGCTTCCAGCACGCCAGAGCACTGCCGGATGAACTTGTTAAACAGCGCCGTGCGATCACTGGCAGAGCGGTAGTATTTCTTTGCATAGGGAGCCATGCCGCCGTGCTTGTCGCCGTACTCCATGGCCTTGCGCAGCAGTGTAGGGTTGTTCTTGTTGCGCTCGCATAGGGCGCTGAACTCTTCCACACTCATGGGGAAATTTTCGGCCAGCAGCCGATAGTCGCCGCCCTGGAGCGCGTTGCCGTCCGGGGTGTCCGCTGCTGTGGCAGAGCTGGCAAAGCGTCTTGCCAGTGCGTCAAGCTGGCCCTGTGCGTTCTGGCGCAGTTTGAGGGCCTCGCTATTGGCGGATAGGGTCAGCTCGCGGGCATAGCCCTCTGTGATGTGGCCCTGGCGCAGCTCCTGTGCAGTCTCGCGGCGCAGCTGTTCGGACGGGGCCAGTGCTGCAAAATAGCCGGTGACGATGCGGCGGGCTTCCTTGATGTAGTCGTTCATGGGGTTAACCTCCTGTTATGCTCTAGTGGATTGTCTTGCCCCGCTATGTGGCCGCTTTAGGCCTTTGCGGGGTTGTGGTTTGACTTTGGCGGGTGCAGGCCTCTTGACCTGTCCCGGCGGGCCTGGGCGGCTCATGGCTCACCGTACTGCTTTACGTGCGGGTTGATGTTCCAGCGGCGGCGGATATACTCACGGGCTTCCTGTTCCGTCTTGAATTTCAGCGGAAACGACATGCCCGGCCCCTCTACATACCAGCCCACAATAGTGCCCCCTGGGCGGGCCTGGTAGGTCAGCCGGATGGTGTCATTTCTAAGGCTTTCGGCCACAGTGACCTGGTAGCCGTTGGCTGTGTGGCGGTGCAGCTGCTCCAGCATGTATTTACTGCTCATTTTTTCTTGCGTCCTTTCTTTGGCGGTTGTGGTAGGTCGTCAATTAGCAGGATACCTTGACCGTGCACGCGCATATAGCTATACACATCGTGCAGTGTCAGCAGGTCACCCCCCTGTGGCAGACGGTAGCGCGGCCCGGCGTCGGTCGGCGCCTCGGTCACGATTAGCAGCCTATCCGCCGGGGCTCCCCGCTCCAAAGCTTCCAGCCGGGCCAGCGCGTTTTTCACAGCATCCCCTCCAGTCGGTCAAGCCGTTTGTTGATGTCGGTCAGCTCTGCAAATTTCAGGCCATAGTCCAGCAGGGCGCGGGCAGCGGCCACGCGGGCGGGGTCGGCTGCCGCATCGTCCCGCACGATGGCCTGCAAGGCGTCCACAGTGTCAGCGTACCCGGCGGATATCCTGTGGGCAGCATCGGCCAGGGCTTCCCGTCGGCCGCGCTCTAGGGCGTCCGCGAACTCGGGCAGCTTTTCATACCCCTGTAGGGTCTTGGTGGATAGCCCACAGACGCGGGCGGCGTCGGTGCGGCTCTTGCATGTCAGCAGGGCCGCTAGTGCTTTGGTTTGGTTCGGGGTCAATCTGGTTCTTCACCTCCTAAAATTTCCATATTTTGCCACATTCTGGCCCGTTTCCGTGCAGCTACCAGGGCGGCAGGCTGGCGCGTCGCCGCCAGGGCGCAGGCATCCTCCAGGTGTTTGGTGATGAAGCTGCCGCGCCAGCGCTTGCAGAGATACGCCAGGGCGTCCGCGCGTTCGTCGAAGTAGTGACCGCTGCCCGCGAACTGTACGCAAAAGCTGCCCCGCCGGGCAGGCTCCACGGTGCCAGCGTCGAGCATTCGGCGCAGGTCGTTCAAGTCGGCGGGCAGTCGCGCGGGGTTGATCTCACGTTGCAGCTCGACGTCCCCGCGCGGTGTGTGCCACACGGCCACGGGTATAAAAATTCGATTATTTGATGGTGGCATACTTGTGTAGTCCTCCTTGTAGGTGTTGTATGGTCGGTGCATGGTCGGTGCATGGTCGGCAATATTTCCCACAATAATAGCCTCTGCTTTACTGGGGGTTATAGTCGGTATGGTCGTAATAGTCGGAAAGCCTATAACTGTGGGATTTATAGACAATTGGCTATGGTCGGCGTATGGTCGGCAGATGGTCGGGATTTTTGCTTTTTGTGGGATTCGTCGACCATGCCGACCATGCCGACCATACACTGTTAGAGTGGTTATTTTGCACTTTCCAGAACGTGCAAGCGCTTTTTGTCGCGCTTTACAGTATGGACAACGCCCTGACTTTTCAGCAGTGGCCAGATTTTCCCGAAATAGCTGCGCAGCCCGGCGGCTGTCTCTGGTAGTGGGGCGTCGGGGTATCGCGCCAGTACCTCGTCCGCCAGCTCTGTGATGGTTCCTTTCCAGGGCCCTTGCTCGGTCAATTCCTTGATGGTCTTAACCGCCGGGCAGGCCTGGAAATTCTGGCGCTCCTGGTTTTCAACGGTGCCCCGCAGCTCCCAGCGGCAGGCGGTCGGGTTGAAGTGCATTAAGTACCGCTCCATTTCCACATCGCGGCCAGTTACGGACAGCACAGCATCGGCGTCAAAGCGGTTTTCTTTGCTAAGTAACAGCGTAGCGTCAGCGGTGCCCGTCAGCCCCTGCGAGCCGTTCACGCCCTCGAAAATGTCGCCGGGATTGACACCCTTTTTCGTATGATGCACCAACAACACACAGATATTGTGCTGAATGGCCCAGGCCTGCAAAGGGCTACAGATTCGATAGTCCGCGCCGTAGGCATTTTCGTTTTTCCCTTGTGGCGGTTTGACTTTCTGGAATGTATCAATACAAACCAGCTTTGCATCTGGGTGTTCGGTCAGCCAGCCGTCCAGAAATTCCAGCAGGCCAGCGTTCAGCATGGGGGCGTTGATGGCCAACGTACACCCGGCGGGTGGCGGGGTGAAGCCGTCGCCAATGGTTTTCAAACGCTTTTGCAGGCGGTTCAAGCCATCCTCCAGGGCCAGATACAGCGTTGCGCCCTGGTTAGTCTCATGGCCTAACCAATCATCACCAGCGGCCACAGACAGGCAGTGATCAAAGGCCAACCAGCTCTTGCCCATCTTTGGCGCAGCTACGAGAAACACCAGCCCGGCGGGCAGCAGCCCAGGCACAGCCCATTGAACGGGCGGCAGCTCCATGCGGTCAAGCTCGGCAGCGGTCACGAAACGCGGCTTTTCGGGGGCCAGGCTCTTGAAGCCCTCCATCTTATCCGCCTCTTTCGTTGCCGATGCGGCCCAGGCCTCCCGAATTGTGCGGGGCACATAGTCGGTGCGCTCCTGCCATTTTTGCAGATGCTTGGCATCCTTAGTTGTGACCCATGGCGAGGCGTCAAGAATCCGCTGCAAGTCCCCGGCAGACAGTTTGAAATTCACCGCGCGGCAGGCTGCGCACACTAGCGCATGGTCGGCGGTGCTTTCGTTGCCGCTGTGGTCGGTATTTGTGTATAGCTGCGCAAAATCCATGTCACGCTGTAAAGCGCTTTGCAATATCGCGTCGAGCTCTTCCGCCGGGCGGTCGTCGATCTCCGGCAGCGTATCCGCCGGGCCGTTGCCCTTTAGCAGGCCTGTTTGTTCAATGATGGCGTCTATGCCTGCCTGGGCACTCGGTGCATCTGCAAGCGGTGTTTGTGGGCCCCACAGCGCTCCCGTCATGGCGATGTATCGTTCTTTGATGTACAGTTCAACTTCCCGTTTGTCGGTCTTGTCGCCGGGGCAGATAGGCCGCTTATTGCCGCACCCGGCGGGCAACGTACCATGCACAAACCCATGCAGGCCCGTGCCACTTTGGGAGAGTTCCCAATACCCCGGCATTGTTTTGTACCAGGTTGCGAACGGCTCCAGCAGACTGCCCGCTGCATCAAGACAGTGGTCGAAGTCCACAGCTACAAGCCCATCGTCCGGGGTGATCTCATAGCCGATGCCCTGCGCGTCGCCTACCAGCTCCACAGCACAGCGCGCGGTCTCAAACGTACCCCAGGTCAGCGGGTTGGCGCTGCTTGCTCCCCGTGCCGGGTTAGCTACCTGGTAAGGGACTTTTGCCTTATCGAGGTCAACGCCCCAAAGCACCCAGCGCTTGCGGGCTCTCAGCTCTGGCGGGATGTTGTCGTAGTTGATCTCTACCTGTGGGCCTGTACTCATGCCATGCCCCCTGTGGCCCGCTCGGTGGGCATGAAATACTTGAAGTATTCCGCCGGGTCGATGCCCAGCAGACGGCCCAGGCGCTGCATTTCTTCGGCCCTGAACGTCGAACGGCCTTGCAGTCTGGCGTTCATCGTCGACGGTGCCAGCCCTGCCGCACTGGCAAGTTCACTCTGAGTGTATCCCTGCTGATAGGCCAGCGAACGCAAGGGCATAAACTGTAAAGAACGCATAATTTTTACCTCCGTAGTTTATTTTATTGAAACTTGATATTTAAGCTTCAGTATGCTAAAATTATATCATGAAAAAGAGTAACATCTTGATTTTTAGAATATCTTGTATTTTGATGAATTTTTATATATGTAATTCAGTATATTGAACCGCAAAGGGTGTGTTTCACTGTGGAAAAAGTCGCTGTATCATTTTATGAGCGTTTGGGGACGCCCTCGACGCCGCTGGATTGACCCAAAAGCAGTTGCGTGAACGAATCAACGCTGACAAAAGCGGGCCGCCTGTCTCGGCTGGCAGCGTGTCGAACTGGTGCAACGGTGTTGGTGCGCTCCCTACTTGCGAAAATCTCAAAGCACTTTGCAAGGCGCTGAACGTCACGCCAGACTATTTGCTAGGCTATACAGACGTGCCCAATTATAGCGTTGTGGACGCTGAAATTCTGAAACAGGCAGAAGCCTATGCGCATTTAACCCCACAGGCTCTAAATGCACTGCACTATGATGCCGTAGGGCCTTTTCTGCCTCCATCTGCAACGGATATGGCCGCACTCGATGGTTTTGGCAATATGGGGGAGCATCGTGAGGCGGATGCAATCTCAATGCTTTTGACACAAACCGATTTTCTGCGGGCCCTAAAAACTATAGCCGATCTCCAGCAGATGAAGGAAATCCTTGCCAGCTTAGACACATTGCCAGCGACAGCAGAGACAGAGGTCTCCTATTTTTCTTTAGAGCGTGACTATGAATACCTCCGATTTAAGGTCATTGACGCACTTACGCAGAGCCTTGATGCCATCCTGTAATTTGACCACACTTTTGACCACACTTTGCTTTTTTCAAGCGTGTTTTTCTTTCCAATTTTGGGGAAAATCCGCACGAAAAAAGAGCTATAATCCGGCTTGATGTGCGAATTATAGCCCACAAAATTAACGTAGATACGTTCGAGTCCTGTACCGTCCACCAAGAAAATACCGTAGATTCTAACGAATCTACGGTATTTTCTTTTTCAAGTACACACTTTAGTACACACTTGCCTATTTTCTCTGCAAGCTATGTACCAAATCATTATACACTTCCGGCCGTGCTTCTTTCAGCGCATCCATAAAGGCACCCCCGCACATGGTGTATCCTTCCATGCGCGGGGGTACCTTGTATTTACTGTTTCTTTTTCCTCCGGCTTACGCCCCAGGCGATGCTGCCCAGGAGCGCCAAGGCGGAGACAAGTTCGAAGCCGCGCCAATAGGCGGGGGCCTGGTAGGCGATCATGATCGTACCGGTGTAGCCCGCCGGGATGTTCAGGGTGATGCGGGCGTTCTCGCCGGTGCCGAGGGGGCATTCCTCGCCGGTAGCTTCGTCCACGGCATGGTAGTGGCCGTAGTTGAAAATAGGCACCGAGATGTCGGCGGCCTCGCCGTCATTTTCCACTTCCAGATAGGCCTTGCCGCCCTGCTTCTCGTAGGAGAGCAGGTGCAGGTCGTCGCTGCCCGGCTTGGGCTGCGCCCAGATGGTCTCGTAGGCGCTGGTACCGTCGATGAGGTACTCGCCCACACCGGTGGTAGGTGTCGGGTCCATCTTGCGGTAAGTATTATAGGCAACCTCCTGCTGGCCGGTCAGCATCTGGGTCTGCATTACGCCGGTCATCAACAGGGTGCATCCCACCAGCGACAGGGCCACGCCCTTTGCCAGGCGGAGGTTCTTTTCCTTCAGCAGCTGAATCGCCAGCACAACCGCCAGGCAAAGCAGTACCGTTGCCAGAGAAAGGAACCGCCACGGGTACTGGAACAGGCCAATCAGCTTGCCCACCGTGCGGCCCAGCCAGTTGTGGAAGCTGTCCCACGGGAACACATGCATGGACAGTACCGTTGCCAGCACCGCAAAGCCAAATGCTGCCTGCATGCGGTGCAGGGTATCCCTGTCGTGCCAGCTTTCCCGCCGCAGCAGGCAGTAAAGCACCAGCAGCAGCCCCACCACCAGTGGCAGGCCGAACGACAGCGTCATATCCGGGTTTGTGCCCGAATCCGCCCCTCCGAATCCCGGCCCAAACGGGCTGAACAGCTGCACCAGATACGTTCCCTGGTTCTGGATCTTGCCGATCAGCGGGCCGTTGACCATCAAATTGATCTCGTGCGTCGAGATCAGGAACGGGAAGAAATACCAGGCGCTCAGCGCCACAGCCAGCAGCGCCGCCTTAACCCAGGCCAGCAGGCGGGCAGGGCGCAGGGTATCCCGCAGGCGCAGCAGGCAGAACACCGCCAGAAGCAGCGCGATCAGCTCACAGCTGAGCAGATGGCACTGCACCAGCTCCGCCATGCCAAAGGCCATGGGCGCCCACTGGGCAAAGCGGGGCTTCTCGGTGGTATATATATTATACAGGCCCACCAGCACCAATGGCAGGAAAGTGATGGCCGTGTACTCGCCCACCGAGGCACGGATGTAGGTGCAGACCAGGCGGTAGCAGGACAGCGTGTACAGGGCCGCGCCCAGCAGGCCCAGCTTGCGGCTGGCGGTAATTTTGCCAAAGCTGTAATAGGCAATGATGGCGGTGGACAGCGTCACGACAAAAATATAAATCTGATAGCAGGTGCGCAGCGGCAGCCAGGCATTATACAGCAGGGCGGGCAGTGTCAGGAACAGTTCACAATAGCACAGCGAGTTGGCATAGCCGTAGCCGTTCAGCGTATCGGTGGTCATGCGCACCGGAAACTGCCCGTAGGACAGCTCCGCCGCCATGGCCGAAATGCGCTGCAAATGGTAGTCTATATCGTGCCCGAAGTAGAGATAGTTGCTGAACAGCGGCAGGCAGGCCGCCACCGTGATGCCCGCCAGGGTCAGCGGCACCGCGTACTTGCGGCGGCGTGCCGGGGCGTTTTCATCCCTGCGGGCAAACAGTAGCAGCAGCACAAAATTCAGCACCGCCGCCAGCAGCACGAAGATGACCAGCCGGGTCAGGCGGTAGATGGGCTGCTCGGTCAGGGTAATGCCGTACAGGTAAAGCTGGCCTTCGCCGTAAGTCAGGGTCGCGGTCAGGTCCTGCATTCTGGCGCCGTAACCCACCCACAGGCGGGTGGTCACCGTTCGATGGCAGTCGTCCAGCGTTACGGTATCAGCTCTGACAGCCGATGGATTGCCCTTGCTGGAAAAAGACAGCGAGCCCGCACTGTGCAGTGCATTAAAGGTCGGTGTGTCCGGTGTCTCACAGGAGAAATACTGAATCGTCACCTCATACGCGCCGGAATGTATGGCACTGCCTGCCGAAGAAAAGGTGATTACTTTTCCCTCCGGCGGAACAAAATCCTCGCTGTTGTTCCAGATTTGCAGCGCCGTCCCGTCCTCGTTCACAGCGGCGATCTGCGGGTAGTCATTGCTAAAATCCGCCGGGGTCAGCTGCAGTTTGTAGGGTGCGCCGAAAAGCGATGCTGCCAGCGAGGCCAGCACAGCAGCCTCCAGCAGGAGCACCACGGCAAACCAGCGGTTCGTGCACAGCAGTTCATGCAGTTTTTTCATACAAAGGGGCCTCCTCAGCCGTCCCAGATCATGACTTTGGCGTTCAGGATGGAGGTGTCCTCCACCGTGGCGATGTACTCGCCCTTCTCATTGCGGGGGGTGCGGTCGCAGTCCAGCAGGCAGATCTGGCGGGGTTCCTCGGTGCCGTCGGCTAGGCGCACCTTGTACTTGATGACCGCATTGTCCGGCACCAGCGCACCCTGCACGTAGACCCGCATGCCGTCCATCACCTTGCCGGTGTCGTCGGTCAGGCGACCGCACCAGGCCAGGTCATAGCCGCCGTAGTTACGGTAGGTCTGGTAGGCGTAAAGCGTGCCGTGGCCGGAGGGCAGCTCGATTCCCGGCATCTGGGCGTGGAGTTCCCGCCCGGCAAAACGGCAGAAGAAATTCGTCTCGGCCTGGGTATTGGTGTCCCAGACGTTCTCATTGCAAAGGATCAGGTCGTCGGCCGTGACCTCATCGGCCAGGCCGGCGCGGATGGTATCGGAAAAGAAGTTGTAGGCTTTCAGGTTCTCAGCGTGGTGGGTGCGCAGGCAGCCGCGGGTAAACGCGCCGTTGGCGGCAATACCCGCCGCCAGCACCACTGCCAGCAAAGCGCGCAGCACGGCCGAGGGAACTTTCGGCAGACGGCAGCACAGTTTGGCCAGCGCCGCCACGCCTGCCGCCAGCAGCAGGCCCAGGCCCACCGAACTGGCCGCCGCGGGGATGTAGCCCCACTTCCAGGTGATGGCCTCTGGCTGCTGGTAGCGGGCCGACAGGGCCAGCAGCGCCGCCGGGGCAGCCCACAGCCCCAGGCCCAGCAGGGCCAGGCCGCCCAGGGACTTGCCGCTGACCTTTTCCCTGGGAACGGCAAACAGCAGCGCCGCTACAGCCAGCAGCCCCAGCACAAAGGGCCAGAGCATGTCGCCCTTGCTGATGGTGCCGCAATCCTGCCCCTGCAGCCAGGGACCCAGAAACGGGATGGACGCGGCCATCTGCTGCACGGTCACACGGGCCACGTTGGGGATGTCCAGCGAAAGCTCATTGCCGGTGCCGCCGTGGCGGGAGCTGGCAAAGTGGAAGCAAAACGCCACCGCCATGCCGCCCAGCACCGGGGCCGAGACCCGCAGGCCGCCCCGCACACTGCGGGTGTACACCACCCACAGCAGCAGCGCCAGCACGGCGTAGACATAGCCGGTCTCGTAAGTGCCGCAGGCGATAAACGCCAGCACGGCCGCCGCCACGCCCCAGGCGCGATGGTGGGACTCGTGCAGGTAAAACAGGCACAGCCAGCTGGCCGCCGCCCAAAGCAGCGTGCGCTGGGGCACGGCGTAGTAACTGTACATGCCCTCGTTAAAAATAGGAGCCGCCGCCAGCGCCAGACCAAAGGCGCCCAGAGCCAGGGCATTGCTGCGGCTGAGCTTTGCCGCCACGCGGCTGACCAGGAAAGCCGCCGTGCCCGTCATGGCAATGATGTACAACCGGTAGCTGGCCAGTGTGCGGTAAAACAGCAGCGCCACCGCGTTGGGGTAGTGGAACGGGAAGAACCGCACCTGCTTTAATAAAAAGAAGCTCAGCCGCTCCTTTAGGTCCTGCAAGGCATACTGCCAGAAGGACATGCGGCCCATATCGTACAGCCATCCGTTCAGGGTCAGCTTGTCGTCGCCCTCGGCCGGTACGCTGATGGTCACCCGCAGGTACATAACAGCCGCCGCAAATACGGCCAGATACAGCACCGCCAGCGCCGCCCGCCGGACCGCCGTGTTTTGTTTTTTCATATCGTTCCTCCCCTTGCCGGGATATAGTCGTAGATAAGGGTATTATAGCATAGCCGGGCATTGCGTGCAATCTGCGCGGATATAAAAAGCCCCGCACGCAGGCGGCGGGCCTGTATGCGGGGTTGGTATGCTTTTGTATGTATGGTAAACGCCGCCACACGCGGCGGGGGATTGGTTTGGCTGCGCCGGGCTGCCGTATTCAGGCCAGCGCAGCGGTGTGGAGCTGCTCACGCATCGCGTCCGGAGTCGTCTGCAAGGCAAGGGTGAATTCCTCACTCAGCAGCTTTTCGGCGGTCTCGTAATAATCCTTGTCCATAAAGTTCAGCTTTTTGCCGCTGTTTTTTTCGCTGCCGCTCCTTGCAGCTGATTTCCTTAAACAGCCGCAGATAATGCCCATGCCGGAAGAAACCGCCGGGCCGTTCATCTGCAATTTGAACACGCAGGTGGCAATGGGGCCGGTAATGGCGGAAGCAATGATCGGCGGCAGCCACACGCGGGGCTTTTTCAGGATATTGGGCATTTGCAGCATGCTGGTGCCAATGCCCTGGCTGACCAGACCGCCCACGCCGTTTTCCTTAAAGCTCATCACGGCAAAGCCGACCATCTGGGCGCAGCAACCCGCAACGGCAGCGCCGCCCGCCAGACCGGTCAGGTTGAGCGCCGCGCAGATGGCTGCGCTGGAAATGGGCAAAGTCAGCGCAATGCCAACCAGCACCGAAACCAGAATGCCCATCAGCAGGGGCTGTAGCTCAGTGGCCCACATGATCACGCTGCCCACCGCAGAAGCCGCCGCGCCGATGGCAGGGGCAAACAGCACACTCAGACCCGTGCCCACCAGAATGGTGACCGCCGGGGTAACGATGATATCGACTTTGGTCTCTTTGCTGACAAGCTTGCCGCACTCTGCCGAAACAATGGCGATAAAGTATACGGCCAGGGGGCCGCCTGCACCGCCCAGGCTGTTGGCAGCACTGCCCACAGCGATCAGGCTGAACAGCACCAGCGGCGGGGTGTGCAGGGCGTAACCGATGGAAGCCGCCATGGCAGGCCCGGCCACACTCTGGGCGAAAGTACCGGCATCCACCAAAAACTGCAGGCCGATCTGCTCGCCCAGCGTTTTAATGATGGTGCCGATCAGTAAACTGGCAAACAGGCCCTGAGCCATAGCGCCCATAGCATCGATGCCATAGCGATGCGCCGAGAACACAACGTCCTTGCGCTTCAGAAATTCCTTAAACTTTCCCATACTCTTGCTCCTCTCAGATATCTTTCAGCATTGTACCGCCGAAGTTGTCATGTGTCAAGACACAAATCATGACAATAGTTTTCCACCAAGAGCGGGCAGATTGCGGGCGGTTGTCAAAGATCGGTTTTTGCGGTACAATAATACCAATCTTTTGACCGGGCGTTTGCCCTGCTGGAATTGGGGGATTTTGTATGGTTGAAACGTTTGATGTCAGCATTACCCCGTACGGGCTGACCCGCCGGACTTTTGTTTACCTGCCGGATGACTGGCAGACTTCCGGCAAAAAATATCCCGTACTCTATATGTTTGACGGCCACAACCTGTTTTTTGACTCCACCGCCACATACGGCACCTGCTGGGGGCTGAAAGAATACTGTGACGCCCACCCCAACTGGATCATTGCCGCACCGGAGTGCAACCACGAGGGCAACAAGCGGCTGGAAGAATACTGTCCCTACCAGTCGGACTGGTTCGGCGGCATTACGGGCACCGGGCATGAATACATGGAGTGGCTGACCAAAGAGTTCAAGCCGATGATGGACAAGCGCTACCCCACCCTGTCTGGCCGCGCCAACACGGCCATTGGCGGCAGCAGCATGGGCCCGTGAGCTGGCCGGTGCTGACGCCGCCGCCCGCGTCAAGAAAGCCATCGTCTACCAATAATTCCACGCCTATACGCAAAAAGTCCCCGGCGCATCACGCACCGGGGACTTACTTTTTATCAGCTTATTTGCGGCCGCGCTGGAGTTCGATCCAGGCCAGGTCTCCGCGCTCCAGGCCGTGGATCAAAACCTCGGCAGTGGCAATGTTGGTCGCCACCGGGATGGTGTGCATGTCGCACAGGCGCAGCAGGGTCACATCATTGGGCTCGCCGGGTTTGGCGCCCACAGGATCGCGGAAAAACAGCAGCATATCAATTTCGCCGCAGCCGATCATGGCCGCGATCTGCTCCGAGCCGCCGCGCCCGCCCGGATACAGGCAGCGCACCGGCAGGCCGGTGGCGTCGTGAACGATCTTACCGGTGACACCGGTGGCCACCAGCTCATTTTCCGACAGGATTCGGACATATGCAGTACAGAACTGCGCCATCAATTCCTTGCGGGAATCGTGGGCGATCAAGGCGATCCTCATTGCTGTTCCCTCCCTGGGAGTATGTAAGCGTTTACTATACGCTACGGCGTGTACGAATTATTTATTATAATAAGATACCTGTGCAAAAAAAGCAAGTCCCGCAGCCTAAAACCTGTTAAAAATTTGCACATCTTTTACCTAATCCGGCAATTTTCACAAACCAAGCTGTGAAAGTTTAGCTAAACCGCGCGGCGTAACCATGCTATAATGAGAAAAAGAAGCTGCACCCGCAGCTTGCAAAGGAGGAATCCCCATGAAGAAATCCGCCCAAACTGTCATCCGCCCGGATGCCTGCTATACTATCGCTGCCGCCAATGGCCGCGTGCTGGAAGTTGCCGATTTCAACACCGAGAACGGCGCATCATCCGCCTGTGGAGCTATGAGGGTCAGCCCTGGCAGCAATGGTTTTTTGTAGAGGCCGGGGAGAATGAATATCGCATCAAGAACCGCTTTACCGGCAAGGTGATGGACCTGGCGCTTTCCGGCGTCGAGAACGGCACCTGGGTACACCAGTGGTCGGCCACGTCCGGCGCAGGCCAGCGCTGGCAAATCGTGGATGCCGGCGGCGGCAAGGTAAAACTGCGCAATGTGCTGGCTGATAAGGTCATTGACCTGGTAGGCATGCGGGTCGATAACGGTACCCAGGCCCAGATCTGGCAGGACGTTTACGGTGAGAACCAGCTGTGGAAGCTGGATCCCGTGCCGGATCGTCTGCTGGAGCGCACCGCTGAGCCACCCAAGCCGACCCGTTCCGCCCCCAAGAAGGCCGCCGCCAAGACCACCCGCACCCAAACCGGCAAAAAGGCCGCTGGCAAGAGCGCACGACGCGGGAGTAAGAATAAGTAACGCCTTATTGGCTCTCTCCGGGAGAGCGCTGTCGCCGCAGGCGACTGAGAGAGGGAGCATATAAAATAGCTGTCTCTCCCCCACCCGCTCCGCGGGGAGTCCTCTCCCAGAGGCAATGTCACTTAGTCAGCACCAAAAAGAAATAGAAACCAGCCCGCAGGATTCCCCCTCAAAGATTCCGCGGGCTGATTTATTTGTGTTTTCAAGAAAAATGACACTGGGAGAGAGGAACCTCATAAGCAAGGCTTCAGCAGTAGGTGGACTGATTTTACTTCGGAAGAATTCCATACAATGCGTCTATTGTCAAGTATTTAGAAGAAAAAATCCCTCTGCACTACTTCTTGCGTTGGTATAGAGGGATTCGCTTGTTTAACTAGGTGACCTTGGCCATTTTCGCTCCTCTTTTTTTATTTTACACTCTGTTCATGCCCTGTTCACGAAGTGTATATTCAGGGGCAGTTATCCACAGTGTATACGGGTTATCCACGTTGAAATTGTTGAAAGCCCTGTTGAAAGTGTGGAAAACTTTCCCCCATTGCACGTGCCTATGGTCGAAAACCTTTGGAAAACCCAGTGGAAACACGAAACACCGCAGCGGAAAACTTTCACCCCCGCCACCTTCCGACAAGAGAACTGTTGCACTTCCCCGTGGAAAATGCTACAATAAATTGGTATATCTTTAACTAACAGGAGGGCTTTGCCCATGAACAATTGGATCGACCGGCTGGAGCGCCGCTACAGCCACTTTGCCATCCCCTATCTTGTCAATGGCCTTATGGTCGGCCAGCTGGCCGCGGGCCTCATCGTGCTGCTCATCAACTGGCAGTTCAGCGGGTTCATCTCCCTCAGCCGCAGCGCCGTGCTGCACGGGCAGATCTGGCGGCTCATCACGTTTTTGTTCCAGCCGGTGTGGCTGGGCGGCGCGCTGGGCATCCTGAATCTGGTGTTCTACTTCTGGATCGGCAACTCGCTCACCCGTGCCTGGGGCGATTTCCGCATGACGCTCTTCATCGCACTGGGCGTGCTGGGCGCCTGGATCAGCTGCTTTTTGGCGGGCGGCGCCTCGCCGGACGGCATCTTCCTGAGTATGATGTTCGCCTACACCTGGATGTGGCCGGAGCAGGGCGTCCCGCCTGGCCACCACCGGCGGCTTTCTGATGGCGGGCAACATGACCCTGCTGATCGGCACCGAGGACGAGCGTGTGGAAGACTGCATCAAGGTGATCTCCCGCTGCTGCAAACAGCGCACCGAGATCGTTCCCGGCACTGCTTCCATCGGCGTTGGGCTGGAAACCGCTATGCCCATTGAGGTGACCGTTGGCGGTGCAACCATTTTTGTGACCAACGTAGAACGGTTTGAAAAGCTGTAATGCCAATGCTGGAACGCATTGCGGGCAACCGTGAACTGAAACAGGACTTAAAGACGGCGCTGGGCAGCGGGCGGATCGCCCACAGCATTTTGCTGGTGGGGGAGCCGGGCTGCGGTGCCGGCTTTGCCGCGCGCTGCCTGGCGGCGGATTATCTGTACCCCAATGGTGGCCCCCATGCCGAGGCGGTTCTGCGCGGGCAGGATACCGAATCCATTGTGGTGCGTGGGGAGGGGGCTTCCGGCCAGATCAAGGTGGAAGCCATCCGGGATGCGCGGCAGAATATCCAGAAATCAGCCCTTTCTTCGGATGCAGAGGGCCGTGTGCTGTTTATTTATGGCGCGCAGAACCTGAATGGGGCTTCGGCCAACGCAATGCTGAAAATTATGGAGGAGCCGCCGGAGGGAGTCATGTTCCTTTTGACGGCTTCCAGTGCGGCGGCGGTGCTGCCCACCATCCGCAGCCGGTGTGCGGCTTACACCATGGCACCGGTGCCGACCGAAGAATGTGCCGCTGCCCTGCGCACAGCACAACCGGAGCTGAACGAACAGAATGCACAGGATCTGGCTTTTTTGTATGAGGGGCACATTGGCCTGTGCCTGAAAGCGCTGACCGACCCGGCGGCCAAGGTGGCTCGTGCCGCGGCGCGGGAGCTGTGCCGCCAGGCCCAGCAGCAGGACACCTACCGTGTGCAGGCGCTGCTGGCGGGCTATGAAAAAGATAAGGACAGCGCTGCCGCTGTGCTGTGGCAGGCGACCCAGGCCGCCAGCGCCGCTCTGCGCCGCCCCGGTTTTGACGGCGTTCAGCCCGATACCGCAGCGCGGATCCTGCGCGCGGCGGAAGCCGCCCGCCGCGCCATGAAGGCAAACGGCAATCTGCGCCTTGCCCTGACCGTGTGCGGCATGGAAATGGCTGCCAGGTAGGGCAGGCACCCCCTGAAACGATACACCAATCCCGATAGATAGGATATTGAAATGAAAGTTATCTCTGTTAAATTTAAGGAAAGCGGCCGCGCCTATTACTTTGACCCCAAGGAGCTGGAAATCAAGGAAGGGGAATTTGTGATTGTGGAGACGGCCCGCGGTGTGGAATGCGGCGAGGTCGTGCGCAGCGCACATGAAATTGCCTCCGGCAGCTTCCCGCGGGAGATCAAGCCGGTCATCCGGCTGGCGGACGGCGTGGATGTGCGCCGCATGCGCCAGAACCGTGCGGACGAGAAAGCCACCTTTGAACTGTGCGAAAAGCGCATTGCCGCCCATAAGCTGCAGATGAAGCTGGTGGATGCCGAGTACACGCTGGACCGCAGCAAGCTGGTGTTCTATTTTACCGCCGACAACCGTGTGGACTTCCGCGAGCTGGTCAAGGACCTGGCCGGGCAGTTCCACACCCGCATTGAGCTGCGCCAGATCGGCGTGCGCGACGAAAGCAAAATGCTGGGCGGCTTGGGCCTGTGCGGCCAGCCGTTCTGCTGCAGCCGCTTTTTGAAAAACTTCCAGCCGGTGTCCATCAAGATGGCAAAGGAACAGGGGTTGAGTCTGAACCCGGCCAAGATCAGCGGTGTCGTGCGGACGTTTGATGTGCTGCCTGGCTTACGAGCAGAAGAGCTACGAGTACTTGAATTCCATCACCCCGCAGGCGGGCAGCATTGTGCGCACGCCGGACGGCGAGGGAACGGTTATTGAAGTGAACGTTGTGGCGGGCACGCTGAAGGTTCGCTCCAACGTGGAAATCCTGGCACCGCGCATCTATAAACGGGAAGAATGCGTCTACCTGCGGGGCGGAAAACGGGCCCCCAAAGCCCCCGATAAAGAGGACGAATAAGGGACTATAAGCCTAGTTAGTTGCGACTTACCGTCGAAAATTTTCAATATATGGCACTTGCTAATTTTTTTGCAATGTGATACACTATGTATAACGCAGTAGGCAGAGCAAACCCGCTGTGTGCCATACCGGGGAGCAGCCGTGCAGGGCCGGTAAGGGTACAATACCATTCAGCACGGAGATAAGGAGTTCACGATGGCTCATACCGTTTCCAGCGAGTGCGTTGCTTGCGGTGCATGTGTTGATACCTGCCCCGTTGGTGCAATCAGCATGGAGGACAAGGCTGTTGTCGATGCAGCTTCCTGCGTCGATTGCGGTGCTTGCGAGGGCGTTTGCCCCACCGGCGCTATCCAGGCTGAATAAGCTATTTTGCGCTTAAAGCGTGACCTGTATCCGCAGGTTGCGCTTTTTTTGTTTGCTTTTTTACGTGGCGGCTTTCGTTCCGCGCCACCCTGCGGCGCCTCACACGTTTTAACGGCTTTCTTCCGTTATGTGTTCCTTTTGGAGACCCAAAAGGCAGGCCCAGGTAAGCCTGCCATTATAAAAGGCCCTGCCGCAAGGTAGGCAGGGCCGATAGGGCACATAATTAAAATTTATTCAAACACATTATCTTCATCAGGAATTTCTTCGGCAACAGCGTTGCCCTCGGCATCGATCCCTCGGCGGTCCAGCATGGCGTGGATGAACTCCTGCGCCAAACCGTACAACGTGGCAAACACCGGCACGCCGATGACCATGCCAGGGATGCCCAGCAGATCCCCGCCCACTACGATGGAGAACAGCACCCACAAAGCCGAAATGCCGATGGACTGCCCCAGGATCTTCGGGCCGATAAAATTGCCGTCAAACTGCTGGATGATCAAAATCAGGATGCAGAAGATCAGCGCCTGGATGGGGTTGACCAGCAGTAGGATGAAGATGCTGGGCACCGCGCCAATGAACGGGCCGAACACCGGGATAATGTTGGTGATGCCGATGAACACGCTGATCAGCACAGCAAAGTCCAGCCGCAGCACCGTCATGCAGACAAAGGTAATAACGCCGATGATGGCGGAGTCGATGATCTTGCCGATGAAGAAACCGGTGAAGTTATCGTTGGCATAGTGGCAGATGCGCAGCGTCTGCTCGGCCGCACGGCGGGGCAGCAGCGCGTGGGTCACGGTGCGCAGCTGGTGCAGCAGGTGCTCCTTGTCTGCCAGCATGTAGATGCTGGATGCAATCGCCGTAAAGACATTGACGAAGTTGCCCGCCACATTGCCCATGGTGGACATGATCTGCGGCAGGACCGTTTTGCCTAGGCTGTAGACCTCGTTGAGCATGGCCTCGGAATCATCCAGCATTTTAATAGCGCGGTCCAGATCCACACCGTAGCGCCCCTGGACGAACAGCAGCATTTCCTGAATGCCGTTGATATACTGCGGCACATTATTAAACAGCGTCATAATGCTGTTTACGATCTGCGGAATGACCAGCCAGGCCAGCAGCATGATCAACAGCACCGCCACCAGGTACGCCAGCAAAATGGCTACCCACCGCCAGCGCTTGGAATATTTCAACAGTTTGGCGTGGAAAAACCGCACCATGGGGTCTAAAATGTAGGCAATTACGATACCCCCGAAGAAGGGGGACAAGATGCCCATCAGTGCGCCGAACCCGCCCAGGAAATAGCCCAGGTTGTTCAGCAGCAGGTAAAATGCAATACCGGCGCATACGATGGCTACCCAATCCAAGATGCTTTCCGGCTTTTTGTCAATAAAATGCTTTCCGCTCACAATTCCTTGCCTCTCTCAATCATTGCCCGTTTGGCTTATTCATTTTATTGTACTTGCATATAGGGGCATGGTGCAAGAGGCAAATTGTTAATTTTTTGCCTTTTTTGTAACAGTTTTTTCCTGCGGGGCGGGCGGTGGTTCCTCGGGCAGGCCGCGGGCCGTCAGCCCGGCGCCCACCGCCTGCCGTGCCAGCGCTGCCAAAACGGCCAGCGTGGGCACACCGGCTACCATGCCGGGGATGCCAAACAGCTCGCCGCCCACCACGATGGCCAGCAGCACCCCCAGCCCGGATAGCCCCGTGGCCCCGCCCAAAATGCGCGGCGCGATGAAGTTGCCGTCGATCTGCTGCACGGCCAGGATAATAATCAGGAACTCTGCCGCCTGCAGGGGTGACTCCAGCAGCAACAGCAGCACCCCCGGCACTGCGCCCAAAAACGGCCCCAGCACCGGCACGATGTTGGTCGCGCCCACCATCACGGCGATCAGCGGCGCGTAGTCCAGCCGCAAAAGCAGCATCAGGGCAAAGGTCTCGGCTCCCACCAGCAGTGCGTCCACCAGCTGCCCGCCGATGTACCCACTAAAAGTTCGGTCCGCCAGCTGAAACACCGCACCCAGCTGTCCCACCGTCCGGGACGGTAGGGCGGCCCGCAGGCAAAGGCGGACGCTGTGCAGCAGCTTTTCCTTGCCCAGCAGCAGGTAGATGCTGGCAGCCAGCGCAATGCCCGCATCGGCCGCCGCCCCGGCCGTGTTGGAGGCTGCTTTGGCTGCAGCCTGCGCTGCCCGGCCCGACCACGCCGCGAACTCGCTTTGCAGCCGGGCGGTCAGCTGCTGCAAAATCGCGTCCATCGTGGCGGTATCCACGCCAAAGGTGGCCTGTACCCAGGCCAGCAGGCGGCGCAGTGTTTCCTCGTAGGCGGCCAGTTTGCCGAACAGCGAGGTCACGCTCTGCGCCAATTGCGGCAAAATCAGCCACAGCAGCAGCCCCGCCGCGCCAAACAACAGCGCGTAACTCACCGCCGCTCCGGCCCCGCGCCGCCCGCCAAACCACTTAGCCGCCAGCCATCGGGTGGGGATGTCCAGCACGTAGGCCAGCACCAGCCCCCACAAAAACGGCCGCAGCATCACGGCCAGCTGCCCCAGCGCCGCCGCCAGCGCGGGCAGCTGTGCTACCCCGCCAAAGATCAGTGCCGTACCCAGCGCCAGCCCCAGCCAATCCCCCACCGTGCGGGGCGTGCGGCCCAGCCAATGCTTCATAGTGTATCCTCCTGTGTTTTTCTTCTATCTGTTTTTCTTCTATCCTACCCGACCCGCCCCGTGGGAAAGCGCGAAACCAGGCCGGAATCCATTGAAACACCGCCCTTTTTATGCTATGATACAGGTACGACCCAAAAGGGAGGCATCGCCATGACCCATACGACCGTGACCGCCGCCGAAATGAAGGCGCTGGAAAAAGCCGCTAACGACAACGGCCTTTTGTACATACAGATGATGGAAAACGCCGGCCGCGCCGCCTTTGCCCAGCTGCACCGCCGCTTGCCCGGCCCCGCCCGGCTGCTGGTGGCGGCGGGCAGGGGCAACAACGGCGGGGACGGCTTCGTCATGGCCCGGGTGGCCGCCAAACAGGGCTGGCAGGTGCAGGTGCTGCTGGCTGAGGGCGAGCCGAAAACGCCCGACGCTATCACCAATTTTGGATCATTACGCGATCTGCCCGTAGAAATTCTGCACGATGCGGCATCTGCCGCCCCGGCGGATGCGGTGGTGGATGCGCTGTACGGCACGGGTTTCCATGGCACTTTGCACCCGGCGGGCCGCGCAGCCTGCGATTTAATGAATCGGCAGCACCAAAACGGTGCACTGCTGCTGGCGGTGGACCTGCCCAGCGGCATCAACGCCGATACCGGCGCGGTAGCCGAGGGTGCCGTGCGTGCAGACCTGACCGTGACCTTCCACCGCGCCAAACCGCTGCATTACATGCCGGGATCTGCCCATTATTGCGGCGAGGTGGTGGTGGCGGACATCGGCATCGGCGCTTACGCCGACGGCCAAAAAGAGGAGTAAAGCAACATGGGACGTTCATCCACGCGGGAAAACAAGACCCGCTACCAGTTGGCCCGGGAGGAACTGGGCCTTTCCCGCGAGAAAGCCAGCGAACTGCTGGAGACCATCGCGCCCGAGCGCATCGAAAAAATCGAGAGCGAGCGCAGCCTGCCCCGGCCGGACGAAGTGCTCATCATGGCGGAAAAGTATAAAACACCGTCGCTTTGCAACTATTTTTGCGCGCGGCAGTGCCCCATCGGCCAGCAGTACGTGCCCGAGATCCGCAACAGTGAGCTTTCGGACATCGTGCTGAAAATGCTGGCCTCCCTCAACGCTATGGACCGCAAAAAGGAGCGGTTAATTGAAATTGCCGCCGACGGCACCATCAGCAAGGATGAGATCGACGACTTTGTGCGCATCCAGAAAGAGCTGGAGCGCATCTCGGTCACGGTGGAAACGCTGCAGCTTTGGGTGGAAAAGATGCTGGCCAACGGCAGGATCGACACTGAGGCCTATGCCCCATATGGTCGTATTCGTCAGAAAAGAGGATCCCCGCTTCCTGCTGGTTGCAGACAAAACAGTCGATTTGCTGCAAAAAGTCACGCCGCTCCATGGCAATGCTCATGTTGGAAACCGCGGCATATACCTTTTTGTGGTATTTCTGTGCAAAATACAAGACCTGCTTTACAGTGTCTTTTTCCAGATCAAGTTCAATGGCAATGCCATCGCAGTCCTTAAAAATTTCATCGCCTTTTTCGGCCAGCAGGTCGGTCAGGGGATTGGTGTCCGGCCGCTTGGAGATGGCGGCCACCACATCGCCCTCATTATTGAACACAGCCAGCCAGGTGCCCATGCCGTCCGGCACGCGCTGGATATAGCGGGTGTTCACCTTGTGGCGCGCCAGTTTATCAATAACATCCTGCCCTGTGCCAGTGTCATCCACCAGGCTTACAAAGGTGGGGCGCAGCTCCACGTTGGCGATATCCTCCGCCACATTGCGGCACACACCGCCGTGTACCTGTTCTACCCGCCCGGCGTTGCGATGGAGTAGGTTTTGGACAACGAGCTGCAGGAGATGGTGCGCTGCCACATGCCGGGCAGGGTGGCAAAATAGGTGTGCTGTGTAGGGCACATAGACGATGTGCTCGTACACTTCATCGGTGATAACGTAGGTATCGTACTTTTCGGCCATGTCGGCAATCAGTTCCAGCTCTGCGCGGGTGAACACCTTGCCGCAGGGGTTGGAGGGGTTGCAGAGGATCAGCGCCTTGGGGTGCTGGCGGAACGCGGCTTCCAGCTCGTCCACATTAAAGTTGAACAGCGGGCGGATGCAGCGGCACATAGATCGGCTCGGCACCGGAAAGGATGGTGTCGGCACCGTAATTCTCATAAAAAGGCGAAAAGACAATGACTTATCGCCGGGGTTGGCAACCGTCATCATGGCGGCCATCATGGCCTCGGTACTGCCGCAGGTGGTCACAATCTCGGTGTTGGGGTCGATCTGCCGCCCCATCAGGCGGGACTGCTTTTCGGCCAGTGCTTCGCGGAAGTTCTGCGCACCCCAGGTGATGGAATACTGGTGGAAATCCTCGTGGGCGACCTCGGCCAGGCGGTTCAAAATAGCCTGGGGCGGGTCAAAGTCCGGGAATCCCTGGGACAGGTTGACCGCGCCGTATTGGTTGGAGATGCGGGTCATCCGCCGGATGACCGAATCCGTAAAATGCGCTGTGCGCGTGGATAGTGGCTGCATGGGCTGCTCCTCCCTCTATACTCTACAAAATATATACCCATTATTATAGTAATCACGTGTCTTTATTGCAACCTGCCCCTTCATCAACACCCCCGGCGGCCCTGCAAAATGCTTTAAAGAGATTTTCTCTTCGTCGCTGTAAAGCGAAAGAAATTTTCGCAAGCCGCGGGAAGACGGCAATAAAAAGTTAAATATCTTACGATTTTTGGGCAATAATCCTCTCTTTGTTAACAAATTATCCAAATATGGTGTGAGTTTTTCGTCTTTTCGGCAATTTTAACAAAAGGGGTTTTCTTTTTTGTAAAAATGTGTTAACATATATTTAACAAAGTGGTCGGCTGGCGGAACCAGATCAGCCCCACTTAAATATTTTGGAGGAATGCTTTTATGATGAAGTATCTGCAAAAGCTCGGCAAGGCATTGATGCTGCCCGTTGCCGCGCTGCCCGTCTGTGGTATTCTGATGGGTATTGGCTACGCTCTGGCTCCCGCCGTTATGGGTGCTGAAGGTGCTACTACCGGTGCTGCTTACACGATCGGCTTCCTGCTGGTCAAGGCTGGCGGCGCTCTGATCGATAACATGGCTTGGCTGTTCGCCATCGGCGCTGCTGTGGGTCTGTCTGATGACCACGACGGCACCGCCGGTCTGGCTGGCCTGGTCAGCTTTCTTGATGATGCAGCAGCTGCTCAGCCCCGGTGTTGTGGGCACCATCCGCGTTGCTGTTGGTTCCACCCTGGAAGAAGGCACCGTTGATTACATTGCTTTCAGCAAGATCGCCGGCAACTCCTTCATCGGCATCCTGGCCGCTGTCATCGGCGCCACCTGCTACAACAAGTTCAAGAACACCCAGCTGCCTGACTGGCTGGCATTCTTCAGCGGCAAGCGCAGCGTTGCTATCGTGACCGCTTTGTTTCCATCGTGACTTCTGTTATCCTGCTGTTCGTCTGGCCCGTTATCTTCGGCGTTCTGGTTGCTCTGGGCAACGGCATTGCCGGCTTGACCGGCATCGGCGCCGGCATCTATGCTTTCCTGAACCGTCTGCTGATCCCCACCGGCCTGCACCACGCCCTGAACAACGTGTTCTGGTTTGACACCATCGGCCTGGGCGACCTGAAACACTTCTGGGCTGGCGAGACCAGTGCTGACGTGGGCTGGGACCTTGGCATGTACATGTCCGGCTTCTTCCCCTGCATGATGTTCGGTATCCCCGGCGCTGCACTGGCTATGGTCCGCACCGCAAAGAACAAGAAGGCTGCCATTGGTCTGGTTGTTTCCGCCGCTATCTGCGCTTTCGTCTGCGGCGTTACCGAGCCGTTTGAGTTCGGCTTCATGTTCCTGTGCTTCCCCCTGTATGTTGTTTATGCTGCTCTGTACGGCATTTTCACCATCATCACCTACTACTCCGGTTTCCGCGCTGGCTTCTGCTTCTCCGCAGGCGCAACGGACCTGGTTTTCTCCGCTTCCCTGCCCGCAGCTGCCAAGACTTGGATGATCATTCCTCTGGGCATTGCCGCTTTTCTTGTGTTCTACTTTGTCTTCTACTTCGCTATCACCAAGTTTGACCTCAAGACCCCCGGCCGTGAGGACGACGATGTGGAAGAAAGCGAAAAGAACATCAAGCTTTCCAACAACAACTACACTGCGATTGCTACCGGTGTTCTGGCTGCTGTCGGCGGCAAGGAGAACATTACCGGTGCTGACTACTGCGCAACCCGCCTGCGCCTTGAAGTGAAAGATTCTTCCGCTGTGAATGAAAAGGCTGTCAAGGCTGCCGGTGCTGCCGGTGTCATCCGCCCGTCCAAGACTTCCTGCCAGGTTGTCATCGGGCCTCAGGTTCAGTTCGTGTTCGATGAACTGAAGAAGATGCTGTAATTTAAGTAACAGCAAGGGCAAGGGTTCTGGTTCCTTTGTTCCACGCCGCAGGCTGGCCGCCATGGCCCTGCCTGCGGCTTTTGTTTTGGTGGGCAAAAGCTGGCGTTTAACTCTTTCTTTTCTTGCTTGATTATGTTAAAATCAGAACTATAAATGCCTCCTGCGGGTTTGCCGCAGCGGCAAAAATACACTTCCCAAGGAGGTACTTTGTAACATGAACTCATTCCAACGCATCTGCCGGTCGCCTGCTTTTTTGGTGCTGGCCCTGATTTTGTGCGCCGCCGTGATTGCCGGCGGCGTTGGCCCTGGCCCCCGCCGCCCCCAAGGTTTGGATCGTGATCCCCGTGCTGCTGGCTGTGGCCGCGGTTATCTGCTTCTTTGTGGCGCGCTCCACCAGCAAGGCCGCGCTGCAAAAAAAGAAAGAGGCGGAAAACGAGGGTGTGGTAAAAGCCGACCTTGACCATGCCGGCATCGCCGCCAACATTCTGGCTGCGCTGGGCGGTAAGGCCAATGTGCAAAAAGCCAGTTGCTGCGCCACACGGCTGCGCTTCCAGCTGAAAGACGGCGCTAAGGTGGACGAAAAGGCACTCAAATCCGCCGGGGCTTCCGGTGTGATCCGCTCCACCCCCACGGCCTGCCAGGTCATTCTTGGCACGCAGGTCCGCTTTGTTTACGAAGAACTGCAAAAGCTGTTGTAAGGCAGCGTTCCCCATCCTGGTTCCGGCTTCCGGAGCCAGGATTTTTTGTTCTATTTTCCTAAAATATTTCTTTGTTTTTTCTCTCTTTTTTCTACAATCTCTAGTTTCTTTGTGGTGTTTGTGCTATACTATAGGTAATGGCTGTCCGCGCACAAAAAAAGAATAAGGAGATGTTCCCCATGAAAATTATTCGTGCAAAAGATTATTATGATATGTCCCGCAAAGCGGCCAATATCATCTCGGCACAGGTCATCATGAAGCCCAACTGCGTGCTGGGCCTGGCAACCGGCGGCACCCCCGTTGGCACCTACAAACAGCTGGTTGAATGGTACAACAAGGGCGACCTTGATTTTGCGGAAGTAAACACCGTCAACCTGGACGAATACCGCGGTCTGCCCCGCGAGCATCCCGAAAGCTACTGGTCCTTCATGCACCGCAACCTGTTTGACCTGGTCAACATCCGCCCCGAAGCCATCCATATGCCTGCCGGCACCAACATGGATGCTGCTGCTGAGTGCTCCCACTATGATGAAATCATCCAGCATCTGGGCGGCGTGGATCTGCAGCTGCTGGGCATTGGCCACGATGGCCACATTGGCTTTAACGAGCCGGGTGCCGCTTTTGAGCTTGGCACCCACTGTGTCCACCTGACCAAAGAGACCATTGAGGCCAACAAGCGCTTCTTTGACAACAACGAAGATCTGGTCCCGAAAGAAGCCTACACCATGGGCATCAAAACCATCATGCAGGCCCGCAAGGTTCTGATGGTTGCCAACGGCGTTGGCAAGGCTGACATCATTAAGAAAGCTTTCTTCGGCCCCGTCACGCCGGAAGTTCCCGCTTCCATCCTGCAGATGCACCCGGATTTCACCCTGGTGCTGGATGCCGAAGCTGCTTCCAAGCTGGACTAAGCGTATCGCTCAAGCCCTTACTGCATAACTGATAAGAGGGAATTTCTCAATGATTATCAAAAATGCAAGAATTTATACGCCGGAACATACCTTCAAAACAGGGGACCTGACCATCCGGGATGGCCGCATTGCCTTTGGTGCGCCCCCGCTGGAGGGCGAGGAAGTTCTGGATGCCAACGGTGCCTATGCTCTGCCCGGTTTGGTGGATATTCATTTCCACGGTGCTGTCGGGCATGATTTCTGCGATGCCGATGAAGCCGGTTTGCAGGCCATTGCCGATTTTGAGGCCAGCAAAGGCGTGTTGGCCATCTGCCCCGCCACCATGACGTTCAGCGAGGAGATTTTGAACGGCATTATGGATGTGGCCGCCGCCCACAAGAACGGTCAGGGTGCTGACCTGGTCGGCATCAACATGGAAGGCCCCTACATCAGCCCCAAAAAGATCGGCGCACAGAACCCCAAGTATGTGCAGGGGGCCGATGCCGCCATGTTCCGCCGGCTGCAGGCACGCAGCGGCGGGTTGATCAAGCTGGTGGACGTTGCCCCGGAAGAACCCGGCAATCTGGATTTTATCCGTGACTGCCACAACGAGGTGTGCATCTCGATTGCCCACACCTGCACGGATTATGATACCGCCAAGGCTGCGTTTGCCGCCGGTGCCAGCCACATGACCCACCTGTATAACGCCATGCCCGGCATCACCCACCGCGCCCAGCGGGCGGCGGCGCGGCCTGCGTCACCTTGGACGAGGTGCTGGCCCAGAAACCGGATTACGTGGTGGAGACCGCTGCCGTGCAGGTGGTCAAAGAAAGCTGCCTGCCGGTGCTGGAAGCCGGGCTGGGCTTTATCCCCATCAGCATCGGCGCTTTTGCGGATGCCGATTTTTACGCCAAGGCCTGCGCCGCGGCCAAGGCCCACGGTGGGCGCATCTACCTGCCTCACGGCGCAGTGGGCGGCTTTGATGTGCTGCACACGGTGGCCCTGATGGCCAAGGCGAAGAACCAGCCCATCACCGCCGAGATCCACACCCACAAAGGCCCGGCATCGCTGAAAAACACGCCGCTGTTCACCGAAGAGCTGATGACCACGCCAGAAAAGACGGTGCTGTCAGGCACCGCTGCCGAGGCCATCCAGGTATTACCCACGAAGGTGAACGTGGCGGTCGCCGCCGCCTTGGCCAGCATCGGCCCCGACGCCATGGGTGCAAAAATTACCAGCGTGGAAGGCTTTCCCGGTGACGACCACTGCATCACCATGGAGACCGACGGCCTGAAAGTGACCTCCGACGTCTACAGCCGCACCGCCGAGATCGCCGGCTGGAGCATCGTCTCCCTTCTGCAAAACCTCGCCAGCCCTGTGGTGCTGTTTTGACCTACTTTCTTTGGAAAAGAAAGTAGGCAAAGAAACTTTCCATATAACACAACACAAAAGGGCGATGCCGGAGAACTGCATCGCCCTTTTGTAATGTCGTATCGAGGATAAACCGTAGAGCATTTTGGCCCCGAAGGGGTCAATAGGGAGAACGGGCTAAAAGCGTTAAGAAAATTGCAGCACTCCTGCAATTTTTAACTTTTGGGGCGGCGGAACACCGAAAGCGCAAACCAAAAATTATTTCTCGCGTCGTTTCGTCAAATATTCATCCATTTCTTCGGCAACCTGCTTGGAGTATTTAACAGCTTCCACAACGGTCCGGGCACCCAGCACCACATCACCGCTGGCAAAAATCCCCTCACGGGTGGTGTGGCCGTGCTCGTCGGTGGCAAGCAGACCGTGGCTGCTCATCTCCAGGCCGGTGGTGGTGCTGACGATGCGGTTCTGCGCGCCCTGGCTGATGGCAATGATGACGCTGGAGCAGGGGAAGAACTGCTCCTCGCTGGTGGAGGTAATGTTGCCTTCCTCGTCCATCTCCACTTTCTTGTAGTAAACGCCGTCGTCGGTAATGCGGGTGGGGCGCATGCCGTAGTAGAACTCCACGCCGTCGGCCTTGGCGTAGTCCACCTCACGCACGCTGGCGGCGGTCTGGTAGCGGCGGCAGAACACGCTGACATGGCGCACGCCCTTGCGCAGGGCGGTACGGGCCACGTCCATAGCCGAGTTGCCCGCGCCGATGACGACAAGGTTATCGCCCAGATCATACACGTCCGGGTCGACCAGATAGTCGATGGCGTAGTTGACATGGCCCAGGCTCTCGCCGGGGATGCCCATGGCCTTGGGCTTCCACACGCCGGTGCCGATAAAGATGGCCTCGTAGCCGTCGCGCTGCAGGTCGTCCACCGTCAGGGTGCGGCCAATGGCCGTGTTGGGGCGGATCTTGATGCCCAGCTTGATGAGCTGCTTCTGGTAGCGGTCCAGAATACTCTTGGGCAGGCGGAACTCTGGGATGCCATAGCGCAGCACGCCGCCGATCTTCTCGCGGCTTTCAAAAATGGTCACGTCATAGCCACGGCGGGCCAGCAGCACACTGATGGTGATGCCTGCCGGGCCGCTGCCGATGATGGCCACGCGCTGGCCTTTTTTCGGCTCCATCTCCGGCTCCAGATGGTCGAGATACGCATCGGAGATGTAGTTTTCGATGCTGGAAAAATGCACGGGGGCGCCCTTACGGCCCAGCACGCAGTGACCCTCGCACTGCTTTTCGTGGTCGCATACCAGAGAGCAGATGACGCTCAGCGGGTTATTCTCGTACAGCATTTCGCCGGCTTCTTCTTTGTGGCCAGTGCGGAACAGCTCGATCGCTTCCGGGATATTGGTGCTGATGGGGCAGCCTTCGCGGCACATCGGCTTTTTGCAGTGCAGGCAGCGGCGGGCTTCGTTTACAACATGGATTGCCATTTTTTTCTCCTTCTTATTTCCTCGCGCATAAAAATTGACATTCCAGCGCGGGCTGTGCTATAGTTTTGGTAAATAGACCGTTAGGGGGTGCCCGTTATGGCAAAGGCCGCGGTGCTGCTGCCCCGGCAGGAAATGCAGCAAATGGCAGCAGACTTGATTGCACAGTATCCGAATCTATCACCTTTCTGTATTGAGTATACCTATACCGACGCAGCTTGTCAACGCGCGATAAGGTTACAAAATGATGGTTGCGAGCTGATTTTGGCCCGCGGCCTGCAGGCGGCGCTGATTCAGCGTGCGGTGCCGCTGCCGGTCATTGCCATTACAGCCACCGCCCAGGAGGTCGGCGTGCTGGCCGCCCGCTGCAAGCGGGAGCTGGGCCTGCCCAACCCGAAAATCGGGCTGATTGCCTTTGAAAATATGCTGGGAGATACCTCCCGGTTTGACGAACTATTCGGCGTGGAACTGTGCCGCTATACCCTGCCGGACACCCAGGAAACCGACACCTCCGCCAGCCTGGCGGCTTTGGTGGACCGTGCCCTGCAGGAGGGCTGCCAGGCGGTCGTCGGTGGCGATGTTGTCTGCGCCCGTGCCGAAACACTGGGTCTGCCGCACTATTTCCTGGCCTCCGGGCAAGAAAGCCTGCAGAATGCCTTTGCTATTGCCGACCGTGTGGCCTACGCCATCGACCTGGAAAAGCGCGCCCGCGCCGAGATGAACACGATGCTGGACTTCACCTTCAGCGGGATTCTGCAGATTGATGCGGAGGGCGTGGTCCGGCGGGGCAACCGCGTGCTGTACAACATCCTGGATAAACATCCGGAGGAACTCATCGGCCGCCCCGTGCAGGAGGCCCTGCCCCAGCTGCGCGGGGAAATGCTGGACAAGGCCCTGCACCGGGGTGAGGAAGCCTACGCCATCCTGCTGCCCATCGAGGGCCACACGGTGGTGGTGAATATTGCTCCCATCCGGTTGGAAAACCAGATCCGGGGTGCCATACTGACCTTTCAGGAGGGACGGCGCATTACCGAAATCAGCGGCGAACTGCGGCGGGAACTTTACCGGCGCGGTTTTGTGGCACAGTGCCGGTTCGATCGCCTGCCGGTGCAGGATGCCGCCACGAAAGAGATTCTTGAACGGGCACGGCAGATTGCCCAGTACCCCGTGCCGGTGCTGCTGACCGGCGAGGTGGGCACCGGAAAGCGCCAGCTGGCGCAGTGCCTGCACAACGAAAGTCCCAACCGTGCCAATGCCTTTGTGGAACTGGACTGCAGCGCCTACCAGCCGGACTCGCTGGATACGCTGCTGTTCGGCAGCTATTCCACCCGCGCCGATGCCCCCGCCTGCCTGGCTGAAGCCGCGCAGAACGGTACTTTATATCTGGCGCATATCGAGGCCCTTTCGCCGGAACTGCAGTTTAAGATTTTGCAGCTTATCGGCGGTAAAATCTGGCGCAATGGTGCCAGCCAGCCTGCCCAGGCGGCGGTGCGTGTGGTGGCATCCAGCAATGCCGACCTGCCCGCTCTGCTGCAGGAGGGGCTGTTCCGCAGTGATTTGTACTACGCGCTCAACGTCCTTTCGCTGGCGCTGCCGCCGCTGCGGGCACGCCGGGCGGATATTCTGCCCTGGGCAGACCGTTACCTTAGCGAAGCACAGGAGCAGTACAAGCGCTATGTTAGCCTGACCAACGGGGCACGTGAATTTTTGCAGAAGTACGATTGGCCCGGTAATCTGGATCAGCTGCACAGCGTGTGTGAGCGCACGGTGCTGCTGGCCCCGCGCCGCAGTGTGGACGAGGTATTCCTGCGCGCCCAGCTGCGGGAACTGACCCCCGCAGCCCCGGCTCTGCCCGGAGCAACGGTTGTTCCGCAGCCGGGGACGGACCCGCGGGCTGCCCGCATCCGTCAGGCCCTGCAGGCTACAGGCGGTGACCGCCAGCAGGCCGCCGATGCCCTGGGCATCAGCAAGACAACGCTGTGGCGGCAGATGAAAAAAATGGATATTACCTTTACAAAATAACAAAAACGCATAAAACAAAACCCGCCGGGAATTTGATATGCTCCCTATATAGCTTTCAGTGTTTTTATTTCACTGTTCGCTATATAGGGAGCATATCATTCTGCAAGAGTATCGGCGGGATTTTTGCATGATAAGGGCTGGATGGGTTACTTTACAAGAAACTTTTCCACAGCGTCCCAGTCTAACTCAACGCCCAGCCCCTCCCCCTGGGGAACGAACCAGGCCATTTTTGCATCGGCAGCAAAGGGCGTTTTGCTGAGTTCCGATTTCAGCGGATTGGGATTTTCCTCTGATTCCAAGGGCTGCAGGCCGGGCAGCGCGGCGGCCAGCTGAAGGCTGGCTGCAAACAGCACGGCGGAGCCGAAGCAATGCAGGCTGATGGGGCGGCAGTGGGCCTGGGCGGCAGCGCCGATGCGTACACACTCGCTAATGCCGCCAGCCCAACCCACATCGGGCTGCACCACATCCAACGCGCCGACATCCAGCATCGTGGTGAAATTGCCGGCCCCCTGCTGGGTCTCACAGCCCACAATCTGTAAGCCGGGATTGCTGCGGCAGAGCAGTGTCAGCCCCTGCATATCCTCAAAAGGGATGGGCTCCTCCAGCCAGGAGACACCGGCCTCCACCAGACGGGGTGCGTTTTCCAGCGCGGCGGCACGGTCCCAGCTGGCGTTGGTATCCACCGCCAGACGGCCCTCGCCCACAATCTCCTTTGCGGCGCGGATGCGCTGCCAGTCCTCCTCCACCGTGACGGTATCCTCGGTGATGCCCAGTACTTTTAATGGAGCATGGGGTCTATCCAGATTGCGGCCGATTTTGATTTTGGCATCGGTGTAGCCCTTTTGCATATAGCCTTCCAGTTCACGGCGCAGGCCGTCCAGTCCCTTACCGTGGGCATAAAAGCCGCCGCTGGCGTAGCTGGGGATGCGGTCCCGCGTGCCGCCCAGCAGCGCGGCGATGGGCTTATGCTCGCATTTTCCCTTCAGGTCCCACAAGGCAATGTCAATACCGCTGATGGCACCTAACGTCATGCTGCGACGTCCGCTGGCCAGCGTGCTTATATATAAGGTCTGCCAGATGCCGTCAATATCGGCGGGGTCGCGGCCAATCAGCTTCGGGCCCAGGGTGTTCTCCACCAGATACTTCATGACAGCCAGCGGCGCACCGTAAGTAAAGGCCTCGCCAATGCCCTGCAGCCCGGTATCGGTATCCAGCAGCACCAACAGTGCCTGCCGGGCCCGGCTGGTGGAAAGTGCATCGCTGATAGGCTCGCAGGCACAACGCAGGGGCACCCCGCGTACCGCCGTGATCTTCATGTACTATCCCTCCTGTTTGGATTCGCTTTACTGCCTTTATTGTAGCAGGGTTCTCCGCACAACGGCAATGTGCAAACTGCCTGAATTGCGCCCCGCTGTTTTGGCGGGTTGCGATAGAAGTGCAGATTTTGCAATGCAAAGTTGCAATTTCGTTTCATTATACGAAATACACAATTGCATAAAATTGCAACACAGATTTCATATTCGTTTCAAAGCACGCAATTTTTCTGTTTACACTAAAATGCAGCACGGTTTTCCGTCACCCTGCCTATTGCCGCAGGGCCGGGCATCCCGTATACTAAAGCCAGAAACGAAAAACCACCCACACACAAAGCGAGGTAATCAATATGAAAATCGGATTTATCGGTCTGGGTATTATGGGCAAGCCTATGGCAAAGAACCTGCTGAAGGCAGGCTACACGGACCTGCTGGTCAATAACCGTTCCGCCGCCCCGATGGAGGAACTGGCGGCCTGCGGTGCTACCGCAGCCACCCAGCAGGAGATTGGCGAGCAGTGCGATGTGGTCATTACCATGCTGCCCAACTCCCCTCAGGTCAAGGAGGTCATGCTGGGCGCAGATGGTGTTGCCGCCCATATGAAGGCGGGTGCAACCTTTATCGACTGCAGTTCCATCAACCCGGTGGCCAGCAAGGAAATTGCTGCGGCACTGGCAGGAAAAGGCGTCAAAATACTGGACGCCCCCGTTTCCGGCGGCGAACCCAAGGCAATTGACGGCACCCTTTCCTTCATGGTCGGCGGCGATGAGGAAACCTTCAACGTCTGCAAGCCGATTTTGTCCGCTATGGGTGCCTCGGTCGTGCGCTGCGGCGAGGTGGGCGCAGGCAACACCACCAAGCTGGCCAACCAGATCATCGTGGCGGCCAACATCCAGGCTGTGGCCGAAGCCCTGACCCTGGCCCAGAAAGCCGGTGTTGACCCCGACCTGGTGTTCCAGGCCATCAAGGGCGGCCTGGCCGGTTCCACCGTCATGAACGCCAAAGCTCCCATGATGATTGAGGGCAACGATAAGCCCGGCTTCAAGATTGACCTGCACATCAAGGACCTGAACAACGCCCTGGACTGCGCCCACACCGTGGGTGCCCCGGTGCCGATGACCGCCGAAGTGCAGGAAATTTTGCAGTGGCTGCATAACCATGAGGGCGGCCAGAAGGATCACAGCGCCATTGCCCAGTATTACGAGCACCTGACCGGCATCAAGCTGGGCCGCTGAAAAGAGGGAACCGCTATGAACACCGATTTCATCAAGGGCGTTGTTGTTCCAATCCTGACCATCGTGGACGAGGACGAGAAGATTGACGAAGCCAGACAGCGCGCCCAAGTGGATTATGTCATCGAAGGCGGTGTTACCGGCATCCTGGCCTTCGGTTCCAACGGCGAATTCTATATGCTGGAGGAGGACGAGATGCAGCGCGGCCTGCGCATCATGGTGGACCAGGCGGCCGGGCGTGTACCGGTTTACTTCGGCATCGGTGCCATCAGTACCAAAAAGTGCTGCCGTCTGGCAAAGATGGCGGTGGAAAACAGTGCAGCGGCGGTCAGCGTATTGCAGCCGATGTTCTTGAAGCCGACCCATGATGAGTTGTTCCTGCATTTCAAAACGATTGCCGAAAGCATCCCCGATACGCCGGTTTTGCTGTATAATAATCCCGGGCGGGTCGGCTATACGCTGACCGCCCAGCTGGTGGAGGAACTGGCCCATCAGGTCCCCAACATTGTGGGCATGAAGGATACCAGCGGCGACATCACCCTGACGGAGGAATTTATCCGCCGCACGCGGGATGTGGGCTTTAAGGTGTTCGGCGGCAAGGATACCCTGCTCTACGCCAGCCTGTGCCACGGCGCGGTGGGCGGCGTATGCACCGCCGCCAACTTTATGCCGGAACTTATCACCGATGTGTACAACAAGTTCGCCGCGGGTGACTTGCACGGCAGTCTGGAAGCCCAGTTCAAGCTGAACCCGGTGCGCCTTTCGATGGATGCTGCCAGCTTCCCTGTGGCGGCCAAGGACATGGCGGCCCTGCGGGGCCGGGACGTGGGCGTGCCCTACCGGCCCAGCCTGCCTACCCCGGCGGGTGCCGCCCGGGACGGGTTTGTGCGTACCATGACCGCCGCCGGACTTTTATAAAAAGGAGTCTTTGCCATGAATACCACCCTGCGTGCCCAAGCTGAAACGATTGTAACTGCCAGCATTCACGCCGTGCTGCCGGATGAAGCGGTGCGCCGCGCATTGCAGGGCTTTGCCCCGGCGGGGCGGGTGTTTTTGGTAGCCGCGGGCAAGGCCGCCTGGCAGATGGCCCATGCCGCCGTAGAAGTACTGGGCCGGCCGGACGGCGGCGTGGTCATTACCAAATACGGCCACGTGAAAGGCGAGATTCCCGGCGTGACCTGCTATGAAGCCGCCCACCCGGTGCCCGACGAAGCAGGCTTTGCCGCTACCGAAAAGGCGCTGGCGCTGGTGCATGGGCTGACCGCGCAGGATGCTGTGCTGTTTTTGCTCTCCGGCGGCGGCAGTGCCCTATTGGAAAAGCCGCTGATCCCTGGCGCGGAATTGCAGGACATCACGTCCCAGCTGCTGGCCAGCGGCGCGGATATTGTGGAGATGAACACCATCCGCAAGCGCCTGTCCGGCGTCAAGGGCGGGCGCTTCGCGCTGGCCTGCGCCCCTGCGCAGGTGTACAGCATCGTGCTCAGCGATATTTTGGGCGACCCGCTGGATATGATTGCCAGCGGCCCCGCCTGCCCGGACAGCTCCACCTGCGCCGAGGCCAAGGCTATCGCCGCACGGTATGGGTTAAAGCTTTCCCCGGCGGCTGCGGCGCTTCTGGAGCAGGAAACACCCAAAGTGCTGGACAATGTGACCACCAAAATCACCGGCAGCGTGCGGGAACTGTGCGCCGCTGCGGCGGATGCCTGCCGCAAAGCGGGCTACACCCCCGTGCTGCTGACCGACCGGCTGAACTGCGAAGCCCGGGAGGCAGGGCGCTTTTTGGGCAGCATCGCCCAAAGCCACGCCGGGCAGGGGCAAAAGCTTGCCTTTCTGGCGGGCGGCGAGACCGTGGTACACCTGACGGGCCACGGCCTGGGCGGCCGCAACCAGGAATTGGCGCTGGCCGCCGCCCCTGCGCTGGCAGGGCTGAATGCCTGCGTTTTCTCGGTGGGCAGTGACGGCACCGACGGCCCCACCGATGCGGCGGGCGGCTACACGGACGGCGATACGGATGCCGCCCTGACCGCCCACGGCCTGACTGTGCCCGCCGTGCTGGCAGATAACGACGCCTATCACGCCTTGCAGGCAGTGGGCGGGCTGCTGGTCACCGGCCCCACCGGCACCAATGTAAATGATGTAAGTGTGGTGCTGGTGCAGGGATAACCACACAAAACAAAACGTCCCCGGCGGTCCCATCGCGGACCACTGGGGGCGTTTTTCGTTGTTTTGTAAGGTTACTTCTGCTCGGCCAGCCATTCCACCGCCGACAGAGCGGCAATGTTGCCCTGCCCGGCAGCCTTGATATACTGGTAGGGCTTGCCTGCCAGATCGCCGCAGGCGAAGCAGCCCGGCAGGTTGGTGCGCATCTGGGCGTCCACGGCTACATGGGGGCCGTCGGTGGCAAGGCCCGGCACCAGTTTGTCCGGCGCTACGGCATCCCGCAGCACAAACACACCGTCCACGGGGTGCAGATCTTTGTCGGTCTGCACGCCCTCGGCCCTCATCGTGCCGGGGATGGATAGCACCCTCTCCCGCACCACCGTTACGTTGGGGCCGACATTGACCTCGTGGGGTACGACCGGGAAATACAATACCCGGGCGCAGGTCTCGGCCAAAAAGTCGGCCTCGCGGCAGCTCTCGGCGTTGTAGCCCAGCACGGCCACTGCCTTGCCCTTGTAAAAGTGGGCGTCGCAGGTGGCGCAGTAGCTTACGCCGCGGCCCAGCAGCTCGTCCTCACCGGGGAAAGGTTTGCCCATCACGACGCCGCCCGCCAGAATGACTGACGAGGCCTCATACATAATATCCGGCGTCTGGATGCCGAAGTAGCTGCCCATGGCGTAGACGGTCGTGACCTGCTTCTCGGTGATCTCCACGCCCATCACGTCCAGATGGTGCTTGAGTTTGTCGGCCAGGTCGGTGCCGGTAATGTCCGGCAGACCGGGGTAGTTGCGGATGGTATGGGCCTTGGTCATCTTGGTCGTCAGCCCTTCGCTGCCAAACAGCAGCACCTGTTTGCCGCGCACGCGGGCGGTGATGGCCGCCGATACGCCGGCAGGCCCAGTACCGATAATGGCAATATCAGCGCGGGTGGTTTCGTTCATGGCAGTTCTCCTCTATGCTTTCTGTATACGCTTATACTTTCCCTATTCTACCACAAAATCAGGCGTGCGCAATATTTTTTGTAGCGATGATGTCCACGCCTGTGCCCGCCACATTTTCGGCCAAAACCTGGCCAATGGTTATGGGGGCGGGGACTTCCACGTCTTTCAGCGCGCGGACCACATCAAAAATCTTGCCTTTGGGGATGTCACTGCGGGTCTTGCAGCTGACCATGGCCAGGGTGCCGCCGGTCACGCGGACGGTGCTGGTCACGATGCGGGTGGGGGCCGTGACCTCCTTGCGGGCGTAGGCATCGCCCCGGGGGCAGGTGTTGCCGGTGACGGAGACGACCGCGCCGTCCTCCATCGTAACGATCAGCGGGCAGCCCATGGGGCAGCCGATGCAGGTAAGTTCGATTTTTTTCGTTTCCATAATCAGGCCTCCTCCAGCGTAACAGTCAGGCACGAGGCGTCAGGATGGGCGCGCAGGTCGGCCCCTTTCAGGCGGACGGTCTCCATCTCGCCGGGGGCCAGCACGGGCCGCTTGCGGCTGAAAATGCAGGTATCGCCCAGATATACGGCGATCTTTTTGTTCTTGAACACACCACCCACGCGGAAGCGGATGGTCACGGTATCGCCGGCGCAGGCCGGGCGCACCGTGGCGGGCACGGTGTAGCGCACGCCGTTCTCGCAATGTACCGGGATGGCCGGGGCGTCCTGCTCTCCATTTTGCAAATAAGCGGCGGCCTGGGCACCGGCAGCGCCGGCTTCCTCGGAAACATAGTCCACCAGATCATGCACATGCAGCACATTGCCTGCGGCAAACACGCCGGGGATGCTGGTCTCCAGGCTTTCGTTGACCAGCGGCCCGCTGGTGATGGGGCTTAACGCCACACCGGCGGCGCGGCTCAGCTCGTTTTCAGGCAGCAGACCGCAGGAGAGCAGCAGCGTGTCGCAATCGTAGTGTTCCTCGGTGCCGGGGACGGGCTTGCCGTTTTCTACACGGGCCAGCGTGATGCCCTCGACCCGCTCCTTACCCTGGATGTCCACGACGGTGTGGCTCAGCTTCAGCGGGATGCCGAAGTCATCGAGACACTGCACAATGTTGCGCTTTAAGCCGCCGGAGTAGGGCATCAGTTCGGCCACCACCTGCACCTGGGCACCCTCCAGCGTCATGCGGCGGGCCATGATCAGGCCGATATCACCGGAGCCAAGGATGACCACCTTGCGGCCAGGGAGATAGCCCTCCATGTTCACCAGCCGCTGGGCCGTACCGGCCGTGTAGATGCCGGCAGGACGGTAGCCGGGGATGTTCAGCGCACCGCGCGGGCGCTCCCGGCAGCCCATGGCCAGAATGACGGCTTTCGGGTGCAGCTGGAACAGGCCGTCCGTTTTGTTCATGGCGGTCACGGTCTTGTCCGCCGACAAGTCCAGCACCATGGTATTGAGTTTATAGGGGATGTGCAGTTCTTCCGCCTGGGCGATGAACCGGGCCGCGTACTCGGGGCCGGTCAGTTCCTCTTTAAAGGTGTGCAGGCCAAACCCGTTGTGGATGCACTGGTTCAAAATGCCGCCCAGTTCGCTGTCGCGCTCTAAAATCAGCAGGTTTTCTACACCGGCTTTGCGGGCAGCCACGGCTGCCGCCAGCCCCGCGGGGCCGCCGCCGATGATGACGAGATCTACGTTGTTCATATCCAGCCCCTCCTTTTAAAACGTATCCTTGTTGGTGCCGACGATGATTTTAGATTTGCCGCCGGCCTTGGTAATTTCACTCTGGGTCACGCCCAGTTCGCGGGCCAGAATTTCCATCACGCGGGGGCTGCAGAAGCCCGCCTGACAGCGGCCCATACCGGCACGGGTGCGGCGCTTTACGCCGTCCAGACTGCGGGCACCGGGCACGCGGTGGATGGCATCAATAATTTCGCCCTCGGTCACGCTCTCACAGCGGCAGATAATCTGCCCGTAGGCGGGGTTCTCTTTGATAAGGGCGGCGCGTTCTTCAAAAGGCAGCGTCTTGGGGTCCAGGATACCCTTGCGGGTGGGGTCAAACGTCGGATCGTCCTCCAGATGCAGGCTGTTTTTCACGATGTCGGCCACCATAGCGCCCACTGCGGGGGCGCTGGACAGGCCGGGGGATTCGATGGCAGCGCAATCCACAAAGCCGGGGGCAATCTCGCCAATGAAGAAATCGTGCCGCGGCTCGTGGGCGCGCAGGCCTGCAAAGCTGGTGATAGTCTGGCGCATGGGCAGGTCCTTCACCGCCAAGCCGGACTTTTCCCGCACTTCGTTCAGGCCTGCCGCCGTGGTGGCGGTGGCCTCTTTGTCATCCACATCAATGGCCGTGGGGCCGACCAGCAGGTTGCCGTGCACGGTGGGGGTCACCAGCACGCCCTTACCGTACTTGCCCGGCAGCTGGAAGATGGTGTGGTGCACATGCCCTGCCGCCGCGTGGTCCAGCAGGAAGTAATCGCCGCGCCGGGCAATGATCTGCATCGGGTGGGCAGCATCCACGGCGTTGTGCAGCTCGTCCGCATGCACACCGGCGGCGTTCACCACAAGGCGCGTCTCAAAGCTGCCCTTGTCGGTCTCCACGCGCCAGCCGCCCTCGATGGGGGCAAAGCCGGTGACGGTGGTATCAAACTGGAACTTTACGCCATTTTTTGCGGCGTTCTCGGCAAAAGCATAGGTCAGGCCAAAGGGGCAGACGATGCCGCCGGTGGGTGCCCACAGGGCGGCCACCGCGTTATCGGAAACGTTCGGCTCCATCTTGACCAGCTCGTCGCGTTCGATAATGCGCAGGCCCTCTACGCCGTTGGCCACGCCGTTTTCGTACAACTTTACCAGATTCGGGCGGTCCTGCTCGCTCAAACACACCACCAGGCTGCCGCACTGGTCGTAGGCAAAATCCAATTCTTTGGCAAGGGCAGGCATACGGCGGCTGCCCTCCACATTCAATTTGGCCATCAGGCTGCCGTGGGTGGCATCGTAGCCTGCATGGACAATGGCGCTGTTGGCCTTGGAGGTGCCGCAGCAGACATCCTCCTCCTTATCCAGCACCAGAATATCTGCTTTACAGCGCGATAATTCCCGCGCTGCGGCACAGCCGGAAACGCCTGCACCGATGATCAGAACGTCCAACATACTCATTCTCTCCTTCTGGTGAAAATCACCTATACCATCAGTATACCGTGCAGAAGTTTTGCCGTCAATAGCCTGTTTTTTGTTGTTTTTGTACAAAGAGCACCCATAAACCACACAAAGCAGCACCTGGTAGATCAGGCGCTGCCTTGCGGTTTGGAAGTAATAAAGGCAATACCGCATAATTCTAAGTGCCGATACGGCGAGCGAGGTGCGGCAGCTGCCGGAGCGGTGCTTAAGCCGCTAGGCGGGAATTGTGCGGTGTTGCCTAAAGAAAATCTCTGCTTTGCCTGCGGCCTACAGCATCGGCGGGGTGGTATCCCGCAGAACCAACCGGCAGGGCAGGCAGATGGTCTTTTCCACATCGGATTCGTGGTTTAAAAGGCGGATCATCTGCTTGGCGGCCGCGCGGCCGGTCTCGTGCAGACTGTTGTCGATGGAGGTCAGTTGCGGGTAGCAGATGGTGCAGTAGACGCTGTTGTTGCAGCCAATGACGGCGACTTCGTCCGGGATGCGCTTGCCGGTGGCCTGCAGCGCGTGCAGGCAGCCCACGGCGGTGGTATCCTCGGAAAAGACGATAGCATCGGTGTTCGGGTCCTGCTGCAGGATGCGTGTGGTCACGAACTGACCGCCCTCGATGGAACGTTCGGCCCGGTAGCAGCGCTCCGGCAAACCGTATTCCTGGATGGCACGGCGGTAGCCGTTCAGCTTGTGCTCCTCACTCTCGGTCTCGTCATCATTGACAAAGGCAATGTTGTGCCGTCCGGCCTGGGCCAGCCGCTTGACGGCGTGGTAGGTGCCGTCTTCCTCATCGGAAAGGACACCGTAGGCGTTGGGCAGCGGCAGAACCGCGTTGGCAAACAAGATCGGAATATTGGGAACATATTTGGCAATGTACTCGCGGCACTGTGGTGTCACGAATATGGAACCGACGAAGAATACGCCAATGATCTGCAGGGCGTTCAGCGTACGCAGATACTCGCTGGCACGGGCGGGGGTGCCGCCCAGGTTGCACAGGATGGTGCTGTACCCGGCGGTGGCCATCGTGCGCTCGATCTCATAGGCGATGGCGGCATGGTGTACATCACGGATGTCCACCGTCATAACGGCTACGCAGCGGCTTTGCCGGGTGGCCAGGCCTTTCGCTACCTGGCTGGGCTGGTAATCGCAGCTGTCCAGCACGGCCTGCACCTTGATGCGGGTGGCTTTGCCCACCTTGCCGCCGTTCATCACCCGGGAGACCGTGGCAATCGAGACCCCGGCTTCCCGGGCTATATCATAAATAGTCAAGAAATACCTCCTGTGGGATGCAACACTTTGTAAGCGTTTTCAACATATTCATCATAACACACCCCAAAAACCGATGCAATTCTCGAATTTGACAAGATAATAACAGGGTTTTCTAACACAATGACGAAAATTTACGGCATCTGTTATTCCCTACACAAAATTTCGGCCTGGCTTTTGTCTTTTCTGCACAATTGCCCGCAAGCGATTACAATTTCCTTGAATCGTTAAATTTTGGAACAAGAGAGGGTAAAAAAAGCATTTTGGCGGGATATTTGTCTAAACCGGGCGGTTTTCTCTCTTGTATGGGCTGTGGCGGCGTGATACAATAAACTGGTTTTTGATTTTGCCCTTTTTGTATAAGGGCAATACCGCATAATTCTAAGTGCCGATACGGTGAGCGAGGTGCGGCAGATGCTAAGCCAAAAGCGCAGATAATACTTTGTGTATTATCGAGCATTTTGGCAACGCAGATGCCGTGCCGCACACCGAGCCGCAGCGAGGCGCTTCGGAGCGCAACCGACGCTTTGCGGCGGCTCTTGGCGCGGAGATCCGCCGGAGCGGTGCTTAAGCCGTAAGGCGGGAATTATGCGGTGTTGCCTAAGGAGATGTACGCATTATGGCTACCGCGCAAGGCCGCGTTACCGATATGACCCGGGGCGACCCGGTACGGCTGCTGCTGAATTTTTCGGCGCCGCTGTTTTTAAGCAACCTGCTGCAGCAGTTCTATAACCTTGCTGATACCGCCCTGGCCGGGCACATCCTGGGGGATGCCGCCCTGGCACAGATCGGCGCCACCGCCGCGCTGTACGGCCTTATCATGAACTTCGCCTTCGGCATGAACAACGGCCTGGCCTTAACGGTCAGCCGCCTGTTCGGCGCGGGGGACGACAAGGGTGTTCGCCGTGCCACGGCCTGGATGCTGGCGTTGGCTGCCGCCACCGCCGCGGTGCTTACGGTGGTGTTTGTCGGCGTGCGCCGTCCGCTGCTGGTGCTGCTGCAAGTGCCGGAAGCCACCATGGAAGGTGCCCTTGCCTATTTGACCCTGATTTTATTAGGCATCCCGCTGACGATGGCCTATAATATGGAGGCCGCCCTGCTGCGGGCCATCGGAAACAGCCTGACGCCGCTGTACTTTTTGCTGTTCAGCACGGTACTCAACATCGGACTGGACATCGCCTTTATGGGCCCGCTGCAGCTGGGCGTGGGCGGCGCGGCGGCCGCCACCGTGGTAGCCCAGGGCATCAGTGCGGTGCTGTGCGGGTGGTACATCATCCGCAACTACCCGGCCCTGCACTTTACCCACAACGCCTTTGCCAACGGCAAAAAATTTGTTGCCAATATGTTCTGGGCGGGCCTGAGCATGGGCCTGATGAGCGCCATCTACAACATCGGCAGTGTGGTACTGCAAAGCAGCATCAATGCGCTGGGCAGCACCTACATCGCGGCCCAGGTCGCTGCCCGCCGCTTTGCGGAACTGTTCTTCATTCCCGGCGGTGCCCTGGGCATCGCCGTGGCAACCTACAGCAGCCAGAACCTGGGCGCAGGCCGCCGCAGCCGCATCATGAAAGGCGTGACCACGGCGCTGGGCATCTACTTTGTGTGGTGGGTGTTCGTGATGTTGTTCGTGTTCTTCCTCAGCGATCCGGCGGTGCGTGCCATCACCGGCACCAACGACGAGGTCATCATCTCCAACGCGGTGCTGTACTTGAAGATCAGTGCCCCGGTCATCCCGCCCATGGCGGTGCTGGTCATCGTGCGGAACATGCTGCAGGGCATCCAGCACACCATCGAGCCGCTGCTGGCCAGCGGACTGGAACTCATCGGCAAGGTCATCTTCGGCGTGTGGATCGTGCCCGCGGTGGGCTACACGGCGGTCTGCTTCTGTGAGCCGGTCACCTGGGTGATCTGCTTCGTGTTCATCCTGGGCGCGCTGTACCGCTGCCGGGGTGAGTTGAAGGACAAAGAATAAGTTCTATACCGGGCATGGCCAATGGGCTGTGCCTGTTTTTGGTTTACAGGGGCGGTTGAATGCTTTATAATATTATAATAAAGGAAAGCTGAATTTTCGGAGGTCTCCATGCCATCTACACATAAAAAGATCTCTCCCTGGGTCTGGGTCGCAGGGGTGTTTGTGGTGTGTGCCGTGGTGTACGGCACGCTCAGCAGCTACCCGCGGGAGCTGGCCGTCTATAGCGACGAGCTGCGCTACCTGGACGTCGCCCGCAGCTTGTGGCAGGGCCGCGGCCTGCGGGTGCGCAACATGCCCAGCGACTACCAGAAGATTTTGTACCCGCTTTTCATCCTGCCTGCTCTGGCGCTGAAAACCACCGCCGCACAAATTACAGCCATCGGCTGGCTGAACGCGGTGTATGCGTCCAGCGCGGTGTTCCCGGCCTACGCGCTCTGCCGCGCCACAGGGCAGAACCGCCGCCGCACGGTGTTCCTCGTGGGCATGGTGGCGCTGCTGCCTACCATGTCGGCGGCGGTCACGTTCATGAGCGAGACGGTCTTTCTGCCGCTGTCCCTGTGGCAAATCTACTTTATGCTGCGGGCCATGCAGGCCGCGCCCAAGGCTCGGGTGGGCTGGTGCACGGCGGCGGGCGTGTGGTGCTATCTGCTCTATCTAAATAAAGAAGTCGCCCTCTACTATCTCATCGCCTGGGTGCTGGTGCGGGCCTGGGCCCTCTGGCAAGCTCGCAGCACCTGGCGCAGCGAGCTTGCCTGCAACGCGGCGCTGTTCGGCAGCTTTGCCGTTTGCTTTGTGCTGGCCAAGCTCACCCTGTTCCGGGGGGCTGGGCAACTCCTACAACCAGACCGGCTGGCTGACCGCCGAGCAGTGGGGCTTTCTGCCCTTTGCCATCGTCTGCGATGTGCTGTTCACCGTACTGGCCTTTGGCGTGTTTCCGGTGCTGCTGCCCGCCGCAGGGCTGCGCCGCCCGGCCAAGGGCAGCGACCCGGTGCGCACCCAGCTGCCGCTGTTTCTGCTACTGTCGCTCTTCATCGGTGTGGGGGTCATCGCCTGGTCCATCACCGTGCGGGAGGACCTGCATTCCCCATCGCCCCGGCAGCACATGCGGTATCTGGAGCCGCTGTTTATGCCGCTGCTGCTGGTCACGCTGAACACGCTGGACGAGCAGTTCTCCGCCGCCCGCCGCAGGGTGCTGGCCGCGCTGACCGCTGTGTGGGGCGTCGGCTTCATCGCCTTCTGCCGGGCCATCGGCGCGGGCGCGGGAGACAACACCCTGCTGCAGTGGTTTGACTTTGTGGCCGACCGCCTCGACCGTCTGCCGGTGCTGGGTCTCAACGGCTGGCTGCTGGTCTGGCGGTGCATCATTGTGGTTGGTGCGGCCGTCATCGGCGCGCTGCTGCTGCGCCGCAAGGCCCGTCGGGCCATGGCTGGCGCGGTGCTGGCCCTCTGTGTGTTGTGCTACGCAGGCGAGTGGCGCATCAACCGCTGGACCTACGGCATCGATGCCGAAACGATGCAGGCCGCCAGCGACCTGAACGACAGCCTGCACGAGCTGGATGGCACGGTGCTGTTTATCCCCTACGGCATCCGCCAGCGGGACAGCCAACTCATTGAAACTTACGTCGACCGCGATTTTTATATCGTGGAATATGAGACCCTGGTGCAGACCGGTCTGCTGGATGACGGTGTGCTGGACCTGACCACCGAAGCCCCCGCGCCGGAGTACCCCGGCCATGCCTACACCGATCTGGCCGAAGCTGATTGGCTGCTGGTATCTGACGATGTACCACTGGATACCACAAACCTCACCCCCTCTGGCATCGCCTGCCCGGCAATAAGGACCTTGTCATCCTGGAAGACGAATTCCGCGCCTGCTGTGACGAGCTGATCATCATGTCCGATGACGGCTCTTACGGCCAGAAGGGCGTTGTGACGATGCCGCTGGAAGAAAAGATCAAGGCTGGCGCCAACTTTGACGAGGTCATCACCATCGGCCCGCTGATCATGATGAAGTTCGTTGTCAAGACCACCAAGCCTTATAACGTTAAGACCGTTGTTTCCATGAATCCCATCATGGTGGACGGCACCGGCATGTGCGGCGGCTGCCGCCTGACTGTGGGCGGCAAAACCAAGTTTGCCTGTGTGGATGGCCCCGATTTCGATGGCTTTGAAGTCGATTTTGATGAAGCCATGCACCGCGGCACCATGTACCGCGATTTTGAAGCCCACGCGCGGGAAGCGGAATGCAACCTGCTGAAAAAGGAGGTTGAGTAACATGCCGAATATGGACCCGAAAAAATGCCCCATGCCCAGCCAGGACCCCAACGTCCGCAACAAAAACTTTAAGGAAGTTGCCCTGGGCTATACCGCTGAAATGGCTGTGAACGAAGCCAAGCGCTGCCTGCAGTGCAAAAAGCCCGCCTGCCGCACCGGCTGCCCTGTTCAGATCGATATTCCCGCCTTTATTGCCGAAGTGGCAAAGGGAGATTTTGAAGCTGCTTACCAGGTCATCGCAAAGTCCAGCGCGCTGCCCGCTGTCTGTGGCCGTGTCTGCCCGCAGGAGAACCAGTGCGAGGGCAAGTGCGTGCGCGGCATCAAGGGCGAACCCGTCGGCATTGGCCGCCTGGAGCGCTTTGTGGCTGACTGGCACCGTGAAAACGTCCACACCCCGGCTGCTAAGCCGGAGCCGAACGGTCATAAGGTGGCAGTTATCGGTGCAGGTCCTTCCGGCCTGACCGTTGCCGGCGACCTGGCCAAGCTGGGCTATAAGGTTACCGTATACGAAGCCCTGCACGTTGCAGGCGGCGTTCTGATGTACGGCATTCCGGAGTTCCGTCTGCCCAAGGATATTGTGCAGCACGAAGTGGAAGGCCTGAAAGAGCTGGGTGTTGATATTGAGTGCAACATGGTCATCGGCAAAGTGCTGACCGTTGACGAGCTGATGAACGACTATGGCTTTGAGGCAATCTATATCGCTTCCGGCGCCGGTCTGCCCCGCTTCATGGGCATTCCCGGCGAGAGCCTGAAGGGCGTTTACTCTGCTAACGAGTACCTGACCCGCGTGAACCTGATGAAAGCATACCAGCCCGGCCGCCGCACCCCCATCATGAAGAGCCGTGCCGTTGCCGTTGTGGGCGGCGGCAACGTCGCCATGGACGCAGCCCGCTGCGCCAAGCGCCTGGGTGCCGAGAATGTGTACATCGTCTACCGCCGCGGCATGGCTGAGCTGCCTGCCCGTAAGGAAGAAGTCGAGCATGCCGAGGAAGAGGGCATCATCTTCAAGACACTGACCAACCCGGTCGAGGTTCTGGGCGATGAAAACGGCTGCGTGAAGGGCATGACCTGCGTGGACAATTCGTTTGGCGCATTTTCTGGCTGGATGGCATAACACCATGGCTGCTGACGGCTTTCATCATGTGGTGGGGCCGCCGCCGCGCCCTGAAACTGTGTACCACAAAATATAATATAACTACGCACAAAAAATTATCCCATGGCGCTTTGCGCATCGTGCAGATCAGCGATGTCCACCCCCGCGCCTGCGCAGCCATGGATCACACCCGCATCCCCGAACTGCGGGAGAAAATTGCCGCCTGCCGCCCCGACCTGCTGGTGTTGACCGGCGATATTTTCGACGAATTCACCGAGCCGGAGGAACTGGAAGCATTCTGCAGCCTGTTCGGCGAGATCGACGCGCCTCTGGGCAAATATTACGTGCTGGGCAATCACGACCTGTTCCACCATTGGCGGGAGCCAAGCTTCGGCCGTGCGGACTTGGAGCAGGGCTTGGCCAAAGCGGGCGTGCGCCTGCTGGAAGATACCGGCGTTATGCTGCCCTGCGGCGTGCGCATCGTGGGCCGCAAAGACTATTTGTATACGAATGGCCAGCGTTTTACTGCCGCCCAGTTGATTCCCGGCGGGCCGGATGACCGCTATACTGTCTGGCTGGACCACGAGCCGCGGGACTTTAAGAATGCCGCAGCTGCCGGTGCGGATCTGATTTTAAGCGGCCACACTCACGGCGGGCAGGTCTGGCCTGCCGGTGCGGTGGGCATGGTCGCCAAAAACGAGCGCAACTACGGCCAAAAGAAGATCACCGATACCTGCACTGCCATCGTAAGCGGCGGCACCGGCACCTGGGGCTACAAATTCCGCACCCAGGGCCGCACGGAAATTGTTTGTGTTGAAATTAAGCAGGTGTGATAGGAAGACCCCCTCTGCGAGGGGGCCCTTTTATTGTATCCCCTATTTATGCCATAAGGAGCTTTTCGCTCCTATCCCCCTTGCTCACGCAGTGATCTTAAAATTCTTTTGCGTACTTTTCTTATAAGAAAAGTACGACCTGCGCATACTTACCCCAGGGGGATTTTTCTATGAAAATTACATTTTATGGCACGAGAGACTATGACCATTTATACTTTGACGTACTGGCTGCTGATCCTGAATATGGGTGCGACATCCGCTTTTTGGCAGCTAATCTGGACAAGGACACCGCACCCTTGGCGGCCGGGGGCGAGGCGGTGTGCGCGTTCGTCAACGCCGACGGCTCGGCCCCGGTGCTGGAAACGCTGGCTGCCGTCGGGGTAAAACTGCTGCTGCTTCGCTGCGCCGGGTTCAATAACGTGGACCTGGACGCCGCCAAGCGCTGCGGCATCACAGTGCTGCGGGTGCCCGGTTACAGCCCCGAGGCCGTGGCCGAACACGCCATGGCGCTGGCCATGGCCGCCAACCGCCGCATCTGCAAAGCCTACATCAAGGTGCGCAACAATAACTTTGCGCTGGACGGCCTGCTGGGTCACACGCTGTACGGCTCCGCCGCTGGCATCGTGGGCACCGGGCGCATCGGCGCGGCCATGGCCCGCATCTGCTGCGGCTTCGGTATGACCGTTCTGGCCTATGACCAGTACCGCAACCCTGCGCTGGAGGGCCTGGTGCGGTACGTCGGGCTGGAGGAACTGCTGCGCACGGCGGACCTCGTCAGCCTGCACTGCCCGCTGACGCCGGAGACCCACCACATGATTGACGCCGATGCCATCAAAATGATGCGGGACAGCGCTATTTTAGTCAACACCAGCCGCGGCGGCCTGATCGACACCCACGCGCTGATCGATGCGCTGCGCCAGCGCAAATTTGCCGGGGTGGGGCTGGATGTCTACGAGACCGAGGACAACCAAATTTTTGAGGATTACTCCGACGACGTGCTGCGCAGCGTGGTGGTGCCGGTACTGCTCAGCTTTCCTAATGTGGTCATCACCAGCCACCAGGCTTTTTTTACCCGCACGGCGCTGCAAAGTATTGCCATAACTACGATGGAAAATGCCCGTGCCTTCGCCCGCGGCGAAAAGCTGGTAAACCTTGTGGAATAAAGCAAAATACCGCTTGACAATAATCCGAAATCGGACTATAATAGCAGAGTCCGATTTCGGATTATTGCTGTTTTGAGAGGAGACAATCCGCCTTGGAAGAGAACGCTGCACTGTCTGCCAAAAGCCTGATTGAACAGGAAAACCGACAGTATAACGAAACAAACGCATTATATCACGCGGCGGCGGTGCAGTTCGGCCTGTCGGATACAGCATTCTGGATTCTGTATGCGCTGTACAGCAGTGCCGCCCCGCTTACACAGGTGCAGATGTGCGCCGAATGGTGCCTGCCCAAGCAGACCCTCGACTCGGCGGTGCGCAGCATGGTGGAACAGGGGCTGCTGGTGCTGACCCCGGCCCCCGGCGGCAAGCGTGCCAAGAACCTGAACCTGACCGAAGCGGGCCGCGCCTTGGCCGAAAAAACCATAGCGCGGGTTGTCCGGGCGGAGGCGGCAGCCATATGCCGCATGGGGCTGGAGCGCATGGAAACAGACCTTGCCATCCGGCAGGGATACCTGCAGAAATTGCGGGAAGAATTTACACAGTTAAAAGAAAAAACAGATGGACATAAAACGGAGAACCTATGAGCAAAGATCGTATCCAGTTATCTGACCATTTTACCACCGGCCGCCTGCTGCGTTTTGTGGCATCGCCCATTATCATGATGATCTTCACCTCGGTGTACAGCGTGGTGGATGGCTTTTTTGTCTCGAATTTTGCCGGTAAAACGGCATTTTCTGCTTTGAACCTGATCTACCCGTTCCTGCAGGCGTTTGGCTGCCTGGGCTTCATGGTAGGCACCGGCGGCAGCGCGCTGGTCGCCATGACACTGGGCACTGGCGATAAAAAGCAGGCGGACAACCTGTTCTCGATGCTGGCTGCCTCCACGATCGTGATGGGCATTGTCTCCACCATCATTGGCTGGTTCCTGCTGGAGCCTGCCGCCCAGCTGCTGGGCGCTACGCCGGAACTGCTGCCGAACTGCCTGATGTACGGCCGCATCCTGCTGGTGTTCCAGACAGCCTTTATGATGCAGTTCTTTTTCCAGAGCTTTTTCATCACCTCCGAAAAGCCGAAGCTGGGCCTGGCCTTCACTGTGCTGGCGGGCCTGACCAACATCGTACTGGACTTTCTGCTGGTGGGTGTGCTGCGCGGCGGCATCGTTGGCGCGGCGTCGGCTACCGTCATCAGCCAGATGGTGGGCGGCATCGGCCCTATGTTCTACTTTTTCAACCGCAAAAACTCCAGCCTGCTGCACTTTGTACGGCCCAAGTTCAGCGCCAAAGCGCTGGGCAAGGCCTGCGCCAACGGTTCCAGCGAGCTGATGACCAACTTGTCGGCCTCGCTGGTCAGTGCGCTGTACAACCTGCAGCTGATGAAGCTCATCGGCGCCGACGGCGTGGCGGCCTACGGCGTGTTGATGTACGTGGGCTTTATCTTTGCAGCGGTGTTCATCGGCTATGCCCAGGGCTGTGCGCCCATCATCAGCTACCATTATGGTGCTGAAAACCACGATGAATTGAAGAACTTGTTCCGCAAGAGCATTACGATGCTGGCGATTGCCGGTGTGGCGATGTTTGCCAGTGCCCAGCTGATGGCCACGCCTTTGGCGAAGATGTTCGTCGGCTACGACACCGGCCTGATGGAGCTGACCGAGCATGCGCTGAAGCTGTACGCGTTCTCCTTCCTGCTGTGCGGCTTCAACATTTTCTCCTCGGCGTTCTTTACGGCGTTGAACAACGGTGCCATCTCGGCGGCGATCTCCTTCCTGCGCACGCTGGTGTTTCAGGTGTTTGCGGTGCTGGTTCTGCCCATGGTGCTGGACATTGACGGCATCTGGTATGCCCTGGTTTTTGCCGAGGCTGCGGCGTTGCTCGTTTCGGCGGCGCTGCTGGTCAAGAACCGGAATCGGTATCATTACGCTTGATTTCTGCTTTTAATATGTGCCTTATCGGCCCTGCCCACCTTGCGGCAGGGCCTTTTATAATGGCATTTTGCCGCTAAAATGCACCGAAAACTTACGAAAATATTGACACATTGGGGCTTCCGTTTTATACTGTTAGCGTAGGCTAATTACAATCGACTAACTAAAAGAGGAGCATTCCTGTGTTTCTTGAACTGAATCAGATCAAAAAGTCCTTTGGCAGCGGTGAAAACCGGGTCCAGGTGCTGAAAGGCATCGACCTGGCCGTGGAAAAAGGCGAATTCTGCGTGCTGCTGGGGCCGTCCGGCTCCGGCAAGTCCACGCTGCTCAACATCCTGGGCGGCATCGACCGCGCCGACTCCGGCGACATTCTCATCGACGGCGAGCGTATGGCCGATATGAACGAGAAGGCCTTGACCCTCTACCGCCGCCGCCATCTGGGCTACATTTTCCAGATGTACAACCTTATCCCTAACCTGACCGTGCGGGAAAACATCGAGGTGGGCGCTTACCTCTCCCGCCGCCCGCTGGATGTGGACGAGCTGCTCCACCTGCTGGGCCTGTGGGATCACCGCGGAAAACTGCCCAACCAGCTTTCCGGCGGCCAGCAGCAACGCACCTCCATTGGCCGTGCCATCGTTAAGAATCCGGACATCCTGCTTTGCGATGAGCCCACCGGCGCACTGGATTACAAGACCAGCAAGGAGATACTGAAGCTCATAGAGACCGTCAACCAGAAGTACGGCAACACCGTCATCATGGTCACCCACAACGACGCCATCCGCCTGATGGCCGACCGCGTGGTGCGTCTGCGCGACGGCGCCATCCGCAGCAACGAGACCAATGCGGTCAAGGTCCCCGCGCAGGACCTGGAATGGTAAAGGGGGCTTGCGCGTGAAGAACCCTTTAAACAAACGCATGCTGCGCGAACTGCGCAGCGAGATGGGCAAGTACGCCGTCATCGCTATTCTGCTCATCGCCACCATCGGCTTTGTGTCGGGCTTCCTTGTGGCCGGCTCCAGCATGATCGCCGCCTACAACGAAGGCTTTGAGAAATACAACATCGAGGATGGCCACTTCCGCGTGGAAAAGCAGCTCAACCGCGCCCAGCTTAAGGCGATCACCGGCGCAGGTGTGACCCTGTACGACCTGCACTACCGTGAGACCGCCATGGATAACGGCAGCACGCTGCGCATCTACCCGGACCGCACCCAGGTCAACACCGTCTGCCTGATGCAGGGTGCCATGCCTGCCGCCCCCGGTGAGATGGGCCTGGACCGCATGTATGCCGAGAACAACGGCATCGCGGTGGGCGATACCGTGACCGACACAAACGGCCAGACCTGGACCGTCACCGGCTATGTGGCCCTGCCGGATTACAGCTGCCTGTTTAAGGATAATACGGACACGATGTTCGACGCCATCAAGTTCGGTGTGGCCATCGTCACGCAGGAGGCGTTCGATGCCCTGCCAGAACAGCAGACCTGGAACTACGCCTGGCAGTACGACACCGCCCCGGCGGACGACCGCGCCGAGAAGGACGCAGCCACCGACTTTATGAAAGTCGTCAACAAAACGGCGTCCCTGCAGGATTTTGTGCCCGAGTATGAGAACCAGGCCATCATCTTTACCGGTGACGACCTGGGCAGCGACCGCGCCATGATTGCCGTGTTGCTCTACATCGTCATTGCCATTATGGCCTTTGTGTTTGCCGTTACTACGTCCAATACCATCGCCAAAGAGGCGGGCGTCATCGGCACGCTGCGGGCCTCCGGCTACAGCCGGGGCGAGCTGGTGCGCCACTACATGGCCATGCCGGTGGTGGTCACCCTTATCAGCGCGGCGGTGGGCAATGTACTGGGGTACACGGTGCTCAAAAACGTCTGCGTCGACATGTACTATGGCAGTTACAGCTTGCCCACCTATGTCACACGCTGGAACGCCGATGCGTTCTGGATGACGACAGTCATCTCGGTGGCGTTGATGTTCTTCATCAACTGGCTGGTGCTTTCCCGCACGATGCGCATCTCGCCGCTGCAATTTTTGCGGCATGACCTCAGCCGCCACGCTAACCGCAAGCATGCCCTGCCCCTGCCGTCGGCGCTGCCGTTTTTTGGGCGGTTCCGCACCCGCGTGATTTTGCAAAACCTGGGCAGTTATGTGGTGCTGTTTGTGGGTGTGCTGTTCGCCAATCTGCTGCTCAGTTTTGGCATGATCCTGCCCGATGCGCTGAACCATTACAGTGATACGATCACGGACAACATGCTGAGCAACACCCAGACGATGCTGCAGATCCCCTACAGCGCCATGGACGAGGACCGCAAGCTGAATGCCCTGCTCTCGATGCTGCAGTTCCGCATGGAGACCGATACAGAGGAAAACAACGCCGAAAAGTTCAGCGCCTACAGCCTGCAGACCCTGGGCACCGACGAGGGCGGCGCGGCCAAAAGCGAGAGCGTGCTGCTGTACGGTGTAGAGCCGGACAGCTGTTACGTGCAACTGCCGGGGGATGGTGTCTACCTGTCCTCGGCCTACGCCGACAAGTACGAACTGGGCGCAGGGGACACGATTACCTTGCGGGAAAAGTACGAAGATACGACCTATACCTTTGCGGTGGACGGCGTGTATGATTACATGGGCGCGCTGGCCGTCTTTATGCCCCGGGAAAAGCTGAACGAAGTGTTCGACCTGGGCGACGGCTACTACGGCGGCTATTTCTCCGACGCACCGCTGACCGAGATCAAGGATGAATACGTCGGCTCGGTCATCGACCTGGACCAGCTGACGAAAGTTTCCCGCCAGCTGATGGTCTCGATGGGGGCCTCCATGGGGCTGGTCAACGGCTTTGCCGTGATGATCTTCTTCGTGGTCGTCTACCTGCTAAGCAAGATGATCATCGAGAAGAACGCCCAATCCATCTCGATGACGAAAATTTTAGGCTACAACGGCAGCGAGATTGCCCGGCTCTATCTGCTGTCCACCACGGTGGTGGTCGTGCTGTGCTTGGTCATCAGCCTGCCGATCGAAGTATACGTGATGAAGTTCCTTTTTCGCGCTGTCATGATGGAAAGCATGACCGGCTGGATCGAGATGTGGGTTTCTCCCACGCTGTACCCGCGCATGCTGGCGGCGGGCCTGGCTACCTACGCGGTGGTGGCGGTACTGGAGTACCGCCGCATCATTCGCGTGCCGATGGACGAAGCGCTGAAGAATGTGGAGTGATGGGATATGAAAAAAACGATACCGATACTTTTGTCTGCGGCGCTGCTGCTTTCGGCCTGCGGCCAAGCGGCCGGCACGGCGGAAACCACCTCGGCGGACACCCCTGCTGCCGTGACCGAGACGACGGCGCAGACCTCTGCCCCCAAGACCACGCCCGGCGGCGTGGATAAGGCCGAGACCGTCTACGCCAAGGCCGACGCCGACGGCACCGTGACCGAGACCACGGTGGAAGCTGTGCTGAAGGCCCGCGACGGCGCGACGATTGAAGACGTGGCCGCCCTGCGGGACATCATCAACAAAGAGGGTGATGAGGCGTACACCACCGGCGCCGACAACGCCCTGACCTGGGAGAACAGCGGTAATGCCATCACCTACGAGGGCAAGTCCGACGCCGCCCTGCCGGTGACCACCCGGGTGACCTACTACTTAAACGGCGTGGAAACCGCCCCCGCCGACCTGGCCGGGCAGAGCGGCCGGGTGCGCATCCGCTTTGGCTACACCAACCACACCCGCGAGACCGTCACGGTGGATGGGCAGGAGTACACGGTCTGCGTGCCGTTTACGGCCATCACAGCGGTGATTTTGGACGGGGACAAGTTCTCTAATATTGAGGCCGACAACGGCAAGGTTATGGAGCTGGACGGCACAACGGCCGTGCTGGGCACCGCGATGCCAGGCCTGGCGGACAGCCTGCGCCTGACCGAGTTTGAGCCGCTGGAGGACACCGAGATCCCCGCTTATTTTGAAGTGAGCGCCGATGTAACCGACTTCTCGCTGGACTTTACGGCCACGATCCTGACTCCCCCGGCGCTGGATGATCTGGACACCGGCGACCTGTCCGACCTGGACGCTTTGAGCGACACGCTGGACGACCTGACCGACGCCGCCGACGAACTGGCGGACGGTACCGGCGCTTTGGCCGACGGCGTGCAGGCACTGTATGATGGCTTCCACGAGTACGCCGACGGCGTGCAGGGCCTGAACGAGGGCGCCGAAGCCCTGGCCGACGGCCTGACCCAACTGTATGACAGCGGAACGGCCCTGGTGGACGGTGCCAACGCCCTGCGGGACGGTTTGAGTGCGGTCAGCGGAGCCGTCGGTGGGATGACCTCCGGCGATACGGGCAGCAATGACGAGATGATGGCCCAGCTGAACGAGCAGCTGGCGCCGGTAATTTCCAATTATGGCACGACCGTGGTAACGGATACCGTGACCGATGCGGACCTGCTGGCCGCCCTGACGGCGGCTGGCCTTACCGGGGAGCAGCAGCAGGCTGTACTGGGCGCAGTAGGCGTGGCCATGGGCAAAGCACTGCAAAACGACACCCCTGCCATGGTGCAGGGCGTGGCCGGTACGGTCTCCGGGGTCCTCATGGGCCAGCTTGGCAGCGGCATCAACCAGCTGCAGACCGGCCTGGACCAGCTCGCCAGCGGCAGTGCCGAGCTGGCCCGCGGTGCCGACACCTACGTAAAAGCGGTTGGCCAGGTCAGCCAGGGGGCCGACGCCCTGGCCGAAGGCAGCACCAAGCTGGACGACGCCAGCGACGCCATGTACGAGGGCCTGGCTGAACTCCACGATGGTGCAGCAGAACTCCACGACGGCGTGCAGGAGTTCAGCGATAAAAACACCGACGACCTTTCCGATGACCTGGGCGGCGGCCTGCGCAACGTAGTCCGCCGCCTGAAAGCCGTCCAGCAGGCGGGCAAAAACTACCAGACCTTCAGCGGCTTGCACAACGGAGATACCGGCAGCGTAAAGTTCATCGTGGAGACGGCGGAGATCAAGAAGTAAACAGGGTAGAAAAAATAAAAGGGAAGAATCTGTGAGGAACAGGTCCTTCCCTTTTTGTAATGAGTTATAGCACAATTATCCACCAATTCTTCTTTAGCCTTTTCCCAATATCAAATGCGGCAAGACCTTTCACATGGCAGATGGTAACGCAGCTTTGCTCGCAAAGCATTTGGCGCAGAGCGAACAGTTTATGCTGTTCTTGCTTTATCCGTTTCATTTTGCACTGTTAACGTTAAAGCAAAAGACCAGAGTTGTAAAGCCTTTTGGCTAAATAACCCTGGTCTTTTTATTGGGGCTTGTGCAACAGCCCCCTGCATGCTTTATACATTGTATAAACCCTTTACATGCTATCTGCTCTTTTGTCCTGTCGGAGTGAGCGGCAGACGATATACCCTGCCGGAGCGATCATGATCAGAATAAAAATGCTGATCAGTTCATTCACTTCGGATGGCGCAAAGCCCTGCAGCATAGTAATGAGGTTGTTTGCGAAATGCACGAGGATGGGAAACAACAGGTTCCTTTTCTTCTCGTAAAGGATTCCTGCGGCAATGCCCATAAGGGTGGCATAGACAGCCTGAACGATATTCAGGTGATAAACGCCGAAGAGTACGGATGATATTAGAATCGCGCCCCAAGCGGGGGCAAATTTCCGTATGGAGCGAAGCACAATGCCGCGGAATAGAATTTCTTCTACAACAGGCGCAGCAATCACCGCAATCATAAATGTTCCAAATGCATTTCCGCCGGCAATATTTTCAGCACCGGCGTTCATTGCCTCAACGCTTTTTTGAAGCGAGGGAAGCTGCTCTGCCAGCATGATCCAAAGACCGGAGATTCCGCAAATGCCAAATCCCACGACCAGACTGCCGAGCACATCTTTGAAATTTGTCGCTGCGCGCGGTTCGCTGATCTCTTTCCTCCAAAGCAGTTTATAGAGGGTGAAGAATACGAGGATAAGGACGACGTAAATCAGAATCTCGCCCCAATATGAGTATTTCATAAATTGCTGTGGGGAGATATGAAAAACATCCAAAACAAGTCTTTCCACAAGGAAATACAACAGGTTGGACAGAAAAAAATGCAGTGCGATTGCAAGAATGGGAATAGCGAAATATCTTTTTTTCATCATAGGTCAATTTTTTCTCCTGTCTGTATTTTTGAGGGGACTGTTGCAGTATAACAGATTCAACTTAAAGTCTTTGTTAAGGGGCGAAGCTGTAATCTTTCGAAAGCGGTATCGCAAAGGGATGCGTTTCATCTTCCTTGCCGAACCTTTTGACCTTTCTCTAAAAGATGCTTGTCCTCCCAAAAGATTATGGCTGCTCGGTTTCGCACCTTACAGCCATAGTATAGCGATTTTCTTTTGTGGGGTGGTCGCATGGAAAGCGATATTTCTTTGTCCTTATGCTCCGATCAAGCTCTGGTCAAAGGCAAACAGTGCCTCGTTGATTTCATACACATTATAGTTTCCTCGTTCGACAAAATATTCTACAATGATATCGAATTTACTCGAATGGGAAAGGGTAAACCCTGCCTTGCTGAGCATTTCCTGCATCTGGACAAGTGGCAACTCCAACATCCAGAAATTGTAGTCCTAAAATATGCAGTCAAACATATTGGGCAACAGTAAACGTGGTTTTGATTTTCGCGGTAGCTGTGTTCATTGAAAACTTGCAATTTGCGAACAACTCGCATATTGACTTTCTTGCTTTCTCGGATTATAATATTTGCGAATGAAATGCAAATTGGAGGTGCGGTGACTTGCATAGCTACAGCACGCGGCAGCGAAAGGTTCTGCTTTCCTATTTGAGCCAGCACCCGGACGAGCTGTTGTCCGCACGGCAAATTGAGGACGCTTTGGCAGATAAAAAAATCAGCCTGAGCGCCGTATATCGAAACCTTGCACAGTTAGAGACAGAGGAAAAAGTGCGTCGGAGCAGCAAAAGCGGCACGCGCGAGGTCTACTATCAATACCTTGATGCCGAAAGCTGCAAAGGTGCGCTGCACATGAGCTGTATCAAATGCGGCAAGACCTTTCACATGGCAGATGGTAACGCAGCTTTACTCGCAAAACATTTGGCGCAGAGCGAACATTTTATGTTGGACACGACTGACACGATCCTTTATGGAACTTGTTCGGACTGCAAGGAAAAATAACGATTGGAAAGGAGGACAGACCATGACAAAGAAATTTCGTTTTATGACGGGCTTGCTGGCCGTAGTGCTGGCCTTTGTTATGCTGTCCTCTGTTGCCTATATCGCAGCGGAATCCGACCATGACTGTACTGGCGTGGACTGCGCCATCTGCCATCAGATCAACGTCTGCGAAAACCTGCTCAAAAGCATTGGGCTTGCCGGCTCCGCCGCAGCTGGCGTAGCGGCGATTCTATATATTCTGTGCCGGATCATTCCCTCCTGCACAGAGGTTGCCCGTACCTTTACGCTGGTTTCTCTCAAGGTCAAACTTTCAGATTAAAAATAAGAACTTCTTACAAGGGTGTAGTCTATCTGTTTTCGGATAGACTTTTGCGGCGTTGCTGTTACCCTTGTATTTTTGCGCCCATTTTTAAGTTCTTATCATGATCTGGAGGTAACAAACCCTATGAAAAAATAACTGCGCTGCTTGCGCTTTTCGTGCTTGTCGGCGCTCTTGCCGGCTGCGGAAAGCAGAACGATACCAACAAAACCGACAAACTGAGCATTGTCACCACCATTTTCCCCGAATATGACTGGGTGCGTGCTGTTTTAGGTGACAAAGCCGATAACGCCGAAGTCACGATGCTGCTTGATAACGGCGTTGACCTGCACAGCTATCAGCCCACTGCCGATGACATTGTTAAAATCTCGGACTGCGACCTGTTCATCTATGTGGGCGGCGAGTCCGACGGCTGGGTGGACGATGCTCTGAAAAATGCCACCAACAAGAACATGAAGGTCATCAACCTGCTGGATGTCCTTGGCGACAGCGTCAAGACCGAAGAAGTGGTCGAGGGTATGCAGGAAACAGAGCACGATCACGACCATGACCACAGCAAGGAAGTCTCCACCTTTGAAGATGACGAGGTTCAGGACAGAAGCCTGTCTGATTGGGCGGGCGACTGGCAGTCTGCCTATCCCTTTGTGCCGGACGGAACGCTGGATGATGCGTTTGCAGCGATGGCAGAGAAAGGCGAAATGACCGCCGAAGAATACAAGACCTACTATCAGAACGGCTACAAAACGGACATTACCAACATCGATATTGAGGGTGACCACATCGAGTTCACCTACGATGATGGCAAGAAGGTCGGCTCTAACTACAAGTATGTCGGCTATTACATTCAGAACTGGTCTACCGGCACGAAGGCGGCCATGTATCGCTTTGAGGCGGAGGACAAGGATTCCGGCGCGCCGGTCTACATTGAGTTCAACGACCACATGATTGAACCGGCCGCCGCCGAACACTTCCACATCCGGATGAGCAACGAGAGCTTCGACGCGATCGTCGATCCTGAAAACTCCTGGCCTACCTTCTTCCCGGCTGATATGACCGGCGAAGAGATCTGCGAACACATGGAAGGGCATGACCACGACGAGGACGAAGACCACGAGCATGAAGAAGGCGAAGAGCACGAGCATGAGGAAGAAAAGGACGAGCACGTTTGGCTTTCTCTGAAAAACGCGGAGGTTCTTGTAAATGCCATTTCCAAGTCTTTGCAGGAGCTGGACCCCGACAATAAGGACACCTACGCTACCAATGCCGCTGCCTATATTGAAAAGCTCTCTGCGCTGGACGGCGAATATCAGGCTGCCGTGGACGCTGCGACCTATAAGACCGTTCTGTTCGGCGACCGCTTCCCCTTCCGCTATCTGGCGGATGATTATGGCCTGAGCTACTACGCCGCCTTTTCGGGCTGCTCCGCCGAAACGGAAGCCAGCTTTGAGACCGTTTCGTTCCTTGCCAAGAAGGTGGATGAATTGAAACTGCCCTGCGTTCTGACCATTGAGGGTGCACAGCATAAAATTGCCGAAACCATTGTCCAGAACACCGCTGAGAAAAATCAAAAGGTGCTGACCATGGATTCAATGCAGTCCACCACTTCTAAAGATGTGGCAAACGGTACGACCTACCTCTCTGTTATGGAGAAAAATCTGTCCGTGCTGAAGGAAGCATTGGGTTAAGGAGGTAGGTTTATGGCTCAGCTCACTTGTCAAAATCTCCGCGTCGGCTATGATGGGAAGTCCGTTCTGCAAGATCTCAGCTTTGAGGTCTTTGCAGGCGACTACCTCTGCATCGTAGGGGAAAACGGCTCTGGTAAGAGTACACTTATGAAAACGATCCTTGGCTTGCAGCCGCACATCAGCGGCAGAATTTTGACAGGCGACGGGCTGAGGAAAAATGAGATCGGCTACCTGTCGCAGCAGACCGTCGTACAAAAGGATTTCCCTGCATCCGTGAGAGAGATCGTTCTCTCCGGGTGTCAGGGGCGCTGCGGCCGCCGCCGCCCTTTTATAACAAAGAAGAAAAAACAGCTTGCCGAAGAAAACATTCGGAAAATGCAGATTGATAAGCTCTCAAAGCGGTGTTATCGAGAGTTGTCAGGCGGGCAGCAACAGCGGGTATTGCTTGCCCGTGCGCTGTGCGCCACGCAAAAAATGCTGCTCTTGGACGAGCCTGTTTCCGGGCTTGATCCCAAAGTGACAGCGGAAATGTATCGTCTGATCGACGAACTGAACCATCGGGACGGTATCACCATTATTATGATTTCTCACGATATTGCCGCCGCAGTCAAATACGCCAGCCATATTCTGCATATTGGCAACACCGTTTTCTTCGGAACAAAGGCAGAGTATCTCCAAAGCCCGCAAGGGCGGCTATTTGCCGCAGAGAAAGGCGGTGATGAACAATGACCGCAATCTTGGAAAAACTGACCCTCTATTGGGCGTACCCCTTTGTCCGCTATGCGCTGGTGGTCGGTGTGCTGATTGCGCTATGCTCGTCTTTGCTGGGCGTGACGCTGGTGCTGAAACGGTTTTCCTTCATCGGCGACGGACTTTCCCATGTGGCGTTTGGCGCAATGGCGATTGCCGCTGTGCTACAAATCACCAATGAAATGCCGCTGGTAATGGTCATTACAATCATCAGCGCCGTGCTGCTTCTGCGTACCGGGCAGAACGCGAAAATCAAGGGCGATGCCGCAATCGCCATGATTTCGGTGGGGGCACTTGCTATCGGCTATCTGCTGATGAATTTGTTCTCCACATCCTCTAACTTGTCCGGCGATGTGTGCAGTACGCTGTTCGGCTCGACCTCTATTCTGACGCTGACGAAAAGCGAGGTCTGGCTGTGCGCGGTGCTATCGGTGGCGGTCGTGGCGGTATTTGTTCTTTGCTACAACAAAATTTTCGCTGTGACCTTTGATGAAAACTTTGCAAAGGCTGTGGGGACAAAGGCCGATTTGTATAACTTACTGATTGCCATAACGATCGCCGTTGTGATCGTGTTGGCAATGAACCTTGTCGGCTCACTGCTCATATCCGCCCTTGTTATTTTCCCGGCGCTGTCTGCCATGCGGGTCTACAAAAACTTCCGTGCGGTGACGATTTGTGCGGCCGTCCTTTCCGTCTTCTGCGCCACACTAGGCATTCTGATCTCCATCCTAGCCGGAACGCCGGTCGGCTCGACCATTGTGGCCGTGGACATTTTTGCATTTCTGATTTTCTCTGGAATATCCCGATTGGAAGGTATCCGCACATGAAACAGGCTTTGCTTATTCTCGCCGTCGCGCTTTATCTGGTTTCCCTCTGCGCCTGCGGCGATCAGAAGATCCAGTCCAAATCGAAGCAGGGCAGCGCGACCCGGCAGGTCGTTCAGGAGCAGATGGCGAATGTCACAGGCGAAACGACCGTTCCGCCGACTGCAATTCCGGAGCAGCAGCCTGCTTCGGATGAAACTACACCGGAAACATCCGTTCCGGAATCGGAGCAGATGCAGCCCGCCGAAGCGCTTCCGGACTATGAACCGGCACAGGCCTCCGGCGAACCGGATGTCGATCTGACTACGCTCAGCAGCACGATGGTCTACTCCGAGGTCTATAACATGATGTACGAGCCGGATCGGTACCTCGGAAAGCGCATCAAAATGAATGGGCGGTTTGCGGTCTATGAGAATCCGAACACCGGCGCGGTGTACACGGCCTGCATCATCATGGACGCGACTGCCTGCTGCTCGCAGGGGCTGGAATTCGTCCTCGCGGGCGAGCATAGCTATCCTGCCGACTATCCCGAACTGGGAACAGAAATCACGGTCGTTGGCACATTCCAGACCTACGAAGAAAACAGATATATGGACTGCCATCTGGTCGATGCAGAGATAACCGAGTAAGAAAATCGTATCCGGCAAAAAAACAGGCAGCTTTCCACCGAAGCCGCATTTCTGCGCAGCGGTTGACGAAAGCTGTCTGTTTTGCTATATTAGTGAGCCACTATCTTGGCGGTGGGATCAATCAACTCCTTCAGACGGAAAACATCATTCTTATGTTTCTTAATATTTTTGCTATCAACGTGTTCTCCTGCCGCCATAGCGCACCTCCTCTCTGCAAAATGGGCATAGAAAAAGCACCGTCCAAATAAACCTTGAACGATGCTCTGATAGTTATCGGATTGTTGCTCAATCTACTATCTCTTTATATTTTGTTTTATTGCAGTGGTCACTGCATCTATATTGAATGGTTTTGAAATGTGTCCGTTCATTCCAGAATCCAAGGATGCCTGTACATCTTCCTTGAAAGCATTTGCAGATTGTGCGATGATTGGAATTTTCGCAGCGTCTGGGCGCTCCTTGCTCATTGCACGAATTGCCCTTGCCGCCTGATGCCCATTCATTTTAGGCATCAGGACATCCATTAGAATCACATCATATGTGTCTGCCGGATTGTTGGCAAAACAAGCAACTGCGTCCTGTCCGTCTACTGCACGAGTTACATGCATACCTGCTTCTTCGAGCAGCGTGGTTGCCAATTCCGCATTCAGCTCATTATCTTCTGCGAGAAGAACCTTTACTCCATTAAGGCTGACATCCTGTATCGGATTCAGCTCAGGTATCTGTTTTGGGTCTGCAAGTTCCATAGGAATTTCTACTGTAAAAGATGAACCACACTCTTTCTTGCTGTGAACCGTAATTGTACCGCCCATCAGTTCTACATATTGCTTGGAAATTGCCATTCCAAGCCCCGTTCCGGCATAATGTGTTCGTGCGCCGTTATCCTCCTGTGAAAAGGGTTCAAACAGCCTGTTCTGAAATTCTTCACTCATACCAATGCCATTGTCTTTTACCACATAGCTGCCTACAATATGCCGTTCGTCTATGCCCGGTTTGATACTGATTTCAAAAGTAATCGTTCCGCCATCTTTTGTAAACTTGACCGAATTACTCAGAAGATTCGTCAATATCTCACGAATTTTTGTTGCGTCCGTCAGAACATAAAGTTCTTTGGGGATGTTGCGATGTATCTCAAATGTTAAATCCCGATTCAGCAGGAGTCCATCCATGATAGCAATCACATTATCTATTAGGACAGGCAAATTCTCCGGCTCAGGTGAGAAGCTTACCTTTCCGTTCTCGATACGGCTAAGATCCAGTACATTATTCAATAACAACAGCAGATGCTCTGAACTTATTTTTACCTTTTGCAGATGAACTCCATAATCTCCGCGCTCAGAGCTTCCGGCATGGAAGCCGCGTACTCGTGGAGGACGAGACTCTGGTTTTCAATGCTCAGGCTGTCGTACTTGTAATCCTCGATGGAGAGGCGGATGTAGAGGGCGATTACATATTTCTGCATTGTTCCAGCACCTCCGCATAGGTTTCAAACTCGCTCTGGAAGCGATAGCGCACCGTGATCTGCTTGTCGTGGGATACCTCGATGCGGTCGATCAGCCGCTCGATGAGTGCGCCGGTCAGCGCACGGTCAGTCTTGATTTGCGCGGCATCCTGTTCCAGCGCCCGGTGCTGCTCTGTTTGAGCATCCATCGTTCGCAGGCCATCCTCCAACTGTTCCATTTCCACGGCGAGGTCGGCAATGCGGCTTTCGTACTTCTCCTTGTAGTCAAAGTATTCATCCTTGGTGAGAACGCCTTGGACGAGGTTTTCATATAAACTCCGCACGATACCGCGAAGCCGCTGGATTTCCTGTTTGCGGCTGGTGATCTTCTCCCGCAGCTCGGCGCGGTCATCGACCTGTCGGGGCAGCTCTGCAAGGGAGAGGGTATATTGTCCCAGCGCCGTATCAAGCGCATCCTGAAGCATATCTGCCAGCATATCCAGCAGCATATCCTCGCGGATGGTCACGCCGGGGCAGGCATCCTTGCTGATTCGGCTCTGGCTCAGACAATGGTAGAAGTACACATCGTCGGACTTCTTGCGGATGTTTCTCTGCCGGTGCAGGCTGCCACCGCAATGGGCGCAGAACACCTTGCCTTTGAATAAATTCGGCGTGTAGACTTTGACCTCCCGTGCCTTGGCGCGGCTGGCGGTCTGATTGAGAATTTCCTGCATCGCCGCGAACTGTTCCCGGCTGATGATGGCCTCGGTGTCCCGTACCACCGTCCATTCCTCGGCGTCGGCCTTGACCTGCCGGTGATCCACGGTTTTGGTCTGCCCCTGAACAAGATCGCCGGTGTAGACCTCGGAGCGAAGAATGACGCCGACTGTTCGGGTCTGCCACTTGCCGCTGCCGAGCAAATTCTCGTGGGTGATCTTGCCCTGCATCTTCTTGTAGTGGCTGGGGGTAAGAACGCCTGCTTCGTTCAGCCGCACGGCAATGGTATTCAGGCCAGCGCCCTCGGAAGCCCAGCGGAACATCCGCTGCACCACAACGGCGGCAACAGGGTCGATGATAAGCTGGTGGCAATCGTCCTCGGCTTTCAGATAATCGTAAGGAGTACGCGCACCGATGAACTTGCCGTCCTTCATGGCCTGCCGCTGCTGTGCCCTGATCTTTCGCCCAATGTCCAAAGCGTAGGCTTCGTTTATCATGTTCCGCAGCGGAATGATGATACCGGAATGGGCATCCTCCGGGGCGGCGGTGTCGAAGTTTTCGTTGACCGCAATGAAGCGGATACTGCGGATGCGGAAATACTGCTCAATGTAATAGCCGGTGTCAATGGTGTTTCGGCCCAAACGGGAGAGGTCTTTCACAATGACGCAGTTGACGTGACCGGCCTCAATATCCGAGAGCATCTGCTGAAAGCCCGGACGGTGGAAGTTTGTCCCGGTCGCGCCGTTGTCGATATAGGTATCGTATACGCTGATCTCCGGGTACTGCTCCAGATAGCGGGCAATAATCATCTGCTGGGTTTCAATGGATACGCTGTGCGTGTGGGTATCCTCCACCGAAAGGCGGACGTAGATCGCGGCGCGGCAAGCGGCGTCGGCCTCCTGCACGACTACCGCAGCCGTTTCTTTCCTGCTCTTTCTTGCCATGCTCAGCCCACCTTCCTCTGTTCGTAATCTTTCTGCTGCGCTGCCAGCGCCAGAAGCTGCAACGCTTTTTTATATTCGTCCTCATGGGTAAAGGTAATATCCAGCTCCTTTTTCCCACGGACACGGACGCTCTGTACCATGTGAATGAGCGCCCTGCGGTCTAAGGTTTCCAGCGTGGAGAACTGCGTAAACTGCGAAATCCAACGGTTGCGCTCACACCGGTTTTCCAAAACCTCTGTGAGCTTTTCCTTGAGAACGCGGACGCTCTCGCGGATGTCCTCAGCCTGCTTGGTGTACTTGGCTTTGTAGCAAGCGTATTCTTCCTTGGTGAGCATACCTCCCACAAGGCTCTCATAAAGCCTTGCTTTGAACTCCAGCACCTGCTCCAACCCGCGCTCGTTGTCGGAGATGTGGTCGCTGTATTCCTTGGCAAGCGCCTGATTGATGCTGGACTGGTCAACGCCACTCAGCAGCGCCTCCAGAGAAGCAATATTGCCAATATAGGCTTTCAGGCTGTCCCGCACACAGTCGATCAGGCTGCTTTCTTTCAGCATGACCGGATGGGCGCAGCCCTTTTTCTTGCCGGTGGGACAATAATAATAGTGGTATTCCTTGCCTTTGACCCGGTTCGTTTTTCGCGTCATGCGGCTCCCACAGCAGCCGCAGATTAAAACGCCGGAAAACAGATACACCGTATCCTGCTTGGGAGAAGTCCGGGTATCCAGCCCCTTGATGCGCTGCACCAGCTCAAAATCCTGACGGGCGATCAATGCTTCGTGGGCATCCGGGACACGCACCCACTCGGAGGCAGGGCGCTGCTCCATCTGCTTGATCTTATAGTGTGGCGTACCCTGTTTGCCCTGCACCAGTGTTCCGGTATAGGTTTCGTCCTGCAAGATGCGGATGATGGTGGTTGCCGACCACTTGCAGTCGGCCTTGTCCGCATAGCCCTTTTTTCGCATAGGGCAGGCCGTTGTTCTTCTTGTATGCCAGCGGAGAGAGAATGCCAAGCCGGTTCAGCTCCGATGCGATCTTGAGGCGCTTGCGCCCTCCAGCCGCATACGGAAGATGTCGCAGACAACGCGGGAGGCGTAGGGGTCAGGGACGAGCAAATTCTTGTTGTCCTCGGCTTTCATGTAGCCGTACACCGGGAACGCGCCGACGAAATCACCGTTGCGCCGCTTCACGTCCAGAGAGGAACGGGTCTTGATGGAAATGTCCCGGCAGTAGGCTTCGTTCATAATGTTCTTGACCGATACGGTCAGATCATCGCCGCTGTCGTGGGCGGTGTCGATGCTGTCGATGCTGTCGGTGATAGCGATGAAACGCACCCCGTAGGCCGGGAATACCCGGCGCAGATACCGGCCGGTTTCAATGTACTCACGTCCCAGCCGGGAGAGGTCTTTTACAATGACGCAGTTGATGTTGCCGTCGGTGACATCCTGCATCATTTCCTTGAATGCGGGACGGTCAAAGATGATGCCGCTGTATCCATCGTCGATCTTTTCGGAAACGACCTCAATATCCGGGTTGCGCTCTACAAAGTTTTCAATGAGCTTGCGCTGATTGGAAACGCTGTCGCTTTCGCTGGAATGATCGTCGGTATAGGACAGGCGGATGTAAGCGGTAGCTTTGTATTTAGGCATGAAAAAGCACTCCTTTCTCCCGGACTTCTCCCGCATGAAAAGAGTGGTTATCTGGCTATTAGGTTTTCATCCTTTTCCACACCGATCATAGCACTCCCTGCGGAAAAAGCGAGGATGTCGCTCAGCGCAAAATGCCTTGCAGACATTCCTCTAACGTAACACCGTTCCCGGCAAAGCAGGCGTTTACCACAAAATCGCCGCAGCGAAAGCGATAGGGGTTTTTGATCTGGCGGATAAAGGCGGCAATGCGTTCTTCCTTGGGAAGATTTTTGTCAACAGATACTTCCCGGATGTCCACCAGCTCATCCGTGGGGACGTGGGATTCGTTCGGTGTCGGCTGCATCATGGCAATCTCCTTTCTCAGTTTGGTGGGTTTTCTCAAGGTCACATGAATGCACTGACAGGGAACCGTCAGTGCATGGTATCTGACTTTGAGAGGCGGCTGCGCGGGCAGAATTGAAGCCACATAACATAATGGCGAATACCGGCGCAGCCGCTCTGCTTGTCCATTTGAGAAGATCCATCCTGTTTGCCACGCGCCCCGGATAGTGGGCATGATGCAGGCCGCCCCTGGCAGGGCTGTCATAACTCCACGATACCGCTGCCTCAAAGGGCTGGCGCATACCGCAGGGTTCCCCCTCAAGTCTGTGGGAGGGCGTGAGCAAGTTTCATTATCCACCGCGCTGTCATCGCGCCCGATTTGCCGAATCGGGTCTAAGGCTGCGTAGATCGCTCGGATGGCTTGTCCGGAAGTATTCCGAACAAGCCACCGTCTTGGCGGCGCGCCTTATGCCGCTATCACGCGGGTTTTGTGCCTGCATCATGGTCTATTCAGTTTTCAACGTTCAACGAAAGGCTTCGTGGAGAATGTCCCTTCACCTATCGCCGATTTTGGGCCACTTTTGCAAGGCGTTTTTGAAAAACCTCAGAAATATTTTTTGATTTTTCTGATTGCTGCTGTAATGTTGAGAGAAATAGCCTGATGCGACACGCCTTCGACTTTTCCAATCTCGTCAATCGTCATTCCATCCACGAAATACATCCACATCCTGCGGAACTGAGTGTCCGTCAGGTGCTTCCTGATTTGCGTAACCTTTTGGGTGCTACGGCGGATTTCCGCCACCCGGTCATGCGCCTGCTCCATGCAGACATCCGCAGCGGGAATAGATGCTGCTTCCTCGGAAAGCTCGTCCAGTGCAAGGGTATGATTAGCGTAGACATGATCCTCTTTCTCGGAAGCATGATAGTCTGCATCCGACAGGGACTTCCATTTCAGAAATTCTTCCTCGCTGGCAAAGTCCTCGCGGGTCAGGCGGATGATGGCTTCGTTGGCATCCATGTAAACGATAGCGTTGGGGTCTTTCTTGTTCAGCGCATAGCTGCTCTTTCTGTTAAACATAATATGTCCTCCGTTTCGGTGTTGGGTGGGTGGTGAACCAGACCAACACCGGCGGAGAACGACAGCCGACAGGAAAACGTAAAAAGGCGCTCGAACAGGCATGATGACCTGAACGAGCGCCTTGCGTGCGAGTGAAAACATGAGTAACGAATACTGTACCGGGAGGGGCTAAATCACGGATGAACCAAACCGCATAAAAAAAGAGAGCTGCAACTCGCTTTCGTGAGTGCAGCTCGTCTGGGGGATAGCCGCGTGCTTTTTGAAGTGGACGGCTAATCGGTGCTTATGCTTTTTTACATGACCGCGAGCGGCCTTAGCAGTATCTCCTGTTCATCCGTGACATCATAAAATTACCTCCAACTCGCTGAATGTGATTTACGGCTCATTCAATGTGAGCTTCATGTGTATTTAAGTGAATTGAGGCTCCCTCTACAATGTAGTAGAGGTGATTTACAATGAACTTTCTTGACCTGTTCGCCCAAAAGCTTCGCGAAAAGCGGGAGCAGAAAAAGATCACGCAGCGCGAATTAGCGGAACGGCTTAATATGTGTACCCGAACGTCATTGAGATTGAAAAGTGCAAGAGCAATCCGAAATTTGAAACGGTTGCGCTGATCTCAGAAGAAATGGACATCAGTCTGGATGGAATCGTGTTCCACGATGGAGCGCCGCAGACCGTTGCCAAGTGCGTTCTTGATTACTTTGCAGGAAAGGGTGAAGAAGAGTCGCAACGGTACATAGACCTGTGCATGAGCGCAGATAAGCTGAAGTGATGTACAGGGGAAAACAAAAGGGCCGATGATTGTCTTTCATGTAGAGCAGCCAGTGGGCTTATATTTTCCCCACGGGCTGCTCTTGTCCGCACAGTTGGAACGACGGGCATTAGTATCCTATTTTTCCTGTTTGTGTGCATCCCGGATCTTTTCAAAGGTGTCCTGACTGATGGCGTGTTCAATCCGGCAAGCATCTCGCTCTGCAATTTCAGGGTCAACGCCAGCTGCGATAAATTGCTCTGTAAAGAACTGATGGCGCTCATAAATTTTTTCGGCAACATTCCGGCCTGTTTCGGTCAAATGCAAAACGTAATCACTATCTACCGTTAAAAGCCCCCTTCACGCAAAGCCGACACCGCATAGCTTACACTGGCTTTTGAAACTCCAACACGCCGTGCAACATCAATAGAGCGGACAGCACCGTGATTCTTTTGAAGAACCAGCACAGCCTCCAGATAATCCTCTCCGGACGCATGAATCTTCACTATTGTCTCCTTTATGCAAGGCTCCAGCCGGAAGCCTTTTTACGGATATTTACAAAATCCTGATAAATCCCGGCTTTTGCCATAAGCTCGTCATGGGTTCCCTGTTCGCTGATCCGTCCATCAGAGATCACCAAAATCTGATCTGCCTGACGGATGGTATTCAGGCGGTGTGCAATCACAAGTAATGTTTTACCCTTTACCAGCTCATTGATTGCCTCCTGGATATAGCTTTCATTGTCCGTATCAACACTTGCAGTCGCTTCATCCAGAATGACAATCGGTGCGTCCTTCAAAATGCAGCGGGCGATAGAGATTCTTTGCTTTTCGCCGCCGGACAGAGTAGCGCCGCCTTCACCGATGACTGTCTGGAATCCATCTGGCAGCGCCATGATAAAATCATAGCAGCGGGCTTTTTCTTGCGGCCTCATAGACTTCTTCCTCGGTAGCGTCCGGTTTACCCATGCTGATATTGTTGTAAATGGTATCCTGGAACAAGTACACGCGCTGGAATACCATGCTGATCTGATCCATCAGTTCGGCGAGAGGTACATCCCGAATATCTGTACCACGGATTGTCACATTGCCGGATTTCACATCCCAAAGCCGCGCCAGCAGGTTTGCAATCGTGGATTTGCCACCGCCAGACGGTCCCACAAGTGCGGTCATGGTATTCTTCTGCATAGAGAAGCTGATGTTGTGCAGGACTTCCTTGTCCTGATAGGCGAAGCCCACATCGCTAAATTGTACTTCTGGCTGATCCGGCTGTGCCTGTGACAGAATATGTTGATTTCCGTTATCGGGAAGTTCGGGCTCGTCCAAAACAGCTTCAATGCGATCTAATGCGGCATTCATCACGGTCAGTCGGGTTGCTTCTCCATAAAGAGCTTTCAGAGGTCCAAAGAGATCAAAGACAAACAGCAGCACGCCCAAAAGATAAGCCAGGGAGAGTACGCCTTCCTGATGTAAAAAACGGATAAACCGAAGATAGCGGCAATACCCACGCCATAGAGAATGTTTAAGCCAGTGGTCCACGGTGTCATTTTCTGCTCAAACTTCGTATTGACATCCCTTGATTTTTTGAAGTTTTCCGTTAATTCGTCAGATTTTTCTCCGAGCAGATTGTAACTTTTGATAACCCCAATTCCTTCAGCAAAAGACAAGACCGCATCCGTCAAATTCTCGCTTTGGTTTTGACGCCCGACAGCCTCCTTGAAGGAAACCTTATTCATATATTTTGCAACCAGTGATGCCAGCAAGGTAATGATTACCGCAATCAGCCCAAGTCTCCAATCCAGTACGAACATAAAAACAGCTAAAACCAAAGTAGACAGCATATAGCTCATCATGTTGCCAATGGTACTCATAGAAACTTCCTCAATGAATACCATATCCGTACTGAGAACAGAGCTGATTTTGCCAATATTCCCCGATGTAAAGTAACCCATCGGCATTTTTCTTAAATGATTTCCCAACTCCATCCGTTTATCAGCAAAGATCATAAATCCAGCGGCACTTTGCAGACGGTCGCTCAAATAGTGAACCACTGTCTGAACCACTACAACAGCTAATAATCCAAGTCCGACAAACAGACAGGTCTTTCCAGTCAGCGTATTATCAGCAAACCCGGCCAAGACAATAAACGCCATGAAGATCGGCATTTTGGAGAGAACGGACTCGACAAATGCACATAGAAATGCAGCCTGAATACGGCTTTTATACCTCCCGGAGAGGTTCAGGATTCTTGAAATCAATGCAAACATTTATCTTCCCTCCTTTGCAGTAGATACTTTCCACTCGGCGCTGTCCTGAGCCGCTTTCCACAACTTTTGGTATTCTGGGCAAGCTTGAATCAGCTCCTGATGTTTTCCGGTTGCCACCATCTTTCCGTGATCCATAACGCATATTTGATCTGCGTTCATTATAGCGGGAAGTTTGTGAGCGATAACTACCAAGGTTTTTCCCTCCACCAGCTCCGCAATCGCCGCCTCCATCTTTTCCTCGTTCTCGGGATCGGCGTAGGCGGTAGCCTCGTCAAGCACCACAATAGGGGCGTCCTTCAGGATGGCCCGGGCCAGAGATATGCGCTGGCGCTGACCGCCGGAGAGCATCTTACCCGCATCGCCCGCCATGGAGTGAATTCCTTGGGGCAGCTTCTCCAGAAACTCCATGCACTGGGCTTTTCGCGCCGCCTCCATTACCTCCTCATCGGTAGCGTTCAACCGTCCAATGCGGATATTCTCCAGCAGAGAGGTGTTAAACAGGTATTGATCCTGCGCTACATAGGAAATACGGCTGTTCAGCGCCTCCAGGCTCATGTCACACAGTTTATGTCCGCCAATGGAGATGCTGCCTTTCTGCGCGTCATAGTAGTGGATCAACAGTTTTGCAAGGGTGCTCTTGCCAGAACCGGATTCACCAACCAGGGCAGTTTTTTGTCCTGCTTTTGCCACAAGGGTAATATCGTGGAGGACTTCGTTTTCCGCTATTATCGGTTTCCCATCTGGGCCAGGCTGTGTCGTCTGATACGCAAAGGAAACATGATCGTAAGAAATGTTAAAATCCTGTCCGTGGAAATCATCCTCAGCAGCTTGCAGCGGTGCCGCATTTAACATCTGTTCAAGTGCCGTGATCTTATAATTCAGATTCGGAATCGTCTCCATAAAGCCCAGTGCTTTCAGGAGAGGAATCCCAATGCTGAGGGAAAGGCAGAGGACTAAAATCAAATCAGGTAAAGTGCTTATGCCACAGAGAACAAACCATGCCCCAAGAGGCAAAGTCAGAATAACAGTGCAGGGCAGCAGACTTCCGTATATCGCCATCCAGGGCCAGGCGGCCTTATACCATGCCAAGGTATAATCCCGATAGTCCGTTACATCCTTGCGGAAGTTCTCGTAAGATTCACTCTCCCGGTTGAAAACCTTGACAACCTCCATACCATTGATGTACTCAATGATAGTGTTGTTCATCTTCTGTGCAGACTGATAGTAGGGACCCATGCGCTTCATTCCAACAGAGTACATAATGACCATGGAGAGCAGGCTGATCGGGATAGAGGCCAAAGACATAAGAGCCAGTTTCCAGTCCGCACAAAACATAGCAACATAAATCACCAGCGGGATCAGTAAATTTGCGATACCCTCTGGGACTGAATGAGCAAGGAGCAATTCCAAGCTGTCCACATCATCGACAAACAGCTTTTTGATTGTCCCTGTCCCTTTTTCCTCCACAATGCCAAGGGGAAGTTTCTCAAACTTCTTTTGCAGAGATACCCGCAGCCGCAACAATGTGTTATATGCTGCTTTATGAGAAATTGATAATCCCCATCCATAAAAAAACGCCTGCAAAAGAAGACAGATCAAAACCCCTATAACACGCAATAAAACAAATTCTGTTTCAACAGAATCGCCCATAACCAATGGCGAAATGACCTGATAGGCCAGCACAAAAGGCAGGATACCCGTAAGAACGCTGACCAGTACGACAACCGTGGCCACATACATATTTTTCTTATATGGCCCTGCGTACTCAAAGATTTTTTGAACATAAGCCCTCCTTATATTGAGCCGTACTGTCTGTGCTTCAAAAACAAGAGGCCGCCAAAGTAAAGCGGCCTCTTATCATTATCTTTCTGTCCAGTCAAGGCGGCCCTGACATTCATAATTTCTAAAATTCACTGGCGGATTCGGAAAAAATCCAAGACCTTTTTGCTGCCGGATTCGTCCAATGGATAGCTTTCTTTTATTTGCCCTTTTTCCATATGGACTACATACGAACATCCCGCCATCACCAACTCCGGATCATGCGTAATAACAAGAAGCGTTTTGCCCTGATCCGCGAGTGACTTCAAACTCCGCGCAACTTCCCTCATATGTTTGAGATCAAGCCCGCTTGTTGGTTCGTCAAACACAATGATCTCCCGGTTACTCACAATGGCAGACGCAATCGCTACCCGCTGTTTTTGCCCGCCGGAAAGAGAAAGCGGGTGCCTGTCTTTATATTCCAGCAGATCAAACTGTTTAAGGATTTTATCCACAACAGTTTCATCCTTGTTGTCCATGCTCAGAAGCACTTCATCCGCCACGCTTTCGGTAAATAGCTGATGGCTGGTATCCTGCATTACCATGTAGCAATGTTTGAGCCGGGCTTTCCAATCAAGGGTTTTCCCCTCAACCTGCAAAAGGCCACACTTCTTTTCCAGTCCGCAAATACAGCGGGCCAGAGTAGATTTTCCAGCGCCATTCAGACCGATAATGGCAATCGTTTCTCCAACAGGCAGTTCTGCACTCGGAATATGGAGGCTTTCCGGTTCCCGCTTTTTATACGCAAAGCAGAAATTTTGAAATTCCATCTGTTTAGCTGTATGCGCCTGATACTGATTCGCAGGCTTCAACTTCGAGAGAGAAAACGGCCGCAGCCCCATTTCTTTTCGAGTGCCATCCGATAAGCTGTCAAATTCAGCAGGCGTGTATTCCCGTTCAATCTCCCCATCTTTTACATACAGCACACGATCTGCAAGATCGTGAAGGTAGTAAAGGCGGTGTTCTGCAATTAGATTTGTTTTGCCCTGCTTTTTCCAGAGGCTCAAGACCTGCCGCAGGTCATCAATAGCAGCCATATCCAGATTAGAAGATGGTTCGTCAAGGACCATAATTCCCGGCAGCAATACACTTGATGAAGCACAGGCTATTTTTTGCTTTTCGCCCCCGGACAGAGCAAACACGCTTCGCCCCATCAAATCTTCAATATGATAATCGGAAACTGTCCGGTCAATCCTTTTCAGGATATCCTCCTGAGGATAGCCTAAATTTTCACAGGCAAAGGCTAATTCACTATCCGTATCCACGTTGAAAAACTGACTTTTGGGATTCTGGAATACAGATCCCACCATAGCAGCCAAGTCATAAAGCGGCGTATCTGATACGCTTTTTCCGTCCAGAAGGACATCGCCCTCTAAATTACCCTCGTAATAATGAGGCACCAGCCCGTTTACCAAACGGGTAATCGTTGTTTTCCCGCAGCCGGATTCTCCCGTGAGTAAAACAAATTCCCCTGTGTTTATGGTGAGATTGACATTTCTAATCCCTCCGCCGCTGGATTCTTCACCATAAGAAAAAGAAACATTTTGAAAATCTATCATGGCAAAATCCCTCCTGCGGAAATTATCGGGGAAGCAATCGCCCAAAACACTACAAAGCAACAAAACAAGATCAGCACCACATCGGCAAAATTGAATTTAAGCTGGCAAATGTTTGTGCGTTTGACAGGAGCGCCGAGGCCACGGGTAATTGCCGCAGCGGAAAGTTCCTCACCGATTTTCACGGAGCAGGTAATCATCGGGATCAGTTTATACTCCAATATTTTTGAAGATTTTTTCCCTCCAAGTTTAATCCCACGCATTTTCATAGCGTCACTGATTGCTTCTGACTCCTGAAAGACAGTTGGAAAGAAGCGGAACATGACCGTTAAGGGGATCGTCACTTCTTTAGGCATATGGATTCTTTCCATGCCGGAAATCAATTCACTGACCGTTGTTGTTTTCACTGCATAGGCAGCAATCGCAACACTGGGAAGGATTCGGCAGAAGAATCCTGTTGTAAACAGAACGAGGAAATTCAATATTCCCGTAAGGTGCGGCAAAACATAAATTTGAACAGCATAAAAAGCAGAAAACACAGCAATATAGCCCACAGCTTTTGCACATTGTTTCGAGGTAAGCAGCAATATAGCCGGAACCGTACAAAGAACAAGGCGGATCAGCCCCATAGCTTCTCCGCCTGTTCCACCCATGACAAAAATGCTTATGATGAAGATGAGCAACAGTTTTGTACGCGGATCGAGCCGTAACCCTTGTTCTGTTTTTTTGCTGAGCAGAATTTCCCGCGCCATTATGCAATACCGGCACGCTGGAAGTGCTTTTTGCAAATGGCTTTCCCAATCACACCTCCGACAAGGCCAAACACAAAGCAGGCAACCAGCAGAATAGGCGCAATCCACATAGGCATATATGTATTAAGGGTAGCTGCATATTCAGCGCCGTATCCTTCAGTCAACATTACCATATAGCTTTCACGGTTCAGGAAAATGGGAGCAAAGTTGCCAAACACCCAGATGCTGAACACGCCGCAGGAAAGAACTGTACTCTTTGCACTTTTGTAGTCCGCCTTTTTCAGGATCACGTCGGCCAACAGGCCGCCAACGAGACCAGTTACCATAGTAAGATAGCCGTTGCCGAAGAACACCATGATTAGGCCAATCAGGAAACCCATGATTGCAGTCATCCCGAATTTTTAGCCTTTGTAACATACAGCATATAGGGGATGCCGCCAATCAAAGGGCACAGCACCGCCATCAGCGGAATAAAAATGGGGATAAAGCCAAGCATCGCCACCAGCATAACAATCACGACATAGATGACGGTGTAGATGCCGATAGTAATTAAATCTTTTCCCTCAAGCCGGGAACTTTTTTCTGGGAACTCATACCAGTATCCTCCTTATATCTGAGAAAATGAAAATGTGGTGTGGTTAGAGTGTTCTAACCACACCACGCATTTTAGCAATTTCATGCCCAATATCCAACCCAAAAGCAATTTCATTCTACCCAAAATCGGTATTTATTTTGGGTATGCAAAGCACCTATTTGATTCGGCTGGCCTCTCGATAATCTTTTGGCATAACTCCATACTTTTTCTTAAATGCAGCAGAAAAGTTGCTGGGCTTTGTATAACCCACAAGAACCGCTATCTGCCCAATGTTCATATTGCTCTCCAATAACAATCCTGCGGCTCGCTCTAACCGCTGCTCAATAACATACGCATGAACCGAAATGCCGTACATCATGGAGAATCCCCTTGATAATTTAGAGACGCTGATTTGAACCTGCCTTGCCAGTCCTTCACAGCTTGGCGCAAAGGCAAGCTCGCTGTCAATGATTCTCTTTGCCTCGATGATGCAATCACGTTCACTTTTGATATGCAGCAGTATTCCGGCGAGAGGATTCGCAGCTCCAACACTTCGCTCAAATATACTGACAGCAATTCGTGGATTTTGCTTTCCAGAAACAGATACCCAAGCCCACCCCGATAATGTGTAAAGTCTTGTAACTCTGCGAAAATATGCTCCATATAGGGCGTTATGCTCACCTTTGAAATTCCGGTCAGCAGTTTCTTTTCATAGACGGTAATCTCGCCATCCTCGAAGTAGTCCTGTAATAAACGTTTGAAATATGGAACGGGAATTTTGATGTTCTTAAAATAGAAGTCGCTGTTTTGCGCATAACAGAGAGACTCCATTTTCCCGTGTCCACGGTAAATGCAGGATTCTTCCTTTGCAAGACAAGCGCCCTCTCTGCTGCCTGCAATATTCCACGACACGCCGTCGTTCAGGCAGAACAGCATTTGAATATAGTCCTCGCTGTTAATCCCGCGCACATTCATGTCAGAAAAATAATTCATCTTCCAGTCTGAAACAACGGCACCCTGTTTTGTCACCACCTGCGCAATTTGTCCGGTTCCCATATCAGAAGGAATCGGGATCGTTACGGTCTGCGGTGAATTGGAGAGCAGATCCCGATAGAGGTTGTTCATGTATTCGCTTGTCATTGGATGCCCTCCTTTTTTCGGTTAGCAGTGACTAATCTACCAATATAGGTTACACGATATACTCCTGAAAGTCAATTTTCAGCACGAATGCAAGCTGCTACAGAAAAAATCAGGGACGTTCCCGCAGGGGCAGAGTGCCATGTCGCGCAGTTCGGGTACGACGAGGCGAAGACGCAGACACGGTCAACCGGCCGCGTGCGAGGCGAAGCGTTACGCTATATGCGGCATCGAAAACCACGGCTTCAGAGGGGTTACGAACGGGAACAAGAAACTGGCAAGCAATGCAAAGCGGTACCCACTTTGCGAAAACAGGCAGATTCCGTTCACACGGAACCCGCCTGTTTCATGCTTGTTGGGGCGCTGCCCCAATCCCCGCAGAACACAAGTTTTGTGTTCTGGAACGATGGATAAATCCATCGGCTGCGCGATTTTGCAAATCGCTTGTGGGCGGGCAGCTCAGCGCTGCTCCGCCTCTTTTTCCCGTCGTTCATTCGCTTCCTCCAGCTCCTTATCCAACTCCAGAATACGGTCGATATTGGCCTTGGCCGTCAGCAGCTCTTTCATTTCTTCACGGGCTTTTCGGTAGTCGGCGTAGGCCGCTTTCTTCTCCGCCAGCAGCTCGGCGTACTCGGTATTCAGCGCCTTGACGGTGGGCAGCTTCTTGAAGCCCAGTCCATCAAAATAGTTCTTTGCGGCCTTGTGGATCGTGATCTCGCTTTCATGCTCTGCAAGAAATTTCTTGGAGTACCCGGCCTTGCGATAGGCAACGTAGGTATCGCGGGTCTTGGCATAACCCACGATATGCTCCCGCAGCACGGCAATCTCGGCCATGCGTGTTTCCGCAGATTTGATCCTTGCGGAAAGCTCGTTGAAGTGAGCGGACGCTGCCGCCGCTTTCTCCGAGAGAATGGCGTAATCTAACAGCTCATGGTCTTGCAGATAGGCCACCGTCTGTGCCATCTGTTTCAGGTTGAATTTGCTGGCCCACCGCGCATAACCGGCACCCTTGCCAGCGCGGAGCTTGGCCTGAATGTCCACCAGCAGATTCCCGCTGCGCTTTTCCGGTTTGACCGGCGCGGCGGCGTTCTTTTGCGGCGTATGCGCCTTTTCACCTGCAATCACCGCGCGGAGATCTGCGGGAGTATAACCGTCACCGAGGGTATCCATGCGAATGGACTTTTTCTGTTCGCCGCCCAGCAGGGATGGGACTTTTTTGCCCTTGACCTCATACCCGGCCTGCCGCAGCAGCTCCAGCAGCGTTTCAAAGCTATCGGGCTTTTGTGTCAGCGCATCGTCAATGGCTGTGCAGATTCGCTCCCGGTGGGAGGGCTTCTTTTTGTCGCCCAGCCACTTGTTGTAGCTCTTGCCGTGGCGCTTCGGATTCTCCACGATGGAGCAGCCGTTCTCGATGCAGATGGTATCGTTGAGCCGCCGCACGCGCGGCTGCTGCCCCAAAAGTTTCGGAATTTTCGGGTCTGGCTGAGCGCGGTGGAGTTCCAAATCACATGATTGTGAATATGGGCTTTGTCAATATGGGTGCAGACAATGTAGGCGTGATTGCCTTTGGTGAAGCGCTTGGCCAGCTCACAGCCCAAACGGTTCGCGTCCTCCGGTGTGATCTCGCCGGGGACAAAGGATTGCCGCAGATGGTAGGCAATCACATTATCCTCGCCGCGCACTCTGCCGGTCTTTTGAATGTACTGATTCTTGGTGAAAAGAAACTCGGCGTCGGCGATCCTGCTGTCGCACTGCCAGCTTGTTATCAGCCTGCCGCCGTCTGTCTTTTTTGTGGATTTTCGGTGTAGTCGATGATGTCGCTGATGGCCTGTCCCACCGTGCGGCCTTTGCCGGTGTGGAGAGGCATCAGGCGCGTGGTTGCCATGGGTGTTCACCTCCTTGAAAAGCAAAACGGCCTGCCGAAGCAGACCGCTTTATTCTTCATTTATCGGATTGATAGCGGATAATCGGAACCTGTTTTACCTTTCCTCCAATGGTTCGTCGTTCCAGAGCAAAGATCATATCAGGGGTGCGTTCGAAAAAGCCTTCGTCCTTTTTCCAGCTCATGCCGCATTTGCAATGCTGCAAGCCTATGAACTGCTGCTTCATCTTTCTGTCGCAGTTCGGGCAGACCTTATTACTGTTTCCCATATTATTCAGCCCGCGCTAATCTATATAGACTGCGGATGGATTCCACGACCGTATGCCACGACAGGTCGGCAGCATAGGAGAACTTCTTCTGATAAGCCCGCCACAGCTTTTCCATATTTGAGTCGGCCTCGACTTCATCAAAGGCCGCAGGCGCGTCGGCAAGATACTTCTCTGTACCGCGTTTCTTGGCCGTTGCAATGAGCGCCGCCCGGAGATCAGCAGGAACGATACTCTGTCCGTGGAGCTGGCTCAGAATGTGCAGATCATAGAAATCTCTCATGCGGGTGTTGGTGGTAACACGGGACACAACGGTTTCCAGCTTCTCGGCCAGAACGGTTTCCAGATTGTACGCCCAAATCTCAATGGAGCGATCCTCCAGCATCAGTTTGAAGCTGTACCGCACTTCGCGGGGCGTGATGGCATCGCCGGTGGAAATGTCGATCTTGAGCGGCGTTATCACACCGTCAAACTCCGTTTCCATACTGACGCGGATGCCCGGATACTCGGCCTCGTCCATGATTTCGGAAATACGCTTCACACGGAACTCCACGCCATCGTCCACCGGAACGGAGATGATGGAGGCGATCATATTCTCAACTTCCTCGATGCCGACCGTCGCACCCTTTACGGTTGCGTCAATGTCCATTGTGGAGCGGGCGTCAAGGCCGACCATGGCAGCCACCAGCATCCCGCCCTTGAGAATGAACTTGTCCCGGTACTCCGAAAGAGAAATGCGCTCCAGAAAGCGCTCCATCATGTAATTGCGCATCAGAATCTGTGCATCTGCGGCTTTGTCCTTGGAGAGATTGCAGATCAGGTCTTTGAGCTGCCGTGCAGTCTTAATCATAAGAGTACCTCCAAATACTGCCGAAGCAGTTTTTCAACACGAAACATCTGCGCATAGCGCATCAGTTTCCGTAAGTTCTTGTCTTTTCGTTTTGCGTATTGCTTGAGTGCATCCTGAAAGGTCTGCGTCTCGATCCCGCTGCGGCTGCGGATCAGATCGCAGATGGTACGCTCCATATCATAGACGGGAACGGGATTCCCGAACGGCGTGTTCATCGTGACGATCCCCACGTCATGCAATTCTTTCTTGATGGTGTAGACCTTGATGCCATCCGCTTGCAGACTGGCGGGATTGTAGCCAGTCTTGACCGTGATGGAATGCGGACTCGGCTCCCGGTCGGTCAGGTCATGGAAAAACAATGCGCTTTCATGGGAGAATACGGCCTGCGCACAGCGAAGGTGCAGCAGGTACATGGCGTCCGTCCATGCGTCGGGCGAAACATAAACGCCGTGCGCTGCCTGCTCCACGCCGCGCTGCTTAGCGTAGGCGTAAAACGTGGACTTGGCAATACCGATTTCCAAAACCTGCGCGGTTTTGACGATCCCATTGTTTTGCTGAAAAAAGCAGATCAAGCCGGTCGTAGGCGGTCATGTTATCACTTCCTTCTTGCTAATATTATATCCGAGATTAGCAAGAAAGTAAACAGCGATTTTAGAAAAGCAAGCCGAGGCGTTCGCCCCGGCTTGCGCTTTAACTATGGATGAAGTTTTTCATGGCAGAGTTCACGTCTTGCAGCTTGCCAAGTCCCTGCACCGCCAGCATCGGAAGTCCCATCGGGCTGATCAGAAACGCCAGCACAAGGAGGATGATGCCGTTCTTTACGGAGTAGGTAATCAGCACGGCGAAAGCCAGCAGGGAGAGCAGTCCGCTTGCCAGCTTGAACACGAAGCCGGAACAGGACAGCAGCCCCGCGCACAGCCAAACGAACAGGGACAGGATAAGCGACAGCGGCGCAAAGAGAATTTTCAGGATGAACATTTTGCGGCCTCCTTTTCACAAAGTGCGGTCAGCGCGTCACGCTCTTTGGCGAGCTTTGCTTCTTCCTTTTCGGTCAGATCACGATCTCCACCCGTAATCTCCATCATGCGGAAATTCTCATAGGCATCCAGCAGAGAATCCAACAAATCTTCGGGCGTATGGCAAAAAGTCCACGGTGTTCCAGTCCTGCCGATAGCAGTCAAAGCCCATAACGGTGTAGCCCTTGCTGGTGAGGACAACTTCAAAATCATCATCGCGGGCGAGGTAGTCAGAAAATACCTTCAGCACAATTTCGTTTGTCAGCATGCGTTCCGCAGCTCCTTTCCAAGCGGTCAAATCTCTTTCTGATATTAGATTACTTTGCTCATTAGTGTTTTGCAAGGATGCGGCAAAGTCATACGAATAGTTTTCGCCTTTTGCCCGACATCTAACCATATCACATAATCCTTCTTTAGTACAGCTACCTGAACTAATTTTCTCCAGATGGGAAATATAATGTTGGTACAGTTACAGGGACGGGAGGTGTGATACTTGCAGTTGAATGATGCCGTCAGCAGGCGTTTGGTCGAGCTGATGCAGGAGCGCGGCATGACGCAATATCAGCTCTATATGAAAAGCGGCGTACCGAAATCCACCATCGGTAATCTTGTGAATTGCGCATACCCGTCCATGAAGTTGCGGATCATACACGAGCTTTGTCAGGGATTGGAGATCGACCTGAGCAGCTTTTTGCCTCGCCGTTATTCGATGAAAATAATCTGGAACCGTAGAAGCTCCGATGCTGTTTTGCGTCGGGGCTTTTGCTTTTTTGTACGGGCAGGGGCAGCGGTCATTCCGCCGCCCCTGCGACTTATTTCAGTGCCGCCAGCGAGGAAACGATTTTCTCTGCCGCCGTCCATATCCGTTCCTGACTTTGCTGAATGTCCTCCAGATCGGTTTCGTAGATGCGGCCTGTTTCGTGGGCGCGGCGGGTGAATTGGTTGAGGTTGTTGCTGGAATACCGAAGCAGGGACACCAGCTCCCGCAGCTCCGGAAGATCGAGCTTTACCACATATCCGTCAATGGCCATTTTGCGCATAAACGCCGCCATATTGGTCGTGCCGAGCTGCGCCATCTTCGTTTCAATCATTTCCCGTTCCTGCGGCGTGACGCGGAATTTGAGCTGAATGTCCCGTTTGCGCTTTGCCATCGCTCAGCGCTCCGGGGCTTTGGACTTCGCCGAAATTTTCGGCGAAGTTGTTTCAGGCGGCTTTTTCAGCTTGTCCCGGACAGAGGTTTTCTGCCGCTCCTGCGCATAGGCTTTGCGGGTCTGGCTGAGAAACAGATTGACCAGACCGGGATGACTGTTGACGGCCAGATAGCAGTTGCGGTCAGTACCCCATGCGTCAGGATTGGCGGGGATGGACATGGCGTTGGCCCAAGCCCTGTTGTCGGGAGAATAGCGCCTGTCCCAGTCCGCTTGACAGACGGTGATGGCGAGGATATAAAATGCGCGGTCATAGCCGAACTGCTGCACCACCTGATCGACTGCCGCTGCATCCAGCCGGTTATCCCGGTAGTGGTCACGGATGGCGGTTTCAATCGCTTCCTTGCAGGCCGTGTTCGCTTGATTGGAAGCGCGGTAGGCCGCAAGCTCGTCATGCTCTCTGGCATAGGATGCCGGGTGCTTGTAAACGGGGAGATTTTTCATTATCGTGCCTCCATTTCTTTCTTGTGGGGCTTTTCCGGTGCGCCATGAACAGGCGGCGCTTTCAGCCTGTCCAGAACGGAAGGCCGCGTCGATTTTGCAATCGCCTGCTCAGGCTGCGGCTGCCCCTTGCCGTCCAGATTCAGCTCCATATCCAACTCAATCAGCCGCGCAGTTTTCGCGGCCAGCTCCTGCTCCTGCGGGAATGGCTTACCGACCTCATCCTTTGCCGCTGCCTGCTGGTTATAGAGGTTTTCAAGCTGCTCCTGAACGCTGCGCAAACGCTCCGGCATTTTATCCAGCGCGTTCTCAATGCGGCCAAGGTTGCCTCTGGCATCCGAACCGAGTTCAACGCGATGGGTCATTTGGCCTTTCAGCGTCAGCGTGTACGTTTTCCACATGGAATCAAAAGCAACGGACATGGTAAAGCCGCGATAGCTGCCGATCTGTACCGGGTCTTTGCCCTTGACCTCCTTACAGGTATCCAGCAACGCGGCACCGGCGTTTTCCTTATCGGTGAGCCGGTCGCCGCGAATCTCCATGCCGACAAAGCCCTCTGCCGGGAGCGGATGCGCCGCGAGGGTCTGCATATCCGCCTCCAGCCCACGAACAAAGCCCTTGTGTTCCTCTATCTTTTCCGGGAAGTATTTCAGCAGACTGTCCTCCAAGCGGAATTGCTTGCTGTTGTGGTCTGCCTTCATAATTTTGAGCTTGGACACCTCGATGTCCAAATCCATGCGCTCTTTGATGCGGGGATCACCGGCGCATAGCGCTTTGATCTCCGCAAAGGACAGCGCCGTAGCGTCCACGTCCTCACAGGAGCGAACCGGGGATTTTGAGGTCATGATCTGAGAGATGAATTTCTGCTTGTTCTCAACGGTCTGCCAGAGTTAGGCGTCAAACGTCCCTTCGGTCACATAGCGGCAGACATGAACGAGCTTGTTCTGATTGCCCTGACGCTCGATACGGCCTTTTCTCTGCGTGAGATCACGGGGACGCCACGGGCAATCCAAATCGTGAAGTGCGACCAAACGATCCTGCACTGGTTCCTGCGCCCATCTTGGCCGTGCTGCCCATCAGGACGCGCACCTGACCGCTGCGTACCTTTGCGAACAATTCCCGCTTTTTGACCTCCGTATTGGCATCGTGGATGAACGCGATCTGTTCCGGGGGCATACCGGCGTCAATGAGTTTTTGACGCACATCCTCATAGACCGTGAACGGCGTTTCCGCGCTTTCCTCCAATGAAATCGCACTCTCCAGCGCATGAATTTCCGGGCTGTCCAGCGTACCGGGGGAAGCCTTTGCCGCCCGCTGCGAGGGCGTGGTCTTTGGCGTAGAAATGTCGCAAAACACAAGTTGCGTCAGTTTTCCTCCTCGCCGTCGCGCCAGTATTGGAGAATGTTCGCCACGCACTGATTGATCTTGGTGGTTTCCTCGTCGGGGAGCATGGGATTGATGATGCGCTGGTCAAGCCCCAGCTTGCGTCCGTCCGAGGTGATTTTGAGCATATTGTCCACATCCGGGCTGACCGCACCGCTGTGTACCTTGGACGCTCGTTCCGAGAGGGCTTTCACCATGTCCTGCTGGATCTGCGTGGGTTTGGTGGCGATGGTGTGGTACGCAACCTCCGGCGTGGGCAAGTGGAGCTGATCCGCCGTTTTGATGTCGGCGACCTCTTTGAACAGATTCATCAATTCGGGCAAGTTGAAAAACTTTGCAAAGCGCGTCCTTGCCCGGTAGCCGGTTCCCTCGGAGAGCAGTTTGTCAAGACGATTTCGTAAATATTAATATAGCTTTACGATTTTCCAGTACGGAAATCTCCTAAAACCTCGTGCCTACATACATCTTTGATAATTCTTTCAAGCGGCTTTTTGCTGTTTGGGATTGCTTGATGCAGACAATAAAGGTAGTTCTTCCCAGCCTTACCGCAAAATCAGAATTGCAATTTTCCATGACATACTCCCCATCAGTCGAAATTTGATGTGCCAAGTTTCAAACACCCTTTCTGCCGGCTGAAAGAATTACTCCGGCTCATAAATTTCTTTGAGTGCTTCGTAAAGGTTTCTGCCCTCGTCCTCGGTGAGCGTAACTCCCTTGCCGCACCGTTCGTGCCCCGGATACCAAATCCGAATATCCAGCTTTGCATCGTTGCCATTCCATGAAACAAAATTTGCTTCTTTCGTATAGCCGCTGCCATTCTCGCCCAAGACAGCAAGGGGCTTTGTGATGGTGCTGGTAATATCGTTCATTTTCTGTACCTCCAAATTCAAGTGGGGAAGAAGTTATAAAGTCGGGATAGTAATGGAAGCGGGCATTTTAGCGCTCCAAATCTTGGTCATCTTGGCGGCGGGCAGATGCTCTATGCGGATTGCGTTTTGCTTCCTCGCGCTCTTTCTTCTGCCGCGCTTCTCTGTGCTCCAGCAGGTCAGCAATCTTCTCTGCAAAGCCCTTTGCAAACTGGGGAAAGTATTTGAGCGCCTGCAAAAATGGCTCACAGCGTCGCCGCAATGCGGCATACGCCGATTGTGTATCTCTCAATTCGTACTTGCAGTCGATGTACTGCTTTTTGTAGAGCGAAATATCCTCGTTCAGTTTGTGGATTTCTTGGCGGCTTGTGATGCCCTCCTTTGCTAACGCCGTCAACTGCTTGTAGTCCTCTTTCGACACGGTATATTTGCCTGTAATGGTTTTCTTGCCCATGTCGTCAATTTCGGATTCGGTTTTGCGCACATCCCATGCCGCTTCGTACTTGGTCTGCGCAACTTCTACACGCTCTTGAATGTTGGCAAGCCGTTCCTTATCTTTTTCAATCTGATATTGCAGGGAAGTAAGGTTCTCGCGTGTGCTTCCCAGCTCTCCGCGCTGGAAATTCGTGAAGCCATGCTCCTGCATATGAGCCACCAGTTCGTCCTGCAAGATACTGTACGAGGGGCGATACTTGGGCTTTCCATTGCTCCGCAGGACAGGCTGACCCTGTTCATCTTTCAGCGGGATATTTGATGCCCATTTCTTGGAATGGCTCACTTGATGAATAGTTTCCCGAACCGTACCGCGCAGCGCCGGGTCCTTGCAGCGCTTGCTCCACAGAATATCCTTATCCACCACAGGAATCACTACGGCGTGGAGATGGTAGTGGTAGACATCTTTTCCCAAGTCGCTGGTCGCGGCCTTGTTGATTTCGTCTGCGTGCATAACAGCAGCCACTACATACTCTGATCCGAATTTCTTCTCCAAGAAGTGATAGGCTTCCTCATAGAATTTCTTTGCGTACTCATAACCGCCGTTGCGCTCAAAGTACATGGTGTTCACGTCAATGATGATTTCATCGAAAAGCGTAGCGTCTTTCCGCAGCCCCCTTGTCGATACCGTTCCAGCCGCTTCCATAGTGCGCAGCGTGTCCATATAAGAGGACGGCGGGGAGCGATAGTGTACATTCAGCGGTATGCGCTCCTGTACCACGTTGACGTTGGCATAGTCGGTGTTCAGCCGTTCATTGTGCCGTTCTGTTGCGCCGATGCTGGCAGCTGAACACTGCTTCACTCTGGCGCAGCTCATATCTTTTGCCACTGCAATTTCTCCTTTCAAGCGGTAGGGCAAAGCCCCGTTACACAAGATTGGAACAATCTGTGTAACCCACTATGACACTTTCAGCTTCGCTGCAAAGATGTCGTGGGCAAGGGCTTTCCCCCTTGACCTCCTTTTTGCGCCGAAATCAAGTCGGCAGGTTTTCTCCCTGCCAGCCTTCTTTCGGCTTTTCAACCTCCGGCAAAGTCAATACCATGCGAAACCGTCCTTCACGGAGTGAACCCCGGCTTTCTTCTTCGCCTTTTTGTAGGTTGACTTCTTGAAGCCTGCACCTTCAAGCTTTGCTTCGCAGTCGGAAGCCAACTGTCTGCCGCCATCAAGCAGCGAACGGATAAACGCCGTTGCCGCTTCCTCACGGTCATTCGGTCTACCCATTCGCGGGGCGGTGGCAGCGAATGCGTCCTCGGCGGTCATTTCCAATTCATCAAGAAAATTCACGCCCTTGTCTGCCACCTCAAAAGAATAGCCGAACCCATTGGAGCAAGATTGGATTTTACTTGCACCAAATAGCGTTCGGCTGGATTTGCGCTGTTTGCGGTTCGTGTGATGGCGAGAATACTTCTTGCAGCACCCGCAATGTCAATCGAACCGTTGGTGCGGTAAAGGGGATTGGTGTCCTTCATCTTGTTCATATGAGCGATAATCACAATCGCACAGCCTGTATCTTTCGCAACCGCTATCAGATGATTAAACTCGGCTCGTGTTTCGTTGGCATTGTTCATTGAACAGATTTCTCCGATATAGGAACTCATCGGGTCAAGAATTAAAAGCTTTGCGTGGTACATCTCAATCGCTTCACGAATACGGTTATCCCCAAAGGATAAAGACTTTTCATTTTCCCTGATGAAGATAAGGTTCTCCCCGTTGCCACCGGCAGAGTTAAAGCGAGGGACTACCGTATCATCTGCGTCATCTTCCGTTGTCTGATAGATGATAGTCACAGGCTCGTTTTCTTCCGTTTCGGTAAAGGGCAGAGGTTCGCCCTTTGAGAGCAGGGCGGCAACAGAAAGCATTAACTTGCTTTTTCCATCGCCGGGATCGCCCTGCAACAGCGTAACCTTGCCGAATGGAATATACGGATACCACAACCATTTCACTTCTCTGGGTTCAATTTCACTTGCCTTGACAACTTCAAGAGGTACGCTGACAGTCATTTCATTTTCAATCATTTTTCTTTGTTCTCCTTTTTGATAAATATTTTGGACAAAGCACCACGATACAGCGGAAACTCTGCTTACAGTCATTCCTGCATTTTCTGCAAAGTCCGTTTAGGTAATAATGCGATTTCTTTCATTCAGAAACAACGACCACTCTTGTTTCCTCTGCTTGCTCATTCTCGGCATAGCAAGCAATCCTCCTTTCCTGCCGAAAATATAAGAACCACAGGGAAGACACAGTAAGCCTTGTTTGTGTCATTTCTCGGGGCGAAAATCGGGGTAAATATCCCTTTCTAAGCCTTCAAAAAAATAGCACATAAGGTATTTGTACTAACCTGTGGTTATGTATTGAATTATGGGTTTTGGGTAACAAAAAACACCGTATTTCTACGGTGCGTTCTGTCAGATATATTCTGTTTTATGATAGCAGAAAACTGGAATTCACAGTTCTTCCATCCTTCCCATCTTCAGCGCCATAACAAGAGTTCCGGCTGCCATCATAAAGACACCAATTTCAATCACATAGATGGGAAGAAGCGCCGGACCTGCCACGGCAAAGAAGTCCACGATAAAATGAATCCCATAAGCAAGAACCGCTGTAAAAGCCGCTGTCCTGCATTTGCCTGCCTTTACCGCCCGGTAGATCAGCAGTGACAACCCGATATGCAGAATGATGGCACTGATTCTTTCGATTCCGCTTACAAAAAAAGAGTGGTGCCGGTGTTGTCCATAGGGCCGACAGCTGTGACACGGTCTGGTTTGCAGACTCAGCAGGAAGTGCCGCCAGCGTATTCTGCATGGCTCCGCTGTTGATCATCAGCATGGACACAAGATTGCTGATTCCGGAGAGCCCTCCGAGCAGAATGGCCTCCACACCGCCATGCCCGATTCCATACATCAGTGCATTTGGAAAATCCAACCATTTCTTCATCCAGAACTTCATGGCAATCAGTCTTCCGGTCTCTTCAAAAACCGCTGCAGCCAAAGCCGCGTACACATAGTAAAGCCATGGCCTGCTCTGTGCGTTCAGTCCGCAGAACTGAATGACAAGAACATGCAGCTGCTGCTCCAACAGCATTGCGAACAGCAGAAAGGTTCCTGCTCCGATAAAGAACGAGGAAATCCTTGCCTTAAGCTTCACCCTTCCTGCAATGAACAAAGCAATCGGTACCCCCATCGAGAGGACAACGGAGCAGATAACTCCCGCTATCGCCAGACCTGATATTGTGTTCAATTCCATCTTTATACCTCCCTGATTCTCAAAAAATACCTTTATTATATTTGAATTGACCATAAAGAATCAAACCTAATCCGATAATAGTCGCTGTCAGAATGATAAAGCCCATAATTTCTCCGCTCCAAAACGAAACAATAAAACCTAACACAAGAGATATTCCTATAATCAGTGTTCCGATTCCAACAATTTTTCCATACTTTGGTATATCTTCTTTCTTTTACTCTTCGCCTATTGTAAGAATGAATTGTGCTGATATTGCCTTTGATATTTACAATTCCCACAACAGATATGAGCACTCCCAAAATCAACATTATAATATTTTCCATAATGACCTCCTAAAAATAGAATAGTTCCTCAAATTTTTTGTCCAATGCAATACAAAGAATTAGAGCCAATTTTGCAGTTGGATTAAACTGTCCTGTTTCAATAGAACTAATCGTGTTTCTTGATACACCCACCATTTCTGCAAGTTGAGCTTGAGAAAGATTTTCTTCTGTGCGAACTTCCTTTAAGTGATTTTTCAGTTGTAATTGTTCTTTCATATTCTCACCTCTAAAAGGTGGCTAACAAATCCAACAAATGCCAAAATGGAAATCACAAAAAACAGAACAGTCAAGACCAAATCGCTCTTTCGCTTCATTTTGATAAAACGAACTAACCATTGTGTTGCAATAATGCTGAAGTATATAACCCACGGACTGTAAATCATAGTATGAGCAAGCATAGAAGATAACAGCGAAAGCAAACAACACACTAAAGCACCAACTCTGCTTGCGTGACTTCCGGCTTGATATACCACTTCCATTTCAGCCAAGTCCTTATTGCGATGTTCTTTTCTGCTTGCATTTAAGATTTCGTCCTTTTTCATCAAAACACCTCCATACCAAGTTTTCTTTGCATATTTTAATTATACACATGCCAAGTTTTCTTGTCAATAGAGTTCATAAAAAAAGTTACAACCGATATAAGAGGTAACTTTTCTACCACTTCGATTATACTCACGACTTAATGACTTCTTGAATACTTGCCGAAAAGAAAAACCGCTGTGCAGCCGACAGCGGTTCATCGTCATATTCTGTTTTCAGAATAGCCAAGCAAATAACGCTGATGCAGCGACAATCAAGGCACTTCCCGCCAGCGATAGCAGCATCGGTGCTGCAAATGGGCATAACAGCAGCGCCACAAGCGCCGAAGCTGCCGCCTGTGCATAGCTGCCATCCAGCAGCGCGAGGAAGGCAGCAAAGCCACCCAGCCCGGCAAGAATCATACCAATGCTGCCGCAGATTCCATACAGAAGATTAAGTACAAATCCTGCCGCATACAGCAGCGCAATCACTGGCAACGCAAGTAGGCGTACAATCCACAGTACAACGATGTTGCTTCTTAAACGAGAAAACATTGATACCCCAACCATTCTTTCAGCAGTAGATTAACTCATTCAGCACAATCTCGGAAGCCACATTCTGCACATTGTTCATCTGCTGCACCCAAAGCAGCTGATTTTCGGCTTTCAGCGCTTCCGTTATGCCTTGCTGCTCGGCAAGTTGCTTTACAAGTTGGGAAAACATAGAATCCGCTTGCTCGTTGATTTCCCCAAGATGTTCGTTCAGCTTATCGGTAGCCAGCAGTTCTGTGTACAGCGTCCTCCGGCATTTTCGGAGATATTGCAGCCGTAACCGTTCCCATTTCAGGTCTGTATGTTGACTGGTGATGTGCTTTTCCATAGCGTCTGCTCCTTTACTCTTTTCTTGTGATAGGCTTCCAAGGTTACTTTATTGTGGTTCTTTTTCCGGCAAGCATCAGAACAAAACTTTGACCGACTGCTTCCGGGCCAGTAGGTGCTGCCGCACATAGCGCAAATGCGTTGGCGGTAATAATGCTGCCCGCGCTCGGCTTCGCGTTCGGCTTGCTTCTGATCCTGCCGTGCTTGGTAGCAGCATCCCTCTGAACAAAAGGTTTGGTGACTGCTGGCTGGTATAAATATCTTGCCGCATTGGGGGCAAACCTGCTTTTTTACAAACTCACCGCCGTTTGCTGCAAGCCTTTCAGCCTTGCGCTTCTCCCGGCAGGCTTTCTCCCTTGCTCGCTGCTTTTGCAACCGTTCCGCCGCTGTCTGTGCTTCCTGTGCCTGTATCTCGGCAACTTCCTCCGGCGTGTTGTCGATGTTGACCTGTCCAACATAGTTGAAGTAAATATCAACCTTTTGGGTTCTTGCCCGGCTAACGCCCTCCGCTTCATAAACCACGATTTTGTCTATGAGTTCATAGAACATTAAGTCGGAGATCTCCGTAGGATTTTTGCACTTGCGGATCAGCGCTATAAACTGCTTAATATCCCCGGATTTTTCTCTTTCCTCCGCGAGAGCGCTTTTGATTGCGTCCATTTTGGTTTCGAGGTCTGTCTGCTCGACATCGTACTGCTTCATAAGCTGCCTGTACTGTCTTTCAGAAAGCAAGCCCAACATCAGATTTTCATACAGCCCGCGGACAAGGTTAGACAACTCGTCATACCGTTTCTGGCAGCGTTGCAATTCAGATTGCTGATTTTTCGGCTCTGTTTTCAGCCTATAATATTTGATCTATCACATTACACAAAAAGCCGTCCGGCGTTAAAATCGGGCGGCTTTTTTGCGTGGATAGACCGGAAGGAGGCAGAAAAATAATTACAGAAATTTAACCCGCAAAATTGTGCAACTTTCACGAAAAGGAGGATAGTGAATGGCAGATGAAAAATTGAACACAGGCCCCGGTGAGGAGAAGCTCCCGGAGCTCCCGCTCCTGTTACGGCTGACGAGCCCCAGGCTCCGGCTCCCGAACAGACTGCCGCTCCCACACCCCAGCAGGAGGGGCCTGCCCAGCCCGAGCCCGGTGATGTGGTGGTGTCCTTTGACAAAATCAATGAGCTGATGAATGAAAAGCGGCAGACAGCCCGGGCCGAGGTAGAAAAAGAGGAGGCGGCAAAAGAGCCGGAGGAGAAAACGCAGGAGGAACCTCCCGCCGCTGGGGATGACGAACCGAAAAAGGCCCGTCGGGGCCGTCCTCCAAAAGAGGAAAAAGCGGAGCCTACTGGCAAGGAGGCGGCGAAGCCCCGCAAGGGCCGCCCACCCAAGGCGGATAAGGCGGCCCCCGGCGAGGCCACGCCGACTAAGCGAGACAAATTGTCCCGAAGTGGGAAAAAGGCTGCGGAGGTTAAAGCTGCCCCGGAACCCGAAAATGCGGCCCCGGCCCCGGAACAGGCTCCGCCTGAGCCAGCCGCTCCGCCCCGTCCTGTGGAGGAAGGAAAGCTGGTCTATCTGAAACTTTCCGAAATGCATCCGTTCCACACATTCCGCCCCCACCCGTTTAAGGTGCGGGACGACGCCAAAATGCAGGAAACGGTAGCGTCCATCAAGGCAAACGGCGTAATGGTTCCCGGTCTTGCCCGCCCGGAAAAGGATGGCAACGGTTATGAGATCGTGGCGGGCCATCGCCGCCATCATGGTTGTGAGCTGGCCGGGCTGGAGGAAATGCCCTTTATCGTCCGGGAAATGACTGACCACGAGGCGGTACAGGCCATGAAGGACAGCAACAAGCAGAGGGATCAGACGCTCCCCAGCGAACTGGCCGCCCTGCTGGAGCTGGAAGTGGAGGACATCAAGCACCAGGGCGGGCGGCTGAAAAATGTGGCCGAGGGCGATATTGGAAAACGCTCCGTTGAGATCGTGGGCGAGGCGCACGACATGAACTATAAAAAGGTCATGCGTTATCTGCGGCTGAACTCCCTTGTGCCGGAACTGCTGGACAAGGTGGACGATAAAAAAATGGGCTTTATGCCCGCTGTGGAGATTTCCTATATCCGCCCCAAAAACCAGCGGCTGATCGCTGTTTCCATTGACGGAGAACAGGCATCCCCCTCTCTGGCCCAGGCGAAAAAGCTCCGGGAGCTGGACAAGGACGGGAAACTCAATGGTGATGTCATTGATGGCATCTTATCAGAAAAGAAAAAGGAGGATCGAGGCGTGATTATTTCTACCGCTGAACTGGAAAAGTATTTTGGCAAGGAGGCCACTCCCGCCAAAATGAAGGAGCAGATCATGACTTTGCTGGACGAGTGGAAAGAGAAACAGCCGCCCGAACTGGCGAAGGCTCCGAAAAAGATGGAGCAGGACAAGTAACCACTTCGAGACATTTTGTCCCGAGGGCCCTGCCCTCCGCATCATGGCTCTGGTGGTATATATCCCCCGTCGCCGCCTGTTTTTTCGTACAGCCGGGAGCGGGCTGTCAAGGGTGCATCGCACCGCCGTTTTACGGCGGCCTGCCCTTGACGGTCTGCCCCGGCTGTGCTATTTCCCCGGCAAGCGGCGGGGGTATATCCTCCAGAGCCGCCCCCTTTCCCATGATTGGGAAAGGGCGGGGGGATTGGGTTGAACTTTCTTATTAAAATATCGGAGGTATTGACTATGAAGCGTCCCCTTGCATACATTACCGCCGCATGGCTTGGCGGCGACAGTGAAAACGCAGAACAGGCCGCCCGCTACTGCCGGGCGGTTTATGAGGCAGGCTTTTCCCCGATCTGCCCGCCCCTTTATCTGCCCCTGTTTCTCAATGACGCAGTACCCGAGGAGCATAAAAGCGGCATCGACATGGGCCGTGACCTGCTCCGCCGCTCCCATGTGCTGGTGGTCTGCGGCCACACCATGACCGAGGCCATGAAAAATGATATTGCCGTGGCCCAGCGGCTGGGAATTACCGCCACCACCCTTGAGGGCATCCTGACCGTCAAGGGACAGGGCAAACGCTGATGGAGTCTGTTTTTGAGGCTTTCATTTCAAATCCTGCCCTTTACAGTGCGGGGCATCTGGTGGGGGAAACGCTGCATTTCCCCACCAACACGGAGGAGGTGCAGTCCCTCTTAAAGCGGATCGGCGTGGACGGGGTGCGCTGCCAGGAATACTTTATTATCTCCTTTGACAGCGACATTCTCGGCCTTTATGACTATCTGGGCGAGTATGAAAACATTGACGAGCTCAACCATCTGGCCCATCTGCTGAAGGAGCTCTCCCCATCAGAACGGGAAACGCTGGAGGCGGTTATGGACAGCGGCCAGCATTGTGGCTCGGTGCAGGACTTGATCAACCTTACGCAAAATCTGGACTGCTACGACTTTCATCCCGGTGTGGACAATGAGGAAATGCTGGGCCGCCTTTATGTGGAGGATATGGAAAGTCTCGAAGTGCCGGATAATATAAAACCCTACTTTGACTTTGAAGCATACGGGCGGGACATTTCCATCAACGAAAACGGACACTTTGCACCGGGCGGCTATGTGACAAAGGTGAGTGACGATTTCCGGGAGGTCTACCACGGCCCCCAGGACATCCCCGCTGAACACAGGGTTTTTGCTTACCCCCAGCTTTCGATCCGGGAGCAGATGGCCGCTTATCAAGAAATTATTGACGGTTCCTCAAAGGAGGGGTTCCGGCGGCTGGCTGAAAAACACCATGAGGAACGGTAACGGGACTTCGAGACAATTTGTCCCAAGGCGAAAGGAGGCGGTGTAACTGATTGATGAAGAAATTTCCCGGAGCTCCATAGCGATTTCTGTCCGGGCCAGCAAGCTGACAGCCCGGGGGCTGGCCTATGTGCTCCGGGCGGCGGGCCGCCAGATCGCCAAACGGCATAAGAAAGCCCAAAGGCCCTACGGCAGGCAGAGCGTGAAAAAGCTCATGGCCCACGGCGAAAGTGTGAACAGCATCGAGGTGGAGGCCCCGAAGCTCTTTGACCGTATGGCCCGCCGTTTCAATGTGGACTATGCCTTTTACAAAACCGGGCCGGACAAATACCTGCTGTTTTTCAAGGCGGGACAGGCGGATGCGATCACCGCCTGTTTTGAGCGGTACTCCCGCAGGCTGCTGGAACAGTCAAAATCCAGCCGCATCCCCATCCGGGAACAGCTCAAAAAAGCGGCGGAACAGCTTGTAAAGGAACCGCCCAAAACACAGGAACGGACAAAGGAGGTGGTTCGTGAAGAACGATAGCATCAAAAAATACCTTATTCCCAACATCCCGTATCTGTTTGTCCTGTGGGCCTTTCTCAAGCTGGGGACGGCCTACCGTTTGGCGGCGGGTGCGGATTTTGCTCATAAGCTCATGGGGCTGGACCAGACCATTGGTCCGGCCTTTGCCGACTTTGCCCCGGGGCTTGCTCCCTTTGACTGGCTCGTTGGCATTGTGGGGGCTGTGGCGTTCCGGGTAATGGTCTATGTGAAAAGCAAAAATGCTAAAAAATTTCGGCGGGATGAGGAGTATGGATCAGCCCGTTGGGGCTGTCCGAAAGATATAGCCCCTTTCGTAGATCCAAAGTTTGAAAACAACATCATTCTGACCGGGACGGAGTTCCTTACCATGAATACCCGTCCGAAAAATCCGGCCAACGCCCGCAACCTCAATGCCTGTGTGATCGGTTCGTCCGGCTCCGGCAAAACCAGGTTCTGGCTTACAGGCTCATTCCCTTATGTGGTGGTCGATTTTGGGGCAGGTCGGGGCCAGCGCGGGACAAAAAAACGGCGGATTTTTCAAAATCCATGCAGCTATGTGTGTCGATCCCAAAGGTCGGCGTTCTGTTCGGGCTGACCGAACCTGTTATTCCAAAAGCAGTAGCCTATCGTCACCAAGCGGTGTTCAACGGTCATTGAGGCAGCATGGCAAAATCCATGCACTATAACCGTTAGCGGGAACCAGGCTAAAGTTGCTGATAAGCCTGAACCAAAAAGGTGTGCAGTCGGATGTTCTCCTGTAAGCTGGGAACACATGGACAAACAAGACTGCCGGCGGATAGGCGGCACCTAACCTACACGGTTGATTACGTGAAACGTGTTAAGCCCGCGCTCTCTCCGTATATTCGGAAAGCTGACCGCAAGGAAAGCCGATAGAAACGCGGGTAAGGAACGCTGGAAAAAGCGAATGCCGACCTTGTAATGAGGACGGATAGGGATTGAAACAGTATCCTACGCGAAAGCGGGCTGACTTCCAGCAGGTCTATCTTTACGAGAGAATTTACAGAACTTTTGAAAGGAGGAATCGCAAATGAACAGGAAACTGTGTGCGCCTGCTAACAGGGCACAAAGCTGGGAATCCATAGATTGGAAGAAAGCGGAGGCCTATGTTAAAAAGCTGCAAATGCGTATCGTAAAGGCTCAAAAAAAGACGGTCATTACAACAAGGTGAAATCTCTGCAATGGCTGTTGACGCACTCCTTCTATGCCAAAGCATTGGCCGTGAAGCGTGTGACAAGCAACAAAGGTAAAAATACCGCTGGTGTAGACCATGAATTATGGAAAACGCCAAAAGGCAAATTCGAGGCGATTGATAAACTCAAACGCCGGGGCTATAAGCCTCAACCTCTCAGACGGGTGTACATTCCGAAGAAGAACGGAAAACTACGTCCGCTGAGTATTCCAACGATGACAGACCGTGCCATGCAGACATTATATAAGTTTGCACTGGAGCCATTGGCAGAAACTCTAGCAGACCCGAACTCCTACGGTTTTAGAATTGGAAGAAGCACACACGATGCCATCGGGCAATGCTTTAACGATTTGTGCAGAGCCGGTTCCCCTCAATGGATTTTGGAGGAGATATTAAAGGGTGCTTTGACCATATCAGCCATAGCTGGTTAATGGAAAATGTCCCAATGGACAAGGAAATGCTCGAAAAGTGGCTGAAATGTGGCTTTGTGGAGACCAAAAAGCTCTTTCCAACAGAGGAAGGAACCCCACAGGGCGGCACAATATCGCCAGTCTTGATGAACATGACCTTAGACGGTCTGGAGCGGATTCTAAAAGAAAGATTCCCAATGAGACGGACGGTGGCAGGTAAAACTGTTTACGACCAGATTAACTTCGTGCGATATGCCGACGACTTTATCGTTACCGGGAAAAGCCCGGAAACCTTGCGCAACGAAGTCATGCCGCTCATCGAGGACTTTCTGGCGGAGCGCGGCCTGCAACTCTCCGAGGAAAAAACGGTAATCACGCATATCAGCGATGGTTTTGATTTTCTTGGGCAGAACATTCGAAAATACAACGGGAAATTGCTCATCAAGCCGTCAAAGAATGCGATAAAATCCTTCCTCAAAAAAAGTGCGAACTATCGTTAGGGAGAATAAAACAGCCACACAGGACTTGCTCATTTGCAAGTTGAATCCTGTCATTCGTGGTTGGGTCAACTACCACCGCTATGTTGTTTCTGCGGATATTTTTGGATTGGTTGACCACAGGATTTTCGAGTGCCTATGGAGGTGGGCTTGCCGCAGACACAAACGAAAAGGCAAGAGATGGATTGCTAATAAATACTGGCACCACATTGACAACCGGACGTGGACGTTTGCAACAGAGCCTGCTTTCCGCGGTAAGGATTTCGATGAAAAATACCTCAAGCTGGAATACGCGGCAAACACCAAAATCATCCGATTCAGGAAAATCGCCGCAGAAGCCAATCCGTTCGATGAAAAGTGGACGGGATATTATGAGGAACGTGACGGAGAAAGAATGCTGAACAGTACCAAAGGACGGGAAAAACTCGTTAAAATCTGGAACAACCAGAAACGGTGCTGCCCTGTATGCGGAGAAAGAATTACATCCGAAACAGGGTTCAAGACGCATTTTATCACCGAAGACAACAGGAAATGGCCCGCTATTATGGTACATCCCTGGTGTCATCGAAATCTGCATGAGACGAGCCGGGTTTCGTTTTACACGAGGCCTTACGATAGGCTTGAGCCGTATGACGGGAAACTGTCACGTACGGTTCTTAGGGGAGGGGTTGGCAGTAATGCCAGTCTCTTACCCGACATCCGCAACGAGGCCGACATCCTTAAATTTGTGGACGCTCTCATTTCCAACACAAAAGGCGAGGGCAAGGAAGGCGATCCGTTCTGGACAAAGGCGGAAACGCTTTTGTACTGCGCCCTCATCGCCTATATCATTTTTGAGGGCCCCGCCGAGGATCGGAACATGAACACATTGGTTGACATGATTTCCGGGATGGAGGTCAAGGAGGATGACGAGGATTTTATGAACGCCGTGGACTATATGTTTGCGGGCTGGGAAAAACGAAAGCCGGATTGCTTTGCGGTCAAGCAGTATAAAAAGTACAAACTAGCCAGCGGTGTTGTATGCTCTAAAAGACTTCTTAATCAAGCGGTTGGGAAGTCTCTTAGAACACACAACCTAAAACCGAAGAAAGGAGCGCAAGTTATGAGAAAAAACGAGAAAATCACAGCTCTGTACGAACGACTGAGCCGTGATGACTTTGGCAAAGATGATGACCAACAGCGTGAGAGCAATTCCATTTCCAATCAAAAGGCTATGTTGGAGGAGTTCGCCGCACGGCAGGGCTTTACGAACATTGTCCATTTCACGGACGATGGCATTAGTGGTACTTGCTTTGACCGTCCCGGATTTTTGGCAATGATGAAAGAGGTGGAAGCCGGGAATGTGGAGTACCTGTGCATCAAGGACATGAGCCGCATGGGTCGTGACTATCTGAAAGTCGGTCAGATTATGGAAATCCTGCGTCAGCGTGGCGTTCGCCTTATCGCCATCAATGACGGCGTGGACAGTGCCAGAGGGGACGATGATTTTACCCCTTTCCGCAACATTATGAACGAATACTACGCCAGAGACACCAGCCGTAAAATCCGTTCCACTTTCCAGTCCAAAGGCAAGTCCGGCAAGCACCTCACAGGCACGGTCATTTACGGCTATCTTTGGAACGAAGCCAGAGACCAATGGTTGGTTGACCCCGAAGCCGCCGAGGTGGTCAAGCGCATCTTTGCCATGACGATTGACGGCTACGGTCCGTATCAGATCGCCAGCAAGCTGAAAGAAGAAAAAGTCCTCATTCCGTCCGCTTACCTTGCCCGGCACGGCGAGGGCGTGAACAAAAATAAGACCTTCAAAGATGTGTACGGCTGGGGTTCTTCCACCATCTGCAACATTCTTGAAAAGCGTGAATATCTGGGACACACCATCAACTTCAAGACCCGAAAGCACTTCAAGGACAAGAAAAGCCATTATGTCCCGGAGGACGAATGGACAATTTTCGAGAATACCCATGAAGCTATCATTGACCAGCAGACCTTTGACCTTGTGCAGAAAATCCGTGGGAATGTCAGACGCTACCCGGACGGCTGGGGCGAAGCAGCTCCCCTCACAGGCTTGCTTTATTGTGCCGATTGCGGCGGCAAGATGTATGTCCACCGTACCAACAACGGCAAGCGTATTTCTCAATATACCTGTTCCCAATACAGCAAAGTCCCAGTTGGAAAGCTCTGCACGACACAGCACCGTATCAATGAAGATGTGGTACTGTCCCTTGTTTCCGAAATGCTCAAAGCTATTGCCGAGTATGCGAAGCATGACAGAGCCGAGTTTGTCCGAGTGGTGCAGGAAGCGCAGTCCAGCCAGCAGACGGCAGAGGTCAAGAAACAGCGGACACGCCTTGCCACCGCAAAGCAGAGAGTTTCCGAGCTGGAAGTCCTGCTCTGCAAAATCTATGAGGACAACATTTTAGGAAAGCTGTCTGACAGCAGATATGCCACTCTGGACGCTCAATATGAAAAGGAGCAGACCGAGCTTACCGCTGAAATCTCTGTTCTGGAAAAGGCTATCAAGAGCTACGAGAAGCACGAAAAGGACGCTGACCGTTTTATCGCTCTGATTGACAAGTATGAGAACTTCGACAAGCTGACGATTGCCATGCTCAATGAGTTTATTGAGAAAATCCTTGTGCATGAGCGTGACCGCAAGGGCAGTATTCAGACCACACAGGAGGTCGAGATTTACTTCAATTTCGTGGGTCGTTTCGTTCCCCCTGCGTTTGGCGAAGTGGAGCTTACCCCGGAGGAATTAGAGGAAATCCGCAAGCGTGAGGAACGCAAGGACAGGCTCCACCAGAACTACTTGAAGCGGAAAGCCAGCGGAGCACAGAAGCGATACGAGGACAAAATCAAAAAGCGGAAAAAGGCAGAAATCGAAGCCAAGAAAGCCGCCATTCGTGCGGAGGACATTGCAAAGGGCGTGTTCGTCCCTGTCAGCAGTTTACCGCAGAGAGAGCCGATGAAAGGAGTACAAACAGCATGAATATCACTTACACACAGAACGGCGATTATCTTATCCCAAACATCATTATCCGCAAGACCAAGCCCCTCGGACACTACGGCAGACTTCGCAAGGCGTATCTGGAAATGCACCGTCCGATACTGTTCAATGAGCTGGTGCTATCCGACAAGCTCTTTGAGCATTGCGCCGAGATTGACGAAACAGCACGAAACCGCATGGAGCTGATCGTTCGGTCACTGGCAGAGCAAAACGGCGTGACCGAGCAACTGAAAGCCGAAAACCAAATGGAATGGGTGCGGCAGATGAACGCTTGCAAGGCACAGGCAGAGGAGATTGTGAAAGTGGAATTGATTTATGATTGAGCGAGGAAGTCCGGGCAGAAAACTGTTCGGACTTTTCTCATGTAGTCCAAAGTTGCGGTAGAATTGTTCACGAGTTTTATGGTACAATTTATGCGAATAAAGAAAACGGAAAATTAGAATCTAACAAGAGAATGTGGTTGTATGAAAAAATCCATATTAGTATTTTGGGCAATCGTGTGTCTGTTACCTATTCAAAGGAGGTTTAAGAATTTTAAATGAAACATATAAGAAATATATTGCTGTTGATTACGATTATTTTTGCTTTTGTTATGCAAGCTGAAGTATATCAAAATATGCTCTGGAACTTTAATGGTGCTTATTATTTATCGTCCAGATACACAACTACTAATGACGATATGGATTCATTTTTAGCCAATGCAGAAGATACAGCTGAGAAGCATGGTGTTCATATTTTTTCGACTTTTAATCAGAGAGTTTCTAATTATCAGACAAGACTTTATATTTATGGTGATGATACCGTTGTTCGGGATAGTCTTAAAAGCACAATGGATATTGAGGAAAAAACATATACGGCTTTGATAGGCGGAATCACCGTAATAGAATTTGAAGATTTTAGAGAAGCAAAAAACACAGGTAATGGACAGGAAATAATGGTCAGCTATATCGGTGACGATGATGACATTATTGCCACATATCAAGATTTGGCAAAAGAATATTCTATATCGCAGCCAGAGTTTTGGCAATCAACCGAAACTGATATGATGTTCATTGTTTGGGGCCTGGTTGCCATATTGATGATTGTACTTAATATGATTGAGGTGATACGCAGACAAAAGGAAGTAGTTGTACGAGCTTCTCTGGGCGAAAATGCTGCTGTGATTGCTCTAAAAGCTGTAGTGGCTGATATGATTTCATATGCTGCATTATTCGTCTTAGCAAAGTTGCTTGTTTCTCAATTTATATCGGGAGCGTATGAAGATCATCTCATTTTGGCAGTGTATTGTGCCGGAGCAGTTCTTTCCGTAATTCCTTATGCTGCTTTTGTCCGCTTTGATGTAAAAAAAGCCTTTGCCAATGCTTCAGATAAAAAGGTATGTTTTATCTTCTGAACGGTCTTAAAGTATTTGCTACTGCTATGACGATTTTTACAATAACTACAAATCTCAGTAGCATTCAAGGTAATTTACTTACAAACACTACTCTTTTAGAAAATCATTATAATGATTACTATTTTGGAGTTATGCAGATTGAACCTCCTTTTGAAGAAAATGAGGAGGAATCCAAAGAGAGCGAATTTTGGAATGACCTTTACGAAAATGAATACAACACTATAAATCCGGTGGTCTGCATAGGCAGCCGGATAAGCGATACGGATAATTATATTTTTGTAAATCATAATGCCAGAGATATGCTGCAAGGGTTTTCTGATATGCTTACTGAAGATGATGAAAAAGAGGATATCGTGGTCTTCGTGCCAAAGGGAAAAAATGCGGAATCATACAAAGATATCGCAAAAGAGGAAATTGACTCTCTTACCCAAAATGCAGAAGAACTGCGTGTTGTTTATAAAGAATATTCTGGCAGAGAGCAATTTTATTATCTCAATTCGAACAGAGAAGAGGCTATTGACGGATTGTCAAGAGCAACAAATCCGATTGTTATTTATCAGGCAAATGAGGCTGTTGCTTTGAATGGAAGTTATATCGAAACAGGAACATATAAGTTCACCCCGGAATAGCCATCATCGGTGAAGTGGCGAATGTTTGTATATCCGTTTTTCTGAGCGTAATCTTCCAAGTATTTCTTCTGATTGGTGATGGAATTTGACTCTCCCGACAGGTCATCATCGCGCGATAATCGTTCATACATGAATTGCTCGATGTACTTCTTATCAAGCCATGTCACACCCAGCCGCACCTCAATCTCGCTGGCTTCAAGGTCTTTCGGCTGCGCGGCAATTAGGGCATCCACATTCCCGGCAAAGAACGGGTCGTGCGCTGCCACGCGCTGCGCGGTGCGGAGCTTCTGCCGGACGTTGCCGGAGAGATATTCGTCCGCCGTCTGCCAGCCCTTCGCCCAATGCACGCCGCCGTCCTGCAAGTCAAACGGGCCGCTGTTTGGTTCCTTGTAAATGACGCCCTTCAAATCCTCAACAATCTGTGGAATCTTTTCACTGCCGCCCATAAGAGAGGACATGAAGTCGAGATCGACACAGGCTTTTTCTCCGATGCAGACAGCAAGGGCTTCACTGGCGGTATCCACAGAATCTACGCTGCGCTGCTGCTTGATGGTGCGCTTGTGGAACATATCCGCCTTGCGTTCCAGCTTTCCGTCGTCATCCAGCACTTCCAGCGAACACAGGAGGTAGTAAGAGGAATCGTCAGAGAACGCAAGACGGTTCGCACGGTCATTGATTAGGCCGTGTTTTGCGGAGAACGCATCATAGAGGCGGTTTAGCTCGGTCTGCGCTTCCTGAATCCGGCTTTCTGCGCTGTACTCGTCCATTTGCAGGGCAATCAGCTCATTCACGCAATCCCGCAGCGCGACCATGCCCTTGACACGCTCGGCGACGGTGGCGTTCAGCTCCGGTTTGACCATGCGGCTGTTTTCCCGGTAGTACACCTCGTCGTCCACCACGGTGTAGGAGTAGTTTTTCACATTGGGGTCTGCGGGGATGGACGTGTCGATCTGTTCGCCCTCGCCCAGCTCTGGCAGTTCCGCCTCCTGATAGGTGCCGCGAATGTTTTTCACGGCATCATGAAGCTGATCTGCAAGTGCCAGCCCCTCAATGGGGACAACGGTAAAATCCTGCTTGCCGTATTGGGTGCTTTCGGAGGTCTGCCTGCCTAAAATCATCTCCGGGTGGTCAACAAAATAGCGGTTGATGGCAAAGCCATCCTCGTTCTGGCCGAGGTGTACCCAATCCGGTTCGATCTCAATGGGACGGTCACGCTTTTGGAGAAAGAGAATGTCCGAAACCACATCCGTACCGGCGTTGGCGCGGAACGCATTGTTGGGCAGACGAATGGCACCCAGCAGCTCCGCCCGCTGCGCGATGTACCTGCGGACTTCGGGCGATTGCTTGTCCATCGTGTAGCGGGAGGTCACAAACGCGATCACGCCGCCCGGACGCACTTGGTCGAGGGTTTTGGCAAAGAAGTAGTCGTGAATGGAAAAACCGAGCTTGTTATAAGCCCGGTCATCTACCTGATATTGTCCGAACGGGACGTTGCCCACGGCGAGGTCATCCGCACCATAAAAAAGCAGCCGTTCTCCGACACGGACACCTATGAGCTTTTCGGGATGCTCTGCACGAAGTGCCTGATATGCCGAAATATTCGGCGCAAGCTCACGACCCTGATCTGCAATTCGTGTGAGGACAGCAGAAACCGGTTCGGTTCTGTGTTCCGGATCGTGATTGCTCTCGCTGGAGGATGAAACGACGCTGAGATGCGCGACAGTTTCATCTGCGGAATCAACATTATAGAGCTTACCATCAATTTCCACGCGCTGCCCCATAAGGTTTTGAACCGCTTGCGGCGTCTCCGGGGTTGGCTGTTCTGTGTGCTGCGCCGCAATGACGCGCTGCGGCTCCGGTTCAGAAACCTCGAAATATCTGGTGTCGAGGTAGCGTTCAAAGGAATTGCGGTCGATGCTGACAGGTTCCTGTCCGGGTACGTTCGGTAACGTGTGCCAGACGTGATCTTCATCTACACGCGCGATAACGCCGACTGCTGCTATGTGGTCTAACTCTATGGATGAAATGCAATCTCCAATATGATAAGTATAGCCAAGCGGTGTTGTAAACGCCGGAGGGGATAGCTCAATTCCCATATCCTGACCAACTTCATCATCGCTGCGGAACTTCGCCGAAATTTTCGGCGAAGTCAGATCCGTTCGTGCGCCCTGCCGCTTGATGGCCTCCATCTTCATCTTGTAGGCTTTGGCGCGTTCGGAGGGGAGAATGTTCTCTCGCTGGAGGTTGCTGTCCACCATGATGATGGTGGCAGCGTCCCGGTCAATGTCGCGGACAATGACTGGCATGGTAGTCAGTCCTGCCAGCTCACAGGCGTGTTTGCGGCGGTGGCCTGCGATCAGTTCATAGCCGCCGTCCTCCCGTGGCCGCGCCAGCGCGGGGACGAGGACGCCGTACTCCTTGACGCTTTCGGCGGTTTCCTGCATGGCCGCATCCTCCCGCACCTGAAAGGGGTGATCCGGGAATGGATGCAGCTCGGAGAGCGGAATCTGAACAACTACTTCCTGCTGCGGTTTCGGCTTTTTGGATGGCGCGGGCTTTTTGCCCGGTTCTTTCTGCGCTGTTTTTTCAGTCATCGTGTTCCTCCTGTCGGCATCTGATTTTGGGTACAAAAAAAGGACATTTCTTCTTTGCAGAGGAAATGTCCTGATTTTTTGGACGGGCTGACAGCCCGCCCAAACGGTATTTTATTTTTGTCGTTACTATAACACCCCCTACGAAATAACTACTTCGCGGCTCGATTTTTCGGTTTGGAAAAGGATGAAAAACCTTGCCAGATAACCGAAAACCCTTGATATACGGGGCTTTTTCGGTTTGTCGTAATTATACCGTAAGGGCACTCCTGTGCCTGCCTGTTGCTGAAAGAGGGTGTTCCGATGAAACAGATTCAGGAATGGCTGGGCCACAGTGATATTTCTACCACGGCGAATATCTATGCGCATCTGGATTCGCAGTCCAAAAATCTGAGCGCCCGGACAATGGCAAGCACACTGACACTGCCGGAGGCGCAGCCCATAAAGAAGTGGTAATTTGAACAGCAGCGGCATCTGAGAAATCAGGTGCCGCCTTTTTTCTGTCAGTTTGTACCCAAGCTGCACGGAGAATCTTGTGCAATTCCGTGAATAGCTATTTGACATATTTGATGGTATGATTTGTACCGAACCCGAAAATCACTACTTGAAAATAGAGGGGAGATGTTTATAAGAAAAGTACGGGAATTTTACAAAGCGGCAGCAAAAAAATCACTACCCAATGTAGAATTGAGTAGTGATACTTGGCGCAGACGGCGGGACGCAAAGCGCCGGACACGGGCTGTTCGAATCCCACCTTGCAGCCCTTGCATAGTTTGCCGCAAAAATAATAAGCAGCACCCCGCAGGGTGCTGCTTTTGGCGCAGACGGTGGGATTCGAACCCACGTGGCATTGCTGCCAAATTGATTTCGAGTCAATCTCGTTACGACCGCTTCGATACGTCTGCTTATTTAGTTTTACTGCATGCTACATGGGCAATATGGTTTGCGCCTTATTACATCTTACACACAGCTACATAGCGCATTATAGTATACCAAACTTATCCCCCTTTGTCAATCAGAACAGCCGCTGCTTCTGCGTCGGGGTGGGGTCAAAGGGGGAATCCTCGTGGTGGCGGCGGATGAAGACCTGGCGGGTCTTTTCGGTGATGGACCGGCCGTTGTGCTTGGGCACCGTGTAGAACGTGCGGCTGATATTATAGTATCCCCGCAGGTGCTGCACCAAAAACTGCGCCACAGCGGGCAGGCAGTCGGTGTCGTCGATGTCCTCATAATTATAGTCGCCGTACAAAAAGGTCACTTCGTCGCTGCCGGCGTGGAGAGTAATGCCTTTTTCATCCAGCACTACCTCGCTGATGACGCTTTGCAGCAACCCAGCGGTGCCGTTTTCGGCGGCCAGTTTGGCGGCGCGGGGGCGCTGCTCCAGCGGGACGCTTTGGGGGTCCAGCTTCTCGGTGCCGCGCTGGCCGATCTCCAGCAGGATGTCCCGCATCATGCGGCTTTCCAGCAGGGGCTTGATGCGCTCCTTGGCGCGTGCCTGTTCTGTTTTATTTTGAATGGTAGAAATCAAACCCATGCCGCTGCGGCCTCCCAAACCAATTTCGATACACAGTTAGTATATCATATAATACGACTAACTGCCAGCTTTTTTTGCACCCGGCACCGAAATTTGCCATTTTACCGGGCAGCGTATATAATACACGTAGAATAATACCCACAAAAACCAAAAATCGAGGCAGTTATGACAGCGCAGGAAGCATTAAAAAACTATTTTGGCTACGATTCGTTCCGTCCGGGGCAGGGCACCGTGGTGTCGGCCCTTTTGTCCGGGCGGGACGCGCTGGCCATCATGCCCACGGGCGCGGGCAAGTCGCTGTGCTACCAGATCCCGGCACTGCTGCTGCCGGGGCTGACGCTGGTGATCTCGCCGCTGATCTCGCTGATGCAGGACCAGGTCAAGGGGCTGAGCGCGGCAGGCATCCCGGCGGCATACATCAACTCGGCCCTGACCGAAAACCAAATCGCTAAGGCGTTGCAGCTGGCAGCCCAAGGCAGCTACAAGATCATCTACGTCGCGCCGGAGCGGCTGGAAAGCCCCACCTTCCAAAGCTTTGCCGCGTCGGCCGAAATTTCGATGCTGACGGTGGACGAGGCCCACTGCATCAGCCAGTGGGGGCAGGATTTCCGCCCCAGCTACCTGCGCATCCTGGACTTCATCGACAGCCTGCCCCGGCGGCCCATCGTCAGTGCGTTTACGGCCACCGCCACCCGCGAGGTCAAGGACGACATCGCCCAAACGCTGCGTCTGCGCGACCCGGAGATCGTCATTACCGGGTTTGACCGCCCCAACCTCTACTACCGGGTCGAAACCACCCGCCGCAAGGACGCCTTTGTGGCGGACTATGTGCGCAGCCACCCCGGCGAGAGCGGCATCATCTACTGCGCCACCCGCAAAAACGTCGATGCCGTGCAGGAAATGCTGCGGGGCGAGGACATTTCCGCCGCCCGCTACCACGCGGGCATGACCAACGAGGAACGCCGCCAGAGCCAGAACGACTTCATCTACGATGCCGCGCCGGTCATTGTGGCCACCAACGCCTTCGGTATGGGCATCGACAAATCCAACGTGCGGTACGTCATCCATTACAACATGCCCCAAAGCATGGAGAACTACTACCAGGAGGCAGGCCGTGCCGGGCGCGACGGGCTGCCGTCCCAGTGCATTTTGCTGTTCTCGCCCCAGGACATCGTCATCAACCGCTTTCTGCTGGACCACAAGGAGAATGACGACCTGGACGACGAAGCCGCCGACCTGCTGCGGGCGCGGGATAACCAGCGCCTGCAGGCCATGGCCAACTACTGCCAGACCACCGGCTGCCTGCGCAACTACATCCTGCGCTATTTTGGCGAGGAACCCGCCGAACCCTGCGGCAGCTGCGGCAACTGCGACCGCGAGTTTGAGGAGGTGGACATGACCGCCCAGGCCAAATGGATGATCAACTGCGTAGCCGAGACCCGCGGCCGCTATGGCAAGGGCGTGGTGCTGAACACCCTGCGCGGCGCCAACATGGCCCGCCTGCGGGAGCTGGGCGCGATGGATTACCGCAGTTACGGCCAGCTGAAGGACTGCACGCGGGACGAACTGGACTGTCTGCTGGCCCAGCTGTTGGAGGAGGGCTACCTCGTCCAGACCAACGACCAGTACGCCGTGCTGCACATGGGCAACATTACGCCGCTGAAACAGGGGGCGCAGGTGGTGGTCAAGCTGCCGCCCAAGCCGGAACCTGCCGAAGCAGCGCCCAAAAAGCACAAGGCCGGCAAGGCGGCGCAGAAGGGCAAAGCCGCCCTGGCCGGCGACAGCGCCGATCTGTTCGAGCAGCTGCGCGCCCTGCGCATGCGACTGGCCCAGGCCGAAAAGCTGCCGCCCTACCTGGTGTTTGGCGACAAGACCCTGGTGGACATGTGCGCCAAAGCGCCTCGCCAGCTGGAGGATATGAAAGAGATCTACGGCATGGGTGAGCGCAAGTTTGCCAAGTACGGCAAGCAATTCTTTGCTGCCATCGAGGATTACCGCCGCGAGCACCCAGAGGCGGAGTTTACGGGCGCCTGACAAAACTTAATTAAAAGAAAAACCGCCTGCTGCATAGTGCGGCAGGCGGTTGGTGTTTATGCGGAATGTTAGAAGATGCTCCCCGCCAGCACAGCGGCGCCGGCCACGGGCAGGGCGATGATGAAGTAGAGGACCGTACCGGCGGTGCGCTTGATGAGGACGGATTTCAGCGGCTTGATGTAGGGGATGCCCTCCATGCCGGGGATGGCCCATTCTTTGCCGTGAGCGACCCACACCAGGTCCATACAGATGCCATCGAACCAGTTCATCACGACGAGGAACAGCACCGCCTGCCAGTAGGCCGCTGTAAAGGTGGTCACACGGTTCCACACCGCAATAATAATCACCAGCATGATGATGCAGAACGGCACCATGAACCGCAGGTTATACTGTAAAACTAGAAAAACACCCAGGTGTTTGTAGGTGTCCGCAACTGTTTTTACAGTTTTACAAACAGTTAAATATAACTTAGATGTGTAATTTATATAACTGTTTATCTAGTTATTAAGTTTTAATAAAGGGGGGTGTCTGTTTTGTCCAAAACCGCCGCCCTTGCCGGTCATCTCGGAATCGGTCAGGTCAACCAGCAGCAGGTGGTTGTCGGTGCCGCCGGAAACCAGCTTCACGCCGTGGGCGGTCAGCTCATCGGCCATAGCAGCGGCGTTCGCCACAATCTTGCGGGCATAATCCTTGAACTCAGGCTTCAGGGCCTCGCCAAAGCAGACAGCCTTGCCGGCAATGACATGCTCCAGCGGGCCGCCCTGGGTGCCGCCGGGGAAGATGGCGGAGTTGATGCGCTTGATGAGGTACTCGTTGTTGGTCAAAATCAAACCGCCGCGGAGGGCCGCGCAGGGTCTTGTGGGTGGTGGTGGTCACCACGTCAGCGTAGGGCACGGGGTTCTGGTGCTGGCCGCCGGCCACCAGACCGGCAATGTGGGCCATATCCACCATCAGCATGGCGCCGTAGCCGTGGGCGATCTCGGCCAGCTTCTCAAAATCGATGGCGCGGGGATAGGCCGAAGCACCGGCCACGATGAGCTTGGGGCGCACCTTGGCCACCTGCTTGGCCAGGGCATCGTAATCAATGCGGCCGTCCTCGGCAGAAACGCCGTAGGAAACGAAGTTGTAGTTTTTGCCGCTCATGTTGGCGGGGGAACCATGGGTCAGATGGCCGCCCTGGGAAAGATCCATGCCCATGACGGTATCGCCCAGGTTCAGCAGCGCAAAGTAAACGGCCAGGTTGGCCTGTGCGCCGGAATGGGGCTGCACGTTGGCGTATTTGGCACCAAACAGCTTGCAGGCGCGGTCGATGGCAATCTGCTCAACCTGATCCACAAACTGGCAGCCGCCGTAGTAACGATGGCCGGGGTAGCCCTCGGCATATTTGTTGGTCAGCACGCTGCCCATGGCAGCCATAACGGCAGGGGAAACAATGTTTTCGCTGGCAATCAGCTCAATGTTTGCCTGCTGGCGGCCCAGCTCACGCTGCATGGCCGCACCCAGCTCCGGGTCATACCCCGAGACAAAACCAATGGTGTCCATCATGTCCTTGTACATAATACTTGCTCCTTTCAGTGTTACCCTTATATACTGAAAACGGGGCCCCGCCCCGGGAAAACGAAATTAAGTTAGGAGGGAGTTAGATGCTTCCTTTCGTGGAAAGCACGCCCACAATGCGGTCGTCATGGCGGGTGGCGGCGGAAAGGGCTTTGGCGAATGCTTTGTACATGGCTTCCAGCTTGTGGTGGTCGTTTTCGCCGTACAGCACCTTCAGGTGCAGGTTCATCATGGCGCTGTAGCTGACAGCGTAAAAGAATTCCCGTGCCATCTGCACATCCATGCCGCCGCAGCTCTGCCCGGCAAAGCTGGCATCATAAACAAAATACGGCCGTCCGCCAAGGTCCACAGCGCACAGGGCCAGCGTTTCGTCCATGGGCAGCATGCAGCTGCCGTAACGCACAATGCCGGCTTTGTCGCCAAGGGCCTCACGGATGGCCGTGCCAAGCGCGATGCCGCAGTCTTCAATTGTGTGGTGACAGTCCACGTTCAGGTCGCCATCACAGTGTAATGTCAAATCAAACAGGCCGTGGCGGGCAAAGCCGTCCAGCATTGTTGGTCCAAAAGCGCAGATAATACTTTGTGCTGCAAAGGTGAGCGCCGCCGGTGGCGGATACAGCGAACCGAAGCAGGGGCAGCGGTCGCAGAGTGCGAGGGGCTTTTGTACCCGAAGCACGATGCGGGTACCGCAACCCGGCATTATCGAGCATTTTGGCAACGCAGGTGCCGTGCCGCAGCCGCCGGAGCGGTGCTTAAGCCGTTAGGCGGGAATTGTGCGGTGTTGCCTTAGAAACACTTGTAAAATTTATTTACGAAATCGCAACACATTTTGTCCTGCCTTGCGTTACAATAAAATCAGATTTCAACCTTTTAAGGAAGGGACAACACAACCATGGCAAAAATGATCGGGATCGATCTGGGCACTACCAACAGCTGCGCCGCGGTCATCGAGGGCGGTAAACCGGTGGTGATCCCCAATGCCGAGGGCCAGCGCACCACGCCGTCGGTGGTGGCATTCACCAAAGCGGGCGAGCGCCTGGTGGGCGAACCCGCCAAGCGCCAGGCCGTCACCAACGCGCCGCGCACCGTCACCAGCATCAAGCGCCAGATGGGCAGTGACAGCCGCGTGCCCATTGACGGCAAGTGCTATTCTCCCCAAGAGATCAGCGCCCTGATCCTGCAAAAACTCAAAGCGGACGCCGAGGCCTATCTTGGCGAGCCGGTCACCCAGGCCGTCATCACGGTGCCGGCCTACTTTAACGATGCCCAGCGCCAGGCCACCAAGGATGCCGGACGCATCGCCGGGCTGGAAGTCAAGCGCATCATCAACGAGCCGACCGCCGCGGCCCTGGCCTACGGCCTGGACAACGGCAAGGCCCAGACCGTCATGGTCTACGACCTGGGCGGCGGCACTTTTGACGTATCCCTGATCCAAATCGGCGATGGCATCGTGCAGGTGCTTTCCACCTGCGGCGATAACTACCTCGGCGGCGACGACTTCGATGCCCGCATCGTAAATTGGCTGGCGGACAACTTCAAGGCTGCCCACGGTGTGGATCTGACCACCGACCGCGTGGCCATGCAGCGCCTGCGGGAGGAAGCCGAAAAGGCGAAGAAAGAGCTTTCCACCGCCACCCAGACCGAGCTGAACCTGCCGTTCATCACCACCGGGCCGGAGGGCGCACTGCACCTGCAGGCCACCCTGACCCGCGCCAAGTTTGATGAGCTGACCGCCGACTTGGTGGAGCGCACGGCCCTGCCGGTGCGCAACGCCCTGCGGGATGCCCACCTGGCCGCCAACGACCTGGATCAGGTGCTGCTGGTAGGTGGTTCCACCCGCATCCCGGCGGTGCAGGCCAAGGTCATACGGATGATCGATCTGGAACCGTCCAAAACGCTGAACCCGGACGAGTGTGTGGCCCTTGGCGCTGCGGTGCAGGCAGGCCGCCTGGGCGGCGAGGCGCTGACCGGCGCAGGCGAGGATCTGCTGCTGATGGACGTGACCCCGCTGACCCTCTCCATCGAGACGCTGGGCGGCGTAGCTACGCACTTGATCGAGCGCAACACCACCATTCCCACCCGCTTCAGCAAGGTGTTCACCACCGCCGCGCCGTTCCAGAGCACAGTTGAAATCAAGGTGCTGCAGGGTGAGCGGGAGTTCGCCAAGGACAACAAGCTGCTGGGTACCTTCACGCTGCGGGGCATCAAGCGTGCCTGGGCGGGCGTGCCCAAAATCGAGGTGACCTTTGACCTTGACGCCAACGGCATCGTCAAGGTCAGCGCCCGCGACATGGACACCGGCAAGGAGCAGGGCATTACGATCACCGGTTCCTCGAACCTGAGCGAGGACGAGATCCAGAAAGCCATGCGCAACGCCGCCGCTTTTGCGGGCCAGGACCAGGAACGCAAGGCTGCGCTGGAAGCCTTTAATGCGGCGGAAGCTGCGCTGTATCGCGTAAATACCGCCCTGGGCAGCAAGGCGGGCAAGGCCCTGGACCGGGATACCCGCAGCAAAATCAAGGACGCCGTGCGCGCACTGGAAAAGGAACTGCGCCACAAAAAGGCCGACAAGCTCACCACCGCTGACGTCCAATCCCTCAACGCCGCCCGCGAAGCCCTCTCCGCGATTGCAACGCCGCTGGTGACCCAGTGGGAAAGCGAAAAATAACGGGGGCTTTATTCCTTCTTTGAAAAGAAGGAACCGAAGAAACTTTAAATATAAATAACAAAAATATGATTCAACTCTGTTTCGGCGATTCCATCAAAGGCACACTCACCTGCGCCCCGCATATCGGCAATACGATCGGCGGCGCCACAGCGGTGGTAATTTCAACGGATAAACCGCTGGATACCCCGCTGCAAAAGGCCGCCTTTGCCGTCTATCGCACCCTGGCCGCACCTTTTTATAAACGCCGCGTCCAAAAGCAGGAGGCCCGCCGCCGTGCCGAGGCCGTCCCTGTGGACTATGAATCTAACGACGTGATAGCCCTGCTGGGCGACCTGAACGAAGGCCCCATCGCGGGCGACCTGATGAGTGGAGCACGCAAAGAGGTCGTGCGGGCATGGCTCTGCTTCTCCCCGCACGGCGACACAGCCGGAACGGATGCCGACGTGGAGCCGTACTGGCAGGCCTGCCAAAAAGACCTGCAAACCCTGCTGACCCGCGCCCACACAGGCGAGCCGGTGCGCATCTGGTACGACCACACCCCTGCCAGCCTCTGCGGCCTGCACGCCGCTGCGGCCCTGCTGGAAGATGCCCCCTGCCAAATCACGGTGGTAGAAACCCCGGAGCTTGAGACAAAAAACGGCGTGACCCGCCGTGCCGCCCTGGGTGAGCGCGGCCCCACCGAGATGGGTGCACTGTTACAGTACGAGCGTCCCCTGCCAGACACCGACCGTCACGCCCTTGCCGCCCGCTGGCGCAGCCTGCAAGCGGAAAACGCTCCGCTTCGCGCCGAGCAAAACCACCGCTTGACCAGCGTCCCCGCCAGTTTCTACGATACCATGATTTTAAGCAAAGCTCCTGCGAATGAAATTATGGTGGCACAGCTCATCGGAAAATTCAAATTAGTCTTTGCAAATAACCTTTGAACCTTCACCATCAATTACAATTCCCTGACGGTTGTTAATTGGGCATAGATTCAAATCCGAAAATTCAGTCATTATTTTCTCGGTAACTTTCTTAAATGGTGCTGTAAGATAATGCGGAAGAACATAGAAATCAATCAAATCAAGCCCTGCATCATCTTCTTGTGAGTAGTCCTCCGGCTTTTCATCCATTTGTTCAATATATTGGATAGTTGGAGCGCATATAATCGCACCTGCCGATTCACCGATCATCAGTTTTCCCTTTGCCAATTCTTTCTTCAATAGCTCATCCGTTCCCGTTTTACGGAGCTGGTCCATAAGGAAGAAAGAATTTCCACCAGTAAAATATATCACATCCGCATCTTCAAAAACAGACTGTATCGTTAAATAAGCCTCCGTTGAAATATCAATTTCAGTTACGGTCGCTCCCAGCTTATTGAATAGCTTTCGAGCCGAGCCGACATAACCGGTGTAGCCTTCACGCAGCGAAGCTGTTGGAATAAATGCGACTTTTCTTATTTTCAATTTCTTCCTTTACGTTCGGTCTTGTAACCGGCCTTTTCCAGCGCGGCATACACAGCCTGTACTTCTTCCGGCAGAGTGCCTGCGGTGCGGGCTTCGTCCAGAGCCTTGACTGCCTTGGCGCGGCCGACATAGGCCGGGTCCTTGCGGGACAGGGTGAACTCTGCCAAGCGCAGCGGGTTGGAGCGGAAGGAAGAAGTCTCACCGGAGGGGATCAGCTCATCGGTGGTGGTGACAGGGTCGGTGATGTAGCTGACAATCTTGACCAGCAGGTCATTCGTCAGTTCCGGCTGCTGCGGCCAATCCTTGATGTTGGGGCCAAAGCGCAGGGCGGTTTCCGGTTCGGGGCTGCCCCAGCCGTTATAGATACGCTTATCGTACACACCCCGGTCAAAGTGATACTTGGGTGCGGTGTAGTCGTGGTCACAAACCTCGCTGGCTGCGGTCAGAATGCCGCCGTTGGCTGCGGTAGCCGCAATGGAGCGGGCATCCATCAGCGCCACGCCGGAGATTTGACCCTCGCCGGGCTTGGAGCCTTCGCGGTTGGGGAAATTGCGGGTGGTGTGGCGGATGCTGAACTCGCCATTGGCCGGGGTATCACCTGCGCCGAAGCAGGGGCCGCAGAAGCATTCGCGGAAGATGCCGCCAGCGGAAACGATATCGGCCACCACGCCGTTCTTGACCAGCTCCAGGTAGGTGGGCATGCTGTCCGGGTAAGCGCTGAACTTGAACTCGCCGTTGCCGCAGCTCTTGCCGCGGATGATGTCCGCCACCGCGCAGATGTTTTCATAAGTGCCGCCGGAGCAGCCAGCCACAATGCCCTGATCCACATAAATGCTGCCATCGGCGCGCACCTTGCTGACAAGATCCATCTTGACCTTGCCGCTCAGCTGCTCATTGGCGCGGGTTTCGATCTCATGCAGCAGATCCTTGGCGTTTGCCTTCAGTTCGCGGATGGGGTAAGCATAGCTGGGATGCATGGGCAGTGCGATCATGCACTCGATCTTGGAAAGATCCAGTTCGATGCAGCCATCGTAATAGGCAACATCGGCGGGCTTCAGCTCTTTATAAGCATCGGCACGGCCATGGCCTGCGAGGTATTCCTCGGTCACGCCATCGGTCTGCCAGATACTGGACCAGCAGGTGGTCTCGGTGGTCATACAGTCAATGCCGTTGCGGCAGTCTGCGGAAAGGCTGGCAACGCCGGGGCCAACAAATTCCATGACCTTATTCTTCACATAACCGTTGGCATAGGTTGCGCCAACCAGGGCCAGCGCCACGTCATGCGGGCCAACGCCGGGGTTCAGCCTGCCGGTCAGGTAAACGCAGATCACGCCGGGCATGGCCATATCATAGGTACGGCCCACCAGCTGTTTGGCCAGTTCTCCGCCGCCTTCGCCCACGGCCATAGTGCCCAGTGCGCCATAGCGGGTATGGGAGTCAGAGCCCAGGATCATGCGGCCGCAGCCTGCCATCATCTCGCGGTTATAGCTGTGGATAACTGCCATGTTGGGCGGAACATAAATGCCGCCGTATTTATGCGCAGCGGAAAGGGCAAACTGATGGTCGTCCTCGTTGATGGTGCCGCCCACCGCACACAGAGAGTTGTGGCAGTTGGTCAGCACATACGGCAGGGGGAACTTTTCCATGCCGGAGGCGCGCGCCGTCTGGATGATGCCCACATAAGTAATATCGTGGGAAGTCATCGAATCAAACTTGATGCGCAGGTCTTTCATATCCGGCGCAGTGTTATGGGCTTTCAGAATGCCGTAAGCAATGGTGCCCTTGCGGGCCTCTGCTTCGGTCACATGGGCCGGTGCGGTATCGGTCAGCTGGCCGTTGACCAGGTACACGCCGTGGTCGTGCAGTTTCATTTTCATGCTCCTTCCTGCAAGACGGCTTTATTGCAGCCGTGCCGCAACAGCGTCAGTAAATTCGGTGGTGGTGGCGGTACCGCCAATATCCGCGGTAACAGCCTTACCCTCGGCAACCTGTGCCAGAATGGCGGCGTTCAGCCTGGCGGCCTTATCCGTCATGCCCAGGTCGTTCAGCATCATGGCAAAGGCCATCAGGATGGCGCTGGGGTTGGCCTTGTTCTGGCCTGCAATGTCGGGGGCGGAGCCGTGGACAGCCTCATAGATGCGGGTCTTGGCGCCAATGTTGGCAGAGGGGGCAAAGCCCAGGCCGCCCACCAGACCGGCGCACAGGTCGCTGATGATATCACCGTACAGGTTGGGGGCAACCAGAACGTCAAACTGCTCCGGCTTCTGCACCAGCTTCATGCACAGGGCGTCAATAATGCAGTCATCTGCTTCAATGGCGGGGTAATCCTTGGCGATCTCGCGGAAGGTGGACAGGAACATGCCGTCGGTCAGCTTCATGATGTTGGCCTTATGGACTGCAGTCACCTTTTTACGGCCGTTGGCGGCAGCGTAATCAAAGGCAAAACGGCAGATGCGCTCGCAGGCGGGCTTGGTGATGAGCTTTACGCCGTTGGCGATCTCATCGTTCAGCATGTACTCGATACCTTTATACAGGTCCTCGGTGTTTTCGCGCACAATAACAAGGTCCACATTTTCAAAGCGGGTGGGCACACCGGGCAGGGTGCGCACGGGGCGCAGGTTGGCGTAGGTATTAAAGCGCTGGCGCAGCTGCACGTTGATGCTGCGGAACCCTTTGCCGATAGGGGTTGCGGTGGGGCCTTTCAGCGCCCAGCCGTATTCTTCAATGGCATCCAGTGCGCCGGGCTGCAAAAGCTCACCATGCTCTGCGGCGTACTCTGCGCCGGCGGCGTATTCTTCCCATTCAATACCGGTTGCCAAAACATCCGAAATTTTGCGCACGCTCTGCGCAATTTCGCGGCCAATGCCGTCACCAGGAATCAAAACTGCCTTCATATCGGTTTGCCCCTTTCTAAAAAAGCGGCAGGGGTGCGGCGTGCCGTGGCCGTTTGCCCCGCCCTGCCGGACTGCTTTTTGCCGGTGGGCCGCGCCTTAACGCAGGACAAACCTGCCAAAAGCTGAACCACACCTGCAAAAAATTTGTTTTAATAGTATTACAGTTTGAGTATACCCATTTTGGGCAGCCTTGTCAACGTAATTCATTAAAGTTGCACCTGTATTTTGCGGATTCAAACTTTATTTTATAAAGTCATGTTTCATTCACATTTACAATTCTTTAAGATTCATGCTTGACTACAACGCTCAAATACTATAAAATTGTAACTGTTCAGCACTTTGAAGCGTTTTTGGCCCGCATGGCGGCGGGCAGGGCGCGCTGCGGGCGCTGTGCCCGTTTTTTGCACGTGCTGGTAATAGAGTGCAGGCAAAAGCCCCCAGCGGCGCTTTTGCAGGAAAGTAAGGAGGGCGCATCTGATGTATTACCCGGATGTTCCGGCGCTTGACCCGGAAGATATTGAACTTTTGTGCAATGAGTATATTGCGCACAACAAGCATCTTGACCCCCACATTGCGGACCGCCTTGGCGTTAAGCGCGGCCTGCGCAACCCGGACGGCACCGGTGTTCTGGCGGGCATTACCAATGTTTCCAGCGTTATTGGTTACGAAAAGCTGCCCGAAGGCACCATCCGCCCCATTCCGGGCCGCCTGGTTTACCGCGGCATTGATATTGACACTCTGGCCGCCGAAGCCGACAAGAACGACCGCTTCATGTTTGAGGAAGTGGTGTGGCTGCTGCTGTTTGGCGCACTGCCCACCCAGGAACAGTATGCCCGGTTCTGCAAGCTGATTGATGAGCACCGCGAACTGCCCAAGGGCTTTGCGGACGACATGATCATGAACTCGCCCTCCCCCAACATTATGAATAAGATGGCGCGCAGCGTGCTTTCGATGTACAGCTATGACGAGCACGCCGATGATCTGAGCCTGCCCAACATCCTGCGGCAGAGCATCAACCTGATCGCCGAGCTGCCCACCATGATGGTGAACGCCTACCAGCTCAAGCGCCGTGTGTATGACCACGAAAGCATGTACTTCCATTACCCCATCGCCGGGCAGAGCACTGCGGAGCACATTCTGAGCTCCTACCGTGCAGACCAGAAGTTCACCCACGAGGAAGCACGCCTGCTGGATCTGTGCCTGCTGGTTCACGCAGACCACGGCGGCGGTAACTGCTCCACCTTTACCTGCCGCGTGCTGTCCTCCTCCGGCACCGATACATACGCAGCCATCTCTGCGGCCATCGGTGCCCTGAAAGGCCCCAAGCACGGCGGCGCCAACCTGAAAGTTATGCACCAGCTGGATTACATCCTGGCCAATGTGGAGCACCCGGAGGATGACGGCGAAGTGCGCGAGATGCTGCGCAAGATCATCCGCAAGGAAGCCGGTGACGGCAGCGGCCTGATTTACGGCATGGGCCACGCGGTGTACACCCTGAGCGACCCGCGCGCCCAGATCCTGAAAAACCACGCCCGCAGCCTTGCCTACAAAAAAGGCTACGATGAAGAATATAACATGCTGTGCAGCATTGAGCGCCTGGCCCCGGAGATTTTTGCCGAAGAAAAGCACGGCCCCAAAAAGGTTTGCGCTAACGTGGACCTGTTCAGCGGCCTGATCTACCGCATGCTGGGCATCAGCGAGGATCTGTACACCCCGCTGTTCGCCATTGCCCGTGTACCCGGCTGGTGTGCCCACCGCGTAGAAGAAGTTGAGTACGCCAACCGCATCATCCGCCCCGCGGCGGCGGCGATCAGTTCCGGCAGGCCGTGGGTGGGGCCGAGTAAGTCCACGCCATACCCTTTGCTTTGCAGCAGCACGCCAAAACCCAGCCCCAGCACGAGGTAACCCGCCATAATGGGCAAGGTACGCGCAAACGCGTAGCGGAGTGTTTTCATCATTTTCCTCTTTAGCCTACTGAAGTGCTAGGTTAGTATAACATAGTTTTTGCACTTTAGCAAGTAAGGGACGCTTTGTCAATACGCCAGGCGCGGGAGGATGCTTATGGCAACACCGCACAATTCCCGCCTAACGGCTTAAGCACCGCTCCGGCGGCTGCGGCACGGCATCTGCGTTGCCAAAATGCTCGATAATGTCGGGTTGCGGTACCCGCATCGTGCTTCGGGGACAAAAGCCCCTCGCACTCTGCGACCGCTGCCCCTGCTTCGGTTCGCTGTATCCGCCACTGGCGGCGCTCACCTTTGCAGCACAAAGTATTATCTGCGCTTTTGGCTTAGCAGCTGCCGCACCTCGCTCGCCGTATCGGCACTTAGAATTATGCGGTATTGCCTTATCCCTTTTTTATTGCCCCGCTCTCAGCGTTCTGCGCCGAAACTCTGTCGGCCCGCATCCATACAACTGCCGGAAGGAACGGGCAAAATAGCTGGAATCCTCGAAGCCGCATTGGGCGGCGATAGCGGTCACCTGCAGGGTGGTGCCGCACAGCAGCTCGGCGGCGCGCTGCAGGCGCTGGCCGCGCAGGTACTGGTTGGGCGTGGTGCCGATCATATCATGGAAGCACCGCAGGCACTCGCTGGGGCTGATGGACGCGCTGGCAGCGATCTGCTCCACGGTCAGGTCCTCGGCGTAGTGGGTCTGCACAAATTGCAGCATCGTTTTAATGCGGTCGGCGCTACGCAGCGCCTTTTTGGGCACGGCGCGTGTGGCGGGGGCGCGGGTAACCAGCAGGTACATCATCTCGGAAAGCGCAGCCCGCGTCTTGAACTCGTACCCCGGTATCTCGTTAACCACGGCACGGAACGCCCGCTCCATGCAGTCCATGGCTTCCCGCTGCCAATCCACGCTACGGCGCAGCACGGCGCAGGGGCGGCTGGGGTCGGTCAGCAGCGGCTGCAGATATTTTTGCCAAAACACGCTGTCCGGGCTGCCGCCCACCAGCCGGGGATGGAATACCACGCTGTGCAGCCGGCAGCGCCCGACGGCCAGCGGCCAGTCGGCATGCAGCACCCCGGCATTGATGAACAAGCCGTCCCCCTCGGCCAGCGTGTACTTTTCCCCGGCTGCAGCGGCCAGCACGCCGCCCTCGCTGGCAATCAGCAGTTCCAGCTCCTCATGCCAGTGCCAGGGTACGGGGGCGGCTTCCAGATCGTCGTGGTAGCAGGCGATGGGAAACGCCGCGGTGCCGTGGACGGTCAGTTCCCGCCCAGCGGAATCGGTCTCGGTATTGCAGGCGGACAAGGCCATGGCAAATCCTCCTTTTTTGGCGAAATAATCCTGCCTATTTGGCGAAATAATACGATACATCCGTCAACTTTGATGATATAATCATAGGGCAAGTAAAAACGCCTGTCAAGGAGAAAATTTTATGGTATCCCTGCTTTTACCCGTAATTTATTTAGCTTTTATCAGCCTGGGCCTGCCGGATGCCCTGCTGGGTGCGGCCTGGCCCAGCATGTACCTGGGCTTGGGCGCGGGCCTGTCCTGGGCGGGCATGATCTCCATGATCATCTCCGCCGGTACAGTAGTGTCCAGCCTGGCCAGCGACGCCCTTACCGCCCGGCTTGGCCCCGGCAGGGTCACGGCCATCAGCGTGGGCACGACGGCCGCAGCGCTGTTTGGCTTTTCCACCTGCACGGCGTTCTGGCAGCTTTGTCTGTGGGCCGTGCCCTACGGCCTGGGCGCGGGCAGCGTAGATGCCGCCCTAAACAACTACGTTGCCCTGCATTACGAGAGCCGCCACATGAGCTGGCTGCACTGCATGTGGGGCCTGGGCGCCAGCGGCGGGCCGGTCATTATGGGCTGGGCGCTGGCCCACAGCGGTTGGCAGAGCGGCTACCGCATTATTTCTGTGCTGCAGGTGGTGCTGACGGCCATCATCATTTTCAGCCTGCCGCTGTGGAAAAAACCGGGCGAGGAGACCGGCGAGGAAATCGCCCGCGAGCACCGCACCCTGCCCCAGCTGATGCGGGTGCCCGGCGTGCCCGAGGTCATGGCGATGTTCGCCTGCTACTCGGTGGTCGAGACTACGGCAGGCATGTGGGCGTCCAGCTATTGCACGCTTCAGCGCGGTATCGACGCTGGTACTGCCGCCAGCTGGGCCAGCCTGTTTTACGTGGGCATCACGGTGGGGCGGTTTTTAAGCGGTTTTATCGCTATGAAACTCAACGACCACCAGATGATCAACCTGGGGTTTGTGCTGGTGGCGCTGGGCATCTTGCCCATTCTGCTGCCGCTGGGCAGCGCTGCGCTGGTGACTGGGCTGGTGACGGTGGGCCTGGGCTGTGCGCCTATTTATCCCAGCGTTATCCACGAAACTCCGTTGAATTTCGGCCGCAACTTAAGCATGGCCCTGACCGGCGTGCAGATGGCCGCCGCCTATGTAGGCAATGTGGTGTTCCCGCCGCTGTTCGGGCTGCTGGCGCAGTATATCAGCATCAGCCTGTACCCATGGTATCTGCTGGCCGCACTGGTGCTGATGGCCGTTATGTCCCGCGCCTTGCACCGCAAGACTGCCGCCAAACGTGCCGCCAACGGATATTGAAAAATTTCGATTTTTTGCCAGAGGAAATGCCAGATTTCGCGTTTCTTCTGGCTTTTTTTCGTTTACATCTGTGTTTACATCTACTATAATATAAAATGTAAATTTTTATGCTAGGAGGTGCCCCTATGGAAAAGTGCAGCTTATGCGGCGGCAAAATCGTGAACCATCGGTGCGTGGATTGCGGTATGCCGTACCCGGAAAAACCGCACTACACCCTGCGCAGTGAAACCGCCCACACCCATAACGTCAACGGCGAGGAAGTGCTGCACCGCGTGCGCAGCGCCGCAGGCAAGGACCCCGTCTATACCTGCGATGCCGAGGACGAGCAGGACCGCATCGACCTGGAAGGCGCACGCCCCCACCTGCATGCCCCGGCCCGGCCGGCGTACCAGGCAAAACCGCAGCGCCGCCAGCCCCAGCGGGATAGGCGCCGGGGCGGATGGTTGGTCACCTTGATTATTTTTGGCTTGGCCCTGCTGCCGCTGGTGTTCAACCTGGCCGAAGGGTTCCTGTACCGTCTGAGAAACCAGGGCGGGAACAGCTATTACGCAGAGGCCGATTCCCAGGTCGAAGCGGAACTCACCCCCGAAGCCCCCGCCGAGGATATGACCGGCGTCAACCCCTACGAGGGAGTGGACTGGGGCCTGCCCACTGCGGGCGGCGGCTTTGGCTGCATTCTGGAGCCGGGCTACTACACCATCGGCCAGCAGATCCCCGAGGGCGTTTACACCATCACCCCCGATGACGGCAGCTCGCTGACGATGACCCACGACGACGAAGCCCACGACCGCTGGTACCAGACCACCATGCTCAGCTGCCCCGAAGGCGGGGAGCCCGAACTGGTGCTGACCAACGTGCAGCTGGCGGCAGGCGGCACCCTGTGGGTGGAGGGCAGCGGCACCCTGACGCTGGAAAGCGGCAACGCCCAGCTGGACACCCAGGCTGAACCCCAGGGAAACCCGGCGGGCGAGTCTTTCGAGCTGTGCGCCTGGGGAGATGACATTCAAGCCTACACTGTGGGGCAGGAGATCCCGGCGGGTGTGTATGACGTGAACTGGAACCAGGGCAGCGGCTTCCTGGGCTGGGATACACAAGGCTCGTACCACCTGACCTATTACGGCGGGGACGGGTTCAACGGCACGGTCGTTTTCCACAGCCTGCCCTTGACCGAGGGCGACACCCTGACGCTGGAATGCTATTCCAACGAGGATTGCATCCTTTGGCTGACCCCGGTTGCGGAAATTTACGGGTAAAAAAGCAGCATGCCGCTGCAAATGGCCCCCTCTGCGAGGGTAACTCCCCACACCGTGGGGAGATGTCGCGCAGCGACAGAGAGGCCGGTTGCGTAAGCAATCCCGCGAAGCGGGTGGAGGAGAGACAAAGAAATTAGCAGCAGCTAAACAGATGGTTTCTCCCTCAGTCTGCGCTTCGCGCAGCCAGCTCCCTTCCAGAGGGAGCCAAAAAGGTTACTTGAGGAGTATCTATGGTTTTCAATTCGGCACAATTTTTGTTGTTTCTGCCGTTGGCGGCGCTGGGGTATTTTGCGGTGCCCCAAAAGGCCCGGCGGCCCTGGCTGCTGCTGGCCTGCTATTTCTTCTATTTCTGCTGGAACCCGGCCCATGTCCCGGTGCTGGCTTTTGTTACCGCCGTAGGCTATCTCGGCGGCCGCCTGCTGGAGGGCAAGCCCCGCAAGGGTGTGCTGGCGGCAGGCATCCTGCTGGCCTTGGCCCCGCTGATCGGGTTCAAATATCTAGGCTTTCTCACCAAATCCGTGCTGTCGGTGCTGGCGCATCTGGGCGTGCAGATTGCTCCGCCTGCGTTCGACTTCCTGCTGCCCATGGGCATCTCCTTTTACACGCTGCAGGCTGTGGGCTACCTGGTGGATACCTACCGGGGCGAAAAGGCCGAGCATAATTTGCTGGATTTTGCGTTGTTTGTCGGTTTCTTCCCGCAGATGGTCTCCGGCCCCATCAGCCGGGGCAACAGGCTTTTGCCCCAGCTTTCGGCGGCCAAGCGCCCCGCCTTTGACGATCTGCGGGACGGTGTGCTGCTGCTGATCTGGGGTTACTTCCTTAAAATCGTGGTGGCGGACCGCGCCGCGCTGTTTGTGGCGGCAGTCTATGCACCGGAAAGCGAGTACGAGGGCTGGTTCTACATCGTGGCCACGCTGCTGTTCTGCCTGCAGCTCTACGGCGATTTCGGCGGCTGCTCGGTCATGGCTATGGGCACGGCCAAGATCTTGGGCATCGACCTCATCGACAACTTCAATGCGCCCTATTTTTCGCAATCTATCGCTGAATTCTGGCGGCGGTGGCATATTTCGCTGTCCACCTGGTTCCGGGATTATCTCTACATCCCCCTGGGCGGCAACCGCAAGGGCACACTGCGCAAATATTTAAACGTGCTGGTCACCTTTGCCGTCAGCGGCCTGTGGCACGGCGCCCAGTGGAACTATATGGCCTGGGGCCTGCTGAACGGTCTGTACCAGGTCATCGGCGCGGCGCTGATGCCGCTGCGCACGGCAGTGGTGCGCGCGCTGCACATCGACCCCAAGTCCCGCCCCCACAAGCTGCTGCGGGTGGTGGTCACTTTTGTGCTGTTCAGCTCCACGATGGTGTTCTTCCGCGCTTACCGCCTGATGGATGCGGTGCGCATCTTCATCAGCATGCTGACCGTACATAACTTTGAGATCTTCACCGATGGTTCAATCTTTGCCTGCGGCATCGACGCCTTTAACTTTGCGCTGCTGGGCATCTATGTGCTGGTCATCTTTGCCGCCGATGTCTGCAAGTACAGGCGGATAAAAGTGCGCTCTGTCATCGAAAAGCAGCACTGGCTCTGTCAGGTGGCCGTGGTGGCGCTGGGCGTGCTGACGGTGCTGCTGCTGGGTGTTTACGGCCCCGGCTTCGAGGCATCCAATTTCATCTATTCGCAGTTTTAAGGGAGGGGAGCAGAAAGTATGGCTAAAAAATTGGCAGCGATCCTGCTCTGCGTGGTGCTCATCTTCGTCGGTGTGCTGGCGCTGGGGCATCTGACCCGGCCCCTGGGCGACGATGTGGCCATCGCCAACGTGGAAAACTTCCACAAACTGCCGGAAAATTCCATCGACGTCATCGTTTACGGTTCCAGCCATGCCTGGCGCAACGTGAACGCCGACGAGATGTACGACAAGTACGGCATCGGCGCCTACAATTACGCCGCCAATTGGCAGCACCTGGACACCACCTGGCTGTTTGTCCACGACTCGCTGGCGACCCAGACGCCCAAGGTGGCGCTGATCGAGGGCATGCACATCAACAGCAACGAGTTTGACACCGACATGGACGGCGAGATCTACTACACAACGCCCATCCCGGAGTCGAAATACAAGCGTGCCTACCTGAAAATGTGCTTTGAAAATCATATAGAGCGGTACATTTCCTACTATTTCCCGCTGGTGGCCTATCATGAAAATAAAAACGCCCTGACGGCGGAAAGCTTCGGCAGGACGTCTAACAGTATCGATTTTATGGACACGATGGGCTTCTACCCCCGCGACGGCGTGTTCGTGGCCGACGTCAAGGACTGGACCGAGATGGAGGATTGGGTCATCGGAGACCGCTCTCTGGAGCTGATGGACGACATGGTGGCGGCCCTGCAGGAAAAAGGTTGCCAGGTGGTGTTCTGGGTGGCCCCCTGGTCCACCGAGGAGTACCAGTATTTCAACGTGCTGCAGGAATATTGCGAGGAGCACAACTGCGGCTACCTCAACATGTTTGAGCACATGGAGGACGCCGGCATCAGCGCCGAGACGGATTTCTGCGACCCGCACCACCTGAACGTAAGCGGCGCCACCAAAATGGCGGACTACCTGGGCGCCTATTTAAAGGAAAACTACGACCTGACCGATTGGCGGGAGGTACCCGGCAATTTGTGGGAGAATCATAGCTAACACTGCGGTTTGTTGCTTTTAATATGCAGCCTGACCGGCCCTGCCAACCTTGCGGCAGAGCCTTTTTTAACGGCAAGATGCCGTAATAAAAAAGAGGGACCGCATGGTGGTCCCCCTTGGCAGCATGAACTTATAAATCAAAAATTAAAAGTAGCACTTAATCTGGAACTTATCTGCCGGGGCAGCCTCCTCAACCACCAGCTTCTCATGGTTGAAATCAAACTTCACGCTCTTGCAGTCGTCGGTGTTGCGGGTCAGGCGCAGCAGGGTGTCCACGCGCTTCTGCTCGTCCTTGGTATAGAACAGGTAGCTGGCGCCTTCGCGCTTGGCGCGGCCGGTGCGGCCGATGCGGTGGGTGTAATGCTCGTTCTCTTCAGGCACATCATAGTTGATGACGGCGTCCACATCCGAAACATCGATGCCGCGGGCGGCCACATCGGTGGCAACCAGCACATTGATCTCGCCGGCCTTGAACCGCGTCATGATGCGGTTGCGCTCTGCCTGGGACAGGTCGCCATGCAGGCAGTCTACATTAAAATGCAGCCGGGCCAGCTGGTTTGCCAGCATGCCGGTGTTGTACTTGGTGTTGCAAAACACCATTACGCGCTTGTAATCCTTGCTGATGATGATCTGGGCCAGGTCAGCCAGCTTGTCGCGGCCGGTGGTCAGCAGCTTGTACTGGGCAATTTTCGGGCTGGATTCCTGCACCGGCTGAACGTCTACTTCGGCGGCGTTGTGCTGGTACAGCCAGCCGATATCCAGTACCTCGCGGCTGATGGTGGCCGAGAACATCGAAAGGCTCTTGCGGTTCTTCATTGTGTCGATGATCTGCTTGACATCCTTGTAAAAGCCCATGTTCAGCATTTCGTCGGCTTCGTCCAGCACAATGGTCTCACCTGCGAAAGATCCAGCGCATGGTGGCGGTAGTGGTCCATCAGGCGGCCGGGGGTGGCAACCACGATCTGGCAGCCCGCTTTCAGCTGTTTCTGCTGCTTTTCCAGCCCGGCACCGCCGTACACGCAGACGATCTTGATGTCCGGCAGGAATTGTGCCAGATTTTGCAGGTCCTGGGCGATCTGCTGGGCCAGCTCGCGGGTGGGGCTCAGGATGACAGCCTGGGGCTTCAGGCTGGCGGGGTCCACCTTGGACAGGATGGGAATGCCGAACGCAACGGTTTTGCCGGTGCCGGTGGGGGCCTTGGCAATCATATCATGCCCGGCCAGCATCAGGGGAATGGCCTTCTGCTGGATTTCGGTCATCTCGGTAAAGCCCATGGCCTGCGTAGCCTGCAGGATCTCGGGCGCAACGCGGGTAAGTTCCGTAAACTGCATGTTTGTACTGCCTTTCGTCTGTTTTACACTTATCTTTTATTATAACAGGCTTTGCAATGCGCCGCAAGATGGGGACACGCAAAAAGGCCTCCGCCGGGAGCAATGTCACTCAGTTAAACAAACAAATCCCTCTATACCAACGCAAGAAGTGGTATAGAGGGATTTGTTCTTCTAAATATTTGACAACAGACGCAGAATGGGCGGCTTCTTTGCAAAGCTCACCATGTACAACTTCTGTCAAATGATTGCCCAGCCCGCAGAATCTTTGGTGGGTAATTCTGCGGGTTGGTTTTTGTTTCTTTTTGGCGCTAATTAAGCGGCATTGGCCGAAGCTGCGCTTTTTTGTTGCCTTATGCTTCTCACACGCTCAGCCGGTCGATCTCCGCCAGCTCCTCGGCGGTAAAGCCGGTGTTTTCCACGGCCTTGATGTTGTCCAAGATCTGGCTCGGGCGGGAGGCGCCGATCAGCACGCTGGTGATCTCCTCTTTTGCCAGCAGCCAGGCCAGCGCCATCTCGGCCAACGTCTGGCCGCGGGCAGCGGCCAGGTCGTTCAGCTTGGCAATGCGGCCCAGCAGTTCGGGCGTCAGGTCACTTTCCTTTAAAAAGCGGCCGTCGGTATGCACGCGGCTGTCAGCCGGGATGCCATGCAGGTAGCGGTCGGTCAGGCGGCCCTGGGCCAGCGGGCTGAAGGTGATAATGCCCTTGCCCAGCTTGGCGGCAGTCTCTTTCAGGCCGTTTTTCTCCACCGTGCGGTCCAGGATGGAGTAGCGGTTCTGGTTGATGACAAACGGCACATGCAGCTCGTCCAGAATGGCGGCGGCCTTTTCCAGCGTGGGGCCGTCATAATTGGACAAGCCTGCATACAGTGCCTTGCCGCTGCGCACGGCCTGGGCCAGTGCGCCCATCGTCTCCTCCAACGGGGTCTTGGGGTCCATGCGGTGGTGGTAGAAAATATCCACGTAGTCCAGCCCCATGCGGCGCAGGCTTTGATCCAGGCTGGCCAGCAGATACTTGCGGCTGCCCCAATCACCGTAGGGGCCGTCCCACATCGTGTATCCCGCCTTGGTGGAGATGATCAGCTCGTCGCGGTAGGGCATCAGGTCGTCCCGCAAAATTTTGCCAAAGTTGGTCTCGGCCGCGCCCGGTTCCGGGCCGTAGTTGTTGGCCAGGTCAAAGTGGGTGATGCCGTGGTCAAAGGCGGTACGGCAGAGCGCCCGCATGTTCTCGTAGGGCGCAGTATCGCCAAAATTGTGCCATAACCCCAGCGAGACGGCAGGCAGCAGCAGTCCGCTGCTGCCGCAGCGGCGGTAGGGCAGGACAGTGTAACGGCTTTGGTCAGCTTGATACATGGTAGAGGACCTCCCTAAATCAATTTATGGTATGCCACTATTCAATCTCTTTTGCGGCGTCATTGCCATGGATTTTTTCATCATGGCCTAACCCCTGCACCCAATCGATGAGCAGGCTGGAGACCGTTACCGTCACCAGCGAAAACGCGATGCGCCGCGCCGGGATGTAAGAGAGCGATGCACCCAGCACGACCAGATCGGTAAACAGGTACGACCGCGCCAGCTTCCACCCGGTCAGTTGGTGGATGACCAGCGCCAGGGCATCGTCGCCGCCGCTGGAGCCGCCCTGCCGCACGATGATCCCCACGCCGATGCCCACAAACACGCCGCCCAGCAGCGCCGCTGCCAGCGGCCAGGGCGTCAGGTCGGGCAGCATGGGCGGGAAACTCTCCCACAGGCGGTAGAACCCGGCCAGACTCACGCTGGCCACGGCGGCGGTCAGGATGAAATCCAGCCCCAGGAACTTGAACGCCAGCGCATAACAAATAAAATCCAGCAGCGGCGAGGCGATAGATGCCGGGATGCCCAGCCAGTGGTTCATCAGCAGCACCAGGCCGATGACGCCGCCCTCGGTAATGGCGGCGCGCTGGTGGATGTTGTGGATGCCGAAGGACAAAATGGCCGTGCCCAGCACCAGCCAGAACAGCCGTTTCAGCGTGAAATTGGAAACAATTTTTTTGAATGACTGCATAGTCACCTCACATACAAAGTGCTACCAGTATAACACAGCAGCGTAAGAAAGTCAAAAAGCGGTCAAAAATTTATCAGGCTGCCCCCAAAACCCTTGTAAACGAAGGACTTTTGCGGTATACTGTTGCACGGCGGGCCGCCCGGCCCGTACATTTGCGCTGTACTCCCGAGATGTAGGAGACGGCAGCAGGAGGAAATTGAATATGAAAAACCGTACCAACGTCCGTTGGCTGACCCAGCTTGCACTGCTGGCGGCCATTTTGCTGGTGATGAACTACACCCCGCTGGGCTATCTGCAGCTCGGGCCGCTGTCGGCTTCGCTGCTGACAGTACCGGTGGCCATCGGCGCTATGACGATGGGCCCCCTGGCCGGTGCCATCCTGGGTGGAATTTTTGGTGCCACCAGCTTTATCCAGATGGTCGAGGGCAAAAGCGCCATGGGCGCTGCGCTGTTCAGCGTCAACCCCTTCGGCGCCTTCGTGGTCAGCTTTGTGGCCCGTGTGCTGGAAGGCCTGTGCGCTGCGCTGATCTTCAACGCCCTGCGCAAGGCCATGCCGAAAAAGGAAAAGCTCTGCTGCGTCATTGGTGCCATCTGCACCCCGGTGCTGAACACTGTGTTCTTCATGGGCTTTCTGGTACTGTTCTTTTATAACTGCGATTACGTGCAGAACCTGGCCCAGACCCTGGGCGCTACCAACGCCTTTATGTTCATCGTGCTGCTGGTGGGCGTGCAGGCCGTCATCGAGTGGCTGATCTGCGGCGTGGTGGCCAGTGCCGTCACCCTGCCGGTGCGCAAGTATCTGAAACTGAACTAAGAACCTATCCCAAGGCATCCCCAAAAACGGGGGTGCCTTTTTTGCACGCAATTCGCCAAACTGGTCCCATAAAAAAGATGCAATTTGGCACTTTGATGGTGCCAGTAAAAGGCGTATGATGTGCCAGCGCCATGCGGGCTGCATCCAGGCAGAAGCCGTTGAAATCCCGGCGGCGGCGCTCGGTTTCGCGCTCCATGCCCATGCTGGCCCACACATCGGTGAACAGCACATCGGCATCGCGGGCGGCTTCGTCCGGGGCGGTGGTCAGCTTAAAGTGGTCGCCATATTCACGCGCAAAGAAGAGCACATCGGCGGAGGGACGGTAGCCGTTCGGGCAGGCAATCGTAAAGTCCATGCCCATCATCAGGCAGCCCACGATCAGGCTGTTGGCCATGTTGTAGCCATCGCCCACAAAACCGGCTTTCAGCCCGGCCAGTTTGCCCTTGTACTCCCGCACCGTCATCAGGTCAGTCAACACCTGCAGGGGATGGGCGTAATCGGTCATGCCGGAAACTACCGGCACGCCGCTGTACCTGGCCAGGGCGTCCACATCACTCTGCTTAAAGGTGCGGTACACAATAGCATCGTAATAGCGGCCCAGCACGCGGGCGGTATCCTGGATCGGCTCGCCGCGGGCGATTTGCATGTCAGCGGCGCTCAGATAGGTGCCAAGGCCGCCCATCTGGTAGATGCCGACCTCCAGGCTGGTGCGGGTGCGGGTGGAATGCTTGCCAAACATCAGGGCAACGGCCTTGCCCTGCAGATCCTTGGGGTCAGTGCCTGCTTTGTGCAGGCGCTTGTATTCATCGGCGACATCCAGAATGTGGATGATCTCATCGGGGGTCAGGCTGCTTAACTTGAGTAAATGCTCCATGAAAACCCTCCTGATCAGTTACATGGATGAAAGCACGTCATCCAGAATAGCCAGTGCCTTGGCAACGTCTGCTTCGCTCAAAATCAGCGGGGGCAGCAGGCGCAGGCGGGTCTTGGCGGTCAGCACCAGAAGGCCCTTGCGCTCGCAGGCAGCACGCACATCGGCGGCTTTTACGTCATCGGCAAAGGCAATGCCGACCATCAGGCCCATGCCGCTGACAGATGCGACATGCGGCAGAGAGGCAAGACCCTCCCGTAGCTGGGCGGCGCGGGCGTTGACGTTGTGCATGAACGCATCATCCATGGCATCCAGCACAGCGCAGCCACCTGCACAGACGACCGGGTTGCCGCCAAAGGTGGAACCGTGAGAGCCGGGGCCCATGGTATCGGCAACCTTTTTGCTTGCCAGCACGGCACCGATGGGCAGGCCGCCGCCCAGCCCCTTGGCCAGGGTGACGAGATCCGGCTTCAGGCCGAACTGCTCGCAGGCCAAGAAAGTGCCGGTGCGGCCCACGCCGGTCTGTACTTCGTCCACAATAATCAAAATATCGTGGGCGTGGCAGTAGTCGGCAACGCTCTGCACATAGTCGGCGTCCAGCGCAACCACGCCGCCTTCGCCCTGTACCATCTCCATCATAACAGCGCAGACAGAATCATCCACAGCGGCCTTGAATGTGTCAAAATCGTTGGCGGGGATGTAGCCGAAGTTAGCGGGGAAAGGGCCGAAATCCTTGTGGAAAACATCCTGGCCGGTGGCGGTCAAGGTGGCAAGGGTGCGGCCATGGAACGAGTTGACCAGCGTCAGAACTTTGTTGCGGTCGGGACCATAGGTGGTCACACTGTATTTGCGGGCGCACTTGATGGCACCTTCGTTGGCTTCGGCACCAGAGTTGCCGAAAAACACCTGGTCAAGCCCGGTGCGGGCGCACAGCCGCTTGGCCAGCTTGCCGCAGGGGGCGGTGTAATACAGGTTGGAAGAATGCTGCAAACGGGTGGCCTGCATGGTAACGGCCTGTACCCAGGCCGGGTGGCAGTAGCCCAGCGCGTTTACGCCAATGCCGGAGGTAAAGTCCAGATAGGCTTTGCCGTCTGCATCATAGGCATACATGCCCTCGCCGTGCTCCAGCACCAGCGGGCTGCGGGCATAGGTGTGCATGATGTATTTCTGGTCACGTTTGATGACTTTTTCGGTATTCATGGTATTCCCTCCTTGGGAGGTCTGGAATGGTTGGCAGCCGAATTATTCAGGAATAAACCTAAAAAATAGGCGAATGAATAACTGTGCCGTAAGTACATGCTATGTACCCACGGCCAGCTTGCACGATTCTTATATTATAATATATTGGAAGTTTTTTCGGTACCTTTTTTTCAAAAAAGGTACAAAATCCCCCGTAAATCCCCGTAAAATTAAATCATCGGTTGCCGCGGCGGTAGAACAGGGTACCGGAACCACGGTCAGAGAACATTTCCAGCAGAACAGAATGAGGAACACGGCCATCAATGATAACAGCCTCATGCACACCCTCATAAATGGCATCGGCCATGCCCTCGATTTTGGGGATCATGCCGCCGGAGATGACGCCATGTGCCTTGTAGCCCTCTATCTCGGAAATCTCCACTTCGGGGATCAGGGTGGATTCATCGTCCTTGTCATACAGCAGGCCGACAATATCCGTCATGGAAACGAACTTTTCGGCGTGCAGGGCAATAGCAATGGCGGCTGCAGCAGTATCGGCGTTGATGTTGTAGGCAATGCCGTTTTCATCCATGCCAACCGTGGCAATGACCGGGATAAAGCCATCGTTGAGCAGGTGCTCAATCAGGGTGGTGTCCACTTTTTCCACGTTGCCCACATAGCCCAGGTCTACATCACTCTTGCGGGAGCAGGTGATGGTGTGGCCGTCCAGACCACACAGGCCAACGCCGCGGCCTTTGAGCAACGCAACCAGATCCTTGTTGACCTGACCGGCTAGAACCTGCTGCACAATGCTCATGGTTTCTTTATCGGTATAACGCAGGCCGTTGACAAACTTGGATTCCTTGCCCACGCGGTTCAGCATCTGGTTGATGGCCGGGCCGCCGCCGTGTACCAGCACAACGCGCACACCCAGCAGGGTCAGGGTGACAAGGTCGTTCATAACGGCCAGTTTCAATTCCTCGTTTACCATGGCATTGCCGCCGTATTTGATCACCAGGGTTTTGCCGTGATATTTCTGGATGTAGGGCGTGGCTTCCGAAAAAAGCAGCGCCATTTCCTCGTTTTTCATAAATCGCTCCCCAAACGTAAAAGTAGCAAGATAAGTTAGGAGTTAGGAGGGAGGAGTTGGCGGTGTGCGCACAAATTAAAAGCTACAAGCCTAAACGAGCCGTTCATTGCTCATTCCTCATTCCTAATTTCTAATTGCAAAATCAGGTCCGGTAATCGCCATTGATCTTAACATAGTCATAGGTCAGATCGCAGCCCCAGGCTTTGCCGCTGGCTTCGCCGGTGCCCATATCGACTTTGACCAGAATGTCGTGCTCGCCCAGAACCGCATAGGCTTCATCCTCGCTGAACGGATGGTAGGCGGCATTTTCGCACACAAATACCTCGCCGGCCTTGCTGGCAATGCGCACGCTGACCTTGTCAATGGAAAAATCCCCCGGCGTATAGCCGATGGCGCACAGGATGCGGCCCCAGTTGGCATCGCGGCCAAACACGGCGGCCTTGAACAGGTTGGAGCAGACAACGCTCTTTGCCACGGCGCGGGCAATCTCGTGGGTGGGGGCGTGGGTCACTTCGCAGGTGATCAGGTGGGTGGCACCCTCGCCGTCAGAAGCATGCAGGGCGCACATATGCTCCGCCACAGCGCCTAGGGCAGCCAGAAATTTGTCATACTCCGGGCCTTCGGTCACAACAGGCTCGTTGCCCGCCAGGCCGGAAGCCAGCAGCAGCAGGGTATCGTTGGTGGAGGTATCCAGGTCAACGCTCATCTGGTTGTAGGTAGTGGGCACAACGGCGCGCAGTGCCTTTTGCAGCAGCTCCGGGCTGACGGCAGCATCGGTGGTGTAGAACGCCAGCATGGTGGCCATGTTGGGGGCAATCATGCCGCTGCCCTTGCCGATCGCGCCAAGGCGGCAGGTTTTGCCGGCCAGCTCAAATTCAATGGCATATTCTTTCTCGTAAGTATCGGTAGTCATAATGGCCTTGGCAGCTTCGCTGCTGCCCTCGGCGCTGGCCTGCAGCCTGGCCGCTGCGGCGGGAATACCGCGGGCGAACGGGTCAATCGTCATGGGCTGGCCGATAACGCCGGTGGAAGCCGGCAGAACATCCTCGGCTGCAATGCCCAGCTGCTGGGCCACCAGGGCGCAGCACTCATTGGCCAGATCCACACCGTTGGCGGCGCAGGTGTTGGCGTTGCCACTGTTCACCAGAACAGCCTGTGCGTGGCCGTCCACCAGGTGGGCGCGGTCAACCTTGATGGGGGCACCATACACCTTGTTGGTGGTGTAAACACCGGCAGCGGCACAGCGTACATCCGCCTTGATGATGGCCAGATCCAGCTTGTTGGGATTGGCCCGAAACCCGGCATGTACGCCGGAAGCAGAAAACCCTTGGCGGCACAAACGCCGCCGGGAATGACCTTATACTTTGCCATGTTACTTTTCCTCTTTCCCACAAATAACATCAAAAATCAGAAGAAACGGAACCCACCCGGTAAAGACAGCTGCGGAACGGTCAAGACCGTTCCCTACAAACCACACCAAAGCGGTGCCATGCGGCCAGCAGGCCAACATACCGGAAAACTCCTAACTCCTAAGGCAACACCGCACAATTCCCGCCTTACGGCTTAAGCACCGCTTCGGCGGCTGCGGCACGGCATCTGCGTTGCCAAAATGCTCGATAATACATCCAGTATTATCTGCGCTTTTGGCTTAGCAGCTGCCGCACCTCGCTCGCCGTATCGGCACTTAGAATTATGCGGTATTGCCCTAACTTACAATTCCAGCCCTTTCGTTTCCTCCAGCCCCAGCATGATGTTCATGCACTGCACGGCGGCACCGGAGCTGCCTTTGCCAAGGTTGTCCAGCAGGCTGATGAGCAGCATCCGCTTGCCGTCGGGGGAAACAGTGGGGTAAATTTCCAAGGTGTCCTTGCCGGCCAGCGTATTGGCGGGCAGGAACTTGGGGGCAGTGCCCAAAGCGTGCACCTTGATCATGGTTTCGCCTGCGTAATACTCCTGCAAAGCGGTGGCCAGCTCCTCAGCGCTGTGGCCCACAAGGTCCAGACGCAGGGGAACGGTAACTTCCATGCCGCAGTAGTAGTCATCCACAATGGGACAGAACACCGGCGGCTCCGCAAGGCCGCAGATCTTCTGCATTTCCGGCAGGTGCTTGTGATCCAGCGTTAAGCCGTAGGGGCGCGGGCTTTCAAAGGCAATGTTGCGCTCCGGGTCGCGGTACTGGGCAATGCCGCTTTTGCCTGCGCCGGAATAACCGGAAAGCCCGTGGCAGGTCAGCGGATAATCTGCAGCCAGCAGGCCAAGCTCCACCAGCGGGGCCACCAGCGTGATAAAGCCGGTGGCATAGCAGCCCGGAACTGCCACGCGGTTGGCGGTGCGCAGAGCATCCCGTTTGCCATGCAGCTCCGGCAGGCCATACACCCAATCCGGCGCGGTGCGGTGTGCGGTAGAAGTGTCCAGAATACGCACATCGGGGCGCAGCAGGGGCACAACCTCCCTGGCTGCAGCATCCGGCAGGCACAAAAAGCTCAGGTCGCTCTGGTTGATCACGGCGGCGCGGGCGTTTACATCCTTGCGGTCGGCTTCGGAAATGTGCAGGATCTCAAATTCATCCCGTGCGGCCAGGCGGTCCGCAATGCGCAGGCCGGTTGTGCCGGAAGAACCATCCACAAAAATTTTATACTTAGCCATCCCAAACAAACCCCTATCTATTACAGCGTTCAGCAGTTGATTTTGCTTTTTACATCCGCGATCTGTTTCAGCACGCTGGCCTGAGTGGGGCCGCCGTAACTGGTGCGGCCCTCGCAGCAGTGCGTCAGGTCAATGGCGTCATAGATGTCCGCCTCAAACAGATCACTGTACTGCTTAAACTCGTCCAGCGTCAGCTCTTCCAGCGTTTTGTCTGCCCGGATGCAGGCACCCACCATGGTGCCGGTGCATTTGTAAGCATCGCGGAACGGCATGCCTTTCTTGGTCAGGTAGTCGGCGCAGTCCGTTGCGTTGATAAAGCCCTTGGCGGCGGCGCGGCGCATGTTGGCGGGCAGCGGCGTCATGGTGGCCAGCATCGGGGTGATGGTTTTTAAGCACAGCTCCAAAGTGTCCACCGCGTCAAATACGGCTTCCTTGTCCTCCTGCATGTCCTTGTCGTAGGCGAGGGGGATGCCCTTCATCATGACCAGCAGCGTGTTCAGGTCGCCGTAGACGCGGCCGGTCTTACCGCGGATCAGCTCGGTGACGTCGGGGTTCTTCTTCTGGGGCATGATGGACGAGCCGGTGGTAAAGGCGTCGTCCAACTCAATGAACTTGAACTCCCAGCTGCACCACAGGATGATCTCTTCCGACAGGCGGGACAGATGCATCATGCAGGTGGCCATGGCGCTGGTCAGCTCAATGCAGAAATCGCGGTCAGATACGCCATCGATGGAGTTGCCGCAGGGGGCGGCAAAGCCCAGCTGCTCGGCCGTATAAAAGCGGTCCAGTGGGTAGGTGGTGCCCGCCAGTGCGCCGGACCCCAGCGGGCACTCGGCGTCCATGCGGGCGGTGGCGTCCTGCATGCGGCCCAGGTCGCGCAGCAGCATCCAGGCGTAAGCCATCAGCTGGTGGCCAAAGGTGACCGGCTGGGCACGCTGCAGATGGGTGTAACCGGGCATAACATAGGAAGAAGATTTTTCTGCCTGACCGCAGATGGTCAGGATCAATTCCTTGATCTGCCCCTGCAAGTGGAGCGATGCTTCCCGCAGGTTCAGGCGGATATCCAGCGCAACCTGGTCGTTGCGGCTGCGGCCGGTGTGCAGCCGCTTGCCGGCATCGCCCACGCGGGGCGGTCAGAGTCTGCTCCACAAAGGTGTGCACATCCTCGGCATTGGGGTCAATCTCCAACGCGCCGCTGTGCAGATCGTTCAAAATGGATTGCAGGCCCTTGTGGATATCGTCCACATCCTGCTGGGAGATGATGCCCTGCTTGCCCAGCATAGCAGAGTGTACCATGCTGCCGTGGATATCCTGTTCGATCATCCGCGCATCAAAGCGGATGGAAGAGTTAAAGTCGTTCACGCGGCTGTCCACCGCTTTGCTGGAACGTCCCTGCCAAAGTTGGGGCATAAGAAAACCTCCGGTGTTATTGTAATGAATAGAGAATAAAGAATAATGAAACATGTTGGTGTGCGCGCCGCGCGCGCAAATAAAATAGATACAGCCTTTTAATGGGGGCTCAGTCTGATGTTTGCTGCGACCTTGGCTTTTTTTGAGCTGTGCCGCAGGCACGGCGGTTCACCATCATTATTATTTATTCATTATTCTTTTTTCTTTATTATAGTATATACTGGAACGCCAAAGCCGCCAAGGGGGTCAATGCCTCCCTGGCGGCAGTTTTGTTAATGGAAAAATGCGATTACTTTACTTCCGGCCAGTTCTTTGCCAGCTTGGCGCGCTCAGCAATGGGCAGGCCAAACAGGTTGATAAAGCCGTTTGCATCAAACTGATCGTAATCCTCATCCTCGCCGAAGGAAGCAGTCTGCTCATCGTACAGGGTGAACGGGCTGGTAACACCAGCGTTGATCAGGTTGCCCTTGTACAGCTTCAGTTTCACATCACCGGTAACGGTCTTCTGCAGGTCGTCGGTGAAGGCACTCAGGGCCTCACGCAGCGGGGTGAACCACTGGCCGTTGTAGACCAGTTCGCCCATCTTCTGGGCAACGGACTCCTTGAAGTGGAAAGCATCCTTGTCGATGGTGATGGTTTCCAGAACGTTGTGAGCCTTGTACAGGATGGTGCCGGCGGGGGTTTCGTACACGCCGCGGCTCTTCATGCCGACAAGACGGTTCTCAACGATGTCCAGCTGGCCAATGCCGTTCGCGCCGCCGATCTTGTTCAGGTACTCAATCAGGGCCACACCATCCATCTTCTGCCCGTCAACAGCGGTGGGAATGCCCTTTTCAAAGTGGATCTTGACGTAGGTCGGGGTATCGGGGGCCTGCTCCGGGGAGACACCCAGTTCCAGGAAGCCGGGCTTGTTGTACTGGGGCTCCAGAGAGGGCTTTTCGAGGTCCAGGCCCTCGTGGCTCAGATGCCACAGGTTCTTGTCCTTGGAGTAGTTGGTCTCACGGTTGATACGCAGGGGAATGTTGTGGGCCTCGGCGTAATCGATCTCCTCATCACGGCTCTTGATGTTCCACTCACGCCACGGGGCGATGATGGCCATTTCGGGGCCCAGGGCCTTGAGGGTCAGTTCAAAACGGACCTGATCGTTGCCCTTACCGGTGCAGCCGTGGCAGATGGCGTCGGCATGCTCTTTCTTGGCAATGTCAGCCAGTGCCTTTGCGATGCACGGACGAGCATGAGAGGTGCCCAGCAGGTAATCCTCATACTTGGCGTCAGCCTTCAGGCAGGGCCAGATGTAGTTTTCCACATAATCCTTCTTCAGGTCCAGAACATACAGCTTGGAAGCGCCGGTCTTGAGGGCCTTTTCTTCCAGGCCGTCCAGCTCAGTGCCCTGGCCAACGTCGCCGGAAAAAACATCAGAAGCTAAGGCAAAAACACGCACTCAGTATTCTGCTCTCAATCGCTCAACTGCCCCGTGCAACTTTCTACTATCATTTGAAGCAGATGCAGAAAGAAGACAAATATGCATCTGTTAAGGAAGAAATCACAACGATTTACCACGAAAACAGGGGTCGATACGGCTATCGCCGGATCACGGCAGAACTTCGCAAGCGTACATTCTCTGTGAACCACAAGACTGTCCAGCGGCTTATGAAGGAGTTGGGCTTAGTTTGCCGTGTCAGGATGAAGAAGTATCGCTCTTATAAGGGAGAAGTGGGCAAAATCGCACCAAATCTGCTAAATCGGGATTTCCATGCCGAAAAGCCGAATCAGAAATGGGTCACGGATGTGACGGAGTTCAGCCTGTTTGGAGAGAAGCTCTACCTGTCCCCGATTCTCGATCTGCACAGCAGCGATCTGGTCAGTTACACCATATCGGATCATCCTGTACTCAGCATGGTAACCACCATGCTGGACGAGGCGTTTGCAAAGATCCCGGCCGGAACACGTCTGATTCTCCACTCTGATCAGGGTTGGCAATATCAACACAAGCAGTACCAGCGGATGCTTCGCGAGAAGGGGATCCGGCAGAGCATGAGCCGAAAGGGAAACTGTCTGGATAATGCTGTGATAGAAAATTTCTTTGGGCTGCTCAAAAGTGAGCTGCTATATCTGCAAGAATTTCAATCCATGGAACACTTCAAACAGGAACTGATCGAATATCTGGATTACTACAACAACCGCAGGATCAAGGCAAAGCTAAAGGGCTTGCCGCCTGCAATTCACAGACAGCAAGCCCTTTCGGCTGCTTGAACAATTTTTACTTCAAAATATTGTCTAACTTTTGGGGGTCACTTCACTGCCCCGTCTCGTTTTCTTTAAAAAGAAGGAGAAAAACAGAACGTCTTGCCGGCGCCTGCATCGAATGGAAACCACCCCTCTACAAGTGGATGCCGTTCCTTGGGAATCGGCAGGGCGCTCTGGTATTCTTCCTCTTTTACCTATTGGGAAAGCTTTGCAGCGCCTCAAGCGCTCTTTGCTTTCGATGCCTAAATATTACACTATTTTTGTCGAGATTGCAAGATGCGGATTTATACAACCTGCAATAAATGTTACGCTGCATTTTGTTAAAATTGCATAATTGTCAACTCAAAAGCCATACAAAAAGCCCCGGCGCGTTCAAAATGCGCCGGGGCACTATGCGGTTTATAGGGTTTATAAAAGGTTACTGGGCATCAACGGGAACCGTCCAGCCCTTGGTATCAGGCAGCTTACCCCACTGGATACCGGTCAGGGTATCGTACAGCTTCTGGGTCAGCTCGCCGATCTTGCCGCCGCTGATATGGGCAACCTTGCCTTCCCAATCCAGCTCCTTAACGGGCTGACAACAGCTGCCGTGCCGGTGCCGAACACTTCTTCCAGCTTGCCTTCCTCGGCAGCCTTCATCACATCAGCAATGGCCAGTTTGCCCTCGATAACCTCGTAACCCCAATCCTTGAGCAGCTCAATGATGGAGCGGCGGGTAACGCCGGGCAGAACAGTGCCGGTGCAGGCAGCGGTGTAGATCTTGCCGTCGATCTTGAACATGATGTTCATAGAGCCGACTTCTTCCACATACTTCTTCTCAACGCCATCCAGCCACAGAACCTGGCTGAAGCCCTTTTCCTCGGCAAGCTCGCCAGCCTTGATGGAAGCAGCGTAGTTGCCGCCGCACTTGGTAAAGCCGGTCAGGCCCGGGGCTGCACGGATGTACTCGTCCTCAACATAAATGCGGACGGGATCCAAGCCCTCGGCATAGTAAGCGCCAGAAGGTGCGCAGATGATGCAGAACAGGTAATGCTTGGAAGCATGCACGCCCAGGCCGACATCGTTTGCAAACACGAACGGGCGGATGTACAGGCTTGCGCCGTCGCTGTGGGGAACCCAGTCACGGTCAACGTCAACCAGGGTCTCAACAGCCTGAACAAAATCCTCAACCGGGATCTTGGGGCATGCAGAGACGGTCAGCAGAATCCTGGAAACGCTTTGCATTGCAATCGGGGCGGAACAGCTGCACACTGCCGTCAGCAGTGCGGTAGGCCTTCATGCCCTCAAAAATTTCCTGTGCGTAATGGAACACCACGGTAGCGGGGTCCAGCGGCAGGGAGGCATACGGCACAACGCGGGCGTCATGCCAGCCTTCACCGGCGGTATAGTCCATCAGGAACATATGGTCGGTAAAAATCTTGCCGAAGCCAAGCTTGCTCGTCCTGCGGCTTTGCCTTCGGTTCAGTAGTACGAACAATTTTGATATCCAACATTATTTCCTACTCTCCTTATTCAGCACCGCATGAAGGTTCGCACAAACCTGATTGTGGTGCGAAATTGTAATTATTATAACGCTCTAAAGCGGCAAATACAAGAGCTATTTTTCCGCTTTCTGCACACATTTGCAGCTTTTATGCAAAATTTGACTACTTTTTGATTGCACCACCCCATTTTATGGGGTACAACTTTCTTTGAAAAGAAAGTAAGCAAAGAAACTTTCAATATGTTTCCTGGAAAAGCAACGATTATAAAGACAAAGAGGGATCACACACTATGGCACCGAAAGTAAAAGGCGTTATTTTTGATATGGACGGCCTGATGTTTGACACGGAGCGCATCTGGGACCAGTTCTGGAGCCCCTGCTGCCGCAAGATGAGCCTGCCGGACCCGCCGCCGGAGTTTTATTCCAATGGCCGCGGCCTGGCCGGGAAGCACCAGCTCCAGTACATTGCCGGCTATTACGGCGACAAAGCCGAGGAACTGCTGCATGCCGTGTGGGCATACGGCGGCGAGCAGATCAAAAAGGGCGTGCCCTGCAAGCCCGGCCTGAAAGAACTGCTGTCTACCTGGAAGATCTGGGCATGCCCCGCATTGTGGCAAGTTCCAGCCCGCGCACCATGATCGAGCTGAATTTGCAGACTTCCGGCACCGCCCGCTATTTCCATGATATCGTGTGCGGCAACGAGGTCGCCCGCAGCAAGCCTGCACCCGATACCTTTCTGCTGGCGGCCGAAAAACTGCACACCAACCCCAAGGATTGCCTGGTGCTGGAGGACAGCTTCAACGGCGTGCGCGCCGGCCACGCTGCCGGCTGTGTGACCGTGATGGTCCCCGACCTCATGCAGCCCACCGACGAGATCAGGGCCTTGTACACCTGCTGCTGCAAGGACCTGCTGGAAGTCCGCGTCCTGCTGCTGGCCGGCAAGCTGTAACCTTATAATAAGAAAGCCCCCGGCGGGTGGAAGATTCCACGCCCACCGGGGGCTGTTTTGTGGTTGCTTACAGGGCTGCGCCCTTCTTGGGGATAAACAGGCGGCTCATATCCGCGTGTTCCAGTTCCAGCAGCTTGATTTTTTTATCAATGCCTCCGGCGTACCCGGTCAGGCTGCCGTTGGTGCCCACCACGCGGTGGCAGGGAATGATGATAGACACTTTGTTGTGCCCCACGGCCCCGCCCACCGCCTGGGCGGAACCCCTGCCGCCCTGCTGTGCCGCCAGCTGGCGGGCAATGTCACCGTAGGTGATAATCTGCCCGTAGGGGATTGTCAGCAAGATTTTCCACACCGATTGTTGAAAACTTGACCCGACCGGGTGCAGCGGTGGCAGGAAGTCGGGCTCCTTGCCGGCAAAATAGATGTCCAGCCAGCGCTTGGCCTCAGCCAGAATGGGCGTGGTCTGGGCACAGTGTCCGACGGGCAGGGTGTTGGCAAAATATTTCTGCCCCTCAAACCACAGCCCCACCAGCCCGACCTCGTCTGCTGCCAGCAAAATCCCGCCCAGCGGGGACTGATATTGTTGGATAGAAACCATAGCGGACACCTCACAGGGATAGCGGCTGTGCCGCTTTTTTGCCATAGGGACATAAAACAAAAAAGATACCCGTTACAACGGGAAGACTATAAATGATGAAAATACATCACAGATAAAAAGTCAGCATTTTTTCAGCGTAAAAGTCAGCGTAAATTCAAAAAGTCAGCGTAAAAGTCAGCGTAAATTCAAAAAGTCAGCGTAAAAGTCAGCGTAAATTCAAAAAGTCAGCGTAAATTATCATTTGTTGATTTTGTACTTTGTTCCGCGGCATTTGCCAACAGGCTGTAATATGCCATCTTTGCACATCTGCCGCAGAATGTAATAGGTTTGGTTTTTATTAAAGCCACACAACTCCTGCGCTTTCTGGTTCGTGATCCATGGCTTATGTTGCAAATACTCCACGATTCGCCCCTTAGCCTGAATTTGATTGACTGTTTTATCCTGAACATAAGCTACGTCGGTTTTTACCGTTTCGTAGACCTTGAGTGTCAGCATATAAGTCTTTCCATTCAATTCCAAGAGTCCCTCGTCTCGCAGGCTATTCAATACTTTATGGGCGTTATTATCGGATTCTTGGATGGTTTTTGCTGCTTGCTTTAAGGTGATTTTTTGATGTTCACGTAGATAGTGCAGAATCATCAGTTCCGACAGGGTAAACATTTTTGAACGCTTATCCTGCATTTCCGCGATGAAGTGCACAAAGTTTTGATTCTCCATTGTGCTTCGCAAGGTCAGCCTTACAGAATTTGGCGTACTGGTATACTCCGGGTAAGGCTTGCCTTCTGTCAGCATACTCTGGTACATAATATCTACGCCCTGTCCTGAACGCTGCACATATTTCAGATGTTGGAGCGTCATAGCAATCAGCTTGTTGCGTGGAATAGACTGATGTGTGATAATATTGCTCTCGTTGATGTCTTCTGGAAAACCGCCAGGGTTTTCTATCACGATTTTTGTCGGATAATGCTTGACATAAATTGGGGCGGTCTCTTCGTATGACCGATGCGCCAAGGCGTTCAACAACGCTTCTTGAAAAACGGCTTCCGAAAAATCATAAACCTCAAGACGATACAGCCCAACCTGCACATTGGTCAAGTGGTTATAGGTTCGGATACGTTCCGTCAGCTTATCTAAAATTGAAATAAGTGGCTCTTGCATATCCATTCGGTTGTCGTACTCTGTCTGTGCTTCGTCGCTGTAATGGAGATAAATTACCTCCGCCTGCGGCAACAACCGTGAAATAGATGTGGTCTTACCCACAAACAGTAAAGCAGCCACGGTTACACGCACTTCGTCTTTTTCAAGGGGAATGAGCTTCAAGTTATCCAGAAAAGTTGTATCTGCCAGGTCGGGCAACGCGGAAGCTGAATCGCGAATCCGCAATTTTTCCTTTAAGCGATATACTTCCAGCAAATCTATGTCACCTTCGGAAGCACCCTCTACGATTTTGGATGAAAAATCCAGATTATCAGCGGGTGAGTATACGTCGTTTGCTGGGTAAAATGGTTTAGTTACTTTTCCTAGTCGCTTATAGTAAATACCGCTGGTGGTTGCCACAGGGGAGCCTACCTTATCAACAGACACAACCAAAACAACCCCGTCAGATGTTTCTACCGCTTCAATCTCGGTAAATAGGCTGGGACGAGTCATATCGTAGATAGCTTCCATCAAGGCCTGCGGATCGCTTTCTGAACATCCAGTAATGGTTCCGTCATCTTCGACACCAAACAGAAAAACGCCGCCCACTGCATTGGCTAGGGCAACCGTGCTTTTCACCGCAAGTTCTTTTCGCTGCTTGTAATTGCCGCATTTGACCCATGACTTAAACTCTTGTCGGGTGTTTTCGCCAGCGGCAATCATTTTTCGAAGCTCTTGTTCTGTCATGGCTTCTCCTCTCCCTCAGAAGCAAAAAAGATGATAACATATTATAGCATATAAAACAAATAAGGCAACTCACTTACGCAAGTTGCCTTATCTCTATGTGATAAACCACCCTATGAAAAAGTCAGTGTCTGTTAGGGCAATCTGTATAAGTTTCGTAGGCGCAAATGAGAAGTTGATGAATGGAGCCTTTATAGTAAAACCGGTATATTTATGACCGAACACCTTATCGAGAAAAAGTTGAATTCGTACGATAATTTTAGACATCAGTGCATCCCCTCCTTTTGCAACAACCTTCTCATTTGCTTTTATCCTATCGGAGCCTAGCGGATCTGGTGAGCCAAGGAGGGGAAGAATCTTGGCTCAATAATAGTATAGCACATAAGGGAATAGAAGTTGAGAACAAACTATGAATTATCGCTTTTCTTTTTTGCTTGTACCGCCTCAAATATTTTCTTCTCAATAATCGCCTCATGTGCATTTTCTACCATGTACATACTCAGTTCTCCGCGATTCTTCACCTGTTTCCCGGTCAAGAAATCCAGCGTGTAGGTCTTTTGCAGCAGCAGAGTCCCCATATATTTCTCGTTGCTTAGCATACGGTCAATCGTCGATGTACTCCATTCGGATTTTCCTGTAACCGTCCTTATGCCGTGCTCCTCCAAGTACCTTTTGATTTTACGGACACCGTTGCCCTCTAAATACAGCGAAAATATCTTGCGGACGATTTCAGCTTCTTCGGGCACAATTACAAGTTGCCCTTCGGCATCCTTGGTATAACCTAAAAAGCGAGTGTGATTCAAAAGTTCTTTTCCTTCGCGCATACGTTGATGAATACCAAATTTGATATTCTCGCTCTTTGTGGCGCTTTCTTCCTGTGCAACGGCAAATAAAATAGAGAGCGTGGCATCATCTATCTTTAGTGTGTTGACATGTTCAACTTCGGATAAAAGTCCAATATTCATAGCTTTCAGCCTCCTTATGGTTGATAGAGCTTCAAGCGTATCTCGCCCGAAGCGGCTCAATGACTTGACGAATATATAATCAAAACGATGCCGCTTGGCATCGCGTAACATTTCGCAGTAGCCGCTGCGATCAGTCTTTCGTGCGCCTGACGCAATATCGCTGTAAATTTTATAAAGCGTCCAATTTGGGTTTTCGGTGATAATTGTATTGAAATGGAGCACCTGCATTTCAAGGCTGTGCAAAAGTTCAGGCGTAGCTTTTCTCACGCGGCAGTATGCTGCAATGCACAGCTTTTGCAATTCAAGAGGTGTTTCTTTTTAATAATAGCCGGATATATTGTGTGAGTCTGTACAGACATAAAAAAAACGCCCCATGTCTACTACAACATGAGGCGCTTACTATATAAAATAAAAAGTTAAAAGCTACATCCAAATTGCTTTGAATGTAGCTTTTAACTTGTCTCTATGTTACAAAAAAAAAAGATACCCTATAAAAAGGCTTAGACAAGGCCGCTGTTTTATAAAACATTGATTTGATGACCGAAAATTTTGTATTAGAATACCGCCTCTAAAGACTGCCTATGGCAAGGGAAGATATTGGTATTCTTCCGGTAGGGTAAGAGCCGTCCAATCAATTTTTTTGGCTGTGTATACGATTTCTGTATAGAGCGCGTCTCCGCGCTGCTTTCGATATGTAATGACGATTCTATCTGCGCTGCCTTTAACCATGCTTCGGATATCGCCTTCCAATACGGTGTTGGGAACAAAACGCCCCTTGCCGCCATTGCGGACAAAGCCCATACAAGCACCAACTGATCCGGCGAGCTTGTCAGTGTATAATTTCGGCTGGGATAAATTGTAATCCCCAACCATCTTAGCAGAAAGATGCTGTTGCACCAATCCGGGAAGAACGCGCATTTTCATTTCGGTCGTGCCGTCTGCTGCAAACTCAAAATCTGACTCAGACAAGCGCTTGTCGCAGCACATACTAAAGAAGTTGTTTGCACTGATTTCCTTCTTGTTTAGCTTAAAGCCTGTCATGTGCAGAAAATTGCTGCCGTCAAATGTAACTTCCAGACACCGAACGGTCTTATGCTTGTCAGTCGTAACAAATAAAAGGCTTCTTCCCGCTAGGTTTTCCTTATAGGAAGCTGCGCAGGAGAAAACGATTTGCAAGGCTTCTTTTTTTTCGTCATGATAAACTTCCTGTTGCATTCTACATTTTACAAAAGAAAGGGACACCTACAACACCGCAGTGCTGTCCGATGTCCCTTGTGGCTAGTTTTATCGTTGTCCGCCAACCGACAGGTCCTTACGCCCTGCATCGCTTTCGGGTTTTATCGTTGCCCGCCAACCACAGGTCCTTGCGTCCTGCATCAGATCGGATTTTAGGTGCTAGCCCACCAGCAGAATGTCGTCTGCTTTCCTACTTATAGTATACACAAGACGAACGAAAATAGCAACAGATCTAGCAATCAATTTTATGAAATTTTTGCAAATAAACGCACAAAAACAAAAATGAGATTAACTACCCCAAAAACCGACCAACCGCCGCGAGGCAATTAGCGATTTCGGCAAAGCATACATTGAAAATCGACCACTGGCTTTGCCAATTTTGTATGATACAAGAAAGTGGCCTATATTTAATTTATTGGGGTTGCCACTCTAAAAATCACCACACTGACAACTTGGATTTAAATATCTTACGGTGTAATGCTTTTAAGTGGCATTTCTCTTTAATTGTAAATTTGGAAGCTTAATTATTTTGTGGGCTGCCAAAGTACCGGCAGGCAAGTCCAGTAAGCGTTCAACTTCCGTGGCGTTAATGCTTAATCCATAGGAATCGGAAAGTTCCTCCATAAATTCTGCAGGAGTAAAAACATTTTCCTGCAACAGCATGATTACCGATGTTTTGAGCAGCGCAGGACTTGCCGTAATAAGGGTGTCATCCAAAGGCTCTTCCTTGCGAAGCCCGCGTCTTTGCATAATCCGAATTAGATTTTGATAATCATCTGTGGTGATGATTCCCAACTTTTCGGATCGGCGGATCATCGCAGCGATAGAGACTTTCCATTTCTTCTTTAGTTGTTTATAATAAGTTATAGTTTGTGGTCCTCGTTCAGCATCTCTTCTGAACGTTTCCTCCGGTAGCAAGAAAGCTGCGGCAAAGTCGTTTGCCTCGCGTTCTTTGCGCTTGAATTCTTCTTTGGAAACATCTTCGATATCTTCGCTCCATTCATGCAGGCAGATATGCCCTAATTCGTGAGCAATATCGAAATGAATTCGTACCGCCGAAGTTTTATTGTTTGAATATGCAATGATGAATGTTGGAACATCCCCTGTCTGCATAAATTGACTGAATGCATCAACATCATTGGTATTGGTAGAAATGGAAGTTACTAAAATTCCATGCTGTTCAACTATAGATACCAGATTGTCTAGGGGACCTCTTCCAAGCCCCCATGCGTCTCTCAAGGCATAAGCTGCTTGTTCAGGGGATATATTATCAGGTAGGTCGAGATGAACAAATTCGGGAAATGATACATAGTCTTGCAGCAGAGAGTAAATCTGCGAAAGATAGTCCATTTTGACAATTTGTTCACTACGGTACTTCTTATTTGTCGTGAGTAAAGAACGGAAATAGACTGTTCCGGAAGCAATTGCGCTGGAAGGTTCATAAAAGTATTTAATGGGGAAGTCTAGCGCTTGCGCCAACCGGACAACAGTTGTTTTGTCCGTTGGTTGGCTTTTTTGAAATCTCATACATTGATAGGGTTTGCCGTTGACAACCAACGCGTTCAGCTAAGTCAGCAACGGTCAGTCCTCTGTAAATGCGTGCCTTTTTCAAGCGATCTCCATTACATTGGGTGTTCATATAGGCGATCCTCTTTCATTAATAGTTATTTGGCATTGCACCACATATAGAGTATTTGCTGTGGAAGCGCCTTTAGGGCCGACACGGTGTCGACCCTAATTTAGCAGTAATCAACTTTCTCTTTTTGTGGTACGTTCCAACTCTTTTTGCTTGGGGCGAGATTTTTGCCGAGCCATAGCTTTTGCAGTAAGGTGGAGACCTCGATTCGGCTGATTTCCGGGAACATTGGAATTGGGGACTTTCTCAACCACTGTGCTTTCATCGGCTGCAATGTATTGGGACCAATCTTGCTCACTGTTCTGGGCAATATCCAGAGATGGAGTGACCATGACAGCACGAACATGCGTTAACTGATAGCCGACAGTATCAAACAAGACGAGCACATGATGGCGGACAACTTCAACACCACCTTCAAGGTCACTCAACATTGTTTGAACTAGTTCCGGAAGGCGATCCTCATCAGAAAAGGTGTTAGGGAAAAGGCTAAGTTGTTGTTGATCGGCTAACAAATCTGCATTAAACTGTCTTGCAAGCATATCGATATAATGCATACATCTTCTCTTATGCTGGCGATTACGAAGTTCAGCAAAGCGCTTTTCACGCATGAAAGTGAAGATGCAATGTGTTGATTTTTCATACACGACCAGCATTTCCCATGGCCCGCGATGAGCCTTCGCAATTGTACAATCTTCAGTGTCCAGCGTCTTGATGATATTGGTATTTAGCAAATCCCAAATTCGAGACGGAACGCTGTTTTTCGTTTGGAGATCGTGCTGGCGAATATCGGCGCGGATATCATCGCCAACAGCATCTTCAATGCATCGGACCATCTTGGCAATCAACGCGGGTGAAAGAAAAATATTAGCTGTGTGCATGTGGCACCCCCTTAATCTACTATGACGTTATTATAGGCGTTTTACTAAAAAATGTCAAGATGCTTTTATAAATTCATGTTCGTGTTGTTCCGCGATATTAGTAGGTAGGAGGCATCGGGATTTAAGGGAAGGGATATTGTCTGCAAGTTGGCATTTGAATTGACGCTCATTAAAAGAGTTTGAGAGTAAAAACAAATAAAGTGTTGATTTTACGGTAGACATGCATAGATATTAGGATTGCAAGGGGACTGTCACTGTGTATCCGCCGATAAATTCGATTTTGATTCTTACAGCAGATATGACCTCGATTCTCTCGATGATTCTTGCGACAAGGGTATCAGAATATTCGGTAATACGGAAGTCGGAGTCGGTCAGTTGGAGATTCGGATTTGCAGCTTTCTGCTGGCTGGCAGTAAGCTGGTCGACTTGTTTTTGCAGGTTGTCGATTTCCTCGCTTGCGTGTTTTAATTTTTCGTCGAGGAATGACGCATCGCATTCAAGGGACATGTCCAGCAGACGGTCAAATTCCTGTTGCGAGTCCGCGAGTTTTTGCTGTAATTTCTCTAGTTCTGTTGTGCCGCCTTGCAAATCGTGCAGGATGCCGTTGATCTGCATAGCGACTTCTTCGGTGTAATTGTCGGTCAGATTTTGGATTGCTCTCAGCAAGGTTTGATGCAGGGCTTCTTCCTGCACCGAGGGTGAATTATGGCAGAATTTTGTTCCGTAGGTGACGCGGTTGACGCAGCGCCAGACGATTTCCTTTCTGCCGTGGATGTTCCAAGTTACACGCTTATAAGGGCTGCCACACTCTCCGCAGTACAGCCGTTCGGAAAGGGCGTACTTGCTGTTGTACCGCCCGCGTTTTTTCTTGCGTTGGTTTGCGCAGAACTTGCTGTTGCGGCGGGCGATTTCAGCTTGAACCTCGCGGTACATTTGCTTGGTGACGATGCCTTCGTGATTGTTCTCAATGTAGTATTGCGGCAGCTGGCCGGTGTTTTTCTTCGGGCCGCCGGTCAGCACATTGTCGGTAAAGGTCTTTTGCAGCAGGACATCACCGCAGTATTTTTCATTCTGCAAGATGCGTAGGAGCGCCTGCGTTGACCATGTGGTGTTGCCACGCACGGTTTTGTAACCGCCTGCTTCAACTTTGCTTTTTATGGTTTGCAAGCTGTCGCCGTGCAGGTAGCTGGTGTAAATCATCCGAATCAGTTCAGCCTGTTCGGGTATGATCTCCGGTTGACCGTCTGCACCTTTGCGATAGCCGAGCATTTGCGCGTATGGGAAGGAGAATCTTCCGTGGCGGAATCCCATGCGCTTGCCTCTGGAAATGTTCTGTGAGATGGATTCGCTCTCAGCCTGTGCAAAGGCACTCAGTACAGTAAGGAGCATTTCGGAATTCATGGTGCTGGTGTTGATGTTCTCTTTTTCAAATATGACGGTGACACCGAACTGCTTCAGCATCCGCACATATTGGATGCTGTCCACAGTGTTGCGGGCAAAGCGGGAGATTGACTTTGTAAGGATCAGGTCGATTTTGTGCTTCTTGCAGTCTTGAATCATCTGGTTGAATCCATCGCGCTTTTTGGTGTGGACACCTGAGATGCCATCATCGGCGTAAATCCCGGCAAGCTGCCATTCGGGGGTGGAATTGATTTTGGCAGTGTAGAATTCCTTTTGAATTTCAAAGCTGCCCTGCTGTTCTTCTCTTCCTCTGTACTGACGCGGCAGTATGCAGCAACGCGTAGCTTGGTGCGAGATGCTGTGCTTTTGGAAGCTTTCCTATTGGGCTGAATGACGATGATTCTTCTCTCGCGGTTCATGGGATTCTCCTTATACGACCATTCCGTTTACAAGTTTCAACTGAATGGAAGTGGTTCTGTGCAAAACTATTTTGTCAGTGATGGCGTGATACAGCTTTGGGTCGAACGTATCGCAGGGCGGTGCAGTAGCGAGGGCTTCTTTGATTCGTAGCGTCATGGGGTCAGCTTTTCCGGCTGTACAGCAAAGATATTGTGCATCCGCGCGAGCAAGGACATTTTGGATGAGTGATTCTGCATCAAAATTCCCGGCGGATAACATTTCATCAATTTCTACTTGCCGTTTTTCGGCTTCGATGGATACTGTGTTGTGCGATAAGGGCGGGCTATCAATGCTGTTAGGATTATCCTGTAAGCGTTTCATTGTGGTGGCGATGCTTTGCAGGAGAATATCTGGCTCAATTCGGACGGAGAATGCTGCGCAGTGGCGGCAGCGCCATCGATGGCCTTTCGTCTGCCATTCCAGTCTGCTGCCGCAGTCGGGGCAGATAATGTCACCGCGAATATCCTTTAAGGATTCTGTGTAAGTGGGGGCTTTTCGCTGGCACAGGACTTGCGCTTTTTGAAATAAGGTATATTCGACAATGGGCGGATACCTGTCCTTTCCGCAGTATGCTGGATTTTTTACGATGCGGTGGACGGTGTTCTTGTTCCAACCTGTCTCATCACTGTATGGGATGCTGTTGGCTTGCAAGTGTTTCGCGATTTCTTGCAGTGAATTGCCTGCAAGGTAGAGTTGATAAATTTGGCGGACGTATTCGGCTTGCGCGGTATCCGGGGTAATGAGGCCGTTCTGTATGCGGTATCCGTAGGGCCGGTATCTCGGCTTTGCCATTGTCAGAAAATCTCCTTAAACTTCATTCCGTTTTTGAGTTCAAAGGTACAGGATTCGGAATCGACCAGTACGCGGTTTACGGCAAATTTGAACTCATACTCATCAAATTCAGTAAGTGGCTTTAGATAGGTATAATGTTCTGCAAGCTGTTTTGTCTGTGCAAGGGTACGAAGTAAAGGATGGTTGGTAGCTGCTTTTGAAATCGTGTTTTTACATCCGTGAGTTCACGCTCCAGTGGATTGCGCCGTTCCCAGTATTGAGCGGCGGTGATGCAGTTCTTTTCGCGCAGACGGGAAAGGTTGTGCAGCTTTTTGGCAAGCAGATGAACCTGCTGGTTGAGTTCCTGCCGCTGGCTCTCCTTATCATCGAGAATCTTTTGCGCAGCGTACAAATCATGCAGGGCGGGGGTGAAAATCTGCGCGTGGTTTACGATTAGCTTGTTGTGCATGGTGAGAAATACGTGTTGAATGCGTTCTTCTTGGATTGGTGACGTGGAGCAGTCTGCTGCGCATCGAAGGTGTGTGCGGCAGATCCAAGTCACCTGTGATGAACGATTTATTTTGCGGGAAAGCATTGAACCGCACTTTGCGCAGTAAAGCATTTTGGAAAAGGCTGTGTCTTTCCTCGGACATGGGCCTACGCTTTTGCGTTGCAGGAGCGCTTGCACTTTATCAAAGTCTGCTTGGGACATGATGCCGTTGTGGGTGTCCGGTGCATAGTAGGAAAGGACTTCACCGTTCTTTTCGGTGCGTTTGAAGGGCAAGTCATCGGATGTATACCGCTTTTGGTAGAGGGAGCATCCAGCATATTTTTCGTTTTTAAGGATACGTTCGATGGTGGTATGATGCCAATGCTTATCGACATCGGGATGAAGCCGGTTTAAATCATCGGCAATTTTGGTGGTGCTTTTCCCTTGCAGGAATGCATTGAAAATGCCCTTGACGATTTCGATTTGATTGGGGATAGGAACAAGGTCGTAATTGACCTGTTTGTAGCCGTAGGGGACAGATGATGTATGGTAGGTGCCAGACTCCATACGCTTGCGGATTCCCGCAGCGTAGGTTTTTGGAGATGGACAGTGACTCCTCTTGGGCGACAGCACACATCATGCCCAGCAGGAGTTCTCCTTCGGTGGAGTCGGTGTCAAAGCGCTCTTTCTCAAATTCTACGACCACGCCAAGGCTTTTCAGTTCGCGCACAGCGGAGAGAAAATCTACAGAGTTCCGTGCCATTCGGGAGGATGACTTTACAAGGATACGGTCAATCAGACCAAGTCGGCAGTCGTCCATAAGGTGGTTGAACCCGGTACGATTTTTAAGGCTGGTGCCGGAGTTACCTTCATCGGCATACACACCAGCAAATTCCCAATCCGGATTTTTCTGAATAAGGTCGGTGTAGTATTCTACCTGTACAGACATGGAGTTTAGCTGATTCGCTGACTTGCTGCTGACGCGGGCATAGGCGGCCACGCGAAGGCGCTTCGGCTGTTGCTGTATCGGCTGGATGACTTGGACTTGTGGCATGACGTTCACCTCTGGATTTATCGTTGTGACACTCTTTTTGTCACATACAACATACCCTAAAAGCAACCCAAAAGCTATTCACGAGAACCACTAAGCATCTCGGCACAAAACGCCGCATTTCCGGGCATAACCAACATTGGCGCGTTGGCAGATGCCCTTCGGCAGCCTGCCGTCTGCGGCGGCCGACGACAGGGCTGCGTAGGCGATTTCGTATTTCAATTCTTGCTCCAGCTTAATGGGAAGCGGGTCGATCAGCATGGAGAAACACCTCCCACGGCAGTTTTTTCGGGTATGTCTGGTGTGGGCCAGCAGCCTGTCCTCCAGCCCGGTCAGATAAAGTTCGTATTTCAGGCTTGTCTTGGTGGTGATAATCACCGCACCGTGATTTTGCAAAAAACGCAGGATGCGGTACAGCGTTGCGGTATCGTGGCTCAGCCGGTCAAGACTCTGCACCATAACAGCGTTGACACGGCCCTGCCGCACAGCTTTAAGTATAGAAAACAGCGCCGGGCGCCAAAGTTCGGTGCCGCGTTTCAATTCCATGCTTGCATTTACCAGGATATAACCGCGCTTGTCGGCTTCGCGCATGACTTCTTCCAGCTGGTTTTCCAACGCAGTTAAATTCGGCACAGCACTGCGGGCAAACGCCCAAACTTTGTATTCTGTCATAGCGGCACCTCAGAATTGCTCCATCAGAGGGAGACGAACATCAAATCGCGGCTTGCCGAACGATGCCCGCGTGAAGCGGTCACCGACAAAGCGTTCCAGACCGCTGTTGATGAGTTCGGCGTTCAGGTCACATTCGGTGGTGATGAGATAGACATCATTCTGACGCAGAATTTCAATAACGCCCACCAGTATGTAGCTGTTGCGGCTGATTTGCTCCAAATCGCGCACCATCACGGCTTCAATCCGACCATTCTCTACTGCGTCCAGCATGGTGCGCAGACCGATGCGGTCTTTCAAGGTGTTTCCACTGCAATGGTCAAAAGATGTGCCGCGTACAAGGAATCCATGCCCGGCTGCCTCGTCGATAAGGTCATACAGCCGGTCAAAGGCAATGCGCGGATCGCTGTTGGCGCAGCGCACATAAATCCAGACATCGTGGTTTCGCATAAGGTACATCTCAGGTTCCTCTTTTCACAAAAAGTAATCCGGGCGCTTCTGCTCCCGGATAAATTGCTGCACATCTTCAATTTTCTCGGTGGTCGGGCAGGACGGCAACGCCGCCAGTGCGGCGTCATGGTACTTGCCGCCAATGGCTGCGCGTTCGTCCAGAATAGCGACCACACAAGAGTCCTGCTCCGTGCGGATGGCACGTCCAAAGCCTTGTCGCAGTTTCTTCTGCATTTCGGGGATGATTTCGGCGTTTATATAATCGCGCAGATTTGGGTACTGCCGGCGCTCGTAGTCGCTGACCGGGTCGGGAATCGGGAACGGCAGCTTTGCGATAATCAGTAGTGACACCATGTCGCCGGGAAAGTCGATGCCCTCCCAGCAGGAGCCAGCGGCAAACAGCACACCGTTGCCGGATTGCTTGAACTTCTGGATGATTTTGCCGCCGTTGCGCCACGCCTGATAGGTTGGATATGTCCACTGACCGTCCGTCAGCGCGCGGACTTCCGCCATCTGGCGGTACGCTGTGAACAGCACCAGCGCATGACCATGGCAAGCATCCACCAATCGGACGATTTCTTCTGCCATTTTGCGGTTGTCCATTCGCGTTCTTGTGCGCGGTGGAAAGTATAACAGACATTTTTTCTTGTAGTTAAACGGAGAATCTGCTCGGAAATGACGCAGAGGTCGGTAAGCCGCCAGCCCCAAAAGCTGTTCCGTGTGGCTGAAATCTCCGGCTGCAGCCAATGTGCCGGAGGTCAGAATCGCGGGTTCGCGGGTGTTCCACAGCGCACTGCGAAGCAGCTGCGGTACGCGGCTGCTGGCTGCGCAGAATGTAGGCTGACCATCGGCATCGTAGTCGATGTAGAGGATGCGCGTCGGCACCTCTAAGAGAAAAAGGCGCAGGAGGCTTTCTGCTTCTCCCAGCCTGTTCAGCAGGTATCGCGGCACATCCGGCAATCCGCCAGCATTTTGCAACAGTGCTATACAGTCGATGAGCGCAGCGCGGCGGAACGGCGTAAGCACGAACGGTTCGCTCACTTTTCTTCGCAGCTTGGAAAGCCCCTGCGTGCAGGAGAATGACAGCGTAAGGAACGCCGTCCGCAGTTGTCTGGCAAAATCCTTGTAGTGCGCCTGTTGTAATAAAAGGCACAATTCATCCATGTTGTGCGGGGATAAGGTTTCTGTGTACATCTGGCGGGCGGCATCGGGTAATTTGTGCGCCTCGTCCACTACCAGTGCCTGATAACTGCGCAGGAGCAGTGGTCTATCTTCAAGTCGGTGCGATGCGTCTGCCAGCAAATAATTGTGATTGCAAATTTGGATGTCGGGTTTCATTGAATCCCGCAAATATTGCTGGTAGCGGCAATCCTCGCGCAGAAAGCAATCGCGCGGGCAGGACTGCGGCACACAAATGCGGCAGCGATCATAGTGAGAAAGTTCCGGGATATGATCCATGTCCAGAATATTTTCTGCAATGTGCAAGCTGTTCCGTTGCCTTTTTCTGCTTGGCTGCACCAGCGATGCTCTTTCGGCAAGGCGGGCATCGCAGACAAAACGCTCCTTGCCCTTGCGGACAACTGCTGCAAGCGGTGCTTGGATAATTCTTTCTTCCAGCAGAATTGCTGATAGATTCGGCAAATAGTCGTTGATAATAGCGTCCTGCAAAGCAACGCCGGAAGTGGAAATAACGATAGGCAGTTTCATCCGTTCGGGACGGGATTCATCTGCCACAGAACACAGGCGACAAGATAAGCAAGCGTCTTGCCGATGCCTACGCCTGCTTCGCACAGGGAAATTTCCTTATTATATAAAGTATCTAAAACTTCATGGCAAAGCGCGATTTGTTCCTCGCGCACCGCCATACCGTGCCGGGGTAAAATCTCCCGGAAAATTTTTCGGCCATACGGTGGGATTCCGCATAGCCCGTTGGATAGGTTTGCATAGGTTTTACACCTCTGTTTTCCATCCCGTTTAAAGCAAAATGATGGGCAGCAGACGCTTGGGGTTCTGCTGCCCACGATTTGCCTTAAACGGCAAAAGTAGATAGTTAAGTAAGTGTGCCACATTTGCCGCCCGCACCCCTGACACCGGGAACACAACAGGCAGGGTGTTGGCACACCCGTTCACTGACTCCGCCGGAGTCTTACTGCTTACAACTCCGGCTCGGTCACCCCCTCTGACGCTGGAGGCTGCTGGCGTATCATTATGGTCTTTCCCGCCGCAATTCCGGTTTGCCGGACCGCCCACTGGGGCTTGCCGGGAAAGTAACGTACCTGTTATGCTGGGTATTCGGTTGTCAAGGTGCTGGGTAATCATAATTGACTACCAAGCAAAATCGGTCAAAATTGTCTCAAGGATTTTCTTGATTTCATCAGGGACATACAGCAACGCTCTATGTAATGCGAGTACCTGAACAGGAGTCATGTACATTTTCTTGAACAAGTGGTATCCGTCTGGTAGGGAAAGGCCTCCATTTCGGCCCCGGACTATTTTTATTGGATAGTCCTCGTTTAATGTTGCTATGTCCCTGCTGATAGTATCTGTTGAAACATGGAATTCTATTGAAAGATGCTCCATCGTATCTTTCCGGCGCTTGTCTAACAAGCGAATTATTTTCTCAAATTTGTCGCTCGTTAGATGTCATCTTTGAAATTCCTTCCGAATTTGCTTTGCACTTATAATATCGCAAATACCCCGCAACTTTTGCGGAGTTAAACTTTAAATCCGTTCGAATTTTATCTGGATTACTATAATTTATAAATATATGAATTTCCGCTTGTTGGTTCATGTGTTTGCCCGTCAGCATTTTCTGCTGGCATTCTGATGCCACCTCACGATGGATGCCCTTGCCTTCGGCTGCGCTTCCTACTGCTAAGCGCGTAGCATCCTTTCGCCAGTTGTTGCCCAACCGAGCACAAAAAAGCCCGCCGCATTTGAGATGCGACGGGCTTAGAGCTGCAGCGTGAGATTATTTTTTCTCCTGAGAATTTGTCAGAGGCTTTTCGGGCCGGTGGGGCTGATAGGACCAAAATAAACTGCAAGGCTCGCTTGCTTCTTTACGAACTGATGCTTGGGCAACTGCACGTAAATTTTTGTGAACAAAGCTTTCGGTTGTTTTTCATGGTAAAGGCCTTCTTTCCAGTTTTGATTTGGCGGGTTTAATTCGGTTTTATTTGATTCCAACCCCAATTTTAGCCAAAACCAGTAGAAGAGCATCCGCAGCTGCAGCTACAATCCAAACAATGCTGTACAAAGGTTTCAGCAATAAAAGAGCCGGAATAATCAAGCAATATAATACAAGTCTTTTGCGTACCGCTATTTTCATGTCCTGCAACTCCTCGTTGCTGCAATGAATCGCCGAATTATTGCAAGGAGCAAGTATTAAAATTAGCGTAACAGAGACAATAAACAGCGTAATTGCAGCTGCTATCGTAGAAGATTGCAGTCGGTCAATCAGATATAAGCAGGCATATTCACAAAATAAAGAGGTGATAAAGCAGGAAAATATTGTTGGCATATGAAGTCCATTTGTCTTTTCTCGTAAAAACGCCAACCCAAAATTCAAAAGAATCACTTGCGGTAGCGGCGCAACGAGTGCTCCAAAGCAAACGAGAATAAAGAAGCCGCCAAAGTTCATGAACTTTCGTTGTAGCGAGTATGTCATCCAATCGCGTTGACTTTCTTCAATGAGTTCGTTTTGTATGCACTTCTCCACAATTCCTTCGACGATTGTTTCCATATGCAGAACCTCTGTAAATTAGAACTATCTTTATTAAAACAGAGTTTTCAGCTTTTTCATCATTTTTGTAGTGAAACAGTAGTTTTTTGTCATGAAATCAGAGTATTCGGCAGCTCTGTTGCAAATTCGAACCAGCCGTTTTCATAATCCATAGCGTAAAGCGTGTGGTACTTTTCCAATGTAGTATGTACATTTTGCAAACCATACCCATGAAAAGATGGATTTTCTTTAGTTGATGCAGGCAGCTGATTTGCAACCATATTTACCGGCAAAGATTTATTTCGGACAGCATAAAACAATTCATCTTCTTCCAGCAGTGCCTGCACATAAATTTGCCGATCCGTTTCCGGCAGTTTTTCGCACGCTTCAATCGCGTTATCCAGTGTGTTGCTGATTACAACCGTCAAATCCACCATGTCAATCTTTATGGGAGACAAATCATTCACACTGAACTGTATATCAATTTTACGATTTTTTGCAACAAGCGCCTTTTGATTCAGAAGTGCATCCAGTGCTGCATGGTGAGTATTGACGAGCAGGATGCGTTCGGTTTGTTTCGATTGCAGTCTATGGATATAGGTTTGTATTGTGTTGATATCTCTGTTTTGTTGCATCAGCATTCCGTCTAACGTACTCAGATGAGCGCGAAAATCATGTGTCAGTTTACGTTGCTGAGCGTATGCGGCACTCAATGCTTCGATGCTCTCTTGCTGTGCTTTTGATTTGGCTTGTAGGCTGATTGCCTCCTCACGGAAGTTGGCGTTTTGTTCCATCCAGCTGATTAAAAGTAATGCTGCTATCTGCATTACGGTAATAAATGTGGCACAGACACATAGCGGCTGAATTGATATTTGCCCTTGCTGAAAGCAACTTCCGAAAAAGAAAATAAGCAAAACACTTGCAAGGGAAAGTACTGCGGGAATGGTGTACCATCTAAAATTGGTTGCTTGGCTTAACTTTCCATTTCGCGCCTTTGCCTGTAAAAAGCATACTACTATTATTATACCGTGTACAAGCATACTTTGGCATAGCGCATTCCCAAGAAATACACCATTCAGTGTTTCAGATAACAAAAGAGCAAGAGTATGCCATAAATTATCTATACAACACATCGTTGCATAAATAATAATTGAAATATATAAGCCAAAAAATCTATTACTGATGTACAAAATTCTATGCACAAAATAATACAGGACAAGCGCAATTAAGATTTTCAAATAATCAGGCAATGCCTTTGAGGCAATGTTCAGAAATGTTGCCTCCAGAAAAGCAAGGCTCGTCACAATAATCCAATGGCGAAAACGTTTCATCTTTCTTGCTGAAAATGCGTCAAATAGCAAAATTGTCGAAAAGCACTCCATCCAAGTCCACAAGTAGGTCAAGAAATAATCGCTCAACGTGCATTCCCCCAGTTTTTGTTTTTCCAACTCAGATACTGGACTTTCATTTGTGAGTACCGCTTCTGACTTACCGATAACTCTTTTCCATCGAAGAGAACAACTCTGTCATAATTGAATTTCTTGATGTATGCCATATTGACCAGATAGCTTTTCTGAATTCGGAGGAATCCGTCTCCTTCCAATTCTGCCGCTAAATCTTCCATTTTTCCATAAAAGCGGTCTGGTGCCTGCATAGGCTTTTACTGTGTACAAATATATAACTCTTTGATTACTTTCCAAGTAGAGAATATCTTTGTAGGGAATGTTAAACGACTCCGCGTTGGCAGAAAAATGCAGAACTTTATCATCACGCGGCAATTCTGCCAATGCATCCCGGAAATAATTGGGCAGCTTTTGCTCCAGTTCTTGCTTGAGAAGATATCGGAATGCCCGGACTTCATACCCATCCATCGAAAATTCCGGATAATTTGTCACAAAAATAATCACTGTATCCAGATGCAATTCACGCACACGGCGGGCAATGTCCATGCCGCTGCGTTCATCCATGTCGATGTCCAAGAACATAATGTGATACTGCGATAATTGCCGGTCTGTTATCTCGGCAGGATTCGAGCTTTTTGTTATGCAAATGGACGCTCCGGGCGGTACCGGCTGGCCAGCAACCGCGTCTGATATTCTCTGCAAAAAATCCTTGTCGTCATCGCAAAGTAAAATATTAATCTTCATGCGTGTATCCTTATCGTTGTTTCGCCGTAGTAGACGTCCCTCTTTGCCATTCAACATACGTTTAATTCTCCCGAAAGTCAAGTATTTTCTCGAAATAACACTTATAGTGTATTATTATACTGTTTTTACACCGTTTGGCAAGCTAAATCATTTAAAATTGAATTACCCTAAGAAGAAAATTCATTGATAAAGCAAACTGGACAAAGACATGAAAGATACCGAACGTCACAACTATATTGGAGATCACATTCGTAAGCTGCGAGAAGAAAAAGGCTGGACACAACAAGTATTAGGCAAAAAGTTGGGCAAGAAGACTTCCACTATCAGTGCCTATGAAACGAATGCCAAACTTCCGTCTGTCGATTGCCTTATTGAAATGGCCGAATTGTTCGATGTATCGCTTGACACACTGGTTTATGGGGATCGTTCAAATTTGATTTCTATTCGTGCCTTGCGACCAGAGCAAAAAGAACTGATTTCGGAGCTTACGCAAGTTTTTTCGGCAAGGCACACAACCGCTGAACAAAGGCTTGGCTTGCTCAGCAAGATTGTTAGCCACTTATCGCAATAATTTAGAATTCCCATTTTGTGGGCCTTTTGATTTTTCCTGCCCCGGCTTAGCAGCCGGGGCAGTTTGTTTTACTCGTGTTTTATGACAAGTAACTCGGATTTTGTGTCAATTTTGTGGAAATGAAGATTTTCTTGTGGTATCTTGAAGTCAAGATAAATAGGCGCTCCCGTTACCTAGATTGAAAAGTTCTATATGTATGTAAGCGTCGGTGCACAGGCGCTTGTAATTGTCCGAATACATGGAACTCTTGAAATACTGCCGAAACGTGGCGAATGTGAAAACTTTTTGGTATAATGAAGTTGTTCCAAAGAACCACCATCCACATCTAAGGCTCAAGCATCGGCGCGCAGATGCTGAACATATCCGCCCCGAAACAAACCCGATACAAGTTTCTTTCAGAATGGAGGAATACATCATGAAGAAACTCAGCAAGCGTTTTCTCACCCTCGCAATTGCCTGTGTTATGGCCATGATGATGGCCGTACCGGCGTTTGCCGATTTTGACAACGGCACGACTCATACCTATCATATCAAGAACAACACCATTGCTGGTGACTATGTGTATCTGAACCTGTATGGCACTGCCGGTGTGTTTGCATCGCGTGATGTTACCGTTTATCCCCGTACAACGTCGGATGATCAGGTATGGTACATCACGAATAAAGTTCGTGATGTGAAGAAAGTGTATAATAACCGCACGGATACAAGCGGAAACCGCTATACACTTAACATCAACACTAACACGAATAACTGCAACGTTTATCCTGATTATTCGTCGAATGATGCAGATTCCCGTGTCCAGATTATCGGCGATATGGCGCGTTTCTGCATCAAATTGGCTCGTTCTGGTCTGTATGTCCATGCGCTGACCGACTCTACTCATAATGTGCTTTGGAGTTCTTCGATCCAGTATTGGAATGAACTTTCGTAATTTCGGAACTCATTAGAACTGTTTTGGCACTAAACTAAAATGGGCAGACATAGTTTGTGTCTGTCCATTTTAGAATACTTTGAGGGAAGTTGTTATGAATAAAAACAAATTTTTATATGTGGCAGCGCTCTTTGGAATGATGGTCTTGGTTTCCTGTTCATCGCATGACAGTGCCAAGAACGTCACTGTAACCTCTGAACAAAGCGGAGCAGAATCGCAAGCTGCAGCGGACATTGTCTCCAAACCGCTGACACTTTTGCAAAGTAATGATGGCTGGTCTTACGGTGCCGCAGGCGCAAAGGGCTTTTATTTTGTGAGCGCAGCAGTCCGAAGTGACGATTCCACCTCGCTGATGTATTGCGATTACGACACCATGCAGCAGCTTTTACTATGCTCCCAACCGAACTGTGCGCACAATACAGCCGCCTGTAACGGGTATCTTCCCTATTCGGCGGGCGGCATCGTGCCGGAAATTGTCGGTCAAAATCTGGTACTGTTTTATCCGGGCAATGTTCATGCCGAAGAAAACGCAACCCTGCCGCGCATCGAAACGATGGGGTTAGACGGTTCCGACCGAACCGAAACGATCACCTTTGCAGCCAACCAAGAGTTTCTGCGCCCAATGGTCACAGACGGGGATTTTATTTATGCCTGTATGTGGGAAACCTCCGACAACTCAATGGAAAGCTTTCTGGTACGCATCGACCCAACTGCCGGAACCTGCGAAAAGATGTTTTCCATGGACAGCACATGGATCAAAGGCGTTGTAGGTGATAAACTGCTTTTGAAAAGCACATCCGGCGACAACTCGGAATGGTTCACCTATGACCCGGTCACTGGGGAGCAAGCCGTTCTCTATACAGAATCTTCCAGCGTGTTGCAACCTGCCGCCGTTTACGGTCAAACGCTGGTTTATCAAAAGGGCGATCATTTTCATCTCCTTGACCTTTCCACTGGGCAAGACACCGAATTGGCGGGGTACACGGTGCCCGATCAGGCAGTCAGCTATGTGAACCTTTACTATGCCGACGATGGCAAACTACTATTTGAGCAATGCTCAAATGCTGGTGCAGACTCACAATATGCGGACGGATTTTATGTATTGGAAAGCGACAAGGAACCTTCCCCATGGACATTGACCTACTCGCTCTATGATAAAGATACCGCTTGCGCTGTCGTTGCAGCGAAAGATGCCGACACCTATCTCGTGGCAGCCGGAGTGCAAGATACTGCCGCTGTGCAGGCAGACGATGGTGCGTCTAAATACGTCTCGACCGGCGAGAGGCGATATGCGCTGATTTCCAAAGCGGACTATTGGTCAGGAAATGCCAACTACCGCGATTTTGAAAAAATCGGCTGATACGCAAGCATACAAGATTTTCGCGGACAAGAACGGACGTCACTATGGACCAGATGCATGAAATCAATCTCAAACTGAACGATCTGCGCAAAACCTACCTGCTGCCCGCCCCGCTTCTGCACCGCCGCGGACAGGGTAAGCCGAAAGCCAAACAGGCTCTGGCCGGGGTGTCGCTCACCCTCGGCCCGGGCCTGTATGGTCTTTTGGGGCCGAACGGCGCGGGGAAAAGCACGCTGATCGGCATTATCACCGGCGGGCTGGCGGCGGATTCCGGCGAAGTGCTTTGGTGCGGCCGCCCTGCGCGGGGCATCGCGTTCCGCCGCGTGCTCGGCTATATGCCGCAGCAGCAGGGGCTGTATGATAGCTACACTGGCCGCCGGTTCCTCGCCTACATGGCTGCGCTGAAGGAAATCCCGCGCAAGACCGTTGCATCTGAGGTGGCCCGCGTGGCAGCCGCCGTAAATTTGACTGCCGAATTGGACAAGCGGCTTTCTGCCTATTCCGGCGGTATGAAGCAGCGGCTGCTGTTGGCATCCGCCCTGCTGGGCGACCCCAAGTTGTTGATTTTGGACGAACCGACGGCGGGTCTTGACCCCAAGGAGCGCGTTCGCCTGCGTGAATTGCTGGCAGATATGGCGAAAGACCGCATTATTCTTGTGGCAACGCACGTTGTTTCGGATGTAGAAACAGTAGCAACCAAAGTTATTCTTTTGCGCGCCGGCAAGATTGTGGATGCTGCGCCTGTGCCGGAGTTGATTGCCAAATACGCGCCCGGCCAAGGTCTGGAGGATGTCTACCTGAATGTGTTCGGTGAGGGGGACGGCAAATGAGCCTGTTTTTTGCTGAACTCCGCAAGGTATGGGGCGGCAGAGTGTTTCCCGTCCTGCTGGCGATACTGGCATCTGCCAATCTTTTGCTGCTGTGGATGGGCACCCGCCCCACCGCCAACCAGCCGCCCGCCGCAGCCTATCGTGCCGTCGGCGCGCAGCTCGACGGCCTGACGATGGAAGAAAAGGGCGCGTACCTGCACGGAAAATATACCGAGATTGAGAGCCTTGTCAAGATCGGCGGCTTCTACCGCGATATGGCCTACGCCGGCAGCAGCTACCTGCAAGCCTACCGCGACGAGAACGCTGCGATGTTCGACGCCTACGAGCAGGAATACAAGGACAAAAGCTATACACTGTTCACCGACAATCTGAACACCGAATATCGCCTGTTCAATCAGCTGCAGAATGAGTACGATACCGTGGCCACCTACACCGATTTTCTGGACGGCGTGCAGACCAAGGCGACGCAGCTGGCGGGCATCTCGATCTTCCAAAACGACAAAACGGGCTACGACTTAAAGAACATCGAAGCCACGGCCAAGGTGTATGCGGGGCTGACTGCGACCGAGATCGACTATTACCCGCAAAAGGGGCTGTACACGGCAATCTCCTACGCCTTTACCGACCTGATTTTGCTGGCATCTATGCTCTTGCTGGCGCTGATCCTTGTGCGACAGGAGCGCGACAGCGGACTGCTGAGCCTTGTGCGCAGCCTGCCGGGCGGACGGTTGAAAACAGCCCTTGCCAAGCTGGCGGCATTTGCTGCCAGCTTATTGGTCGTTCTTACGGTGCTGTATGGGGTCAACCTTGCCTATTGCTCGGCGTCCTTCGGTTTAGGCTCGCTGAATCGCACCATTCAAAGTGTTCCCGCCCTGATGCGCTGCACGATGCAGATTACGGTCGGGCAGTATCTGCTGCGGTTTTTGCTGGCCAAGTGGGTCGGGGCGTTCGTGATGGGCCTTTGGGTCATGCTGGCCGCGCTGACCGCGCGCCGCGCCGCCGCGGGCTGGATCGGCGCGTTGGCGCTGCCGTTGGCGATGTACGGCGTGCGCGCGGCTATTCCGGCCACGAGCCACCTCAACGTGGTTAAATACGCGAACCTCGTCAGCCTGCTGCAGACCAACGAACTGCTCGGCAACTATCGCAACCTGTTCTGGTTTGGCACACCGATCGGGCTGCCGCTGGTCGAGTGGACGGCGGCGGTGTTCTACGGAGCGCTGTTCGCTGCGGCGTTCTGCACGGTATTCGCCCGCGCACAGCTGCTGCCCGCCGCCAAGCGCGGCCTTGTGTTGGGGCTGACGCGCAGGACGAAAGCAACCTCTGTTATAAAGGAAGAAGGCCGCAAGCTGTTTGTGCTGAACGGCGCAGCGGTGTTCCTGGCAGCGTTCTTGGCGTTCGGCGTGTATCAGGGCGTGACGAGCGAGAGCTACATCGACGCCGACGAAATTTATTATGCCTACTACATGAAGCATATCTCCGGCCCGTGGACGGCAGAGAGCCGCGATTGGCTGACCGCGCAGGGCGAGGAGTTTGCCCCGATGCTGGCCGTGCAGCGGCGCGTGGCGCGCGGAGAGCTGAGCAACGAGGCAATGCTGGCCTACGGCGCACTGCAGCAGAAGTACAATATTTACCAGCAGGTCGTGCAAAACAATATCAACTACTACTTAAAGGAGCACCCCGGCGCGTGGCTGGTGTACGAGAGCGGCTACAAAAAGTTGTTCGGCTTCAGCGGTACCGCTGACGTGCAGGACACGCTGTGGGCCGGGCTACTGTGCGCACTGTGCTTCAGCGGTCTATTTGCGATGGAGCGTAAGGGTGGAATGGATGAAATTCTGGCATCTACTCCTTTAGGCCGGAAATACACCGTGAAAGCAAAGCTGCGGCAAAGCACAGCGGTTGCGGCAGTAATAGCTTTCGGAACGGTTTTGCCTCATCTATGGCAGGTTCTGCGCGACTATGGCCTCCCCTCTTTGCTGGGACCGGCAATGAGTATCTCCGACTTGCAGGCTGTACCCAAGTTTATAACCCTGTCGGATTTGCTGATTTTCTGGCTAATCTGTCGTTTCCTGACCGGTGGTGACGCAGATGGACGAGCAGTGGGCGTACAGTGTTTCCATACCGCCGCCGTGGTCGATTTGGATGTAGTAGCCGTAGCTGCCGCCCCAACTGTCAAGACCGTTGGCAACAGTGACGATGCCGTCTGCGGCGGCGAGGATCGGCGTTTCCAGCCCGCCGCCGTGGTCGGCACAGGCAATGTCGGTGCCGGTGTGCCGGGAATCGGCGTTCCCTCGGCGACAATTCGGTGCCGGTGATCGCCGGTGATGGGGTCCACGCGGTGGCCGAACTGTGAGGTGATTGCACCCGCAACCGGCAGCGGCCATTGCAATGTACCGGTCGGGGTGCGGGTGCTGTCTGGATTCATAAGTTTTCCACCACCCTGTGCAAAACCGCCGAGCAATTCCGCCCACAGTTGTTCGTACTGCGGGTCTTGTAGGAGTTGCAGGTAGGTGTTCTGGCGGGCGGTGAAATGATAATCTGCCGCCATTTCGCTCGGCGTTTTGTGGGTAAGACGTATTACAAGAACCGTTTCGGTTATGGTTGCGGTGGTAGGCTTTCCGTTCTTGTCCGTCGTTTCTATAACAGCGGTTTCTGCACGGGTAGTGTATTCCACTGCGTTCATTGCCCACATAATTTCCCGCAGCTTGTCCACCTGTTTCTCTGTCAGCGCCGCAACGGGTGCGCCCTGCTCATTGCCCGAAACATACGAAGAAAAGACCGCCAGGACATCCTGCCAACGAATGTAGAACACATCATCGTTGGCTGTAATGTCTTGGCGGTCGTGCTGTACGGTATCGGAGATTTCTTCCAGCCTGTCGCGGTATTCTTCGGTCAGGGTGTCTACGGCTTCGCGCACGGTGACGGACGCTGCGTTGGGGGCATCAGCGGCAAAGAAAATGCCGTAAGCCGAGCCGGAGACAAATGCCACAAGGCAACTGACGATAACAATGCCAAGCGCCGTAGCTACGCCCGCTGCAAGAACTGCTGTAAGGCTGTGCAAATCGGCAAGAAAATGACGTATAGCCGAGCGCACCGCCACAGCCGTTCTGCCTGCGCCGTCCGCAGCCTTTTGTGCGGCAAACCGTATTTTTTGCGCACGGTTCTGCATCTGTGCTTGGGGTGTTACGCTGCGCACAGTTTCATTTGCGGCGGTGCGCAGTTGGCGCTGACTTTGGGTCACGCCGCGAATGTCGCGCGGCGCAGTCTTGGCGGTGACGGCTTTCTCTTTCGCCCGCTGGCGGGGCAAATCTGCCCCACGGCGCGGGCGTTGGTCTGCATCGGGCAGCGTGCCGTACTCGGCTTGTTTCGGGCTGACACCGCGCTCACCGGCGGCGGGGGCGCGGGCAGCGGCTTCCTTTTGGCGGTGCTGTCGGGCTTGGGTTTCTGCCAATTTCCGCCCCTGATGCCGCACAAAAGCTGCCGACTGTTCCGCAGCCGAACCTACAAGATCTGTCGGTTCCTGCTGTCGGAGGTCATCATCATTTTCCCGCGCGGCGGTGCGGGTTTGTTCTTTCGCTTTTATCCACGCCGCTTTTAGGGCGGCTTTCGGTATCGTCCCCGCCGTACTTTTGGCGGTACGGTCGTGGGGCTTTTGTTTATTCTCTTTTGGCGTTCTCATACTCTCACCTCGGTTCGGTTATACGCTTTGCCACAACGACTACCCTGCTGTTTTTGCCGGAATCATCGCAGGTGGACAGCGTGAGCAGCTTGTCCCCATAAGCAGCCGTCACGCCGGTTTCATACAGGGCGACGCCCTTACAGGCGTCCACATAGGCAGCAAACTCCTGCGGTGTTTCGGCATCGGTACATTGATAATAGGCAAACAGATCCTCCGCTTCGCCCCGAAATACCGCCATTACGGTATATTCTGCCTGTGCCGTCAGGGTATCAAATTGGATAATTCTGTGCTGCTCCCAAAAGGATTCGCGCTTGTATTGCAGCAGGTCAGAGAACATAGTGCCGTCCTTCATGTTGTGTCCGTACACAAGGATGTTGTCAGATGGCGCTTGCAGGTCGCAGTTTGCCTGCACATACGGGCAGCCGTGCGGGGAGTCAGCTTTTCAAAGTTGTGCTTTAGGTAAAAGTCGGGGTCATGCTTTGACTATGACCGGGTAGTTGATGTTGGTTCCGTCAATCTGTATCCACCCGGCAAGGTCGCTGTTTTGCGCGTACAGCGCCTGATACTGCGGCAAAAAAATATTTCCCGTTGACACGGCGTCATCGGGGAAATCTTCTGTCTGCGCGGCAAGCTGCCGATACATTCGCGCTTGCGTACAGGAGTCGGCGGCATAGCAGGCAATGCCAGCGGTACTTGCAAGAAAAACAGCGGTAAGGGGTAAAAGCAGGAAGCGGTAGAATTTCAACATAGGGTGTCCTCGGAATCGGTTTGCAAAGGAAAAAACGGCAACGAGGGTTAAAAGCAGGATGCGGTAGAATTTCAACATAGAAATGGTAGGCGAACAAGGCTCTCGTCAACTCTCTGCGTTCGTCTGCGTCCATCAGCCGGATGGCTTCAAGAATCTCCTTGCCGGAGATTTTTGTTGCCACCGGCTTTTCGTTTTGCCGGGGTTGGGGTGCTGCCGGGGACATATTTTGGGAATAGAAGTTTGCCTCGATCTTCTCGGTCAGCTCCAGCCGGGGCTTGTCCTGTGTGTGGACGTAGGTATCCATTAAAACGGCGGCAGTCGCATGGCCGATGTTACCCTGCACCGACTCGAGGTCGCCATCCGACTGCAAGAACTGGTAAGAACATAATAAAGGCAATTATTTGAAATTTTTGAAAAACAGAAATCATTTTGATGATGTTGAACGTTTTAATAGACAGGAAGGGGGTGAACCGTATCCAGACAGAATTATTGCTGCGGAAAGCACAGAGCGGAGATACGGGTGCGCTGGACACTCTGATTACAGCGTACTATCCACAAATTCTGAACTATTGCCGTTGGCATACAGCGGACGAGCAGCAGGCGCAGGATGCAGCACAGGAAACCTTTTTGAAAGCGGTGCGCTGGCTGGATTCCTGTGGTGGATTTCAGGGGGCATTCCGTCCCTTTCTGTACAAAATCGCAAAAAACATTTGCATCGATCTGAACCGTACGATGAAGCGGACGGAGGTATCGCTGGAAAGCTTGCCGGACGAACCCGCCTATCAGGAAAGCGGCTTTGCTGCGGCAGAGGAGAAAGCAAACCTGCGAGCGCTGACGGCCCAGCTGGAGCCGGAACAGCGGGAACTGGTATTGCTGCGGTTCGCACAACAGCTTAAATTGCGGGAGATCGCGCAGATTACAGGTCTGCCCCTGCGCACAGTGCAGTCCCGCCTGCGTGCCGCATTGAAAACCTTGAAAATGCAATTGGAAAAGGAGGACTGGAGATGAATCGAGCCTTTGAAAAAAGAACTGTCCAGAGCACTGGCGACAGAGCTTGACACAGCCGCACCGAAAACGCTGCTGCGCCGCTGCCGGGCGGAACATGTCGTAAAACAACGGAGTGATTGGCGTGATTTGCTGCACTGCCAGTTCAAATTGCTGGGCTGGAAGGTCTGGGCGTTGGAAGCAATGGCGGCACTGGCGTTGTACAGTGTGGGTCGGGAACTTGCCCTGTGGGAGAAGGCATGGACATTACGCAATGCACTGTTTGGTCTGAGCACACTTGCCATGCTGACAGCCCTGCTCGGTCTGCCGTTTTTATACCGGGCAAGTCAATATAAGATGCTTGAACTGGAACATGCCACATATGCAGGAGTCGGTCGTCCGCTGGTGATGCGGTTTTTGCTGCTGCTGGCGGGGGAAACAATCCTGCTGGGAGTGCTGGTACTCAATGTGCGGGCAGCCGTGCCATGGAGCATCGGGCGACTGCTGGCGGTGCTGACCGTGCCATTCCTGACCGCAAACAATGAGCTGCTTCTGCTGCTGCGCTGGGTGCGCCCGGAATGGATGATGACCGGGGCTGTACCACTGTTTGCAGGGCAGCTGTGTTTGCTGCGGTTCGTGCAATTATCGGAACTGCCGAAAGGTCTGCCACTGGCGGCGGGCGTGCTGGTGCTCTGTATGGTGTTGCAGTGCATCCGGCTTGCCGCCCGGTCAGAATATATTGCAGAAGATTGAAAGGAACAAGTCATGGAACTGAAAATTCAGAATATTACAAAGCGATACCGGGATAAAACGGCGGTGGATGATGTGTCCATCACTCTCACGCCGGGTGTGTGGGGACTGCTGGGGGCGAACGGTGCAGGCAAAACAACCTTAATGCGGATGCTGGCGGGCATTCTGCGGCCCAGCAGTGGCCGGATTTTGTGCGATGGGGTGGAGATTGGGACGCTTGGTGCGGCCTACCGGGAAAAGCTGGGGTATCTGCCGCAGGAATTCGGGTTTTACCCGGAATTCACGGTGCAGGACTATCTGGAATATATGGCGGCACTCAAGGGTCTGCCGCGTACAGAGGCTGCCCGGCAGATCGACGCACTGCTGGAGCGGGTAAGCCTGACTGAGGTGCGCCGCAAAAAGATTGTGAAGCTTTCCGGCGGTATGAAGCGCCGGGTTGGTATCGCACAGGCACTGCTCAACGACCCGGAAATTTTGATTTTAGATGAACCTACGGCAGGGCTGGACCCCGGAGAACGGGTGCGCTTCCGCAATCTGCTGTCGGAGTTTGCGCAGGAGCGGATCGTTCTTATTTCAACGCATATCGTTTCGGATGTGGAATACATTGCAGCTGAAAATGCCGTGATGAAGGCTGGCAAAATCATTGCACAGGACACCACCGAAGGGCTGGTAAAGCAGATCGAAGCCAAGGTCTGGCAGGGGAACATCCCGATGGAACAGCTTGCCCGGTGGGAATACCGGCTGCGGGTAGTGAACCTGCGCAACGAGCCGGACGGAACGGTAACATTGCGGTATCTGGCGGATGCACCGCAGCTGCCGGACAGCGTCCCGGCACAGCCCCGGCTGGAAGATCTGTATCTGTGGCTGTTCCCGGAGGAAATGGAGGAAGCAAAATGAACCTGTATCGTTTGGAATTGAAACGTGTGTGCAAAACTCGTATGACAGCTATTCTGCTGGCCATTGCACTGGTGCTGGCCGTGGTTATGGCATATCTGCCGGTGACCTTTATCGGCTGGACGGAACTGGATGCCAGCGGAAACGAAGTGTGTTACACGGGTCTGAAAGCAATTCGGAAACGGCAGGAGCAGCAGGTATCCGGTACCATCACGCCAGATGTCATGCAGGAAGCACTGGAAGCCTATCAGCGGGTGTACCGGCAGTATGATGCAAGCTCCATCAACGATATCCCGGTCGAGGTGTTTTATAAAGAACTTGCCCGGCATCAGCCTCTTGTGAACAACGCAAAGGAAGCCTTTGCCGACCCGAAAACTGGCATGGCACCGGGCGTGATGGGGCTGACCGCAGAGGATATGCAGAACTTTTACAGCCAGCTCCCCAAACGGCTGGAATCGGTGATCTGGCTGGAACAAAGCGGAAAGCCCGGCTATGAGCAGGCGCAGGCCATTGCACAGAAAAAGTTCGATGCTGTACAAAAACCGTTCACCTATTCGTTTGGGGTCAGTGCAGACGCAATGGATTACCAGACCCTGTTGAGCTTGCTGCTCACCCTGCTGTGCGCGGTGATTGCGGCCCCGGTGTTTGCATCGGATGCACAGACCGGGGCGCAGGACATCCAATTGTGCACAAAAAACGGCGGTCTGCGGCTAGCAGCGGCAAAGCTAGCGGCGGCGTTTAGTATCACAGGGGCGGCATATCTGCTCTGCGGCGTGGTGTGGATCCTGGTTACGAATGCTCTATTTGGCTGGGAAAGTACCCAAACTTCCGTGCAATGGCTGTTTTCTGTGACCAGCCTGCTGCCGTATACCGTTGGCCAGATGGAGTGGGTCATGCTGGTGGCAAACTTCCTGATCTTCTTTGCGGAGGTGGCCTTTGTGCTGATGGCATCCGTATGGGCCAAGAACAACCTGACCGCTTTGTCTGTGGCGCTGATCAGTGTGGTGGCACCGCTGATTGTTTATATGGTCGTGCCGGGCTCCTTTGGAGAATGGCTGTCCACCCTGATTCCGGCAGGGGGCATTGGGCTTTCCAATGCATTGCTGTATAAAATGATTGGCTTTGATTTTCTCTATGCAGGCGGGCATGCCTTCTTTCAGGCCGATGTACTGCTGGCATCGGCACCGATCAAGATCGTTCTGCTCGTTGGATTGGCAGCATGGGGGTATCTGCGAAAGACCAAGGTGGCTTAAAAGGAAACGCTACTGAAAAAAGTTCATTGGATGCATAGAAAACTGCATCGGATGGTGTATTTGCAAAAACATATATAAATTCCAGTTTGCAGCACCCTGAGGGACCGCTTCGGCGGTCCTTTATTTTTATATTGCATGGCTTTACTCCTTTTTCTCGGATGGGTTGGTCGACATCAGTTTATAGAGCTTTGTATCCTTCGGGAAGGAATTGGTGAATGGAACAATGTTGCCCGCGCAGCGAATCAGCCCGCAGCCTGCGGGGACGTTGGTGACATAGCCCAACTGGTTGTCCGAGATGTTCAACAGCTTCGCCAGTTCCGCGCGGTCGGTGGCGCTCTGGTTCAGCATGACCAGAAATTCCGAGTTTGCCAGCATCAGGCGGGCGGTGTCGGAGCGCAGCAACTCGTAGGGTAGGGTAAAGGCGCCTTGCCGCCGCTGGCGGCAGGTTTCCTACACCCTCCCTCGGAACCGGACTTACTCCTCTCGAAGTATCCGGCTCCCCATTAGTAATTGACGTATTGATTAGTGTCTGTGTATTCTTTCATGGCACTTGCTGCAAACAACAAGCGTTTTTCTCCGCTTCTTTTTCATCACGGTTTCCCAATCAGAATTGCCCAATTCGTTTAAGTTCCGTATAACGTGAACCTCATACAAATCGGCTTCTTTACACCCACATAATTCACAAACTCTGGCATTGAGCCGTTGTCTGATAGTGGTTTTCCAGCTATATTTCTTTCTTTGATAAATGATGTCACTCGCTTCGCCACGCTTACAGTCTGCGATTTTAACAGGGCGAACACGTTTTGTCCCTGCTTTAGTTTCATAAGGGACAGACCAGGTTTTCCCGTCTTTATACTGGCGAATGATTTTGCGGATACTGGTTTTATGCTTGTTGGCAATCGTCTTTAAGCAACTGTACTCCATGAGATAGCAGAAGTAGTCCAGCGTGTGATAATCACAAGCCAGATTGTAATAGTTGCATAATCCTCTTGCTTCGGCATTGTACTGTTCCACAATTTCATAATCCGCAAGGTTGAGAAGTCCGGCTCGGTGTATCGGCTGAAACTCCCCGTTTTCCTTTTGGCGAATGACTTTCTTTGCAAACATGAATTTCTCAATCTTTTCCGTATGGGGAACAGACAGGGCAACTTTCATGTGCAGGGTACGGGATTTTCTCCACGTTCCGTTTTTCATTCTGTGACCTTTGACTTCCTGATTTCTGCGGACACAAATATCATAGCCAATGAAGCGGACTTTTTCGGAGCTGTGCGTTATCAGCGTCTTTTCCTCGCTTAGAGTTAATTTCAGCTCTGTGCTTAGAAATTCAGCGATTTCGGCTTTCAAGTCCTCACATTCCGCTTTTGTGCCGCACACGCCTGCCAGCCAATCGTCCGCATAACGGACAAAAGTGAACTTCTTGTTGTCGGCAGGTTTGCAGGGCAGATTTCTCATAGCTTTCTTCTGTGCCCTATGCTGGTCAATCAGTTCTTGTCTTGCCGCTTCATCAGCGGTATGGTCAATCCAATAAGACAGTCTTTTTAATTCTTTGCTTGCCGCATGATATTCCGGTGTCTGATATGCAGACCTCGGTTTATCAAAGCGTTCTGCGATTTCCCGAAACTTCTTGTCCAGCTCATTCAGATAGATATTTGCAAGTATTGGAGAGCAGATACCACCCTGCGGAGAACCGCTGTAAGTGGCGTTGTACTTCCAATTCTCGATATACCCAGCTTTCAAAAACTGGCGAATGATGTTCAGAAAACGACTGTCCTTGATTTTCCTGCTCAAAATCTCAATCAATTTTTCGTGATTGATGTTATCAAAACAACCTTGTATATCGCCCTCGATAAACCAGACCACGCCTGTGAAGTCAGAAGAAATCTGACGGAGTGCGGTATGACAGCTTTTGCCCGGTCTGAAACCGTGGGAATGGCTGTCAAAGACAGGTTCATAGATAGCTTCTAAAATCATTCTGACAACTTCTTGCAGGAGTTTGTCACGGAAAGACAGGATACCCAGAGGGCGGAGTTTTCCATTTTTCTTTGGAATATACTCACGCCTTACAGGATTAGCCTTGTAGGTTCCATCCTTTAATGACTGGATTAACTCTTTTTACATAGAAGTCACTGAAACCGTCTGCGGTATCGTCGTCGATACCCTGTGTTGTTGCGCCTTTGTTTGCATAAAGTTTCTGATAGGCGGCGTAGTAAATATCTTCACGAAGTAAGTATCTGTAAAGTCTTGTGAATACGCCGTCTTTGTGTTCGCTGGAACACTTTTCAATACGCTCTAAAATTTCAGATGTTGGTTTCATTGAGGTTTCTCCTCCCTTTCATTCTTACATTTTAGATGTTACTAACTGGCTCCCTTCGCCATGTAAGCGGCTTTCCCGCCTCCGAATTTACGGCATTCCCTGTCAATTCAGGGTTCTCAAACTACTATGGAGCCTCCGTTACCATATCCGGCAAATGAGCCGAACTTAGGCAATCCCCAGTTAGCACTGTGCATAGGTTAATGAAGATTGTCGGATATGCTTTCGGTTCGTTGTGACGTGTTCTCACGCCTGTTTCATAACGTGTTGGCAGTTGTCCCGCCGTGAAAGATGACGTGACAGCGTTATGACATGGGTTTCAGGACTTTTCCCACACCTGCAAAAAACAGGAACTGGAACCTTGCATTCGATAAACCCAATCTTATCCTCATATCTTCTTAACATTAGGAAACAGTCGCACCTAAGTCCTTTGGTGACTATTCCTTTTTCTGCCATGCGCTGTTCCCGTAAAGGATTTCTCCTTAGTCGGTAAGGCAGATTGTTTCGCACACTGCCGTGTGCGGCAGTACCTTAAACTGCTTTGCACAGCGCCCTATCTGGGCGCACATCCACATTCTGCGTCAGCCCGGTCACAAGTCCGTTGTACTTGCGGATGCGTTTCCACAGCTTGTAGAAGAAATTGGCGCTGTACTCATAGCGGAACAAAATGTAAAACTCATCGCAGAAAATCCACGTTCTGCGCCCCTTTTTCCAGTTCTGAATCACGCGGTTGTAAATGGCATCCAGCGTCACCAGCATCCCCAGCGGCATAAGCTGCTCGCCCAATTCACGGATGTCGTAGGCAATGATCCGCGCCTGCGTGTCCACATTGGTATGCCGGGCAAAGGTGTTCAGTGTGCCGGTAATGAACAACTCGGACGACAGCGCCAGCCCCTGTGCTTCGGGTTCGGGCTGCATTTGGAGCAGACGGTAAAAGTCCTGCAGCGTGGGCGGTGTGCCTTTATAACCGTTGCAGATGTAGGGCAGGTACACCTGCTCAGTGCAGCGGCCGAGAATAGACTTTTCTTTCGCGGTCACCATGCCGTCACCGATGAGCTGCTCGAACAGCGACAGCACAAACTCCGACTTGCTGACGATAGGATTGCGCTCGTCACCGTAGGCGCGGTCCATGTCCAGCGCGTTGATGTGGGTGTCGGACGTAGCCGAAATGCGGATGACTTCACCGCCAAGGGCTTCGGTCAAATAGCCGAACTCACTTTCCGGGTCGAGGATGAGAATGTCATCCTCGGTGGAAAGCGCGATTTGCACGATTTCTTCCTTGGCGCTCATGCTCTTGCCGGAGCCGGACACGCCCAAACGGAAGCTGTTGCCGTTAAGCAGCAAGCGGCGATCTGCCACGATCATATTTTTGCTGACGGCGTTCTGCCCATAATACAGACCATTCGGCTGCATGATTTCCTGCGCCCGGAACGGAATCAGCACAGCGGTGCTTTCGGTGGTAAGGGTTCGCAGGGCTTGGATTTTCCGCAGCCCATAGGGCAGCACCGTGTCCAGCCCGTCCTTCTGCTGCCAGCGCAGCGTGGAAAGCTGGCACAGGTGCTTACGTGCCGTGGAGTAGAGCGTTTCGGTGTCGCTGTCGAGCTGCTCCTTATTGTCCGCCAGATGCACCAGCGTCACCAGCCCGAACATCATCCGCTGGTCGCGGGTCGTCAGGTCGTCGAGCATCTCCTTGGTTTCCTTGCGCTGGAGTTCCATATCGTAAGGAACTGTCGCAGTAAAATTGTTGTTGGCGTTCTGGCGGCGCTGCCAGTTGGCAACGTTCGTTTCCACGCCCAGCAGTGTGCTTTGCAGCTGGCGGGCAGCCTCGTCTGTCGGCACCGGCAGGATATCAATGGATAACATCAAGTCGCGGTCAAGGTCGCAGAGTTCCGACACAAAGCTGTCCTTGATGTAGCTGGCATAGTCCTGCAAATACAGCACCCTGCCATAGCGGGCATCAATCTTGAAGTGGTCGGCAGCAAATTCCATGCTATCGGGACAGAACCAATCCTTGAAATGTAGACCGCGTTTGGCGTGTTCGTGAGTGTTGAACTCTGCCGCAGCCTGTTCCCCGGCCTTGAAAAAGTCGCGGAAAATATGCATTCGTTCGTTCAGTGTCAATTCGGTTGCCACCGAGGAAAGCTGCGCCAAGTGTGTTACAAGGTCGGTTCCCACGCGGGCAAAGTAGCTGCGGGCCTCGTCCGCGTTGCGCTTTACCACGCTCACGGTCAGATAACGCTCCCGCACAATGCTGTTGCTGGTGCCGGTGACCTGCGCCATCAGCATCTGGTTGAATTCGTGGCGGTATTCGTCCAATCCGTCATCTTTGTCCGGCAGCAGGACGCTGCGCTCGAACTCGGCTTTGTTGATGCGGCGGTTGTAGATCGTGATTTTTGCCGATGCGCCGGAGTCAAGGGCATTCAACAGTTCCGAGTAGTCAAGGAACATGGATGTTTTGTCCTCTTTGCTGGCAATGGCGTAGTTAATGTCGGTGAACGACCATGTTTTGGAATACTGGTTGCCGACTTGGAAAATCCCATCCGCGAAAATGCGGCGGATGGGAATGGCGTCCTGCACACTGCGCGGAATCCGGAACTTTTCGCGTTCCATCTTCTGCGCTTTCGACAGGGTTTTAATCAAGCGTTATCCTCGCTTTTCTTCATAGGCTTGCCTCTCTTTCGTTTCATGCCCGCACGGAAGGCGGGCTGCATGGCTTCGTAGTAATAGCTGTCGGATTTGAAAATAAGGCGCTTCGGGCAGAGAATTTCGGACTTGAACCACGCCCAAAGCACCTGTTCGGCGGTCATGCCGTGGTAGGTGAAAAAACCACAAGCCGCAAACGGCGCAGCGCCCAAGATGCACATCCAGCCGATTTCTTCGGTGCCGACATGCGGCTGCAAGGCAAAGTAGATGCCTACTGCCACGCCGACCGCCAGCACCGAGCAAATAAACTGCCGCGTATTCAGCCCGAAAAAGATGTTTTCGTGGTAGTCGCGGACTTCTTTCGGTATTTTGATTTCTATATTGCATTCCCTCTTTCTTCAATAAATAGGTTGAATTTATCCTATAATTCGTGTATACTATACTCAAAGGAGGCGTTGAATTATGGTTATTAACACAGACAATCTTGTATCCATCACGGAGGCCAACCAGAATTTTTCCCGTGTAGCACGGATGGTTGATGAGAACGGCGCGGCGGTCATCTTAAAGAATAATGTCCCGCGTTATGTGCTAATGGAATTCAGCCAGGTCGAGGACGAGCAACAGGCTAAAGACGAGGACATTCTTGAAATCTCCAAGCGTCTGATTGCCAAAAACAAGCAAGCCTATGAGGTACTTGCCAAATGAAAACGCTGAGCAAAGAACAGGTTTTAAGGCTGCATAATGCTCTGTTGGAGACGTTTGGCGGTACTGCCGGTATCCGTGACGATGGTTTATTGGAATCTGCTTTGAATGCGCCTTTTGCCACATTCGGCGGGCAGTATCTATATCCATCCGTGCAGGCAAAGGCGGCACAGCTTGGATTTGGCTTAGTCTGCAATCACCCATTCGTGGATGGCAACAAGCGAATCGGCGCCCACGTTATGCTGGTTTTTCTGGCAATTAACGGAATTGAACTTGACTACACGCAGGAAGAACTGATTGACATTATTTTGAAAATTGCAAGTGGGCATTCAAAGGCTAATGACCTGCTGGAATGGATTCTATATCATCAGGCGTAATATTTGCTGCGCACCATAATGGTGCGCAACTTTTGCTTTACAACCCCATAATCTCTTTGACAATGCGGTCAGAGCCCTTAATTGCCCCAACCAGCACCAGCAGGTTAAATGCCAACTCGCCAACATACGTCCACACTGCCGTCACCACAGATGCACCGGTATCCACTGCTGGAGGGCTGGACGAGATGGCGGAGAAAATAATACAGGACAGTGCAATCACCACGCCCTGCAGGCACACCCCCGCATAACTGCGGATGAAGTTTTTCCCCACGCTGCTGGTGGGTTCACCCGCAAAGGTAGACAGCGGTATCGGTGCAATGGCGGCATACATCCACAGGCTGAACATTCTGCCGTAGACGGTCAGAATCATCGTGAACGACAGCACTGTAATCAGCAGCCCGCCGATCAGCGTAACCGCCCACAGAGGGATGCTATCCCAAAAGCCCACATTGTTGATGGCGTCGATCAACTCCTGCGGCAGCGACACGCTGCTCATGCCAGAGCTGCCCGATTGGGTAATAATGGTGGACACCATGCCCTGCACAATGGAGAAAACCGCCAGCATTAACTCCAACCCATACGTCACCGCACCCTTTGCCAGCGCAAAACGGATGAACAGTTTGAGGGCGTGTTCGGGCTTTTTCACTTCCACAAAGCTGCCGCAGGTTTTCATAACACCCACGGCAAAGAAAAAGCACCAACAGCCCATAGCCAATCGCCTGCAAAGCGCCGTGAATGCCGGTCATTACGTTCCAGACTTGCCCGCCTTTGAAGGTCTGCGGGCTTTCGGTCAGCAGCGACCATATCTCCGCCAGCTTGTCGTTCCATGTGGAGAGTGCGGCATTTAAGTTGCTGACGATCCAAGACTCACCCACAGGGCATCACCGCCTTTCCTCTTGGTATGACCCTCACGCGGTAATGAGGTCGAGGATTTCTTTGGCGAACGTAATCACCAGCCCGCCGGCCAGCGTCAGGAAACCTTGGCTGCGCTGGCTGGGGTCGTGGCTCTGCAAAGACAGACCAACCTGCACGATGCCCCACCCCAGCAGGATAAGCCCCACCGCGCGGATCAGCGAAAAGATGAACGTGGAGAGATTTTCGACCACTACCAGCGGGTCACTGGCGGCAAAGGCGGGCAGCGCAAAAACAATGCCGCACACCAGCACGGCGTACAGCATGAACAGGCTGCGAGAAATTTTTACGGATTTTTTGTTGCTATTCAGCTTCATTTGGGCCTCCTGATTCTTTGTATGGTTGGCTTCATTTCTGCCGCTTCGGCGGGCAGAAAATCGTCCATATCCAGCAGTTCGTAATTTTCGGGTGCTCCGGGCAGATCGTCCAGCGCATTGTCTGCGGCAGTGTAGTCGTAAGGAGCTGCGCCGCCGTCCTCGGTATAGCGGATGTTCGGGTGCTTGAGCAGATTGTATTTGTAGTCCACCACCGGACGCTCCCCTCGGATGAACAGGATGCATTTACTGTTGTCCAGCAGCCGCACCTCGTCCGGGGTCATCAGGTCGCGCCCGGATTGCTGGTGGTTGATGCTGTAACTGCCGCTGCGCCCCTTGCTTTGGTTGTAACTGGTCGTGGAGATGGTTTCTTTGCCCAGCAGTTCCGAAACATACTTGTGGGTTTCTTTCTCGGTGCCACCTAGGTAGAGAAACTCGTCGCACAGACCGACCAGTGATTCCCAATCATCCTTGTACATAGCCTTTAACTGTGCCATGTTCTGCACGATGATTGAGCAGAAAATGGCGCGGGAACGCATGGTGGCCAGCGCCGACAAAAAGGTGTCTTTTGGCAAGGAAATGTTGGCGTACTCGTCCATCAAGCAATGCACCGGCACAGGCAAGCGTCCTTTGTGTACGCGGTCTGCCTGTCGGTACAGTGTCTGGATGAGTTGCGTATAAATCATACCGACCAAATAATTCAGGGATTTATCCGAATCCGGGATACAGCAGAACAGTGCAATCTTGCGTTCGCCCAGTTCCTGCAAGTGCAGTTCGTCCGTCATGGTCAGCTTGGCAATAGACGGCAGATTAAACGCGGCAAGGCGCACACCTACACTCACCAAAATCGATTCCGCCGTTTTGCCAGCCGCTTGTTTGAAAATGCGGTACTGCTTACAAGCGATGCTGTCGGGTTCACGCATTTCCAAGCGCTCGAACAAGATGTCCAGCGAGGATTGGTATGTCATCGTCCTCGTGGACTTCGGCGGCGGCTATCATCTCCATCACCATAGAGAAGTTTTGTTCTTCGGGCGGAGCCTCGTGCAGCAGGTACAACATAAGGGCTTGCAGCAGGGCGGTTTCGGATTATAGTGATAGGTAATCCTTTGAAGTAATCTCCGGATTTTCCCCCACTCCACACCGGACGTGCGACTTTCACCGCATCCGGCGTTCCATCGACCATTGTTATATAGCATTTAATCAATCACCAAATGAAATGTTAGTTCTTATATGGCCGCCAACTTAGCGGCCTTGCGCAGAGTATTGATTTTTGTCAGTTGTTTTTTCGTTACTTTTAGAAGTCGGCAAATGTCTCTTAGACTTTTGGCATCGCCGATTTGTAGCAACGGCACATATTTCTTGAACTGAATCAGTACGAGGTTGCTGTATCTTTCCAGTCCACCGTATTCTTTCGGAGTTTTTAGGTGGCAGGCTATTTCCGTTGCAGTGACGAATTTTTCACCACTGATTGAACAAACGCACTTTCTGCACGGCCAGTAAGCCGAGAAGGCGGCAATCCGCATATTCCATGCTGTGCGCATCGGGAAGATGCTCACGCAGTCCAGAAAATAGTGTCATGTCCACTTCCAGCATATCGTGTATCTTTTTCCTGCCAGCTGTGGAAAAGCAGCACACAGCAGGGCTGATACCGATAGCCATTTTGTATTTGATGAAAGCAATCGGATAAATTGGACGATTTATGCCCGAAACATAGCGCACCATTGCGGATGCACCAAACCGAGCCTTTTCACTTTCCGTCATTACTCCACCCTCGCGGACAAGCTGACAGCCGCTTTCAGTGTTCAAACGGTTTGTGAGAACTGTCATCACACGGCGGTGCAACTTTCGGCAATCCAAACTGATGCAAGTTGCGATTTTGTAGTAATTCTGGATACCCAATACCATTTCATCAAATAATCCGATTTCAGCGGGCTGGGATTTTCCCTCTGTGGGGTTGGCAATATGCTTTGCCTGTTCAACAAGTTTTTGCGTTCTTCTAATTGCAGCTTTTTGTCACAGATATGAGACCTAACAACATATTTTTCACCTTTGCGAAACACCCTGATTTTGAAACCAAGGAACTCCGAATAGCGTTTTCGGACATTGACAATGCGCGTTTTCTCCGGGGATACTTCCAGATGAAGCCGTTCTGTAATCCACTGTGTTACAGATGCCATCGTTCTTTCGGCATCTTCCCGATTGCGGCAAAAGATGCGAAAATCGTCGGCATAACGCACGATGAACATTTCTTTCAACCCGGTTCTGCGCATCATCACATAGCCTTTGCTTTTATCAATGACTTCCGATGTGCGGATTATTCTCCGATACGCATGACTGACGGCCAGCGGATGTTCCACCCACTGACTATCTATCCAATGGTCAAGTTCATTCAAGACCACATTTGCCAGCAACGGAGATATGATTCCGCCTTGCGGTGTTCCTTTTGTGGGATATTCCGTTGTTCCGTCCGGCATACGGATAGGGGCTTTTAATATCCGCTTTATTACGAACAAAAGCTGTTTATCCTGTATTCCTAACGACCATAGCTGACGAATGAGTTTACTATGATTTACATTGTCGAAGAATCCTTTGATGTCAAATTCCAGCACATAATGCAGATGCGCCCTTTGCAGCAGTGAGTATGTACGCGATATAGCGTGCTCCACTGACCTGTTCGGGCGAAATCCATAGCTGTTATTGCTGAACTTTGCTTCACAAATAGGTTCTAAGATTTGCTTGATGCACTGCTGCACCAATCTGTCCCAGATGGAGGGAATCCCCAGCGGCCTTGTTTTTCCGTTTGGTTTCGGAATGTCTTTCCGCCTTACAGGTTTTGGCCTATAGCCGTGCTGGCTTCCTGTGACGATTTTTCTGACTTTTTCAATAACCACCGACGGCGGCAATTTACCAATGTCGCCAATATTCTGATTGTCTGTTCCTGCTGTGTAGCTGCCTGTGTTGGTCTTGATGTTTCTTTAGGCCAGCATGATGTTGTCTTGACTTAATATCAATTCCATCAAATTTGGGAATCTTTTCTCCCAACTTGCTCTTGGCATATAGGTCATCAAAAGTTTGCAACATACCGTAATACTCGGCGTGCCGCTGGGCGTCCATACACAGGACTCTTTTTCCTTTCTTTTGGCATAAGGCATCACCTCCTAATTGCGAAAGTGACCCTTTTGGTCTTACTCGAATCCTTATGATTGGATTGAATAATGCCTGCTTATCTCAACCGACTTGTGGCCATTCCTCCATGCTCACATTACGCAAGCACTTCATCGGTTCGACCACTGCTTTTCAGCAGCAGTTCATCTGCTTATGTTCTTCGTCAGATTCTTCCTTGCGAAAGCTGCTGCCTTTCCTCGTTCCGATAGTTCTATCTGTTCATATACCCATAGGTCTCCTGCTATAGACCTGTCGGCTTGCCTGTGCCTGTAACACAGCATGGTCGTTCGTAGGATCAATTTCTACTAAACCACACCGACTGCGCATTAACGCACCCACACATTTCTGCGTGGTCTTCTTTTAGACCTGTACATTCGCAGGTTCGTCAGTTTACCCGACGAGGTAAACATTCTAACCATAGGTATCTTATAGACTCTTGGCCTATAAGCAACACAATCTGTCTCCAGACCGCTTTCGGTCACCACAAGTGGTGATTGCGGCTTCAGCCGTTGTCGCGGGGCTTCGTACACCAGCCATTACAGCTAATGCACGCCCGCCGAGAGCAGATGTTTCGAGCGTTACTCCTTCATTCCATCTGTTGAATTATCAGTTATCCAAGCAACGGATAACCGTTACTTGTCCGCCGACTTTTTACCGTCAACGAACGAGTCACACTCTCCCAGAAGGGGTCGCTGCTTTTTGAATGTGATGGTGTGGTGTTTTGAATCAGATTCTCAATCAAGGTCAGCACTTCGCGGTCATCATGTACATACACAAACGGGTTATAACAGAACGATGCAGCGGGATTTATAAGGTCAAAAACGATAACTTCATAGCCCTTTTGCTTCAACAAATTGCCGGTCTTACGCAAAATTTCGGCTTTTGGGTCCGTAATGACCATAGAGCAGGCACATTCCAGTACATTCGGTACGCCGTAGGTTCTGGTCTTGCCTGCGCCGGAACCGCCGACAATGAGGATATTGGTGTTGTGCTTGTGTTTGTAGCCGTCGATTCCGATGTGAAAGTGTTGCGTCAGCAGCAGGTTCGGTCCTCGCTTGTCCATGTAGAACTTGTTTAACCGGAACACATCGCCCCAAGCCGCCGAGCCATGCTCCGCACCGGGGCGGGTATTCTTCTGATCCGTCACGGCCACGATAACCGCTACCGCGTAAATCACCGTGAACACCCGCAAAAAGCGCGGGCTGTTGCTGACCCACGCCAACGCAAACGGCTCTGCCAGTGCGCTGTTCAGTGCATCCAACAGAACCGTTATTTTCATGCCCGGCTGCCAGCAGCAAGCCACCGCCAACGCCGCCCACCATACAATGGGCAGCGGCAGCAGCCAGACCCACCAAGGATTCTTTCTTCCCGGCGTGGTGGGCTACCTTTCTTCGCCGCGATAGGGCGGGCGTTTTGTTCGCTCGGCATTCCATGCCTGACGTTTTCTCCACAACTTCGGCAAAACTATGGAAAAGTCCTGCGGCATACGTTCCGCCTTGATTTGCGGCAGATTTGCAAACAAATCGCTTTGCAGCGTTTTCCATGCAACCTTATCCGGCATATTTTGAGTATAGAATTCGTTGTAGCTGTATGCCAAGTCACTGACTTCAATGTAGTGCTTGACTTCCGTTCGCAGCATTTGTCGTTCCCATTCGCTTTCCGGCGCACGACACGGCGCAAGCTGCTCCTGCATGATTGCCTGATGTAAATCGGCAGACGATTTCAGCAGGGTCGGATACTTTCGGTGCAGTTCAGCAGTGATACCCGCTTTCTCAAAATAGGTGTGCAGCTTCTGCCCTGCATAAGCATACCACGCCACATTCCCGCATCCCATCCACTCAGTATCTCGGAACGGAATGTTGAGTGCCGCAAGGTTATCGGGATCAATCAGCGCCTGCCGATAAGCATCGTACCCCTGCATAATCAGCCAGTTACGGAAATCGGTAAATCTGTCATCCGAACTGCCGTCATTGATGATGCAGGCCGCCGCGACCATTTTGGGAAAGTTGGCTTTATTGCGATAACTTTGCCATGCGCAATCAAAGCCGAGCAGTTCATCCTGCGGCAAGTTGATGAGTTCCGTGTAAAGGAACTGGTTCACGGACGCTTCATCCTGCATATCCGCTTTGGCGCGGACCCGGTCAATGATCGACCAGAATTTTTCCCATGTCATAGCCAGATTCACCAGATAAACAGCGGCGTGTGGGCGTGCAGCAGTCGGATCAGCGCGTCATCCACGGCATCGGTATAGCCGCCCTCAGCCAAGCGCTGGGTACGCAGTTGGTTGAGCGCTGCTTTTGCCAGCCGATACTCTGCCGCCGTCAGCGTCAGTTTGCCGCCTGCGGGCAAATCGTTCACCCGCAGGATGAGCCGTCCGGTCACCTCGGTGCTGCCGCCGTTGGCACGCTGGCCGTAGTAGACATCACCCAGCGCCCGGAGCAGGATGCTTTTGTTGGCGCGGTCAAGTTTAACTTTACGTTCTGTCATTGTTTTTGCACCTCCTATCGCCAACATACCATAGAACCGCTGCAATAGCTATCTGCCATTTGAAAACAAACAGAAAACATTTACAGCACCTTTTCTTTGCGCCGGATTTTTACCGGCAGCTTGGGCATACGGTCTTTGGGTGCCTCTGCCCGGTTTCGCAGGTAGGCGGTAATATCCTGCAGTTCCATGCGCACACTAGGGCGCTCACCCTTGGCTCGAAGCTGATCGGCGCGCGGCGACGGCGAGTTTGCAAAAAATCTGCTGCTGTCGGAGAAAGGCTCGGACGGACTGGCGTTCTCCGAGCCCTGCGGAAAAACCATGTTGAACTGTTCCTCGTCTGCGCCGACCTCAAAATCTACCGCACCGTCCTCGGTCTGAACGCGCTCGGTTTCCGGAGCGGTTTCACCACGCTCCGGCTGCACAGTGTCGATAAGTTCTGCCGTGCCGGTGTCCACAATAGCCAGTTGCAGCTTATCGATGATGCGGTTGGCTTTGGAGGCATCATCCTGTAAAATGGCGATCTCAATGTGATTGAGGTCCATTTTGTCGCGGATAGGACAGAACAGCAGCCCATGCGCTTTGGCAGCGCGGGCAAAATCATGCATACGGTCTTTGTCTACCGTGAAAAATTTCAGCGGCTTCTGCTCTTTCAGCAAACGGATTAGGTGCGTTTTGCCGTGGGTCTTTTTGCTGTCGTGCAGCACTGCCTGTGCGAAAATAAAGAAGTTTTTCGCAGCGGTGCCGGAGATACGCAGAGCAAACTCTGCACCCTCCAGCGAGTAGCGGACGACCTGGTCTGCGGGTTCGGAGCCGTAATTCATCTGGCATCACCGGCCTTTTCTTTGGGCGAGGACAAGCGGCTGAACGAGTCCACACCGGGGATGAGTGCAAGGCTGCGCCCGCAGTCCCAATCCACATGGATTTGTCCGGCATCGTCGATACATTCCACCGTACCCATAGAGCCGGGCGGCACGGGAAACTCATCTTCCATGCAGCTGAGTTGCAGCCGCGTACCGGGAGGGTACTTGCGGCGCAGGTGTTCGATGTAGTCTTTGTTGGGGTATTTCATGGGCATCTTTCCTTTCATGGTTATAGTGTCAAATCAATGTTGGGACGGCTGTCACGCGCACGCTCCTGTTCGCGCTGTTGTTGTTCAGCACGGTCACGGCGGGCTTCGGTGAGGTGTTGCTGCACCTCTAGGGATTGTTCAGCAATTTTGCGGCAGAGCCGTTCCTCTTGGCGAAGCTGTTTTAGGGCTGTGTTGACTTGCTGGATGCGTGGGCTGTCCGGGTTTGTTTTATACAGCGATTTTCTTTCTGCAGTGAGCTGGACAATTTCACCCAGCTTGGCTTGTCGGTAGGTTTCCAGCTGTGCCAGCGTGTCAATGTTGTTCTTAGATAAAAACTCCATCTGCCGGATGCGCTGGTCTAACTTGTAGGCATCCTGCCGCACGGCATAACTTGGACGGCGCGGCTTGCGAGGGAGCGCACCCAATTCGTACAGGTAACGATAATACAGCGCCCGCAGGCCGGTCAACTTGCGGCGTGGCTTGCCGCTGCGCAGACGGCCATGTTGGATTGTTGGTGGATTTTCCACATAAGGGCGGTATGTTCGTGGATACAGGATGCGCGTCTGGATGGCTTCTGGCGTGTAACGCTTACCCAGCGTTTTGAATCGAACAAAGCGCTCTTTTCCGGGTGGACGCAAAACGGGATACTTGCGCCCCATGCGGACTTCATAGCCTTTGCGCTCCAGCGCGTTAAGAAACTGCCGCCATGTAAGGCTTTGTTGAATCGCTTCGTCTACATCCTGTCGGATGGCGGTGCGCCATGTGGGCTGACCATTCTTTTCTGCCATCCACTCCGCATAAGGCTTTGCCACATGATTAGAGTTTTCGGTGTCGATGACGGACAGCTTATAATTCCGGCAAAGTTCATCTGACACCGCGCGAATTTCCGTCACATAGCTTTTATAGTTACTGCGATACTTTTTGCCATCCACACAGCTGACCGAGTTCCAAACAATATGCGAATGGATATGCCCGGTGTTCAGGTGAGTGCCGATGACATATTCATACCGTCCGCCCAGCACACGGTCTGCAAGTTCTTTTGCAATCCGGTGCGCAAGTTCCGGTGTGACCTCGCCTGCAGCAAAACTTTGTACAAGGTGGTATCCCTGCACACCGCCCAGCTTATGCCAGCGCTCCTTGGTTTGGCGCATATCGGCAAAGGCGGTTTCCAGCGTGCAGGCATACGAGCTTTCAAAGCAGGATTGCTCTGTTTTGTCGCGGTTGGCGGCATAGTCGAGGGCATCCTGCAAGGATACCGCCGTGGTCTTTTCTTTGTTCATCACATACTTCACCGCCCGATCCAGACGGCGGACAGGGATCACGGATGTGTAAGCCATATTTCATAGAGCCTCCTAGTAGTTCTCTTTTATCTCGCGCCAGACTTCCTTTGCAATGCGCGTCATTTCGTCCACGCTTTGCTGCCCCGCCACGCCCGTGCTGTTGGCGCGATGCGCAAGCTGGTTGGCGTTGTTGCACAAACCGGAAATTTGCCGTACAAGTTCCGCATGGTGTGTGCAGGGGCGCGGATGGATTTCTTTGCCCAAGATTAGAGAGCGCAGGTATTCCTCGCGGGATAATCCACTTATTTTGACCTGTTCACAAAGATAGCGGTACTCGCGCTCGTTCAGCCGCAACGGGATAACATGACCGCGTTTGCGCATAGCGGGGGTTTGGGGATCACCCCAAAAGTGCGTTTGGATATCCAAACGCTATGCTTGCCAAACATGCCCCCCCAGCGCAATTCATGACACAAGGTCGTCGCCCTCCGAAACGGCTTTCTTCAAACCGTCCAAGGTCGTCACGATGCGGTTGTATTTCTGTGCCAAACCGATCTGCGCGTTGGTGGTCGCATCCTGATTGCGGCTGCAGACCACCAGCATCGGGCAGCGCAGCAGCTTATCCCGCACAATGGCGGTGTATTCGCTGCGTTCCACAGCATCTTCCAGCACCAAATACTGGCTGTCCTGCAATTTGGGGCATACCGGCAGGTAGCCCAACAGGTAGACTTCACGGCAATAATTGCGGAGATGTTTGGAGGTTGCGCCCTCACTGGCGCAGATAAAAGCCCAAGGTCGTTTCATTTTCGTGTTTCCTTTCTGAATTTTGGGAGTGAATCAGATTTGATTCACTATTTTTAAGTTGGCGGTCAAAAGTGAATCAGTTCTGATTCACTTCGGATTCAAGGGCAGTTTTCAGCCGTTCGGTGCTGCGTTGGAAATAGGCGTCCGACATTTCAATGCCGACAGCCTCATAGTCTTCCTGCACAGCGGCCAGCACGGTGGTGCCTGCCCCGGCAAAGGGGTCAAGGATGCGCCCGCCCGGCTCGCAGATCTGCACCACATCCCGCATAAGCTGCAAGGGCTTTTCGGTGACATGGATGCGGTTCTGCGGGTTGGGGTAACGGAACACGCCCGGCAGACACCCAACATTTCTCTCAAGCGGCATTTTGCCGTTGGACCCCCACACAATGTACTCGGACTGCTGGCGAAAGCGTCCTTTCTGCGGGCGGCTGGCGACTTTATCCCACACGGCTACACCGCGCCAGGTCCAGCCCGCCCACTGCAGGGCCAGCGTCATGGCGGGCAACTGCCGCCAATCGATGAACAGGCAGACGGGCGCACCGGGCTTGGCAATACGGCGGGCATCCTGCAGCCATGCCGCCGTCCAGAACATCCAACTCAGCTGATCCATCTGGTCGGAATCGAAGTCGGGCAGCGCCTTTTCCTTGCTCATGCTGCTGTACTTTTCGTTGGTGCTGCGGTTCTTGGTGGTCTGGCTGCTGCCGCCGCTGGCATAGGGCGGGTCGGTGATGATGGCATCGAAGCTGTTCGGTTCAAACTGGCGGAGGATCTGCAAAGAATCCCCGTGCAAAATCGACCAGCGGTCACCGCCGCAGTGCTCGGGCATCCGGAAATTCGGATTGAGAATGTTGAGCGTTTCGGGAGTGTTCGTCAAAGGCATCCTTCTTTCTTATCGTTCAAAATCATGGGTACAGGCTTCTTTCGGGAGCGGTGTGCGGCTGGCTGTCCGCACAGAAACACGGTCATCTTCGAGTACAAAGCAGTCCTGCGTCCTGTTGTCGAGCTTAGTGCCGGGCAGAACAACGGCATTGCCGCGGCAGACTACATTGCCGGAGATTTCGCCATATACGCGGGCGCTGCCGTCAATAGTCGGTGCGCACAAGGTCTGCTCATCCTGCCGAATCACGGCATACCCACAGACACAGCTTTTTCCCATGAGCAGTCCGCCGCAGACGATGGCATCATCCTGCACAGTGGCATCCCCCATTACGGTGGCGTTCTTTCCGACATAAGCGCAACCCTTTGCAACGGCGTGATCTGTAAGGACTGCATCGCCGCAGACAACTGCATTTTCACAGGCGATGGCATCCGCTGAAATCCACGCGCGACCATCTTGGTCGAGGTTATCGCAGCTTTCCACATAGCCGCCGAGCATCCCGGCAAGGACATCCTCGGTCAAGTCCGTCACCGCGCGGATACGGTGCAGGTTCGGGTTGTCGGGATGGGCGATGTCGGTGATCTCGTATTTCTTCATCTGGCATCACCCCGGTCACGCTTGGGCGTAGGGCTAGGCGACAGTTCGGTTTCCACATACTCGGAAACGATGTTGAGTGCTTTCTGGTAGCTGTCGCAGGACATAACGCGGTCACGCATTTCTTTGGCTTTGTCACCTTGTCCGCTGCTTTTCAGCAGCCGCGAGGCTCGGCCCATAATGGCAAAAATGTTGCCGTCCTGCCCAATCAGCTGCATCTTAGGCTTCTTCGGGCGGTTCAGCAGTTTGTTGAATTCGGTCATATCCGGCACATCGCGTTTCAGTTCAAAATCGTGATCCTGCCAGAAATGGACGTACAGCTTGCCGTCCCCAACATCGATTTCCCGCTGTTCAAAGCCCTCGCCCCAGCCATCGCTGTACTGGCCGGAAATGTAATTGCAGAGGACGGTCTGCTCATCATCGAGCAGAGGTTCTTTCAGCTCCACGGTCAGACAGCCGCAGAGCTTGTTGCCATGCACCTCGACGGACGGGATGGCCGTAACTACCTTGCCGCGAACCGAATCGTCCTCGTGATAATACTGCATGAGGTCGCCGCCAAAGTCGCGGGTATCATTTTCGACGGCATCGTGGATGGCTGTCTCGTATTCCAGCAGTTCATGCCCGTCCTGCGGGCAGCCCTCGTACTCGTCGTAGAACTCGTCCTCATAGTCAGGTTCATTTGGGAAAAAGTCCGCAGTCAGCGGAGAATAAAATTTCATCTGCAAATAATGTCACCTCTTTCCGCCGCACAGGTCGTAGTCAATCTGTGCGGCATAGTAGTTTTCTATCGTCAGCGGCGCGTTGTAGAGCGCCGCCAGTAAGTATTGCTTGATGTTTCGGATGCAGGGCGGGTTGTCCTTGAGGCAATCCAGAACATACTGGATGTGTTCCGCGTTCAGCTTGAGAAATCTGGATTTTACTACCTCTGCGGGCATATTTTCGCCAGCGATACGGATAGCCGCCCGTTTGGAACAAACCACATCCAGCATCAACTCCACCAGTTCATCCAATCGCATCGTATCCATCGGGTTATTCTGCGCCAAAATCGGATACTCGATATTTTTCAGCAGCAGGGCGCGGTACTCTGTCCGCTGGCCCGCCGCGCGGATAGGATTCGATACGTTATTTGTTTCTTCTTTATTTATTTCTTTAGTATTTAATTGTGCAGGATTTTCCTGTACAGGTTTTTTTCCCGTTCAGGCTCTGCCTGTTTTGGTTGGGCACACTTAGGCGCAGCTTCTTCGAGACCCTGTTCCGGGGGCTGCGGCTGCTCTAAAACCGTGTACTCCATACCGCGCATCTGACCGTTCTTGTCGCGGATTCGGCGGCGGATAATATAACCCGCTGCTTCTAACTCGCGCACGGTGGCACACACGCTGTCCACACCCTCTTTGCAGATGGACGCCAACCCGCGCGTGGTATAATCCCAATCTTCGGGCAGAGACAGCATCAAAGATAAAAGCCCCTTCGCCTTGAGCGAAAGAGCCTTGTTGCGCAGATGGTGGTTGGACATAATGGTATAATTTTGCGTCTTTTGTACACGGAACACAGCCATAACGGTTTACCTCCTGTTTATGCCCTATAAGTGGGCGAACGATTTCTAACTTTCATGTTGATTTCTCTCTATCGGCAAGCCTCCGCGCGGTGGGCGGCAGTTCTTGCCATCAGGTTGCTTTTTGCCATATCAGCGTAATCTCCATTCTCGATGTCGGGCGGAAGGTCATGCACGGTGTAGCGGTCAGCGTAGATTTTCCGGATGCCGACACTCGCCATACGCCCTTTGGCATCGTTGTCCAGCCGCAGTTCTATCGTGGTGATCTCCGGGTGCTGGCGCAGAAATTCCTGTAACGCCAGCGGCTCCTTGCCGGAGGACGAGATACCGCCCAGCGACAAACGGTATTTATCTGCAGCATCGCCGCAGAGCGTCATCTCGGCCATGGCATCTATGGCGGCTTCAAACACGGCCACGGTGGTGCCGGGCTGCATCGGCGGGATGCAGAAACCGTACTGCTTCTGACTGCCCGGTGCCTCGCGCTTGAACGGTTTCCCATAGTCATAAATACCGCGCAACGCCGCATATTTCGGCACACCCTGCGGGTCTTTTCCCAAGAAAACGCAGTTGTGATATTCTGCACTTTCGTACAGAATTTTTTTCTCAATACAGTACCGGATGGTAGGCAGTGAGATGCCGCGTCCTAGCAAATACCGCGTCACACGGTCATTATTCGGTGCATGGTTCGGCAGACGAAACAGTGGGCGCTCGCGCTCCACCGCTTCATGCTGCACGGGGATGTACATCGGGCTTTCCTCGCACAGCAGCTGCACCGCCTCTACGAACGGTACACCTTCCACATAAATCAAATATTTCAGCGCCGACTTGCCGCCAATGTCACGGCTTTTCCAGTGCCAGACACTGGATTCACCGTTTATCTTGAAGCTGTCATGTTCTGCAAGCTGGTACTCGCCCCGCGCACTGCTTTTCACCAGTGAACCGGGTCTATACCGCCGCAGAAATTCTATCGCCGTCATCCGGTTGGCGGCATCAATTTGTTCTTTACTGACGCGCGGCAATTACACAATGTAAGCGGCGAGGTCGCTCATATGTTCAACATTTTCCCACGGAAAATCCTCGCGTCCGAAGTGACCGCCCGCCGCCGTGCGGCTGTAAATGGGGTTCAGCAGGTCGAGCTGCTTGATGATGCCCGCAGGGGTCAGGTCATACGCCTTGCGCACAGCGGCCGACAGGCAATCATCCTCGCAGATGCCGGTGCCGAAGGTATTCACATCCACCATGACAGGGTCTTTTTCCCCGATGGCATACGCCAGCGTGACCTGACAACGATTGGCAAGATGGGCGGCGACCATGTTCTTGGCAATGTACCGCGCCATATATGCGCCGCTGCGGTCTACCTTGGTGGCATCCTTGCCGCTGAACGCACCGCCGCCGTGGGGCGCAAATGTGCCGTAACTGTCCACCATGAGCTTGCGCCCGGTCAAGCCGGTATCGGCATCCGGGCCGCCCTGCACAAACTTACCGCTGGGGTTCAGGATGATTTCCGCATCATCGGCGGGCATACCGTCAAAGGCCAGCGGGAACACATATTCGTCCAGCAAATCCGCCAGCTTGTCCATATCGCTATCCTCTTTGTGCTGCACAGAGACGACCACCGTGGTGATGCGCACGGGCGTGTCGCCGTTGTATTCCATCGTGACCTGCACCTTGCCGTCCGGGCCGATGTCGGGGATAATGCCGGTCATGCGGAAGATTTCTAACAGCGTTACAAGGCGCTGGGCGGCAACCACAGGCATGGGCAGATATTCGGGCGTCTCGTTGCAGGCGTAGCCGACCATAACGCCCTGATCGCCCGCACCGAGGGTGTCCTCGTCCTCTCCCTCAGCCAATTCCGGCTCGACAGCGCCCGCAATGTCGGGACTCTGGTCGTGGATGTAGCAGTCGATCTGGTAGTCTTTCGGGTCATAGCCGACATCGCGCAGGGTGTCGCGGACGATGTTGAACACATCCGGCTTAACCTTGGTCGTGATTTCGCCTGCTACAATGATGTGACCGTGGGTTGCCATGACCTCACAGGCCACGCGGCTGGCGGGATCATGCTGCAGACAGGCGTCCAGCACGCTGTCGGCAATAAGGTCGCACAGCTTGTCGGGATGCCCGCGCATAACGGATTCTGCGGTGTAAAAACGGGGATGCTCGTTTTCCTGCATGGTTTCGGTATTTTCAAAAATGTCGTTCATAAGTTCTTCTCCTTGCTTGTTGGATGATTTCGGATAAAGAGAAAAAGCCCGCAGGCGGGCTGCGGGCTAGGTTGGTGATATTCATATCAGCGCTCCGGGGATTCTTTTGTGTTCGGCGGCGGGGTCATAACACGGGAGTATTCTTCCGGCGTGGTGTGTTCCACACACAGGGTCTTGCCCAGCAGGAAAAACAGCTGCGGGTCGTGGTACAGTTCCTCGTAGCGCTTCATCTGCTGCGGGGTAAGGTCAGTAAAATCATTGCTGGTCAGCCCGCAGACGAAAAACGTGCCATGGATGATGTCATAGTCGCCCAGCATACGGTTCAGCGGCAGGTTTTCTGCAATGCCGTTATCGTTGCAGACGTTATGTGGTGCACCACATAACGTCTGTAATGCGTAGTTATATGTTATGTGTAGCATAATTGACATCTCCTTTCGTACCTCCTGATTTCATTTGTATTTTAGCCGGTAGCTTTTTTGTGATACTCTACATAATGTAGAGACACAATGCTCTGCAAATAACATCAGGAGGTTTTATAATGTCTGAAGCAACAATACCAATCAAGGAATTGATGGAAAAGACCGAGCAATGGCTACTCGGTCAGGGTTACAAGAAAAGTACTCTTGGGTTTTATAGAGCTACATGGAACAGATTTCTTTCGTATTCAGCCTCTCCCGCTTATAGCCGTGAAACTGCAGAGCAGTTTTTGCTTCAATACTTCGGAGTCGATGTCCACGCTATAGATCAGACTCTTGACGGTCGAATGCGCCATGCACGGCGTCACATGAATGCATTGGACGAGATTTTTCGCACGGGAACAGTGTGCCGCCGTAAAGTTTATGGCGTTGCTTCTATTGATGACGATTGTTTCGATAAGTTTTTTCCGACTACTTGAGTTATTGCAAAATGCAGAATTTTTAGAGATCGTGGATGGACAACACAATAGCAGCATTGAGGCTTCTCTTGCTTGCTGTTCATTCATCAAACACACAGAACATCAAAAGCATAAATGCGGAGACTATCAACTGTTTTTCCACGGCTATGAGCAATGCTTCAGAAATATGCATGAATGTTCGTAGAGCAAGATGCCGACAAGTTGGTGCTTACCTGCACTGGCTTTATGACCACAAATATACGGATTTGGATTATTCCTTCAACTCCCAAACTTCAAAAGCACTGCACCCCAGATTCCACAGGTATGGAGTCATGAAGAAATCGACAAGATTCTTGCAGTCATCGATACTGCCAATCCAGTTGGAAGGCGGAATTACGCGATTTTTCTGCTTCTTGCAAGAACAGGGTTAAGGATAAGCGACGTTTTGGGACTCAAATTTTCAAATATTAACTGGAAGGAAAACTGCATTTCACTTTCTCAGCAGAAGACAGGGAACGCCTTGAGTCTGCCACTCAGCAAAGAGCTAGGTATGGCGATTATTTCTTATTTGCAAGATGGCCGCCCACAGTCCTCCTCGGCTTTTATCTTTCTGAGCCATAACGCACCGTTTCAGCCATTGGGTGAGCATAACAATTTCAATCCGGAATTTCATAAGTATTTACGCAGAGCAGGGATTGCTATCCCAACAAAGAGGCACACAGGCGTACACACTATCCGCCATTCGTTTGCCACAAATATGCTGAGAAAAGGCACTCCGGTGCAGGATGTGTCCCAAATCCTCGGTCACAGTAACATCAGTGTAACAGAAACCTACTTGCGGGTCGATATTGAACATATGCGGTTATGTTCGCTGAGTTTGGAGGGATTACTATGAAACAATTTACTTTCACAAGCCAGCTTGCGCCAATAATATGGAAATATCTGGAATCTCGACAAAATGAGGGATATACCTCCGTGCATTGCGGCTATTATATGCAGGAACTGGACTGCCTTTCAAAGGAACTCTCGGATGCCCCCGTGGTGACAAAAGAGCTTATTGACGCATGGGATTTATTAAAGCCATATCTTTCAAACCGTTCGAAAATAGTCAGACATAATGCGATACGCGCTTTTGCAAAATTTGCATACACGCAGGACGGAATCTCCTATGTCCCGGATACCAGCAAACTAAAGAACAGTTCGACTTTTACCCCGCATATATTTACTGTTGAAGAAATACGGCGATTATTATATGCAGCAGATAATCTGCCGGTCAGGAATAATGCGCCAACAAGGCATCTGGTCATACCTGCTGTTATCCGGCTTTTATATTGCTGTGGTTTTCGTATAGGTGAGGTGCTCCGGCTAAGAGTGAAGGATGTCGATTTGGATACAGGCATTATTACTGTACACAACGGGAAAGGAGGTAAGGATAGACTTGTCCCTGTCCACAATAGCGTAATAGAGTATCTCCGAAGCTACTCTGCTCAGTTACCAGATGAAAGAGAATGGTTCTTTCCATCTGCTTGTGGCCATTATTCTATTAAAACAATCTATGATAATTTTCGCGAGCTGCTATTCGCATGCAATATTCCTCACACCGGCAATGGCCCTCGTGTGCATGATTTTCGGCATACATTCGCAGTTCATACACTGGAAAAACAACTTTCTGATGGGTATGATCCCATGGTAATCGTTCCTCGCCTTGCCGCGTATTTGGGACATAAGAGTTACCGTGAAACCTGTTGGTATATTCACCTGACGGTTGCTTCGTTCCCGGAACTTTCCCAAAAACTTGACAGAGCATTTGTCGGCATTATTCCGGTTGGAGGTGAGACGGATGAGGAAAACTGACTTTACCAAAGCACTGACCGAGTATTTCTCAATCTATCTGCCTACTACATGCGGGGTGAGTCCCAATACCACCAATTCATACAGAGATACTTTCAAGCAACTCCTTCTATTTTTTCAAGAAAAGAAAGGCATCTCCGCAAATTATATAGAATTGCGCTATCTGAATATGGAACTTGTTTCTGAATTTCTGGATTGGTTAGAAACATCCCGCCATATTGCGGTTACAACAAGAAACCAGCGACTTGCCGCCATAAAGGCCTTTGCTCATTTTGTACAGTACAAGTTTCCGGAAAACATAGAAAACTGCGTTGACATTATTAATCTGCGACCCAAAAAGTACGAAAAGGCATTGATACCGTTTTTGACGGAGGATGATCTGTCACTTCTTCTGTCCCAACCAGATGCATCTACCCGACAAGGGCTCCGAGATTTGACACTTCTTGCACTACTGTATGACTCTGGCGCACGGGTACAGGAATTGGTGGATCTTAGGCTGAAAGATGTCCGTCTAACACACCCCCAATGGTTATTCTAACTGGAAAAGGACGAAAAGTTCGTCAGGTTCCCCTGATGAAGGATACCTGCAAACTGTTGGACAGATATATCCGCAGCTTTCATTCCGATTCTCAGTCTCAGATGATTCCGCTATTTTATAATGCAAAAAAGCAGGCTTTATCTCGCTATGGAGTCACCTATATTCTGAAGAAGTATGCGGCAAAGGCATCTCCGGTACTTGAACCACAGAATATATCTCCTCATGTATTACGCCACACCAAAGCCATGCACTTGCTGCGAGCTGGTGTTAACATGATATATATTCGAGATTTTCTTGGGCATGCAGACATCTCTACAACAGAGGTTTACGCTCGCATCGATGCAGAGATGAAGCGAAAAGTATTTGAGGAGAAAGTGCCGAATTACACACCCAATACCACAATGCCTTGGGAGGAGGATGAAGATTTATTGCAATGGTTAACACAATTTGGAAAGAAAACTTTCTGATTATGTGTAGTAAGTTATGCTTAAACGCCCGGGATTCTGGGCATTTTGCTCAATTACTACTCATTTGTAGGAACTACTCATTACAGACGATACAGGCGCTATCACGCCAAGGGTACACGGCCTCGATGGTGCCGCCGACAACTGCCTGCTCGGCTTCAAGGGTGTGTTCAATGTCGGCTTCACGAGGGTATTTTCCGGGTTCAACAATCAGAACTTTCATCGGAATCCTCCTCATCAGAAGTTTCTTTCAGCGCATTTTTCTGCTTAACGGTCAGCAGCACGATACCTGTCGCAGACGCAAGGGAAACGACCACAATAGCCAGCAGCGGGAAACCATCTCCTGTCTGCGGGAGGGTCTGCACCCTGCGCGGTGCAATAACCGGCGTGGGAACAGGAGTTGGCATCGGAGTTGCAGCGGGCGTCGGCTGCGGTGTGGGAGCAGGGGTCGGTGTTGGCGTGTCCTCGCGGGGCGTGGCTTCATCGATCATTTGAATTAGCCGCTTGTCAGCGCGCACCCATTCGGCATCGGCGTTTTTGCGGACGAACAGGCAAACAGTTTTGTCTGCCTCCTGTACCTTGAACTGCACTGATTCGGCAATTTCAAAGCCGGCCGGGGCGGCATCTTCGGTTAGGATGTAGATGTACTCCTTAGTTTCGCCTGACAGTTTGATAAATTCATCCGAGATGGGAACACGATGCGTTTTGTAGTCGGTTGTCCAAGTGTCGACGACCTCATCATTCGCATCACGGATCGTCAGCGTAGCACCCGGCAGCAGATTGCCCGCAATGTCCGTTTTGTCTATGTCAAGTACAGGCGCGTCCTGCATAATGACGGTGGCATCGTCGAGTTTTACCCAATCACCGTCGGATTTCACATAGACTATATTGCTTTGTTCGCTACCATCCTGTACCAGCTTGAACACAATGCTTTCGGCTTCGGCATATCCGTCCGGGGCGCGAGTTTCGGTCAGGGTGTACGCTTTTTCCAGCTCCAGACCTCGCACGGTGTGCGGCGTTTTTGTGGAAGTCCAGCCCTCCACCAGATTGCCGTCAGTATCACGGATTTCCAGCTTCGCGCCGGGCAGTTCCTTGCCGTTGGTGATGTCCTGCTTGGAAATGTCCACACCGGTGCGCAGGTTGGTGTTCGTAGCGTCCACGACCTGCCACGCGATTTGTTGACCCTCGTAGGTGAAGGTAACTTCCATAGGGGTGCTGTCCAGCAGGTAACCCGCAGGGGCGGTGATTTCCACTATGCGGTATCTGCCGCTGTTCTCGCGGCTGATGTTTCGTGGGCCTGTCGGGTCAATGTAATATTCGCCGCGAATCGGCACGTCCACATCGAACCAAGTAAAGCCGTTGGCGTTGGTTGTGCTACTGGTGGCCAGCTTTGTACCGGCGTCCAGCAGCTTTGTACCGTCCGCGGAATAAATGTCATCCACGGTGTAGAGTTCATACACCGCACCGGGCAGATAGGTTAGCGCCTCTCGGTCCTGCTTGTAAATACCTACACCGACTTTACCGACTTTATCGCCGGGCTTTTCGGGAACAGGCAGCACACGGGCATTTTCAAACACAAGTGTCTGCCCATTCTTGTGGGCATCCGAGGCGTCCTTGACATTCACAATGCTGTACGAACATTCCTTGTTGCCGTCCTGCTCGTGGCTGACAATAGTTTTTGCCAGCACAATGTCATTTTTCTGGTTGTCCCAGCCAAATTCCACAGTGTAGCTCTGCTGGGTCAGCACAAAACCATACGGTGCTTTGACCTCGGTAATGGTGTACTTGCCCAGCGGCAGGGTCACGGTTACTTCGCCTTGGGTGCCATCATGGCTGACGGTGAGGAAGTCGTAGGTTGCCTGTGTGCGGGTGGGGCTGAATTTTACTTCGTCCACCTGACCCTCCGCGCCAGTAGTAACGGTTGCAACGAGGTCACCGTCTTTGTACCAGTAGGTGCCTTGGCGGTCTGGTGTGGCAATGTCGGCTGCAGCGTGAATTTCGTACACCGCGCCTGCGAGGTTGTCCTGCGTGTAGATGAATTGTCCATCTTGGTAGTCGGTCAGCACATTGCCCAGCTTACGAATGGTAAGCTGACCGAGGGTTTCGTGGTTGCAGTATTTCTCCGTGACGATGTACTCATCCATGTCGTTGGTAGCATTTCCCACGACCTGCCAGACGCGGTCGGATTTGATTTCAAATTTCACCGAGTAGGCAGGATCGTTGAAATAGCCCTCCGGACCTTGCAATTCTTCAATCAAATATCTGCCCAGCGGAAGCTTTTCGGGTGTTTTCATAAGACCGTCTGCATCGGTGTAGAACACATCCGTTTTCTTTGAGGCGCTGCCGCTGGCGGGTCGATCATGGAAATGCGGGTCTTATTACCCTTGTCATCTAATTTGTACAAGGCAAAAGAGGTGTTGGCGATTTTGACCGCTTTGCCGGTTTCTGTATCGGTCTTGATGAGTTGCAAGTAACCCTCTAATTCTTCGTCCAGAATGTTGTAGGTCATGTAGTCGTTGCTGGCGGTGGTGACGCTGCCCGCAGGAATCGTGAATCGGCTCTGCGGGCTGTTGGCGTCCACTGTCACGATGAACGGATCACACTGGAACACATCCTTGGGGATGGTGGTTTCTACTACCAGATATTGCCCATAGGGCAAGCCTTCCACGCGGAAAATGCCCTCATCGTTCGTGAACATTTCTCCCAGCCTATACTCGGCAGGCCGATCCGTGGGCATCCAGCCGTTGCCCCTGCCGTTGGCGTAGTCGCCGTCTGCGGTCAAGGTCGCGTTATAGGCGTTGACCGTATCGGTGTTGCTCTCGAACATATTGGCGATGGCCTGTCCTTCGGCGGTGAAATCGTACTTGAGCGTCAAATTATCGTAGTTATCCTTGCGGTAAGCGTCCAAAATACTTTGTGCATCGTAGCTGCCGTCCGGGTTCTGCTTGAACTGCGCCGCCTTGCTCAGTTTGGAGATGCGATAAACGGTAAAGCCCGCACCTTCCAATTTCAAAGCAGGACTAGGCTGTCCAGTGGTGGAAACAAGTTTTTGCAAACTAAAGCCAGATTTGAGGACTTCGTCTTGGCTTTCCTGCTCGGCGTGGATGTGGTAGGCGGACTCATCTGCGTAGGTCAGCGTTTTGTAGTGGTTGACCTCATCGCAGAGATACCCTTTGGCGTAGGACAGATAGTAACCATCCCACGCCTTGCTGCCGTTCAGCTTACGGCTCTCAGCTACGGCGGAATACTGATTTTTATAGATGTAGTCGGCGTATTCGTTGTTTTTCCGCGCTAAATCGCTGTACTTTCCGGTGCGTTCCAGCCTCTTGTTTAGCTGCGGGTACTTTCCGGTAACATACAGCTTGCCGTTTCCGTCAATGGGCAGCACCAGCCCGGTGGCACGCTCGACCAGATAGTAGCGGCCCATGTACAAGTTGGCAAAAGCCAGCTTGCCGTCCTTGATTTGGGCGGAAGCCACAAGTCGGTCTTTCTGCAAAATGGGCAGGTAATCGGTATCCCAGCTGCCGTTGGTGAGGACAGTGGTATGCCAGATGGGTTGACCGTTGACATCCGTGATTTTGCTGTAGTCCACAATGCCGGTCACGCCGTCCGGGTGCGTGATATTCTCGGCGGCGTACAGATCGTACACAGCACCTTCCAGCGTAGTATCTCCGTTTCTGCCCGCAGCCAGATACCGCGCGGCATCCAGATCCACTTTTGTCAGCATGATATTGCCGAGAACGTGGTCGTTCTGCATCTTGTCGGCATTGGCGTGCATGGTGTAGGAATCTTCGTTGTTGGCAATGCCGGTGGGGTCTGTGGCGTAGGTCTTGTCTGCATTGCGGATGCCAAAGGTGATAGTTACGATGCCCTCGCCGGTGTCGATCGATGGGGACCGCCGCTGTTGGCCGTGGTAATGTCGGCGTTATAATCCGCGTTGCCCAGCCAAATGGTCTGGCCATCTAGTGCCTTGGTGATTTCAAAGGCATACGCCCGCTTGCCCAGTACAGAGCCTGCCGTGCCGGGAGTGTTCACATCCGTCCAATCACCGTAGTACCCGCTGGGTGCGCGGCTCTCCACGATGACAAACTTGCCCTCATTGCGCTGGGTGTAATAGATATTATCAGAACCATTGGCATAATTGCTGTGGTTGATGACCTTGTAAGTGCCATCGCTCTGGCGCTCGACCTTGTACCGGTTGTATCCGCCAAACGGGATATAGCACTGCCGAACGGTGTCCCACGCAAAAATCTTAAACTCGGCATCGCCCTTGATGCGCTGCTTGGTTTCGCTGTCGATTTTGTCGATGCTGACCTTTACCGACCACTCATCGTTTTTCATCGGGTAATCGTTCGAACTGTTGGCAGGAACGGTAATGGTCTGGTGGCTGCCCAACGCGCCGGGCGTGGAATCAAAGCCATGAGGGATGGTGATTTCATCGTATGCAAAGGTGACATTTGCAAGCTGCGCCCGCGCCGAGGCAATAGCGGCATCCACCATGCCCTGCGCTTCGTTCTGCAGCTGCCCGATGGCTGCATTCTTGGCAGCTTCGGCAGCGGCGTCTGCTTCGGCTTGGCTGGTGAACGGTCCTTCCTGCCCGGAAAGCGTACTGGTACTGGTCTTGGACACCTCGTAGTGAACCGTCCATGTGGCTGAACCATCGCCGCCGTTGAGGTGAAAACTGTCATCCTGCGTGTGACCGCTTGTGGTAATGGTCTGCGCTGCGGCAGGACTCATCTGCCAGCTGCCGCCGTCCACGCTGCCGCCGGTCCGGCTGGGCGTGACGGTAATGACCGCCCCGTCCACCTTTTCCAGCGTGTTCAGCTGGTACTTGTCGGTGTTGACAGTGAATGTCAGATCAAAGCTGCCGCTGGCGCTTTGCGCAGGAGCTGTCCATGCAGCGGAATAGTACTTCGGTTCCGGAACACTCGGCACATCCGGGATCTCAGTGCCGCCCGCAATTTCTTCACCGACCAGTGCCACAACCTGCCACGCATACCCTGCGGGCGGGTTATAGATGTAGGTGTAGTAACCGTTTTCCCCGGACTGTGCATCTGTACCGTTTATGAGTTCTTCTGCAGCAGCAATATAGGTCTGCGCCGCGTAGCTGTCGGGATAGTTTTCCATGATCCACTGCTGGGTTTCATCGTAAAGGCTGCCAAGGATGTCCGGCTGTTCTTCGCCGACTTCAGGATCATCTTCAAGGCTTGCCACAACAGGACGGTCATCCAACATATCCAGACTCAGCTGGCCAAGACCACCCCAGATGTTGACCTGGTTTGCATAGTGGTTGCCGGGGGTATACTGGCCGGGTTCAAGGCGGGACACATGAGAGAAGCTGTAGGTGGGGCAGCCCTTGGGCTGGCCGTTCAGGCCGTGGCTGCAGCAGTAGGCTTCCTGGCCGTTGAACCAAATGAGCCATGTGCCGCCCTCTTTGGCGATGCTTGTGATTTTGCCGGTGGCATACGGCGGGGTCGGCCCTGCAGCATAGGCCGCAATGCCGTCATCGCCGGTGTCGCCATACATCTGTGTGGGTGCGACATCCTCGCTGATCTGTACATGGATAGCTTTTGACTGCGAACTGCCGTCCGAATCCGTATAGACAAGCTGCGCCGTAAAATCGGCAGAGGCTTTTACATACAGGCCGGTGGCTGCCGCCGATTGCTCCGAGTATGTCTGGTGCAGGATTTCAGCCTGTTCCCGATCGTCTGCCGGGATAGGCTCATAATCGGTGGAGAGATAGCTTAAAAGCTCCACACCGTCCGGCAGTATGATTTCGGATACCGCACCGTCAGCCGGGTATTCGACCTGCGCCAGCAGTGGAACAATGGCATAGTCCGTACCGGGAGTTTTGCCGATTGTGACCGTGTTCTCATCTGCGTTCAGCGCATCGGCATCCATATGGGCATCTACGCCGTCATACAGGTCGGAAACCCACGCGGAGATACCGATTTTTGTTTCGCCGGTTGCCACGGGCAGACCCATGCTGCCAAGGTAACTGCCGGTAGGCGCGTCCGGCAGATCGTTGTAAAGATTCTCGGTAATCTGCACAAGGTTCGGTGCCGTGGCGTCCGCTTCGGCAGTTTCGGGGGTGGCGGCTTCGGCTGTCTCCGGCGTGGCTACGGCATCCTCTGCAAAAGCGGGCAGCGCAACGCCCAGATTTGTGAGCGCAATTCCCCCCGCCAGCAGCAGTGCCAAGCCCTGCTTTATTCTGTGTTTGTTCTTCATACGAATTTCTCCTTTTTATCCAAAAGAAAAAGCCCGCTGCGGGGTGCAGCGGGCAGGGTTACCGTTCGGGAGCGTGTTTCTTAGGGGAAGGCGCAGCTCTGGCCTTGTAGGCTTTGCGGTATTTCTCGTCAGCATCATAGAACTGCTGCGGAGAGATACCGGCATCCAGACACCCCTGCATGACAACCGCATTGTAGCGGCTGCTGACGGGGAGCAGTTGGTCGCGGTACGGTGCGTTCATGGTGTAAACCATGATTTCATGCGGCGTGCCATCTGCATCCGTAACCGTCATGGTTTCCTTGTCATAGAATGTCGGGTAGCCCTCGTAACAGTCAAGCTGTGATTCGTCATGGTCGGTGACAGACCAGATCAGTCCTTCAACGCTTGCGCCCTCTTTGGGCAAAATCGTCAGGTAGCCGCGCCGGAATGCCAGCTCATAGTCATCCAGCTTGGCAGTGCCTACCACCGTTGCTTCGGGGCAGCGGTAGGCCATCTGTTCAAAATTCAGATTGGAACCATAGGCAAAGTATTCTTTTCTCGACATTTCTTCTCCTATCTGGCCTCATCAGTGCGGGGCCTTGGTTGATTGCTGGGATACAGCGATTTGTCGTGCCGCCACGCCTTGTCACCGGGCAGATTTTTCAGCAGGTGCATCCGAACATTTTTGTACTCAGGACCAATCAGCCCCAGCCGCAGCAGAAAGGTGCGGAAGGTGAACGCCGGATTATCCCCGATGGGCGTTTTTCGGAACTGCGTGTACTTCTGGTTGATGCCCTGCGCCGAGATTGCCATAGCCAGAATGATGTTTGCTTTGGCTTCACCCGCATGGAGCGTGGAGTTGAACAACCCCCATTCGATTGTACCGTGATAGAATACAGAATGCATATTGCACGCATTATGTTGAGCTCAACATAACGCCTTTTATGCGCAGAAAAAAGTTATGCTGAGAATCTTTTAGAACAGACGTTACTTCGAGACTGTTCACCAGAAATCTCAGCATAATTTTCTACAAGGTCTTTAAAAACGCCTTTAAGTCAGGGTCGTCGTTCCAATCCGGCATGGCAGGCGTATTCATCCTCGTGTCCATTGTTTCTAATGCCTTGCGCCGGGCTTCGGGATTGGCTTTTGCGCGTAAACCTGTGTTGTCTCAATAGATTCGTGCCCTAAAAAGTCACGAATATAAATGAGATTTTGCCTGCCTCAACAAGATGCATTGCTTTAGAATGCCGGAGACAATGCGGTGTAATCTGCGGAAAAAATGAACCCACTGCAGTATTTGCTTTGTGGATATATTTTGCTAGCACGTAGGAAACACCGCTGCGAGTCAACTTTTTCCCTTGCGGATTTGTAAACAGCTGGTCATTGCGGCGTTCTGGTATATCAAGATGGTTCTCACAAATGTATTGGCGCAATACCTGTGCACACGGTTTGGTAAGCGGAACATCTCGACTTTTTCGCCCCTTCCCTAATAAATGTACAACCGGTAGTGAATCTATTCGGATATCGCAGATTCTTAAATCGCAAAGTTCCTGCACTCGTGCAGCTGAATCGTAAAGGAGAAGAAGCATCGCCAAGTCTCTGCGACCTTTTGGCGTGGAAATATCAGGCTGTTCCATTAGAATATCGGTTTGCTGGTTACTCAAATATTGAACCGTCGGCTTTGCTGCTTTTTTGCTGTCAATTGAAAGAATGCGCTGACACAGAATCATTTCATCCGGGCATTCAATTTGTACATATTTTGCAAATGACTTCAGCGCAGCAAGTCGTTGGTTTCGAGAAGATATACTGTATTTGCGTTCAGTTTCAAGATATTGTAGAAATTCAAGAATCAGTTCGCGGGAAAGGTCGTTAAAAAGCATTTTCTCTAATTTAAAGCCACAATACTTTTCAAGGTAGCCATGAAAAATAACAAAGGTGTCCCGGTAAGAGTAAATTGTATTTGTACTGACATTTTTAGTTCCTGCCAGATACACGCTAAAGTATGCGGAGACTAAACCGGCGTAGCTGCATCTATTCCTCATTGCAAAGTACCTCTGTAATGGTATGGAATCGGTCATTGAATGGTTCGGTGACTTCCATATAGGCTTCCGGGACAAGCCTCAAGTATTTTTCGGTTGTTGTAATTCGGTCATGCCCAAGAGCAGTGCGGAGAATCGGCAAACAGGTATATATGTCTTTTCCTTCGGAACTCCATTTGTTTAGAATGTGGACCGCAAAGGAATGCCTGAGATCATGGAGACGAGGCCCTTTTCCTCGACCTCGGTGTGGAATCCCGGCATCAAATAAGCATTTTCGAAAAATATCGTAAATTGTACTTGTATCATAGAATCCGCCATCAGGAGCAGGGAAAAAGTAAATACTTTTTGCATTTGCCACTAATGGATTACTGCGGTAGGATTTCATGTATGTAAGCATTGAGTCCGAAATTCCTACCAGCCGTTCTTTGTCTCCTTTTGCACCGTATATGGCTAAAACTCCAGCATCCAAATCAACATCTGCAACCTTAAGGTGCAGAGCCTCTGACACGCGCAGCCCACATGTATAAAGCAGGCGAAACAGAACCGGCATAACTAAATGTCGTAGTGGAGATTCTGAAGATTCTTTGGTACAATCTACCGCAGAAAACAATCTCTCGATTTCGTCTTTCGTAAAAATGTAGGGAACGAAACATTTATTTACATGAGGCGCAGGGTGGAATGCACATGGAGCATCATAGCCATTGCTGTGCAAATACTTACAAAGAATTCGCACATACGAAATCCGAAAACATTGCGTGGTTTCGTTTTCGTGAGGTCTCTTTTTCTCCCACTTTTGCAGCAGTTCTTTCGAAATGGCAGGTATACGCAATTGTTGCTCATTGCAAAAGTCATCGAATGCACTGAGTGCCTCAACACCGGCGTTGTATTTATTGCCAAGGGCACGTTTTTGCTCCACAACATCCAGCATATATGGTGCAAGCACACTGGTAAAATGGGGTTCAAGAAGTTTTTCCTCAAACACTAATCAGTCACCTCCAATGCGCAGCTGCGAAGCTGACGTACATTTACACCAATATATTTTTGAGTAGAATCGGCATTTATGTGTCCTAATACACCCTGAATCGAGGTAATGGGGATTCCTTCATCTAACATATGTGTTGCGAGGCTGTGTCGAAGCGAGTGAAGCCCGTGGTGCTTTATTGAATCCAAAGGAATGCCCGCTTTTCGCATATGCTTAATAAGAATGTTGTCAAAATTTTGCAGAGAGACGTATGGAGCGACTGCGCGGAGAAAAAATTTCCGGGGCATCGCTTACAGGCCTTCCATTTTTCAGATAGTCTATTACAGCCCATCCAACATCTGCGGGCAGTGGTAAAGTTATCGGCTCTCCTGTTTTGACTTGGGTGAAAGACACCAAATGCTGTTCCCAATTAAAATTGGAGGGGCGAAGATTACGTATGTCGCTGGTTCTAATGCCGAGTTTTACTGCAATCATTAAAACTGCATAATCGCGTTTCCCTTGTGGACTTTCACGGTCAACAGATGCAAGGATACTTTCGATTTGGCTAAGATCTAATGTTGTAGGAATTCGCGCGGAAGCGGATACTTTTACAATTGGCATCATTTTCAAAGACAAATCTGTTTCCTTGTAGCCACTATGCGCAAGGTACTGAAAAAAGCGTAAAAGGATACTGTAATGGAGCCTTACAACCGAATTGCTGTAATTGCACGAAACAACTTTGACGTATCGATTTACAATATCTGCTGAAAGTAATTTGTAATCCGTGACTCCAACGCTGAACAAATAATCTGTAAAGCGAAGAAGAACATTTCTGTGGCTGCGCAGCGTATTCTCCCTGCGTCCGTGGAGAGATAGCTTTTGCAAGTAGTTGACCGCACCTTCTTGCAGTCCTGCAGGGAACTCTCGATTCAACCTCCGCCGAAGCATAACCGCGTTGAAATGTTGGTAGTCTGACAACAAATCCATTGCACGGTGAACCCGTGAGCATCGCCGTTCTACTGTTCCCGGCTGCACACCGTAGCAATCCAGCATGAACTGCTGAGCCAATTCCGCTGTAAAATATTTCTTTTCATTTTTATTGCAGTACGCTAACAGGTTCCTAAACGTCGAACGAAAGCCTTGAATATAGTTTTCGCTATAGTGCTTTGCAATGATGCAGGGGATAACTCTTTCCACAAGTTCATACACGGTCAGTTGGTTTTCCCCACCCATAATAACAACCTCCATCACATCTGGAATACTCAAATTATATAGTTATTATGTAGAGAAAAACAGACTGTTTTTACATTTTTTGTCGCTGTACAATTAAAGTTTGGAACGTGGGATACATAATCGCTTTCTTGCCATAACACGCCCTGTACCGTGACGAATGGTAGTGATAATCACTCCCATCCCTCCCTTGATACCAGCGGTCTTTCAGTTGATCCATACTCGCGCCGCTGGGCAGCTTGCGGATTTCTTCCAGAATTGGTTCATCCACCGCCTGACAGTAGCTGTCGATGCGGGCAGGGTTTACTTTGAGTGCTGCAAACAAAATATCCTCTTTGGAATACATGATGGACAGCACATTTTTGAGGCTCTGCGGAGTATGCTTACTGGCATCCACATGGACGTGCATTCCGCAGCTGTCGTTTACAATGCCGCCTGCGCGGCGCAGGGCGCGGACAACCTCCTGCAGCTTTTCCATCTCGCCGTATTCGAGTTTCGGAGAGTTCAATTCGACCTTGTAGGTCTCCCCAATAAGAACAGACCGCCTACGGCATTCGGGATGGATGCTGCCGTCCCGAACGATTTTCCACTCTTTACCGTCCAAATCTTTGACGCGGTAGGCATCATAGCCACCGCCGGAATGCTCGGCGCGGGTGCCAAACAGGTCGGCCAGCGTTTGGGCTGCCGTGGCGCGGTTTATCCCGGTCAGTTCAATTTCACAGCCAAAATACTGGTCACGGAAATCAAGGGGCAAGCGCCTCACCCCGCAGTTCTGCGTCCATGGCTGCAATTCTCCGCCCGATGGCCTCTACCACGTTGACTGTTACACCGTTGCCTGCCTGCTTGTAGGCTTGATTATCGCTCTGGATGGCAAGCACCGTGTCGATGCGGTCATCTGCCCAACCCTGCAGCCGCAGACATTCGCGCGGTGTCAGGCGGCGGATGCGACCCTCGCATAGAACGCCGTGACGGTCTTTTGTGGTAAGTGTATGCATGGGTGCGCCAGGCTTACCGGTGCGTTCGGTGTTGCGGGCGAGGTCGGACTTGATGGGATTTTTGACCGGGCGAACTTCAACAGTGCCTTGTTGGCAGCCCGTTGTAAGTGTATGCGCAATCTCTTTACCAACCCGTCCGCGCCGACTGTTGACTGTGGCGTAGCTCAGGTCGATGCTGTCACCGACCTGTGCCATCTGGTAGCCGGTTTTTGTGGCGCACTTGATTGGTACGCTCACCTCATACAGCCCGGTTTTGCCACCGAAGCCACCCGGATTGGTCGCCAATGTGCAGCTTAGTCCTTCTGGGGAGTAGACACGTTCTCCTTGGTGACCGCCGTGGGTTTGAATAAGAGAACCTCCTGTTGTTTCGGTGAAAGGAAATACTTTTCCTCTACATCGCTCATCAAGATATCCGATAATGTACACGCGGTTTCTTGACTGCGGGACGCCAAAATCTTTGCTGTTAAGACATTGCCATTCCACACCATACCCCAGTCGGTCCAGCGTGTTGAGGATTGTCGCAAATGTCCGCCCTCCGTCATGAGATAACAGACCGGGTACATTATGTACACAAATCAAATATGTATAGCACCTCCTAAAAACAGCGGAGCAAGGCTGTTTTTGCTTTGCTCCACTGTGCATAATATGTTTCTTTTAGCCAAGGGATGAAAGCCATGCAATAAGATCAGCGTCCTGCTCCCAATTCGAAGCGCAAGGTAATTCCAAGCATAGAGAGGCTTTTTCCAGTGCCACATGTTTTGCTTCGTTGTCTGCACGGGCATATATCTCTGTTGTGGAAATATCTGCGTGGCCGAGATAATCTTTAATATAAACAGTGTTTACATTTGCTTGAACTAAATGCATGGCTTTTGTGTGCCGGAACACATGTGGAGATATAGTGGCAGGAATATCAGTTGAGATTGCCTGTGCCGCAGCTGCATACTTCTGGACAATATATGTAATTCCAGAGCGCGTCAGCTTGCGGTAATTCCCACTCCAAAACAGTGGCATGTCCGGACTTTTTTGGGGCGTAATACCATTTTCCGTAAAGTAGCTTTGCAGCAATTCTACTGTTTGCTTCATCAGCGGAACAGTGCGAACCTTTCCTCCCTTGCCATGTAAGGTAATTGCTGCAGGCGAATCAAGTCTAACATCACGCATACGAATATCGGCTAATTCACTTACACGTGCTGTCGTGTCGTATAAAACCGTAAGAAGAACAAGGTGTCGGCGTCCCTTTGGCGTTGTAATGTCGGGGGTAGCCAACAAACAGCGTAATGCATCGGGTGTAAGGTATTTTGCGGGAGGAGCGGACGAAACCATTTTGGGAATATTGTGTATCTGAATGCACTGTTCCATAAACTGTGGCTCTTCGACCATAACATAGTCAAAGAATGCATGGATTGCGCAAAGCCGTTGGTTACATGTGGAAGGCGAAGATTTTCGGATGTTCCTAAGCCACAAAATAAAGTCCTCAATACATTTTCTATCTAGCTGAGTCATTGGTAATTTTGCAATATTGAACCCCTGTATATCGCGACAAAATATCAGCAGCAATTTAAATGTGTCTCGGTAGGAACAGATTGTGTTGCTGCTCAAGTTTCGCTGTGCAGGCAAATATTGTGTAAGATAATTCGACAAAAAGTAGTGCGAAATCAAGCGACTTCATCTTGGCACCTCCATTGTTGGAATCAACTCACCGAATTGTTTTTCCAATTTTTGTGTAATATCCGGATACATTTGTGCAGTCAACTGGAGATATCGCTGCGTTCCGGATAGGTCGTTGTGTCCCAAATAAGTTGAAAGAACGGGAAGCCCTGCCGTCAAATCTTCGCCTGCAAGAACCCAGCTATTTAGGCAATGAACAGCAAATGTATGGCGCATATCATGTGGCCGAGGCCCTCTATCTGGCCCTCCGTAAGGAATCTCAGACATTCTTAAAAGTGTCCGGAATTGTGTGTGTATCCAAGAGGCTCCATACTGTTCTCCTTTACTGCGAGAGCAGCAACTGGCAAAAAGGATTGCTTCATTTGAGGCAGGCGGAAACAATTCTAAATAGTTAGCCAGCGGAATTGCAACGGCATCCGTAAAAGGCACCAGACGGCTTTTGTGAAATTTTGTGTCACGAATTGCAAGAACTTTTTCGGTAAAGTCTACATCACAGACGCGCAGATTCAACAGTTCAGAGGTACGCAGTCCGCAATTAAACAGCATGCGGAACATTACTGGAATCTGGTACTTTTTACCGGGTTTTGCATGCATACAGGAAAATGGTCTGCAGAATCCAACATCTTTTCAATTTCAGTGTCAGTAAATATATAGGCCCTGAAATTGCGCACTTCTTTGGGCATAGACTTGGGCGGAATTTTGTATGCGGTAAAACCTTTTCGAATTACAAAATTCAAGAATCCATTTATTGCGCTGACATCTCGGAGTACAGTGCTTGCCTTTTGGTTTAAGCCCGTTCCAATATGCTCAAGGACGTACTCCTTAGAAAAACAATTTTTCCATCTTCTGGTTCCTTGTAATCACGCAGGAAACGCCGAATGCATCCTTCGTCGGTTTTTGACACAAACCCAAGCGCATGGCGCTCTGCCATATACTGTTCCAGTAGCATCTTAGCAGTCATGCAGAAGCCTCCCACTTTCCATAAGATAATGCGCATTTGCGCAGGGCGGGAAGATTTACTTTTGTGTAGCCTGTGGTTGTTTTGGGACTGGAATGGCCGAGAATATTAGAAATCGTCAACAGTGGTGTGCCGTCCATCAAGAGTGTACTTGCAAGGGTACGTCGCAGCGAATGGATCGCTTTTCGATTTTTTCTTGTCAGACCTGCGTATGTAATGTATTTCTTAAGCGCAGAAGATACGGCAGCGCTGGACTGGAATCCACCATAGGGATGAAGGTGTCGAATAAAGACATTGTCACAATTGGAATCAAGCCGACCGTTTCTTAAATAGTCAATAATTGCTTCTCCAATCACAGGCAGCAACGGCAAAGCACTGACTTTTCCGGATTTTTGCTGCGTGTAAGTAATCAGCTTTTGGTTCCAATCCAAGTTTTTGAATCTCAGGTTACAAATATCGCCCGCCCGCATTCCCAGCAGGATCGCAAGAAGAAACATAGCATAGTCTCTTTTTCCAATTGGATTACTCCTGTCAACAGCAGATAGCAGTTGCTTTACTTCTGCGGGAGTCCATGTTTCAGGAATGTCCTCATCTGTGTAAATCTTAGGTTTGGGAACATCTGCAGATAAATCCTTTGTGAACTGCTCTGACTCATAAAGATAGCGCAAAAAGTCTTTCAGCACACTGGCAGTCGTGTAAAGTGTTGGCCGACGACAACGGCAAAGAGTAGTCATAAAATTCGAGAGATCTGCAGATGTCAAACATGCAAGCTGAATGTTGCGGCCCTCTATATACTCAAAAAATTGGCATAGCTTCATCTGCTTTGTGCGTAGTGTTCCCTGTGAATTATGCTTCTTTCTGCACTTCATAAGATAGCTCTCCAGCAAAATGTCATACTCTGGATTGACTGTATAACTGCGGTGGCAATATCTAAGTGCGTATCCGAACTGGAAGATGTCGTCTAAAAGGCGGATAGCTCTGCGCGTGGCAGATTGCGACTTTGTTAGCTGGAGTCGTGGACTTGCAATATTTACGCCATAGATGGATTGAAAATATTCCCGTCCAGTCGTTGCAGTGTAGTCCTGAATTTTCTCATTGCTGTAGTAATCTGAAAACTTTCTGAATTCAGCACAGTAAATTTGTAATGCACTACGCTTGAAATCTAGTCGCAATAATTCTGAATTTGCTGTAGTGATTAATTCTGAGATAGGGATACTCTTTTGACTTGGCATAGTTGGCCTCCTTTATATCTGTGATAACCAACGTATAAAGGAAAATTATGCACAGCGAAACACAAATTTGAAACGTATCTACATCATTTACGAAAGGAGACTTTACATAATTGCTTACAACTCATAACGTACCTTATGTGCAGAAGTGCATAAGGTACATTTTCAAACAGCAGATACGAAGGCTTCCTGGCTTCAGCCAATCGGGCCAGTTCAAAGAAGAGAGTGCCGCGTGGATCTCCGAATCCTTTTCGGGAGCCTGCAATGCTGAAAGTCTGGTTATCCTGAATTTCGGGATAACCAGACTTATCCCGAAAAAAAACAAGAATCCCGAAGTCTAACCGGGAACCCTTGCAGCACAAGGATTTCTGCAGAAAAACTTCGGGATAATATTTTCACTTGTATTGTTGTTTGCCTCTTAATTTAAGCATCATCTCCTCGTCATCTGTATTCCAGAGTGCGTCCGGAATCGTATCGTTTAGCTTGTTTGCTGCTTGCTGAATGGCTTTCCGTTTCATTTCTGTATCGGCATGGGCATAAATTTTTGTTGTTTCAATCTGCGCATGGCCAAGAAATTCGGATACCATAGCCAAGGGAATGCCATCTTGGTACAGATGCATTGCCCGTGTATGCCGCAGCATATGGGGATGTACCCGCGCTGGGATGGATGTACAGGCTTGCCGTGCAGATTCTCCGTACTTCTTTACAAATGCCGTAACCGTGTCAGGCGACATCGGTCTTTGAGGGCCGCCATAAGCGTAGAACACATAATCGTCTCGTTTTCTGTTGTCTGCTGGATGAAATTTCTTCAGGTAACTACGAAGATGCTCTGCTGTTTTCGGTAAAATAGGGACAACCCTCGTCTTGTTTCCCTTACCTGTGAGATAAACACAAGGCGAAGTCCTGTGCAGCACTAAATCCTGTATCCTTAAATCCAGCATTTCCTGACACCGTGCAGCTGTATCGTACATTAAAACCAGAAACACCATATTCCGGAACCCTGTGCGTTTTTGGCAGTTTGGCTGTGAGAGAAAGGCAGAGAGTCCTTCTTTCGTAAGATAACCCACCAAAGCAGGTGCTGGCTTGCGGTACCGAATTTTCTCTACGTCGGCCTGTATTGAGATTACACGCAGATCAATAATGCCGCCATATCGCACAAAAGAGCGTATCGCAGCAAGCCTTTGCAGCTGTGTTTGCCTGTTGCAGTTCCGAACTTTCTCCAGCCAGTCCATAAATTCCTGTATGTTTTGGCGGGTGAAGTGGCTCCAATTCGCTCGCTGTCTGGGAATAGCTTTTGCAGTCTCAAGAAAAGTAAAAAACAGATTCAGAGCATCCTCATAGGATTTTACCGTATTAGAACTGCAGCTTCGGTTTTTCACAAGATAAACATTCAGGAATGAACTTACAACTGCAAAGAACTGAGCATCCTTAACCTTCATCATGCACCTCCGGAAGCAATTTTTCCCATGCAGTACGGTCTACTGTTCCAACACGCTCATAAAAATCAGGAACCATGTGGACATAGTAAAGCGTATCTTCATAACGGGCGTGTCCCATGTATGCGGAGAGAAACGGCAGCATTGCATCAATATCACGGCCTTCTCGCATCCAACGACAGATACATTCCGTTGCAAAAGTATGTCTGAAATCGTAAACCCTAGGTTTAGGTCCCTCAAACGCAGTAATTCCGGCCATACTGAAGCATCTCCAAAACATTTCTTCTGTCCAACGCTTCGTATACGGCCCCTCCCCATCGTATCTCGGAAAAAAGTAATCGCTGTCCGGGTAAATTTCTGAAATCAGGGTGGAATAGCTTCTCATAATCTGAAGCAAATCATCTGCAACCGCAACGACACGGTCCTTGTGCCCTTTGGATTCCACAACGTAGACAGCACCGCGAACCAAGTCCACATTTTCCTTCTTGAGAAGTCTCGCTTCTGCGGGCCGCAATCCGCAGCAATACAGCAATCTGTAAAATACCGGGATAACAAGATGTCTGGCTGGAGCTTTCTCGTGAGGCCGAAAGCTGTCAGCACCGTGGAAGAACACTTTTATCTCCGCTTCATTGAAGATATGTGGAACATACCTAGGGCCTTTGCTGGTCATGGATATGGGAATCATATATGCTTCTGTTCCAACAGCCCGAAGGTACTTTGCAAACTCCCGTATGACCATAATGCGATTTCGGTGGCCTGCTGTGTTTTCCGTATCTCGTTTCTCCAGCCACGCAAGAGCAAGCTCACGATCCAAGGAATCTTTTTCGGGAAATCTCTGCACAGAAATTGTCAAACTTCCATAGAATACGGCAGCTTTCATCGTAAGGAAAGCCGAGACTGTTCTTGTAGTCTACAAAGCTGCGAATCTGTTCTGCAAAGCTGCTTTTCAAAGGATATCGCATCATAACAAAGCCTCCTGCGCAATGGGGATTGCAGAAATAGTACCTGCGCACACTTTTAATTTCTCTAAGGATGACGCGGTATATTGGCGCAAAGACATAGACGATGTATGCCCCAGAATATTGCAGATTAAGGGTGCGGGAATATCTGCTTCCAGTAGCTGTCTCCCCATTCCCCGTCGGAAAGCATGAGGGCCATTCATCCTTCTACTCTTTCCCAGTGCGATACGAGCATATTTTGCAATCACAGTCCACATACTTCTGAGCTTGGTATAAGGACGCTGTGTCCGTAAAAACACATACTCGGAATCGCATTTTGGCCGAGCATTGAGAATGTAATCAGCAATCGCATTCCCAGTTGTCGTATCGAGCGGTAAAGATACAGGAATATTCGTTTTTTCTTGTACAAGGCGTAATTCGCAGGCATCCCAGTCAATGCTGTTGAACTTCAAATTCACAATGTCGCACCCTCGCAGGCCCGTTGTATACGCAAGCATAATCATTGCATAATCTCGCATCCCCATTGTGCTGCTGCGATTTATTGCAGAGAAAATCTTTTGGGCATCTTCGTGAGTGTATCCTACATAAACACGCCGATGTTTTGCAGCAGAGAACACCAGTGCTGGCGAAATATCGAGAAGCTCAGGATGCTTTTCAGCCATGAATCGCGCAAAGGATCGCATACTTCCGGTCAAATTAAATATACCGCAAGGAAAAGTTTCTGAAATCTTTGCCAGACACCTGGTGACATCCGCCAGGGTAATCTCAGCATAGCGGTATATTCCCAAAATGCCCATAGTACGGAAAAATGTCCGAACCGATGAAAGATAAAACTGGCGGGTGCCTTCTTTCAAATAGTTTTCATTGTCCATGTACAGTTGGTATTGCGAGAGCAGATTTTCAAACTCTGGCGGAGCGCAGGCAAAATTATATTTTCTTAACTTCCGCTGAGATACCCGCCCTGTCGAGAGGCATTCCTCGATCCAGCGGGCAGCTTTGCGCATCGTTTGAAAAGATGCTTTTGGGATTGTTCCGTTCGCATAATTTTCTTTTGCTTTATTTACGAAAAGAGCAAGCGTTTCTGGAGAATAGAACTCCTCACCGCGAGAAGCAAAAAAATTCAAGATGGGTCCAAATCCGCAATAGATATAATTTGTTTTTGTCTTATCGGATAACTCCAACTGTATGACCGCATCTCTGGTTCTGCAGATAATGTCTATTACCTTCATAGAATTGCTTGGACTGTGTGGTGCGTTTTGAAATAATGGATTGTGTTCCGCCTCCCAAGACCGCAGGGGCTCACCCTGAATTTTTCCATGTTTCGCCATTTGGTCAAGATAAACAGCGGCACGCCGGGTTAAGACCCACTGGTAATGCGGTAATGCTCCGGATTCCATCCTCGCTCGTTCCTGCCAAACAAAATCTTGAACCGTTTCCTTGAAGTATATTGTTTGACCGTTGTCCAAACAATGCTGCACGATCCGTCGAGTCCCATACCGCTCAAATTCCCGTACTGTTTTAGCCTTGAGTCCGCGCACACTTAAGGCATCTAATACACGCGCAGAAAGGACTGTGATTTCAATTTTGTTCACATCAATACACCTCACAATGTTGATTCGGATTTTCATCCGTAGCAACATTATATCAGGTGCCATCTTCAAAATATTATTCCGAAGTTTTTATGCAGAAATCCTTGCGCTGCAAGGATTCCCGGCTGGGCTTCGGGATTCCTATTTTATTCGGGATAAGTCTGGCAAGGAAATCCGCCGCAGAGCAGCTGGAAGTCCGGCATGGTGCTGGGGTCGGCTTTTCGGGCATCTTCAATGAACCACTCTCCCTTCGTGTCAAACAGGGCGTTGTAACTGCGGTTGGCGTATTTGTCGATTTCGCAGTGTCCTACGCATTCAAATCCTCCGGCACGGCTCAGTCCTTCGCGGAAACCGCCGATGCCGGAGAACATATCTACGAACTTGATCAAGGGCACAACTCCCGATGGGGATGTTTGCCGCATCTGCGAATGTGCTTAATAGGCGTCCCTCATCAAAAACAAAAGCAGCCTGTCACAGGCTGCACCAAACAAGATTTTTTTACCGTTCATAATGTATAAACCTCCTTTTTCCATCTGCTTTTCTACCTATTATTAAAACATTGGAATCACCCCCTACAGTGAATTCAGGAAATCGAGCGCAGAGTCTGGTATAGCATTCTCTGACAGTGGGCTTGGAACAGCGTTGGTCATGTTGACTGCCTGCAACTCCTCCCGCACCACCTTGCGGATGCTTTTCTCCAGCCTATCCGTCTGTTCTGCCGCAAGGATACTCTGCACCAGAAACTCTTTGCGTTTGGCAGGCGGCACCTGCTGCAACAACGCCCACGCGCGGCGGTGTTGCGGTTCGTTAAGGTTCGGGCGGAAAACATATTGCGATCGTTTCATACCTCGCTTTTGCGGCGCGACACGGCGGCCAACGCACGCTCGAATCCGACCGCGTTCACCTTGTCGTCCAGCAGGAAAATCGTCTTACAAAGGCCGTCTTTGGGACTTAGGTGGCGGCTCACCACCGATGCGCCGCCGCCCAGCAACACGGCGGGGATGGCGTGCAAATCGAATCCCGCTTCCATCGTGGCAGACAGAAGATGCTCTGTGTACTTGCGACCTTGTTTGTTCACAATGTCGCGCACCGTATCGCTGACCGTGCAGGGCTGACCCGCCAGCATATTTTCGATTTGGGCATCCGTGAGGGACAGCCCGGTTTCGCGCCGCACCTGTTCCCGGATGTCATCTACGCAGCGGATCATGCCGAGCTCCAAGCTGTGCGCAGTGTCAGCCGCAGGGATGGCGTTGTCGATGCGCATAAGGTCCACTGTCCAGCCGCCAAGATCCATGAGGAGCATGGAGGGTTCGTCCTGCAACAGCCCGGTTTCGGTCATAAGGGCGGCGTAGCCTTGGGGGAAGATGGCAACTTCTTCGATGGTGATGCTGTACTCCACGCCCTCGAACTTGTAGTTCACAGGCTGATTGCTCCGCAGCAGATACTCTTTGAACTTGGGTTTGTCGCGCCCGAAACTGGTCAGCGGCAGACCCGCCGCAATTCGCACCGAGCATTCGGGCGGCAAGCCGCGCTGCCGGATTTCTTTTGCAATCGCTGCCAGCGTCAGCAGGTAGTAGTTGTCGTTTACGGTCTTGTCCCGTTGGATAGGCTGCCGCCCGGAACCGCAAACAAAAAAACACCCGCCAAACTCTAAGAGTCCTTGGCGGGTGTAGGGTTCGTGTTCTCCGTAGCTTGTCAGTCCTGCCGGGAACGAGCAGTGGGCTGTTTTGATGGCGTAATAGCCGTGGTCGATGCCGATAATGATGCTCATAGTGAAAATCCTCCTACAATATATTTGTGGGTAGCCTCACGGCATCCAGTCGTGTTGCTATCCAGCTTGTTGCCTAAGCTGTAGAATAAGAATGTAGTGGCCTGACACGATAATCCCTGGACTCACACGTCCGTCAAGGAGTCAGTCAGCCGCCGTTCTTATTCGCAGCATTCGATTTACGCAGGTAGTTCCACCGCAAAGCGGTGCGTTCGTGTTACCCAGGAGATTGAACAAGCAATAAGTAAAAGGCGGAAGCCATTGCAAATTCAAATTGGGAGGAAAACGAATGACCGTAGTTGGAATCGATGTTTCTAAGGGTAAGAGTATGGTAGCTGCCATGAAGCCCGGTGGGGAGCTTGTTGCAGCGCCATATGAGGTAAGGCATTCAGATATTGAACTGTCGCGCCTTGCGTTGGATGTTCTTTGCATGGAGCCAGATACCCGCGTCGTAATGGAAGCAACCGGCAGATACCATGAGCCGGTAGCAGCACTGCTTCACAGCGAGGGAATCTTTGTAAGCATCCTAAACCCATTGCTTATTAAGCAAAGCGGAGCAGGCTCTCTGCGCAAGGTAAAATCCGATCCGAAGGATGCTCTTAAAATTGCTAAATATGGGCTTGACAACTGGTCTACATTGCGGGAATATACTCCTACGGAAGCAATTAGACAACAACTCAAGCTGTGCGAACGTCAATGCGACTTGTATAGCAAGAACATTGTCATGCTCACAAACAACCTTATTTCTTTGTCTGACAAGACCTTTCCGGGTGTAAACGAGCTGTTCTCAAGCCCCGAAAAGGCAGACGGACATTTGAAGTGGGTAGATTTTTACAGAACCTTTTGGCATTGCGACTGCATTAACCGTATGTCACCGGATGCTTTTGGAGAGCGATACAAGAAATGGTGCAAGAAAAAGGGCTACCATTTTAGTGCTGATGCGACAGATGCTCTCTACACAGCCAGCTGCGGACTTTACACCACGCTGCCGCGTGACAACAATGCCAAGTTACTGGTTACGGTTGCCGCCGACCAGCTTATTGCACTGCGCGAAAACCAGTCCAAGCTGGAAACCGAGATGCTGAATCTCTGCAAGCAGCTGCCGGAGTACGAGACCGTTATGGCCATGTATGGCGTTGGGAAGTCCACTGGGCCGCATCTCATGGCTGAATTAGGTGATATTCGCCGTTTCCCACACCGCAGTTCTATTGTGGCCTTTGCAGGCGTAGACCCCGGCGTTGTTGGCTCCGGCAAGATGCAGCTTTCCAGTGTGGCAACTTCCAAGCGTGGATCACCTCAATTGAGAAAAGCACTCTTTCAAGTGGTTTCTACTTACGTCAAACGCAAACCCGAAAACGAGGCGGTTTACCAGTTCTACGCCAAAAAGCGTGACGAGGGAAAGCCTTTCTTCGTTTGCACTACCGCTGCTGCGAACAAGTTCCTGCGTATTTACTATGCCCGTGTCAAGGAGTGTCTGAACGCTGCTGAAAGTGCAGTTCAAACCGAAGAAGGCTAATTTGTAATGTTCATTATGTCATTTGGCTGCCTCCATTTTTCGAGGGAGTTCTGTTTGCTGTACGCATTTTTACTCGGCTGTCTGCCGAGTATTTTTTTGCGATTTTTTCTGGAAACCTATTGACTTTTATTTGCAGGACTCCTTATTTAATAGGTATAAAATGGAAAACATGAAAATAAACTGAAAACTGCTGCAAAAAGCGAAAAATCCCCGCAGCCAACAAGAAATTGGCTGCAGGGAAATTGAAAACATTCTGAAAACAGCAGAAAAAAGTTGAAATTTTCCCTGAAAAACTGCAAAATCGGGCGGCAGGGGAGGGAAGACTCGCCCCAAAGCGCCCGACAAAAAAGCCCAACCGCTTTAAAACGGTTGGACATCTCTATAAGACGCACTTTGAAAATCGGTCATCGACTTTGCTAATTTTGCGCGATACAACAAAGAAAAGAGCCTGCGACATTCTTTATGTCACAGGCTCTTGGTGCGCCGGAAGAGACTCGAACTCCCGACCTTCTGATTCGTAGTCAGACACTCTATCCAGCTGAGCTACCGGCGCGGAACGTGTATTATAATACCATCCGTTCCCCCAAATGTCAAGCGTTTTTTCAAAAAAAGTTTTTACTTTTTTAAATTGGGCGGCAGGACCAATTTCTGGGCTGTATGCTTGCAATTCGGGGGTAAACGTGATAAATTTATAACAATCACTATGCCGATTTTGAATCGCATCTGCCGGCGCTGCAAGATTGCGGCGGCGCTGGCCCGGGAAAGGACATTCTACCATGACCAATACAGAACTGTTTGACCTCTGGCGCGCCCGCGCAGTGGAGGATCCTGACCTGCTCACCGAACTGGACGGCATCCGGGGTGATGCCGATGCCATCAACGACCGCTTTTACCGCGACCTGGCCTTTGGCACAGGCGGTCTGCGCGGCGTCATCGGCGCAGGCAGCAACCGCATGAATATCTACACCATCCGCCGCGCTACCCAAGGCCTGGCGGACTACATCAACGCCGCAGGCCTGCCTAAAAAAGTAGCCATCGGCCACGACAGCCGCCACAAGGGCGAGCTGTTCAGCCGCGAGGCCGCCCGTGTGCTGGCCGCCAACGGCATCACCGCCTACCTGTATCCCCGGCTGGAGCCTACCCCGGCGCTGTCCTGGGCTGTGCGTTATCTGGGCTGCGGCGCGGGCATCTGCGTGACCGCCAGCCACAACCCCGCCAAATACAACGGCTACAAGGTCTATGGTGCCGACGGCTGCCAGATCACGCTGGAAGCCGCCGATGCCGTGCTGGCTGCTATCGACAAGCACAATTATTTCGATTTCATCGAGCTGACCGACTTTGACGCCGCCGTGGCCGCAGGCAAGATTGTCTGGATCGACGACAAGTGTCTGCGCGACTTCGTGGATGCCGTACTGGCCCTGCGCCCCGGCAACGATGTCTCCAAACTCAAACTGGTCTACACGCCGCTGAACGGCTCCGGTCTGGAACCTGTCAAGATGCTGTTGGACCACATGGGCGTGACCCAGGTCACCGTGGTGCCCGAACAGGAGAAGCCGGACGGCTCCTTCCCCACCTGCCCCTACCCCAACCCGGAGATCCGCGAAGCCATGGAGACCGGCCTGAAGCTGTGCGACACAGTAAAGCCCGACCTGATGATCGGCACCGACCCGGACTGCGACCGCATGGGTTCCGCCGTGCCGGACGGCAAGGGCGGCTACCGGCTCATCACCGGCAACGAGATGGGTGTGCTGCTGTTTGACTACATCTGCCGCACCCGCATTGGCAACGGCACAATGCCCAAGGACCCCGTGGCCGTGACTACCATCGTGTCCACCGACATGGCCACCCCCATCGCCAAAAAGTACGGCGTGGAGCTGCGCCGTACCCTGACCGGCTTCAAGTTCATCGGTGAGCAGATCGGCTTCCTGGAGGCCGAGGGCCACCCCGAACGCTACATCTTCGGCTTTGAGGAAAGCTACGGCTACCTGTCCGGCGCACACGTCCGCGACAAGGACGCCGTCAACGCCGTAATGCTGGCCTGCGAGACCGCCGCCTACTACGCCGCCCAGGGCATGAGCCTGCTGGACGCTGTGAACGCACTGTACAGGGAGTTCGGTTTCTACCGCAACGCACTGGAAAGCTTTACCTTTGAGGGCGAGACCGGCATGCACAAGATGCAGGGCATCATGGCCGGGCTGCGCACCAGCGCCCCCAAAACCATTGCCGGGTATGAGGTCGCCGAAGTGGTGGATTACGACGCTGACGGCACCGGCCTGCCCCGCGCCAACGTGCTGGAATACCGCCTGGTCAACGGTGCCAAGCTGATGGTCCGTCCCAGCGGCACCGAGCCGAAGATCAAAGTTTACCTGTCTGCTGTTGCTAACAGCGAGGAAGCCGCCGATGCCATCAACACCGCCATGGCAGATGCGGCCAAGGATTGGATGAAGTAAGGCTGTAAAATAAAAACGAAACCTCCCCTGAAACCGTAGGGGCGGATGCTTGCATCCGCCCGCGGGTCGATGCGAGCATCGACCCCTACAGATTCACGGGGAGGTTTTTATTTTATAGATTTATTTTCCGTACCGCGCCACGCCGGATTCGATCAAAATATCCGGTTCCAGCTTCAAACCGGGCTTGCGGCCTTTTTGGGCTTCGACCAAAAACAGCCAGGGCGTGCTGCCGGTGCGCTGGCGCACAAAGGCCAGTCGCTTGGGTTCCAGCCGGGCGGTGCGCAGGGCACACAGCACTTCCACCAGTTGGTCGGGACGTTGGCACAGCACAAAGCGGCCGCCATCCCGCAGAGCGCGGCGGGCGCACTGGGCCACATCCTCGGTGGTGCAGGTCACAGTGTGGCGGGCGGCGGCCCGCACCGGGTCGGGACTTTGGGGGCCTGCCGTAAAATAGGGCGGGTTGCAGGCAACAAAATCATATTTTCCCTGCTCCGGCCCGGCGGCGCAAAACATCCGCAGGTCGTCCTGCACAGGGGTAATGTGGTCGATGCCATTCTCCGCCACGGCCTGAACACACAGGGCGCTGGCGTCAGGGTCCAGCTCCACCGCTGTGCATAGGCCACGGTGCCCGGCATCGTGCCATAACAGCGAGATTATGCCGCACCCGCTACACATGTCCAAGGCCCGCTCGGCCCGGCGGGGCTGGGCAAAGCGGCCCAGAAGCAGGGCATCGGTGCCAAAGGCGGCGCGAGGAGCGGTCAGCACTCTGGTGCCGTTATCCAAAATTTCTACACCGCTCATGCTTTATCCCGCAGCAGCGCGTATTTCATCAGGCCGATCTGGGTCTTGCTGTCCTTGATCTCGCCATGCAGCACCTTTTGCAGGGCTTCCGCAAAGGGCATGCGCACCACATCCAGGAATTCCCCGGCATCCAGGTGCTGACCGCCCTTGTGCAGACCGGTGGCGGCCCACAGATAAATCTTCTCGCTGTCATAACCCACAGTGGGGTAGACGACACCCAGGTCAATGTAGTTGTCGGCGGACAGGCCGCACTCCTCGCTCAGTTCCCGCTTGGCGGATTCAAATGGATTCTCGCCGGGTTCCAGCTTACCGGCGGGCAACTCCCAGATCTCCTCGCCCAGCGCGTAGCGGAACTGGCGGACCAGATAGATGCAGCCCTCGTCGTCGATGGGCAGCACGCAGGCGCCGCCGTGGTGGTGTACGACCTCTCGCAGGCTGGTGCGGCCGTCTTCCAGGCGGACGGTGTCCAGCGTAACGTGGATGACATGGCCGTCAAAGATCTCTTTGCTTTCCAGTTTGGTTTCGGTATGCGGCATGGGACAGCACTCCTTTTATTACAGTTTTTACAGCAGGCGCAGACAGAAATCGATATACTCCAGGGTATACCGCTGGGTACACACCAGGCTGGAATCTTTTAAATTGGACATATAATCGGCCAGCCGGTTGGCCAGCATGGCATCCCGCAGGGTGTATTCACGGCAAAAGCCCTCCTGCGGATCGTCGGACAAAGTGCAGAATACCACGCTGCGACCACGGAAGGCGGTTACCGTAATGTGGGGGTCCAGGGGAAAGGCTTCAGCACTGACGATGCGCAGTACAGCGGTGTTGTTCTCGCAGGCTGTGCGCATCCGCAGCAGCAGTTCCCGGCGGGCTTCCGGGGGCAGCGGCCCGGTCAGGGAGGCATCTACATCCACTATGCGGCCGGTGCGCACAAAATCCATCAGGCCGTCCTCGCTGAAATAGAACTCATACGGGGCGGTCAGCCAGGCCTGCATGTAGTCGGCCAGGCCAGGCATGGTTTCCAGCGCCGCCAACGCCTGGGGGGCATAGCGGCCGATCATTTCCATATCGATAAACTTGGAGACCGGCGGCTGGGCACGCATATAGCAGGCTTCGGTCTCGTTGTCCAGCTGCTGGTTGCCAAACGCCATGGCCTGCTCAAAACTGTGGGCGTCCGATGCCAGAGAGAAGATCACCGGTGCTTCCAGATACTGGCGGCTGAACTCCATGCGCAGGCACTGCACCACCGATGGCTCGGTCAGGCAGATGCACTTTTGCAGGTTGAGATCCATAAACACGACCACATCGGGGAACAGCACATAGACCGGCATCAGCAGACCGGGCAGCGGCCCGGCAGAAGGCGCACAGGAAAGCCGTGCCTCGTACTGCATTGAGCGCAGGACCAGAAAAGGCAGCGCCCGGGACACGGTGCGCACGTTGCCGATGAAATTCTCCTGTGCATCGTTATTGGTCACAAACCGCAGCAGATGCCATACCGGCTTTGGCGAAGCCTCGGCGGAAAAGGCACCGATGAGGATCGAACTGAGTGCGCGTTCCCCCACAAACGGGGAAAGCATCAGTGGGCGCTTTTCTTCGCTGCGCAGGTAGCGGGTCAGCAGCAGATGCAGCTGCTGTGTCACCGCCTGGTAGCCCTGGTAGCACCGGCTGGTGAAGGCGGCTTCCAGGTCAGCTTCGCTGCGGGGCATGGGGGCCAGTACATCATTCATCAGGTTGTCGCGGGAGCGCATCGCCGTCTGCAGCAGCTCGTACAGGGCTTCATCGGTACGGTGGGCCTGGGCGCCGCTGCGCAGTTCGTCGTATTGGGTGGTCAGGTGCTCGGCCTGGCGGGCGCTCAGGCCCAGGGCATGAATGAGCCGCTGCAGCTGGGCGCGGTTGGGCATCCGCTTGCCGTCCATTATTTTATATAAGGAAGATCGGTCGATCTGCGCCTGGCGGGCCAGTTCGGCCATCGTGCCGGGGTAGCGGTCCACCAGGATCTTCAAGCTTTTGCTCAGGTCATTCATGGGAGATTCTCCGTTGTTGGTTTGTTATCTGTATCATACCGCAAAGCGGGGAAATATGCAAATGTTGGTTTGCTTTGTTTTGCTGCTTTGGGCGGCCCTGCCTGCCTTGCGGCAGGGCCTAATATAACAGGCTGCATCCGTTAAGCCTGCCTTTTTTGACCACAAGAGAGTACGCATAGCGGCTGGATGTTGTTAAAAAACGAGGGAAGCGCCGCATGATGGCGCGGAACGAAAGCCGCACGATAAAAAGCACCCATTTCAAACAATTTTCACTAAAAGCATTTTATTGCTGCGCAATTTATGTTATGATAAAATTAATTGATTTTCCAGGAATGGTGCATGCGTTATGATGAGTTACGAAGAATTCACCCAAAAGGAAGCCGCGCTGGAAAGCGCACCACGGGCAGAGCGCGAGGCGTTCTATGCGGAGATCCTGGAAAAGGAGACCGCCAAAACCGATGTACGGATGATGGCCTATTTCCATGCGGCGCTGCTGCATTACCGGGAGGGAGACTTCCGCGCCGCGCGGGAGATTCTGGAGCCGTTCGTCATCGACTACCAAAGCTATGCCTATCGCCCGGAGATCATCGCCTGTTTTAACCTGATGGGCGTGGCCGTTTACTGTGAGCGCTCCTATGCCCTGGCTCGCTTTTATATCCATGAGGGTCTGAAGATTGCGCGGGAAAACCACGAGATCAGCCGCTATTCCTACGAGTACAATAACCTCGCTGTGACCTACCTGGCCCAGCACGAATATGAAAAGGCGCTGGAGGCCATCCGCGAGGCCGAACGTCATCTGCCCGATTCGGACCGGGAAATGCACGCCTACATCTACCGCAATCTGTCCGAGATCTGCTGCCATCTGGACCGCCTGGACGAAGCGCAGGCCGCGCTGGCCCGCTGTGCAGAGGAGTACGACGGCAGGACCTTGCTGCCGGATGACATTCTGCTGGTGGAAATGCTGCTGTACTACAAGCTGGGCGATGCCGAGCGCTACGAAAAATGCAGGGCTGAAGTCTGGCAAAAGCTGCCCGCCATGCATGCAGCCGAGTTCGGCAATACGGCCAACAACCTGTTTGCCTGCGAGATGGACGCCGGGAACTACCCGCAGGTCGAGCGCATCCTGGCGGCCATGGACGACTACCTGGTCCGCAACCCGGGCGAAAGCGCGGTCAAGGCCTACGCCCAGGCTGCGCCCGGCACTTACCAGGCCATTTTGATGGATCTGATGATGCCAGTCATGGACGGCTACGCCGCCACCCGCGCCATCCGCAGTTCCGGCCGCCCCGATGCGGGGACCATCCCCATCATTGCCATGAGTGCCAACGCCTATGCCGAGGATGTGCAGAAATGCCTGGACACTGGCATGAACGCCCACATCAGCAAGCCGCTGTATAAGGACGTTATGCTGGAGACGATCGAGCGGTTTGTATAAAAGGATAAAAACGAAAACGACCGTGCCTTACAAAGGGTACGGTCGTTTCCGTTGGTATAGGAAAATAAGGGCAATACCGCATAATTCTAAGTGCCGAAACGCCGTCTTATCTGAAATACGGGCGGCCTGCTGCATGTTATGGGTCACGATTACGATGGTGTAGCGGTCCTTTAATTCCAGAGCCAGCTCTTCCACCTTGGAGGTGGAGATGGGGTCCAGGGCGGAGGTCGGTTCGTCCATCAGCAGAACTTCCGGCTCCACCGCCAGGGCGCGGGCAATGCACAAACGCTGCTGCTGGCCGCCGGACATGCCCAGTGCGCTTTTGTTCAGGCGGTCCTTCACTTCGTCCCAGATGGCGGCGCCGCGCAGGCTTTTTTCCACAATTTCATCCAGCTGCGCCTTACTGCGCACACCGTGGGTGCGGGGACCGTAGGCAATATTATCGTAGATGGACATGGGGAAGGGGTTGGGCTTCTGGAACACCATGCCCACCCGCTTACGCAGGACGTTGACGTCCATCTTATCTTTATAGATGTCCACGCCGTCCAGTTTGATGTCGCCGGAGATGCGGCAGCCTTCCACCAGGTCGTTCATGCGGTTCAGGCTCTTCAGGAAAGTAGACTTGCCGCAGCCGGAAGGACCGATGAACGCCGTGATCTCTTTTTCGGGGATGGCAATATTGATATTTTTCAGTGCATGGAAGCTGCCGTAATACAGGTCCATGTTTTTAACTTCGAATTTATTCATCATGCAGTTCCTTTCGGCATTACTTTTTGGCAAGGCGGCCGGCAATAAAGCTGGACAGGCTGTTGATGAGCAGCACCAGGATCAACAGCACCACAGCAGTGCCGTAGGTTTCATTGATATGCAGGCCCTCGTTGGAAAGCAGATACATATGGGTGGCAAGGGTACGGGTGGAGCTGAACACGCTGGCGGGCACGGCGGCAACGGTGCTGGCCGTGTAGATCAGGGCCGCGGTTTCGCCTACAATGCGGCCCGTTGCCAAAATCACGCCGGACAGGATGCCCGGCATGGCGCTGGGCAGCACAATGGTGAATACGGTGCGCAGCTTGCCGGCCCCCAGGCCAAAGCTGCCCTCGCGGTAAGAATCCGGCACTGCAAGTAGCGCTTCCTCGGTGGTGCGCATGATGACCGGCAGCACCATGATGGCCAGCGTGAAGGCACCGGCGATCAGGCTGTAGCCCCATTTGAGCTGCATGACAAAGAACAGCATACCGAACAGACCGTATACGATGGAGGGGATGCCCTGCAGCGTTTCGGTGGTGATGCGCACCACCTTGACCAGCTTGCTGCCGCGTTTGGCGTATTCCACCAGCCAGACCGCAGCAAAAATGCCCAGCGGTGTGGCAATGGCCAGCGAGAACGCCGTCATCAGAATGGTATTGATAAGCGCGGGCATCAGGGATACGTTGTCGGAATTATAGGTCCACTCAAACAGGGACGGCTTGAGGTTGGGAATACCGTTGACCAGGATATAGCCGATCAGGAACACAAGGATCGCCACGGTAATCAGGGCCGCCAGCCGCACCAGCCAGCGCATGACAAGGGCATACGCGCGGGCCGCCATGCGGTTTTCGTGGCGGGCGGGGGGAACGATTTTCGTATTTGCGTGGGTCATATCATCGGTTTTACCGGCGGTTGCAGCAAAATCAGCCATTCTTTTCGCCCCCCCTTTACCAAACTAAAGCAGAGATTGATCAGCAGAATGAAAACGAACAACACAACGCCGGTTGCGATCAGCGCTTCGCGGTGCAGGTCTGCAGCGTAACCCATCTCGATGACGATGTTGGAGGTCATCGTGCGCAGCCCCTGGAACAGTCCCTTGGGCATCCAGGTCTGGTTGCCCGCGACCATCACGACGGCCATCGTCTCTCCGATGGCGCGGCCAATGCCCAGGATGACGGCGGACAGCACGCCGGACTTGGCGGCGGGCAGCACGGCGTAGAACACGCTGCGCTCATGGGTAGCGCCCAGGGCCAGGCTGCCCTCGTAGTAGCTTTCGGGCACGGCGTCCAAGCTGGTCTTGCTGACGGTGATGATGGTGGGCAAAATCATGATACCCAGCAACACGCTGGCGGTGAAAAGGCTCATACCCTTGCCGCCCTTGACGTGCAGCACTGTTTTGAAAAAGTCCGATTTGACCATGGCCTGCACCGCCGGGACCATAACGATCATGCCGAAGAAGCCGTACACGACCGAGGGGATGCCGGCCAGCAGCTGTACCGCCGGCAACAGCACCTTGTTGATACGGGGCGATGCAAAGCGGGACATATAGATGGCCGTCAGCAGCCCAATGGGCACCCCCACAATGATCGCGCCTGCGGTGACATAGATGCTCCCCAGGATCATGGGCAGGATGCCGTACAGGTTGTTGCCGGGTTTCCAGGTGGTGCCAAGCAGGAACTTGAGGGGGCCGATCTCAAAAATGGTGGGCAGGCCGTTTGCAAATAAGAAGATGCAGATCAGCGCCACGGCCAGAATGGAGATGCACGCGCAGGCGGTAAATACACCCTGCATGACGATCTCTTTCAGGTGCGAAGTTGTTGTTTTCATTTTCCCATACTCTCCTGTCTTTGCTCAGGAACTATATACCGATGGCTTTCAAAAAAACGGCCGTTGCCGCCTTTTGCCGCCGCAACAGCCGTCTTTTTTAGAAAGGGGGATTACTGAACGTCTGCCCAGGTGGTCAGCTCGCCGGTGTAGATGCCTTTGATCTGGTCAACGGTCAGGTTATCGGTGGGGTTGTCGTTGCTGACGATAACAGCAATGCCATCCTTTGCCAAGACAGTCGCCTTTGCGCCGCCCTCAACCTCAGAATCTTTCAGCTCACGGCTGGCCATACCGATGGTGTAGGTGCCATCCAGTGCGCCGGAAACGCCGGTGGTGGAGTCGGTGGTCTGGAGTTCCAGGGTTGCGTTGGGGTTCACGGTCTTATACGCTTCGATCAGTTTTTCCATCAGCGGGGAAACAGAGGAGGAACCGCCAACCACGATCTTGCCTGCGGGCTGGGTGCTGGTGTAATCAGCGCCAACATCGCCGATGTAACCTTCCTCGGTGGCCAGGGCCTGACCGTCGGTGCTCATGCAGTAAGCAATGAAGTCCACGGCAACGGGGTCGGCAGCTTCGCCGTTCGTAACGATGTTGAACGGACGAGCCAGGGTGTAAGTACCATCCTTCACGGTGTCAGCGCTGGGCGCAACGCCTTCCACGGTGACAGCCTTGACATCATTGTTCAGAGAACCCAGGCTGATGTAGCCGATTGCGGTCTCATCGTTGGAAACAGCGGTCAGAACGCCGTTGGTGGAGCTCTGGATGGCAGCCGCCTCGGTGGTGTTGTCAACCTTTTCGCCTGCATCGTTCTTGGCTTCCACACCGGTCAGCTCGATGAAAGCGCCGCGGGTGCCGGAGCCATCCTCACGGGAAATCACGGTGATGTCCTGATCGACATCGAAATCGCCGGCATCCGGTGCAGCAGTGGCTTCACTGGAAGCAGCCTCACTGGAGACGGCCTCGCTGGAAACTGCTTCGCTGGAAGCAGCGGAGGATGCCGGGCTGGAACCACAGGCGGCCAGGCTGAGAGCCAGAGCAGCAGCAACTGCAACGGAAACATTACGCTTTAACATAAACTTTCTTCTCCCTTAATTGTATCTGTTATTCTATCTCACACATTCGCTCAGGGGTTCGTGTTTTCCTATTCGTTCTTCCTGAGTGCGTATTTATTGTACCGCGCTGTTTCCCCAGTATCGACCATAGTGCAGTACAATCCGGGTAAAGCTTTGGTAATGGAAACTTTCCTTTTGCAAAGTTTGTGTAAAGTTGCCCAAAATCAATACGCCAAATTTTTACAATGTGCCAATTTTAGCAGTTTTCTTGCGTTGATTCGACATTTTACACAGTCTTTACAATTCTTTTACTGGCTTTTGGTGTTCATAAAGCCCTGTTTTCTATTATAATAGGTAACGGTATCGTGCCATTGTGGGCATGTGCAAAACGATTTGATTCGGTTTTGCTCCGGGTGCGGCTGCACCCAACAATGAAAACATAACAAAAGAGAAATGGAAGTGTAACCCCCTGTATGAGCATTTTTAATGTGTTCACGCTGATGGGCGGTATTGCCATGTTCCTTTACGGCATGGACCTCATGGGCAAAGCCCTTGAGCAGACCGCTGGCAGCAAACTGCAAGGCATCCTTTCCAAAATGACGGCCAGCCCGGTGCGCGGGCTGCTGCTGGGCATGGTCATCACTGCAGTGATCCAGTCCAGCGGTGCCACCACCGTTATGGCGGTCGGCTTTGTCAACTCCGGCCTGATGGAGCTGCACCAGGCCATCGGCGTCATCATGGGCGCCAACATCGGTACCACCGTTACCGGCTGGCTGCTCTCGCTTTCAGGCCTGGAGGGTGATTCCTTCGCCATCCAGATGCTGAACCCCAACGCGTGGGCCCCCATCCTTGGCTTTATCGGCATCTTCCTTTATATGTTGGGCAAGGATAAGGACCGCCGCAGCGGCGTGGGCAAGATCATGGTGGGCTTTTCCGTCCTGATGGCCGGTATGAACACCATGTCCACCGCCATGAGTCCTCTGGCCGATGAGCCCTGGTTCATGGACCTGTTTCTGAGCTTCAAAAACCCGGTTCTGGGCGTGCTGGCCGGTGCCGTGCTGACGGCTGTGCTGCAGTCTTCCTCCGCTTCGGTGGGTATTTTGCAGGCCCTCACCTCCACCGGTGCCGTCACCTATGCGGCGGCGGTTCCCATCATCATGGGCCAGAACATCGGCACCACCGTTACCGCGCTAATCTCCTCTGCCGGTGCCAACAAAAATGCTAAGCGCACCGCATTTGTTCATCTGTACTTTAATCTCATCGGCACGCTGGTGTTCCTGTGCGGTTTTTACGGGCTGCATGCGCTGTTGGGATTCTCGTTCTACAACGAAACCGCCAACACCTTTGGCATTGCCATTGTGCACACGATATTCAACATTGTGACCACCGCCATCCTGCTGCCGTTCAACCGCGTGCTGGAAAAGCTGGCCATCCTGACCGTGCCGGACAGCAAGGATCAGGCGGGCGAGCAGCATTCCCTGCTGGACGAACGCCTGCTTTCCACCCCGTCTGTTGCCGTTGGCCGCGCTATGCTGACCGGCGGCGATATGGCCGAGATCTGCCGCACCTCCCTGCTGCAGGCCATGTCCCTGACCCACAAATGGGATGAAGCCATTGCCGACGAGGTGAACCGCAAGGAAGACGCTGTGGACCATTACGAGGACGTTCTGGGTACCTATCTGGTCAAGCTGAGTGCCAAGGCACTTTCCCGCGAGGACAACCGCACCATCAACACCCTGCTGCACACCATCAATGACCTGGAGCGCATCTCTGACCACTCGGTCAACCTGCTCAAGGCCGGGCAGGAAATTCAGGAAAAATCCATCCACTTCAGCCGCGAAGCGATCGACGATCTTTCCGTTCTGGAGGCCGCCGTTCAGGATATCGTCAACCGCACCGTCGATGCGTTCCAGAAGAACGACTGTTACGCCGCCGGCAAGATCGAGCCGCTGGAGCAGGTTGTGGACGGCCTGGTGCGCGAAGTCAAAACCCGCCATATTGCCCGCCTGCAGGCCGGCGCCTGCACCATTGAGTACGGCTTTGTGCTGGATGATCTGCTGACCAACTATGAGCGCATTGCGGACCACTGCTCCAACATTGCCGTTGCCATGATTGAAGTATCGGAGGACCGCTTTGATACCCATGAATACCTGAACCACATCAAAAACGGTGAAAGCCCCAGTTTTGAAAAGCGCTATGAGCGCTACCGCGGCCGCTATACCTTTGAGCCCGGCCCCAGCGGAACTGCCGCTGCACCGGAGCAGAAAAAATAATTATCGCAGGGCTTTCCCCTGTAAAATGGGCCGGAACCTGTGGCACATCGCAGGTTTCGGCCTGTTTGTTGGGAGGATCTTATGATCTATATTGTTGAAGATGACGCATCCATCCGTGAGCTGGAGCAGTATGCTCTGCAAACCAACCAGTATACCGTCCGCGGGTTTGAGGACGGGGCTTCCTTCTGGGCTGCCGTGCGTGAGACCGTGCCCGACCTGGTGATTCTGGACGTTATGCTGCCCGATGAGGACGGCTACCAGATTTTGGGCCGCCTGCGGGAGACCGCCGCGACCCGCACCGTACCAGTCATCATGGTCACAGCCAAAACCAGCGAGATTGATGTGGTAAAAGGGCTGGACCACGGTGCAGACGATTACCTCTGCAAGCCGTTCGGCATTATGGAGTTCATCAGCCGCGTCAAGGCGGTGCTGCGCCGCGCCAGCACCGCACCAGCCAGCACCACCACCCTGCGGTTTGGAGACATCACGCTGGATGACGTTGCCCGCACCGTTACGGTGGACGGTGAGCCGGTGGAGCTGACCTTTAAGGAATATTCGCTGCTGCATTTCTTTTTGGAGCATCCCGAAGAAGTTCTGGCCCGCGAGCGCATCATGAAAGCCGTGTGGGATACCGACGACCTGTTGGAAAGCCGCACCATTGACATGCACGTGCGGACCCTGCGCCAAAAGCTGGGCCACGCCGGGGACGCCATCTGCACCGTGCGCAAGGTGGGGTACAAACTGTCCGCCAAGGGCACGGAGGCCGGGGAAGATGCCTGATACCGCCGAAACCGCCCACATCACTGCGCCGCGCAGCATGGCTCACCTGTTGCGCACCACTTTGATGGCTGTGGGTATTTTGTCCCTCCTGCTCAGCGTGGTGGGGGCAGCGCTGCTGTTCCAGCACGCTTTTGCCGAGCAGTTTGACACCGACCTTTCCCGCACGGTGGAAGCTATTGCGGTGGGGTATGAGCATTCTGCCGACCCACAGCCAGAGCAGCTGGCCCAGTATGCAGACGGCCTGCGTCTGACCCTTGTGGCCCAGGATGGCACCGTTTTGTACGATTCTGCCACTGCTGATCCCAGCACCTTGCCCAACCATGCCAACCGCCCAGAGATCCAGCAGGCTATGGCAGAGGGCACTGGTGCCAGCGTGCGCCGCAGTGCAACCCTTGGGTACGACACCCATTATTATGCCGTGCGCCTGACGGACGGAAGCGTTTTGCGGCTGGCGGACGAAACCAGCAACATGTGGAGCAGCTACAACCGCGTGCTGCCCGTTCTGGTGGCCGGGTGCATCCTTATCATCATTCTGGCGCTGGTGCTGGCGCAGGTCATTACCAAGCATCTGGTGCAGCCCATCACCCGAATGGCGGAGCACCTGGACTGCATCGAGGCCAATGTGCCGTATGAGGAGCTGATCCCGCTGGCGCACACGGTACAGTCTGACCGCAAGCTGCGGGAGGACAATGAGACCATCCGCCGGGAGTTTACCGCTAATGTCAGCCACGAGCTGAAAACCCCGCTGACAAGCATTTCCGGCTATGCAGAGCTGATTGAAAACGGCATGGCAAAACAGGAGGACATTCCCACCTTTGGCCACCGTATCCACAAGGAAGCCCAGCGCATGATCACGCTGGTATCGGATATTTTGCAGCTTTCGGAACTGGACGGCATGAGCAAGCAGCAGGAAAACAGCCCCACCGCCGATTTTGTACCGGTGGACCTTGGCGTGCTGGTCAAGGATGTTGCCACCAACATGACGGTGAACGCCCGCAAAGCCTACATTACGCTGCAATACAAAGTACAGCCCGTTACGGTGCGCGGCAGCCACGACCTGTTGACCGAGCTTGTAACCAACCTGTGCGACAAGGAGGAGACCAAGCCTGAGCTGACTGGTTACGAAAAGGGTCAGGTCAGCGAGCTGGGTGCTGTCAACGTTATGACTGGTGTTTACACTGGCCGTTCCCCCAAGGATAAGTACATCGTCATGGACGAAAACTCCAAGAACACCGTTTGGTGGACTTCTGACGAGTACAAGAACGACAACCATCCCATGAGCGAGAGCACCTGGGCTACCGTTAAGGATATCGCCAAGAAAGAGCTGTGCAACAAGCGCCTGTTCGTTGTTGACGCTTTCTGCGGCGCTAACAAGGATACCCGCATGGCCATTCGCTTCATCGTGGAAGTGGCCTGGCAGGCACACTTTGTTACCAACATGTTCATCAAGCCCTCCGCTGAGGAGCTGGAGAACTTCGAGCCTGACTTCGTTGTTTACAACGCTTCCAAGGCTAAGGTTGAGAACTACAAGGAACTGGGCCTGAACAGCGAGACCTGCGTTGCCTTCAACATCACCAGCCGTGAGCAGGTCATCATCAACACCTGGTACGGCGGCGAGATGAAGAAGGGCATGTTCTCCATGATGAACTACTACCTGCCGCTCAAGGGCATGGCTTCTATGCACTGCTCCGCCAATACCGACTAAGGAAGGCAAGAACACCGCTATCTTCTTCGGTCTGTCCGGCACCGGCAAGACCACCCTGTCCACCGACCCGAAGCGTCTGCTGATCGGCGATGACGAGCACGGCTGGGACGACAACGGCGTCTTCAACTTCGAGGGTGGCTGCTACGCTAAGGTCATCAACCTGGATAAGACTCTGAGCCTGACATCTACAACGCCATCAAGCGCAACGCTCTGCTGGAGAACGTCTCCCTCGACGCCGAGGGCCACATCGATTTCGCTGATAAGAGCGTGACCGAGAACACTCGTGTTTCCTACCCCATCAACCACATCAGAACATCGTTCGCCCGATCTCTTCTGCTCCGGCAGCCAAGAATGTTATCTTCCTGTCTGCTGACGCATTCGGCGTTCTGCCCCCGGTCTCCATCCTGACCCCGCTCAGACCCAGTACTACTTCCTGTCTGGCTTTACTGCAAAGCTGGCCGGCACCGAGCGCGGCATCACCGAGCCCACCCCGACCTTCTCTGCTTGCTTCGGCCAGGCCTTCCTGGAGCTGCATCCCACCAAGTATGCTGAAGAGCTGGTCAAGAAGATGCAGAAAGAGCGGCGCTAAGGCTTACCTGGTCAACACTGGCTGGAACGGCACTGGCAAGCGTATCTCCATCAAGGATACCCGCGGCATCATCGACGCTATCCTGAGCGGCGCTATCAACGAAGCCCCGACTAAGAAGATCCCGTACTTCGATTTCGAAGTTCCCACTTCTCTGCCCGGCGTTGATCCCGCTATCCTGGACCCCCGCGACACCTACAAGGATGCCGCTGAGTGGGAGACCAAGGCTGTCGATCTGGCAAGCCGCTTCATCAAGAATTTCGCCAAGTACGAAGGCAACGAGCACGGCAAGGCTCTGGTCTCTGCCGGCCCGCAGCTGTAATGTAAGCGTAGCTGCTTAGTTAATAAGTACAACACCCCCGCACGATTACTCGTGCGGGGGTGTTTTGTATAAAAGGCTCCCCTTGAGAGGAGCCTTTAGCGTGTTGCCGCCGCCACCATCTCCAACTCCTCCAAATAAATGCAGTTGGGGATGGTGTTATTCTTCACGGCTTCGATTGCCTCTTCCAGCCCGAACCACCGCACGTAGTCGATCTCCTCTTTCTGCACGGTGAAATCCTCGGCGTTCTTGTCCAGCCACAGGCAGAATACCTTGCTGACCTGGTTATCTTTAAACAGCCTGCCGTGGAAAACGTCCTCAAAGGTAAAGTGCCGCACGCCGCACTCCTGCAAAGCATCGGCGGGCAGGGTCACGCCAAGTTCCTCCCGCAGTTCCCGCAGGGCCGACTCCACAAAATCGCACCCGGCGGGAATGTGCCCGGCCGAGGAAATGTCGTAGTAGCCTGGGAAGGAATCCTTCGCCTGGCAGCGCATTTGCAGCAGCACTTCCACGCGGCCCGCATGCCGCCGCAAGATCCACACGTGGGAGGTGCGGTGCCGGATGCCCTCGGCATGGGCCACGGCGCGGGGTACGGTCTGCCCGGTGGGGCGCCCCTGCTCGTCCACAATATCCAAAATTTCCGCCATAATGGGGCGCTTCCTCTCTTTTGCAAACTACCCCCAGTATAGCACCGGGAGCGGCAGAGTGTCAATTCCCAAAGGTATTCCCAGTTGACAGGTATGATATAATAAAAGCAGCAAAATCAAGAGAGGTGTTTTCTATGCGCAAAAATTTTGGTGCGAAGGCGTTCAGCTATCCCCAGCCCGTTTTCATCATTGCAACGTACAATGAGGACGGCTCTGCCGATGCCATGAATGCGGCCTGGGGCGGTATCAGCGATACCACCGAACTGTCCGTTTGCCTGAGCGAGGGCCACAAGACGGTCAAGAACCTGCTGCGTACCGGCGCGTTTACCGTCAGCATGGGTGACGCCAAGCATGTAGCCGCCTGCGATTATGTGGGCATTGCCTCCGGCAACAACACCAGGGATAAGCTGGCCAAGGCGGGCTTCACCGTCAGCAAGAGCGAGAGCGTGGATGCCCCTGTCATCAACGAGCTGGCCGTCTGCATGGAATGCACGGTCAAGAGCTACGCCCCCGAGACAGGCCTCCTGGTGGGCGAGATCGTCAACGTCAGCGTGGACGAATCCGCCATGACGGACGGCAAGGTAGATGTGGCCAAAGTTGCCCCCATCACCTTTGACCCCTTCAACAACGCCTACCACGTTTTGGGCGAGAAGGTCGGCAACGCCTTCTCCGACGGCATGGCCCTGCGGTAAAAACAGCGATCGTACAAGTAAAAGAGGTCTGCCCTATGCAAAGGGCAGGCCTCTTTTTGCGTTTAAAAATTACAGCACACTGCGCAAAAACTCCGCCAGACAATTGGCCGCAGCGCGGTGGGCGGCGGCACCGGGGTGCTGTCGGGCACCGATGGTATCGCCCCTTGCTTCGGGCAATTCCAGCAGATACACCCGCTCATCACCGCTGACGGTGCGGTATTGGTCCAGCCCGTCCCGCAGCAGCGGCAGCAGACCGCTGCCCAGCATGCCGTAAGCCCACACGATGACAGCGTGGGGGTTGTGCTTGCGTACCAACGCCAAAAAGTTTCGCACAGCCGCCGCCAGCCGGGCAGCATCGGCAGGGGCAAAGCTGCCGTCATCGGCCAGTGTTTGCTTAAAGCTGCGGCCGGTCTCCGGGTCCACCCAGGGCGGATTGTGGAAGGCGTTCCAGTCGTTGGTGCCCAGGTTGACGATGACCGCATCGGCGGGCCAAGCGGCAAAATCGTAGGGCTGCTGCGCCCCCAGCGCGGCGTTGCGCTCCCCCGCTGCCAGGCCACACACCTGGGTATAGCAGGGGGCCAGTGTGCAGCGGGGGTCGTTGTCCCAGCCGGAGACCAGCCCCCAGCCGCTGGCCGATACTACGCGGTACTCGGCGCCCAGGGCGTCGGCCGTCATGCGGCCGTAGTGGTTCTCGGCCGAGAAAAAGGTGCTGATCCAATCGGTCTCGCACACCGCGCCGATAGCCCCCTCGCCACTGGTGATGCTGTCGCCGATGAACTCCAGCCGGCAGCGCGGCGCTGGCAGGGGCAGAAACTCGCCGCCCGCATGGCAGATAGCGGTAACTTGCAGCAGGTGGGCCGGGTCCTCAGACATCGCCTGCACGTCCTTCAGCAGCCGCACATGCTTGGCCCGCCCCGGTGCGGCCCCGCGGAATATGCACATCCGGCTGGTTCCGGGGTTCACCGCAAAGCGGCTGATCCACGCGCCGTCCAGCTCTACGCTGACCCAGGGTTCCATGGTGTCGTAGTCGGCATTTAGCTCTACCCAAAGCTCGCTGCCGGTAAACAGCAGTTCAATACCCGACCCGGTCCAGAACAGCGTCAGCGGGTCCGTTCCGGCACAGCGCCCCAGCACCCGCACCTGCGGCAGGGTGGACAGCGGGGATATGGTAAGGTTTTGCATGGTAGCTCCTTTCAATGGTTAACATCCCAATTCGTAGCGGCGATTACATCAGTGGGCTGAACAATCTAAACACGCACTGCACGCCGCGCAGGGCCAGACTGCGCTGGCCGCTGTACTGGGGCGTTACGTTCTCGCACTGGGGGAACAACGCCTCAAAATCTGCCCGCACATCCTGTACGGCCTGGCAGCCGCAGAACCAGCAGCCATTCTCAAAATGCAGGTACAAACTGCGGTAATCCAGGTTGATGGTGCCCACTGCGGCGGCCTTGTCGTCGGCCACAAACTGCTTGGCGTGGATGAAACCGGGCGTGTACTCGTAGATTTGCACGCCGCCCGCGGCCAGCTGCGCATAGTAGCTGCGGGTGACCGAAAAGATCAGCTTTTTATCCGGGATGCCCGGCGTGATGATCCGCACATCCACGCCCCGCTGGGCCGCCAGCACCAGCGCCCGCTGCATCTCGTCGCTCAAGATCAGGTAGGGCGTGGTGATGTATACATACCGCTGGGCGCTGTTGATAAAGTTGAGGTAGACATCCTCGCCCACCCGCTTGTCGTCCAGCGGGTTGTCGGCGTAGGGCAGCACAGTGGCAGCCTCCCGGGCGGTGTAGCGGATGGCAGGCAGATAGGGCTCGATGGCCGGCATTTCTTTCTGCGTCGTACCCCACATCTCCAAAAAAATCAGCGTCAAATTGCGCACGGCGTCGCCCTCCAGCCGCACGCCGGAGTCCTTCCACCGGCCATAGGGGTGGGTCAGGTTGAAGTATTCGTCCGCCAGATTGTAGCCGCCGGTGTAGCCGACCTGCCCGTCAATGACAGTGATCTTGCGGTGGTCGCGGTTGTTCATAAAGACGTTCAGCACCGGCACGATGGGGTTGAATACCCGGCACTGGATGCCCCGCTGCTGCAGCTTTTTGGCAAAGGCGGTGTCCACAAACCCGATGCTGCCCATGTCGTCGTAAAAAACGCGCACCTCCACCCCGGCGGCGGCCCGCTCGGCCAAAATATCCTCAATGCCCTGCCAGGCGATGGAATCCTCGATGGCGTGGTACTCCATAAAAATAAAGTGCTGGGCTTTGCGCAGGTCGGTCTTCTGGGCCTCCAGCGCGGCGTTGGTGTCACCGTAGTAGGTCACATCGGTGTTGCGGCAGGCGGGATAGTGAGCCTGGGTCTGCAGGTAGTGGATCTGGTTTTGCAGGGCCGGGTCCTGGGGCATGGCGGCGCGGTCCAGCGGCGTGGCATAGTGGGGCTGCAGCTCCGTATCGGTGCGGGTGAACCGCCCGCGCATGATGTTGACCGCCCCGCTGCGCCCGAACAAAAGATACAGACAGACGCCAAAGATGGGAAAGGTCAGAATGACGATGATCCACGAAAGTTTGGTGGCACTGTTGGTGTGGCGGCCGTAGATGCGCAGCGCCAGCAGAAACGCCAGCACGCTGATGGCCAGCTGCACCCAGGCGTAGTAGCGGGTCAGTCTCAGGGCGGCCCACACGATCCACAGCACTTGCAGCAGCACGCCCAGCGCAGCAATGCCCACGCGGCTCACCCCGTTGGGGACGGCCTCGCGCTTTTCTTCGGTCTGGTTTAAGGGATTCATGGCAAATCATCCTTTTTGTAGCTGTAAAATAATACCAGTGTAGCACAAAATTGTGTCTTTTTCTATTGCAAATTGTCGCTTTTTCTGCAGGAACGTCGAATGGTGGGACGTTTTCACATTTTTACACAAAAAAGTCCGTGACAAGGGGATAGTGGCTGTGCTATAATTAAACCAATAGTTACAAAACGGAAACAAAACGTGCTGGAGGTGCTTTGCCACGCAGTTCATAAAAAGAAACGGGCTTCACCAACTGGTATTGGTGGGGCTGGTGTTGTGTCTGCTGTTTTTGACCGCACCGCATACTTTTGCCGAGGATTATAACACCGTGCTGGACCGCCTGGGCCGCCTGCAGGCCCTGGCCAATTCCTACGTAGAGACCGAGGATTCGTCCGCCGACCCCATTGTGCTGACCCTCTCTTACACCCGCACGGGCGACTACATTACCCAGATGTGGCAGTTGACCGCCGGTGTGCGGGATGCCGCCTTTGAAAATTACGTCAACACCAACGACAGTGATCTGCAGTCTCTGCAAGGCATGAGCACCGTCACCCTGCCCGGCGGGCAGAATATCGATTTCGGCCACCTGCTGGCGGCCATGAACCTGGTATACCGCGGCATGCCCATTACCGGCAGCTGGGGCGGCGACTGCATGCAGCTGGCCAAGGCTTATTACGGCCAGGCCAGCGATGAGGCCGGCTACGCTGATGTGATGCGTGCTACCTTTGCCAAAGACGATGACGGCTCGGTCAGTGTCTTTAGCGACCAGGACCTGCGGGCGGACATTGACTCCATCAACGTGGGCGCCGAGCTGACCAAGGACACCGACATCGCCACGGCCCTGCGGGATTACTACCAGAATCTAAGCGCCAATGTGGTGGATTACGCCCGCGCCAAGCAGTTCATCATACTCAACTTCGGCACGGTGGATACCTCGGCCGACAACTTCGGCGACGTCATCTACGAGACCATGCTGGAGGATTCCGGCATGCAGCTGCTTTTGTTCATGAACCGCATGTGGACCACCAGCGGTTGGACTGTGAACAATGAGTACGCCCCTGCCCTGCACGGCGCGGCGGACCTGCTGGCCGAGTGGCTGGCCAACGCCGTGAACAATGAGAAGATCAAGAGCGACACCAACGACCGCCTGGTAGCCATGGGCGGCGAAGCCCTGGCCGAAGCCCTGGCTGCCCTGGGTTACAGCGATGCCGCCAGCGAGGCCTTGGCCGCTGCCCAGAACGCCGCAGACAGCGCCAGTTCGACGGCTTCGACAACGGAATCTGTCATTTCTGATGCCACGCAGACCTTGCAGCAGAAGTTTAATGTAAAGATCTTCCAGTTGGTACTGCTGATCGTGGCAGCTGCGGCCATCTTTATGCTGATCTTGAGCTGCGCCATGTTTGCCAACCACCACAGCAAACGCAAAAAGGAATTTGAGAAAAAGCAGCGCGCCGCCCGCAAAGCCGCCGCCCGGAAACGGAAAGCCGCAAAGCAGAGGCGGGAGCGGGAAGAGTAAAGCCATATAAACTGTAAATGGTTTCTCCTTGAGGGGAGCTGTCACCGAAGGTGACCGAGGAGTCCCCCACGTGCCGTCCGGTGCCCCCCTCAGAGGCCGAAGAAAAAAATCCCTCTGTACCACTTTTTGCATTGGTGGTATAGAGGGATTTGCTTGTTTAACTAAATGACATTGAGCTTCGGCTGCGCCTTTTTTGCATTGTGCGGGCAGATGCGAACATCCACCCGCACAAATACCATCATCTCGTCACTGTAGGGGCCGATGCTTGCATCGGCCTGCAATCCGCCGCTCCCCATACAGCATCAGCAACCCGATCCCTACGCCCAGTACCGCACCGCCCAGGACATCACTGGGAAAATGCACGTACAGGTACAGGCGGGAGAACGCGATGAGCACTGCCAGCGGGATGGCCGCCCAGCCAAACCGCCGGTCCGCCGCCGTCAGGATGGTGGCACCGATGGTCCCGGCCATCGTATGACCGGATGGGAAAGAGTAGTCGCTGGGGCGGGCGATCAGCAATGGTACGCTCTCGTCCAACCAGCAGGGGCGCGGCCGGGCGAAGAGATTTTTCAGCGCCAGATTGCCCAGCAACAACGCCGCCGCCAGCCCTACCAGCAGCATGACGCCGTACCTACGGTACTTTTTGGTACAAAGCAGCACTATGGCCGCCACTACCCAAACGATGCCGCTGTTGCCCAGCGCCGTAATTCTCGGCATCCAAAAATCCAGCAGCGGGCAAGTGGTCAACACCCGCAGGCCGTGCAGGATGATCCAATCCAGGTTCATGCCTATTTTGCTCCTTTCACAATGGGTACACCAGGCTGTTCTTTACGTTCCATCATCATTTTTGCGTCTTCCAGCGCCAGCAGCACTGTAGCGCCCAACAAAAAGCCGACAGGCTGGGAGGTCGCCATACTCAGCGCCGGGCGCGGCGTGGCCAAACTTGCGGGGCCGTTGGCGATGGCGTACAGTGAGCCAAGCATCAGGCCCAAGATCCGCCAAATCATCTGGCTGCGGTACTTTTGCAGCGCGGCGCGGATAGCACTGATGGATATAGCCACGCCCGCCAGCACGCCAAATCCCAGCGTGCACAGCCCCGGCAATACTGCCAGCTGCAGGTCCATCAGGCTAATGCTGTTAGAATCATCAGGAACTCTCCCTAAAAAAATTCTTGAACTGTACCCAGTGTAGCGAAACTTTTTTAACAGAGGCCCCTGTGCATTATTTAAACGGTTTTTAAACTGTATGCAACCGGTAGCCCACGCCCCACACCGTTTGCAGCAGCTTCGGGTCCGAGGGGGTGTCCTCGATCTTCTCCCGCAGGCGGGCTGCCATCTCGTCTACAGCATCACAGGCAGGGCGGAACTCATCATTTTTTGTGTAGGCGATGGGCGCATTGAGGTCGCCGTTTTGGATGTGGTGGATGCCCTGCATCAGCGCAGCCAGCGGCTCACGGATATGGGCAAACAGGTTCCGGGTCAGCCACAGGTTGGTGCCCACCACCACCGCCAGCAGCACTGCAATGACTACCACGCCGTACAGCACCACAAAGTGCTTGAGGTCGGCAAAGGCGGGCTCGGCCTGCTCGCCCAGGGTATGCAGATCCTGCATGGTCAGCCCCAGACGCGGCAGGTAGATGGTCTCCAGCAGCAGGACCAGCACCCCCAGCCCTACGGCCAGCAGCACCCCAGCCACCGCCACCGGCACCACCAGCATAATAAGATTCGAGCGTTTGAGCCGTTCCTGGATCATCATAACCGTCCCCACTTTCTTAGTTTAGATTGTACCACAAAGCGCGGGCGCAAAGTTAAACAAAAATTAAAAAGCCCGCATCGTTTTTGAAGTGACCCCCAAAAGTTAGACAATATTTTGAAGTAAAAATTGTTCAAGCAGCCGAAAGGGCTTGCTGTCTGTGAATTGCAGGCGGCAAGCCCTTTAGCTTTGCCTTGATCCTGCGGTTGTTGTAGTAATCCAGATATTCGATCAGTTCCTGTTTGAAGTGTTCCATGGATTGAAATTCTTGCAGATATAGCAGCTCACTTTTGAGCAGCCCAAAGAAATTTTCTATCACAGCATTATCCAGACAGTTTCCCTTGCGGCTCATGCTCTGCCGGATCCCCTTCTCGCGAAGCATCCGCTGGTACTGCTTGTGTTGATATTGCCAACCCTGATCAGAGTGGAGAATCAGGCGTGTTCCGGCCGGGATCTTTGCAAACGCCTCGTCCAGCATGGTGGTTACCATGCTGAGTACAGGATGATCCGATATGGTGTAACTGACCAGATCGCTGCTGTGCAGATCGAGAATCGGGGACAGGTAGAGCTTCTCTCCAAACAGGCTGAACTCCGTCACATCCGTGACCCATTTCTGATTCGGCTTTTCGGCATGGAAATCCCGATTTAGCAGATTTGGTGCGATTTTGCCCACTTCTCCCTTATAAGAGCGATACTTCTTCATCCTGACACGGCAAACTAAGCCCAACTCCTTCATAAGCCGCTGGACAGTCTTGTGGTTCACAGAGAATGTACGCTTGCGAAGTTCTGCCGTGATCCGGCGATAGCCGTATCGACCCCTGTTTTCGTGGTAAATCGTTGTGATTTCTTCCTTAACAGATGCATATTTGTCTTCTTTCTGCATCTGCTTCAAATGATAGTAGAAAGTTGCACGGGGCAGTTGAGCGATTGAGAGCAGAATACTGAGTGCGTGTTTTTGCCTTAGCTTCTGAACTACCAGCGTTTTTTGTGCTGGTGTCGCTCGTCTTCCAAAACCAAGGCTTGCAAATTTTTAGGTAATCGTTCTCCGCACGCAGTCGCTGCACTTCGGCCAGCAGATCTTCTTCTACCTGCTTCGGCAGCCCTGCATTTCTCGTACAATGGCGCTCGCGGCGAATGGTCGGGTCCGGGATAGGAATGGCGCTGAACAGTGCCTTGGTGTAGGGATGTAGCGGATGGCTGAAGATATCCGGCGTTGCACCGTACTCCACCAGGTTGCCCAGGTACATAACGCCCACCGTGTCAGAAATATGCTCAACAACAGAAAGATCGTGGGAGATGAACAGGTAGGTCAGGTTATATTTATCCTGCAATGCTTTCAGCAGGTTGATGATCTGTGCCTGGATGGACACGTCCAGTGCGGAGACCGGTTCGTCGCAGACAACGAACTCCGGGTTCAGGGCCAGGGCGCGGGCGATGCAGATACGCTGGCGCTGGCCGCCGGAGAACTCATGCGGATAGCGGGTCTTGTGGTAGGGCTGCAGGCCGCAGTCGTCCATGACCTGGTCGATATAATCATCAAACTCATTCTTCGGTACCAGGTTATGCTCGCGCACAGCCTCGCCGATGATCTCGCCGACGGGCAGACGCGGGGACAGGCTGGAGAACGGGTCCTGGAAGATGATCTGCATCTTGGTACGCAGGTTACGCAGCTCCCTGCCGGTCATATCGTACACTTCTTTGCCGTTGAACAGTACCTGACCACCGGTTTTTTCGCCGGCAAGGCGCAGGATTGTACGGCCGGTGGTGGATTTGCCGCAGCCGGATTCGCCGACCAGACCCATGGTATGGCCGCGCTTGAGGTTGAAGGTAACGCCATCGACAGCCTTGACATGACCCACGGTCTGGGACATCAGGCCGCCCTTGATGGGGAAGTATTTTTTAAGCTGGTTGACCATCAGAATATACTGATCATCATAGGTGACGGGGGTATAGTCCAGCTTTTTTGCGTTTTCTGCCTGTGCCATCGTCACTCACCCGCCTTTCGATTATTTTCATAGTAGCGGTAGCAGCTGACCTTGTGCGTGGGGGACAGGCTGATCTCGCAGGGGTATTCACCATCGCAGCAGGGCAGAGCCATCTCGCAGCGATCCTTAAAGTAACAGTAGTTGGGCATATTGACCGGGTTGGGCACCTTGCCGGGGATGGAGTACAGTCGGTCCACCTTTTTGCCCACGATCGGTTTGGAAGCCATCAGGCCGATGGTATAGGGGTGAGCCGGGTTTGCGAAAATCTCCTGAGCGGTGCCCTTTTCCACCACGCGGCCTGCGTACATGACAACGACATAGTCCGCCATCTCGGCAATAACGCCCAGGTCATGGGTGATGAGCATGATGGAGGAGTTAATGCGGTCCTTCAGGTTGCGCAGCAGGTCCAGAATCTGGGCCTGAATCGTCACGTCCAGTGCGGTGGTGGGTTCGTCGGCGATGATAACCTTGGGGTTGCAGGCCAATGCCATGGCGATCATGACACGCTGGCGCATACCGCCGGACAACTCATGCGGGTACATCTCATATACACCCTGGCTGTTGGCGATGCCAACCATCTCCAGCATTTCAACGGTGCGCTTTTTGATGTCCTCTTTGCTCTTGCCTTCGCCGTCATGCAGAGCAATGACTTCATCGATCTGAGCACCGATGCGGAACACCGGGTTCAGGCTGGTCATCGGCTCCTGGAAAATCATCGAAATATAGTTGCCGCGCAGGTGCTGCATGACCGTGCCGGGAGTTTTGGCAACATCATAGGCTTTGCCATTACCCAGGTTCAGGCGGATCTCGCCCTGAACGATCTGGCCCTGGGGGCGCTGCAGCAGCTGCATCAGCGAAAGGCTGGTAACGGATTTGCCGCAGCCGGATTCGCCCACAACGCCCACAGTTTTGCCCACAGGAACTTCAAACGAAACACCGTCCACGCTTTTTACCACGCCGGTATCGGTAAAGAAATAGGTGTGCAGGTTATCAAATTCAACAGCGTTTTCCGGGTTTTTCATCTGGGTCAGATACTCAGATTCCGGCACATTCTTGCGCTTGCGCTGTTTTTCGTACTGGTCCGTAATGCGGCGGTTTTCTTTGGAGATACGCCGCGACTCCTTGGCGGAAAGGTAACCGTCCTGTTGTTTAGCCATCGTGTGTGTCTCCTTTCATCAGCGTTTCATCTTGGGGTCAAAGGCATCGCGCAGGCCATCGCCCACAAAGTTGAAGCCCAGAACGGTGATCAGCAGGCAGATGCCGGCGGGGACCCAGATGAACAGGTAGTTGGTCATAACGTAGGCGTTGTTGACATCGTTGATGATGTTGCCCCAGGAGGCAAACGGGTACTTGACGCCCAGACCCAGGAAAGACAGGGTGGCTTCCGTCAGGATGGTGGAGCCAAGGCTCATGGTGCAGGTAACAATCAGCTGCGGGATAACGTTGGGGATCAGGTGGCGGAAGATACGGTGCCAGACGTTGATGCCGCAGGCCTCGGTAGCCGGCATGAACTCCTGCTCACGCAGGGAAAGGATCTGGCCGCGGACCAGGCGGGCAATGCCGGGCCAGCCCAGGAAGCCCAAAATCAGCATCAGGTACATCATACGGGTCCAGGAGTCCACGCGCATGGCGTCCATGGCAGCGCCCAGAATGATGATGACGGGCATGGAGGGCAGGCAGTAGAACACGTCCACAATACGCATGATGAGGTTATCCACCCAGCCGCCGAAGTAGCCGGAGATACCGCCCATGACAATACCGATGGAGCCTTCAATCGCAACAACAATGAAGCCGATGATCAGGGAAACACGGCCACCGTACATCAGGCGGGTCAGCATATCCATACCGTTGGTATCGGTACCCAGCCAGTGCTCCTTGTTGGGGCTTGCGTAACGGTCAAACACATAGGTTTCCGTCATCTGCTTCACGCTCCAAACGCCGGTGCTGGCATCGTACACGATGTCATACTCGGCTTCGTTGCCGTCGGCATCGGTGTAGGTGAACTCGGTAATATTATCGTCAATGGCTTCTTCCAGGCGGTCGCGGAAGTCACGGCTGATGACCACGCTGGCATCGGCAGCGGAAACGACAAAGCGGCCGATGTAGGCAACTTCGCTGCCGCTCTGGGTGATATTGCCGTCGGCATCCAGCGCATAGTCCTGGCCATCGGCGGTAAAGGTGGTCTCCTCTGCTGCCTGGGCAGTCAGGGCGGCCAGCTTGGCATCAAAGCTCAGCTCGGCCACGCCGTCCGCTGCGGTGACCATATCCTTAGAGGCATAAGCCAGCACAGTGCGGCCCTGGCGGAAGACGTACAGGTCCTCGCTCAGGGTTTCCACTTCGTAATCGTTATCTTTATAGGTAAAGGTCTCTTCACCCTTCTTGATGGCCTCGTTGCCCTTGCTCTGGGCAATGGAGCCGAACTCCTGGCCATCGGCAACAACAAAGCGCAGTTTATCGTTGCGGGTCACACCCACATACTCTTTGGACATCTGGGTGTAGGTGTAGAACTGCTGGTCCTGGCCGTAAGGGCTGACCACGCCGCCAATGAAGGAAAAGACGAACATGGCAAGCAGCATCGTCAGGCCCACAACGGCCAGACGGTTGCGGAAGAACCGCTTGGCAACCAGCGCGCCGGGCGAAAGCACCTTAACGCGGCGGTCGTCGTTCAGGGAGTACTGCTCCTTTTTGGGGGTGTTGTTCTGGGTATTCTCACTCATGGGTGCAGTCTCCTTTCTTTAAGAAATGCGCACGCGCGGGTCAACCACTGCGTACATGATATCAGTCAGCAGGTTGCTGACCAGGGTAAGCACCGCCATAAAGGACAGGTAGAACATGGTGAACGGGATATCGCCCGCAACCATGGACTGGTAAGAGATGTAGCCGATGCCGGGGATGGAGAACAGGGTCTCAGTGATCAAGGCACCGCTGAACAGGCCGGGCAGGGAACCGCCGATGATGGTAACCAGCGGGATCAGGGTGTTGCGGAATGCGTGCTTATAGATGACCACATGCTCCGAAAGGCCCTTGGCGCGGGCGGTACGGATATAGTCGGCGTTCAGCACTTCCAGCATGTTGGTGCGGGTGTAACGCATGGTAGAGCCGATGGAAACAATGACCAGCGTGACGATGGGCAGCACCAGATGGTTGGCGCGGTCACAGAACTGGCCCCACGAGCTGAGCTGGGCATAATCACGCCCGACCAGGCCGTACAGGTCAAACCAGCCAAGCTTGACAGAGAACAGCAGCTTGAGCAGCGTGGCAAAGAAGAAGCTGGGCAGAGAGATGCCCACCAGAGCCACAGCGGTGATGACGTAATCGGTACGGGAATACTGTTTGGTAGCAGCCAGGATTCCCAGGGGCACAGCGATGATCATGGACACCACAAAGGAGATGCCGCCCATGACAACAGACAGACCAATAACTTCCTGGAATTTTTGAACAACAGGGACGTTCCACTTCCAGCTGTCACCGAACTGACCGCGCACTGCGCTGGACAGCCAGGTCATGAAACCGGGCAGGATGCCCTTATCCAGACCATAGGCTGCGTTGAGCTGATCCAGCCATTCCTGATACGGTTTTGCGCCCGGTGCCTGGGACAGCTGCATGGCCATGTTCTCGGCAAAAGAGCTGGGCAGGCTGCGCATCATCACATAGATGATGAAGGTAACGCAAAACAGGATCACAAAAGAAAGCAGGATACGCTTGATGACGTAGTTTCGCACTTGAAAAATCGTTCCTTCCTTCGCGGGCAGGGAGGCCGCGTTTTTAATGGCTGCGCCGCATGGCTCCAAAATACACATGAGCCGGGGCCTTGTAGCTTCGCCTATGGTGTACCTAAAAAGTCGAAAATTTAGGGCAATACCGCATAATTCTAAGTGCCGATACGGCGAGCGAGGTGCGGCAGATGCTAAGCCAAAAGCGCAGATAATACTGGATGCTGCAAAGGTGAGCGCCGCCAGTGGCGGAAACAGCGAACCGAAGCAGGGGCAGCGGTCGCAGAGTGCGAGGGGCTTTTGCCCCCGAAGCACGATGCGGGTACCGCAACCCGACATTATCGAGCATTTTGGCAACGCAGATGCCGTGCCGCAGCCGCCGGAGCGGTGCTTAAGCCGTCAGGCGGGAATTGTGCGGTGTTGCCTTAGCCTGTTTCTACAAACATAGTGGAATTTTGCGTTAAAAAGCCTTAGAATCCACAAAGGATTCCTGCAGCTTTTTGCCTTAAATTCGCCTCATGTTTGCGAAACATCCGTCATTTTCTTTGTTTTCAGATACACCTCATTACTTTGATACCGAATATGGGCATCCCCTCCCTCGGACAGAGGGAACTGTCCGGGGGGAATGGGACGGCCACATTTGGGCTGCAAATGCTGCCGCCGTTTGTACTAACAGCAAGCAACCGCTCCCAGAACCAGTGCGGCACCAAGAGCGGCTGCTCACCATAAATTCAACAACAGGCTGCGCTGAAATTACTTCAGAGCGATCGTATTGATTTCAGACTGGTAAGTCCAGTACGGGGTCAGATCGTTGGGGATGGTAGCGGTGTCGATACGCTCGCTGGAGAAGATGGCGGATTCGCTGCGCTGGTAAACCGGCAGTTCAACGCCCCAATCCAGGATGATCTCCATAGCTTCCTTGTACATGGCCTTACGGGCATCCTGATCGGTGGTCTGGCGGGCAGTCTCGATCAGCTCGTCCAGGTCAGCATCGTTGATCTGGTAGTAGTTGGTGGAACCCTTGCTGTCGTACAGCTGGTACATATCGGGGTCGTTGGTGGACTGCCATGCAGCAACCCAGCCTTCGGCAACGCCGGACTGATAAGAGCTGTACAGGTCAGAAGCGTTTGCCAGGTCGTTGACGGTCAGGGTGAAGCCGATGGTCTTGAGGGCAGCGGCTGCATTGGTCAGAACCTGGAAAGAGGGGTGGTCGCCGTTGCCGGAAGCACCGATGTTGACGGTGTATTCCATCTTGGCACCAGCCGGAGCTGCGGTGACCTGGCCGTTTTCAACGGTGTAGCCGGCTGCTTCGAAGTAGCCGAGGGCGGCCTGCAGAGCAGCAGCATACTTGGTGTCGCCGCTCATATCGCTGGTGTAGATCTCGTTGCCGTCAACGTCGGTAGAGTAAGCGATCTTGTAGCCGTCGTCGGTAACGGAGGGTGCTGCCCAGGAGGTGTTGGAGATGGGGTAGTTGATAACGCTTGCGGTATCGCCGTAGTAAGAGTTGATGCCCTCATCACGGTAAGCGGCAATCACGGTCATGATAGCCTTGCGCAGGTTCTTGGATTCCTCAGAAGCGGGATCATCGCCGACCTTAACGTTGTTGGCGCTCAGGGCAATGTAGCCATAGCCGCGGAAGTCCATCAGACGGGTGGTGATGACAGAGCCGTCGAGGTCAGAATTACCACCATTGATGGTAGCGATCTGGTTGGCAGCTTCCAGAGAGTAAGAAGGATCGGAAATGTCGATGGTGCCGGCCTGAACACCGGTGATCTTATCGGCTTCCTGGGTTTCCTTCATGTTGACGTGCTTGGCAGCGGGCTCGCCTTGATAGTAGCTGGGGTTGGCATCCAGGTAGATGACGCCATCGCTGTACTTATTGAAGGTGTAAGCGCCGGCGCCCAGGGGGGTGCTGGTGACGGAACGAACCTTGCTCAGGTCGCCCTTCTTGAAGCCGTAGGAGTGGTTGTCGTAATCATACAGGCTGCGGTCGCCATAGTAATCCAGGGAGGCGATAGGCAGCTGCAGCTGGTAGATCATGGAGTTGGACAGCTCGGTGGTGGTGATGGTCATGCTGTAATCGCCGGTCTTGACAATGCCGGAAACGGTGTCAACGTCAGCGCCGGTGGCAACACCGGTGGTGGAGTAAGCATAAACATCAGCCGGGATCAGGTCAGACAGAGCAGAGCCTGCGGTCTCAGCTTCCATGGAAGCAAAGTTCCAGTCATATTTTTCTGCGATAGCCAGGAAGAAATCCTTAGCGGTAGCGTCAGCGGCCAGGCCGTCAAAGCCCCAGGCGGAAGCAGCAGCGGCAACGTCGCCCTCTTCAGCGTAGCCGTTAGATACGCAGGCGTCGATGATTTCCTGTGCAAAAGCAACGCCACCTTCGTTAACAGCATCCCAGAAAGCCTTCTGCTGCTCAGCGGTGAACAGGCTGTTATCAGTGTTGTCCTCGCCTGCCTCAGCAATCAGCTTGGACAGGGTGGTCATGCTGCTGCGGTAATCATCCAGACCGGCAATGGGCATGGAGTACAGGATGGCGGAACCGTCATAGGTCGGGTCCATGTAAACATACAGGTTGAAGATGACGTCATCAATGGTGATGGGGGTGCCGTCAGCGAAGACCAGGTCATCGCGCATGTTGATGGCATAGGTAACGGTGCCGTCAGCATTCTCGGTCACTTCGCAGTCAGCGGGGCCATAGTAGGTGTAATCGGTGCCGTTGTACTCGCGGGTCTCACCCTCGATGCCCTTCAGGATCATTTCGCCCTTACGGTCAGCGCCCAGCAGGGCAATGTTGGTCAGGTCGATAACGTGCTGGTCAGCGGAAGAAGCGGCGAAGAACGGGCTGAACTTGCCCTCAAAGCCGGTATCTGCCAGAACCAGGGTGCCATCGCTGCTGCCGGTATCGGTAGCAGCGGCTTCGCTGGTAGCCTCGCCGGAAGCAACAGACTCAGCGCTGCTGGAAGCGGAAGAACCGCAGCCAGCCAGCAGGCCCGCAGCCATTGCAACAGCCATGGCCAGTGCAAGCACTTGCTTGGTGTTTTTCATGTTTGTATAACCTCCCAAATCATTTTGGTAATGGCGGCAATTTTAACACTACCAAAAGGAGTGTTAAATAAGAAAGGCTTAAGCCTTTCCGCATTTGCGGTGTTCCCTCACCGCAAACAAATGTCACCAATAACTATGTTATAATATCGTAATTTTCAATTTCTGTCAACCCAAAAACGCCGTTTTGGCAACATCTAAATAAAAGTCAGCAGGATAACCATAACAGCACGCTGAATTTTGTAAAATTCTTCCGCGTCGCACTTTAGCGGGCTAAATTCTGCGTTATGGTGCAAGGTCTTTTACTCTTCGCGCCCGGAGTCGGATTCTTCGGTATAAACCGCCGCCCGGATGGTGTGCCCCGCGGCAAAAGCAGCCGCAGCAGCCGCAGCGGCCAGCGCTGCAAATAATACTGCATACCAGATAGCGCCTTGTCCGCCGTTCAAGAACACATCCATACACTCCCCTACTGCAGCCAGCGCGGCGAACACCCCGGTCAACAGGCAGCGCAGCGGCAGTTTGGCTACCGTTTCTTCATACACATAGCTGCGCAGGCGTGCCCCGCCGCGGCTCATGCGGGTCAGCGCCCACACCGCGCTGATGCCAGCCACCAGCGCCCCGGCATACGGCAGCAGTACATAAAACTGCTGCATGGCCCCCGGCGCGGGCACCATGCCCGCCGCCGCCAGCGCCGCCAGTGCCCCGCCGCACAGCGCCCACAGCAGGCCCCGCAGTTTGGCATACGGTATGCTGCCGGTATAGCAGCGGTAGCTGCCCTGGTACAGGTAGCTGCCGTTGACATCCCTACGGAAGTCATTCAGGTATTCCCGCCCACGGCGGTTTTTCTTTTGCTGCATTATTCGATCCCCGTCAGGTCATAGCTGTCCAGCCACTGCTTGGCCGTTTCGCACACGCCGCGCAGGCAGCTTTCCTCAAAGGGGCTGTCCAGACCGGCGTTTTTCAGCAGCTCAGTAAACACGCGGCTGCCGCCCTGGCGGGTGTATGCCATGTAGTGCTCCCACGCGTTGGCGCGGTCCTTTTGCAGCATGGCCCAGAACTGCAGGCTGACGGTCTGTGCCAGGCAGTAGTCAATATAATAGAAGGGGCTTTCGTAAATATGCTTCTGGCGCTGCCAGCCCTCACCCTCGCTGTAGAACGGGATCTCGCCGTCCAGCTTCATCCACGGCATATAAATGCCCAGCAGTTCTTTCCAGGCGGCGTGGCGCTCAGCAGGGGTCAGGTCCGGCTTTTCGTACACGATATGCTGGAAGTGATCCACCATGGTGCCATACGGGATAAAGGTCAGCGCACCGGCCAGGTGGCTGTACAGGAACTTGCGGGTATCCTTGCCAAAGAAGCCCTCCGCCCACGGCCAGGCAAAGAATTCCATCGACATGGAGTGGACTTCGCATCCTTCCATGCTGGGCCACACAGTGGAATACGGCACGCGGTCACGGTTGGTGTATGCGGCAAAGGCATGACCTGCTTCATGCGTGACCACCTCAACGTCATGCTGGGTGCCGTTGAAGTTGGCAAAAATGAACGGTACCTGATAATCCCACAGGCTGGTGCAGTAGCCGCCCGCCGCCTTGCCAGGGGTGGAAAGCACGTCCAGCAGCTCATTGTCCAGCATGGTGTTAAAGAAGACGCCGGTTTCGGGTGAAAGTTCCTCATAGAATTTTTTACCCTGGGCCAGAATGGCATCGGCATCGCCGCAGGGGGCGGGGTTGCCGGAACGGAACATCAGGGCATTATCGGCAAAGCTCATGGGGTACTGTTTGCCCAGGCGCCTGGCCTGCTCGCGGTAGATGCTGTCGGCCACGGGGACGAGATACTTGACCACAGCGGCGCGGAACTTTTCCACATCAGCCTTGGTGTAGCAGTTGCGGCCCATGCGGTAGTAGCCCAGGGTAGTGTAGCCTTCGTACCCCAGTTTTTTGCCCATGGTGTCCCGCAGGTGGACCATCTTGTCGTAAATGGAGTCGAACTCCTCCTGATGCTCCTTATACCAGGCACCCTCGGCTTTCCAGGCGGCCAGGCGGCAGGCATCGTCGGGGTCGTTTTTGAAGGGAGAGAGCTGGCTTAGGGTGTAGACGCCGCCCTCAAAGGGGATCTGAGCCGAGGCGATCAGCTTGCCGTACTGGGTGGAGAGGTCGTTTTCCTGGGCCATCTCGTCCAGGATCTCCGGCGAGAAGGCTTTCTGGGCGATCTCGGCGTTGAGGAACATCAGCTCGCCGTATTCCTCGCCCAGCTGTTTGCGGTAGGGGGACGCCAGCAGGGCGGCGCTCCAGGTATTCTGGCACTCCTGGATCTGCGGGGTGGCAGCGTTCCAGAAATTCATCTCATCATCGTAGAATTCATCCCGGGTATCGATGGTGTTGCGGATGCTGGCCAGGTTGGCCAGCGTGTCCACGTGCTTGTTCAGGGTCTGTTCGTCCAGAAAGGCGGCCTTGGCGGCGGCGTAGTCAGGCGCGGCGGCAAAGCGCTGGGTCACAGCAGCAAACTGCGCCTTGATCTCGTCCAGGTTCGGGCGCTGATAGGGCATCTCAGAAAATTTCATGAGCGTATTTCTCCTTTGTGCGTTTTGTAGGCATTATAACATAGAAGCGAAAAAAAAGGCAAAGATATAAATAGATACAAAAAAGCCTCCCTTGTGCAAAGGGAGGTGGCACGGCGAAGCCGTGACGGAGGGATTGTAACCTTACGTGGTAGACCGATTTGCAACGCAGACAGGACAATCCCCCACCGCTTCGCGGAGCCCCCTTTACACAAGGGGGTCTTTATGCGTCGTTAAATCCTGCGGTATCTCCGCTTCAAATTCTGCAGCAGCGTATGCTTGGGCCGGCTGCGGATCAATTTCCACAAAAAGCTGCTCAACGCGCGCTCCTCGCGGGCATCGGGAGCCTGGCCGCCGTAGACGCAACGCTCCAGCAGGGCGCAGGTAGAGTGCCTTTTCCTGCTCGGTGGTGACGGTAAGCATATTACGCTTACGTATAACATCCGGTCCGTGATCCCGCAACAGAAAATCTGCATTTTTCGCTACTTTGTCTTATACTTCGCCAGTTGTGCACATGTGTTGGAATTTAACAATGCCACTTTTTAGCAAGTTGCCGCAAATTTTGAAAACGCACGGTTTTCATGTTTTGCAAAACGCCAATTTATGCCCACACAAGCAATTCAAAATTGACCACAGTAACTGTTATATGGTAGAATATGTCTATATATTCTATGCTGCACCAGTGCCATTTTTAGGAGGGCCTTATGCAGAAAAATTTCACCCTAAAACGTATCGTCTGCCTCCTGGCAGCCCTTTGCCTGGCCGCCGGGCTGGTGGGCTGCGCCGATATGCCCGCCAGCAGCAGTGAGGAAAGCAGCCTGCCCACGATTTTGGTGGGCAGCGATGTCTACCCGCCCTTCAACTATATTGGCGAGGACGGCGCCCCCACCGGCATCGATGTGGAGCTTGCCAAAGAGGCATTCCGGCGTATGGGCTACCGCGCCGAGTTTACCATCATCGACTGGGAGCGAAAGACCCAGCTGCTGGAAACCGGCGACATTGACTGCGTGTGGGGCAGCTTTACCATCAACGGACGGGAGGATGACTACCGCTGGGCCGGCCCCTACATGGCCAGCCGCCAGGTGGTGGCCGTAATGCCCGGCAGCGATATTGAAACCATTGCCGACCTGGAGGGCCGCACCCTGGCTGTGCAGAGCACCACCAAGCCGGAGGAACTGTTTCTGACCGACGCCTCCCTGCCCGCCCTGCGGGACCTCTACTGCTTTGAGGACCGGGAGCTGATCTACACCGCCCTGGGCAAGGGCTACGTGGACGCCATCGCCGCCCACGAAGTCTCGATCCTGCAGTACATGCAGGACTACAACACTGAGTACCGCATTTTGGACGAGCCTTTACAAGTGGTGAGGCTGGGCGTCGCCTTTGGCAAAAACGACGTGCGCGGGCTGGAAACGCAGCTGACCGCCACCCTCGATGAGATGCGGGCGGACGGGACTTTAGCCGCCATCATCGGCAAGTATCTGGCAAACCCCGAGAAATTTTTGGAGGTGGACGGCCTTGTCGAATAGAAAAGTATCTTCCTTCACCGTCCGCTTTTTCTGGCCCCTGATGCTCTGCCTGGGGCTGGGGCTGATGGCGCTGGTGGGGCTGATGTCCTACCGCAGTGACCTGCACCTGGCCAGCCAGAACCTCACCGATGCCACCCAGTACGTCAAACAGCAGCGTACAGCCTACGACCGGTTCAACGATACCTCGATGACCAAAAGCCTGCTGCGCGTCATCGAGAACGCCCAGCAGATCGACCGCGAGATTCAGTACAAGATTGCCCTGACCGGCGAGGCCACGCTGAACACCGACGATCTGCGCCGCTATACCTACGAGCAGCGGCTGACCGGCATCATCCTGATGAACGAGCATGGCGTCGTCCAGCGGGAGTACAGCACTGACGGGCTGGACTACGCCGCCCTGCGCGGGTACGTCACCATGGACACCGTGCTGGGAACCGCCCAATTCCCCATTAAGACCTACACCGCCCGCATCCGGCTGGACGATGGCTCCTACGTGGACCTGGCTGCCCACGGCCGCACCGACGAGCCGGGCGTGATCGTCGTTTATTATCATACCAGCGCCGAATATGCCACCGACTACAACCTGATCATCCAGAACTTGCTGGAAGGCTACGACCCCGGCACCGAGGAAACGCTGGTGGTCACCAGCGGCGACAGCATCATTGCCGCCAACCGCGAAGGCCTGGCCGGGCAGAACGTCGACGACGTGCCGGTGCTGCGCAGCATCCGGGAGAACGCCCACGGCGGCGAGATGACCCGCGTACGGGCCGGTTCCGGCGACGGCGAGTGGGTCTACTGCATGCTGGAGCGCGGGCGGGACTACTACGTCTACGCCTACATGCCGCTGACCCGCGCGCTGGACACCACGCCCAAGAACCTGCTGTTCACGCTGGTGGCCTACGCCATGGTGCTGTTCATCGTCATCATGATCCGCTGGCGGCTCAAGCATGTCTACCAGGAGGAGCAGCTCCGCCGGGAGCAGAGCTACCAGCAGCAGTTGAAAGACGCCGCCCGCAAAGCCGAGAGCGCCAACCGCGCCAAGACCGAGTTTTTGCAGCGCATGAGCCACGACATCCGCACACCTATCAACGGCATCCGCGGCATGGTGGAGATCGGCGACCATTACAGCGAGGACCTGGCCAAACAGGCTGAGTGCCGCCGCAAGATCTGGGATGCTTCGACTCTGCTGCTGGAGCTGGTGAACGAAGTGCTGGACATGGGCAAACTGGAATCCGGCGAGATCTTGCTGGAAAGCTGCCCGTTCAACGTGATAGAGCTGAAAGACGGCATCCGCCAGACGATGGAGCGCGCCGCCGCCGAGCGCGGCATCACGATGACCGACCGCACCGAGGTCAAACACACCACACTCATTGGCAGCCCGCTGCACCTGAAGCGGCTGCTGATGAACATTTGGAGCAACGCCATCAAGTACAACAAGGACAACGGTTCCATTGACCTGACCTGCCGCGAGGTGCGCAGCGACGGCAAGATTGCCTGGATCGAGTTTATCTGCGCCGACACCGGTATTGGCATGAGTGAGGAGTTCCAGAAGCACCTCTACGAGCCGTTCACCCAGGAACACAGCGACGCCCGCACCTCCTACAACGGCACGGGACTGGGCATGGCCATCACAAAAAGTCTGGTGGAGAAGATGGGCGGAACGATAGAATGCCGCAGTAAGCTAGGGGAGGGCACGACCTACTGCATCACGATTCCCTTTGCCATCGACTCCAGCGCTGCCCCGCGGGTAGAGGAAACCGCCGCCCTGCCTGCCGCCACGCCGGAGGGCATGCACGTACTGCTGGCCGAGGACAACGAGCTGAACATAGAGATTGCCGTGTTTGTGCTGGAGAACGCCGGTGTCACGGTGACAAAGGCCGTCAACGGGCAGGACGCGCTGGACCAGTTTGCCGCCAGCGCCCCCGGCACCTTTGATGCCATCATCATGGACGTGATGATGCCGGTGATGGACGGCTACCAGGCCACCCGGGCCATCCGCCAGCTGGACCGCCCCGACGCGGGCAGTATCCCCATCCTGGCCATGACTGCCAACGCCTTTGTGGAAGACCGCCGCCGTGCCTACGAAGCCGGCATGAACGAGCACCTGACCAAACCGCTGGAGCCGGAGGTAGTGCTGAGGACATTGGCGAAATATCGGAGTAAATAAGCAGGAAGGCCCCCTCACAGAGGGAGCCTTTAACGCAAAAAAGCCGCACAGATGTGCGGCTTTTTTGCGTATTATCATTATTTAGTCCCGGCTATACAAATCTCTCGTATACACCTTCCCGGCCACGTCGGCCAGCTCGGGGGCGGCGCGGTTGGCGAGGATCACATCACACTCGGCCTTGAATTTGTCCAGATCTTTCTCCACGCGGTCGCCGTAGAAAGTATCCTCTTTCAACGTCGGCTCATAGATAACCAGCGGCATGCCCTCGGCCCGCAGGCGGCGCATAACGCCCTGGATGCTGGACTGGCGGAAGTTATCACTGCCCGCCTTCATCGTCAGGCGGTAGATGCCGACGGCCTTCGGCTCGCGGGAGAGCACCTGCTCGGCGATAAAGTCCATACGGGTGGCGTTGGAGTCCACGATGGCCTGCATCAGATTCTGCGGTACATCGTTATAGTTTGCCAGCAGCTGCTTGGTATCCTTAGGCAGGCAGTAGCCGCCGTAACCAAAGGACGGATTGTTATAGTGGTTGCCGATGCGCGGGTCCAGGCAGACGCCGTCAATGATGTCACGGGTGTTCAGGCCGCGCACCTGGGCGTAGGTGTCCAGCTCGTTAAAATAGGCCACACGCAGGGCCAGGTAGGTGTTGGCAAACAGCTTGACGGCCTCGGCTTCGGTAAGGCCCATGTACAGGGTATCCACATCCTGCTTGATGGCCCCCTGCTGCAAAAGCCCCGCAAAGGTACGGGCACGGGCGGCCAGTTCCCCGTCCCCCGCCGGGCAGCCTACCACGATGCGGCTGGGGTAGAGGTTATCGTACAGCGCATGGCCCTCCCGCAAAAACTCCGGGCTGAAAAGGATATGCAGGTCGTGAAATTTTTTCCGTACCGACGCGGTATACCCGACGGGCACCGTGGATTTGATGACGATGGTCGCCTCCGGCGCATACTGCCCGGCTAGCGTCAGCACAGCCTCCACGCTGGAGGTATCAAAATAATTCTTCTTGGGGTCGTAGTTGGTGGGGGTGGAAACCACGATGATGTCCGCGCCGGTGTAGGCAGCGGCAGCATCGGTGGTCGGGTGCAGGTCCAGCTCTTTTTCGGCTAAATACCGCTCGATCTCCTTATCGGCAATGGGACTTTTGCGGGCCGCCAGCAGGGCCACTTTCTCGGGCAGAATGTCTACAGCCCATACCTCGTTGTGCTGGGCCAGCAGCACACTGATGCTAAGGCCCACATAACCGGTACCGGCAACGGCGATTTTCATAAACAGGCGCTCCCTTAACAGTGATATTTATTGTAAGTATACCATGGTGCGGGGCCAGCCGCAACGGTTTTTACCGGATTTCCTTTTCTGTCCTCTTGTACCCCGGCCCAAAATGCGATATAATACTTATGTTTACTTTGAGTTTTGAGTATCCCCACGGAGGTTTATTAAAATATGAAACGTACCCGTACCCTTGCCCTGCTGACCGCGCTGGTCTGCCTGTGTGTGTCGCTGACGGCCTGTTCCCCCAAAGAAGTGCTGAAAAGCGCCATCCTGAAAACCACCACTGCCCTGGGTCTGCGCCAGGAAACCAGCGATGAGGACGAGGTCGACGATCTGTCTTACGCCACCAGCGGCGGCGACGTGACCTTCCCCGAAACGATGGACACCACTGCCTCCAAGCTGGTGTCCGAGGTGGACGGCGACACCCTGTATGTAGCCTTTAACGGCATCCAGAACCGCAGTACCGACTACTTTGTGGCGGGTTCCGACAGCCTGTCCATCACCGGCTATGCCACCACTGAGTCCACCAACGAGAACTTCCAGACTTTCAAGATCGCCTTGTGGGAGCTGTCCGACGACAGGACTTCCACCAGCTATGTCATCGGCTCCACCGTTTACTACACCACCGACGGCACCTGCTACCAGTACAATGTTTCCGGCCTGACCCCCGGCAGGCAGTACAAGGTCTACATCAGCTATGACTCCACCCGTTACTATATCACCGGCGGTCTGAAGGTCCAGGGCCTGGGCAGCGAGGAGCTGACCACCATCGAGAACGAGAACACCGTCCAGTAACCACAAAACAGCACCGCCCGCGCCGCGCCAAGACGGTGTGGGCGGTTTTGTTGTAGAGGAATTTTTAGAGGAAAAAGTAACGCAAAAGGGGAAGTTTATGCCAAACGTACAATTACGCAATACCCTGCTGCTGATGGGGGCTTCCTTCATTTGGGGCACCGCTTTTGTGGCGCAAAGCGTGGGCGCTGACCACATGGGCCCTTACAGCTTTCTGGCGGGCCGCAGCTGGCTGCCTGTGTGTTTCTGCTGGGGCTGATGGCCGTGCTGCGCAAAGCCGGCAAGACAAACTCCGCCGCCGAGCCGGGCTTTTGGCAGAACCGCAAGGTGCTGGTAAAGGGCGGCATCTGCTGCGGCATCGCGCTGTTTGCGGCATCGGCTGCGCAGCAGATGGGCATTGGCACCACCAGCACGGCCAAGGCCGGGTTCATGACCGCTTTGTATGTAGTGCTGGTGCCGGTGTTCGGCGTGTTTTTTGGCCGCCGCCCCGGTGTAAAGCTGTGGTGCTGCGTGGCCGCCAGCGTGGTGGGCCTGTATCTGCTGTGCCTGGCCGGGCACGACAGCCTGACCCTGACCGGCGGCGAATGGCAGCTGCTGGGCTGTGCCTTTTTGTTTGCTACCCAGATTTTGCTGGTGGACCACTTCAGCCCCAAGCTGGACGGCATCCAGCTGAGCTTTGTGCAGTTTTTGACGGTGGCGGTCATTTCCACCGTGTTTATGCTGATTTTTGAACAGCCCACCATCGAGCAGTTCCGCCTGGCGGCGGTGGCCATCGCCTACTGCGGCATTTTGTCCAGCGGTGTGGCTTACACGCTGCAAATTGTGGGCCAGAAAGAACTTGACCCCACCATTGCCAGCATGGCCATGTGCATGGAAAGCGTGTTCAGCGCCCTGGCCGGCTGGCTGATTTTGGGCCAGACGCTTTCCACCACCGAGCTGTGCGGCTGCGGCCTGATGTTTGCCGCCATCGTAGCCAGCCAGCTGCCGGACAAAAAGAAAGTTTAAGTAAAGGCCCCTTCTGCGAGAGGGCTCCCGCGAAGCGGGTGGGGTAGAGACTTTCCCAAGGCGCTCTCCCTCAGTCGCCTCCGGCGGCAGTTTCCTCCCAGAGGGGGCCTTTAATAGGAGTATCTATGAATGACTTGCGCTTAATTTTCCGCTATGGCAAGCCCTACCGCCGGGACCTTTGGGCGGCTGCCGGGCTGATCTTTATTGAATGTATCTTTGAGATGGTCATCCCCGTGCCTGATCACCGGCCTGCTGTATGCCCGCTATGCCGCCCGGTTCGCCAACGGCTTTGCGGCCGAGCTGCGCCTGGCCGAGTACGCCGCCGTGCAGAAATTCGACTTTGCCAACCTGGACCATTTTTCCTCCCCGTCTCTCGTCACCCGCATGACCACCGATGTCACGGTCATGCTCAACGCCGTGGCCACCGGCCTGCGGCCTTTGGTGCGCAGCCCGGTCATGCTGTTCATGGGGCTGGGCATGGCGTTCTTGCTCAATGCCAAGCTGACCATCGTTTTCCTTATTACAACGCCCATCCTGGCCGCTATTCTGGCCTGGATCGTAACCAAGGTCGGCCCGCTGTATGACCGCCAGCAGACTGCTGTGGACCATCTGAACGGCCGCGTACAGGAAGCCTTAACCGCCATTCGCGCCATCAAGGCGTTTGTGCGCGGCGATTACGAGAATGAGCAGTTTGAAACCGTCAATGACGAGCTGGCCGCCGCCAGCACCAACACCTTCCGGTATGCCGTGCTCAACCTGCCCGCGTTCCAGGCCGTTATGTACACGGCCATTGTCTGCATCATGTGGTACGGCGGCAATTTTATTCTGACCGACCGGATGACGGTCGGCGAGCTGACCGCCTTTTTGAGCTATGTTCTGCAGGTGCTCAACTCGGTCATGATGTTCTCCGGCGTGTTTTTGCAGCTTACCCGCTCCCTGACCAGCGCCCGGCGCATCCGTGCCGTGCTGGAGGAGCAGCCCGCGCTGGCCACCCCGGCTGACCCCGTTGCCGCCGTTGCCGACGGCAGCATTGATTTTGCGGACGTCAGCTTCAAATACAGCGCCGCTGCGGCCAGGGATGCCCTTTCCCACGTTACGCTGCATATTCCCGCCGGGGCAACGGTGGGCATTATCGGCGGCACCGGCGCGGCAAAAACAACGCTGGTACAGCTGATCCCCCGCCTGTACGATGCCACCTCCGGCACCGTCAAGGTCGGCGGGCAGGATGTGCGCCGGTATTCCCTTGCTGCCCTGCGGGATGCTGTGGGCATTGTGCTGCAGAAGAACCTGCTGTTCTCCGGCACCATCCGTGACAACCTGCGCTGGGGTGATCCCAACGCCGATGACGAAACCCTGTGGGCCGCCTGCCGTGCCGCCTGCGCTGATGAATTTTTGGAGCGGATGCCGGACGGCCTGGATACCGACATGGGCCAGGGCGGCGTGAATGTTTCCGGCGGGCAGAAGCAGCGGCTCTGCATTGCCCGCACCCTGCTCAAGCACCCCAAAGTGCTGATTTTTGACGATTCCACCAGCGCCGTGGATACCGCCACCGAGGGCAAGATCCGCCATGCGCTGGCCGCCCTGACCGATGTAACCAAGCTCATCATTGCCCAGCGCATCACCTCGGTGATGGATGCCGACATGATCGTGATTCTGGATGACGGCAAAGTTCACGCCGTGGGCACCCACAAGGAGCTGCTGGCGAATGACACCATCTACCAGGAAATTTATGCATCCCAGATGAAAGGAGATGACGCGGATGGCAAAGGCATTCAGCGGTAAAAAGCCGCAGCATTTTGGCAACACCATCCGGGTATTTTTGAACTACCTCGGCCGCCACAAGTTCATGCTGGGGCTGGTTGGGGTGCTTACCGCTGTCAGCGCACTCGCCAACCTGCTGGGTACCTACATGATCAAGCCGGTGGTCAACGGTATTCTGGAAACCGGCAGCATTCCCGGCCTTGTCCGCGGTGTTGCCCTGACCGCCGCCATCTACGCGGTGGGCGCGCTTTCTACCCTGGGCTACACCCAGACCATGGTGCGCGCCGCGCAGAAGGTCTTGCATGATATCCGCCGGGACCTGTTTGCCCACCTGCAAACGCTGCCCCTCTCCTTTTTTGACTCCCGCCGCAACGGCGAACTGATGAGCCTGTTCACCAACGATGTGGACACCATCTCGGACGCGCTGAACAACAGCTTTGCTCTGCTGATCCAGAGCTTTATCCAGGTGGTGGGCACGCTGGTTCTACTGTTTGTGCTCAACTGGCGGCTTTCGCTGCTGGTCGTGGTGGGGTACGCCGTCATGTTCTGGTACATCCGGTTCAGCACCAACCGCAGCCGTTTCTTCTACGCCCGCCAGCAGCAAGCTCTTGGCGATCTGGAAGGCTATGTGGAGGAGATGGCCGCCGGGCAAAAGGTGGTCAAGGTGTTCAACCATGAGCAGACCAACCTGGAAGGTTTTCAGGCATTGAACGCCCGCCTGCAAAGCGCCGGAACCAGCGCCCAGGGGTATTCCGCCACCATGATCCCCGCTGTTGTTTCCATCTCCTACATCAACTATGCGGTCATTGCCGTGCTGGGCGGGCTGATGGTTATGAACGGCCAGTCCAGCCTGGGCAGCCTGGCCAGCTATCTGGTGTTTGTGCGCCAGTCTGCTTTGCCCATCAACCAATTCACCCAGCAGGGCAACTTTCTGCTGGCCGCCCTTGCCGGTGCCGAGCGCATTTTCAATGTGCTTGACGAACAGCCGGAAACCGATGAGGGTACCGTCGAGATCGTTCGTGTGGAAAAGTCTGCGGACGGCACCCTTGTGCCCAGCGCCGGCGGCCGCCGCACCGGCCTGTGGGCCTGGCGCGACAGTGCCGACCCCGCCGCTCCTCTCGTTCCCCTGCGCGGGGATGTACGGTTCCGGGATGTCAGCTTTGGTTACATTCCGGGCCAGACCACCCTGCATGATGTTACGCTGTACGCCAAACCGGGGCAGAAGATCGCCTTTGTCGGTTCCACCGGCGCGGGCAAAACCACGATTACCAACCTCATCAACCGCTTTTATGATATCACCTCCGGCACCATCACCTATGACGGCATTGATGTGCGCAAGATCCGCAAAAGTGATCTGCGCCGCAGCCTTGGCGTAGTGCTGCAGGACACCCATCTGTTCACCGGCACAGTGGCGGATAACATCCGCTTTGGCAAACTGGATGCAACCGACGAAGAGATCATCGCCGCCGCAAAAATTGCCAACGCGCACTCCTTTATCGAGCGCCTGCCCCAGGGGTACAACACCATGGTATCGGGCGATGGTGCCAACCTGAGCCAGGGCCAGCGCCAGCTGCTGGCCATTGCCCGCGCTGCTGTGGCCGACCCGCCGGTGCTGATTTTGGACGAAGCGACCTCCAGCATCGATACCCGCACCGAAGCTCTGATTGAAAAAGGTATGGACCGCCTGATGGAGGGCCGTACCGTCTTTGTTATCGCCCACCGGCTTTCCACCGTACGCAATTCCAACGCCATTATTGTGCTGGAACACGGCGGCATTGTGGAGCGCGGCAGCCATGATGAACTGCTGGCCCACGCGGGCGTTGGCTGTTGTAGAAATTGATATATTCGTCCAGAACGGTTTGCAGTTCCTGCGGTGTGCCATACAGGTGGTGATAAAGCGCCTCCTTTTTCAGCGTGTGGAAAAACGACTCGCAGACGGAATTGTCGTAAGGTGTGCCGGGTGTGGAAAAGGATTGCTTTATATGAAGCTCTTTTAAATGTGCGCGGAAAATGTAGGATGTATACTGTGCGCCTTGGTCACTGTGGAACATCAGATCTTGCGGGGGATTCCGAGACTGGAAAGCGTCATCAAAAGCAGCAAGCGTAAGAGCTGTGTTGATGGAATCCGATATGCTGTACGAAAGTATACGCCGTGAGAACAGGTCCAGCACCACGCAGATATAGTAATATTGGTCGAGCACTTTGATATAGGTGATGTCGCTGACCCAAATTAGATTGGGCTGAGGCTGGTCAAATTGGCGTGCTAACAAATTTCTGAAATAAGCACGCGGCAGACTTTTTTGATGCTCGGCCTTGTAGCGCGGTTTTGCAACGGATAATCCCATCTCCTTCATAAGACGAACGATGCGCTTTTCACTGACTTTGTAGCCTAGTTCTGCAAGTTTGTGATGAACTGGCTTTCTGCCAAAACGGTTCTTACTGTCGTGGAAGATTTGACGAATCAGAGGCTTCAGCTTTTCATCATTTATCTCATAAGAAGTCCGTTGCCCCTCGCGCCGCTTACGGTTGTAGTAAGTTCCTCGCGGTAGGCTTAGTGCGTCGCATAAAACGTGGATGGAATAGCGCCCGCACAATGCATTAACAGCAGCTACTTTTTCGTCGATGGAGGCGTTTCTGCCGCACGGACACTGCCGGAGAACCTCTAATTCCAGCGCAAGTTTTTCAAGGTGGCGCTTGGATTTGTGGCAGGTTGTTCGGTTGGTGGTAATGGCTTCATGCATGGGGTGTGCCTTATCAAATTTCTGTTTCCATGTAAAGAATGTGCTTTCAGCCATGCCGTACTTGGCTTGTGTTTCCACGAATGAGTGACCGAGTTCGTAGAAAAGAACAGCTTCATCTTTGATAGATTGCGAGTAATGCTTTTTGCTCATTGGTGAACTCCTTTACTAAAATAGTGTGAGGATTCCAGTATAGCAAAGGAGGCGAGAAAAGTATAATTTATAGGCGATATTTCGACGTTCTATACTGTGAATATGTGCTAATTTTAAGGGAACGACTACATACAGAACAAAGGAGAAAAGCATGGATTTTATTAGCACAGGCACAGAGATACTTAAACAGGAAAACGTACTTACGCCGCGGCAAAAAGATATTATTGATACGGAAAAGGAAATGTTAAAATCTCCGTTCGATAGGAATACTGCGATTGGACAAGTAGAGAAAAATTGCATGAGCTATCCCGAACTGGCATTAGGAGTGACTGTGCCGATTGCGATAAGGGGACGTTCATTAGAACAAATGACGAATGATGATATACTAAAAATACTGCAATTGCAGTTTGGAATCCTGATGGCGGAAGAAGGGGTAAGAGGCATAAGAAATCAGTGATTTGCAAATCATAAATGGGACAAAATGCGAGTCATAAAATATAAGAAATCAAAGATATAACAAGTATAGAAAAAGGAATGTTGGAAACAACTTGAAGCCAACAGACCCTTTCGCTTTACTAAATAATGGATTTGAAGCGAATGCAACGACTATTTCTATTACACATACAATCAATGTGTTAGGCGGGATAGAGGAAATATGTATTTCTGATAATGGTAGTGGAATTTGTTTCGAAACGATTCGGGATACATTTGGAGCGTTTCTGGCTTCGCAGAAGAATGCACTTTCTCTCAAAATTAAATCAAAAGTGAATCAAGGCAAGGGGTGAACTGCACCCCATTTGTTAGACAGTATGATATACTATCTAACAGATGGGGTGATTTATTATGTCAAGAGGAAAACCGAACAAACGATATACGCCGGAATTCAAGAAAATGGTTGTAGAAACCATGGAAAAAGAACATCTGAGTATCTATGCAACGATGCAGGAATTCGGAATTAACGACCATAAAATTATAGAGCGTTGGGAACGCATTTATCTGGAAGAAGGGCCGGAAGGCTTGACGGTTGAGCGACGGGGCCGCAGCAGCACTGGTCGGCCAAAGAAGCTGCCAAAAAAGAGGCGGAAGACGATCTGCTGGCCGAAGTGCAGCGACTGCGTGCGGAGAACGATTACCTAAAAAACTTGCAAGCCTTGGTTTTGGAAGACGAGCGACGCCAGCGCAGAAAACGCAGGTAGTTCAAAAGCTGAGGCAAAAACATTCTCTGGATATTCTTCTCTCAATCGCTCAACTACCCCGTGCCACTTTCTACTACCATCTGAAGCGGATGAACCGTGCAGATAAGTATAAAGCTGTCAAAGCGGAGATCACGGCCATCTACCACGAAAACAAAGGAAGATACGGCTATCGCCGCATTACAGCAGAACTTCACAAGCGCAATTTTCTCCTGAACCACAAGACTGTCCAGCGGCTTATGAAGGAGCTGGGCTTGGTTTGCCGTGTCAGGATGAAAAATATCGTTCTTATAAGGGCGAAGTTGGCAAAATCGCACCAAATCTGTTAAACCGGGACTTCCGCGCCGAAAAGCCAAACCAGAAGTGGGTCACCGATGTGACAGAGTTCAGTTTGTTTGGAGAGAAGCTCTATCTCTCGCCCATCCTTGATCTGTGCAGCAGCGATCTGGTCAGCTATACCATCTCCGACCGTCCTGTTCTGAGTATGGTTACGACTATGCTGGATAAGGCTTTTGAGAAGATACCGGATGGAACCGGGTTGATCCTTCATTCTGACCAGGGCTGGCAATACCAGCACAAGCAGTACCAGCGAATGCTCCAGAAGAAAGGTGTTCAGCAGAGCATCAGCCGGAAAGGCAACTGTCTGTACAACGCTGTGATAGAGAATTTCTTTGGCTTACTCAAAAGTGAACTGTTGTACTTACAAGAGTTTCAGTCCATGGAACACTTCAAGCAGGAACTCGTTGAATATCTGGATTACTACAACAACCGCAGAATCAAGGCAAAGCTAAAGGGCTTGCCGCCTGCAATTCACAGACAGCAAGCCCTTTCGGCTGCTTGAACAATTTTTGCTTCAAATTATTGTCTAACTTTTTGGGGGCACTTCAGGGGCGATTTGCGGGATTTTCTTTTGCAAATAGAATCAAGTGGGATACAATTTGCGCGGAAAATGGTAAAAATGTTCAATATTCAATTTCCGTTTACAGTGAAAATAAAAACGAATATGAAGTTACAGAAAAAGCTTTGACCGAAAGATCCACAGGAACTACGGTAATTATTGGTAATGTGGATCAGATACTGCCAGAACAGGTAACGATTTTAGCGTTGGAGGATACACTATTAAAAGAATTTGCATGGTACCTTTATCTTAATAAGGAAAGAAATGTTGAAATACTGGTCAACGGTGAACGCGTAGACTATACGAAATACATTGATACCAGATTTAGCGCAAAAAGGATTTGCTGATAGACGGTATTGGATTAAAGATTGACGTTGTAGTTTGGAAAGAAAAAATTCGAGAGAAATTTTGTATATATTTTATGAATCTTGAGGGGGTGTTAAAAGGGAGAGATACGACATCATTCAATAGGAATACAGTGAACTTTAACCATAGTGTATTTGTAAGATCACTCTGTTTTGATAGAGACAGTGACACTTCTTTAACGACAGATGATAGCGGCAATGAACAGATAGCTTTCGACGATCAGCCGAGTAATCGCACTTTTTTGCGAAAAGTAAAGAAAGAGATCCAAGAAGCTATTGATGATGCACTTACAGCATTCTTATCGGCCCAAGCGACGAAGGCTGTTCAAGATATGATGGATCGTGAGTCTTTTCCGACGTTTTCGGACGATATTCCGGGGCAACTACAAAAGAAGGACTTAATGACCGTAACGCAAGAACTTTATAAGTTGGATGCCCGGATATTCTATAAGCTAAAACCGATTCAAGAGAAGTCTCTGCTAGGATTTATCAATCTTCTGCTCCAATCAGAAGAACGCGAAAATATGCTCGATATCATAGAAAGCATTGTCAGTTTGACCCCTGAGCAGCGAAAGGGCTTCTCTGATATATTAAAACGAACCCAATTGGGAAATATTATAGATACGATTCAGTTTATTGAAGACCGCTATAAGGTCGTTGAGGCTTTAAAGCAAGTAGTATTTGATTATACTGATTATGCAAATGAACGTTACCACGTTCAGAAAATTGTTGAACAACATTATTGGCTGTTTGGGGAGCAGTACAATCTTGTGACTGCTGATCAACGAATGCAGAAGGCATTAGCCAATTATTTAAATATTCTTTATGGTTCAGATGCTCCCGATGCCACATTGAATCCTGATCAAGAGGAGATGCGGCGAATGGATATTTTTCTATGCGGTGCAAGAAAAACAGAGGACTCTGTTGGAGATGAAATTCAAGAAAACTTGGTTATAGAGTTAAAAGCGCCAAAAGTTGTTTTGACCAAAAAGTTCTGCGCCAAATAGAGGACTATATGGATTTCGTTAGGAAACAGCCTCAATTTAATACACAATTATGCAGGTGGAGGTTTATCGCCGTTTGCAATAATGTTGTTGACGATGTAAGAGCACGCTATGCCACAAATCAGACAAAAGGGAAGAAAGGCTTGGTTTTTAGTGTAGAGAACTACGAACTCTACGCTTTAACTTGGGCAGATGTTTTTAAGAGCTTCGAGCTAAGACACAGTTTCTTACTTAAGAAGCTAAAAATCGATCAAGAGGCTATAGAAAAAGATATATCACAGCAACTCGGTAATAGTACTGGGAGGGAAGCGGTAAATAATTTGACAGCCTTGGCGTTGCCAGTTAGTATGATTTCCGGTTAGTGATTCAAAAGAGCTCATTTTGTTCCGACTATGAATAAAGGTATCTTTTTGTAACACTCAGACAACAAAGAACGGTAAGACATCAAGTTTTACCGTTCTTTTTTCTTTTGCAGGCCGCAAAAAAAGAAAAGTGGTAACAAAGTGGTAACTCATTTGTTACCATCTCCGAAAATCACGCTGCTCAGGGTGTCCCCCGCCCTGATTTTAGCGGAGTCGATGATGTGGGCATAGCGCTCGGAAACGGTGGCGGGTTTGTCACCGATAAAGGCAGCTGTCGTCACAATGTCGGTACCGTTCGCCACAAGGATGGATGCCACCGCATGGCGGAAGGCGTGGGGGTTCAGGTGGGGAAAATTCGGATTTTCCTTTTGCAGCCTGTCCCCCATGCGGTTCAGATACTGTGTAATGTTGTCCGGATTCATAGGTCCACCGTACTCATTGGTAAACAAGTAGCCACTTTCCTGCCAGAGGTCCCCGTACCATTCGGGCTGTTCGCCGCGCCACTTCAGGTAGCGGCGCAGGATTTCGTCCATCTGCGGGGTAATCGGCAGCTGACGCGGCTTGCGCTTTTTGGGGTAGGGCTTCTCGTACACACCGTTCTTTGGGTCGTACATGACGCAGGAACAGATGGTGATGGTCTTGCCCCTCAGGTCTACGGCACTCAGCTTGATGCCCGCGCACTCCCCGCGCCGGATGCCGTAGAGCATCAGCACGTGGATCAGCGTGTACCACTTGACGCTCTCGTTCTCCAAAGCCTGACGGATCAGTGTTAGATCGGCGGGCTGGTAGTAGTTCGGCATCGGCGGGTCTGCCACAGGCGGCGTGGCATCGCGGCAGGGGTTGAACGCAATCAGATGCTTGCGGATGGCGTGTTCCATAATGGTGGAAATCACATGGTGGTGTTCCAGCACCGTTTTGCGGGAAAGTCCGCCGCCGGTTTTCTTGTTCTGCCCCGGCTTGAGCAGCATGGCGTAGAAATCGTCCAGCATATCGCCGGTGATTTCGTCCACGGGCGTCTTGCCTAAGTACGGATTGATGCGGGAATCCAGCATATCCTGATATCGTGCGAGGGTGCTTTTCTCCTTGCCGGTGCGCTCCTTAATTTCCATAACCTTAGCGGCAAAATCCTCGAACGATATACATTTCGGTTCGGCGGCTTTTGCCGCTTCTTCTTTTTCATGGGCTGTGATAAGCTCGCACTCCTCCTCAAAATGGACGGTTTCGCGCTGGATCAGCGTTTCGATCTGCCGCGCGTTCAATTCAGGCGGAACACGGACAGTTTTGATAAAGAGCGGAAGCTGCTTGCCAAATTCATCCCTCCCGTGAAAAACGTGGATACGAAAAGAAATAAGGTTTCCGGCCTTATTGTAGCGTTTCTCAACCGATGCCATGGTTCAGTTCGTTTTCGTCAATGGTAAGCCCGAAATAGCGTTCTACATCATCCAGCGCCACCAGATACTTTGACCCGGCTTTACGGCTGGGAATTTCCTTGTGTAGCACCAGCTGACGGATGTTGTGTGCGCTGATGGCACAGCCGGGATCACGTTTGCGCAGTTCATCGGCTGCGCCTTGAATGGTACGGATACGGTTCATAAGAGAGGTCCTTTCTCGCGTTTTACAGATGCGAAAGCTGTTTCGGAAGTTTTGGCATATTGGATTATCAAGGTGCTATGCAAATGTACTTTTAAGTTACATATGCTACATCTGAATTATATAGTACTTTTAAGTTACTGTCAATCGCTTTTGCAAAAATATTTTAAGGAAAACACAAGAAAATTCTCGCTCTTGTATAGATAGCAAAAGTTTGTTATAATGAGGTTGTTCCTTAAAAGTACAGAACTGAGGCGGAGGGTAATGTCATGTCAATGTGTTGGACAACTGTGAGTGATAGAGATTTTACGTTGATGCGTGATGAATTCGGAAACTACTCTCACGCCGCAGATAAGACACCGATCAGTTTTCAAGAACAGAAGAAGATTTTGGGCAACCGTATCAAACGGTTGCGCCTTTACCGAGAAATGACGCAGGAGGAAGCCGCAGAAAAGACAGGAATCAATGCGACCCTGTGGCGGCATTATGAATATGGTCTGAAAATGCCCCGGCAGGAAAATTTAGAAAAATCGCACAAACGTTAGATGTTCCGATGCAAATGCTATTTCCTATCGACACCTGCACCCCGGAGGGAATCGCCACATTGCTGCTGAATATGCAGCTGCAATTTGGCAGTATGGAAATCGTCGAGGTTGACGGCAGCGTCAGCTTGAAATTCCCAAAAACGAATTCTCGAAAAACGCAACAGATACGCTCCATACAGTTAAAGAGCTGCTGGATAAAATCACTTGGGATGATGGTGTTAATTTGACAGCAGAACGCTTTCTATGCAGCCGTTATGCGGTTCCTAGAGAAATGGGCGCAGAAATTAAAGAAAAACGTGAGCTATGGAAAGAAATTTTGGACGGACGTATGGACGAAAGTTCCATGCCTAAAGGTGAAAGCTGGTCGTATCTGGAAGATACTGCAGGCTCTATAGAGGAAGCCACCTACCGCCTGAAAAATATGGCGCTGCTGGATTACATTACAGAATGTTATAAAAACAAAAAAGAAAGCCAATAAAACAATAAGCACCACCGAGTTATACTTAGTGGTGCTTATTGTTTTATGCGGTTCAGACCTTTCCGGCCATCCCTATCGATTTTATAACCTATGTTTCAGTTCTTCTATAATGCTGACGCTGGCTGTGGAGCCGATGCGGGATACGCCCAGCTCGATCATGCGCAAAGCGGTATCCAATGTGCGGATGCCGCCGGCTGCCTTGATTTTCACCTCATCGCCAACGCATTTTTTCATCAGCGCCACATCCTCAAAGGTTGCGCCGCCGGTGCCAAAGCCCGTGGAGGTCTTTATGAAATCCGGGCGAACCTCCCGCGCGATGGAGCACAGTGCGCGCTTTTCCTCCTCGGTCAGGTAGCAGTTCTCAAAAATAACCTTCGAGATCACCCCTGCACCACGGCATTCCTCTACAATACCGGCCATCTCATGCTCAATAAAATCGTAGTTTTTTTTCTTTCAGCTGCGTAATGTTGATAACATAATCGATCTCATCCGCGCCATTGGTGATTGCATCTACGGTTTCGTATTTCTTGACCTTGGGCGTACTCTGCCCCAAGGGGAAACCAACCGCTGCTCCTACATGGACCGATGTTCCCGCCAACAGCTCCTTGCACAGGGAAACCGGAGCCGGGTTGATGGCCACCATGGCAAAGCCGTACTCACGGGCCTCTGCACAGAGCTTTTCAAAATCCTTGCGCTGCGCATAGGCGCGCAGCTGGGTGTGGTCAAAATAAGCTGCCAGTTCGGCAGGCGTAATAGGATTCATGACAAAACATTCCTTTCGTTTCGTGTGCGGTATCGCCTTATAAAAACGACGCCGTCTTGCCCGGGTCAACAAAGCCCTCGCCGTAAACCTCGCCGGTTTCCGTCACCATGACCATACAGCCGGGGTCAATGCGGTAGGCCGCCATCCGGATGCGGTACACCTGCGGTCTGGCACAGACGCAGAGCAGCATCTGCCGTTCCGTACCGGTGTATGTGCCCACCGCTTTGACCATCGTTGAGCCGCGCTCGCATTGGCGGGAAATTTCGTCCGCAATTTCCTGCCCCTTGGTAGTGATGATCGTCAGCATTTTGCCGGCATTGCTGCCGTACATAATTTTGTCGATAACCAGCGAGGTAACCGCCGTTGTGACAAGACCGTACAAAACGGCATCGACAGAGCCAAACACAGGCCAACCTAACAGGATTACCACAAGGTCTATCGCACCGGTCACAACACCGACCGACAGATGCGGGCGCAGCACCTTGATCGACATCGTCAAAAAATCGGTGCCGCCGCTGGACGAACCCCGCATATACAAAAGCGCCAATGCGCCGCCCCATGTGATACCCGCAAACAGCGCCGCCAGCAGCGGATCACCGCCGTAGCCGGGCTGGTCTGCAAAGACAACATCCTGAAAAAAGGTACACCACAGCATACTGATGACCGTTTTTCCCAGAAAGGCGCGCCCCACAAAGCGGAAGCCAAGCAAAATCAAGGGCACATTCAGCACCAGCGTTGCGATGCCGATGGGGAACCCCCACAGATAGTTGCCCAACAAAGCCAGACCCGATAACCCGCCGGGTGCAAAGTCTGCGCCCTTGGCAAAATAACAGATGCTCAGGGCATACAGAAACCCCGCAGCCAAGTTATACAGCTGGTCCGTTACAAGGGTCTGCGTTTTTCTCTTATCATAGAACACTGCCCCCTTTCGGAAAACGAGGAGCCCCCCTTGTGGGAAAAACGCTCCTCGCTATGTATTTACTCAATCAGTTTTAATTTTTGGAGTGCATGGGCGATGCCTTCATTTTCCACGGTGTCTGTGACCATATCGGCACAGGCGCGCACCTGCGGCAGGGCATTGCCCATAGCCACACCGATGCCGGCCAACTGCAGCATTTCCAAATCGTTGTCGGCATCTCCAAAGGCAATGGTTTCCTCCGGGGTGATACCGATTGCCGCACACAGGGCACGGATACCGTTTTCCTTGCCGCCGGTTCGGCTCATCAGATCCACCACGGCATCCCCCCAGCGCTTTGTCCGGCAGTGGGGCATCTGCCGCAGCAGTTCTTCTTCCTCCTCCTCGTTCACGAAGGGGATGACCTGATATATGCGGCGGTTTTCCAAATCGGAGATGTCACGCACAGCCGGCACGGCGGTGCCGATTTTTGCCTGCTCGACCTCCATGCGGGAGTCCACGCAGTTGGCGTACATCCTGTCTTTTTCAAGAAAGATGCAGCTGCAGTTCTTTTTCTGCAAAAACTGCTTCAATGCCGACAAATCCCCGGCGGGAATGGGCGTTTCCCGCACGATCTGACCCTGCAGCTCACAGAGCTGGCCGTTCATATAAACAGCACCGTCAACCGTGATCCCGGGCAGCATGTTTTCTTCCGCGATTTCCAACGCATGGCGACCGGTACACAGAAATACCTGCACGCCGCTGCGCTGTAAAGCCTGCAGTGCCGGGGCTACACTGGGCGGCATCCGATGCCCGCCCACGGTAATCAGGGTGCCGTCCACATCAAAGAAGGCGGCGCGTATCCTTTTTCCGCCGCACGCTGCCAGCGCAGGCAGCTCGGCAAGGCTGTCGATATGCAGCTGCGCCGCACGCTGGTCAAACGGGAATCTTTCGTCACGCAGGGCAGCCACAACGCCGCCCGCCGCCGTACCTGCCTGCACACCGTAGGTGGAGTCCTCCACGATCAGGCACTCCTCCGGCCTGCGTTTCAGCTTGTCCATGGTGAAACGGTAAATTTCAGGATCCGGCTTGCTGTGGGTAAATTCGTGACCGCTGACGATACAGTCAAACAACTCCCGGATTTTGCACTGTGTCAGGACCTGCTCAATACATTCCCGGCTGCTGCTGCTTGCAAGGGCTACCTGCAGCCCCATTTGCTTTAATTCATGCAGCAGCGGGCGAACCTCTTTGCGCAGAATATCCGGGTAATACACCTGGCAGCCGGCGTTCATGGCGTCCATTTCCTGCCGGAATGCGGCATCGTCGGTACGGCGGCAAAGCTTGGCCATAAAGGGCATATATTCCTGCCCGGAAATGCCCACCAACGGGTACATACTTTCCAGGGTGATCCACGGGTAGGACGGCTTCAGATGTGCATACTGATGGTGCAGGTAGACCGGTTCACTGTCGATCAGCACGCCGTCCATATCAAAGATGACTGCCTTGATCGGCTTCATGGCGTTTCTCCCTTCAGATACCGTCCTCGTCCTCCTGCGGCTGGGCGGGAACCTCCAGCACAAACTTGCCGATGTTCTCGTGCCCGGTCTGCATAATGTCGGCGGCCAGTGCATCCACATCGGGGCATTCGTCACCGGTGATGTTGCGCATACACAGGTCCATCAGCATACTGCTGTTCAGCCCGGAGATCACACGCACCTTGGGGCGGGTCATGGAAAGCCCCGCTGCGCGGTTGTACGGCGTACCGCCGGCAATGTCTGCCAACACCAGAACGGCCTCGCAGTCTGCATAGCTGTCGATTGCTTTTGCCAGCTGCTTTTCAAACACTTCCACATCCATGCCGTCGGCAAAATCCACGGCCTTTAGTTCCGCATCACTGCCTGCCAGCATTTTTACATTGGCAGCCATACCGGCGGCAAAGCCGCCATGCCCGGTCACAACTACACCTACCATAGCAAACTACACTCCTTTAGCAAAATCGGGCGCACAGTCCCGGCTCATTGGTTGACAACTTCAAATTCAAATTTCTGGGTAACGCCGTCCAGATACTCTTTGCTGAGGTCGATCGGACGGTCGTTTTGGTCCATGACCGTGTTTTCGACATACAGCACGGGGGAACCGCGGTGTACGCCGAACAGGTTGGCAAACTCGGCGTTGGCGGTCTGCGCCATCAGAACACGGCGCGATTTAACGATTTTCTCGTGGTAGACAGTTTCAAAGACATCGTACAGCGAGCGCTGGGCGAAGTCGTAGGCATCAATACCGGGAAACACAGATTCCGGAACATAGTTTCCCACGAGAACAAAGGGCTTTCCGCTGGCGTAGCGCATACGCACAAGATGGTAGCAGCGATCCCCGCGTTCGAGCTTGAGCCGTGCAAAAAGCTCCGGGGTATAGCTTACCCACTCTGCACGCAGCACCTCGGTACGGTGCTCCAGATTCAAAACCCCCATCTCGGCGGCAAAGCTCAGCTGCTTGTTCAGAAAGCGTCCGCGGGTATCAGGGCTGCGCACAAAGGTGCCGCGCCCCCGCATACGTTCCACGAAGCCGTCTTCGATCAGCATATTGTAAGCCTGCCGTGCAACAGGGCGTGAAATGCCGAACTGGGCGCACAGCTCCTCCTCCGTCGGCAATTTTGTCCCTGCCGACAGCTTCCCGCTGGTGATAGCCTCCAGCAATGCCTTACGCAGCTGTTCGTACAGAGGAACTGCGCTGGTTTTGTCAAGCTGTATTCCGTTCAGTTCGATCATGATAGGAAATCTCCTTCTTGTTATTCGGTGCCGTCTGGGGAGATTTCCGCTTTACAGCCAAAGCCGCCCCTGTGCCATACAGTTGCGTGCCGAGACCTGCTGCCCGGCAGCCAGTGCAGCCAGAAGCGCCTGCTCCGGCATGGGCTTTGCTTTTTGCCACCCCGCAGTATACAACGAGCAGAGGAAGGCAGCAAGGAAAGAATCTCCTGCCCCCATTGTATCACTTGCCTCTACCATTTGGGTAGTCTTTTCCACGATTTTCCCTTGTACAGACAACATTTGTCCGGCTGCGCCCATTGTGGCCAGAACATGCACCACGCCGCGACGATGCAGCGGCGCACACAATTCCGCAAAAGCAGCCTTGTCCATCGGCTTGCAGGAAAGCATCGCCAGATCTATGCCGTGGCAAACCTCGTCATAGTAGGCATCGGTGCGGTACTTCTCCTTTTCGCCGAAGTCATAGGCGAACACAGCGGGCAGCGCCTGCACAGCCGCCATCTGTTCGGGCATTTTGGCGTTGCAGCTGCTGACGATCAGATCGGCGGTTTTCAGCTCGTCCAGCTCCTGCGCACCGATCTGCAGCGGGCCGGTCCAGCTTTCCCCGGTAATCACCTCGATAAAACTGCGCTCCCCGTTGACTACATCATAGCTGCACACCTTGGTGGTACGCCCTTGCAAAACGGGGCAATGGCTGATGTCCACGCCGTTTTCCCGGAGTGCTTTCTCCACAATATGTGCCATCTTGTCATCACCGAGGGAGCCGAGATACTCGGCCTGTGCCCCCAGCCGCGCCGCATGAACTGCGACGTTTACCGCATTGCCGCCGGGGAAGCACTCCTGTGTATTGTGGTAATAGTCTATTACGTTATCCCCTAATGCAATCAGTTTCATACTCAATAGCTCTCTTTTCTGTAATAGCGGCGGATATCCAGAGAATGATCCGTGATGACCTCAATGTTCTTGCTGATGCGCTGCAGAACGGCCGCCATGACAACGGGGCTGAGCAGCGGGCGGAACTCATCGCTGATGCCGGGCAGTGCATACTCCTTCGTGTCAAAGCAGGTCAGCTTTTTGGTATGGCGGGCGGCAAACGCCTTTACACGCTCGTCCTGTGCACGGGTGGGGCCCTCGGTCAGCAGAAGCGTGGTGCAGACATCGTCCTCCAGCAGCTCCAGCGTGCCGTGGAAGAATTCCGGGCTGGAAACGCTCTTGGTGCGGATCCACTGGCTTTCCTCCAGCACGCACATGCTGTAACTGTACGCAGTGGGCCACAGATCGCCGCTGCCGATCCAGATGTTATACGGCTCCTTGCAGTAATCCTGCGCATATTTCAGGCACTTGGCATCTGCCTGCTTGCGTACCTGTGCCAGCGCAAAGGCAAGGTTCTTCAGCTCATCCGCAAAGCAGGGGTAGGCATCAAAGTTACCGCTGCGGTACAGGATGCGACCAATCAGGAGGTAGAACACCAGCTCCTGCGGGCGGCCCTCGCCGTAGACGATGGTGTCATCGCAGATGGATTCCAGCGTGGAGTTCTCCTTGCCGACGGCGGCAAACAGGCGCACGCCCTGCTCTTTCAGCCAGTTGGCTGCCTTTACGGTCTCGGCGGTGTCGCCGGACTTCGAGGTCAGGAACGCCACGGTCTTATTGGTGATGCGGTTGCAGTCACCGGTCATCAGGTTGGCGGACAGTACATTTTCGACCGGCAGGCGGGACATATGGCGGATGTAGAAGGCGAACGGGTCCAGCATCGCCTGAGAACCGCCGCTGCTGGTAAACAGCAGCAGGTCAAACCCGTTATCCACAATCGAATCGGCGATAGCCTCGATCTTGGCGCGCTGGTCGTAGATTTTGGCGCCGTTGGCAATGATCTGGTTTTCGTCAAAGTTTACCATGCTCATAGGTACAATAGCCTCCATTTGTAATTATGTCATGACAATACAGCATATAAAAAATGCGGCTCGCGGGGAATGCTGAACCGGCGCGAGCCGCCGCAGTAAAACTTACATGATGCCCAGGAAGGACAGTGCAACCGACAAAGCAATGACCAGCAGGATCAGCTTCATGGTGTTGACATTCTTCTTCTTGAACAGCCAGTAGAGCAGGAACACAAAGCCCAGCGGCAGAATGTTGGGCATGATGGAATCAAAGATGCCCTGCACGGAAACGCTGGAGATGACAAGCGTTTCGGGGAAAGCAAAGGATACATAGCTGGGGATCAGTCCGCCGACGACCATAACGCCCAGAATACCGGCAGCCTTGCTGATATAAGCGGCGTTATCACCGATGAACTTGATGGAGCTTACACCGGCATTATAGCCCAGACGCACGAACCAGATGCGGCTGAAGATAGCGGTCAGTGCCCAGAACAGGATGTAGAAGATGGGGCCCAGAACATTGTTCTGCGTTGCCAGAGAGCAGCAGATGGAGGCAATGATGGGCATGGCGGTGTACCACCAGATGGCGTCGCCCAAACCTGCCAGAGGTCCGAACAGACCGGTTTTCAGGCTGTGGATCATCTCACGATTCTGGCCTGCCTCCTCCATGGAGACGATCAGGCCCTGCAGGATCGCGGCCATGTGCGGCTCGGTGTTGATGAAGTCGAGGTTGTTTGCCATCGCGGCGGCCATTTCCTCATTGTTGTCGCCGTGAATCTTACGGAAGCACTTGGTCATGCCGTAGCAGAAGCCTACGGCCTGCATACGCTCAAAGCTGAAGCAGCACTGCTCCGCCATAGAGCGGACGGCCATTTCGTTGAGGTCTTTTTTGGTAATCTTATTAGATGCCATCTTCAAAATCTCCTTCCTGGGCGGCAGTTGCAGCGGATGCAGCCGTCAGCTTGGCAGTCTCCGTATCGCGGGTGAAATTGACATAGGCGATGCAGCCCGCAATAACAGCAATGGGCAGGATGTTCTGGCAGTTGGTAATGACCATGATGACAAAACCAGCAAGCAGATAGGCTGCGTTTTCCTTCTTGAGCATAACGACCAGCAGCAGGGCAAGGCCGACAGCCGGCATCAGACCACCGGCAACTTCAAAGCCGTGGACAAGCCATGCCGGGAAGGCGGCCACAAAAGCGGAAATACCGCTCTGCAATGCGTAGGTGGACAGGAACGCGGCAAGGGCAAACATGGCGGCATACAGAATCCAGCCGGTATACATGACCTTGGCAATGCCTTTTTCGTCACCGGCGGCAGCGCATTTGTCAACCTTCGGCAGGAAGCCGGCGTAGAAGGTGTTGGTGCCGGTGTTGATCCACTGGCCGATCAGTGCGAACGGAACCGCAAGACCCAGCGCCGTGTTGACATCGCAGCCGGTGGTGTACGCCAGCACGGTGGTCATCAGACCGGCAAACAGGGGGTCCGGCGGCACGGTGCCGCCAACGGTCAGAAGACCAAGGTAGGAAAGCTCCGCAACGGCACCTGCCTGCATACCGAGCTGTACATCACCGAGGATGATGCCGGTGAAGAACGCTACGACCAGCGGGCGGAACCACATAAAGGTTTCCATGTGTTTGTCGATCGCGCAGATGAAAACGAGCAGCGCAATCAGCAAACCTTGCACGAGTGTGATTTGCATAGCTTTTTCTCCTCTTTATAAATTATATTTTTTGCTCTGCAGACCGCCTGCAGAGCCGGAACCTTGGGTTACTTATCAAAGTCCAGCTTGTGGTCGCCGGGTGCGATCTGGATGTAGACATCCACACCCTTGGCACGGATGGCGCGAAGGTCGTCCTTGTCCTTCTCGTCCATATAAACGTGTACATTGCCGGTCACTTCCTTGCCGGGGGCAACATGCATATTGCCGATGCACAGCTTATCAATGGGAACGCCGCCCTCGACCAGCTTGCGGGCACTCTGCGGGTTGCGCACGACCAGAAAGATGTGCTGGCTGGCGGATGCCTTGTGAATGACTGCAATGGTCTTGTCCAGCGTAAAGAACCGGATGCCGCAGCCGGAACTTTTCGCGGTGGCAGCCATCAGGCTTTGCTGCAGCGGGTCAGCAGCTGCCAGATCATCCGCCACAACAATAAGGTTGACACCTTGTAAGGCGGTGGTCCACGCCACACCGACTGCCCGTGCACTAAGCGATTGTCGATTCTTGTCATCAAAATGTCAGGCATAAGTTTTTCCTCCTTGTAAAATGCTGCAAAGATTTTTAGATTTTTTCTTAATTTTTAGAAATTTCCTCTAAAATCTTTGTAATATTGTAATGACAATATACCAAAGCTGTGGTATAATGTCAATAGAGTTCGGGGACTTCCCGAAGATTTTAACGTTTTACACAAAGTAAGCGTTAGAAATTTAGACAAAATGTGAAGGAGACTGCTTTATGGAACACAAAAAGACTATGCTGGACTACATTGCCGACTGCCCGGAGTTTATCCGCAACAATGTCGCCGACAGCGCCGCGCTGACAAAGCCCCTTGTGGATGAGTATGTAAACGGCGGCTACAAGAACATCTGGATCGTTGCGTGCGGTTCTTCCTCCAACGGCTCACTCTGTGCGCGGCAGTTTATCCGCCGCCATCTGAAGTGCGAGGTCAAAATCGTCACCCCGTTTCATTTTGTATCCAGCGAGAATGATTTCGGCGAGACCGATATGGTCGTTGTCGTCAGCCAAAGTGGTTACAGCCTGAATGCGCTGGACGCCATCAAGGTCATTGAGGCAAAGGGCCGCCGCTGCATCGGTCTGACCGGCGATGTCAACAGCGATTTAGGCAAGGTGTGCGATGTTGTTGCCAACTACGGTGTCGGTCGCGAAACGGTTGCTTATGTCACCCGCGGTGTCACCACGCTGGCACTTTTCTTTATGCTGTTTGCCGTGGAGGCGGCTGTCCGTCTGGGCATCAAAACTGCCGCCGAGGGTGAGGCCGTCAAGCAGCAGCTGCTGAAGGCCTCAGACATCAATGCCGCCGTACAGGCACAGACCCCTTCCTTTATTAAAGAGCACTACCGTCAGCTGTCCGGCATGACCAACGCTTATGTCTGCGGCGTGGGTGCCAACCTTGGCACGGCAGGCGAGGGCGCGCTGAAATTCGGCGAGACCATCAGCGTCCCCACCGCTGCCTATGAGGTAGAGGAATACATCCACGGTCCCAATATCCAGATGACTCCCCGTTACAGCGTATTTCTGATCGATGGCGGTGAAGGCACGGAGCGCATCCACCGCATCTTTGAGGGTACACAGATCGTGACGGATAATGTTTTCCTGCTGACGCGCTGCGCCGATTACAAGGACGAGCACAATGTCTTGTATGTGCCTATGGATGTGCCGGAGGAAATCACCCCGCTGTGTTGGCTGCCCTTCTTCCAGATGACTGCCTGCCAGCTGACGGATGATCTGGACCGCTGGAACAAGCACCCGCTGCAGCGCGCGATGGAGAAGTTTGTTTCCTCCAAGAGCGCCAACTATGTCAACAGTCCTTTCAGTGAAGACACGCCGGGTCGTGCGTAAGAACGATGGCGTGGATATCTGCTGTTTTTTTCTGTCTGGGTGCTGCGGATACATTGTCAGGTGATCGGCTGGGGTTGGGCAGTGCATTCCGGCAGGGCTTTGCCGCCGTGGTGGATCTGCTGCTGCTCATGACCGGTTTTATGGCACTGGCACCGTGGCTTGGGACCCATCTGGCGCCTGTTATCACGCCGGTGTTTTCCGCCGTGGGGTGTGACCCCTCTCTGTTCGCCTCATTGTTTTTGAGCTGCGATGCAGGCGGAGCCGTGCTGGCCGCGCAGATCGCACAGGAACCGGCCGCCGGGCTGTACAATGGCTTGATTGTGGCGGCCTTTCTCGGTTCCACGATCAACGGCACGATTCCGCTGGCGCTGGGCAGCCTGACAGGCACCAAACGAGCCGCCGCCGTTCGCGGATTGTTTCTCGGCTTTCTGGTTCTGCCAGTGGGCTGCCTGCTCACGGGGGTGCTGTGCGGCATCCCCTTGTCGGTTCTGCTGCACAACACCTGGCCTGTTCTGGCAGTAGCGGTCGTGTTGCTGCTGCTTTTCAAATCCGGCAGCAATGCGATCGGCCCGATATTCAACGGCATCTCTCTGGCGGTGCGCGGCCTGACCTTGTTCGGCTTCTGCATTTCCGTGCTGCAGGAAACAACTGGTATTGTGCTGCTGGAGGGGCTGACTCCCTTGGCGGAAATCTACCCGGTCATATGCAGTATCGGCGCGTTTCTTGCCGGGATTCTGCCGTTTTTCGCCTTTGTACAGCGGCTGTTGACCGCACCGCTTGCCAAACTGGCCGCACGGCTGCAGCTGGAGCCCGCCTCCATCACCGGTCTGGTCGTGACATCCGCCAACTGCATCCCCACATTGCTGAGTCTTGATACGCTGGAGGAACGCGGCATCACACTGAACACGGCCTATGCCGTAGTAGCCGCTTACAGCGCCGGCGATTTTCTGGCATTTACCCTGCAATTCAGCCCCGCACATGCCCTGCCGATGATGGCAGGCCGCCTTTTAAGCGGCTTGCTGGCAGTGGTGCTCTGCCTGAAAACAACACCCAAAACTACCTGAGTCAACACCCCCAACGGGCAGATAAAACCCGTTGGGGGTGTTGGTGTTTTCTTATATCGTTCCCTGTGAGCCGCACGCATGTCTATAATGCGAGAATTGTGCGGCGATGCCTTAGAAAATTTCCCGCTTCACTGTCAGATACCCGTTTTTGATTGATTATCAACTTCCCAATGCCCGCTGAAGCCGCGACCAATGTAGTGAACATTATCCAGTTTCTTTATACGCCGCAGAATGGTTCGGGTGCTTACGCCCAGCATCATGCCCATTTTTTCGGTGCTGATTTTATTGTTCCGCTTGATGAGCGCGATGATTTTTGCATCCAAATCGTCTTGAGCGACATCTTGACTGACATCTTGGGTGACATCTTGACTGACACCTTGAGGGACACTGTAATTCAAGTTCGGCATAACGACCGTAAACTGGTAGCGGTCAGAACGGAATGTGGGACGCTTATCCTCGGTGTAGTTGATTTGCGCTTTGTAGCCGTTCAGAATTTTCCCAAAGCCGCTGCCCTTGCGCTCCATGTAGCCAAGGCGGTTGAAGACATCGGCCAGTACCGGGTTGCGCCGGGTGGACGGCACGGTAAGCGGATCACGGTCTTGGATCATCGACCCGTCCGGCATACCGCCCGGCGAGTAAATCTCTAAGCGGTCATCGTAAATGTCAATGTGGACCTCGCTGCCGTAAACGAGATAATCGCGGTGCGCCAGCGCGTTGACAAGCGCCTCGTGGTAGCTGCGCTCGACGTATTCGGGCAGTTCCTCCCGCGAGTTGGGCGTCTTGCGCCACATCATGCGGGCGTTGCGCTTGATGAACGCCTCGCCGTTTTCAATCAGAGAAAGCACGCTGCCGGAATACTCGGCATCGTCCAGTGCGTCCATTGTGCCGCCGCTTTTGTCCAGCCCGTTCCAGCGTGTGCAGAACAATCGTGACCAGCGGATCGGGCTTTCATCGGCAATCAGAGCGCCGGCATTTGTCAAAAAGCCGCCTTCGTCTGCCAGACCGAAAGAAACAAGGTCTTTGTTGTCAAAGCTGTTTCCCGTCCACTTCTTATAGCGCTCCCGCAGCTTGGAAAAGGCGTAGTCCTCCACCCTGTAAGGCGTCACCTGAGAGTCGTAGGATGTGTTTCTGCCGCGCAGGACAAGGCGTTTCAACTCGGTGGCGGATGCCTTAACGCTCTCATTTCCGATGCGTACAAACGCCTCTAATGTGCCGTCGCCGGAGTAATAGTAGGGCGTTTCCTCGCCTTTGAACACATCAAGGATCAGCAGCACTTTGCCGCCTTCGGTTCTGTGAAACCGCAGCCGAAACTCCGGGATTGGCTCCATGCGCGTCTTGAGGATCTCGCTGATTTTCTCGGCGTCGCTGTCAGGTTCGGTCAGCCCAACGATCTGTCCGTCATCCGCCATGCCGAAAATAAGCGCACCGCCCAGCGTGTTCGCAAAAGCGCTTACGCTCTTGCACCAGCTTTTGGGCTTTCGTACTTCAAGCGCCGCTTTCTTGTCATATTCGGTTGTTTCACCGATCAGGTTTTCCATATCCATCTGTTCCGACCACCTTTTGCGCGAAATATCGGTGCTTTCAGTATAATATAAAGTTGGGCGTTTTTCAAATAATCTTTTGAAATCAAAGTTCATACGCGCAGAAATCCCATATCTTTTCCAGAAGCTGATGCGTTTCTTTCCACTGCTCCTCTGTAATTTTCCCGGTTGCGTTCGCAAGATGGGCAATCTGGTTCAGGTTATTTCCCACCGCAGACAACTCCTTTATGAGCTTGATGTAGGTGGCATTAGGGCGCGGGCGAATCTCGTAACCGACAAGCAGCTTCCGAATAACAGGCTCCATTTTTAAGCCGGATGTCTCGCTCATCTCGCGCAATTTGGCGTACTCTTTGTCGGTGAGCCGCACGGTAATTTTCTTGGTTCTGTATATCATAGTGTCAATATCCTTTTGAATTAAAAGTCACAAAATGAGGGACGGGGTTTCAGGGGGGGTCCCCTGACAAGTGGGCGTTTTGCCGTCATGACGGCAAGATGCCGTGCTTGCGGGGGCTGTTCCCGCATTTCCATGCGGGAACAGCCCCCTGAAAAAGAGTTAAATATAAATTAACTCACAGCACACGATTTCCTCGGCTTGCGCCTGCAAAGCTTGCATCTGCGCCGCCCATTCCAGAGGGCGATGCCGTTTCAGATCCTCGGTGACGCCACACTGTTCTGCAAGCCGGCGCACCAGCGCACTGACCTGATTGTGCACCTCGCTGTCGACGCCGGCAAGGTGCTGTGCCAGCGTACCGTCCAGCAGCATTTGGTCGCGTTCAAAGGGGCGATGTTCGTCAAGAAAACGCGCCCGCATCGCACCGTATTTACCCAACGGCGGTGTGCTGCCCGTGGGCAGGGCAAACGACGGAATCAGGTACCCGTTTACGTTAGTGTAATCCGTAGACATTTTTGACCTCCTTGTATGGCGCGGTAATACCGCTGATGGTGTTGAGCTTGTAAGTGGCAAAGCTTGTCCACAAAAGCGATTTCATGTACTGCGGCAGGTTTTTGACCTTCCGCGTGGTGATTGCCCGCAAAAAGGTATCCAGCACATCCTCCACATACGGCTCCAAGCCGTCCTCCTCGCAGCCGTTGCTGGCGCAGCTGATTTCAGCCAGCACCTTGTCGGCTGTAACAAGCGCACCGCGATACGACTGTGTGCCGGTGGCGCAGCACATCTCGGTAAGGCAGGTGTTGAGCAGTCCAAATGCGCTTTGGCGGGCGTCATCCGTGACGCCGTTTGTTTGGTACGGATGCTGCTGACGGAAGTCGTATCCGGTCAGGTAGTGGATCGCCGTTTGCATAAGGGCGGGCTTAGCCATATACGCCTGCGGAACACACTTGTGCTCTGCCAGCGCAGGCAGAACTATGTTTTCCAACACATTTTCATCCATCTCTCCCCCGCTTTCAGGCGGCTCTGCCGCAGGAGAGATTGATAGATTCATATTTATGAGTTTTTCTTTATGATTTAGTTTTATATTACCGCCCCGGTTTCCACCGCAGTGGTTTTCACTAGGGTGGTTACCACCGGGGTGGTAATTGGGGTGGTGGTCGGCGGATGCTTTTTCAGCAGGCTGTTCGGCGGTTTCGGTTTGATTTCGTGTCAGATTGGTGCTTTTCACATGGCCATTGCGGTCGTGGTAGAAAAGGTAGGCACCGTCCCATCCGCTGTTGTCGGGGCGCAGTTCATACTGATAGACGAAGCGCCCCTTTTCACCGGGATACACATGGATGAACAAATACCCCTTGCTTTTCAATTCGTTCCATGCTGTGTTGAAGGCGTATTCTCCCTCCGGCACGCGCTCCATAAGGCTGCCTTTGGTGAGGGTAATGTTCTCCATTGTGATATAGCTTTGGATGCGTGTATACAGCCCCAATGCGCCGCTGCTGAGGTTCCAGTCGCGGGCGACATTGTTTTGCACCACAGTAAAACCGGGCTTGGGGATAAAAGTGCCGTTATTGGCTGCTTGATTTTTCATTTTCCCTCCAAATGGTAGAAGAGTTTGATAATCCCAATATGCCGAATTCTTCCGAATCAGAGGGTAACAGACAAAAGCTAGGAATTTTTCTTAATTTTGAAAAGTGGTAACTAAGGTGGTAACAGATAACGGCAAATTTGCGGTAAAACTGCTCGACGCGTACCTTTAAGGTTCACAAGAAACATAAAAATCAAAGAAAAGCGTATCTTTAAGGTACAGAAACAGATCGGTATGCGCTCATAACCCGGAGGTCGCAGGTTCAAGTCCTGTACCGTCCACCAAGTTTTTAGACGTTAGAACGATAGTTTTAACGTCTTTTTTGTTGTCCCGACAACACTTTTGAACACACTTTGCTATGCGTTGTTCAGTAGTTTCAAAAAGGTTCCATTCACTGCTTCCGCTGTTGCTTCCGCCTCGCCGGTCAGGGTGTGGCCGTATACCCCGAATGTGTCCATGTCTTGGCTGTGGCCTACTAGGCCTTTGACCTCCCCGGCGGGCAGGGTCTTAACCACAGATACAAACGTGTGGCGCAGCTCGTACAGGCTGCACGGGGTCAGCCCGTTGGCCTTGCAATAGGCTTTCCAGCGGCTGTAATAGGTCTTTCTCTCGCATGATGCAAAACACACTGCCCGCGTCGCCAGTGATTTTGCGCTGTTCATCCAGCACCCGCCGGGCCATAGTGGACAGGACGAACGACCGCACGGCGTTCTCATTCTTTCCGCGTGTTACCTCGCCGCGCACGTTGATGGCGCGTTGAACCTGGACGGTGTTGCCGTGGATGTCGTTCCATTGCAGGCCTACCAGCTCGCCAGGGCGCAGGCCTGTAAGCACCTGGAAGCGGTAGGCATTGATGTAGTCATCCTGGACAGTCTTGCCCTTGTATAGCGTAGTGCCCACATTGAACAGGGTCAACAGGTCGGCAGGTTGTAGAATCTTCTTGCCTTTGAGGCGAGCCCCGGCGGGGATGTGTAGGCCCTCGGGGTTGAATGTGGACAGCTTGGAAGCCCGGCAGAACTTGCACAGCGCCCGCATATCGGCGCAGATGCAGGCCAGTGTCTTTTTAGACAGCCCTGCCGCGTGGGCCTTGTTTACGACGTTCTGCAAGTCCTGTTCCGTCAGGTTTGACAGCTTCTTGCGCCCGATATTCGGGCCTATCCATTGCCGCCAACGGGATGCAATGTTCTGGCAGTTGCCCTCGCCTGTAGTCTGCTGCTGTGTGGCATACCACAGGGCACAGGCTTCCTCTACTCGCATAGAGGTAGGCGCGACGCCAGTCTCTAGCCACTTGTCGGCCTTGGCGTTGGCCTCGCGCTGGCCGGTGCGGCCCGGCTTGGAGCTGTAGAAGCTCTTGCGCTGGCCGTCCTTTTGCACATTGATCTGCCAGCGGGTGCCCATCCACTTGGCGCTGTTCGTTCTGGTCGTCATTGTGGTATACCTCCCTTGCGGCGGGCGCGGTCTTTGCGCTTCCCGCTGATCTCTCCCGCCAGAAATGCGGCGGTCATCATCTCCACCAATGCAAAACGGCTGACAGGGTCAAACGGCTGCGCGTGGTAGGTGGCCGTCAGCTGGTCGATGAAGTCGTAAGTCTTGGGATCCAGGGGCACGGTGTTTAGGGCTTGCAAGGCCTCCGGCAGCGTTGCCCATGGTGCGTGGTAGTTCATTGTTGTATAACCTCCGTTCTGTGTCCTGCCATCGTCAGCACCGGGGAGGACGCCCCCGGTGTACCCTCCACAGGCGGGGAGGGTTTCGGCTGGTTGGTATCGTTCCACAAGATGCCTGTAGTTTGGGCGTTGCTGCGCCCTGGGTGTTGCAGCACCCGTTGGCCTGCCATCATCAGCGCCAGGCGGCCAGCCCTGGCGGACGCCCTCGCGGGCGTTTCGACTCATTGCATCAGCTTGTGGTAAATTTCGCGGCTTTCGTCGTAGGTTTCGCGCTGTAGCTTTGCAATTGCCGGGGTGGTTTCTATCTGCAAGTCTGCCTCCAGCCGCTGCACCTCACCTAGCAGCAAGGACAACAGGTGTATGCGCTCGTTTATGGTCAGCTCCATGGTTTTGCGCCTCCTATGTGGTTTGGTTGTTTCGATGGTTTTATTATACGCCTGTATGCGCAATCATGCAATGTACAGAATCTATAACTTTGTATGCGCATACATGCCGCCGATTTGTACAGTTTGCATAATTGCGCATACACGCGAATTGCGGTATTATAGTCTTGTATAGCTATGCCATGCAAGGGGGGGTGAACCTATGGGAGGGAAAACCAGCGCGGCCAGTCATAACAAATACATTGCAAAAGCCTATGACCGTGTGAATCTGATTCTGCGCAAAGACGGCCCACAGAATAAAGCGGCGGTGCAGTCTGCGGCAGATTCCGCCGGGGAAAGTCTGAACGCCTACATTGTGGGTGCATTGGCCCAGCGCATGGAGCGGGACGCCAGCAGACACGCCGCAGAAACGCAGGGAGGCGTACAGTGTGATTGAATTTTGGTATTGTCCTATCTTTGATAAAGAGATAGACGAGGGGCTTTGTTGGGATATTTCCAACATTGGCAACGATTCTCTATGTTTGTCTGCCGATGAACGCCCGCCTTGTGGTTGGGAAGAAGCCTATAAAATCTGTAAGGCCTGCCAACACTATGCAGAATGTGCAAATTTGATATGACAAACGCCCCACAGTAGCCCGCCGGGCTGTGTGGGGGGCGTTACTGTGTCTATGCGGGTGTTTGCAGCTCACGGCATACGGTGCGCAGCTAGTCGCCGCCGAGCCGTTGCAGCGCAGCTATGCGGGCCCTATGCCCTGTGGTTCAGCTCTTTGTCCAGCAGCGCATCAAGATCATCTGCCACGATGTGGAAGTATCGGCAGCCCTGGCGGGCACAGTCCTCCACGGTGGTGGTGATGAGCTCCCCCGCCGGGGTGCGGCAGCACACTTGCAGAGGTGCCCGGCGGGCTTTCTCGACCTGGGTCAGCAGTTTGTCCAGCTCCATCTTGCAGCCCTCACAGCGTGGCCCAGGGGGCTACCTCGCGCGCGATCATGTTCCAGTAGGCATCCCCCGGGGGGCTGGTAGGTTCTGCTTCCAGCACGCCAGAGCACTGCCGGATGAACTTGTTAAACAGCGCCGTGCGATCACTGGCAGAGCGGTAGTATTTCTTTGCATAGGGAGCCATGCCGCCGTGCTTGTCGCCGTACTCCATGGCCTTGCGCAGCAATGTAGGGTTGTTCTTGTTGCGTTCGCATAGGGCGCTGAACTCTTCCACACTCATGGGGAAATTTTCGGCCAGCAGCCGATAGTCGCCGCCCTGGAGCGCGTTGCCGTCCGGGGTGTCCGCTGCTGTGGCAGAGCTGGCAAAGCGTCTTGCCAGTGCGTCAAGCTGGCCCTGTGCGTTCTGGCGCAGTTTGAGGGCCTCGCTATTGGCGGATAGGGTCAGCTCGCGGGCATAGCCCTCTGTGATGTGGCCCTGGCGCAGCTCCTGCGCAGTCTCGCGGCGCAGCTGTTCGGACGGGGCCAGTGCTGCAAAATAGCCGGTGACGATGCGGCGGGCTTCCTTGATGTAGTCGTTCATGGGGTTAACCTCCTGTTATGCTCTAGTGGATTGTCTTGCCCCGCTATGTGGCCGCTTTAGGCCTTTGCGGGGTTGTGGTTTGACTTTGGCGGGTGCAGGCCTCTTGACCTGTCCCGGCGGGCCTGGGCGGCTCATGGCTCACCGTACTGCTTTACGTGCGGGTTGATGTTCCAGCGGCGGCGGATATACTCACGGGCTTCATGTTCCGTCTTGAATTTCAGCGGAAACGACATGCCCGGCCCCTCCACGTACCAGCCCACAATGCGGCCACCGGGGCGGGTCTGGTAGGTCAGGCGGATGGTGTCGTTCATAAGGCTTTCGGCCACAGTGACCGGGTAGCCGTTGGCTGTGTGGCGGTGCAGCTGCTCCAGCATGTATTTACTGCTCATTTTTTCTTGCGTCCTTTCTTTGGCGGTTGTGGTAGGTCGTCAATTAGCAGGATACCTTGACCGTGCACGCGCATATAGCTATACACATCGTGCAGTGTCAGTAGGTCACCCCCCTGTGGCAGACGGTAGCGCGGCCCGGCGTCGGTCTGCGCCTCGGTCACGATTAGCAGCCTATCCGCCGGGGCACCACGCTCCAGGGCTTCTAGGCGTGCAAGAGCGTCTTTCACAACAAGCCCTCCAGTTTGTCCAGACGTCGATTGACGTCTGTGATCTCTGCAAATTTCAGGCCATAGTCCAGCAGAGCGCGGGCAGCGGCCACGCGGGCGGGGTCGGCTGCCGCATCGTCCCGCACGATGGCCTGCAAGGCGTCCACGGTGTCAGAGTACCCAGCGGATATCCTGTGGGCAGCATCGGCCAGGGCTTCCCGTCGGCCGCGTTCTAAGGCGTCCGCAAATGCCGGGTCTTTTTCATAGCCTTGCAGCGTCTTGGTAGACAGCCCACAGGCCCGGGCCGCCTCGGTGCGGCTTTTGCATGTCAGCAGGGCCGCTAGTGCTTTTGTTTGGTTCGGGGTCAATCTGGTTCTTCACCTCCTAAAATTTCCATATTTTGCCACATTCTGGCCCGTTTCCGTGCTGCTACCAGGGCGGCAGGCTGGCGCGTCGCCGCCAGGGTGCAGGCCTCCTCCAGGTGTTTGGTGATGAAACTGCCGCGCCAGCGCTTGCAGAGATACGCCAGGGCGTCCGCGTGGTCGTCGAAGTAGTGACCACTCCCGCCAAACTGTACGCAAAAACTGCCCCGCCGGGCAGGCTCCACAGCATCCGCGTCAATTAGTTGGCGCAGTTCGTCCAGGTTGTTAGGCATCCGCGCGGGGTTGATCTCGCGTTGCAGCTCGACGTCCCCGCGCGGTGTGTGCCACACGGCCACGGGTATAAAAATTCGATTTTGAGTGTTGCGCATATAGGCAAGCACCTCCAATTGCAGATTTTTAAATTTGACGATATATCGTTTATATGACGGCAAATGACATGTTGTTTATAAAGTATGAAAAATCAAAATTTAAGGCCTATAGGGATTTTTATTTTTACCCGTCATCATCCGTCATTTTGTCGATACATCGCGCTATTCTTGTGGGAGTTCTGAGTGCAGGCGCAGGCCGTAGTATTGCCAGCCTTTCATCGTGTGTTTGCGCTCATAGCCCGCGTTTTGCATGGCATGGGCAAAGTCCCGATTATCCCGGCGATAGTCTCCATTTACTTGACAGTACGCGGTATAACGGGCGTATAACTCCCGCCCGTTTGTGGCGTAGTTCTCGCCCAGCTCGCAGCACTCCGTCAGGAAGCCGCCCAGCCAGTCGCAGCTCTTGCGGTAATCAGCCAGCGCTTCACGCACAACCGCTGGCGGGGTCAGCTTGTAGCCGTTGGCGATAAAGCGCCGGGCACCCTCGACCATCCAGGACAGCACCGCGCCGCCTGCCTGGGTGAATAACACCTCCGCATAATCCTTGCGCTCCCCGGCAGTATCGCGCAGATGGGCATTGAACGGGAGGACGGTCAGGCGTGACCATGTACCCTTGTCAGAGCTGCCCACCCGTGGAAGAAAATTTGTGAACATTAAGAGTGTATGTGACGGCGTGAATGTGAAAGGCGTCAGGTACTTTGGATTGGCGGCTATTCGATCGGTGCTACACAGTCTCTTTACCGTGGAGGATTCAAGCCGCTGGCCTTCTTCAGTCTCCGCTGCCAGTGCCAAACGAACACCGCGCAGCACTGCCACTTCTGCACCCACATTGCCACGGTTGCCAGTCAGCAATAACGAGGGATTGATGCTGGTGGAGTAGTCGCCCAGGACACGGGCCAGAGTATTGAAAAAGGTGCTTTTTCCATTTCCGCCGTCCCCCGTGGCAATCAGCAGTGTTTCGGTGAACACCTTGCCCAGCACTGCCATACCCGCCACGGTCTGGAGGTATTCTGCAAGCTCGGTGTTGCCACAGGTGACAGTATCCAGGAAACCCCACCAGAGTTCTGCGCCGTCGCTGCCAGGGGCCACAGCCGTGACCTTCGTGCATCGTGCTGCCGGGTCTGGTGCTCGTAGCTCCCCGGTGCGCAAGTCGACGATGCCGCCGGGCGTATTCAGTAGGAACGGGTCAGCGTCGAGATCATCGACGGCAACGGCCAGGTGTGGCTTTGCCTCGGTCAACAGATGGTTGATGCCGTTTGTTTGGCGGCAACGCTTAACAAAGGTATACACCTCTTTGGCGCGTTTTGCCTGCGCTGCAAGCTCGGTGTTCTCCGCATCTTGCGCAGCGGCCCCGGCGGCTTGTTGGAGATCAGCGGCGGCGGCTTTCAGCTGGCGCTCGGTGAATAGCTGCGCCAGTAGACGGGTGCGGCACTCATCTGGAGCAAACCGGCAACCATCCCAGGCCAACCAGCCCAGCGAGGCATTATAAAGCAGCCCGCCGACAACATTGTCCGCGAATTTCGTGCCCTCTTCTACCTCGCTTAGGTCTGAAAGTTTCAGCTGGAGCACCTCACCGGGAAGTGCCCCCGGCGCTAGGCTCTTGAAACCCTCCAGGGCGGCGGCTTCTTGCCGCTTGGCTTTTTGGTAAGCTCGCAACGCGGTATTCTTGCGGTAGTCGCCTGTGCTTCTGTGGCCGGTTCCGTGCCATTTGTCCCAATGCCATTTTGGGGCGGTGTTGTCTTTGGTCTCCGCCCAGGGGGAGGCGTCCAGGCCGTGCATCAAGTCCCCGGCGGACAGCTGGTAACTCGTGGCACGCCAGGCAGCAGTGCAAAACGCTATGTCGTCTTTGCTCTCGTCGCCCAGTTTGCCGGGGTGCTCGGTGCAGCTCCAGAGCTGCGCAAAATCGCCGTCACGCTGCAAGGCGTCGGCAATAATAGCTTGTATCTCTTCCTCGGGGCGGTCTGGTTGGTCTGGCAGTGCGTCCGCCGGGCCGTCGTCCGCAAGCATCCCCATCTGCTGGAGAATAACGTCGATGCCAGCCTGGGCGCTCGGTGCGTCCTCTAGGGGCGTCTGTTCTCCCCACAGGTCGCCCGTCAGGGCCACATAGCGGTTGCAGTCGTACAGCTCGACGGCCATCTCGCCGCCGTTGATGTGCTTTTTATGCTTGCAGCCGTCTGGCAGTGTGCCCCGGACGATGAAGTGCAAGCCGGTTCCGCTTCGGCTTCGTTCACAATAGCCTGGCAGCATGGTCAACCACTTGTTGAACGGTGGCAGCGGCCTGCCGTCAGCGCCAAGGCAGTGATCGCCGTCGATGAATACTAGGCCGTCGTCCTTTGCGAATACGTACCCCATGCCGTCGGCGTCGTCCAGCATCACAGCCGCCGACGCGGTAGCAAAATCTGCCCAGGTGGCGGGGTTGGTAGAATCTGCGCCCCATTGTGGGTGCTTGGCCTGGCGCGGGTGCTTTGGGTCTGCTGCCCCCGGGACACCACACAGCACCCAGTGCTTGCGGGATTGCAGCAGCGTGGGCAGCTTTGTGTAGTCCGTAATCACGCTCGGCCCCCTGTGGCCCTCTCGGTGGGCATAAAGTAGTGGCAGTAGTCCGCCGGGTCGATGCCCAGCAGACGGCCCAGGCGCTGCATTTCTTCGGCCCTGAACGTCGAACGGCCTTGCAGTCTGGCGTTCATCGTCGACGGTGCCAGCCCTGCCGCACTGGCAAGTTCACTCTGAGTGTATCCCTGCTGATAGGCCAGCGAACGCAAGGGCATAAACTGTAAAGAACGCATAATTTTTACCTCCGTAGTTTATTTTATTGAAACTTGATATTTAAGTTTCAGTATGCTAAAATTATATCATGAAAAAGAGTAACATCTTGATTTTTAGAATATCTTGTATTTTGATGAATTTTTATATATGTAATTCAGTATATTGAACTGCAAAGGGTGTGTTTCACTGTGGAAAAAGTCGCTGTATCATTTTATGAGCGTTTGGGGGACGCCCTCGACGCCGCTGGATTGACCCAAAAGCAGTTGCGTGAACGAATCAACGCTGACAAAAGCGGGCCGCCTGTCTCGGCTGGCAGCGTGTCGAACTGGTGCAACGGTGTTGGTGCGCTCCCTACTTGCGAAAATCTCAAAGCACTTTGCAAGGCGCTGAACGTCACGCCAGACTATTTGCTAGGCTATACAGACGTGCCCAATTATAGCGTTGTGGACGCTGAAATTCTGAAACAGGCAGAAGCCTATGCGCATTTAACCCCACAGGCTCTAAATGCACTGCACTATGATGCCGTAGGGCCTTTTCTGCCTCCATCTGCAACGGATATGGCCGCACTCGATGGTTTTGGCAATATGGGGGAGCATCGTGAGGCGGATGCAATCTCAATGCTTTTGGCGCAAACCGATTTTCTGCGGGCCCTAAAAACTATAGCCGATCTCCAGCAGATGAAGGAAAGCCTTGCCAGCTTAGACACATTGCCAACGACAGCAGAGACGGAGGTCTACCATTTTTCTTTAGAACGTGACTATGAATACCTCCGATTTAAGGTCATTGACGCACTTACACAGAGCCTTGATGCCATCCTGTAATCTGACCACACTTTTGACCACACTTTGCCTTTTTCAAGCGTGTTTTTCTTTCCAATTTTGGGGAAAATCCGCACGAAAAAAGAGCTATAATCCGGCTTGATGTGCGAATTATAGCCCGCAAAATTAACGTAGATACGTTCGAGTCCTGTCCCCGCAACCATGTTAAAAGCTACATTCAAGTTGATTTTGAATGTAGCTTTTATTTTTACTTTATACAGTGTTTCCCCCATGTTATAGTTAACATGGGGAATTTTTTATGCAGAAAAAGATACGCGTAATTTTACCAAGAATTGAGGGCAACAAGAAAACCAGGCACAAGATTCTGAAAGTGGCCGTATATTGCAGAGTAAGTAAAAACACACCGGAGCAGCTACAAAGCCTTGAAATGCAGGAACTGTATTTTGAAAAATTAGTAAACGAAAATCATGATTGGGAACTTTATAAAATTTATAAGGATGTCGGGTCGGGAACACGGAGAAAAGGGCGTGATGGTTATATTGAAATGCTAAAGGATGCCCAAAAGCATCGATTTGACTTAATTCTGGTTAAGTCATTAAGTCGGTTTGGAAGAAATATAGTAGAAACATTATCAACGATAAGGAGACTGAAAAAGATGAATATTGCAATGCTGTCCGATGTAGAACAAATCAATACAATGGAAGTCAACGAAGTGTTGCTATCAATTTTACTTGCGGCAGCACAGGAAGAAAGCGCTGCGAAAAGTGAAAATATCAAGTTTGGTATCCGTCAGCGAATGCGCAGTGGAAAAGCTGTACTAAACCATACGCGCTTTTTAGGCTATACTAAGGATGAAGACGGTAGGCTGGTAGTCGTACCGGAAGAGGCTGAAATTGTGAGGAAGATATTCTCGCTGTATTTAGCGGGTTATGGAGTTCGCAAAATCAAACGGTATCTGGAGGAAAATGGCATAAAGACTGTCACCGGAAAATCTGAGTGGAGTACATCCACAATAGACCGTATGCTGAGCAATGAAAAGTACATGGGAAACCTTTTACTGCAAAAGACCTGCACACCTGATTTCCTGACCGGAAAACAAAAGAAGAATTGTGGCGAGCAGAGTATGTTTCTGGTGGAAAATGCGCATGAGCCGATTGTATCAAAAGAAATATTTGAAGATGCACAAAGACGGAAACATAAAATGTAAGATGCTTGGTTTGAGTTAAAAACATGGAGAGTTTTTCTTGATAATCCGTGTGAAATTTGCTATCCTATTAATAGGAAATCTCTTGGAAATCGGGTGACCTTATAATGAATGAAAACGAACAGCTTCAGCTTTTTGAAGATCAGGCGATTCGTACCGCGTGGGACGAGGAAAACGAGGAATGGTATTTCTCCGTTGTGGATGTGGTATCCGCGCTGACTGATGCAAAGGACTATGACACGGCGCGTAACTACTGGAAAGTCACCAAAAAGCGGCTGAAAGACGAGGGCAGTCAGTTGGTAACGGATTGTAACCAACTGAAATTGAAATCCCCCAAGGACGGCAAACGCTACAAAACAGACGTAGCCAACACACAGCAGCTGTTCCGCATCATCCAGTCCATCCCATCCCCCAAGGCGGAACCGATGAAATTGTGGCTTGCGCAGGTTGGGCGGGAGCGCATAGAAGAAACGCTGGACCCGGAACGCATTGCGGAACGCTTGGTTTCTACCTATGAACGGAAAGGGTACACGCGGGAATGGATCAATCAGCGCTTGCAGGCAATATCAGCCCGCAAGGAACTGACGGATGAATGGAAAGACCGCGGCATCGAGAAAAACGCAGAGTATGCGATTCTGACCGATGAAATCACACGCGCGTGGAGCGGTATGAGTACCCGGCAGTATAAGAACCTGAAAGGGCTGAAAAAGGAAAGCCTGCGGGATAACATGAGTACCTTGGAATTGGTGCTGAATATGCTGGCAGAAGTGTCCACAAAAGAAATCTCCCAGACCGAACAACCGGAAGGCTTACAGCAAAACCGCGATGTAGCGCGGCGCGGCGGTTCGATTGCAGGTGAAGCGCGGAAACAGATCGAACAGCAGACAGGACGGTCTGCGATCACCGGCAAGGGAGCGGCAGAGCTGAACCATGTGGTGACGGAAATGCTGGAGACTAGTGCTGACGCTGCATCGAAAACAAACCAGAAAAAGCAATAAGAGACAAATAGAGAAACAATAATTTATATCAAGGAGATTGCGGTTGTCACATATAATTGGTAGGAACTTCTCCCACAGGGCACTTCATCTATACTGCCTAGATTGCAAAGGCAGTGCCCTGTGCATGGTATTCAGAAAGCATAAAGGATGACCGTTAAGAACAAGATATATAAGTATTGTATCGAGAATGGCAATGTACAATTTTAATAAAACAGCGGAAAAGAATTCGTTAAAGGTCTGAATTTTGGAGAAAGACTTGAGTTTCGCGAATATAAGGTGTATAATATTATATTAACAATTTTAGATAAAGGAAGGAGGCATAGAGATGGATTCTAGCACAAGAATTTTCATCGATAATCTTGCAGAGGCTGTGATAGATGCCTACGGAATAACTATTCCAATTGACAACATTGAAGACGTTGTGAAAAAGATTGGCGGTGAAATCGTGGAAAAAGCGGATTTAGATGATCTTTACGATGGAACAATAAGAAAAGTTGATCAAAGCAGTTTTTCTATTGTGATTTCGCCTTTCCAAAGTGAGGGGCGAAAAGCTTTTACGGTTGCGCATGAATTGGGACATTTGTTTTTGCATATGGGATTTGGCGTAGACCCAGACCTTTGGTCACGGCAGAATGATACTATCTATAGACGCTTTGGAACATCAGAGCAAGAGTATCAGGCAAACGAATTTGCTGCTGCGCTTCTCATGCCTCAGAAAGAGTACCTGTCCGAACTGCTAAGAAATAAGACGGATGACGGTAAGGTATGTATTTCAGAAATCGCCGATTATTTTCATGTATCTAATGCGGCAGCAGGAAATAGAGGAAAATTTTTGGGGTATCTTATATAATGGCGAATTCTAGCATATTATTGGATAATGATGAAAAGACAGAAGTCCCTGCTGCTGTTAGGCTTGCCCAGCAACAGGGATTTCTGTCTATGGAAAAAGCAACCAGTTGTGCCAGTGGCAAAACTGTTCTTTTCGTTTGATATTGTGAACTCAACAGTCTACAAGGCAAATACCGTAAACTGGCCTATAATTATCAAAGGGCTACTCGACTATATACGCCGATGTGTTCAAAGGGAAGCTGACTTGCAGGGAGCTTCGCTATGGCGTGTAATTGGCGATGAGATGGTTTTTGTTTATCAAATTATAGATAAACGTGAACTGTATCCAGCTGTTGATGCTATTTTTAGAATAACACAGCGCGTATCGCTATCAATCCGAACAGGAAAGTTTTTTAATACATTAGAAGAACAGAAGCTTCAAAAGGCGGAGATTGAAGTACTAAAAAGCCAAGAAATATTATCAATTAAGGCTGCTGCATGGATTGCGGCAATTAGTAAAGAGATGAAATCACCCTATGATAATATTCAGACAGAGTATGAATCGGATGGATCAAATATACCTATTGTTGAATATTTAGGACGAGATATCGATACGGGATTTCGATTGAAAGCGTATACACAACGTAGAAGGCTTATTGTGAGTTTTGAGTTGGTATGTTTGATTGCAGAGTTTTTGGAGAAGGAAGCCGAAAATTTATTTTACATTATAGATTATGCAAAGCTAAAGGGAGTATGGAATAGGGCGCTTTATCCGATTATTTGGTATTATAAGAAAGAAACGTTAAAAGAAGCAAATGAACTTTCGGGTACAGATGAGGAAATTTTAGATTTCAAAGATAGTTTTTATTATGATGAAGCTGATGGGAACGAATTAGTGGAGCGCTATATAGCTCGGCAGCGTAGAAAGGATAATCAGGAAATTATAGCCTCTCAAATGTATAAAGTTCGTACAATGTGCAAGAAAATATGTGTAGATAGAAATCTAAAAGGGAAAATAGAATACCTGAAAAATATTATGGGAGGAAATGTACAGATAAAAAACGGTGATGATAGACCGGCACCGTTAAAACTCCATTGTGCTGTTGTGTGTTGTGACATAGAAAATAAGAAGATACTAATTTGTAAACGCGGAAACGCAAAAGAAGAAAATTGTGGAAAGTGGGAATTTGGCTGCGCAAAAGCGCGTGGAAGTCAGCATCTTGCGGATACCATTAAAGAGTATTACAGCGAAAAATTTGGTGTTGATATTGAATTGGTTTTAGACGAGAGTCGAGATGAAAAGCAACCTATTCCGCTTGCAATTTATGAGGTACCTATAGATGCAGGAGCAACAAAAAAAGGAATAATCTTTGTTGCAAAAGTAAAGAATCCACAAGCTATTGCCCAATATCGTCAAAATGACGAACATAGTAGTATAAAATGGGTGAAGCAAGAGGAACTGGAGAAAATTGCGGAGGAAAACGCAGTTACAGACTTTCATAATACAGCAAATATAGTTTTTGAAAAATGGAATGATTTATTTGGAAAGGATGATTGACGAGGATGATCGATTATATTTCCTTTTTCGAAAAGCAGTTAGAGCGAGTAAACTATTGGCTTTCCTATGCCGAAACTAAAAATGCGGCAATGATTGCTTTAAATGTGGCGATATGTGCGGCACTTATTTCTATGTCACTGTCAGATCGCTTATATGTAATAGCAATGGTAGGGTTACTAGTATCAACTATAATTTTAATGGTTAGCTTTTTCCCTTTTCTTGCAAATAAAGCCTCCAAGAAGGAAAAAGCGAAAATTGCAGAGAATTATATCTTTTTTGGAGATATTGCATTGATAGACAATGCAAAAGATTATATTTCCAATGTGAATACATGCTATTTTAACGGACAAAAGCAAAACAGTGAAAGCGATAAATTGGTTTTGGATTTTGCGAATGAAATCATTTACAATAGTAGACTTGCGTGCAGAAAATTTGTTGCTTTTAAATGGGCGTTGGGGATTGACGTTTTAGCTGTAGCGTGTATAGTAATTCAATTTCTACTTCCGATAACGTAAGAAGTTGTTTAGTGAACTGCCCCTGTTGGATTGAGTTTGTTTAATTCGATCTAACAGGGGTGTTTTGCTTGGAATAAAGTAATCTAAAAAATAAACATTTATGATTCACGTATCGACATTATACATAATATCGGGATGATATGCTAATTGTATTGTAGATGAAAAGCAACGAATGAGGAGAACAATATGGATATCAATTTGTATATAGAAGGACTTCGGCAATCGCAAGAGAAAACATCACGCCAGAAGGATATTTTAGATACATGGGAAGAAATACAAAAAGTTCCTTTTGACAGGCAGACAGCGATAAAACAGGCCAAGAAAAATAAATTAAATTATTCAAATTTAAGAGAAAAAAACTTCACCAATGTTTGTAATCGGAACACGTCCATGGGAAGAATTATATGATAAAGATATATGCCTTAATTTGCAGTGGCAGTTGGGAGTGCTTGTGGAAGAAGAAATGAGTGGGAGCGTAAAAACATAATGACGAGAAAATCTGCATTTGGATTGCCTAATATCGCGGGTATCTTTTTTGTCACACTCAGACAACAAAAGCTCGTTGAAACGACAAGTTTCAACGAGCTTTTTTCTACCTTATGGCAAAAGTGGTAACTTTTTGGTAAGTTTGACCCCAAAATGACCCCAAAACGGGAAAATGACTGCGCCTGGACGGCTGAAATTTTCAACCGCCCGGGCGCTTTTTGTGGATAAATTTTGCGGGGTTTGTGGGTAAATATACGAGCGGTTAGAGTAGTCAGCTCGCCTTGACAAGTACCAGTACGCTGTTTTGTGGCACTACGATTTGCTCCTGCTTGGTGGGGATGGGCGGGTTCTTGTATTGGCGCAGGGCTTTTTCGATTTGCTGTTTGACCTCCAGCAGGGCGGCTTCCACTGTTTGGGTCTGCAGTGATTTTTGGGAAGTCGGGAACATGGGCGGTGCAGCCGTCTGCCGAGAGTGTGCAGAGTACAGGGTAGGGCTGGCTCTCGACGGAAATGTTGTACTGCATCCCGAACATATCGTCCATCTTGTCCATTTCGTGGCGCTTGTGTTCGTCCATGCTGTGGACGTAGGTGTCCATTGTGAATGCTACCGAGTAGTGACCGAGGATAGAGGATAGGGTTTTGTAGTCCATGCCGCGCTCCAGCGCACGGGTGGAGAAGGTATGCCGCAGGGCGTGGAAGGTAAAGTGTCCGATGTCAGCATGCGGGTAATTTCACGAGTCGCAGAGTTTTCATCGAGCGTTGCTTCCGGATAAAAAAGTTTATCCGCAGAAATACCAAGGCATCGAACAATTTGGTAGCAGGTTTTTAAGCTGGGGGTTCGTTCGCCTCGTTCGATAGCAACAACATAGCGTTCGCTTTTTCGTATGCGCTCTGCAAGGTCCTCTCTTGTAAGACCTTTATCATTGCGAGCGTGTTCAATAGCTATAAGGCAACACCGCATAATTCCCGCCTTACGGCTTAAGCACCGCTCCGGCCGAACCGCCGCCCCAGCCCGGACGCCATTACCACACAGCCGAGAGCGGGCGCGGGATCGTCCAAATCCACCACAAAGGCATCCTGCCGGGCGCACAGTGCGATTAAAAATGGGGTATCCTGCTTACGCACAATAGCGAGAACGCGCTTTGCATCCAGCAGCGCTTCCACTGCCTGCCGGAATTCGGGGCAGCTATTTTCCAGGTAACCGAGTTCATCCAGCACCGCCCATTCGCTCTCCCCTGCCGCCATGCGGTGCAGGGCGGGTACTCCCAGCAGCAAAAAGCCGTCCGCCACGGGGCGCATCCGGTTTTCGCCTGGGGGCAGTGCCGGGTCAAAGCGGCCGATCACCGCTATTTTTCCGCCCACACTTTCTCGAATTTCCACACGGTCCGCAGGGTACGCTGCTGTGGTAATTTCCTGTGCCCCGGGGCAAAGCAATGGCACCAGTGCACGCAGCAGGGTGGTTTTTCCCGTACCGCGCCCGCCGGTCAACAGCAGGTGGCGCTTACCGCTCACCCGGAAAGAACTTATAATAGAGCTCGCGGTCAGTCTGTACACAGGCATCACGGTAAGCCTCATACCTTTCCATAAAATTGCGGGCTTCATCCGTCAGGGTGCTGCCCCCGCCGCCGCGCCCGCCAATGGTTTTGCGGGTCAGCGCAAAGCCCAATTCTTTTTCCGCCCGCTTGACCATGCGCAGCGCTTTGGAGTAAGAAAGCCCCATGGCCTGTGCCGCCGCCCGCAGTGAGCCGGTCTCTTCAATCCGGTGCAGCAGGCGGCAGGGGCCTTCGCCAAAAAGCGCTCGCCGATATCATCGCAGAGCATCACATGAATCTTCGGTTTCATTTTTCTTTCCTCATAACGGCAGCAGCGCCAGCCGCACCCGGCCCGTGCGGTCGGTCACGGGCACCAGTTCCAGCGGGCCGTATACTGCTGCCAGCGCGGATTGCAGCGCTTCAACCGGGTCGGTTCTGGGGTACAGCATGGCTCCAACCTGCCCGTTTTGCAGCACGATCAGCGTATCGCACCAGTCCAGCATCAGCATGGGGTCATGCAGGCAGATCAGCGCTGTTTTGCCGCTTGCATGCACAAATTCTGCCAGCAGCGCCGCCATATGGCTGCGGTTGGCAAGGTCCAGGGCGCTGTCCGGTTCATCCAGTAGCAGCAAAGGCGCATCCTCCACAAAGGTACGTGCCAGAATACAGAGCTGGCATTCGCCGCCGCTCAGCGTCAGGTAGTCCTGCTCGGCTTTATCCGCCAGGCCTACCGTGCGCAGGGCTTCTTCCGCTGCCGCACACATGGCAGCGGTGGGGCTTTGCAGCACGCCAAGGCGGGGGTTGCAGCCCATCAGCACAACTTCCCGTGCAGACATGGACACCGAAATTCCGCTTTGCTGCGGGATGTAACTGACCGTTTGTGCCAGACACCTGGTAGAAAGGCTTTCCAGCGGCACACCATCCATCAGGCAGCACCCCGTATGGGGCAAAAGCCCGGCCACTGCGCGCAGCAGGGTGGTTTTTCCGCTGCCGTTCACCCCCAATATTCCCACCAGCTGGCCGGGGGTATCTATCGTAAAATGAACATTTTGCAGGATGTTCTTATCGCCAAGACGGACGGCCAGATTCTCCACAGTGAACATTACCGCGTCTCCCTCCCCGGCTTTATAATAAGGTAGAGCAAAAACGGAACACCCAGCAGCGAGGTGAAGATACTGACCGGCAGTTCGGTTGCCGCCACCGTTTTGGCAATGGTATCCGCCGCCAGCAGCAGCGTGCTGCCCACCAGCCCGCTGAGCAGGCTGGTGGAGCGGCGGTTGTGCCCCGCCAGCAGCCGCGCACAGTGGGGGGCCAGCAGCCCGACAAAGCTGATCAGCCCAGTCACGCTGACAACCGCGGCCACCACCAGCGTTGCCAATGTCAGCAGCAGAAAACGCATCCGCCCCACCGGAACCCCCAGCAGCCGCGCTTCATCCTCTTCCACGGATAAAAGCATCGCCTGACGGTGCAAAGCAAAAATTACGGCGCAGCAGGAAATAACCATTGGAACGGGGAACCACACCCGGCTTTGCGTTACCCCCGCCAGGCTGCCCATGATCCAATATTCAATGCTGGCCAGCTCTTTTTCCGGGTCAGCGGTCAGCTTTAGCAGCATCAAAAGAGTTTGCGCCAGCGCATGTACGGCAATGCCCGCCAGCACCAGGTTCATCTTGCTGCGCCCCGGCGCGGCGGCCGCCAAGCCAAGCGAGAGAACCACCGCTGCCAGCCCGCCCGCAAAGGCGCATACCGTGGTGCCCAGCGTGCCCGAAGAGACAAACAAGATGGCAAATGCCGCGCCAACGCTGGCCCCCGACGATACCCCAATGATATCCGGGCTTGCCAGTGGATTGCGGAAAACAGTCTGGTACACAAAGCCCGCCACGCCAAGACCGAACCCGCCCGCCAGCGCCATCACGGCACGGGGCAGGCGCAGTACCGTAAAGGTGCGCACTGCCATAGCGTCCCCCGCCAGCAGTGCCTGCAGGGTTATGGGATAACGGCCGAAATAAAGTGCCGCACCAAAGGCCATAAAAACGCAGAGCGTTGCGCCCAGAAGGCACAGCGCCGTGCGTTTGCGGTTATTATTCATAAGATTCGGGGGTAAAGCCATAGAAGCTACCATAGAATTCATCGGCAGCGGCGTGGTAATACTCCTCGGTCACCTGCTCCGGGTGCAGCACGCTGGCAAGATAAACACTGCCAAGGAAGCTGGCCGGCACGGGGGAATCCACAGCCTCAACAGCGTGGGGCAGCTGGTAAACATGGCTCTCCTTGACGGCGGTGCAGTCCGCCAGGGCGGCATCGTTCAGAACAGAATCAACGTCATATTCAGCATCGGATGCCAGAATGATATAATCGGGGTTCCAATCCAGGATCTGCTCATAGGAAACTTCGGCCCAGTAGGTATCTTCCACGCTGGCGGCGGCGTTTGTGCCGTTGGCGTTTTCGATCATCGTGTTCTGATACATGGCGGGGCCTGCGGTTTCCAACACGGAGCTGTTGCCTGCCAGGTAAACGCTGGGGGCATCGGTGCCGGCAACGGCTTCGGCCAGGGCGGCCAGGTTGCTGTCAATGGCCATTTCCAGCTCCTCGCCGCGGGCGGTGGTGTTGGTTGCCTGTGCCAGCAGCTCGATCGCGCCGAACAGGCCGGCCTGGTTTTCCGGCTTAACAGCCAGCACGGTCAGGCCCATTTCCTCCATCTGGGGGATGGAATCCTTGAGCTTGGCGGGCACGATGACAAGATCCGGGGCCAGCGCAGCGCAGCCTTCCAGGTCAAACTCTTTGGCGGTGCCAATGCTGGGCAGGGACTGGATCTCCGGGGCGGACAGGCTGTAGATGTTGCGTTTGTCGGCTTTGGCTTCCACGCCAACCAGCTCGTTCTGCACGCCCAGCGCAATCAGCAGGCTGGTGGAAATGTAGTAGCCGCTGGCAAGGGTTTTGGGTTCTTCCTCAATGGTAACTTCGCGGCCCAGCTGGTCGGTAACGGTCAGCGGGTAGGTAACCGCCGTTTCGGCGGCAGGTTCTTCCGGGGCAGCAGTGGCTTCCGGGGCTGCGGGTAGCCTCTACGGAAGCAGCCTCGCTGGCTGCGGTGCTGCCGCAGGCTGTCAGTGCCATAGCGGCGGCCAGCAGCAGGGCGGTCATTTTGGTCATTTTCATGTTTCTTACTTCCTTCTAAAACCAATATTCCGTTGTGTTTTTCAAACAACAACGGAATTATAGCAGAATTTGTGGTAAAATAAAAGTGGTTATACACAAAAGTATGATTTTACCCAAAAACGGAGAGCATTCTATGATAACAATTCGAGAATATGCCCGCCCCGCCACACTGGAAGAAGCATGGCAGCTGAACCAGAAGCGCCCGAACCGGGTGCTGGGAGGGATGCTGTGGCTGAAAATGGAAAAAATCAGCGTTGGCACAGCCATTGACCTATCTGCGCTGGGGTTGGATACCATTGAAGAAACCGATACCGAATTTGCCATTGGCGCCATGGCAACGCTGCGCAGCCTGGAAACCCACGCCGCGCTGAACGCGGCCACCAACGGCGCCATGCGGGAGGCCGTGCGCCATATTGTGGGGGTGCAGTTCCGCAACTGCGCCACCGTGGGCGGCAGCGTGTACGGGCGGTTTGGCTTTTCAGACGTATTAACGCTGCTGCTGGCGCTGGACTGCGATGTGGAGCTGTACAAAGCAGGCCGGATGCCCATTGCACAGTTTGCCGCCCTGCCCTATGACCGTGATATTTTGACCCATGTTTACATAAAAAAGACGCCGGGGCTTGCCGTGCATTACCAGTCTGTGCGGGCCACCCAGACGGACTTCCCGATTTTGACCTGCGCTGCTGCACGCACGGCGGATGGAGCCTACCGCTTTGCCATCGGTGCACGCCCCATGAAAGCCATGCTTGTCTGCCCCACGGCCGCCCCGGATGAGCTGCCCGCCGCCGTACAGGCTGCGGTGCCCACCGGCAGCAACCTGCGCGGCAGTGCCGCCTACCGCACCCATCTGGTGGGGGTGCTTGTCAAGCGTGCCGTACAGGCACTGGGGAACCTGGAGGTGCTCTGATGCAAATTCATTTTACGTTGAACCATAAAAAAACAGCTGCTGAGATCGCCCCCGATACCCTGCTGATTGATCTGGTGCGCTCTTTAGGCTGCAAAAGCGTCAAGCGCGGGTGCGAAACCGCCAACTGCGGGCTGTGCACCGTGTTTTTGGACGAAAAGCCGGTGCTTTCCTGCTCTGTACTGGCGGCGCGGGTGGATGGCCGCAGCGTTACCACGCTGGAGGGCCTGCAGGAGGAAGCCGCTGAGTTCGGCGCGTTCATCGCTGACCAGGGGGCCGAGCAGTGCGGCTTCTGCAACCCCGGCTTTATCATGAATGCGCTGGCCCTTTTCCGCGAAAAACCCGACCCCAATGAGGAGGAGATCAAGGAATACCTTGCGGGCAACCTTTGCCGCTGCTCCGGGTACGAAGGCCAGCTGCGCGGGATCCAGAACTTTTTGGCGTGGAAAAAATCAAAGGAGGCTGCCCAATGAAAACCGTGAACCAGTCCATGCGCAAAAAGGACGCCATGCAGCTTGTGACCGGCCAGCCCGTCTACATGGATGATGTCATCCCGCAGGACTGCCTCATCGTCAAGCTGCTGCGCTCCCCCCACGCCAATGCGATCGTCAAAAATATTGATACCTCCCGCGCCATGCTTGTGCCCGGCATGGAGGTGATTTACACCTGGAAAGATGTGGACCAGAACGCCCGCCGCTACACCCAGGCGGGCCAGACCTACCCCGAAATGAGCCCTTACGACCGGCTTGTCATCGACCGCCATGTCCGCTTTGCGGGGGATGTTGTCGCAATCCTTGCGGGCAAAGACGAAAAATGCGTCGATAAGGCGATGAAGCTGATTCAGGTGGAATATGAAGTTCTGCCCGCGGTGCTGGATTTCCACACAGCGCTCGATAACCCTACTCTTGTGCACCCGGAGGATAACTGGGAAGCCCTTGTTCCCGGCATCGGAGCTGACAAGAACCGCAACCTCTGCGCCCACGATGAATCCGGCGAGGGTGATATTGAGGCGGTGTTGGCTGGGTGCGATGTGGTCATTGACCACACCTACCACACCCGCGCCTGCCAGCAGGCCATGATGGAGACCTTCCGCACCTATTGCAGCATAGATGCCTACGGGCGGCTGAATGTGCTCAGCTCAACGCAGATCGTGTTCCATTGCCGCCGCATTTTGGCAAACGCCCTGCACATCCCCAAATCCATGATCCGCGTTGCCAAGCCGCGCATCGGCGGCGGGTTCGGCGCAAAACAGACGTCAGTGTGCGAGGTTTACCCTGCCTTTGTTACCTGGAAAACGAAGAAGCCCAGCAAGATCATCTATACCCGCTTTGAAAGCCAGACGGCTTCAACCCCGCGCCATGAGATGGAGATGCACGTGCGGCTGGGTGCAACAAAGGACGGCATCATCAAGGGCATTGACCTGCACACCCTTTCCAACACCGGCGCTTACGGTGAGCACGGCCCCACAACGGTGGGGCTTTCGGGCCACAAGTCCATCCCGCTGTACGGCAAGGCCGAAGCGTTCCGCTTTGTCAGCGATGTTGTTTACACCAACCACATGTCATCGGGTGCGTACCGCGGGTACGGCGCAACCCAGGGTCTGTTTGCGGTGGAATCCGCTGTGAATGAGCTGGCCGACAAATTGGGGATGGACCCGTTCGAGCTCCGGCAGCGCAACATTGTCCATGAGGGCGATGTTATGCCCGCCTACTATGGCCAGGTCAACACCAGCTGTGCGCTGGACCGCTGCCTGAAAACCGTGCATGACAGGATGGATTGGGACCATAAGTACCCCGTGCGCGAGATCGGCAACGGCAAGGTGCGTGCTGTTGGCATGGGCATGGCCATGCAGGGCTCCGGCATCGACCATGTGGACGTGGGCAGCGCCACGCTGAAAATCAACGACGACGGGTTCTATACCCTCTCCATCGGCGCAGCGGATATGGGCACCGGCTGCGATACGATCCTGGCGCAGATCGCTGCCGAAGTGCTGGAATGCCCGCTGGAAAACATTGCGGTTTTGGGCGCAGATACCGATTCTTCCCCCTACGATTCCGGTTCCTATGCGTCCAGCACAACCTATGTGACCGGCAAGGCCGTGGAAAAGTGTGCGCTGGAACTGAAAGATAAGATCTGCACCCTGGGGGCACAGATGCTTGGGTTGGACAAAGCCGCCGTGCTGTTTACCGGCGATGCCGTGACGAGCGAGGATGGCACCCAGCGCGTACCGCTGGCCAGCATTGCCGCGGCATCCCAGTGCGGCAACACGGTGGCGCTGGAAGCCACCGTAACCCACAGCTCGGAGATTTCGCCCCCGCCGTTTATGGTTGGCGCCGCCGAAGTGGAAGTTGACCTGGAAACCGGCGAAGCCCAGGTGGTGAACTATGTGGCCGCGGTCGACTGCGGTACCCCTGTAAACCCGAACCTGGCCCGCGTGCAGGCCGAGGGCGGCATTTTGCAGGGCATCGGCATGGCGCTGACCGAGAATGTGACCTACAATGACCGCGGCATGCCGCGCGAAAGCTCCCTGATGCAGTACAAGATCCCCTGCCGCACTGATATTGGACATATTGACGTAAGTTTTGAGAGCAGCTACGAGGGCACCGGCCCGTTTGGCGCAAAGTCCATCGGTGAGGTCGTCATCAACATCGCTGGCTTGCATTTTTTTTCAGGCTGCAAAAAACTCCCCTGTGAAAAACCTGCCCGCCGTGGCCGATGCCATCTACCACGCCACCCACAAACGCTTTTTGGAGGAAAGAAATCCGTCAAAGCCCATCACCCGCGAACAGCAAAACTGTAACGCAAAACAAATTTTCAACAGCCGGGGCGCTTTTTGTGGATAAATCTTGCGCAGCTGGCAGGTAAATATAGGTGCGGTGTGGCTACCCTGCTTTCACCAGTACCAACACACTGTTGTCCGGTACGACAATCTGTTCCTGTCTGGTGGGAATCGGCGGGTACTTGTACTAGTGCAGGGCCTTTTGAATCAGCTGCTTGACCTCTAACAAAGCAGCATCCAGCGTGGGGGTGTGAATTTCGATTTTGGGAAAATCCGGGGTGTGGGCAGTACAGCCGTTCGCTGTGATTGTACAAAGCACCGGGTAAGGCTGATTCTCTACCGAAATGTTGTACCGCACACCAAGCATATTTGATAATTAATGAAGCCCACTTCTCAAAATGAACTGCACCCCATTTGTTAGACAGTATGGTATACTGTTTAGGAAATGGGGTGTTTTTGTATGCCAAAAGGATATCGGAAGTACAACGGAACGCAGAAGGTAGAAATCATTAAACGAATCCACAGAGAAAACCTGAGCTTTAAGGGAGCGTCCAGAGAATATGGCATTTCGGACCGTACACTCAGGGACTGGGAGCGCATTTATTGGGAGGAAGGAGAAGAAGCACTTCTAACAGAGCGCGCCGGGGTCGAGCTTGTGTAGCCAGTGGGACACAGAAAGGCCGGAAACCAAAACTGAACAAGCAAGTAGAAGAAGACCTTATTGCAGAGAATCAAAGGCTTCGGATGGAGATAGACTACTTAAAAAAATTGAATGCCTCGGTGCTGGAAGAGGAACGCCAAAACAGAAAGCACAAGTAGTTCAGGAACTGAGGCAGAAATACCCGCTGAAAGCACTGCTGCAACTTGCCGGACTTCCTCGCAGCACGTTCTACTACTATCTGCACCAGTCTCAGAATCCTGCCAAATACCAGATGGTAAAGGAACAGATTGTTATAATCTTCAACGAGAACAAAAACGATACGGATACCGCAGAATCACAAAAGAACTGCATAACAACGATATTCGTGTGAACCACAAGACGGTTCGGAAACTCATGAAGCAGCTTGGTTTAGTCTGTCAGGTTCGTTCAAAAAGGAAGTACAGTTCTTACAAAGGCGAAGTTGGAGAAGTAGCTCCAAACCTGCTGGAACGGCATTTCAAGACAAACCAGCCGAATCGGAAATGGGTCACAGATGTTACCGAGTTCAAAGTGAACGACCAGAAACTCTACCTGTCTCCAATTCTTGATTTGTTCAATGGCGAAGTTGTCAGCTACAATCTGAGCCGCCATCCGAACTTTAAGCAAATCACGGATATGCTGGAAGGTGCTTTTCAAAAGCTGCCGGACAAGGTTGACAATCTGATTCTGCATTCGGATCAGGGCTGGCAATACCAGATGAAGTCCTACCAGAATCTACTGAAAGCAAAAGGAATTACGCAAAGTATGTCTCGGAAAGCCACTTGTCTGGACAATGCAGTTGCCGAGAACTTCTTCGGACTGCTCAAGACGGAACTGTTCTATCTGGAAAAATTTGATTCCATTGACCAGCTTGAAAAGGCTATTGTCGATTACATCGACTATTACAACAATCGCCGAATCAAATTAAAACTAAACGGCCTGAGCCCTGTGCAATACAGGATTCAGACCGTTGGGGCCGCTTAATTTGTTTTTTGTCTAACTTTTGGGGTTCATATCAAAATGAGAAGTGGGCTTCATATTAGTTGTGTTTTATCTCTATTTCCTTAACAAAATTATAAACAACGAAGAATCTGAAAATTTTTCTGAGAAAATATTCTTTTTCTTCAGTTTTTGAAAAGTGTCGATTTCCATGCAAAAAGCCTCCGTTTTGCCACTCGGATGTATTCCATAGAAAAACACCCACGCCCGCCCGCTTGCGGCGGTCTTAGAGAGAAACGTAGAGGCTTTCGCACCATAAATAATACAGTTTTGAGGGCATCGCTCATGCGAGTTGAAAATATGATTGATGGAATGAGCGATGCGTGCTATTTAGAACAGTATTGTTTTCGTCATCACCTGCATTCGCGCAATCTCGCCGCACGATTTTTGCGCATTGCTACTTGTCATACGTCAAGTCAATTCCGGCAAACTTGTTTATAGCATATCGGATAAACAAGTTTAGATTCCATATTCCACGGCACAGAGAAAGGCAGCCTCCGGTTGGTTTCAACCGGAGGCTGTGCGACTTTCTATTGCATCGTTATGATGCAAGGCTTCACAGATATTCTTCCACATTCTGATACTGAATGCCGTCTATCACTTGGCTTTCCCCTCGATAGAGGACGAACTTCCCGCTGATCGGGCCGTAGCGTTGCTCGGTCTGGGCGCATTTTTGCTCGTCGATCAAATGGCGGTACTGCTGCGACGCGGCTTCTTCGCTGTGCTTGATCTCGAAAATCCGGCAGGAGCCTACCTCCGGGTCAAACACCACCATGTCAAATTCGCCCACGGAGAATTGCAGGACAAACACCTGCTTCTTGGGGTTTGCCAGCTTGGTTTCCAGCAGGACGATGTCCACCAGCATTCGCCCTTTGATCTCCGTCAGGATGCGCTGCTGCACAGCGGTACGCTCCGCCAGAGACAGCGCACTGAACGTCTCGTCCAGCAGCAGACTGCGGATCAGCGCGTCCGCCTGCGCATACCGAAGACCCGGCTGCGCGATCACCGTGCGGTCGGACTTCGTGCCGACGTCCAGCAGGTGCAGCACATCAATTTCCTGCGTCAAGTCCAGCAAATCGAGATACTCTTTGATCTCCGCCGCATGTACTTCGTCCAGCGCTACCGTCTGCTCTGCCCTGTTGCGAATTTCCAGCAGCTTCCGCAGACTGTCGGTTACGGCAGCCAGATCCACGCGGTCGAGAATATCTGTGGGATTTACTCGGTCACGGCGCAGGTTGCTGGCAGAAATGCCAAGGTCGTGGGACTTCCAATCCTGCGAAAGCACCTCCAGCGTGAAGCGGTGGTTGATGTCCTCCACCACGCGGTTGATGGCACTGGTCAGTTCATTTTTCTCATACAGATCCCGCAGATGCCGGAAATGCCCCTCGTACTGGTAGCGGCGCAGGGAGTGCTGGATGTTGCGGGCAATGGCCGTGTCCACATACTCGTCGGCACTTTCCTTGCTTGCTGGCGAAGGTGGAGGTCTCGTTGTAATGGACGCCGCCGAGACTCATGGTGCCGCCGTAGCGGATATACTCGTCGATGCCATGGATGCCGAGAACGGACTCAAATTCGCAGTAAGGGATGAACGTGGTGTGCAGCAGGATGCAGCGGTCATAGAGCTGCGCATCCTCGGTAAAGAGAAAGCCCCGTGAGTCCGTGCCAGAGAGCACGATCTTCATGCCGCAGGCTGCGAACACATCAGAAAACAGCGCTGCGCCCTCGATGAAATCCTCCACCAGCGTCACCTCGTCGAGGAACACATAGCAAAAGTCCTGCGTTTCCAATGCCTTGAGGTCGCGGTTCACATCTGCCAGCGTATCTCTTGCGGTGATCTGGATGAACGCAGCCTTACCTAAGTCCGCCTCACTCATCTCCGCAAAAATCTGGCGGATCATGGTGGTTTTACCCGTCCGGCGCAGGCCGTAGAGAATGAACACCTTGTCCTGCTGCCCGCCATAAATGTAGTCGTGCAGTTGGCGGAAGCACTCGCGCTTGCGATAGACTAGAACAGTGGATGCAAAGGAACGCAGCGCCTCGCCGGTGCGGACATTGGTGGTAAACGCAGAGGTATCCATAGTTTTTGCTTTTGGCAGCTGCTTTTTCAGCGCTTTCAGTTCCTGCTCCAGTTCCTTCCGCCGCTCGATTTGAGCGCGAAAATCCACCAGTTCATCCGCAGGGATATACTTCTCCCGCCGCTTTTTGTTCTCCGTCCAACGATGGTAGAAATATTCCTTACCGTTGACGGTTTTCTTCGTAATAGAACCGGTTGGCAAAGCGAAAATCTGCTGTTCCAGCTCCGCCACACGTGCCTGCATCTCAGATAACTCCATAGCACACCTCCCATGAGATACTATTTTATGTAGAATTATACCCTATTATACCCACAAAACCAAGGGTATAATAGGGTATAGTTGCTTGCGATAAAAAATACTGATAAGAGTTTTTTCTTGATTACAGTTCTTGTTTGTGCAATGAGCTTTGCAGCTTATCCCGGATTCTCTCTTTTTCTCCGCTGCCGTCTGTACGGAGGCGCAGCAAAGGAACAGCACATTTCTCCAGAATAGAGTTCTTCTTTATATCCCGCTCGGCCTGTTTGCTCCCAGCCTCATGGAAGCCAGTTCCGTCCACTTCAATCGCCAGTACAGGCTGCTTATCCATCTGATTGAACAGCAGAAAATCAACATGTGTCAATGGATTTCTGGCATATTTGCGTTCTTCCTCTGTCAACGGTTCATAGTCCTTTACCAGCGTTGCAAGAGAAACATGTACAGCGCAGCCAATGGTTAAAAAGGCTTCCTCAGACAGCACCTCTTGAATCACAGAGTACATGAGATTCTCGGAATCATACTCAGATACTCTCTTATGTTTTTGAAGATATGCCCGGCGCTGCTCGGCATAGCCCTGATAGAGCATATCGAATACGGAGTAGACCTGACTCTGGATCACCTCAAAATTGTTGTACTCGATGTATCGTGTCAGATCCCCGTAGTTGGTCCGGTCATTGCGTGGGTCCTGTGAGGTGACCACCGCCAGTGAATGAACCGCGCGGGAAACTGCGACATTCAGCATGTGGGGATCGTCCACAAAATCTGTAATGACATTGTCCACCGAGGTTAAAATGATGGCGTCCTGTTCTCGCCCTTGAAATTTATGGACGGTGTCCACTTCATAGGTATCACCCAACTGCTTGCGGATAGCTGCCACTTGATCCCGGTAGGGCGTAATAATGCCGACGCTCTGGTAGTTCTCCTGCTGAAGTCGCGGAAGCACCTCCTGCTGAATCACGTCGATCTGACGCTGGTTGAGATGTCCACGGGTATGGTTGCCTGCGGTTGTCCGGTACATGGCCAACACATCCGGCTCATTGTGATCCTGAGTCATGACAATCAACTGCCCATGATAGAACTTCTGATTGCAGAAGTTGATGATCTTCGGATGGCAGCGGTAGTGTTCACGCAGCAGCGTGACCGGTGCATCCCGCCATATTCCCAGTGCAGAAGAAAGCAGGCTGTGAGTTGAAAAGCGATATCGTTCATCTAAGGAATACTTTTGCCAAATCGCATCACTGGTGCGAATATCGTTCTCTGTCAGCACATTGGGAAGCTGCTTCAGATCGCCGACAATCACGATATTGCGTGCGCAGGAAAAGGCCAATACGCCGGTAGCCAGATCGACCTGCGAGGCCTCGTCTACGATAAGATAATCGTAGATATGATCGATGCCCAGCGTCCCTTTGATGGAATAGGTTGTGCTGAGCACCACCGGGTATTCGTTCGTAAACGCGGCAGATTCTCGCCGGAAATCACTCTTTTCAAAGCGCTTTCGTTCATTTTTCCACGGATACCTCGTTGCTAGCTCTGCCCGGAATAGTCGCAGTGACTTCTGCACAAGCTCGTCCATCTTTTCATCGAAAGAATAGTGTTCCAGCTTGCGGTTCAGCGTATCTTTCTCATTCTCCAACTCCTGCTTTTTTACGAAATAGAATTGATTTTGCAAATAGGGAATGACCAGTTCCGGGGAGCGGAGAAACAGTTTGAGTGCGCCGCGATTGAACCGGAACATGATGGAGAGTTTTTGCAAAAGGCCCAAGCGAGTCTCATGCTCTGCGTGCTGTTCAAACTCCATCCAGAGGGCGAGAATTTTCTGCGAGGACAACTTATTCAGACTTTCAGATGGCACATGACGGTAAGTCGCATAGTATTCCTCAAAATAGTGCTGCTCCGGTGTTAGCTGCAAGGATTCCTGCTCAATTTCCGCGATACGATTCTTTGCATTGAGCATTTCGTTCAATTCTTCGGAAAGCGCAGTCGTTTCCTGCTCTAATTGCTGCCGTTCCTCCGGCTGCATCTCCCAATCGTTCATATCCGGATAGGCGCCTGTCTGGGCATCTAAAAATTTTTGCTTGTTGGTGAGATTTCCAAGGAATGCGGTCAGAAAGGCAACCTTTTTCTTCTCAACTTTTCCGCAACATTATGCGTTGCGGAGTTATTATTGGAGACCACCGCCACAGTCTTTTCACTACGGACAACATTGGCGATGATATTCAGGATCGTCTGCGTCTTTCCTGTCCCCGGCGGACCTTGAATGATGCTGATTTTAGAGGAAAGTGCCCGTTCTACCGCCAGTTTCTGGCTTTGGTTCAGGCCGAACGGATAGATGATCGCCTCCGGCATCCGAGGTGCTTTGATTTCTTTCTGCGGCGCAAGATAGCTTGACAGTACGGTATCCTCGCTGACCTGCTGGATCTTGTCGTACTGCATGCTCAGAATATTGCTGCCGTTTTCAGCCACAAGACTGATTGCCGCGGCAGTCTCTTTGAAGTATTGAAATACTGCCTGATTTTTGCCGTCTGTCAGGCAATTCTGCTGGAGCTGCACTTCACTCCTACGGAACAACAAGTCTTTCTTTCCGCTGCGGATAATGCGATAATACGCGCCAAAATCGAGAAGTTCATCGATCCCGCTGATAGTCTGCCCGTTTGCGGTGACGATCACCTGCGCTGGATCGATTATCTTCTGCAATGGCAGAATCTCTACATTGCCGCTCTGAAAGTCATATACCTTATTGGGCGCACTGGTATAGATAACCTCACACTTTCCGTCATGAAACCGAAAACTTGCCACTGAGTCTGTCTGGTCTTTTCCCTTTATGATAATTAAGTGCTTTCGCGCGTCCATAGGCTATCCTTTCTCTCAAGAACGCAAGCTGTTGACTTATAACCCGCCCACTTTGTTGCAGCGGTAGGAGCTCTTCTGCACAGCCTATTCATTCAAAAACGTCTCCTGCTCGATTGTGACACCATAGTTTAGGATTCTCTCTATGGCATCTCGGAACAACGGATATTTTCCGTTCTCCACATCAATTCGCAGGGATGATAAATACGCTTCGGAACGCGCTAAGCCATGCTCGTGAAAGGAATCCACAAATTTGCCGGACATACGCATGGGTGTCAGCGAAGGAATCAGTTCCTGCAAATGGCGGAACATTCGGAATCCGCCGGTGTCGATATCCGCCCAGAAGCGTATCTTCATGGTTTCGGACGCCGCATGGGCAATCGACGCGATCAGTCTTTTCTTTTGGGGGCTGAGAAATCCGCCATGATAGACCACCAGCTCTTCCGGCTGCTTTTCCGACATCACATACGCATCATAGTTGGTCTTGTTCTCAATGAACGTGATGCTTCGGATGGCTGTCAGGTCTATTTCCATAATGAAATCCACCAGCGTGCTGGGTAAAGCCAGCCCATACGGCGCGGCTCCAATGCAAATACTTCCCTGACTTGTCTGGATCGTGCAGTTCCCGGCAAGCTCATAAAGCTCCGGGCGGGCGTAAATGCCCAGAAATGCCAGCTGCTCTCTTTCACCCAGTTCATTTTCATCGCAGGCCAGCGCTAACTCTGTGTCATATTTTCTTGCAATGGTCAAAAACAAATCGCGAACATTTCGCTCAAAGTACTTTGTGTCAGAAAAACACCTGCTGCTGAAGGCCCGCATGGTTATGCTGCCAGACAGTGCAGCATAACCACGAAGTGCACCGAGCAAATCGCGCAAACTTGCATCATCCTTCTTGCAGAATGCCGGAACCTTCATTTGCTCATCGGCAGACTTGCAAACGTCTTCCCTCCATGCCGCGATCCATGGAACCGCAACGCCGTCCAGGCCAATGCGAACCGCGTCAGTGACCTGCTTTGCCCTCACCCGGGGATGCACTCGTTCAGCCGCGGCATAGCACGGCATGATCCGGTCCAAGCGCAGTATAACGGTCGAAAGCACGGGACGCGCCTTAACCCATTCGAGCTGCACCAAATGCTGCTTTTCAAGCTCCAAGGCCGCTTCATTATAAGCATCCCGTATAGCCGCGTCCTCGTAGATGTACTCAGGCAGCTCTTTCTTTCCTACTCTCAGCATAACCCGCCGGGTGGATGTTCCGGGTTCGGAGAGATGCTTGCTGTTTTCATACTTGTCCAACAGCCGGTTCAGAATAACGCCCTGTTCTGTCATTGCGCAATCTCCTTGCCAAATGGCAGAATGTGCATTCTGTATTTGTCCTTGTTTACCAGCAGCGTACGGTCTGCAATCGGCATAATATCCGAAACCTTATCCGGCGGTGTACAAATAATGGCCTGCAAGCCCATCCTTCGCAGGAGGCGGACGCTCTCAATAATGCGATCACTGTCCATTTTGTTAAACGCCTCATCAAATACCGCCAGTCGAACGGTATTACCAAAGCTGGAGGTGTCATTCACGCGATAAAGCTGGGCAAATGACGCCAAAACCGCAATATAGAACGGCGTCTGCGTTTCGCCGCCGGATTTTGTGTTCAAGGTCTGCGAAAGCAGCTGCTTTGTTCCATTCTGGTCGGTGGTTTCCAGGTCAAACTTCAGGTATGTCCTAAAATCGGTATATCGTTGGATATTTTCCTGCAGCTCGCTTTGTCTGCGCGCATTGAGCTGCGTATCGTCCGCCATCGTGATCTGGCTGAACAGCCTGTCGATCAGCGGGCCGTATTTATCCTGGAAAGGCCGTGCGAACAACCCTACATCGCCTTCCATAAGCTCCGGATCCATAATCATGTCATAATATTCTGCATAATCCGGATTACGCTCCACACGGAACTGATAGCTGTCCGTGCCGAACTGTGCCTGCCGCAGCGCCCGGTTCAGATTCTTCACCTGTGCCTGCACCTGCTCGATGCTGGACTTCAATTTGGCCAGAAAATCATTCTGGAATTGCTCCATGGCGCTCTCCCGCACCGTTATGATCTTTTCACGGTACCGGGGCAGCTCGCTTTCCTCCAAAAGTCTTTGCTCCGCTTCGTATTCCCCATTGTCCATGGACTCGACGCGGAAGGAGCACGGCTTGAACTGGTCATTGTATCCTCTGCGCGCCTCAAACAGCTTTTTTTTTGCGCGGCATCACGCTCATTGGTGCTTTGCTCCAAGCGGCTGCTGAAATTCTGTGGACAACATCCGCGCGCTTCAAGCGGTCAAATTCTTTTTGATATCGGGGAATGCCGGTTTTTTCCCGGTACTCAGGAGAAAACTCTGCCTCAATACAGTCCTCCACATAGGTCAGCTGCTGGTAATGATCCGGCAGCACCTCATAGTCCAGCTGGCGAATGCGCTCTTTTTGTTGGCCAATCTGAATCCCTTTCTGCTCTTTTTCTTTATTTAGTGCTATGACTTCATTCCCCAGCGTGGAAATCGTGCGACGCTGTTCGTCCAGCCACAGGAGATCCAGCTTTGAAAGCCGTTCGTCGAAACCGGCCACCTCATCGGTAATCTCCATGCCCCGCAGATATGCAGTTTTCTTTTCCGCTACGGTATTCTGAACAAAGAAATGCGTAAACAGCGGGTCTTTTGACTGTGTCAAAAGCTGGCGGATGGGGGCCCGCTTATGCAACTCATCCTCAATCTGCTTCAGCTCACCTTCCAATCGGGAAATACGCAGACTGACTGCCCGGCGGCCGATGAATGCGTCGTCCATCCACTCTCGCCGCATGGAACGGGCCACATAGCCCTGATAAAGCATGCCGTCCGCCGTAAGGGCAATCTTGAAATTGCGCAGCTGCTCGACCCTGTTGCAGCACACCACACGCCCCAGTAAGTAATCCCTATAGCTGCGCGCCAGCGGATTCTCTGTCTCCACTTTCTTCGCAAGACTGTCGTCCCGAGGACGGATCGTCTCTCGTTCACGGAGCTTACCGATATCCACCAGTCCAAAGGAACCAGAGCCGAAATCTCTTTTGATCCGGTCAAACACAGGCAGCGCTCTTTGGTAGTACGCCGGATCGATCAGTAGGTAAAACTCCTGCGCATCAAGATAGCCCTCGACCGCTCCGCGCCAACGTCCGTCTGCAACCTCCAACACGTCCGCCAGAATATCGATTGTAACCGGGCTTCCCAACTGATGCTCCAGCTCGTCGGCCAAGCTCTCCTTAAATTGCAGCAACCCTTTTGGGTAGTCTTTGATATTTTTCCGGAGATTCGCAAGGGCAACGCGTTTCTGGTCCTGCTGCTCTTTCAATTCCGCCAGACGGTCTTCTATTTTGTGTCGGGCGTCCCGGACCGCCTCCGAAAGCACAGCAGCCGCCTGCCGGGCATTTTCAAAAGGCGCCAGGGAATGAGAAAACATCTCATGGTTTTCCGACGCAAAAACCGCATATGCCTTCAGGACGCCCTGGGCCGCATCCTGCACAGGCAAAAGATTTTCTTCCGCTTCCTGCTCCAGTATCGCACTGCACAGGTTATTCAGCCGAAGCGCTTCCTTTTTGATTTCCTGAGCCAGGGATCGCATTTCCCGATGCAGCTGTTCCCGTTCATCCAGCAGGGCCTGTTTCCGGCCGCGCAGCTTCTCCTCCTCCTGAAATACGCTGCTCTGCGCACAAGCCAATTCAAGCTCGCGCCTGCGGTCCTCTTTCTGCGTGATCTGCGTTGTGATTTCCCGGATCCTCTCGCCGGCGGCGGTTAAATTTGCGGTACACTCCGCCTTTTCCAGCTCGAGACGGTGAATCTGAGACTGCTTGACCTCCTTCTGGGCCCACAGCACCAAAAAGGACTGCACCTGCCAGCGGTCGATCGCCTGATGCATCTCGCGATATAGTCTGCCAATCTCCTGCAGGGCGGCTAGTTTCTCCTCCTGCCGCTGCGCCAGCAGCTCGTGGCGCTTATAATCCCGGATATTCTGCTGCATGGCCTCAATATCAGGCTTATCCGGTATGTCGCAGATGTTCTCCGTGATAAATTTTTGAATATCCACTATCGGCCGGAAAGACACCGCTTTTTTCATCATCCGGAGGACCTGTTCATTGTCAACATTCCAGCGGGAGAGCATGTTCCGGCGATATTCCTTCTGCGTATCATAGATTTCCGCTTTGGCATAGTTTTGTTTCAGATAGCGGCGCAGTGCGGGAATCTCCATTGCCTCCCCATTCTCGATAAAGCAATTTTCCGGCAAAGTACCCACGTAAATGAAAAAGCGTTCCTGCCTGCTTCCGTCACTGCGGCAATCGAAAACAACACCGGTGACGAAGCTGGTCCCTTCCACCTCGTCCTGAAATTCGCAGGCGATATAGCTCGAAAAATCTTTTCCCCGGCGGGAATACGGGTTATTTTCATCCATATCTGCCCGCAAATAACCGTCCAGCGTGCGCTGAGACTTTTCATTGGCAGCCTGGTTGAAATTACGGGCATTCGTTTCGCCCAACAGCACAATCTGAAGTGCGTCGATCACCGTTGATTTTCCTGCGCCATTCTTTCCTGTCAGGAAGTTCACGTCCCCTACCTCGATCAGCTCCCTGTCGAAATACAGCCAGTTAATCAGCAGTATTTTCTTCAGCTTCTTCATCGGCGTCCTCCTTTCTCAGCACGGATACAACGGCATTCAGCTTCTCGCCGGATACGGCAGCCAGCACCGTCGGAAGTATGGCGAATTTGCAGCTGCTTTGATTGAACTTCCCGTCAATGCGCTGAATAATGGCGTGGTTTTCCAGCAGGGTCAGCGCCCGCTTCACTTCGTCCATATTGGGCTTTGCAGGCAGGATTGCATAGTCCGTTACGACCTTTTCTAAAACATCACGCACGGTACAAACGGCATCCTGTTCCAAGCCCAGCCGCTCCTGATTCTCCTCATAGATCATGCGCAAAGCCAGCAGGATGGCTGTTTCCTTTTTGTTCAGATTACAGCGGTTTGCCTCGTCGGTGTTGACCACATAGAAATAGCCATTCAGCGTATCTTTGCGCAAATCCCAATCCAGAAGGCCAAGATAGTCCTGCACGGCCTCATAATGCAGCGACAGAAACGTATAGTCCGGATTGTTCACCCGTCCTTTCCCGGGGCGATACAGGGTCCGCACCACATAGGTCCGGCTAAGGAGTTGGTTGCATACAGACTTAAACTGTTCCAGCTCCTTGGAGGTTGCCTGCTGAATAAAGTCGAAATTCATTTCTTTTTCTCCTTCCGGCGAATCTGCATCTGAGGGATGGAGTAGCCATTTTCGTTGAAGGTACCACCTAACTCTTTGATTTGATACCCAGCAGTGGGATCTTCACTTGTCAACACAGCCAGCAGGCTCATGATATATCCTTTATCATCCCGAATTTCCAAATCCTTGGAATAACGAATATCCGCATCTCCCAACCACCCTCGCACGTAAGCCGCTATGGCCGTGCGGCCATATTCAGAGCGCAGCAGCTTCGCGGCCTGAGCGGCAGCATCCGCATCAGAATCCGCCTCCTGGATAAGGACCGGCGCAGCCTTTGTCCGTTTCCCGGGACGTTTCCGGTACCACAAGCTCTTTTCAGAAAGAAAGGACTGTTCATAGAGCTGAAACACAGGCTGTATCTGGTCCACTAAATCCCCCGCGCGGCGATTTCGTGACAATGCCGTAAGCAAAACATTCAGGTTTCCACGGACGTTTTGATCGCGATTTGTCAGGTTTTCTACCTTTTGCGTTGCTGCTCTCGTATAGCGGCGAACCTGCGCATCTATTTCATCGAGATAGTCATGCTCTATATTGTCATATCGCTCATCGATCCAGAAAATTTTCCGCAGCAGATCGGCACGGCACTTCGCCACGGTGTCGCCGCGCTTATCCTGCAATGCCGTGTTGGCCATGGCAAGCAGCAATGCATCGTTCTCTGCCCAGCTTCTCAAAACCGACTGGATGGGAACGCGGTATTTGGGAACGGAGTCCTTAATTTTCAAGGGGCGTATGTATGCCTCAACTACTTTCTGTCCAAACTCGTTGAAGTGAGAGGCCAATACCTGATTGACGTCCTGCATATCGATCTGCATCTGGAAATAATGCTTCACATTGTGATAAACCATTTGCAACAAATTTATCAGCGCGCTGGTGTTATCATAGGCGCTGTATACAGCGGACATCTTCTCATATACGCTTCCACTCTCATGCGCCACTTTTAATGAAGAATAAGTGTTGAACACATAGGAATAGCCGCGAACGGGACTGTCATCCCGCAGCTGGTGAAACAGCTCCAACAGCCGGCTGCTGTAACTGGGAACAGTGATGTACTCCTCAAAGTCGTCACCCCGTTCTTTCTCAAACCAGCCCTTGCCGCAGAGCTTTCGGATCAGGAAGCGGGCCCTGCCGGAGATATCACGCAGTTCCTCCTCGTCGATATCCTCCCCTTCAAATGTTGCGTCCGCCAGCTGCTCCTCCAATTTGCTGCGCAGCATGGAATACAATGCGTCCTCGCGTATTTTCAGGTTATCGCGGTATGCACTGTACAGCACGTCCAGCGCATCTGCATAGAGCGCACGGTTCGGCGAGGCAAGAGGTGAAAAAAAGCTCACTCGGTATCGCTTCAAAGAATCTCATGAAACTTCCTCCTACAGGAGACAACAATGATTGGACAATTGATTTGGAATCATGACAGGCCGGATATCGCATTCGATACAGGCGCACTGTATGGCGGACTGCACCGCGGAGACTGCTTTCAATGCCGGGTGGACGAGCGGTGGCTCAATGTCCGCCTTGAATATGCCAACGACTGGGTATTGATCCATAGCGACGGCTCTATACCGATTCGCTATGGCGTTCTTGTTCGGATTTGATCATCCCACCACCAACTTATTTGTCTTCTTCAAGAACTTTGCCGGGATCGGGCGGTCCAGCTGCCAGGTGATATTCATCGGCCTGCTGCCCTCGTGCTTCACGTAGTTCGCCGTGCCCAGATAGGTGTACGCCTCCGCACCGCCGGTCAAACGGTCCGCCTTAAACTCACGGACAAACAGCAGCACCTTGCTGCCGCGATCTTTGTGGTGGATATAGCGCTGGCCGGTGGACGAATTCTCCGCCGTGGTGCTCTGGCTCTGCCAGTGAAACAAGCTCTCATTGATGGAATAATCGTTGTACATAGTCGTTGGAGAATAGTCTTTGTCTGCTTTGTTCAGCGTTACAAAAAACACATCCAACTGCTTATCCGGCAGCCATTTGACACCTTCGCGCACTGTTGCAGGCTTCATAAAGTCCATGGCAACCAGAATCTGGTCGCGGGTGTAGGTGCAGTGCAGATCCAACGGGCAGTCGAAGCCCAGCTCCACCGGCTCGTCGATAAAGTCGATCTGCTCGAAGCGATAGCGCAGCAGCTCCAAAAGCTCATTCAGCAGGACAGTGCTGTCAGACAGGGCGTAGAGATTGTCCAGCACTTCTTCGCCGTCCCAGTCATCTGCCGCTTTTCGCCAGACGGTGATGTAGAACATCTGCATCATACGCTTTTGGGCGTCTGAAAGAGCGGCAAAGTTCACATCAGCCAACCGCGGCAAAATATCCAGCAGGAAAGAAATCCAGCGACGGGAGTCAATCACGGCGAGTTTGGCAAGCGCCTTAGCCATGGTTTCTTCCAGCGGCTTTGCAAAATCCGGAATGAGATCCGCTCTGGCGCAAATGCGAGAGAAGGAGGAAAACTTGTAGATCGCCCTCGGGTCGAGATGGTAGTAATCCAAAAAATTTGCAAGCGTCAGCTCCAGCCCGCTATCCTCCGTAAAAGAGGCAACGCGCGACACCAATCCGGCAGTATTGCCATAGGAGGCACGGATGTTGTCCAAAATGTACTTGGCCGCCTTCTTCTCCAGCTGGATATAGCAGCCCTTGGGGACGGACACAAAACCGTCCTTGATCTCCCGGCTCACGCTGCGGGTGGTATTCGACAGGAGTGCTGCAAACTTACCCTCGAAATTGTACTTCCGGTTCGCCTGACCGATAAAGTCCAGCACGGTCAGGCAATCTTTATCCTCAGCCAAACGCAGACCACGTCCCAGCTGCTGCAAGAAAATCGTCAACGACTCCGTGGGTCGCAGAAAAAGGACGGTATTGACTTCCGGAATATCCACGCCCTCGTTGTAGATGTCCACGACGAAGATGAACCGCACCTCACCGGACACCAAGCGCTGCTTGGCGGTCTTTCTCTCCTCGTCTGGGGAATTGCCGGTCAGGAACATGGACGGAATATGATGCTCAATAAAATAGCGGCACATAAATTTCGCGTGATCTACCGTTACACAGAAGCCGAGACCCCTCACCTCGTCAATGTCCGTCACATATTTCAGCAGTGCCGTCACCACATGGTCGGCGCGGCGGTCGGCAACAGCCCCGCTGAACGTGTAGATGTGCTCCAGCTCGCTCTTTTGGTAGCCACCGGCAGACCATTTGAGCGCATCCAGATCCACCGTATCGGTGACTCCGAAATATTGGAACGGGCACAGGAGCTTTCGATCAATGGCTTCCGGTAGACGGATCTCCGCCGAGATGCGGTTGCCGAAATATGGCAGGATACTCTTGCCGTCCATGCGCTCCGGCGTGGCGGTCAACCCCAGCAAAATGCAGGGGTGATAGTAGTTCAGCAGCTTCTGGTAAGTCGGCGCGGCGGCATGGTGGAATTCGTCCACGATGATGTAATCGTAAAAATCGGGACTCGTCTTTTCCGTGAAGCTCTGTGAGTTGAAGGTCTGAATGGACAAAAACAGGTTGTCGATGCTCTCCGGCTTATAGTTGCCCACAAACAGCTCACCAAAGTTTGCGTCCTTGAGCACGGCACGGAAGGTGTACAAGCTCTGCTTGAGGATTTCCTCCCGGTGCGCCACAAAGAGCAGGCGGCAGGGTCGATCCGGATTCTGCTTGCGGAAACGCTTGTAATCCAGCGCAGAGATGACCGTCTTGCCGGTACCGGTGGCCGCCACCACCAGATTGCGCGTATAGCCACGGACAGTGCGCTCTGCCTCCAGCTTGTCCAAAATCTCCTGCTGGTAGGAATAGGGGTTGATGTCCATGGTGTAGACATCAGCATTGTTGGTGTCGAAATATTTTTCCGCCTTCAGCGCACGGGCCAGACGCTCCTTCTGCCCCTCATCGTAATACTCGAACTCGCGGTCATTCCAGTAATATTCGAAGGTTGCTGCAATTTTGTCGATGGTTTCAGGCAGGTCACGCTTTGTCACCTTGGTATTCCATTCAAGACCGCTGGTCAATGCGGCATTGGACAGATTGGATGAGCCGACATACGCCGTCGTAAAGCCCGTGTTGCGGTAGAAGATGTACGCCTTGGCATGGAGGCGGGTCGTCTTGGTGTTGTAGCTGACCTTGATGTGCGTATTGGGCAGCTTTCGAAGCTCCTCAATGGCCTTCACATCTGTTGCGCCCATATAGGAGGTGGTGATGATGCGGAGCTCGCCGCCATTCTGTGTAAACTCCCTCAGCTCATCCATAATCAGCCGCAGGCCGCTCCATTTGATGAAGGACACCAGCATGTCAATCCGGTCGGCCGATACGATCTCTTTCTTGAGTTCCGTGAACATCTGCGGCTCATGCACGGCCCCAGTGAAAAGCGAGCTCTGCGCAATAGATGTTTCCGGACGTTCCATGTCCGCAGCGGTCTTTCCCACGGCCAGACGCGGATCAGCGTCCCGCAAAAGCGCAAGAAGCTGCTCTGCCCGCTGGTCAACCCCCAGTGCTGCAAAGCCAGCTTCTTTTGTCGTATCTTGAATCAGGGCTACAATCTGATTGGTAAGCTCGATTTGAGTTGAAATACCCCCGCCATTGTCCAGTACGTTATCCAGCCCCTTCTGAACCACATCCGCCAGATACTGCGCCAGCACCTTGGAAGCTTCGGCTTTGTCAATAGGCGCAACAGCCTTGCGAGCCTCCGGAATCTCCGCAAGCTCGCCGGTCAGGGCGTTGTTGATGACTTGTTCGTATAAGCCGGGATATAGCATCAGTATATCTCCTTTTTCTTGCCTAATTGCTTTTTGGCGGTACGTAAGAATTATGGACTGTTGTGCAAAACAGCTATTATCATTCAAGATGTGGCCGCAAACATTGACTTTATTATACGACTTCTCCACCTGTGAAGCAACTCCCATTCACATTTTCCGTATCCGTATTCTGAGTTCTGTTCGTCAATTTTGATTGTAATATTCACCGGCGTTTTCTGCTCGCCGTCAACATCATAAGGGCTTGGGATTATCCAAAAATCGCCGTGTGTCCGGACACCGGATGTGCTTGCTATTCTTCCAAATCTCAGTTTCCCCGTCCCCGCGTCGCGCTTTTCCTTCGCCGCAATCTGTGTTATACTGTAGGAAAATCACCGAAGGGAGAGCTGCTCATGGCAGAGCGGCGCGTATTTGCCGGTTACTACAAGCGTTACGACGGCAAGCCCATTTTCGTCGTCCGGATGCTCAGGGACATCGACACCGGCGAGGCCATCGTGGTCTGCAAGGACGCCAGCTTTTCCCGCGAGGATAACGAGCATTACTACCTCATCCACTATGCGTCCTTCTGCGAAAAGGTCGAGGTAGACGGCGAGCTGCGGGACAAATATGTGCGCCAGACCCGGCGTGAAATCGACACCTCCATCGTCCGCGAGGTGTACGAAGACGGCTTTCCGGAGCCCAAGAGCAAGCGCTTCACTTACGTTGACGACGAGTATGAAGATTGCTGCATCCGTTGCAGTAAAACCTAATACGACTACGCCAAGAACATCTGCGAAAATTACCGCATGGACTTGCAGCGCTACCGGCTCATCCGGGAACGGAAGCAGTACATCGGCGTTCATGACCGGGAGGAATATCTGGCCATGCGCGAGGATCTGGCATTTCTCCAGCAGTCCCTCAAGACCGTGCTCCACGACTACGCGGAGATCTTCAAAAAACGCTTTTCCGAGGGACTGTCCATCCGCAAGACAGCGGATGCCTTGCAAATGAATCGCGGGGCGGTCGAGCGGCGGCAGAGCGCGCTGTATCTTGCGTTTGCCGTACTTCTGCGGCAGCGAGATGAAGCGGACGGCACTTGCCGGTTATCGCAGGAAACCGACGAAGATTACCTGGACACAACTGAATAGCAGCAGCTTCCCGGAAGCGCCTGTCATGCAGACAGGCGCTTTTTTTTGCTCTTTTCGTGCCAAGTGTGAGACAAATCGCCTCGATTTGTCCGTTGGATAGCAGAAGAGTTTCAGAGCCGAAAATTTTGCCTGTACCCCCCCCCCAGCAAGGGCAAAAATGCGCGTTGTAAAGTAGAAGAATTTTTTTCAGAAGGCTACCAAGTTTTTCGCAAAAATGTCCGTTGTCATGTAGAGGGGCAAAAGTCAGTGAGGCTGCGGCATGATCGTCCGCAAATCGATTTCATGACAGAACCGTGACAGTTCGCTTTATGTTGTCCGCAGGTGATATGAAGGAGGTTTTCAGCGCAAATTCCAGAAAGGTGTCACCCCCTGCGAACTGGATTTGTGACAGATCCGTGACAGTCCGCTTCATTTTGTCCGTTGGATAGTGAAAGGAGAATTTTGAGCCAATGCTCCAGCCGCAGCAAACCACGAAACTTTTTCAAAATTGAAAGGAGAACCGCTATGTACACCATGCACTTTGATCATTCCCACAAAACCGCCGTCCACACGGAGCTGCTGCAAGACCTGTATCTCTCGGTCGATGCCAAGGGCCTTGCTGCCATCCTCTGTTCCTTCGGCAAGGATGCCTTCGAGCTGTCCGAGTTGGCTGACCAGCTGCGGGATAACCTGTCGGACGAGCTAATCTTCTGCGCGCTCATGGAGCTTTACGGCATATGCTATCTGGACGTCTGGGAAGAGGGCAACGACTTCCATCTGAAGCTGAGGGGATGTGACCATGCCAGACCGCACACGACCCATCCGCAAGGAAATCTGTCTGAACGAGACAGAGCTGAATCTCATTCAGCACAAGATGCGCCAGCTGGGAACTCATAATTTCGGAGTCTACGCCCGGAAGATGCTCATCGATGGGTACATCATCAAAGTCGATTACACCGAGCAGAAGAAGCTGGCCGCCGCCGTGAACCGCATTGCATCGAGCATCAGCCAGATTTGCCGCCGCATCAACAGCACGGGACACTTCTACGAGGCCGACGTTGCCGACCTGAAAGACCGGCTCGGCGACGTGTGGGAGCTGCTGAAAGCACGGCAGAAGGAGGAGCTGTGACCATAACAGGATTTTCCGTGGCCGGTTTTTCAGACGGTGGACAGGCTGACGCTCCGGAGGGTTCCGAAATCGGATTTCAGGACGCCGGTTTCCGCGACGTTCATCGGGGCTGAAACTCATCCCCTAATCAATAAGAAATAAATCAAATACAAGAGAATCATCCATCAATCCAATCAATACGCAGAGGGATAAGATGGATGGGACAGGAGGTCAGATGAAAACATTCTGTAAGCTTACCACCGATAGCCCATCGGCATCCTATGTGCCGCTTCCACGGTTTTTGCTGCAAGACGAAGCGCTGTGGGACATCAGCAACGACGCCAAAGTCCTCTATGCCCTGCTGCTGGACCGGGCCAGCATTTCCCGGCAGAACGGCTACGTCGAGCCGAACGGCACGATCCGGCTGTACTTCACCTTGGAACAGGCGCAGACAAAGCTCCACCGCAGCCGCCAGAGCGCCACGCGGATCTTCCGGGAATTGGAGTACAGTGGCTTGATCGTTCGGCGCAAGCAGAGCTTGGGCAAGCCCGCCCTCATCACGCTGAACTATCCGGCGGACGCAAAGCTCATCGCAAAGGAGGGCGAAGATGCACAAGCTTGACCCCATCGAACGCCTGCCGGACGGCTCTCTCTTTCGCCTGACGCCGGGGCAGCTCCGCAGCGTGCGCGGCCTCACAAAGCGCTGCTGCAACTTTTCAGGCGGCGACTGCCTGCTGCTGGACGGCGCTTGTCCGCAGTACATCTCTCGAAGTCTACTTTGCCGTTGGTTCCGCCGCGCCGTGCTGCCCCAGCAGCCAAAGCGGGAACAATCCATCCTCAGCCCCAAGAAGCTGCACCGCTGCGAAGTCTGTGGCATGGGCATCCTCGCCCGCTCCGGGAGGGCAAAATACTGTCCCGCCTGCGCCAAGGAGGTTCACCGTCAGCAGAAAGCAAAGTCCGCCCGCAAACGGCGATTCGGCGTAGACAATTTGGGGGCGAAAAAATGGCAAGCCTTCCCCTTGAATGGCAAGCCTTAGCTACAGACGCAGATGTATGAAAAATCGCTTTTCAGCGGTTCTCAACATATGAAATTATAGGGAAAAATCGGTCAATTTCCAATAGTGGTCAATTCGTGGTCTGACTACCGTTGACCACCGCGTTTTTGCAAGTGCAAACAACGCTGTATCGCACAGAAACGAACCCAAAACCTACCTTGTCGCAGTAGTCGGAGAACTACGACAAGCCCGTACAGACCAACGTTGAAGCGTGAATTTTGTTGGTTCTGCACAGTTGCGTCCAAAGCAAGAAAACGCCTGTTGGTGGTTGTCACAACGGGCTTTTCGGTGTTTTACGGTGCGTCTGCACAGTAGTAGTCAAATGGTGGTCAAAGAATGTAAAATAAAACGCAATAGAGTACCACTATTCCCGGTATATGACCCTTGCTTTAGCATCTTGCTGTTTTCCTATATAAACCCGTTCATTATGTTCAATTCCAAAAATGCTTGTGCATTTAATTGTCATGTTCATGCAAAAATATCCCAAAGAGTTTGTCCAACTTTCCCAACGATTTCTATAGACATCCTCAGCGAAATATATATCGAAAGCAAGTTTCTTCATCATCAATCTGTGGCTTATTCTGCTTGCAAATTTTAAATTACTTCATATTTCCATTGCAAGTATCCATAATTTTCGTCCATAAAGTGGGCCAAAAGCTGAAATCACTCCAGCGGCCGGGGATAAGCCAGCCGGGCAGGGTTTGCAGAAAATGGGGTACCGCCCACGCAAATGCCAGTGCTAAAGCAAACAGGGCTGCCCCGTGCAAGACACCGGGCAGGGCACAAATAAAGCGCAGCAACAGCACGACCAAAGCCAGTCCGACAATCAGGGCAGGCAGGGCACACGCTGCTTGAGCCAGCCATGCCTTTTGGGGGCCGTAAGTGATGGCGGTGATCTTTCCGGCACCGGTTGCTGCGGCCCACTGTTCGGCGTCCGTTTTGGGGGTGTCGGGCGAAAGACCCCGCAGCGCCGCGTGGGTAAAGCCGCTTTGCGCCGGATAAAGAAGCGTTTTGCTTTTACTTTTAAACACGCCGGAAATGAAATACTCGGTACGGTCCAGTGCAACAGTCAAGCCCATAATATCATAGCTGCCAAACAGTGTCCACGCCAGCGTCGAAGAAATCGCGCACTGCTGTCCTACGACACCGGGTGCTGTGCCCTGAAGATATTCCACAGGCAGACAGTCCTGCGCTGTACCGTCAAAGCCGATACAGGTCACATCTTCCGCTGTGCGGTCAGAATCTGCCGAGACCGCTGCTGCTTTCTCGCTCCAAAAGCTGGCAGTAACGGCTTGAGTGTTGGCATTACTTTTTTCCCATTCCCGTGCAGCGGCAAGCTGCCCGGCTGTAAGCGGGGAAGACAGGGTCACCGTCACGGTTGGGTTCTGCTGTACAATATGCGCTGCGCGGGTCTGCAAAAGCAGCTGCAAAACTACCAGCAATACTGCCGCAACCGCCCAACCTCTTTTACGATGCATCATGGATCTTCACCCGGTCCCCGGCCTGCACGGCCCGCGTACTGCTGACAATGACCTGTGTATCGGCGTCCAGCGCACCACTGACGGCGGCGGTGGTATCGCCCGTTTCCACCACCGTGACAGGCAGCGATACTACGATATTCTGCTGACCCAAGATTGTGGCTTTTTGTTCGATAGCCAGCACATAGCAGCCGGTATTATCTTTATGTACCGCGCTGGCCGGCAGCACACAGGGCCGCTTTTCACCCTGCACCGTGGCCGATGCGTTGGCAGCACCGGCACACCATGCCCCTTTGGACAAGGTGCATTTTGCTGTAATGGTGCCGTTTTCATCCGGGGCCGAAAGGCTCTGCACGGCGGCATCACAGCTTGCGCGGCTCTGGCTCAGGTGCAGTACAGTGCCAACTGAAACAAGGTTGGCTTGAGATTCTTCCAAAGGAATTTCGGCGGTAAAATCGGCATCTGCAGCCAGCTGGCCGCCCACGGCAGGGGAGGGCTGCCCAACCACGAGATCCAGCGACACAAGGGTGCCATCACTGGGGGCAGTCAGTGTGCCGCCCGCCTGCTGCACGGCAAGCAAGGCATCCAGTTCGGCCTGCAGGGTTTCGGCATCAGAGGCCGTTACAGCAGCAGCGGCGCGGTCCAGTGCGTTCTGTTTTTCCGTGGTTTCCTGCTCTTTCTCCAGCGTGTGCAGTGCGGTGTTGCGGTTATCCTCGGCACTTTGGGCGGCGGAAAGTGCCGCATTGTTGGCATCTTCGGCGGCTTTTTGGGCGCTGTACAGGGCATCCTCCGCAGCTTCCAGGGCAGCGGCGGCGTTTTCTACGGCGGCCTGTTTTTCAGCGTCGTCCGCATAGCTGGCATTGCGGGCTTTTTCCAGAGCGGCAGCAGCTTCGTCCCGCTTGGTCTGGGCACGGGAAACGCTCTCTTCACCATCGGCGTAGATTCTGTGTGTTTCCTCGTAGGCACGTTCTAATTGCTGCTGGGCGAGCTGGGCGGCGTAGGGGTCGGCGGTGTCTCCCGCCGTCTGTTGTGCGGCCTGGGTCCGGGCCTGCTGCAACGCGGCCCGCTTGGCGTTTACGGCGCGGTCCACTTCAGCGGCATCAAACACGGCCAGCGTGTCCCCGGCCTTGACGGTCTGCCCCGCCTGCACGGGTACTGCCATGACCAGCAGACCCGCGGGCACTGTAAAAGGTGTGCCGCCCGCAAAGCTGACCGTGGCCGTAGTGCGCACGCTTTTTGTCACATTGCCGGAGGACGGCCTCTGCACCGTCACGCTGGCCATGGCTGCCCCTGCTGTACCGCGGGCCAGCAGTGTCAGCACCAGCAGCAGTGCAAAAAAGCGGACAATCCACCCAAGCCGCTGGCGCTGGCGTGGGTCCATCCCGGTAAGCAGTTCGATAGGTCCTCATCCTTTCACGGCTCCGGCCAGGATCCCCTGTTCCAGATACTTTTGGCCGAAAGCAAAAATCAGTACGGCGGGCAGCAATGCAAACAGGCTGGCCGCCATGGTCAGTGCCAGGTCGCGGGTAGTATCGGTCAGATAGAGTGACAGCGACCAAAGCGACTGTGTTTTTAAAAAGGTCATAGGCTGTTCCAGCGCATTCCAGGCATCCAGAAAGCTCATGGTCAGCGCAGCCAGGATACCGGGCAGCCCCACTGGCAGGCCGATTCGCGCAAACTGCTGCCACGGGGTCGCGCCATCTATAGCGGCAGCTTCCAGCAGCGGCAGAGGAACAGCGTCAAACCCGCGCTGCATCACAAATACGGGAAATGTGCTGAATGCCCCCGGCAGAATGACCGCCCAGACAGTATCCATCAGTCCCAGGTGGTTTATCGTCAGATAGGCAGGCACCATAGTGACCTGGAACGGCAGCAACATTAAAATAAGGTACAGCCCCCGCACGGCCCCGCGCCCGCGAAATTTCAAGCGGGAGAGTGCCCATGCGGCGGGAGCACCCACGACCAATTGACCAGCCAACTGCGGAAATGTCTGCAGGCAGGTGTTCCAATAGGTGGTAAAGTATTCCGGTGTGTCCAGCAGCAGCTTGACAGCAGGTTCCAGCGTAGGGTAGCTGGGCAGCAGGGTCCACGCAGCCTGCCCGCTGCCGGAAAGCGCCGGGCCGATGGTCGCTGCCAGCTCCTCCGAGCCGGTCAGCGTGCCCATCAAAAGGAACCATAGCGGGAACCATACGAGCAGGACGAATGGGAAAAGCAGAATTTTTTTTAGAGCCGTTTTATGCATACCGCGATCACCGCCCCCAGCGCCCCTGCCATCAGGATTGCTGCGGCGCTCAGCCTTGGCAGATCCAGTGCCAGGAACCAGTTGTTGAACAAATGCTGCAATAAATAGATGCTTTTTTCCGGGTAGGCCCCGGCCACCAGATAGGCTTCGCGGAAAACTTTAAAGGTGTTCAGCAGACTCAGCACCAGCGTGACGGCCAGTGTGGGCAGCAGGTTGGGCAGGGTAATGGCTGTAAACTGCCGCCACCCACTGGCACCATCCACGGCAGCGGCCTCGTACAAGTCTGTGGAGATGCTGTCCAGCCCGCTGGACCAAAGGATGCTGTCATAGCCGATGTTTTTCCACAGATAAGTACCGACCAGCACCCAGAACGCAGCATCCGTGCCCATAAAGTCACAATGGGTGCCAAAAGTTCCGTTCACAAGGCCGTTTTGGGCAAACAATACTTTCCAGAGCAGTGCAAGGCTTGCCACCGGCAAAGCCATGGGCAGCAAAAAGGTCGTGCGGCAGACCTCGGCCCAGGAGGTATTTTTTAAGCCTTTCGCCCGTAGCGCCAAAGCCAGTGCCAGACTGAGCGCCAGCAGCAGCGGAACGCATACTCCGATAAACCGCACCGTATTTTCCACCGCCAGTCGGAACGCATCGTTGCCCAGTACCGCCGTATAGTTGGCAAGGCCCACAAAGTGTCGCCCCATCGTGTCGGTCACGCGGCGCACCGTCTCCACAAAGGGGGCCAGCACAAACAGGGTGACACCGCACAGGCTGGGGGCCAGAAACAGCCAGGGCGTAGGGTCCGGGTGTTTGTTTTGTCTTTTCTGCATACAATTTTTTCCTGCAAAGCGATGCGCGGGGCAGCATGGCCGCTCCGCGCACCGATGTTACTTTTGTTCTGCCAGATACAGCGCCAGATCACTCTGCACACCCGCCACAGCGGCGGCCACGTCCTCGCTGCCGTCAATGATGGCCTGGGCATGGTTTATAAAGCTCTGCTGCAGCATCACCGGGAACAATACAGGTGTGGTGCAGTTGGCGTAGAAGGCATCCAGGTCGCCGACATACGCGCCGGTCACTTTACCCGTTTTTGCGCCGCTTACCGTCGCTTTGACGGCATCGAGTTTTTCCCGCAGGCAGTCCGCCCGCACCGTTGTACCATCGGAGCAATACTGGCTTTGCACATCGGTGCCGAAGAACGCAGCGGCCAGCCCCTTTGCGGCATCCGGATTTTTGCTGTTGGCATTCACGCCCACCAGTACCTGCGGGTTATAGGCACCCTGCGTCAGGCCGGGCATCGGGATCATATCCACGGGAACGGCCTCGGCATCCGCATCAAAAATATCGTTGGTGCGCGCCATTGCAATGACGGCGTAGGGGGTGGCAACATCCATCCAGCCGAATTTGGCGCGGCTGCAGGTGCTGTACTCGTCCTGCTGTGCATCGATTTTGACAATGTCCGCGTTGTCGTAGCTCTGGGAAGATGCACCGTCCATCTCGGTGTTGATATAGTCAGCCATGCCATAGTAGTCGGCAGTTGTTTTCACAAAGGTAAATATCTTGGTCAGGGCGTCTGCATCCAGTGCGCCGTCGTGCAGCAGGGCATTGGCACTGGAAGGCAGGAGCAGCTTCGCGAAGTCAACGCCGCTGGCCAGCGCCAGAGCATACTTCTGGTCATCGGGCAGAGCCGTGTAATATTCATCGCTGTACTGCTCGGTGTCGGGGCGGGGTGCAGCGGCCAGCACGGCGTCCTGCAGGTCGTTCAGGTCGGTCAGGCCGTCCAGCGTGCCCGCGTCACCACAGAGTGCCGGGACGATGAACCGCGCAGGCAGCACATAGGCCCTGCCATCGGTCATAAACGGATCGATGATATTGCTCTGCAGCGCATCCAGCGGCACGGTGTCACTCATGTCAGCCAGCATTCCCTTATTGATATAGGTCGTGTAGTCGACACGATCCAGAAGCAGCACATCAGGCCCTTCCCCGGCCAGCAGTTCGGTGTTCAGCTGGGTCAGCGCATCGTTGATGGCGGCGCTGACATCATCGGTGTCGGTCTGCACGGCGGTTTCAAAGGTAACGTCCACCTCGGGATTGGCTTTTTTGTAGGCGTTCACGGCCAGCCGCGCCGTGGCGGAATCCGCCAATGACCAGACGGTCAGCGTTGTGTCGGCATGGGTGGGCAGCGTTTCGTCATAGTGATAGAAATAGAGATCGCCGTTTCCGCCGCTGTCGCCAAAGAGCAGGACCATAAAGTCCTCCGCCGCCGTGCGCAGCAGAGAGAGCGGATAGTTGCTGGAAATGCTCATCGCTGTGCCCTCGGCAGGGACGACCTGCTCCGGCAGGGTGCCGCCGGGGGCCAGGCGGTAGATGCCGTCCGTGCAGGCGTAATAAGCCGCGCCGTCTGCGTCGCCGGTCAGCGCTTGAGAACTGGTCGCATTGGGGACCGGGTTCAGCAGCTCGGTGCTTGCGCCGGTGGCGGGGTCCAGGGCGTTCAGGATAATATCGCCGGTATTATTGTCAAAGCTCAGGTAAACAAGCTGGTTGCCGACTGTCGTGAGGGAGTTGAGGCTGTACGCCAGATCCTGCGGCAGTGCGGCGGTCGTAACACTGCCGTCAGTCAGGCTGACCTGCACAAAATCCACGGTGCCGCCGTTGGAGACAAAATCCAGCTTATCCCCCTGAAATACAGCTGTGTTGGGGTTGATGCCCTGCTTTACCGTGTCATCCTCTACAACGGTTTTGGTTCCGTCAGGTGCCTGCAGAACCAGCCCGGCATTCTCCCCGTCATAGGTGATAAGCGCCTGCTCACCGTCCGGCGCAACGAGGATCCACGTGACCATCGCATCGCCCACGTCAAACGCTGCAGGTTCCGATGTCCAGTTGGTTCCGTCAGTGCTGGTGCGGCGGGTGTAGTCTTCGATGCTGTCCTCCCCCACCTTGCCGGTGTACAGAACAATCGTTCCGTCCGCCAGCTGCGTCGGGTAAGAGATGAGCTGCTCACCGCCAAGGTCAACGCGGCTCTCGACCCAGCGGCCCATCTGGGTATCGGTGGTGTCTGCAGCGGTCAGGCTGGGAGTGGTGTCCTGCCTGGCGCAGCCTGCCAGACTCAAAATAAATGCCGTGCATAATCCGGCACTGATGATTCGTTTCATAAGTATGTGCCCTCCTTCATCGGGTGTAGCACCAGTATACCGCCCGAATCTTGAATTGTCCTTGAAAAAAGCTGCGGCTTTTCAAGACTGTTTCAAGGTTTGGGGTGTATACTAGAAAGGGAAAAGGAGAATTATGCCATGCGGATTTTATTGATCGAAGATGACCGCGCCCTTTGCACGGCGCTGCTGCCTGCCCTGCAAGCTGCGGGCTATACTGTAGATACCTGCCACGACGGCGCAGACGGCAAAGCCCTTTTGTGCGGCGGCGCATACGATGTCTGTGTACTGGACCGGATGCTGCCCGGGCTGGACGGTCTTAGCCTGCTGCGGGCCGCCCGCGCCAAGGGATGTACCACCCCGGTGTTAATGCTGACGGCCCTGTCCGGCATCAATGACCGGGTGGACGGCCTGGATGCCGGTGCAGACGATTACCTGGGCAAGCCCTTTGACACGCGGGAGCTTCTGGCCCGGCTGCGGGCACTAACCCGCCGCCCCGGCACCACTGCCGAATCTGCCATACGCTGCGGTGACGTGACGCTGGATGCCGCCCAACTGACCCTGAGCGGGCCAAAGGCCGCTGCGGCCCTGACCAAGAGGGAGGCCGATCTTTTAGAGGTACTGCTGCGCACACCGGGGCAGCTGCAGACCCGTGCGGTGCTTTTGGCGCGGGTTTGGGGACCACTGGCCGAAGTTGAAGACGCTAATCTGGATTGTTACATCCATTTTGTGCGGCGGCGGCTGAAAGCCGTAGGCAGTGCGGTAACGATCACCACCGTGCGCGGTAGCGGCTATAAGGCGGAGGTACCGCCATGCTGACTGCACTGCGCCGCCGTTTGACCCTGCTGATGACGGCGCTGACCTCGTTGGTGCTGGCAGGTGCGCTGGTCGTGACATGGAATTATGCCGCCGCCCAGTACAGGACCGCCGCGGAGACGCTGCTCACGCAGAACTTTTCTGCCATCGTTGACCGGCTGGACAGCGCCGACAGCGTAAGTGACGCTTGGCTGGCTGACCAGGAGCACAACAGCGGCTGCCTTTTGTTTTTGTGGGACAACGGTGCCGCGCTGCATTTTGCGGGCACCACGGGCAGCGCCGATGCCCGCAATGCGGTTGAACCTCTGTTAGAAGAAGGTTTGTCCCCCCTGCTGGACACAAGTCTGCATGACAGCAGCGGTGCCGTGCAGCGGCAAAGCGCGGTGTTCACGCTGAACGAATACCGCTGCCACGCAGCCTTGCTGCCGCGCGGCACAGCAGGCAGTTATCTGCTTGTGGCCGCTTTACAGGATATGGGCTTTGTACACCGTCATGCGGTCCAGACAGTTGTGCAGTATGGTGCGATCTGGTTCACTGGCACACTGCTGCTGGCGATCATCAGCTGGCGGCTGACCGGCAAAGCGCTGGCTCCGACGGCATTGGCCATGCGGCGGCAGAAGGAGTTCATCGCCGCAGCCGGGCACGAACTGCGCAGCCCGCTGGCCGTAGTAAAAGCAAGCCTGGACGCTGCGTGCCGCACTCCTGTGACTGAACGCGCCACCCTTTTGCGGAATGCCGAGCAGGAGACGGACCGTATGGCGCGGCTGGTGGAGGATCTGCTGGTGCTGGCCAACGGCGACTTGGATGCCTTGCCGGCCCATCTGCACCCCATCGCACCGGATAACCTCTGCCTAGAAGTATACGATGCGTTTTTCCCGTTGGCGCAGCAGCGCCAACACCCGTTAAGTCTGACCCTGCCGGAGGACAGCGTTCCTTCCATAGAGGCGGACCCGGACCGTGTAAAGCAGCTGCTGGCAATCCTGCTCAACAATGCGTTTGACCACACCCCCGCGGGCACCCCCGTGGAACTGTGCTTGACATACTGTGGGGAAAAAATCACCCTGGCCGTGCAAGACCACGGCCCCGGCATACCGGATGCCGAAAAAGCTCGGGTCTTTGACCGTTTTTACAGCGCTGATCCCAGCCGCACCGACAAGCACAATTTTGGCCTTGGTCTAAGCGTAGCCAAGGAACTAGCCCGGCTGCATCATGCAGACTTGACCGTGACCGGCTAACGGCTGGAGTATACTAAAACTACAGATTTATTCTGTACAACAGCACCTTTACAACTGAATACACAGCATAACAGGTACTTTACTCTCCCAGTGGGGCGCACAGCAAGGTCAAGGCAGACCTTAACCCACGGCTAGGGAGAGACATAATGATACTCCAGATGCCCCACAGCTTCAGATGGGGTGACCGCGCTTGGGTTGTAAGAAGTAAGACCCTTGCAGAGTCAGTGAACGGTCGTTGCCAGCGGCTTGCCTGTTATGTTCCCACTGTCTGGGGGCGAGCGGCAAATTAGACATTTTTTCTCAAGCATTTATTTTGATGTATACGGTTTCTTTTATTATTTACATGACCGTTTGACTGACGCCAACATGCGTATTATTTGATTTTTATTGAATTTACATCAAAATTTGCGGGGAAAGTGTACCCTTACGCCCGGATAGAGCAGAGAAAATATAGAAAGAGCCCGGAGGGCCTTACCAAATCGGTAAGGTTCTCCGGGCCTCTTTTTTCCCCCCCGGAAAGTGTATTCAAGAGGGTTACACATGAAACAACAATGCAAATTAAGAAAGAGGGTGTATGTATATGACAAAATCAAATCCAGAAGATTGTGCAAAATATATACGCGGGCCGCCGGAGTGAATCCGTTCTGATTCACTTTTTGAGGGAAGAACTGAAAAGTGAATCATATCTGATTCACTCTCGCACCTCGCCCAAATGCGGCCCACGTGGAGGAGAATCCCCGCATCGCACACGGATCGCGAGGTCACCTACAAAACCGCCGTTTGGCGCGTTTGTGGGGCTGTGGGGCGGCGTGAGCCGTACAGCTTAACTACTAGAGAATAAAACTTACTACACACAAAATTACGATAATATGAGATAATAGTGTATATCAAATTGAAGGGATGATGCAAATGACTTTTACGAAACTTCCGAAAGCTATTACCGCAGAAGAACTCCTCTCCACGCCGCTGCCGCCCGCCTGTAAAGTGGATTATCCCCGGTCTACTCCCAGCCGGACTGGCGCTGTTTGCCGGTCCCAGTAAGGCGGGAAAGAGTTGGCTGACCTTGTGGCTGTGTTTGCAGATCGCGCAGGGTAATCCCGTCTGGAATCGAGAAATAGAGCCGCGTACCGTGATTTATTTCTCGTTAGAAGATACATTCAATCTTGCAAAACCGTATCTTTCCAGCTGATTGACGGCGGAGATGCCCCAGAGCGACTGATTCTCCAAACCGAATGTCCGAGTATCGGGCAGGGCTTAGAGGAACAGGTAGAATCTCTGATCATACATACTCGCGATGTAGGCTTGGTTGTCATCGATACGCTTCAAAAAGTGCGTGTAAGCGATGGAAACGGCGGAATGTATGCAAATGACTATAAGGAGGCCGGTGCATTGAAGAAGCTTGCTGACAAGTATGGTATCTGCATTTTGCTAATTCATCACTTGCGCAAGCAGAGTGCGGCCGACCCATTTGATCAGATTTCCGGCTCCACAGGTCTTATGGGTGTGGCAGATACCAGCTGGGTCATGCAGCGCAAGCGCATGAGCCAGACTGCTGACATTTTGCTCACCGGGCGCGACATGGACGACAGGACGCTGCATTTGCGTGAGGAACAGCTGCGTCTGGACGTTAGAAGATGAGGAAACCGCAGAGGAACGAGAAATCAAGGCTGTGCCGGATTACTTGTGGAAAGCGGCGGAGTACATCGAAAGTGTGGGAAACTGGCAGGGAACGGCATCTGAGTTGCTTGCAGAAGTGCACGCATTGAGGGAGTACAGCCGAATCAATTTACCTATAACATGGCGAAGTATTTCGATAAAGTATTCGAGCCGAAAGGTATCCGATATAAAACCCATCGAAAAGAACAAGGTTCGCCTTTTGAGCTTCTATGGTGACGATGGTGACGGTGGTGACGATGATATTGACATAATTCAATTATCGGGGTGGGTTATCCCAGAAAGACCGTCACCACCGTCACCATCGTCACTCGGAGCGCTTGAGGGAAGCAAGCATGGGCAAAGTGTTGCCACAGGGCAACCCGCCGAAAAGCCTACGGGGCCAGCCCCGAACCCCTGTGAGGCTGCGAGCGCATGAGAAAGCGCAGTGTCGGAATCAATGTCCGCGTCACCGTCACCGAAAAGAAAAAGGTGACGATGTTGGCTCGGAAGTGCGGCTTGTCACTCTCAGAGTACTTACGCCAGCGGGCGCTGGGATATGAACCGGGCGGGCATCCACCCAAGGAGGTATTTGATGTGTTGGACAAGATTGGACGAGATTGCAGAAAACTGTCAACCGAGTGCAGGTACTAAAATTGCAGCCTGTGCAGATGAGATGAGGGACCTGCTCATTGGCGGTAACTAAGATTTGGGCCATCAAGGACAGCTTACAGCGCGTCCTTGACTATGCGGCCAACCCGGACAAAACCGAATACGATGCCCTTGCCCAGGCACTGCACTACGCAGAGAACGATGCCAAGACCAAGCTGAACGAGAGCGCCCAGCTCGTCACCGGCATCCATTGCAGGGCAGACCATGCGTGGGAAGATATGCGGGCTGTACAGGAACGCTTTGGTAAAACAGACGGCGTGGTGGCGCTCCACGCCTACCAAAGCTTCCGCGAGGGGTGAAGTCACCCCGGAGCAATGCCATGAGATTGGCGTGGCACTGGCTCGCAAGGTCTGGGGCAAGCGATTCCAAGTACTGGTCGCTACCCACATGAATACGGATAATCTGCACAACCACTTCGTTATCAATTCCGTATCGTATGTGGACGGCAAGAAATACGAACAGCGCCGCAGCCAGTATGCCGAGTTCCGAGAAACTTCAGACAAGCTGTGCAGGGAGTACGGCTTGTCGGTGGTGGAGCAGCCCAAGGCAAAGGAACCGGCACGGTACGCCCGAATGCGGGAGGCTATTGACCAAGCCTGTGAGGATGCCAGCACCGCCGAGGACTTCCACAGGGCGCTGTATCGGCAAGGGTACATTTTTAGCAGTGACCCGAACCGAAGATACGCAACCATCCGGGCGCGGGATGGTGGTCGAGCCGTGCGACTTTATAGGCTGGGAGAAGAATACGATTTACCTGCCATAGATGACAGACTGCGGGGAAACTATCTGCTGTATGGGTCAAGGCTGTATGAGTTGAAACACCCACCCCGGCAATATACGCCGAAACGGTATCGCCCCAAGAACCATTACACAGGAAAAGGAATTCTTCAAATTTTCTTCGAAGTATTCTTCGGGGAATCCCAGATGCACCGCTTATATCTGTACTACTGTTATCAGCTGGGCGTCCTGCCCAAGAAACAGCAACTCCGCATCAGCCGCCCGGAGTTGGAGCGCATTTGGAAAGATACCGAGAGAATCCTTGCAGAACACGCCTTTGTCTACGACCACAAGTTTCCATCTTTGCAGGCAATCGTAGACTACCGTAAGGGCTTGTCCCAGCGGATGGAAACCCTTGCCGCGCAGCGGAGCTGAAATCGTCAAACAGATGCGCCGAAAGGAAGCACCGCCGGAACTGGCAGACCAACGCATGGCGTTGACTTGCCAGATCACCAAACTGCGCAAAGAGGATAAAATCGCAGAGGGGGCAATTAAGCGCATCCAAAGAACACGCGAATCCAACCGCATAGACCGCGAGAATCAAGAACACCATACAAATCATAACCGCCGCCGAAACCGTTCCCGGCAGCGCTGACAAGGAGGTACAATGGCTTACATCAAGAAAAAATCCGAACGAAAATTCAAAATCACTGTCTGCAACGGCTATAAGGTCAACGGGCAGAAACGGATGAAAGCGCAGACCATCACTGTGCCATCAAGCGTACCTAAGCGTGGCATCCAGCAATATGTTATGGCAGAGGCTGAACGCATTGAGAAATAGTTCAAGTATGGCGTTGAAGAAAGTGACCAAACCCATTTTGAGCAGTACGCGGAAAATTGGCTCAAGCGGCAGGAGCCGTTCTTTAAGGCTACCACTTACGCAGGGTACAAACGCAATCTGGATATTGTCTACCCGTTGATTGGAGGAATCCCGCTTGCAAAACTGTTGCCCATGAGGCTGGAAGAAATGTGCGAAGAACTCCGTAAGCGACCCGGCAGGGGCGGAAACTGCATCAAGGAAACCACTGTGCAGAAATATCTGGAGACGGTTTCCTCGGTACTGGAGGATGCCAAGAAAAATGACATTATTCCGTTTAATCCTGCGCACCGCGTTCGGAAGAAAGTGTTGAGAAGGAGAAACAGCATATTCCGCAGAAGTACGAAATGCAGCGACTGTTGAAAATTATTATGGACGAACCGATTCTGTACAAAGCCTATTACACCATGGCGATTGCCACCGGGCTGCGGCGTGGCGAGCTGTGCGCCCTGCGCTGGGAAGATATAACAGGCCCCTATGAATTTGCAATCCGCCACTCCCGTAGTTATGTGGCTGGGCAGGGAATTGTAGAAAGTGACACCAAGAATCACCGGGAGCGCGTTATCGTAATCCCGGCGCAAGTGTGGGAATTTCTGATGAGCCTGCGGCATTGGAAGACGATTCGCAGCGGCAAGCCGGACAACAGCCAGCCCATCTTCACCGATTTGGACGGTCATGTGCCCAACCCCGACACATTCACCCGCCATCTGCGCAAGTTGTATGCCAAGAATGGCTTTCCAAAGGAGTACCACCTGCACACCCTGCGGCATTACTACGCAACGTATCTGCTGCAGGAAGGCACCAGCAAGCAAGTGGCGGCATCCCTGCTGGGTCATGCGGATACGGCATTCTTGGAACGCACCTACTGCCACCCGCAGAATATGGCAAAGCGTGAGGTTGCGAATCTGATGGATGACCTGCTTTCACCCAAAAATATCTATTATCAGCCGTATAAATTCGTTCGTATAGGCAAAAAAGTAGGATAACATACGCGGCACCGTCAGAAATGGCGGTGCCGTTTTGTGGCAGTACGATAGATTCTAGCGCGAAAGATTGGTGGGTCTGGTGATAGCTTTCTATCTCAGTTGTCGGTATGCTTTGTTGTACCGCAGGTCAAAAAAAATACAAAGGAGTGCTGAATATGGCGTCTATACAGAAAGCGCGGCAGCAACAGCTATTTGATTGTGGTATCTCGCGGGTATGACTACGAAGGCAACCGACTAAAATCTGTACAGAAAACGGTCAAGCCATCCAAGGAGTACACACCCAAACAGGCAGAGAAATGGGTAAAGGAGCAGGCAATCCTATTTGAACGCGAGGTACAGCATACGCCTGAACCCATCAATCGAAGTATTATACTTGCAAAGTACATCGAACATTGGATTGCCGATGTAGGCCCCAACAAGGTGGCTAAATCCACGTTCTGCCGTGACCTACAGGATATTCGCCGAATCTTGCCAGCATTTGGCAACTTCAAGCTGACCGATTTGCGTAAAGAAGTTATCCGTGATTTTCTACGAAGAAATGCGCCACACCCCGCGCCTTGATGGCAGAGGAAATCTATCTGAGAAGTCAGTCGAAGGCTTACACAACACGCTGTGCGGCATCCTGTCGGCGGCTGTGGACGAGGGTTATTTGACCCATAACCCTGCATGGCGGTGCTATAAGTCGAAAGGACAAAAGAAAGAACGCCCCGTAGCAGACGAGGAAACTGTAAAGAAGCTGATAACCGCGTTTGAAGGACAGAGCCTGAAATATGAAACTTACTTCAAGTTGGTGCTTGCCACTGGATTGCGGCGCGGCGAAGCCTGCGGGCTGAAGTGGAGCGACATTAACTGGAAAAAGCGGACGATTCATATACAGCGTGGGGTCGTGAAGTTTAGTCATCAAGAAATCAATTACCAAAGACCCGAAGACTTCTAGCGGCGATAGAATTGTTTATCTGAGTAAGGAGATGTGCCAACTGTTCAAGGCGTGGCGGAAAGAGTGCGAGTGGGATAGGCAGCAGACCGCGAACGAAACTGTGGACGAGGATGACTACCTATTCCGTCAACCAACGGAAAGCCTATGTGTCCCTGCACATTCACATATAGTTTCAAGTTGATTTTGAAAGCCAACGACTGCCGCTGGATTTGAGTGTGCATAGCTTACGGCATACGAACGCCAGCCTGCTGATTGCGCAGGGCGTGGACGTACGAACGGTGGCTAGTCTATTGGGCCATGCACAAGCAAGTACAACGCTGGATATTTATGCCCATGCCTTCGACAAGAACAAGCGCAAAGCGCAAGAAGAAACTCGGAAAGGCGATTGGATTATGACGAGAAAAATCAAGCTGACACGCGCAAACAAAAGTATCTTACTGAAAGCACTGGCACCCTATTACTATCAAGAAAAGGCACTTGGCCATAACACGGAAAACCCGGGGCGACTGATACTGAAAATTGATTCTGTCCCAGCCGATAAAAAAGCTACTTTTTCCACAGAAGAAATCCGCCTCATGCGAATCACTATAAACAGGCTGAGGAACGAGCGTCTAGGAAAAGGGCAGTACACCGATGCAGCAGACGATATGCTGCTAAAATTATTCTGAAAGAGAATGGCGATGGTTATATCGCCGTTCTGCACCACATCCAGCACGCGGCTGAGCAGGAAGCCCGCGTTCAGGGCGCAGGCCTCGCCGGGTTCCAGATAGACCGTCACGCCCCAGTCCTGATGGGCGCGGCGGATGCAGCGCTCCAGCGTGGCGATATCGTAACCGGGGCGGGTGATATGGTGCCCACCGCCAAAGTTGAGCCACTGCATCCGAGGCAGCAGGTCACCGAATTTTTGGGCCACAGCGTCCAGCGTCGTGGCCAGCGCATCGGAGTCCTGCTCGCACAGGGTGTGGAAGTGCAGGCCATCCAGCAAATTGGGCAGCGCGGGGTTCGCCGCTACTGCGGCGTTCCACTGGGCGCGGGTGGTGCCAAGGCGGCTGCCGGGGGCGCAGGGGTCATAAATAGCGTGGCCGTCCTGGGTGGAGCATTCCGGGTTGATGCGCAGCCCCACGCTTTTGCCTGCCGCTTTTGCGGCAGGGCCGAACTTTGCCAGCTGGGCGGGGGAGTTGAAGACGATATGGTCCGCGTATTGCACCAGTTCATCCATTTCGTCCGCGCGGTAGGCCGCGCAGAAGACATGAACTTCTTTGCTGGGCATTTCCTCCGCACCCAGGCGGGCTTCAAACAGGCCGCTGGCTTCGGTACCGACCAGGTGTGGCGCCAGCAGGGGGTAGCAGTCATAATTGCTGAACGCCTTTTGGGCCAGCAGCACCTTGCAGCCGGTGCGCTGGGCCAGGCCGCCCAGAATTTCCGCGTTGCGGGTCAGGGCGTCTTCATCCAGCAGGTAGCAGGGGGTAGGCAGTTTTTCCAGTTCCGGCGGGATGGTTCCGCCGAGTGCCGCAAAAGGCGGCCGCATATCCCGCTGGTTCATCAATCCACCAGCACGGGGTTATGGTTTTCGCTGCGGGGCAGGCCGTACTTGTCCAGCGCATCCAGGAACGGATCGGGGTTGAACTCCTCAACGGTATATACGCCGGGCTTGGTCCATTCGCCGGTCAGCATCATCAAGGCGCCGCACATGGCAGGCACACCGGTGGTGTAGCTGATGGCCTGACTGCCGACTTCGCGGTAGCATTCCTGATGGTCGCAGACGTTATAGATATAGTAGGTTTTATCCTTGCCGTCCTTTTTGCCGGTAAAGATGCAGCCGATGTTGGTTTTGCCCTTGGTGCGGGGGCCCAGGCTGGCGGGGTCCGGCAACAGGGCTTTGAGGAACTGGATGGGTACGATTTCCTGACCGTTAAAGTTGATGGGGGTGGTGGAGAGCATGCCCACATCCTCCAGACAACGCATATGGTCCAGGTAGCTCTGGCCGAAAGTCATAAAGAAGCGGATGCGCTTGACATCGGGCAGGTTCTTGCCCAAGGATTCAATTTCCTCGTGGTGCAGCAGGTACATATCCTTCTGACCAACCTGGTCAAAGTTGTATTCCCGCTTGATGCTCATGGCCGGGATCTCGACCCACTTGCCGTTCTCCATGTAGCTGCCGGGGGCGGAAACTTCGCGCAGGTTGATTTCGGGGTTAAAGTTGGTGGCGAAGGCGTAGCCGTGGTCGCCGCCGTTGCAGTCCAGGATATCGATGGTGTCGATGGTGTCAAACTCATGCTTGGCGGCGTAAGCGCAGTAAGCCTGGGTAACGCCCGGGTCAAAGCCGCAGCCCAGCAGGGCAGTCAGGCCGGCATCCTCAAACTTTTTCTTATAGGCCCACTGCCAGCTGTAATCAAAGTAGGCGGAGAAGCCTGCTTCCTTGCAGCGCTTTTCATAGATAGCGCGCCATTCCGGGTCATCGGTATTTTCCGGCTCATAGTTGGCGGTGTCCATATAGTTGACGCCGCAGGCCAGGCAGGCATCCATGATGGTCAGATCCTGATAGGGCAGGGCAATGTTCATGACCAGATCGGGCTTGTAGCTGTTGATAAGATCGCACAGCTGCTGCACATCATCGGCATCCACCTGGGCGGTGGTGATTTTTGTTTTGGTGTTGGGGGCCAGCTTTGCCGCCAGGGCATCACACTTGGACTTGGTGCGGCTGGCAATGCACAGCTCGGTAAAAACATCGCTGACCTGGCAGCACTTGGAGATGGCTACACTGGCCACGCCGCCGCAGCCGATAACAAGAACTTTGCTCATGATGGTACTCCTTTATGTTTTATTTGAGGCAACACCGCACAATTCCCGCCTTACGGCTTAAGCACCGCTCCGGCGGCTGCGGCACGGCATCTGCGTTGCCAAAATGCTCGATAATGTCGGGTTGCGGTACCCGCATCGTGCTTCGGGGGCAAAAGCCCCTCGCACTCTGCGACCGCTGCCCCTGCTTCGGTTCGCTGTTTCCGCCACTGGCGGCGCTCACCTTTGCAGCATCCAGTATTATCTGCGCTTTTGGCTTAGCATCTGTAGCACCTCGCTCGCTGTATCGGTACTTAGAATTATGCGGTATTGCCTTGAATGTAGGGTGTACAGATCTTCGATCAGTCCAGCGCCAGCAGCAGCTCACGCAGCACTTTGCAGGCAGTTGCGGTGGAAACGCCGCTCTGGTCGAGCATGGGAGCCAGCTCGTTGACGTCCGCGCCGACGATGTTTGCTTTGGTCACGGTGCGGATGGCTCCCAGCAGCTGCAAGAAGCTGACTCCGCCCGCTTCGGGGGTTCCGGTTCCGGGGAATGCCGATGGATCCAGGCAGTCAAGGTCGATTGTCAGGTAAACCGGCACATTTGCCTGGCACAGCCAATCGGTCAATTCCTGCAGACCGGTGAAATCGAACTTGTGAATATCGGTATGGCGGGCGGCAAACTGGAATTCTTCCCGATCGCCGCTGCGGATACAGAACTGGTGGATGCGGCCATCGCCCAAAAGGTCATGGCAGCGGCGCAGCACACAGGCATGGCTGAGCTGTGCGCCGAGATAGTCATCCCGCAGGTCGGCGTGGGCGTCAAAATGGACGATGTGCAGGTCGGGGTATTTTTTCACGGCAGCCCGCACAGCCCCCAGCGTGACGAGATGTTCACCGCCCAGAAGCAGGGGCAGCTTGCCATCCCGCAGGATCTCTGCCGCGCGGGATTCGATGTCCACCAGGGCGCTCTCGCTTGAGCCGAAGCACAGCTCCAAATCACCGCTGTCAAACACGCTGCCGTCCGTCAGGTCCTTGTCCTGATAGGGGCTGTAGGTTTCCAGCCCGTAGCTTTCGTGCCGCATGGCAGCGGGGCCGAACCGCGCGCCGGGACGGTAGCTGGTGGTGGAATCAAACGGTGCGCCGTACAGAACAATGCCTGCGGTACGGTAGCTGCTGTCGCAGCCGATAAAATTTTCAACATTGCGGTGCAGCATCAACAGTCCTCCACTTCGCGCAGCATCTCTTCCAAAAATGCCGGCAGGTAAAACGCCCCGACATGCAGCCGGGTGGTGTAATAGCGGGTGCGCATGTTCAGCGCATTCCACGCATCGGCGTCCATATCGTTGATGGGATGATATTTTTTGCTGGCAAAGCCGAACAGCCAGTAGCCCGCCGCAAAGGTGGGGATGTGCGCCTGATACACCTTGCTGATGGGGAAGGTGCTGGCAATGCGCTTGTGGCTGCGCTGCATGGCGGTCGCGTCCTCAGCATAGAAGGGGCTGCCCTGCTGGTTTACCATAATGCCGTCATCGCGCAGGGCGTTATAGCAGTTGCCGTAAAATTCGCGGGTGAAAAGCCCCTCCGACGGGCCGAACGGGTCGGAGGAGTCCACAATGATAAGGTCATATTCATCCTCACACTTGCGGATGAACTTGAGTGCGTTTTCGTAATAGATATGCACGCGGCGGTCATCCATGCGGCAGGCGTTGCCGGGCAGGTAGGCGCGGCAAGCTTCGATGACCTGCGGGTCCATCTCCACAAGGTCAATGCGCTCCACTCGGTCATAGCGGGTCAGTTCCCGCACAACGCCGCCATCGCCCGCGCCGATGACGAGGATGTCCTTTGCGCTTCTGTGCACCGACATCGGCACATGGGTGATCATTTCATCGTAAATGAACTCATCGCGCTCCGTCAGCATGACATTGCCGTCCAGCGTAAGCACCCGGCCAAATTCCGGCGTTTCAAAAATATCAATGCGCTGGTAGTCGCTCTGTTTGGAATAGAGCTGGCGGTTGACCCGGATGCTGTGCTTTACATCGGGGGTATGAAATTCCGAAAACCACATTTCCATTGTACAAACCTCCTTCTTAATGTGTATCTGAAAACAAAGAAAATGACGGATATTTCGCAAACACAAGCAGGATTTAAGGCAAAGAGCCGCAGGAATCCTTTGTGGATTCCAAGGGCAACACCGCACAATTCCCGCCTTGCGGCTTAAGCACCGCTCCGGCAGCTGCGGCACGGCATCTGCGTTGCCAAAATGCTCGATAAGACATCCAGTATTATCTGCGCTTTTGGCTTGGCATCTGCCGCACCTCGCTCGCCGTATCGGCACTTAGAATTATGCGGTATTGCCTTAACACATAATCCGGCTGTGTTTGTAGTAATAGACTGAATTTTCGGCTTTTCAGATACACCTTAGGCCAGAACGTTCAGGCGCAGAATGTCAGGATCTTCCGGTCCGGTCATGCTGCAGCCTTTGGCTTTGGCGTATTCGATATAATCCAGGATCTCAGCAGTGATGCGCTCGCCCGGCGCCAGGATGGGGATACCCGGCGGATAACACATGACGAACTCACTGCAAACCATGCCTTCCGTTTCGCGCAGGGGCAGGCTCTTTTTGGGGGCATAGAATGCTTCCTGCGGGCTGGCGGCAACTTCGGGGTCAATATACTCCTGACTCAAAAGTCCCGCGCCGTCGGTATGGTAGCGACGTTTGATTTCGGCCAGGGCACTGACAAGACGTTCCACCTCCTGCGGGCGGTCACCGATGGAAAGATAGGCCAGGATGTTGCCGATATCACCAAATTCGATCTGGATATCATATTCATCGCGCAGGATATCATAGACTTCGATCCCTGCAAGGCCAATATCCAGCGTGTGGACGCTGAGTTTTGTTGTATCAAAATCAAACACGGAGTTGCCGTTGCAGAGCTCTTTGCCAAAGGCGTAATAGCCGCCCACGGCGTTGATTTCCTCCCGCGCATACTCGGCCATATCTGCCACCTGGTGGAACACCTGGCGGCCGCGCAGGGCCAGATTGCGACGGGAAATGTCAAGGCTCGACATCAGAAGATAGCTGCCGGAGGTCGTCTGGGTCAGGTTGATGATCTGCCGCACATAGCCCGCGTGGACGTTGGGGCCGGTCAGCAGCAGGCTGGACTGGGTCAGGCTGCCGCCGCTTTTGTGCATCGAAACCGACGCCATATCCGCCCCGGCTGCCATGGCGGAAACCGGCAGCCCGCCGCCGAAATAAAAGTGCGTGCCGTGGGCTTCATCCGCAAGGCACAGCATCCCGGCGTCATGCGCCATCCGCACAATGGCGCGCAGATCGCTGCAGATGCCGTAGTAGGTGGGGTTATTGACCAGTACCGCCACGGCGTTGGGGTGCTCGGCAATGGCTTTGGCCACCTGCTCCCGCTTCATGCCCAGACTGATGCCGAGCCGGTTGTCCACCTCCGGGTTGACGTAGACTGGCACCGCGCCGCAGAGCACCAGCGCGTTCAGCACGCTGCGGTGGACATTGCGTGGCAGGATGATTTCATCCCCGCGCTTGCAGGCCGTCAGCACCATGCTCTGCACCGAGCTCGTCGTACCGCCCACCATCAAAAAGGCGTGTGCCGCGCCAAACGCATCGGCGGCCAGCTCCTCGGCCTCGCGGATGACGGATACCGGATGGCAGAGATTGTCCAGCGGCTTCATGCTGTTGACATCCACCCCAACGCACTGCTGGCCCAAAAAGGCGGTCAGTTCCGGGTTTCCGCGTCCCCGCTTATGACCGGGCACATCAAAGGGAACCACGCGCATCTGGCGGAAATTTTCCAGCGCTTCGTGGATGGGGGCGCGGCGCTGGTCCAACCGGGCGCGTTTTTTCTCACCGTTCATGTTTACCTCCGTTCGCGGTTCCTTTGGGAAGTGCCGTTTGGCAAAACAAAAAACGCAAGCCTTACACGGGTGTGCAGACTTGCGTTTGAAACCAGCTTTTTTAATTTTGCCACAGGCCAAATCCCCCCGGCGTGTTTACCGGGAGAGCGAATGCGGCATGATTCAAAAAGGTTAAGCGTGTCAGAGTCTATATAGCAATCTTACTTTTACTACTCTTTATTGACCGTTTCACAAGTCTGCGCAGCTGAATGCGCAATTTCATGGCTGTAAAGGAACCAACTTATAAAATTTGAGCTTTTAACTCAATCAATAAGGCAACTAAAAACGTCTCAGCCAATGTTCAGACAGACATCGGCTGAGACGCTTGTTATAAAAGATTACTCAAATTTTCGATCATACAGCAGTGCTGCAATCAGCATGGTGGTCGTCTGCCACATACAGGCTGGAGTGCCGGCCATTGTGAAATGGGAAGAGGGCCATGCCGTAATGGTTGACCTCCACACCGTACGGGCAATATCATAGGGGCCTTTGCCCTCAATGGTCAGTTGGAAGATGCGTCGCACCACGGCAGCCGCTTCCTCGTCAATCAGCCAGTGGTATTTGTTCTCCGGGTCTTTCTTATAGCCATAGATGGCACAGTTGGTGGTAAACTGTTCCTGTTTCGTTTGCTCCATAGGCTTCCTCCTTGCGTAATTTGTTGGTTTTTGGTATAATGTGTTTGGTTTCGTTAGCTGTAAGCCAATCATGTCTTTATGCTGGTTTTCCATGTTCTTTTTCTCCTTTCTACCCTCTGTGTTTAAGATAGTAACCTTAGTAACTTGCGTTTAGATTACCCTTTCACTAATAGGAGAAAAACGGGGTGTAAATCGGAACTGTTTTTTGAGAAAAAGAAAAACATTTTTTCGGGAGGTGAAGCTATCGTGGAACCATGGGAGCATAATCTAAACAAAGTGAGGTGCACAAACCTATGAAACGTGTTGCCGCTGCCCTTACCGCTGCTGCGGCGGCAGGCCTGGGCGCTGCCTATGGCATCTACCACCTGGCTTTTTTCCAGCGGCCGAAGCTGGATATTCCCACGGCAGAGGAGTGGGCGCAGGGTTCTCGCTTTTTGCCGCAGATCCGCGAAAACGTGGAGTTTGTGGACAGCCTGCCCTGCGACTATGTACATATCACCGCCGATGACGGTACTTCGCTGTCGGCTCGGTACTGCCACGAGGCCGACGACGCGCCAATCGCCATCATCATGCACGGCTACCGCGCCACTGCGATGCGCGACACGATGGGGCTGATCGTGCTATGCAAAAAGCTGGGCTACAACCTGCTGATGCCGGACCAGCGTGCCCACGGGCGCAGTGACAGTTACACCATCACCATGGGCGCGCAGGAGCGCTACGATGCCCGCGCCTGGGCGTACTGGGCTTCAGTGCGGTCCAGCGGCAAGGTGCCCATCTTTTTAATGGGCGTCTCGATGGGCGCAGCCACCGTTCTGCTGGCCAGCGGGCTGGACCTTCCGGACAGCGTTCACGGCATCATCGCGGATTGCGGCTACTCCAGCATCCGGGACATCTGCCGCACCTGTCTGCCCAAGTACCTGCCGCACGTGCCGGTGGGGCCGGGCTATGCCGTCGGCAAAGCTGGTGCCAAGATCTTCGGCCGCTTTGACCCCGATACCGTGGATTGCCGCAAGGCCGTGGCGCAAAGCAAGGTTCCGATTCTCTTCATCCACGGCAGCGCGGACGACTTTGTGCCCTGCAGCATGAGCCGCGAAAACTACGACGCTTGCGCCAGCGAGAAAGAGCTGCTCGTCATTCCCGGTGCCACCCACGCCATGTCCTACTACTACGACACACCCGCCTACACCAAGGCCGTGACAGACTTTTTGAAAAAGCACATCTAAAACCAAAATTCAAAACGCTCCCTGCAGGCAGGACCGCATCGCATGCACAGGTCCGCCGCCGGGAGCGTTTTTATTTCACTCGCTCAGGCTGCAAAAGGGGAGTGGTCACTATTTTTCCAAATACTCCATCATACCGTCCAATTTTTGCTGCATTTCCTTGTAACCGCGGATGTAGAGTTCCGTCAGCTTCTCGGTACTGCCCTCGAAGCGGCCGATGCCTACCGGCTCATCGGGGCGGATAACACAGATGCGTCCCTCGTCTTCCAGCGCATCGATCTGGTCCAGCAAAGCGTTGTAGCGCATCTCCTGGGTCAGCAGCGTGGCCAGGAACAACGGTTTATCGCCATAAAAATCATCATACAGGTCCACCATGCGCTGGCTGGGCTGCTTTTTTCGGAAACCCTTCTCCCGCGTGGCCACGATGACGATCTTGGCAAAGCCCTGGCGCAGCGCCCAGTTGATGGGGATGGGGCAGGCGCAGCCGCCGTCCAGGTAGCTGTGGCCGTCGATCTTGACCGGCACCGATGCCAGCGGCAAACTGGCCGAAGCCTTGACCGCCTGCTTAAAGTCCAAACCTGGCTGGTCTTTTTCAAAGTAGACTGCCTTGCCGGTCTCCACGCAAGTGGCCACGGCAAACATTCGCTGGCCGCCGTTTTTAAACATATCCTCGTCAAAGGGGACTTCCTTTTCAATGTCATTCAGCAAAAAGTTCAAGCCGAACAAGCTGCCGCCTTTCACTGCCGCCAGCGGGCCAAAGTACCGCCGGTCGTGGCGGTAGCGCAGGTTGATGCTGGCCGCGCGGCCAGGCTGGTGGGCCACATAGTTATAGGCGTTCAGTGCCCCGGCCGACACCCCCGCCACGGCGGGGAAGTACAGGTCATGCTCCATCAAAATATCCAGCGCGCCGGCGGTATACAGCCCGCGCAGCGAGCCACCCTCCAGCAAAATCAACGAATTTTCCGGCAGTTTTGTGTTCATAAGCGCACCCTCCATTTATACAAATTATTGTAGCGCGGGGCGGCGGGTATCGCAAGCGAAAGCTGTTGTACAAAACCCAAAAAATGTGGTAAAATGCAGGCAAAGTATTGCTGCCAACAAAAGGAGTGCCTTATGATCGAACTGCACGCCGAAGCTCCCAAAATTATCGTCCCGCTGTTTGCCCGCACTCTGCCGGAGCTGACCGCCCAGGCCGCCGCTGCGCAGCGTGCCGACGCCGCTGACCTGGTGGAGCTGCGCCTGGACCCGCTGCCCCGGCAGGATTGGCCGACGGCTTTGGCCCAGGTGCGCGCCGCCATAACGAAACCGCTCATCGTGACCATCCGCACAGCGCGGGAGGGCGGTGAAGTCGACCTGACCCCCACCGAGTACGGCGAAGCCTGCCAGGCACTTTTGGCGCAGGGCAGTGCAGACGCACTGGACATTGAATGGCTGGCAGACAAGACCCTGACCGAGGAGCTGCGGGACGCCGCCCACCGGGCGGGTGTTTCGGCGCTGTTCAGCGAGCACCACTTTGGTTCCACGCCCGACACAGGCGTCATGACTGACACACTGGTAGGCATGCTGGATCTGGGCGCAGACATCGCCAAGCTGGCCGTCATGCCCCGCAACCGCGCCGACGCCGCCCGCCTGCTGTTGTCTACGGCTCAGGCGGCCGCCCAGCGCCCGGGCAAAGCCCTTATTACTATGAGTATGGGCCGCGACGGCGCCGTGACCCGCTACTGCGGCGGCGCGTTTGGCAGCGCGGCCACTTTTGGCACGCTGTCCGCCGCCAGCGCCCCCCGGCCAGCCGCCGGTGACCCTGCTGAAAGAAAAGCTGATTTTAGGCGAAGATTTATGAAATACCGTGCATTTTTACCGGCTCTGGCCCTTCTTTTGCTGACGGCCTGCGGCAAAGCGGAGCTGACCGGCATCAGCCTACAGCCGGTCACCGTGCAGGCCGGGGAAACCGCCGAAGCCGCCGTGCAGTACGAGATCGCGGGCAAAGCTTCAGACACCGCGATCCAAACTGCGGTGGATGCCAACCACTGGACCTGGCAGACCGGGGACGAGAACATTGCCACCGTGAACAGCCAGGGCGTCGTCACTGGGCTGCACGGCGGTGAGACCACCCTGACCCTGACGGACGCCAGCGGCGACCTGACCGCCAGCTGCACCGTGCAGGTGGCCAACCCGCTGCGGGAGCTTATTCTAAACGACATTGTGCTGTACCTTGACGAGCGCACCGAGATCGTTTTGGATTATGACGGCACCGAGCGAATCTCCCATTATCCGTCCAGCCATGCCAGCATCCTCTGCCGCTTTGTGCCGGAGGATGCCACCGTCCGCGAGCCGGTGACCTACCAAATCGCGGATGAAAGCATCGCCAGGCTGGACGGGCAGTGGCTGGTGCCGGTGGTCTACGGGACCACGACCCTGACCGCCACATGCAGTGGCAAGACGGCCACCGCCACGGTCACTGTGGTGCGCATCCCGGAGGAGATTCATCTAAACATTAAGGAGATTCGGCTGAAGCCGGGGGAGACCGTCCAGCTTTCGGCGGAGTTTGAGCCGGCCGACGCGGACCTGTACACGGCCCTGCGCTGGACCACCGACACCCGGGGCGTTGCCACCGTAGACGAAAACGGCCTGGTAACCGCGGTCGGCCCCGGATACACCTACATCCGGGCGACCTCCACCCTGAGCGACTACCCGGAAGGGTATTGCGACGTCACGGTGGAGAACGGGGAATAATATTGATAAAAAGGGGCTGCACCACACCCGGTGCATCTCCCTTTTTTATGTATGAGTATTTACTAAAACTGTAAGTATCGAAGTTCCTGTTGCTAATTATAAAAAGCACACGCTAAAATGTTCCATGTGGAACATTTTGCCGCCTACTGGAAAGATAAGGGCTACGAAAAAGGCGAAAGTCAACCCTTCTGGCTGTCGCTGCTTCGTGATGTGTACGGAGTCGAACACCCGGAGCAGTTTATCCAGTTTGAGGAGCAAGTCCACCTTGATCACACCAGCTTTATTGATGGCACCATTCCCGCCACCCATGTTCTGATCGAACAAAAAGGCCTGGGCAAGGATTTGAACAAGCCCATCAAGCAATCAGACGGTGCGCTGCTGACCCCTTTTGAACAGGCTAAGCGGTATATTTTGGAGCTGCCCGTATCGCAGCACCCGCGCTGGGTGGTAACCTGCAATTTCAGCACCTTTTATGTGTATGATATGGAACGCCCCCACGGCGAGCCGGAAATCATTCAGCTGGAAAACCTAGAGCGGGAATACTATCGGCTTCAGTTTCTTGTTGACGCCGGAAACGAACACCTCAAACGGGAGATGGAAGTTTCCATTGCATACAGCATGCCGGGTTTATAGTCTGCATATGTGACTGGTTTTCGCTGACCATAGATTTTTATATCGGATTTATCCTTTGCGGTAAGCCAAAGATACTTTACAGAATCTTTGTATTGGGCATCATAAGCTCTGTATTCTTGCCCTTTCTTTATGGTAAGATTCTTCATTACGACTTGTGCTTGTGTCATTTCTACAAATGCACCATTTTCTTAAATTTTCAGCTTTTAAGTTGCTGTCTTTCTGTACAAAGAAAAAACGGCCACGCTTTTCCTTACGGAAGAACAGTGACCGTCAACATTGACAGGTTTTCTTAACTTTGAGATTTTTTTCCTTTTGTACTTTATTATTATACCCACTTTCACATTTGACGCTAAAAAACAGCTTTTTATGCCTGTATGATTCATACAGGCATAATTGATTTTTGACGTAGTTGCAATTACATTTTTTACTTTTTATAAAAAAGGCAGCTGCCTACCCAAAAGAGTAAGCAACTGCCTTTAATTCTTACGCACTCCGTATGGAGTGCAACATCGCCAGCAAGATATTCCGTAATCGTCAAGTTATTTGATTCTGCGCATTTTCTTCTTCCATGTTTTTCTTGTATGCTTGTTCATGTTTTTTCAATTTTCTTGCTTTTTCGCATTCTATTCTATATCGTTCATTTTGTAGTGCAGTGATTCGTTTATCTTCTGCATCCGCTTCTTTTTTGTCGGTTGTATGATAATATTTAAAACGATTGTAAACTCTACACGCCATTGCAGCAGCTATTGCAAAAATTTCAGCAAGAACCAAGAGTATAAAGAGGAGCCATTCTTCCTGCTCTGGAATATCATGGTGGATACGGTCTGGAGGGTATCCTAACATTAAGAACAACGCACCAAAAATAAAAAGTGGAGCGATAAATCTAGCGCGAGGACCAAGGAAAAATCCGTCTGTGCCGCCCATTGCTCCTGATATACTGTTTGCAGCACCTGTTACGTTACCAACGGAGACTTGTAGGGCTGCATTGGCAACTTGCGCAGCTTTTATATTTTTCCGTGTTTTCTTTGACATCTTCTTTGTATCTGTTGATGGGATGCAAACAGCAAAAGCAAGAAGAGCAAAAATTCCCGGTAAACCGGCAAGTCCACCATACAACCAGTATTCATCAAATGCGTAGCTGTTTCCTGAATAGCCTCCAATTTTATTACATCCTACTATGCAAAACGCGATGACGGTAAGATATGCAATGATATTAAGACCTACTAAAAGCATATATCTATGACGTAGTTTTCTCTGAATTTTATCAATTTGAATTGGGTCTGTTTCAACCATGACTTTTCTCCTCCAAATGTATTGGCAATGTGATTGTTGATTTACGATTCTTGACGTTTGTGTTGTATTGGATTACCTGTATTTGTTTGATTTGTGCCATGATTTCTTCTGCCTTGAGCACCTAAAACTGCATCTCGTTTTTATTTTTGTGCGTATTTTATTGCGCGATTTTTCTTTACAATCAGCACTGCTTGTCACCACCTTTATTATTAGTATACCAACTTTACAACACTTAGCAAGGTGTGGCAATTCCTCCCCCACATGAATGAGGGGGAATCCTTGCCACTATTTCTTAAACTATGTATGCATCACAATGCTGCTTTTTCCAGTACAGGTCATCGATGATATCCGAAAGGTACTGGTTTTGCTTTAAGACGAAAAACGATACCGGATTATGCTTTGCAATAAAATCAAATCTCGTTCGTTCGTCGTAAATATCTTTCATGTGGCTCAGCCACTTTGAAAAATCCTTGATATGTGAATTATTCCGAAGTACAAACCTACCGAACCATTGTTGCTTAATGATTTGTCTTTCCTTTGCTCGCTCTTCGGCTTCTTGCTTATTCCATACGATATTGTCAGGTTCGACAATTATATAGGGAATCTTCCGCCTATCCATTTCGTCTATGACGGATTCCGTTTGGCAAACGAAGACGAAATCGTATTTTCCCGATTTTGCTTCTTCCATAAAGCCATTTACGTACTCTTTTTCCCATCCAGCAGTTTTTTCATAAGTAGAACTATCACTATCCCGCATTGAATAACCATATTTATCTTCCACAAGCTGGTCAAGAATCTTGTTCATATTATCCTCGGCTGCTTGCGGTTGATTTTATACTCTAAAAAATACTAAATGTTTTTCGTTGTTATAATCGAGGAAAACAGGATTTATGTAGATGAAAAGGGCAAGCCGTATAAAACTGCCGGTAAAATTGACTATGTGGCAGGGTGGTACTATAAGGCGGCCAAACTGATGCAGAATACCCCGATACACACCGCCTTTGTTTCGACGAACTCTATCACGCAAGGCGAACAGGTCGCGGGGGTTTGGAAACCACTCTATGACCAATTTGGGATACACATTGATTTTGCACATCGGACGTTTCGTTGGGACAGTGAGGCTAATGCGAAAGCTCATGTGCATATGCCGCGAAAGCCCCTTTACTGTTCGACACTTCACGGTTTTAAAATTAGGCGGGGAACAACTAAAAAAGGTAGAAGTGCTGCGCCTACAAAGGCTTTTGCGCAGCGCTTCTACCCCTGGAAAGGCAGCGGATGCAGACGGCGTGCCTGGGCATCGCCCAGGTTGGAGCAGCTGCAAACCTCAAAGTACTTCTGCTGACGCGGGCTCCAAGCCTCAATGTCGCAGCTCTTCACCTTAAGATCAGCCAGGTCGCCGGAGCAGCACTCCAGCTGGCGAACGGGAATCTCCATAGAGCGGAACAGCTCAACAGAGTTGTGCCACAGCTTGTCGTACCAGTTCATGCTGTCCTCCGGCTTGCAGACAACGATCATTTCCTGCTTCTCGAACTGGTGGATGCGGTAAATGCCTCGCTCCTCAATGCCGTGGGCACCCTTCTCCTTGCGGAAGCAGGGGCTGTAGCTGGTCAGGGTCAGGGGCAGTTTGGCGCCGTCCAGGGTCTGGTCAATGAAACGGCCGATCATGGTGTGCTCAGAAGTGCCGATCAGGTACAGGTCCTCACCCTCGATCTTGTACATCATGGCATCCATTTCGGGGAAGGACATAACGCCCTTCACCACATCGCCGTGCATCATGAACGGGGGGATGACATAGGTGAAGCCCTTGTCGATCATAAAATCGCGGGCGTAGGCCAGAACAGCTTCGTGCAGGCGGGCGATGTCGCCCAGCAGATAGTAGAAGCCGTTGCCGGAAACGCGGCCGGCGGCATCCAGGTCAATGCCGTCAAAGCTCTCCATGATGTCAACATGGTACGGGATGGGATAATCCGGCACAACAGGCTCACCAAAGCGCTGTACTTCCACATTGCAGCTGTCGTCCGGGCCGATGGGCACGCTGGGGTCGATCATCTGGGGGATCGTGTACATGATCTCCTGGATCTTGTCCTGCAGCTCGGCTTCCTTGGTTTCCAGCTCTTTCAGGCGGTCAGCCTGTGCGGTCACCTGCTTCTTGATCTCCTCGGCTTCGGCGGCCTTGCTGGGGTCCTTTTTAGCCTGGCCCATCAGCATGCCGATTTGCTTGGAAAGCTTGTTGCGGTTGGCGCGCAGAGTGTCACCCTCGCCAATGGCGGCGCGGTACTCGGCATCCAGATTGATGACCTCGTCTACCAGCGGCAGCTTGGCATCCTGAAACTTCTTTTTAATGTTCTCCTTGACCTCATCGGGGTGCTCACGCACAAAACGAATATCCAGCATGATTCAAAATCCTTTCCTCTATTTGTAATTTTGCAAATGCCTGAAAGCTAAAGTGATAAAATGAAAGAGTTATGCCTCGCCCTCACCGGACGGATCGACCGCCTCGGCGGCCTGCTCAGGGTCATACTGCCCCAGCAGCCCGGCGAACTGCTGCAGCTGCGCATCAGAATAAAATGCAATGTGCAGCACGCCCTTGCCGCCCTTGTAGTCCACATGCACTTCACTGCCGGTGGTCTCTTTCAGGGCACCCTCCACCTCCACGGCAAGCACCGGGCGGGTAAAGGCATCCTCTTCCTTGGCGGGCTTCGGCGGTTTGGACATTTTGCGGCACAACGCTTCGGCCTGGCGCACGCTCATATCCTTAGCAATGATCTGGTCCGCCGCGGCGGACATCTGCTCCGGTGAGCTAAGGCTCAGCAGTGCTTTGGCATGGCCCGCGCTGATGTCCCCTGTCCGCACCTGATCCCGCACATACTCCGGCAGGTTCAGCAGGCGCATGGCGTTGGTAATGGCGCTGCGGCTTTTGCCCAGCCGCTTGGCGGCTTCTTCCTGCGTTAAACCATAGCGCTCGATCAGCTTTTTGCAGCCCTCGGCCACTTCAATGGGGTCCAGGTCCTCGCGCTGTAAGTTTTCAATCAGGGCCAGCGCAGCGGCCTGTTCATCGGTAACTTCTTTGATCAAAACCGGAACTTCATCCAGCCCGGCCATGCGCGCGGCACGCCAGCGGCGCTCACCCGCAATGATCACATAGCCCGGCCCGGTCTTTTTGGCGCGCACCGCAATGGGCTGCAGCAGGCCGTTTTCGCCAATGCTCTCTGCCAGAGCCGCCATGGCGTCTTCGTCAAAGTTCTTGCGCGGCTGGTCGGGGTCCGGCTCGATCTCCCGCACAGGCAGGCGGGTTAGATCCGGACTAGCATCTTCGGTCATGGGCAGGTCCTCAAACAGGCTGTCCAGCCCTTTGCCAAGGCCGCCCAATTTGCGTTTTGCCATTCACACACTTCCCTTTCCCAAACAGGAAAACCAGGGTCATTCCCGCTCGTTATTTTCCAAAAATTCACGCGCCATGGCCATATAGGCTTCGCTGCCCTTGCCGTTCGGCTCGTAAAAATTGATGGGCATACCAAAACTGGGCGCTTCCGAAAGACGCACGGTGCGCGGCACAACGGTTTTGTAAACCTTGTTGCCATAGTACTTTTTGACCTGTGCAACCACCTGCATGGTCAGGTTGAACCGGCCGGAGTACATGGTGAACACCACGCCCTCAATGTCCAGGTAATGGTTGTATTTTTTGCGCACGATCTTTAAGGTATTCATCAGTTCCGAAAGCCCCTCCAGCGCATAATACTCGCACTGAATGGGGATCAGCACCGTATCGCAGGCGCAAAGACCGTTGACGGTCAGCAGATCCAGCGAGGGCGGGCAGTCAATGAACACATAATCGTACAAAGGAATCAGCGGTGCCAGGATGCTGCGCAGGCGGTTTTCGCGCCGGGGCAGCTCCACCAGCTCCACCACAGCACCGGCCAGCTGCGTGTTGGAAGCAATCAGGTCTGCGTTGAACTTGGTGTGAACGATGGCCTGCCGAATGTCGTCATCGTTGATCAGGCAGGTGTAAATGTTGGATTGCTGGCCTTTTTTTGCAACGCCGTAACCCGAGGTGGTATTGCCCTGCGGGTCAAGGTCAACCACGAGAACCTTTTTGCCCAGCGCAGCCACGCAGGAAGAAAGGTTGACGCAGGTGGTCGTTTTGCCAACGCCGCCCTTTTGGTTTGCGATTGCAATTACTTTTGCCATTTTACCCTCCATGTATCGTTTGGAACCGCTAAGAACTTATTTATTATAACACAGCAGCCCCTTTTGTGGAAGTCCTAACCCCCAAAAACACAAAAAATCCCTCCGGAATGTTCCACGTGGAACATTCCGGAGGGAAAAAGCGCAGGAAGAGACAGTGTGCCCCTAAATATATAACAAGAAAACTGCATTGGTAAGGCGTGCAGAATGTTTATTATGCGCTGCGAACATAGAAATTGTCCCGTAGGGCGGGATGCCCTTCATCCCGCCGCAACCTTGCCTTGCTTGTGCATTATAAATTTTGTGATGTGCCGACGTCAATTTGTAGGGGACGATGAGCCTTTGCCTTATGGCAATACCGCACAATTCCCGCCTGACGGCTTAAGCACCGCTCCGGCGGCTGCGGCATGGCATCTGCGTTGCCAAAATGCTCGATAATGTCGGGTTGCGGTACCCGCATCGTGCTTCGGGGGCAAAAGCCCCTCGCACTCTGCGACCGCTGCCCCTGCTTCGGTTCGCTGTATCCGCCACTGGCGGCGCTCACCTTTGCAGCATCCAGTATTATCTGCGCTTTTGGCCTAGCAGCTGCCGCACCTCGCTCGCCGTATCGGCACTTAGAATTATGCGGTATTGCCCTAATCTTATGCCTCCACTCTACCTCCAATTCCTCATTTCTAATTCCTAATTTCGCATTCGCCCAAACTCCTAACTCCTCCCTCCTAACTCCTAACGAACTCATCCTCTTCCCCAAGGCTGCTTCCTTCCCCGCTCGGCATCTCCGGCTCATGGCACGCCGGCAGCGTGTTGGGCACGGGCAGCGGTGCAGGGGTAGCGGTGGGGATGCGTACCGTGTATTCCAAAAATCCATCCGCTTGCTCACAGCTGGTCACGGCGGGAATGCCCCGCTGGGTCATCAGGTCAACCGCGTGCTGTAAGGTGTTTACAAACAGCCGCACATCCCCCACCATCGGCACCGTGCTGCGGCAGGGGCCGGGGGTGTCTTTGGGGGCAGCCAGCATGGCGTCCACCAGACGGTCGGCTTCCCGCACACTCAGCTTGTCCTGTGCGATTTTTTCCAGCGCGGTGGTGCGGCGGCTTTCCGGCAGGCGCAGTACAGCGCGGGCGTGGCGCTCGGTCAGACCGGCAGCGGTGCAGAGCTGCTGCTGGGCGGTGGTCAGGGTAAGTAAGCGCAGCTTGTTGGCCAGCGCGGGCTGGCTTAACCCCAGGCGGCGTGCAGCTTCGGCTTGGGTGCAGTTCCAAAGCCGGATCACCTCCCGGATGCCCCTTGCCGCATCAAAGGCATCCAGTTGGGCGCGCTGTAAATTTTCCAGCAGCCCCAGCGCAGCGGTTTCGCTGTCGTCAAAGTCCTGAATGATGGCCGGGATGCGTTCCAGCTTTGCCAGGCGGCAGGCCCGCAGCCGCCGCTCCCCTGCCACAAGCTGGTACTTGTGGTAGCCTGTCTTGCGCACGCTGATGGGCTGCAGCAGCCCGTTCTGTAAAATGCTGACAGCCAGCGCCGCAATCTCGGTTTCATCAAAGGCGGTGCGCGCCTGGAACGGCGATGGCTCGATCTGCTCCACCGGCAGTAAAACAATTTTGCCGGTTTTTTGATTGGCGGCTTTTTTATCCGGTTTGGACATATGGCTTCTCCCTCCCCCGCACAGGCAATAAAAAAGCCTGTGCTTGCCTTTTATCAAAAGCATAGCACAGGCCAAACCGGTTAGAAAGAAAATTCGTTCGCCGCAATTCGAGGTAAAACCCGGAGTTTTGTTAAATTAAAGAGGCTTTTTTGCAATTTTTCCGCCGTTGCGGGGGTAAGCTGTCGGCGTTTGCGAAATCTTTTTGCAAACCACCAGCCGCCGCTCGCTGCCGTCCGGCAGGGTGAACGCGCGGGTATCGCCGTAGGCACCGCCCAGCTTTTTCAGGGCGGCAGCGGAACCGCCCAACTCAGCATCCGCATCAGGGCCTTTCATTGCAATGAACACCCCGCCAACCCGCACAAGCGGCAGGCAGTATTCGCACAGCACCGGCAGGGCGGCTACCGCACGGGCGCTGGCGACATCAAACTGTTCACGCCAGATTTTGCGGGCGGCTTCCTCTGCGCGCTCCTTGGCGAACTCTACCCCCGTCAGCCCAAGTTCCCCGCACAGGTACTTCAAAAAGTCCACCCGCTTGCCGGTGGGCTCCATCAGGGTCAGCTGCAAATCCGGCTTGAAAATTTTTGCCACCACACCGGGGAACCCTGCCCCGGTGCCAACGTCCACCAGTTTGCCGGTTACTTCCGGCTGGGCGGCAAACAGCAGGCTGTCCGCAAAGTGGCGGTCCTCAATGCCCTCCGGGCTGGTGATGGCCGTCAGGTTCACCTTCTGGTTGTAATCCACCAGAATTTCCGCATAGCGGTCCAGCAGGTCCAGCTGGGCACCGCTCAGCACAATGTTCCACGTGGAACATTTTTGTGCAAGGCGTTCTTTATCGATCATATAAGCTCCTTTATAAAAATAATAAATAATAATGAATAAAGAACAATGTCGGTGCGCCGCCCGCTGCGGCGCAAATAAAATAGGTTGGCTGCGATGGAGCAACCATGATTTTTTCCGGAACAGCTGACTTAATTAAAATGTGATGCCGTGGGCATCACACAACAATTATTCATTATTCTCTATTCTTTTTTAATTAAAAATGAGTATCCCGCCCCTTATTCTGCCGCAGTCTTCCCTGCTTTCATCAGGGCAATGCTCAGCTGGGCCAGGTCGCTGGGGCTTACACCAGGAATGCGTCCGGCCTGTGCCAGCGTGCGGGGGCGAATCTTCGCCAGCTTTTCGCGGGCTTCCAGCGTCACGGTTTCCAGCGGGGCGTAATCAAAGTCATCGGGGATCACCACATTTTCGTGGCGCTGTACCTCGTGGATAGCGCGCTGCTCACGGGCAATATAACCGGCATAGCGGATCTCGGTTTCAATGCGCAAGGCCATGGCAGCACTCACATCCTGCCCGCGGCCAATCACCTTGGCCAGCAGCTCATAGTGTACACCGGGCCGCTTGAGCAGCTCCGCCGCCGTGCCGCCGGATTCACCCAGCGTTTCCAGCACTTCCGGCGGGGCAACGGTGCGCAGCTCCGCCAGCGGAACCTTGGTGGTCTCCAACCGGTGCAGCTCGGCCTTTTTCACTTCCATGTCGTGGGTGAACGCCGCCCAGCGGGTGTCGTCCACAAGGCCGTATTCCCGGCCAATGGGGGTCAGGCGCTCATCGGCGTTGTCCTGCCGCAGGCTCAGGCGGTACTCGCTGCGGCTGGTCATCATGCGGTAGGGGTCCATCACGCCCTTGGTTACTAGGTCATCCACCAGCGTGCCAAGATAGGAAGTATGCCGTGCCAGCACCAGCTCGCTCTTGCCCAGAGCCTGGCGGGCGGCGTTCAGGCCGGCCAGCAGGCCCTGCGCGGCGGCTTCCTCATAGCCGGAAGTTCCGTTGAACTGCCCTGCCCCGTACATGCCGCCGATCACTTTGCTTTCCAGCGTGGGCAGCATGCTGGTGGGGTCCACACAGTCATACTCGATGGCATAAGCCGGGCGCATGATCTCCAGGTTCTCAAACCCCTTGATGGTGCGGTACATGGCATTCTGCACGGCTTCCGGCAGGGAGGAACTCATCCCCTGCAGGTACATCTCCTCGGTGTCCTCGCCGCAGGGCTCCACAAACACCGGGTGGCGTTCCTTGCCCTTAAAGCGCACCACCTTATCTTCAATCGAAGGGCAGTACCGCGGGCCGACACCCTGAATGTCCCCGCCGTACAGCGGCGAGCGGCTCAGATTGTCCAGGATGACCTTGTGGGTCTCCGGGTTGGTGTAAGCAATGTAGCAGTCCACCTTGTTGTGCATCGGCTTGTGGGTCATAAAGCTGAACGGCTGCAGCAGTTCGTCCGGGTCGCCGGGCTGGCAGTCCAATTTGCTGAAGTCAATGCTGCGGCGGTGTACGCGGGCCGGGGTGCCGGTCTTGAAGCGGCGCAGCGGCACACCGTGGGCCGTCAGATCCTTGGTCAGCGCGGTGGCCGCATGGGTGCCGTCCGGGCCGCCGTCATAGTGGGCTTCGCCCACAAAAATGCGCCCGCCCAGCGCTGTGCCGGTGGCAATCACCACGCACTTGCAGCTGTAATAGCCGCCCAGCGCCGTTACCACCCCGCACACATGGCCATCCTGCACATCCAGCCGCACGATCTCCGCCTGGTGAATTTCCAGGTTGGGGGTCAGCTCCAGCGCGTGCTTCATCCACATGTGGTAGCGCTTGCGGTCGGTCTGCACGCGCAGGCTGTGTACCGCGGGGCCTTTGCCGCGGTTCAGCATCCGGCTCTGCAAAAAGGTGGCGTCCGCCGCAATGCCCATCAGACCGCCCAGCGCATCGATCTCCCGCACCAGATGCCCCTTGGCTGTGCCGCCAATGGACGGGTTGCAGGGCATGTTGCCGATAAAATCCAATGTCAACGTAAAGATCGCCGTCTTGGCGCCAAGCATGGCTGCCGCATGGGCGGCTTCAATTCCGGCGTGTCCGGCACCCACCACGACCACATCATAATTTCCCAAAAAATCCATAATCTCTATGCCTCAAATCAAAACTCTTTGATGGAAGAAATTTTCGTCACTTCATTGTATCACAGCCGCGCCCGGAACACAATAAAAGAGCGCCTGCCCCCGCAGAAAAAAGCGGGTAAACAGGCGCTCTTGGAACGCAGAAGAACAGGTGGGTTATTTGCCCACACAGAAGGTAGAAAACACTTCGTCAATGGTGGCTTCGGTGGCATCCTCACCGGTCAGGCGGGCAAGGGCACGCTGCGCATCGCTGATGCACACCCCGGCAGCATCCAGCCCAAAGCCGTCCTCCTGGCTGTTCAGGGCTTCGGCCAGGGCATCACGGGCTTCCTTGGCGGCGCTCAGCTGGCGGGCGCTGCACAGCGCGGCAGCGTTGGGGTCCAGGTTGGCGGTGCCCAGCAGTTGGGCGACCGCCTGACACAAAGGCTGCAGGCTGGCGGCGTCCCGCGCGGTCAGCGGAATGATGGCCTTGAAGTAAGGCGCTAACTGCTGCTGTGCGGCAGTGAATGCTTCCCCCTGCCCGGCCAGATCCTGCTTGTTCAGGATGGCCAGCGCAGGGCGGCCCTGGCAGCGGCGTGCAATTTCCAGGTCTTCCTCATTCAGCGGGGCGGCCAGGTCGAACACGGCCAGCACCAGCCCGGCTTCCTCCAGCTTTTTCCAGCTGCGGCGGATGCCCTCGGCTTCCACAGCATCGCCGTGTTCCCCCACATCCCGCACACCGGCGGTGTCAAACAGGTTCAGCCGGATGCCGGTATCCCCCAGCATCACGGCCTGCTCCAGCACATCGCGGGTGGTGCCCGCAATGGGGGTCACAATGGCGCGGTCAAACCCGGCCAGCAGGTTCAGCAGGGTGCTTTTGCCCACATTGGGGCGGCCCAGCAGCACACAGTCCACCCCGCGGCGCAAAACCGCCCCGGCCCCGTACCCGGCAATCAGCTGGTCCAGCGTGTCCCTCTGCTCGCTCAGTGTGGCGATCAGCTCTGCCTGCGATACCTCCGGCACATCCTCCTCCGGGTAGTCGATCCAGGCGGTCAGGTGGGCAGCCAGCGTTTGCAAAGCGGCCTGGATGCCCGCAATGCGCCGTGCCAGCGCGCCGTCCAAAGCGGACTTTGCCAGAGCTGCCCCCTGCCGTCCTTCGGCGGAGATGATCTCCATCACGGCCTACTTTTCTTGAAAGAAAAGTAGGTTAAAACTCGATCTTGCCGAAGGCGAAATCGTCGCCGTCGTGGATGCGCTCCGTGGTCTTGGGGGCCATGGGCTGAGCATTGGGGTCGCGGGGACGATCCGCAAACTCACGGCCCGGCACGTTGGAACGGGGGCCGCCGTAGGGGCGGCCGCCATCACGGCGGGGACCACGACCATCGCGATGCGGGCCGCCGCTGCGGGGACCGCGGCCGCCGTCACGGCGGGGACCACGACCATCACGACGCGGGCCACGGCTGCCATCGCGGCGGGGACCACGGGTGTTGCGGGCGTTGTCACGATCCGGCAGGTTGGATGCGTTGGGATCGGTGGAGTAGATCACGATGTGGCGGGTAGGTCCTTCGCCCTTGCTTTCGCTGCGCACGCCCTCGATCTCGGCCACAGCAGTGTGGATGATGTGGCGCTCATAGGGGTTCATCGGCTCCATCTCGTAATAGCAGCCGGTGCGGATCACACGGTTGGCAATGCGCTTTGCCAGGGCAGAAAGATCATCCTCGCGCTTATTGCGGTAGCCGCCCACATCGATGCCCAGCTTGACGTAAGGGCCTTCCATCCGGTTGATGACCAGGCTTGCCAGATAGGACAGGCTCTCCATCGTCTCGCCGCGGCGGCCGATCAGGGCACCCATGTGCTCGCCGGTCACGCGCAGGATCGTGGCTTCGCCCTTCTTGACGGCGGTAAAGCTGAATTCCTCTACGCCCATCAGCTTAAAAATAGGGGTCAGGTAATCAACAGCGGCCTGCAGGCGCGGGTCAGCAGCAATATCCAGGGGAACTTCCTCATCGGCAGAAGCGTCTTCCTCAACCGGGGCCTCGGCAGACTCTTCTGCGGCAGGCTCAACAGCCGGGGCAGCTTCCTCTGCGGGGGCGGCGATAGCTTCGACGGAAGCGGGGGCATCCTCCACGGGCTTCACTTCCTCTACTTCCGGCTCCTCGACCTTTACCAGAACTTTTGCGGGGATGGTCTTGAACAGTTTACGGGCAGGGAATTCCAGCACTTCGTAGCTTACGTTGATGTCATCGCGGTCTACGCCCAGGGCCTCGCAGGCAGCCTGTACCGCGGCTTCTACGGTCTTGGCGCTCATTTCAATGCTGCGCATCTTTGTTGCCTCCTCTTATTATTGTTCTTTATTCAACGGGGTGGTCCGTTCATCCTTATGCAGTTCAGCTTCGCGCTTGCGTGCCAGCTCCAGGCGCAGCTTGTTGGCGTCTGCCAGGCTGACTTCTTTAGTAACGGTCTGGCCGTTTTCTTCCACGATCACGCTGCGCTTCTTCTTTTTCTCGGCACGCTTGGCGGCCAGTTCTTCCTCATACTGCTTCTTGAACTTTTCGGGGCTGTAGATCTTATAGGTCACAAAGCTCTGACCGATCTGCCAGATGTTGGAAACACTGTAGTAGAAGGAGAAGCCGATGGGGGCGTTAAAGCAGAAGGTAACGAACATCAGGTTGCAGACCAGCATCATGATTTTCATGCTGCCCTGCATCTGGGCGTCCATGCCGGAGAGCTTCTGGGTGATGAAGTAGCTCAGGAACATGGTAACGGTAGCGATGGCCGGGAAGATGGCCAGCGGGGTCAGGGCAAAGCCGGCGATGTCGCAGATATCCAGGCCGAAGAAGGTGGTGTTGAAGTTGGCAATCTCGGCAACCGTGGCAGCCGGAATGATGGACGCATCAATGGAAGCACCGTTGTGGATGGCCTGGATCAGGGCCGTCTGCATGGTGGAGGTGTTAGTGGTTACAAGGCCAATTGCCTCGCAGGCAGCCTTGATAGAAGCATTATCCACGCCGAAGATGTAATGGACAGGGTAATACACAACGCCCAGGAAGCCGAACAGAACCAGGAAAGTCAGCAGCATGGGCAGACAGCCGCCCATGGGGTTATAGCCATGCTCCTGCTGGAGCTTCATCAGCTCCTCCTGCTGTTTCTGAGGGTCGTTTTTGTATTTTTGCTGGATCTCGTTGATCAGGGGCTGGAACACCGACATCTTAGCCGTGGATTTCTGCTGGTGGATTGCCAGCGGGAAAAGCAGCAGCTTCATGATGATGGTGGCGACGATGATCGTCACTGCGTAGTTGCCGATGAAGCTGTACAGCACCTTCATCAGCGGGCCAATCAGGATGGCCAGGAAGTACATAAAGTTCATACTCTATCCATTCTGCCCCGTCTGCGCCCGGGACCTTTTTATTTTTTATGTAGGTCTCTGCCACGCAGAGCAAAGACATGAGAGGCTATTTGGAGCGGGTCAGGTTCCGGTTGGGGTTCACCCATTTTCCTTTTTCCGGCACCGGGTCGTACCCGAATTTTGCCAACGGCTGGCACCTCAATAACCGCCAGACCGTTAAAAGTGTCCCCTTAAAAAAGCCATGCACGGCCAGCGCCTGCATGGCATACTCGCTGCAGGTGGGCACAAAGCGGCAATGATGCCCCAGATGCGGGCTGATGTACTTTTTGTACCCCTTCAGCAGGGCGATCAGCAGCCGGGTCATTGCGGGGGCGTCTGGGGAACAGCCAGATCCGGCAGACCGGCTTTTGCAAAGAGTTTACTCAGTGTTCTGCTCAGCTGGGTACTCTTGAGCTTCGGCGTCTGGCCGCGCGCTACCAGTATTATATCATATCCGCCGATATTTTGCGAGAGGTGTTCCGAAAGTGCTGCGCGCATAACGCGGCGGGCACGGTTGCGCTGTACAGCGTGACCTACTTTCTTGGTAGCCGTCAGGCCGATGCGGGTATAGCCCAGTCGGTTTTTTGCCACGTACAGCACCACATGGGGGTGCACGTAGCTTTTGCCGCGGCTGTATACCCGATTGAAATGCCAGTTTTTATTTAAAGTGCGATAACGCATGGTAAAAATCCTTTTTTGAAAAAAGGGCTGCTGATATTCCATCAGCAACCCTTTACTTCATTGTTATACCAAAGATCAGACAGTCAGGCTCTTGCGACCCTTAGCACGGCGGCGAGCATTCCAACTGCATCACGCTGGAAGTCCGCAATGATTTTATCTGTAAGATCGTGTCTGACCGTTATACGGGTCTGCTGAAGGATGCGTTTAAGGCTGTACTTGGCTTTGATGTTGAGGTCAAGTTCACTGTGCCGCAGCCTGAACCAGAGGCTGCCAAAGAAAAACGCCCAATGGATGAAGCCAGCCTGCCCTCGGGCCGGTATGATTTCACCTTTGAAAACTTCATCCGCGGCCCGTCCAACCAATTTGCCTTTGCGGCGGCGCAGGCGGTTGCGGCAAACCCGTCCGGCGCTTACAATCCGCTGTTCATTTACGGACCGTCCGGTCTGGGCAAAACGCATCTGCTGAACGCGATTCAGATCGAGATCCACAAAAATCATCCGGACTACAATATTGTTTATGTGGACTGCGAAAAGTTTACCAACGAGATCATCACCGCGGTCAAAATGGCAACGACCGAACAGTTCCGCCAGAAATACCGCGAAGCCGATGTGTTGCTGATCGACGATATCCAGTTTTTGGCCGGCAAGGAATCAACGCAGGAAGAGTTTTTCCATACTTTTAATACGCTGCATAATGCCGGCAAGCAGATCGTGCTGGCATCCGACCGGCCGGCCAAGGAGATCAAGAGCCTGGAAGAGCGTCTGCGTACCCGGTTCGAGTGGGGCCTGACGGCGGATATCCAGCCGCCTGATTTCGAAACCCGTGTGGCGATCGTCAAGCGCAAGGCCGAATTGCTGAACCTGGATCTGCCTGATGACGTTGCGGAATACATCGCCAACCATCTGAAGCAGAACATCCGCCAGCTGGAGGGCGCAGTGAAAAAGCTGAACGCCTACTATATGTTGGAGGGTATTGCCCCCTGCATCGGCGTGACGACGACCGCCATCAAGGATACACTGAATGATACCCAGCCCATCCCCGTTACGATTGAAAAGATCATCAACGAAGTGGCACGCACCTATAATGTGATTCCCTCCGACATCCGCGGGAAAAAGCGCAGCGCCAATGTGAGTGCCGCCCGCCAGATGTCGATGTATATCATCCGCGAGATCACCGGTATGAGTATGGAAGCCATCGGTTCCGAATTCCAGCGTGACCATTCCACCGTTGTGTACTCCATCAATACGATGGAGAAGAACATCGGCAAGGACCGCCACCTGAAGGAGACCGTGGACGACATCATGAAGAACATCCGTGCCTGATGCATGCTGCAGGTTGACAATGAAATGCCCGGCGTTTTGCATGTTTATACACGAATATGCAGAACATGCCATGCTTTTTCCGAGTTTTCAAAACGGATATTCCGGGTTCCGACAGCAGTTTTAGACTTTCAACATTTTCAACTGATTTTTCAACAATTAACATGGATTTTCCACGGAGCAGGTTGAAAGGTCAGGTTTTCCACATTTGAGATTTTTCTTTCCACGAGGTTTTGAGGAAAGCCAGGTTCTCAAAAATTGCTTCGGAATCGGAGGTTTCAGGCTTTTCCACAGATTCAACGTAGCCTACTACTATGACTATCAAAGTATCTAGTTTACCCTGACATTTTACGTGTTCTACACCGTCAGGCCCATCAGCAAATAAGGATTATACAAAACGGATATTTCAGATTTCTGAACCGTCTGCCAGGCTACAACACTTCACGGTTTTCTGTAAGTTTAGTGATTATATACGAGGTGACAACATTGAAGTTTGAATGTGACAAGTCGCTGCTGTCTGCTGCGATCGACGGCGTTTCCCGCGCCATCACCAACCGCGCGGCGATCCCCGTGCTGGAGGGCATTTACCTGAAAGCCGAAGGGTTCCAGCTGACGCTGACCGGCTACGATATGGAAATGGGCATCACCACCAACATTGAGTGCAATGTTCAGGTACCCGGCGAGACGGTTTTGGAAGCAAAGCTGTTTGGCTCCATGGTCAGCCGTATGCCGTCCGGCACCGTATCGGTGGAGCTGAATAACGAAGGTATGGCAATTATTTCTGGCGGCGTGGCAGAGTTTGAGATCCCCGCCATGAACGCGAGCGATTACCCCAGCCTGCCCAACACGGCAGCCGAAAATACCATGACCATTCCGACTTCGATGATGCGCGAGCTGATCGAAAAGACCATCTATGCGGTCGCTGTGGAAGATAAGAAGCCCGCACACACCGGTGAATTGTTCGTGATCGAGCCGGGCCGCCTGACGGTTGTGGCTCTGGACGGTTACCGCCTGGCCATCATTAAGCGGGATGTGGAATGCACCCGCGATATCCGCATTATCATTCCGGCAAAAACGCTGCAGGAGCTGCTGAAAATCATCGGCGGGCCGGACGAACCGGTCAAAATTGATGCAAACCGCCGCTATGTGGTGTTCACTACCAACGGCTACACCATCATGAGCCGGTTGATCGAGGGCGAGTTCCTGAATTATGAGAGCGTGATTCCCAAAGAGAGCCGCACCAAGGTCGTGATCGACTGCAAGAGCTTTATTGATACGCTGGAACGTGCTTCTTTGATTATTACCGATCGTTTGAAGAACCCGCTGCGCATCAATTTTGCACCGGATAAAGTAACGGTGCGCTGCCAGACCCCGCTGGGCAAGGTGGTGGATGAGTTTACGCCGGAAAGCATGGAAGGCGATTCCATGGAAATCGGGTTCAACAACCGCTACCTGCTGGATGCGCTGCGCTATTCCAAGTGCGAAAAGCTGCGCCTGGAGATCAACGGCCCCTTGAGCCCGGTAAAGGTCCTGCCGGTGGAGGGCGAAGACTTTATTTACCTGGTGCTGCCGGTACGCTTTAAGAATGAAGGCTGATACGATGGAAAAAGTACGAATTCACACGGAATTTATCAAATTGGATGCTCTGCTGAAATTTGCCGGCCTGTGTGAAACGGGCGGCGAAGCCAAGGAGCTGATCCAGGGCGGAGAAGTGAAGCTGAACGGGGAACCCTGCACCATGCGCGGTAAAAAATGCGTGCCGGGCGATGTGGTGGAGCTGGAAGGCCGCCAGGTTCAGATCGCGGAGGGCTGCTGATGCGGCTGAACCGCCTTGCGGTGACGGATTATCGCAATTTATCCGCCGCTGTTTTGGAACCCGCCCCGCAGTTGACGGTTCTGTGCGGGGCAAACGGGCAGGGAAAAACCAACCTGTTGGAAGCCGTCTGGCTGCTGACCGGGGGCAAAAGCTTCCGTGGGGCAAAGGACGCCGAGCTGATCCGGCGCGGCGCTGACTTTGCCGTGCTGGAGGCCGTATTTGAAGCGGGAGACCGCCCCCAGGAAATACGGTTGACCGTTGGCGCCAAAGGAACCCAGCGCCCCGGCCGGACGGTACGTCTGAACGGAGCCGACCGCGGAAGAGCTGCTTCAATCGCAGGAACTTTTACGGCGGTGGCGTTTGACCCCAACCATCTGAGCCTGGTCAAAGGCGGGCCGGAAGGGCGGCGGCATTTCCTGGATGCCGCGCTCTGCCAGCTGTACCCCGGCTACTTGGCGGCGGAACGGCGGTATTTACGTGTGGTAGCGCAGAAAAATGCGTTGCTGAAAGCGTATGACATCACCCCCGGCGGGGATGTTCTGCTGGAAACCTACAACGAAGCGCTTGTGACCTATGGCTGCGAAGTCATGCGGCGGCGTGCGGGGTATCTGGACCAGCTGGCCCCGGCGGCAGCGGCGAACTACCGTGATATTTCCAGCGGGGCAGAAAAGTTGGAGATCCAATACTGCCCCTGCTGCGATCCGGGCAGCCCGGAGGCGCTGGCGGCCAAGCTGCGCGAGGTGAAAAACACCGAGCTGCGGGCAGGCTTTTGCCTAACGGGGCCCCACCGCGAGGACCTGGAAATTTTAATTGACGGCCAGCCGGGAAAAATTTATGGCAGCCAGGGCCAGCAGCGCAGTGCGGTGCTGAGCATGAAGCTGGCGGAAGCCAGCGTGGCGGGCGAGGTGCTGGGCGAACATCCGGTGATGCTGCTGGATGATGTGCTCAGTGAATTGGATGACGCACGCCAGACGTATCTATTGACCCGCATTGAGGACAAGCAGACATTTGTGACCACCTGCGATTCCGCCGCCTTTGCCCGAACCAACGGCAAGCTGGTCTTTGTGGACCACGGAACCGTGCGGGAGGGTTGAGGTTTTGCTTTACGGGGGATTTTGTTCCCTTTTTTGAAAAAAAGGGAACCGGAAAAAACTTTTAATTATCTTTATAATAATAGAAAACTAAAAGTAAAACGCAGTCTTAAAATAAGCGCTGATGAATGCAAAGCTCAAAATGGAAACATTGCAAAAATTGACGCGATGTGGAAATAAAATTTCTAAATTTTGAGACGACCAAAGGGCGGCATAGAGTGCCATCCCATTCCTGAACCGTGATCCCCAAAAGACAAACCCGGCAGTTTGTTCTGCCTCCAATTCCTAATTGCTGAGGCAACACCGCACAATTCCCGCCTTACGGCTTAAGCACCGCTTCGGCGGCTGCGGCACAGCATCTGCGTTGCCAAAATGCTCGATAAGACATCCAGTATTATCTGCGCTTTTGGCCTAGCAGCTGCCGCACCTCGCTCGCCGTATCGGCACTTAGAATTATGCGGTATTGCCCTAATTTCTCATTACTAATTATCATGTATCTTCACTTAGGTCAGGATTTTATCGTAAATACGCGGGACGTCATCGGGGTGTTTGACCTGGATACCGCAACCGATGCGGGCCAGAAGGCAAAGATCACCGATGAATTCCTGCGGCATGCCCAGCAGGAAGGGGCTGTTGTGGATGTGAGCGGCAGTATGCCAAAAAGCTTTGTCCTGACAGATTTCCCCGATGATACGGTTTATATTACCCAGATATCCACCGCCGCCATCCGCAACCGCGCGGCAAAGTTCGATATGGGGCAGTAAAACTGCAGAAAAACGTTAGGCGGACAAAAAAGCGTCTATAATTTTTACAGATACAAAAATGCACCCCAGATATACCAAAGGGCAGGTTTTACCCTGATAACGGCAGAAATGCCGGTTTAAGCTTTTGAAAAAAAGCTGCCGAAATCCCCGCACCTCGTAAGAAATGGGAGGAAAGTTCATGTCAGAAGAAATCATCACCGAAACCAACCGCGAAACGGCGACCGACCATGAGTACGGCGGCGCGCAGATCCAGGTCCTGGAAGGGCTGGAAGCTGTGCGCAAGCGCCCCGGCATGTATATCGGTTCCACAGGCCCTTCCGGTCTGCATCATCTGGTTTATGAAATCGTGGATAACTCCATCGATGAAGCTCTGGCCGGGTACTGCACCCATATTGAAGTGACCATCAAGCCGGGCAATATCATTGAAGTCAGTGATAACGGCCGCGGTATCCCGGTGGATATCCAGCCCAAACTGGGCATCCCGGCTGTCACGGTCGTGTATACCGTGTTGCATGCCGGCGGCAAGTTTGGCGGCGAGGATTCCGGCTACAAAGTGGCTGGCGGTCTGCACGGCGTCGGCGCCAGCGTTGTAAACGCGCTGAGCGAATGGCTGGTTGTGCATGTGCGCCGTGACGGCGCCGAGTACGAGCAGAGTTTCAAGCGCGGAAAACCGGATGGAGACCTGAAAAAGATCGGTGTGGCGGCATCTACGGGTACCACCGTTACTTTTAAGCCAGACCCGGAAATGTTCACCGAAACCACCGAATACGATTATGAGATCCTGCTCAAGCGCCTGCGGGAAGAAAGCTTCCTGAACGCCGGTGTGCGCATTACCCTGACGGATGAGCGCCCCGAAAGCATTGAGAAAAACGACGGTGTACCGCCGCAGGAATCCATGTGCTATGAGGGCGGTGTGCGCAGCTTTGTGCAGTATCTGCATGAAAAGCGCGACTTGACCCCGCTGCACCCGCAGGTCATCTATATGAAAGGCGAAGCCAACGGCGCTGTGGCCGAAGTTGCTTTGCAGTACTGCGACAGCTACAACGAGCTGATCCTTTCCTTTGCCAACAACGTGCACACCCCGGAGGGCGGCACCCACGAGGAGGGCCTGAAAACCGCGCTGACCCGCGTTTTTAACGAATTTGGCCGTGCCAAGGGTTACCTGAAGGAAAAGGACGAAAACTGGCAGGGCAGCGATGTGCGCGAAGGCATGATCGCCGTTGTTTCCGTCAAGCTGCAGGAAGCGCAGTTTGAGGGCCAGACCAAAGCCAAGCTGGGCAATACCTACATCAAGACGCTGGTTTCCAACATTGTGTACAACAAGCTCAGCGAATTTTTGGAAGAAAACCCTGCTGTTGCCAAGGCTGTGTTTGAAAAGGTGACCCAGGCAGCCCGCGCCCGTGCCGCAGCCAAAAAGGCCCGCGACCTGGTGCGCCGCAAGAGTGCGCTGGAAAGCAACCGTATGCCGGGTAAACTGGCAGACTGCCACGAGAATGACCCCGCCAAGACCGAAATCTTCATCGTCGAGGGTGACTCTGCTGGCGGCTCTGCCAAGCAGGGGCGTGATTCCAACATCCAGGCAATCCTGCCGCTGTGGGGCAAGATGCTGAACGTGGAAAAAGCCCGCGCCGACCGCATTTACGGCAACGACAAGCTGATGCCGGTTGTGACGGCACTGGGCACGGGAATTGGCGATGAATTTGACATCAACAAGGTGCGGTACCACAAAATCTTTATCATGGCTGATGCTGACGTTGACGGCTCCCACATCTGTACCCTGATGTTGACCTTCTTCTTCCGTTACATGCGGCCACTGATTGAACACGGGTATGTGTATGTGGCACAGCCGCCGCTGTTCAAGCTGCAAAAGGGCAGCACCGTCAAGTATGCGTACAACGAAGACGAAATGAAGCAGCTTTCGGCTGAGATGCCGGGCGCCAAGGTGAACCGCTACAAAGGCCTTGGTGAGATGAACCCCGACCAGCTGTGGGAAACCACCATGAACCCTGATAACCGCGTGATCGTGCAGATCAAGATCGAAGATGCCGAGCGCGCCGACGAGGCGTTCAGCATCCTGATGGGCGAGCAGGTGGAACCGCAAGGAGTTCATTGAGCGCAACGCCAAGTATGCACGTCTGGACGTTTGATCCGCGGCTTTTTTGGCGGCTTTTTTGAAAAAAAGCCTGGCAAAAAACTTTAATCGTTTGGGTTAAAGAAAAGGCGGCGGCAGGGGAGAGGGAGCAAAAAGCCCGCAGGTTTTGGAACGGTCAAGATCGTTCCCTACGGGGCAGGGCGAATGGCGGCCCCGCTGCGTGTGGGCAATCTATTACCACCCCGGATTACGGTGGAAATTTCCGCTGCCGCCAGACGCTGATGAATTTTGTTTTTGATATTTTGATGATAGAGTGAAGATTTTCGGTGAAGCTTTTGCAAAAGGGCTTTGAAACAATCCGAAAGGTGAGTTGAATGGAAGAAAATGTTATCATGGTGCCCGGTTCGGGCACGAAGGTCATTGTGCGCGATGTCAAGCAGGAAATCGAAACGGCATTTTTGGATTATTCCATGTCCGTTATCGTATCCCGTGCCTTGCCGGATGTGCGCGATGGCCTGAAGCCCGTACACCGCCGCATCCTGTACACGATGCACGAGCGCGGCAACGACCCCAGCCACCCGTACCGCAAGTCTGCGGATACGGTTGGTGCTGTGCTGGGTGCTTACCACCCCCACGGCGACGCCAGTGTGTATGACGCGATGGTGCGTCTGGCACAGGATTTCAGCCTGCGTTATCCGCTGGTTGACGGCCAGGGCAACTTTGGTTCCGTGGACGGCGACCCCCCGGCTGCTTACCGTTATACCGAAGCCCGTATGTCCAAAATTGCATGCGAAATGCTGACGGATATTGATAAGGATACCATTGACTGGGACCCGAACTTTGACGAAACCAAGAAGGAACCCCACATGCTGCCCAGCCGGTTCCCCAACCTGCTGGTCAACGGCAGCCAGGGCATTGCGGTCGGCATGGCCACCAACATCCCGCCGCACAATCTGCGCGAAGTCGTCAGCGGCATGATTGCCCTGATTGATGACCCGGAAATTGATCTGGCGGGCCTGATGGAGCACATCAAGGGGCCCGATTTCCCCACCGGCGGCGTGATTATGGGACGCAGCGGCATCCGTGCGGCATATGCCACAGGCCGCGGCAAGATCACCCTGCGTGGCCGTGCCGAGATCGTGGAGAAGAAGAACGGCCGGTATGAGATTGTGATCACCGAGATCCCCTACATGGTCAACAAGACCCGCCTGCTGGAATCCATCGGCGACCTGGTCAAAGATAAGCGCATTGAGGGCATCAGCGACCTGAACGACCTGTCCTCCAGCCGCACCGGCATGAAGATCCTGGTCGAGATCAAGAAGGACGCCAACCCGCAGGTAGTGCTGAACCAGCTCTACCGCTACACCCAGCTGCAGGACACCGTGGGTGTAATCATGCTGGCGCTGGATGACGGCGTGCCCAAGATCATGAGCCTGAAGACCATGATGCAGCGCTATCTGGACTTCCAGTTCCAGGTCATCCGCCGCCGCACGGCGTATGAGCTGAAAAAAGCCCAGGACCGCGAGCACATCCTGGAAGGTCTGCGCAAGGCTGTGGATATTGTGGATGAGATCATCGCCACCATCCGCTGCCAAGGGCACCCACATCGTCAACCTGCTGCAATTGCAGGAGGGAGAAAAAGTCACCCTGATGCTGCAGCAGGCCGCCGATGTGGACGAGGACAACACCTACGCCACGATGGTCACTAAGATGGGCCTCATTAAGCGTACGCCGCTGTCCCAGTTCCGTAACATTCGCAAAGCAGGTTTGATCGCCATTGCCCTGAACGAGGGCGACAGCCTGGTCTGGAGCCACCTGACCAAGGGCAACGATGAGATCATCGTTGCCACCCACGATGGTGCCGCCATCCACTTTACCGAGAGCGGCGCCCGCGCTATGGGCCGTACCGGCCATGGTGTGCGTGTCATCAAGCTGCGAGAGGGAGACTATGTCATTGGAGCCGGTGTATGCCGCCCAGGTGCCAGCGTGCTGACCATTACCGAAGAAGGCAAGGGACGCCGCAGCCGCATTGATGATTACCGCATCACAAACCGCGGTGGCTTGGGTATCCGTAACTACAACAACGGCGGCGTGGCCGGCATCAAGATCGTGGACGATACAGACGACCTGATTTTGATCAGCCAGAATGGAATCCTCATCCGCATCCATGCAGCTGACATCAACACTCAGAGCCGTTACGGCAGTGGTGTGCGTGTCATGCGCCTGGCTGAGGGTGACAAGGTAGCCGTTGTAGCCCGCGTGGACCGCGACAACGAGGCCGAGACCGTCCAAATCGACAACGAGGGCGAAACCGACCCGACCCCCGAGGAACTGGCCGCCATCGAAGCCGAAGAACTCGCCCAGGAAGCCGCCGAGGAGAGCGCACCGAGCGACGAGGAATAAACGAGGGTTATGTTACTTTCTTTGAAAAGAAAGTAACCAAAGAAACTTTCAATAGAATCACAAAAAAGGACGATGCAGAGGTGAAATCTGCATCGTCCTTTTTATATTTCTGTAAAAGTTTGCAACCCGTTCACGTGATATATGATTAAAGTTTCTTTGCCTACTTTCTTTTCCAAAGAAAGTAGGTTAGTCGTGGCGGATGGCCTCCAGGGCACTGATTTTTACGGCTTTGTTGGCAGGCAGGATGCCGGAGACAAGGCCAATCAAAGTCGCAAACACCAGGGCACCCAGCATCAGCCAGGGTGGGATGATGGAGATGGTCGAACTGGATGCCCCATACCCTCCCATGATGCCGGACAGGTCTACGTACTGGCCAAAGGACGCCATGATCGTGGTCAGGTTGTTCAAAATGAAACTGACCAGCAGGCTGATAAGCACGCCCAGCACGCCGCCAATAAACCCAATGCAGGAACTTTCCATCAGGAACATTGTGCGGATGTTATTGATCTCACAGCCAAGGACCTTCATAACGCCAATTTCCCGGGTGCGTTCGTAAATCGCCATCGTCATGGTATTGATGATGTTGATGGCCGCCACCAGCAGGGAAACAGCCGCTACACCGCCAAAAATCATCTGGCTGCGGAAGACTTGCTTTTGCATGTCCTCCCGCTGCTGGTTCGAGGACCAGGTGCTCTGAAAGCCCAGGTCATGGATGGCTTCTTCCACATCGCCCACATTTTTCAGGTCGTCGACCTTGACGTAAACCTGATCGTAGGAAGAATTGGTGTCCTTGATCTTGGCCATCTTGTTGTAGGCAGCCTCGATCACTTTCAGGTTCTGCATGCTCATGATAATGCCGCTTTGGGTCCACCAACCCTTGGAGGCATCCTGCTGCAGCTTGCCCACCACTTCCAATTCCCAGGTCTGGGTATTGGGGTTGGTGTTGTCGCCGTTGGTGATGGTCAAGGTCATTTTGTCCTTGTCGACGTCCACAAATGGCGGCAACTCGTTGCCGTTGGCATCGGTCTGGCCCTGCCAGCGGTAACGCTTGGGGCTGTTATCGCTGCGGCGGCTGTCGTAAAAATTGTAGCCGGTGTACTCACAGACCAGGACCGGGATTTTTTTGGATTGCGCATTGATGACGGTTGTGTCCAGCCACCGGCCGGATTCCAGCGCAAAGCCCATCGGCTCCAGAGCCACAGGATCCAGCGCCGTAATGTTGCCAATGTCCGATACATACCTGCCATTGCGCCCGGCTGAGATCATGCCCTGCAAATTGTAAGGGTTGGTAAAAGGGGTGGCCGCCAGCACGTTGTTCAGCTCACGGATCTGCGTCAGCGCGGCATCGTCCAGCTTGATTGCTTTGCCGTCACTGCCGACAGAAATGCCGCCACCGTAAATTTCGATCTGGGTCAGGTCGCCCCAACTCTGGATCATCTCGTCGTTGGCCTGGTTCTGGGCAATTCCCAGGGAAATCATCAGCACAACCATGCAGGTGCCAATCACGACACCCACCAGCGTCAGCGCGGTACGGCCTTTGCGGCGTAAAAGATTTCGCGCCGAAAGACTGATCTCATCAGATATCTTCATCGCTGTCCTCATCCAAAGCAGCCAGGGCCTTGGCCTTCTTGCGTTTGCGCAGCACCACGACCACGATAACAGCCACCACAACGCCCACACAGACTACGATCAGAACCCAGCCCCAAACCGGCATGCCGGTCTGCTGGGGTTCGTCCATATTGGAATCGGAATCCGGCATGTAATCATCGTAGTTCATTTCTTCCGCTGTAGCGGTAAAATTTTTGCTGATGGTGCGCGGGTTGCCGCTGGCATCCTCGTAGTTCAGGGTAATAACGCCGGAGATGTTGCCGGCGGCGTCGGGGGTAATGTCAAAGTCGACGCTGCCCTCGGTGCCGGCATTCAGGTTGCCCAGGTACTGGTAGTTTTCGCCGCCCAGGTTGGTGCCAGTCAGGCGGGCTTCCAGGTTGCCGATGGCGTTTTTGCCTTTGTTGACGTAGCTCAGGGTCACGCTGCCGGTATCGCCAACCATGATGGATTCGGAACTTAACTGCAGCTGGCCTACCTCAAAGCGGTCGGGCTGGCTGATAGGCACCGAGATAGCGGTGGTGGAGCTGACTGCCTTGCCGGAGATAGCGCCGGTGCCGGTCATGTTCACGGTAATGTCGGCCACTGTGCCGGTAAAACCGGCGGCAGGCAGCACCGAGAAGGTGATATTCTGCATCGACTTGGCTGCCATGCTGCCCACATAGTTGGACAGGCTGCCGCCGCCCAGCGAGATATTCTCCGGCAGGGTCAGCGAGACGATGACGTCGTTCAGTGCCTCGTTGCCGTCGGTGGCGTACAGGCCCAGCGAGAGGGTAAAGGCGGTGCCCGCCGTTACGGCGTCACCATAATTGGAGGTGCGGACGATGAGGTTCGGTGTGGTGGCCTGGTCTTCGTCCACACACTGGCCCAGGGTAACGCTGAGCTGCTGCATCGCCATGGTGGAATTCAGGTAGCTCAGGTTGATGGGCACGCTGTTGCCGCCGCCGTTGTAGATCACATCGCGGAACAGCAGTACATAGCTGTAATAATTGTACTGGGGGTCCTTACGGGTCTGGTCAGGGTCGTCGTTGCTTTCAAACAGCTGACCAATTTCGCCGGTGCCGGTGTAAGTAAAGATGGAAGAATTGATGCGGGCCACAATGTCTTCGGCCTTTACGGCATACCGGGCCGAGGAATGGTCCACCACCTGCAGCACGATGTTGACCTGATCGCCCACGTTTAGCGTGGTGATCTCACCGCCTGCGGGGGTGGTCACGGTGTAGCCGGTGACATAAACGCCCTGGTTGTCTGTGGTCACGGTCGAAGTATCGCCGCCGTTGTTGATGCCGGAATCAGGGTTACTGTCGTCCGCCCAGACAGGCAGGCAGAGCGCTGCCGCCAGCGTAAGTACCATCAACAGAGAAAATAAGCGTTTCAAGGTAAAACCTCCATATATCAGTTACTTTTTTCTTTTGCCGCGTCGCCTCCGATGGACATATCGCCCTGCAGGTCGGCAAACAGTCCTTCACGGTTGCGGGTTTTGGTGGCCTCGTCCTGCACCACGTTGGAGCAGACTTTACCGTCCAAAATGGTCACGACCCGGTCCGCACATTCGGCCAGTTCCGGCTCGTGGGTGACCATGACGAAAGTGACCTGCTGGTTCTTGGTCAGCTCCAGCATGCGGTACAATACCTGCTTACTGGTTTTGGAGTCCAGGTTGCCGGTAGGTTCATCAGCAAAAATGACCTTGGGATTGCTGACAAAGGCACGGGCGATGCCCACGCGCTGCTGCTGGCCGCCGCTCATCTCAGTGGGCAGGTGGTTGGCGCGGCCAAGCAGGCCCATGCTTTTCAGTTCCTTGCGGGCCAGCTTTAGGCGGGTCTTTTTGTCGATACCCTTAAACATTAACGGTAATGCGACATTTTCTGCGGCGGTCATCGTGGGTAGCAGGTTGTAACTCTGGAAGATGAACCCCAGATGCTGCTGCCGGAACTGCGCCAATTCGGTTTCGTTCATGGCGCTGATCTCGTGTTTGCCAATGAAAACTTTGCCGCGGGTGGGCTTTTCCAACCCGGCCAGCTGGTTCAGCAGGGTAGACTTACCGCTGCCGGATTGGCCGACGATGCAGCAAAATTCGCCTTTTTCGATCGCAAGGTCTACGTCATTCAGCGCTACAACGCGTTCTTTTCCAACAGCGTAGACTTTGCGCAGTTTTTCGGTTCGTATGATGGGTGCCAAAGATTCGCCCCCTTTTCGTAAGATGTGTCTATTTTACCATAAAACGTAAAAAATAGGAAGATAGCGAGATGTAAAAATTTGAAATATGGACCCGTTTCTTATATAATAATAGGAAAAAGAGGGGAGAGTGTTACCGTGGAGACTATCATCCGTCCTATTGCTCATATAAAAAGTGACTTTACCGATAAATTTGGCATCCCGCGGCAAAGCGGCCTGGTGCCGGAGCTGACCGCCCGCATCGTGTTTGAACCGGAATATCGCGACCCCAACGCGCTGGTGGGGTTGGAAGGCTACAGCCATCTGTGGCTGATCTGGCAGTTCTCGACGGTGGCGGCCGAGTATGCCGCGGGCAAAAGCTGGCGGCCCACCGTGCGCCCGCCCCGGCTGGGTGGAAACGCCCGGCGCGGGCACCGGTGCTATCACCACCACCTTCACCGCTTTTTTTGGTACAATAAAGCCCCTAGAGCCGCTGCGCCCTGGGAGCAACCACAGGTCACCGCTTAAACGTCTTCTGCTGATGATCCCCAACATGTACAAAATCGCAGCCGAGCAGCTGCCCTGCGTTTTTGACGTTTCCGCCCGTACCGTTGCTACCCAGTCCCTGAACATCTTCGGTGACCACAGCGACGTTATGGCCGTTCGTCAGACCGGTTTTGCCATGCTGTGCGAATCCAACCCTCAGGAAGTTATGGATCTGAGCCCCGTTGCTCACCTGTCCGCTATCGAAGGTCATGTTCCGTTCGTGAACTTCTTCGACGGCTTCCGTACTTCTCACGAGATCCAGAAGATTGAAAAGTGGGATTACGAAGACCTGAAGGAAATGTGCAACATGGAGGCTGTCGAGGAGTTCCGTGCCAAGGCCCTGAACCCCGAACACCCCAAGATGCGCGGTTCTCACGAGAACGGCGACGTCTTCTTCCAGCATCGTGAGGCCTGCAACCCCGCTTACGAGGCCCTGCCCGCAGTTGTTGAGAAGTACATGGCCAAGATCAACGAGAAGCTGGGCACCAACTACGACCTGTTCAACTACTACGGCGCCGAGGATGCTGACCGCGTCATCATCGCCATGGGCTCCATCTGCGACGTTGCCGAGGAAGTTGTTGACTACCTGACCGCTAAGGGCGAGAAGGTTGGCCTGGTTCTGGTTCGTCTGTATCGTCCTTGGGTTTCTTCTGCTCTGCTGAAGGTCCTGCCCAAGACCGCCAAGAAGATCGCAGTTCTGGACCGCACCAAGGAGCCCGGCTCCCTGGGCGAGCCCCTGTACCTGGATGTTGCCACCACCCTGCGTGAGGCTGGCATGAACGATGTCGTCCTGACCGGCGGCCGTTACGGCCTGGGCTCCAAGGACACCCCGCCGTCCAGCGTGTTCGCCATCTACACCGAACTGGAGAAGGCTGATCCGAAGCCTCGCTTCACCATCGGCATCACCGACGATGTCACCAACCTCAGCCTGCCCGAGGTCAAGCCCGCTCCCATCACCTCCGCCTCCCGGCACCAAGGAGTGCAAGTTCTGGGGTCTCGGCGGCGACGGTACTGTCGGTGCTAACAAGAACTCCACCAAGATCATCGGCGACCATACTGACAAGTACATTCAGGCTTACTTCCAGTATGACTCCAAGAAGACCGGTGGCGTTACCATCAGCCATCTGCGTTTCGGCGATAAGCCCATCCGCAGCCCCTACTACATCAACCAGGCTGACTTCGTGGCCTGCCACAACCCCGCTTACATCCACATGGGCATGAAGATGGTCCAGGATGTCAAGCCGGGCGGCGTATTCATGATCAACTGCCAGTGGACCGATGAGGAGCTGGACGAGCATCTGAACGCTGCTGATAAGAAGTACATTGCTGATAACAACATTCAGCTGTACACCATCAACGCTATCGATAAGGCTATTGAGATCGGCATGGGCAAGCGCACCAACACCATCCTGCAGTCTGCTTTCTTCAAGCTGGCTGACGTTATGCCCATCGACGAAGCTGTTGAGTACATGAAGGCCGCTGCCAAGAAGAGCTACGGCAAGAAAGGCGACGCTGTTGTCCAGATGAACTGGAAGGCTATCGATGCCGGTGTTGACGCTGTCCATAAGGTCAACGTCCCCGAGAGCTGGCACAACCCGGCTCCCGATGCTGCCCCGAAGGCCCTGAAGGGACCCGACGCCCTGGTCAAGCAGATCCGCGATATCATGGAGCCCATCGCCCGTATGGACGGCGACAGCCTGCCTGTTTCTGCCTTCGAGGGCAACGTCAACGGCGAGTGGGAGCAGGGTGCTTCTGCTTACGAGAAGCGCGGCACCGCTGTTATGGTTCCCGAGTGGGATGCTGAGAAGTGCATTCAGTGTAACCAGTGTGCATTCGTCTGCTCTCATGCTACCATCCGTCCGTTCTGCCTGACTGCTGACGAAGCTGCTAATGCTCCTGAAAGCACCAAGCTGGCTGACACCAAGCCCAAGGCTAGCGAGTACAAGTTCACCATGGCTGTCTCTCCGCTGGACTGCATGGGCTGCGGCGAATGTGTCACCGTCTGCCCGACCAAGGCGATCGAGATGAAGCCGCAGGAGAGCCAGGCTGCACAGCAGGCTGCTTTCGACTACTGCGTCGAGAACATCCGCAAGAAGGACAACATCCCTGGTGTTGTTTCCGATATTTCCGTCAAGGGTTCTCAGTTCAACCAGCCGCTGCTTGAGTTCTCTGGCTCCTGCGCAGGCTGCGCCGAGACTTCTTACGCCCGCCTGATCACCCAGCTGTTCGGCGAGAAGATGTTCATCTCCAACGCCACCGGCTGCTCCTCCATCTGGGGCGGCACCGCTTCCATCAGCCCGTACACCACCAACAAGGAGTCTGGCTTCGGCCCCGCTTGGATCAACTCCCTGTTCGAGGACAACGCTGAGCACGGCCTGGGCATGCAGATCGGTTATGAGACCGTCCGCGCCAACCTGATCACCAAGGTTGAGGCTCTGAAGGGCAAGAATGCTGACCTGGATGCTGCCATTGACAACTTCCTGGCCACCAAGAACAACACCAAGGCCAACGACGCTCCTGCCAAGGCCCTGATCGCTGCTCTGGAAGCCTGCGGCTGCGATGAATCTAAAGAGATCCTGAAGGATAAGCAGTACCTGGCCAAGAAGAGCTTCTGGATCTTCGGCGGCGACGGCTGGGCATATGACATCGGTTACGGCGGCCTGGATCACGTCCTGGCTTCCGGCCACGACGTCAATGTTATGGTCTTCGATACCGAGATGTACTCCAACACCGGCGGACAGGCTTCCAAGGCCTCCAACATCGGTGAGGTTTGCCAGTTTGCTGCTGCCGGTAAGGAAATCAGCAAGAAGAGCCTGGCCGAGATCTGCATGACCTATGGCTACATCTATGTTGCTCAGATCGCTCTGGGCGCTAACATGGCTCAGGCTGTCAAGGCCATTGCTGAGGCTGAGGCTTACCCCGGCCCGTCCATCATCATCGGCTACGCTCCCTGCGAGCTGCACGGTGTTAAGGGCGGCACAACCTTGAACGCCTGCGGGTAAGTAATGCGGGAAAGCTTGGTGGTGGTGGGCACCCGCGGGCGGCGCTCGATCAGGATAAAGGCAACGCCGTACACAATCAGCATCAGGGCAACCACCACGCTGTTATACAGGTGGGCGTCCATCCAGTCGTCCAGCAGAATGCCCAGCACGGCGGCGGGCACGCAGGCTGCAATAATTTTGAACCACAGCCGGACCACGGGCCAGCGCAGGTGGGCGGCAAAGCCGGTATCGCGGCCATTATCCTTGCAGAACGGCCACAGTTTGTGGAAATACAGCACCACAACAGCCAGGATAGCACCCAGCTGGATGACAACGCGGAACATTTCCATAAAATCTTCCGTATAGCCAAACTTCAGCACCTGCTCGGCAAGGATCATATGCCCGGTGCTGGAAATCGGCAGCCATTCGGTGATGCCTTCAATCACACCGTAAATGACGGATTTCAGAATTGAAAGAAACAGGTCCATCTTTTTTCCTCCCCTTGGTGGGATCACTCCCGGCCAGCAATACAAATATATAGTAGCACACTTTACGTGATATTGCACCCTGCCGCTGTATAATTTACACTTTTGCTCCAAAACAACAGGCAAAAGCGGTTGCCGTTTTGGCAAAATGCTCCTATAATAGAAGTGTGGCTTTTGCCGTATCAGTGGGAAAAGTTAGAATGTGTATAGAGAATAGAGGATATTACAAAATGTATAAAACTGTAGTGTTTGACCTGGATGGTACGCTGCTGAACACCCTGACTGACCTGGCGGATGCCGGCAACCGGCTGTGCCGGAAATATGGCTGGCCCACCCATGAGCGCCAGGCGTACCGCTATTTTGTGGGCAACGGTATCCCGAAACTGGTGGAGCGCCTGACCCCGGCAGACCAGCGCACCCCGGCGGTGCTGGAAGTGGCCCTGGCAGATTTTAAGCGGGATTATGGCCAGCACCTGCGGGACACCACCGCACCGTACCCCGGCATCCCCGAAATGCTGGCAAAGCTGAAAGCGAACGGCGTGCAGCTGGCGGTGTTTTCCAACAAGGCGGATGCGCTGGCAAAAGAGGTCGTCAAGGATTATTTCGGCACGCAGTATTTTACGATCGTGCGCGGCCAGATGACCGGCGTGGCCCCCAAGCCCGCCGCCGAGGGCACGAACGCCCTGCTGCAGGCCCTGCATGCCGACCCGGCCAGCACCCTGTATGTGGGGGACAGCAACGTGGATGTGGAAACCGCCCACAATGCGAACCTGCCCTGCTGCGGGGCGGTGTGGGGATTCCGCACGCGGGAGGAACTGAATGCGGCCGGGGCGGAATACCTGGCAGAAAACAGCGATGAACTGTATGACGTTATCATGAAATAACTGCAAAATTGCGGTGGGGGGAACTGTAAAATGATTGCGCAGCGCTATAAAGATATGCTTAGCGGCAAGTCCGTTATTCGCCAAATCTCCGAGTGGAGCACGGCTCGCGGGACCGAGATCGGCTATGAAAATGTGTTTGATTATTCGCTGGGCAACCCTTCGGTGCCCTGCCCGGAGCACTTTACCAAAACCTGCATCGATCTGCTGCAGACCAAGGAGCCGGTGACGCTGCATGGCTACAGCCCCACGCTGACCATCCCCGCCGTGCGCAAGGCGGTGGCCGAAAGCCTGAACCGCCGCTTTGGCATGGACTACGGTATGGAGCATATCTTTATGGCAACGGGTGCTGCCGGTGCGCTGGCCCACGCCATGCGCTGCGTGGCGGTGCCGGGGCAGGATATTATCACCTTTGCGCCGTTCTTCCCGGAATACAAGCCGTATGTGGAGGGCGCGGGCCTGAATCTGAAGGTCGTTCCGCCCCGCACGAAGGATTTCCAGATTGACTTTGACGCATTTGACGCGATGCTGGATGAGAACACCGCCGCCGTGCTGATCAACACCCCCAACAATCCCTCCGGCGCAGCCTACAGCGCCGAGACGCTGACCGGCCTGGCCGACCGCCTGCGCGCCGCCAGCGCCAAGTATGGGCACCGAATCTTTTTGATCTCGGATGAGCCGTACCGCGAAATCATGTTCGGCGGGCAGCCCATCCAGTACGCCGCCAAGTTCTATGACGATACGTTGACCTGCTATTCGTTCAGCAAGAGCCTGAGCCTGCCGGGCGAGCGCATCGGCTATGTGGCTGCGAACCCGCGCTGCGAGGACGCCGAGTATATTGTGCCCATGTGCGGCCAGATCAGCCGCGGAACCGGCCACAACTGCCCGGCATCACTGATCCAGCTGGCCGTGGCCGAATGCCTGGACGAAACCAGCGACTTGGGCGTGTACGAAACCAACATGGAGCTGATTTACGCCGAGCTGAAAAAGCTGGGCTTTACCGTGGTCAAACCCTCCGGCACCTTCTATATCTTCCCCAAAGCGCTGGAGGAGGACGCCAATGCGTTCTGCAAAAAGGCCATGAAGTATGACCTGGCGTTGGTTCCCGGCGACAGCTTTGGCTGCCCCGGCTACTTCCGCATGGCGTAGCTGCATCCGGCTGGAAGTGGTGGATGTCAAGTGGATCTACGATAATTGCCCACTGGGCACGCCGGTGCTGATCTACGCCGACGCCGAGAACCCCGGCCCCATGGGAAAGCCCGGCACCATTTACACCGACCCCGCTGATACCGAGAAGCGCGGCTGGGACCCCACCGACCCTGACCCGGCCAACCCCTGGGATGATGCCTTTGAGACCGGCACCACCATCCGCAGCCAGGCGGCCTGGGACCAGTGGGAGGAGCAGCACGAAAGCTGGCAATCCAGCCTGACCCCCACTGACCTGCAGGGCTGGAGCACCGATTCCAGCGTTGAGGGCACCCGCGGTTAAACCCTTACGCAAACATGAACAAAAGAGCCTGTCCTTTTCAATAAGGACAGGCTCTTATCATTTGCTGCGGGAAGTGTAAAGGTCACAGGTCAGCATTTTCTTCTGCGTCATGAACAAAGCGCCAAAGCTCGCCGATCGTGAAATCAACGCTCAAATCACTTTCATCGATTTCGGTGCCCACGGCTTCGCCCAGCCCCCAGGCCAACTCGACCATATCCTCATGGTCGGCGCCCAGATCGGCCAGCGTTACACCGCGTTCCAGCTCGGATGTGTCGCAGCTGAACTGCTCTGCCAGCAGTTCCTGCAAGTCTTCAAAAGTCACTCTTGTATTGCCCCCTCTCACTGGCAGGTTTTCTTTAATGATACAGGGCAGGACGGCGTTCGTCAAGCAAAAATTGAACAAAAACCATCCAAATTTATAGGCTGTTGTTTGTAGAATCTGCCTCTTGTGCTGCTCCTGCACGATCTCCACCACCTTGGCGTCCACGCGGCTGGCGGTCTGCTCGCTGCAGGCCAGGCTGGCATCGCCGCCCAGGTAGGCGTTGTTCACGGTTTCCAGGGCAACCATGTCAAAGTCGTCGGTCATGCCGTAGCGGGTAATCATGGCGCGGGCCATCTTGGTGGCCTGCTCGATATCGTTGGATGCGCCGGTGGTGATGGAGTGGAAGATCAGCTCCTCGGCCGCGCGGCCGCCAGTGAAGGTGGCAATCTTATCCAATATCTCTTCCTTGGTCATCAGGGTGTGGTCGCCGTCCTCTACCTGCATGGTGAAACCCAGTGCGCCCGAAGTGCGCGGCACAATGGTGATCTTCTGTACCGGCGCACTGTGGGATTGCAGCGCCGCCACCAGCGCGTGGCCGACTTCGTGGTAGGCCACGATGCACTTTTCTTGTCGCTCAGGATCTTATTCTTTTTCTGGGCACCGGCCAGGATGGTGTCCACGGCTTCCTGCAGGTCGTACTGGGTAACGGCCATGCGGTGGTGGCGCACAGCGCACAGGGCGGCTTCGTTGATGATATTGGCCAGCTCGGCACCGGAAGCACCGGGAGTCATGCGGGCAACCACGGCAAAGTCACAGTCGGGCCGATCTTGACCTTTTGAGCGTGCAGGCGCAGGATGCTCTCGCGGCCTTTCAGGTCGGGCAGCTCCACGGGCACACGGCGGTCAAAACGGCCGGGGCGGGTCAGCGGGGTCAAGAGATTCCGGCCGGTTGGTGGCGGCCAGAATCACAACACCCTTGGTGGCGTCGAAGCCGTCCATCTCGGTCAGCAGCTGGTTCAGGGTCTGCTCGCGCTCATCGTTGCCGCTCAGGCCGGAAGCACCATCACGCTTTTTGCCGATGGTATCGATCTCATCGATAAACACGATGCAGGGCGCTTTTTCGCCCGCCTGTTTGAAGAGGTCACGCACCTTGGAAGCACCCATGCCCACGAACATCTCCACAAACTCACTGCCCGCAATGGAGAAGAAAGGCACGCCGGCTTCGCCAGCCACAGCGCGGGCCAGCAGCGTTTTACCGGTGCCCGGGAGGGCCGACAAGCAGCACGCCCTTGGGCATTTTGGCACCGATGTCTTCGTACTTTTGGGGATTGTTTAAAAAGTCGACGATTTCCTGCAGGCTCTCCTTGGCTTCGTCCTCACCGGCCACGTCGTTGAACTTGATGCCGGTCTTATCATCCACCACGTACTGTTTGGCGCCGGACTTGCCACCGCCGAACAGCATCGAGTTAGCGCCGCCCATGCTCTGCATTTTTTTGCCGATGTAGCGGTTCAGCCACCAGAACAGCAGGATCATCGGAAGCAGCGGCAATAGCGGCATAACCAATCCAAAGTTTCTTTTTAGGGTCCTTTGGCGGTGTGGTCTCTTTCATAGGGACTCCTCCTTTTCTTGTACATTCTATAGCATGGACTAAAATTTTGAACGGCGTATGAATGGACTTTGAAATATTAGCAAAAAGTGCAAAAATCCCTTTGTTTTGCGGAAAATGAGCCATTAGACAGATGGTGAAAATCTGTTACAATTTATTTACAACTATGAGTTTTAAACAGTTTCGACCGGGTTTTCAACAAGAATCCATTCTTTTACACCGTGGAAATGTGGAAAACTCTGTTGAAAATGTTGAAAACACGGTTGAATCCCGTGGAAACAACAAAAAACTGCTGGTACAACGAACCTTTTATTCCGTGGAAAACTTTGCAAAACTCGCCGCAACGCTCGGAATCAGCAGGGGAAAAGTCCATCCCCTTTGTTGAAAAACTGGTAGTGATTTCTACAGGAAAAAGGTGTAATTTTGGCTATTGTACGATATAACGTAAAACACAAGTTTTCAACACGGCTGGGGAAAACTATGTTGAAAAGTGTAGGAAACCCGGGGGAAAAGGCCCCAATATTCAACAAATTGCTGGGGAAAATAAAAAAATGGCCGGAATTGTAACAAATCCGAAACATCTGTCGTTATTATATATAGTAAATAACAACGAAAGGAAACAGCCATGACGAAAGATATGATCGTAAAAGCGGCTCAGGAGGCAGCGGCCCGGCGCAATGAGGTGTTTGCCCTCAATGACCTGCGGGTAGATTTGACCGCCCGCCGCGTGTGGAAAAACGGCAAGCCCGTGCGGCTGACCCCGCGGGAATATGCCCTGCTGGAGATGCTGATCCGCAAGCGCGACCTGGCGCTGACCCGCGGCGAACTGCTGACCACGGCCTGGGGCTACGAGTATGTGGGCGCCAGCCGCACGGTGGATGTACATATCAACCGTCTGCGCACCAAGCTGGGCCTGGATAAGGAGATACAGACCGTGTTTAAGGTCGGCTACCGGCTGAACACCACCCCGGGCTGCTGAGTTTAGTCGCCGCGCCAGATTTGCGCCACGCTGTCCTGCTCGGCCGCGGCCAGGGTGGGATAGGCGGTGTTGTTAAATAGAGAATCGTAACGGTACAGCCCAATGTAATCGATGCCAAGTGTGTTCAGTGCGGCCAGTTGGTCGGCCAGGCTGTGGCCGGTCGACCACTCACCGGGGGTGTCACTGCCGTCGCCATCGCCGATGCGGTAGGCCCCCAGCCCGACGGCCAGGGTAACGTCCTCGGCCCGGGGCAGGGCTGCCCACCGCGCGGCCAGCTGGCACAGGCTTTGGGCTGTGCTGCCGTTTTTGGTGTAGTTTTGCCCCCAATACAGCTGGGGCATCAGATAGTCCACATAGCCGCCCTGTGCCAGCCATAGGGCGGCATCACTGTATTGGTCGGCGTAGCTGCGGTCCGGGTCACCAATGGGGGCGGCGCCGAACCGTACACCGTACTGGTGGGCGGTTCGGTAGCACAGGGCCATCAGGGCGTTGACATTTTGCCGCCGCCAATCGTCCAGCGAAAGAGCTGTGCCTGCGGCAGCGTAGTCGTCAGCGTCAAAGGCAGGGTCGGTGGTGGGGTAAAAGTAGTCGTCAAAGTGGATGCCGTCTAAGTCATAGTTATGGCACAGCTCGGCGACGGCATCGGAGATGAAAGCGCGGACCTCGGCACTGGCGGGGTTTAGGTATAAGCCGGTGGAGGTGGTTTTGGTCCACTCCGGGTGGAGCAGGGCGGGACTTTGGGCACACAGTAGAGGCATGCTGCCGCTTTGCAGGCGGTAGGGGTTGATCCAGGCTTCCAGCTGCAGGCCGCGGGCGTGGGCCGCCTGCACCAGCAGGGCCAGGGGGTCAAAGCCGGGGCCTTGCCCCTGGGTGCCGGTGCAAAGATGGCTGAAAGGGTAATAGTCGCTGGGATAGAGGGCATCACCAAAGGGGCGCACCTGGGCCAGCACCACGGTGGCCCCATAACCGGCTGACCCAACCGCATCCACTTTCAAATATGATGAAGTGCCGCAGTTTTTACTGGACTGCATCGCCAAGATTTTCGTTTTGGCGATAAGTTGGCGATTTAGCCATCAACAGCACTTCTTCATCATAAGGGCCGTTAGCTTAACGGTTAAAGCCACCGGCTCATAACCGGTTCAGTGGGGGTTCGAATCCCTCACGGCCCATAAAAAGAACGCAGCTATGTTATTTTTTAAGATAACACGGCTGCGATTCTTTATTTTTCGTACAATTCACGGCTCAACTGATTGCGTATCGACTCCCGGCGTTTTTTGTATTGCTGGGTGTAGATCATTAAAGTCGTGCTCGGCTGGGCGTGACCTGCTTCAGCGGCAACCGTTGCAACACCGATGTCAGGATTCGACATGAGCAGGCTGACAAAGGTAGTATATCGTATTTTCAGCCAAAATTCAAGAGGAGAATTTGTGCGCTGCACCGAATTTCATGCCTACACATATAATTTCCGGAAAAGCACTTGACTTGTATGAACAAGTTTACTATACTGAGGCTGTAAGGCAAGCTTGTTCATACAAGTTTGAATATCCGCTTTAGCGGGATTCTGAAGGAGGAAAAAATAAAATGGGTAAGTACGAACAGGATGCACGGCTACTGCTTGAGTATGTCGGCGGAAAAGAGAACATTGCGGCGGTATCTCACTGCGTATCGCGTATGCGCTTTGTTCTGAATGACCCTGCCAAGGCAGATGTTGCCAAAATCGAGTCTCTGAAATCTGCCAAAGGTACATTCACACAGGCGGGCAATTTCAGGTGATTATCGGAAACACGGTCAACGATTTTTACAATGATTTTATCGCGGTATCCGGCATTGATGGTGTTTCCAAAGACGCCGTCAAGAGCGCGGCCAAGCAGAATCAGAACGCACTGCAAAGAATTATGAGCGTGCTGGCTGAAATCTTTGCCCCGCTGATTCCCGCCATCATCACCGGCGGTCTGATTCTGGGCTTCCGCAACTGTATTGACAGTATTTATTTGTTTGGCAACGGCACACAGACGCTTTGTGATATCAGTCAGTTCTGGTCCGGTGTTGACAGCTTCCTTTGGCTGATTGGCGAGGCTATCTTCCATATGCTGCCGGTTTGCATCTGCTGGTCCGTTACCAAAAAGATGGGCACCACGCAGAGCCTTGGCATTGTGCTGGGCCTGACGCTGGTTTCCGGCCAGCTTCTTAACGCCTACGCGGTGGCCTCCACGGCGGCAGCCGACATCCCCAAATGGGACTTTGGCTTTTTCTCCATCAATATGATTGGCTATCAGGCGCAGGTCATTCCGGCTATGCTGGCCGCGTTTACGCTCGTGTATCTGGAGCGCTTTTTCCGCAAAATCTGCCCGCCGGTCATTTCAATGATTGTGGTTCCGTTCTGCTCTTTGGTGCTGTCCGTTATCATCGCCCACACGGTTCTCGGCCCCATCGGCTGGAAAATCGGTTCTGTCATCTCCGATGTGGTTTATGCAGGTATCTCCGGCTCTTTCCGCGTTGTGTTCGGTGCTATTTTCGGTTTTGTTTATGCGCCGCTTGTTATTACCGGTCTGCATCATATGTCTAACGCAATTGACATGCAGCTGATTGCCGACTTTGGCGGCACCATGCTGTGGCCGATGATTGCACTGTCCAACATTGCACAGGGTTCTGCCGTTCTCGGTATGATTTATCTCCAGCGCAAAAATGCCGCCGCACAGGAAGTCAATGTTCCCGCCTGCATCTCTTGCTATCTGGGTGTCACAGAGCCTGCCATGTTCGGCGTCAACCTGAAATATAATTTCCCCTTTATCTGCGGCATGATTGGTTCCGCAACAGCCGCAGTGGTCTGTGTGGCAACCTCCACCACGGCCAACGCAATCGGTGTCGGCGGTATCCCCGGCATTCTGTCTATCCAGCCGACCTATATGCTCAGCTTTGCGCTGTGCATGTTGATTGCTATTGTCGTCCCCTTTGTGCTGACGGTTGCCATCGGCAAGAAAAAAGGCGTTGCCTGATTCGGTTCTGAATGTAAGTGGGGTTTGCAATGTACAATTTCAAGGACAAGGTTGTCTACCAAATTTACCCGAAATCCTTTCATGATTCCAACGGGGATGGCTTTGGCGATTTGAAAGGCGTCACCCAAAAGCTGGACTATTTGGCGGATTTGGGTGTGGATTACATATGGCTGACACCGTTTTTCCCTTCACCCCAGCGGGACAACGGCTACGATGTGGCCAACTACCGTGCGGTGGATTCCCGCTACGGCACGATGGATGATTTGGACGAATTGATTCGGGAAGCCGACAAACGCGGTATTGGCCTGATGCTGGATATGGTGTTCAACCACACCTCCACCGAGCATGACTGGTTTAAAAAAGCACTGGCAGGCGATAAAAAATATCAGGACTACTACATTTTCAAGGATGGCTCTCCCGACCGCTGCCCCACAAACTGGGTGTCCAAATTCGGAGGCTCCGCGTGGGAGTATGTGCCGCAGTTGGGTAAATGGTATCTGCATTTGTTTGATGTCATGCAGGCTGATTTGAACTGGGAGAATCCTGCTGTGCGTGCCGAAATGGCCGATATCCTGCGCTTTTGGAAAGCGAAGGGAATCAAGGGCTTCCGCTTTGATGTAGTCAATCTTATCTCCAAACCGGAACTGTACGAAGACGACTTGGAGGGCGATGGCCGTCGCTTCTATACGGATGGCTGCAATGTCGGCAAGTATCTGAAAGAACTGGTGGCAGCAGGCGGTATTGACGGTATGATGACTGTCGGGGAGATGTCCTCCACTACGCTGGAAAACTGCATCGGGTACACATCAGAGAAAAATCATGAACTGACGATGTGCTTCAACTTCCATCACCTGAAAGTGGACTATAAAAACGGGCAAAAATGGGAGCTGATGCCCCCCGACCATGGGGCGCTGAAGCGCTTGTTCCGGACCTGGCAGGAGGGAATGCAGGAACACGGCGGCTGGAACGCTTTGTTTTGGTGCAATCACGACCAGCCGCGTGCTGTCAGCCGGTTCGGCAGCGACACGACCTATTGGAGAGAAAGCGCCGAAATGCTGGCCACGGCGATTCATTGTATGCGCGGCACACCCTATATTTATCAGGGCGAGGAACTGGGCATGACGAATCCTCATTTTACCGAAATTGACCAGTACCGTGATGTGGAGAGTCTTAACTACTATAAGATTCTGCGTGAGCAAGGTAAATCCGAGGCTGAGACGCTGAATATTCTGGCACAGCGCAGCCGGGATGACGGCCGTACTCCCATGCAGTGGGACAGCAGCCCTAACGCAGGCTTTACGTCAGGTACGCCGTGGATTGGTGTGGCGGATAACTATAAGAGCATCAACGCTGCGGCGCAGACGAGTGATGCGGATTCGATTTATAGCTTCTACAAAGCGATGGTACGCTTGCGGAAGGAACACCGGGTCATAAGTGAGGGAAAAATTGAATTTCTTTACCCCGATAACACTGACCTGCTGGCTTATCGGCGCTATGGCTCGGCGGACAAGGAAGAACTTCTTGTACTTTGCAACCTGACAGAGCAAGAAATCCACGCTGAACTGCCTGACGCTTGGGCGACTGCAGAAAAACTGATAGGAAACTACGCAGATAACCCTTCAGAGACCCTGCGTCCGTATGAGTGTGTTGTATTGCATACCACAAAGGAATAAAAAGTAAAGCAGCAAGAGTGTCTACTACGAAGGCAGACGCTCTTGTTGCTTTTTTCGCATTTTTTATATGAGAGGACTTGAACAGGACACAATTGACAAACCACCCTGAATACGTTTTAATGATAGTACAATAAACCTGAAAAACCAGAAAGGGGAACCCATATGAAACATGCCAAGCAAACCCGTGCACCTTGGATTCTGCTCGCCTGTTTGGCAACGTTGGGACCCATGGCGTGCATGAGCAGGTAGTTGCGGGGGTTGTATTCCTGGCCGACTTTCTGGGAAACACGGGCGGCCATGGGAACAGCGGAAACACCGGCGGAGCCGATCAGCGGGTTAATCTTGCCGTGGGTGACAAAGCACATGACCTTGCCCAGCAGAACGCCGCCTGCGGTGCCGACACCGAAAGCAACGATGCCCAGGACGATGATCTCGACGGTCTGGATGTTCAGGAAGGTAGAGGCGTTGGTGGTGCAGCCAACGCTGAAGCCCAGGAAGATGGTGATGATGTTCATCAGTTCGTTGCCGGCGGTCTTTGGTGATACGCTCAACAACGCCGGATTCCTTCATCAGGTTGCCCAGCATCAGGCAGCCAACCAGGATGGCTGCATCGGGCAGGGTGAGGGAAACGATGATGGTAACAATGATGGGGAAGAGAATCTTCTCAGTCTTGGAAACCTTGCGCGGGCTTTCCATCACGATTTGACGCTCTTTTTCGGTGGTCAGAACTTTCATGATGGGCGGCTGGATAACAGGCACCAGCGCCATGTAGCAGTACGCGGCAACCGCGATGGAACCCAGCAGGTGCGGGGCCAGGCGGGTGGTGACGTAGATAGCGGTGGGGCCGTCAGCACCACCGATGATGCCGATAGCACCGGCTTCCTGGTTGGTGAAGCCCAGGATCTTAGCGCCAACGAAGGTGAAGAAGATGCCCAGCTGAGCAGCAGCGCCCAGCAGCAGGCTGGACGGACGTGCGATCAGCGGCTCAAAGTCGGTCATGGTACCGATGCCAAGGAAAATCAGCGGGGGATAGATACCCAGTTTGACGCCTAAGTAAATATAGTCTGCCATGCCGCCGGATGTACCCAGCAGCTCCCAGTTGATGTGCTGCGTTTCGTTGATGAAGATGTCCATATGGAAGATGCCGTCCAACGGCAGGTTGGTCATCAGCATGCCGAAGCCGATGGGCAGCAGCAGCAAAGGCTCAAACTGGTGGACAATGGCCAGGTACAGCAGCACGCAGGCCACGCCGATCATGACGGCATACTTCCAGCCGCCCTCAGCAAAGAAAATCTGTGCCCAACCGGAGTTGGCAAAGATCTCAGCGATGTTGGTAAAAATTGCTCCCATTGTTTCGTCCCCTTTCCATCACATAAACGGCGTGGTGTTCTGGGTAACGCCGGCGTCGCCCCAGGCGCCGCGGCGGGAACCAGTAGCCGTCTTTTTCTGAACGCGGTGAATGCCGCGGATGGTCAGGTTTTCACCCAGAGAGGCAACGGCTGCAGCAATGGCAGCAACGATCTCGCCGGGGATGGAGCCGTCAGCAGCGGGTGCTGCGGGGGCGGCAGGAGCAGCCTTGGCGATGTTCTGTGCGGCCGGTGCAGCGGGCGCTGCAGGGGCGGCAGGTGCCTTGGGGGCGGCTTTGGTGCCATTCTTTTTGTTCTTGATGGCGTCAAAAATCTTGCCTTCCACAGTGATAATGAGGCAAAGCGCAACCAGCATGGCGAACACCAGCGTGATGCTGGTCAGAACCACAGTGCCGTCAGCGGCCTCAAGGGCGAGCAGAGCGATAGAATTGCTCATTGGGCAGTATCCTCCTTTAGCTTGCGGTGCACAGCACCGTTGATTTTCCCCCGTACACGGTACAAAAACCGAGCCGGGCAAATTTTACCCAAGTATGGTTTTATTATAACACAGCGGCTCAATTTTTGGTAGCGGGTTTTGAAAAAATGTGACAAAAATATTGTGAAACCGTGTCTTTACGATGAAAAATGTAAATTTGCGCGCAAAACACCATGCAGAATAAAGTTGACAGCCGGGCAGAAAATGCAGGTTGCACAAACAAGTGGAAGAACAAAACGGGAAACGCTGTGCAAACTGCACATTTTGACAAAAAATGAAAAGTTTTGCTTGACGGCGGGGCTTGCCGGGGTTACAATGTGGGCAAATCAAAACCACGGCAATGGCGCCGGGCAGGTACATCCTGCCCGGCGCTTTTGTTATTTAAGCATCTGGGGCAACACCGCACAATTCCCGCCTTGCGGCTTAAGCACCGCTCCGGCGGCTGCGGCACGGCATCTACGTTGCCAAAATGCTCGATAAGACATCCAGTATTATCTGCGCTTTTGGCTTAGCATCTGCCGCACCTCGCTCGCCGTATCGGCACTTAGAATTATGCGGTATTGCCCTGGCTTAATGCGGCAAGAAAAAATAGAGGAAGCGCCGTGGTTTGATCTTGAGAGGAGTGGTTTGAATATGTACAACTCATCAACCGTCATCTGGGTGCTGGTTGCGGCATTCCTGGTGTACTTTATGCAAGCAGGCTTTGCTTTGTGCGAAGCTGGCCTGACCCGTGCAAAGAACACCGGCAACATCCTGATGAAAAACATGATGGACTTCTGCATCGGCACACCGTGCTTCTGGCTGGTCGGCTTCGGCATCATGTTTGCAGGTTCCGGCCCGCTCATCGGCGGCTTTGCCCCCTTTATGAGCGGCGACTACAGCGCCATCCTGCCGGAGGGCGTGCCTCTTTGGGTTTATGCCGTGTTCCAGACCGTGTTCTGTGCAACGGCAGCAACCATTGTTTCCGGCTCCATGGCAGAGCGTACCAAGTTCAGCGCTTACTGCTGCTACTCGGCCGCTATCAGCCTGATCGTTTACCCCATCTCCGGCCACTGGATCTGGGGCGGCGGCTGGCTGGCACAGCTGGGCTTCCATGATTTTGCCGGTTCCACCGCGGTTCACTTTGTTGGCGGCGTTACCGCCTGCCTGGGTGCCTGGATGCTTGGCCCCCGTATTGGTAAGTACGGCAAGGACGGCAAGGCCCGCGCAATCCCCGGCCATAACCTGACCGCCATGGCTTTGGGCGTGTTTATCCTGTGGTTCTGCTGGTTCGGGTTCAACGGTGGCTCCACCGTGGCAATGGCAAGCGATGACGCCATGGTTTCCGCTGGTCTGGTCTGCTTCAATACCAACTTGGCCGCTGCGCTGGCTACCGTTGCTGCGCTGATCACCAGCTGGGTACGTTACGGCAAGCCTGATGTTTCCCTTACCTTTAACGGTGCTCTGGCCGGTCTGGTTGCCATTACCGCAGGCTGCGATATGGTTGATCCGTTCGGCGCTGCCATCATCGGCATCGTTGCCGGTGTGTTCTGCATCTTCTCCGTTGAATTTTTTGATAATGTTGTCAAGATCGATGACCCTGTCGGCGCTGTTTCCGTGCACTGCATGAACGGCATGTGGGGGACCATCGCAACCGGTCTGTTCTCCACCAGTGAGGGCCTGCTGTACGGCCATGGCTTCCGTTTCTTTGGCGTTCAGGTTTTGGGCGTTATCTGCGTGGCTGCCTGGGTGCTGGTTTCCATGACCGTCATCTTTACCATCATCAAAAAGACCATCGGCCTGCGTGTGACCGAAAAAGAAGAGATCGACGGCCTGGATATCCACGAGCACGGCCTGGCTTCCGCTTACTCCGGCTTCTCCATCTCTGACCCGACTTACGCTGAGATGAGCATAAACGAAAACACCGACCTGGGCGAAGACGACATCACCAAGGCAAGCGAAGCCAAAATCAATGCCGCCGTCAAGGTCGTCAAGGAAGAACCCCTGCCCGCTGATTTGGATTCCGGCATGCACAAGGTCGTTATGATCGTGCAGCTGGCCAAGTTTGAATCTTTGAAAGCTGCCATGAACGCTGTCGGCGTGACCGGCATGACCGTTACCCAGGTTATGGGCTGCGGCCTGCAGAAGGGCAGCGGCGAGAAATACCGTGGTGCTGAGGTTGACGCAACCCTGATTCCCAAGGTCAAGGTTGAAGTTGTTGTCAGCAAGATCCCGGTGGAGAAGATCATCGACACCGCCACCAAGGCACTGTACACCGGCCATATCGGTGATCGATGCGCTCCACCAGCCCATCGGCGGCCAGCTCCTTTAACTGGTTTGAGAGCATCTTGTGGGTCACGCCGTCCAGCAGGCGGCGCAGCTCGCCATAGCGCAGGGTGCCGTGGGCGCCCACCATAAACAGAATGCGCATCTTCCATTTGCCGCTGATCTGATCCATGACTTCTTCCATTTTATCGCAGCCAACATCGGCATAGCGGCAGTTACAGTTCTCGTTCGGGTGCATAGATAACCTCCTGGGGGTACTTTCCAAAAAGTGCGTACTTGTCAAAACAGACAGTATGACTATACTGAGTATAGAACAAATTTTCCTGTTTTGCAACTTGTTCCCACTGTAAGTTTGCGGTACAATATTACCGTATGACTCACCCGGGACCCAAAAGCCCGGAAAAATAACAACAGTAAGGAAGAAAAGTACCCATGCTCGATGATTTATTTGAATTTTTGCAGGGGGCAGTGACCCCCTACCACGCGGCTGCCATAGCCGCGGCCTGGCTGGATGCAGCCGGTTATACCCGCCTGGAAGAAGCCGATTACTGGAACCTGGAAGCCGGCAAAGGGTACTACATTACCCGCAACGGTTCCTCGGTCATCGCCTGGCGCGTGCCGGAGCATGCCATCGGCGGTTGGCGCATTGCCGCCAGCCACAGCGATTCCCCGTGCTGGAAAATTAAAAACGAGAAGGTCGAAAACGACGGCTGCTCCCGCCTGAGCGTCGAAGGCTACGGCGGAATGATTATGTCCACCTGGCTGGACCGTCCGCTGACGGTGGCTGGCCGCGTCATGGTCAAGACCGAGGACGGCATCGAGAGCCGCCTTATCAACATCGATGAGGACCTGCTGGTCATCCCGTCGCTGGCCATCCACATGCAGCGCAACGTCAATAAGGGAAAGGAGTTCAACCCCCAGATCGACATGCAGCCGTTGTGGGGCCCCGCTGGATGCCGCACCCTGACCGATGTGCTGTGTGAGGAGTTGAACGTCCAGTCCGAGGCGGATGCACCTGGGCAACCTGTGCTGCTGCCTGCTGGCGTGGCTTTCGGCCAAAAGCAGCGGCGGCAAGGTTGTGCTGCGCATTGAGGATCTGGATACCGTGCGCTGCCCGCGCGAATTTGCTGATCTGCCATCCCGATGGCGGACTGGAGCCGACCTTGCCTGGCATGATCAACGCGGTGGCGGAGTTTTACCAGATGCCCTGGGCGATGGGCGGCCCCAGCGGGCGGATGCAGGGCGGCCCTCGCGGCCCCTATTACCAGAGCGAGCGCAGCGCTATCTATGAAGAATATTACCAAAAGCTGGTGCGCAAAGGGCTGGTTTACCCCTGTTTTTGCAGCCGCAGCCAGCTGCACGCCGCCGATGCCCCCCACCGCTCCGATGGGAATGTGGTATACGCCGGGACCTGCCGGAACCTGACGCCGGAAGAGATCGTTCTGCGCACCGCCAGGCGCAAGCCAGCCTGGCGGGTGATGGTGCCGGACGAAACCATTTCCTTTGTGGACGGCCACATGGGCCCCTATGCCGAGAATCTGGCGCAGGACTGCGGGGATTTTTACCTGCGGCGGGCGGACGGTGTGTTTGCCTACCAGCTGGCCGTGGTGGTGGATGATGCCCTGATGGGCGTTGACCAACTCGATGCAGGTAGGTGATGCTGACCGGGCACGACCTTTTGTCCAGCACGCCGCGGGGCGCTGACGCTGCCCGTCTGCTGGATCAACCGCGCATTCTTCATCAGCGGTTGGAAGGGTATCAAGTCCCGCGCACCGGGCATGGACGCCTTGGTCTCGATGGGCGCGGGTGCCGCGCTTCTGTACGGCCTGTATGCTATTGTGATGATCGGCATTGGCCTGAAAAACGACGATATGGAGTTGATCATGCAGTATCGGCATGACCTCTATTTTGAGTCTGCTGCCACGATTCTGACGCTGATCACCGTCGGAAAAACGCTGGAAGCTTACAGCAAGGGCAAGACCACCGATGCGCTGAAGAGCCTGATGAAGCTGGCCCCTCAGACAGCCTGTGTGCTGCGCGATGGCGAGCAGATAACGCTGCCGGTCAGCGAGGTGCAGGTCGGGGATCTGTTTCTGGTACGCCCGGGCGAATCCATCCCGGTGGACGGCACCGTGACCGAGGGCATTTCCAGCGTGAACGAGGCCGCCCTGACCGGCGAGAGCATGCCGGTGGATAAATTTCCCGGTTCGCCTGTCAGCGCCGCCACCATCAACCAGAACGGCGCCCTGACCTGCCGGGCCGAGCGTGTTGGCCAGGACACCACCCTGTCCCAGGTCATCCGCCTGGTGCGGGACGCCGCCGCTACCAAGGCCCCGTTGGCCAAAACGGCGGATAAAGTCTCCGGCATCTTCGTACCCGCTGTTACCTGCATCGCCTTGCTGACGTTCGTTATCTGGCTGCTGCTGGGCCAGACCTTCACTTACGCGCTGGCCCGCGGTATCAGTGTGCTGGTCATCAGCTGCCCCTGCGCGCTGGGCCTGGCAACGCCTGTTGCCATCATGGTTGGCAGCGGTGTGGGCGCCAAAAACGGCATCCTGTTCAAGACCGCCGCCAGCCTGGAAACCACCGGCTACACCGATGCTGTGCTGTTGGATAAGACCGGCACCATCACCACCGGCGAACCCAGCGTGGTCAAGATCGTGGGTACCCGCAACGTGCCTGCCAAGTTCCTGCTCAGCATGGCCGCTGGCCTGGAACTGCGCAGTGAGCACCCGTTGGCCCGTGCCATTTTGAAAGAGGCGGAAAAGGACAAGCTCTCCTACGCCACCGTTGCCGATTTTGAGGCTGTGCCCGGCAAGGGTCTGCAGGGCAAGGTGGCCGGTAAGGTCATCGCGGGCGGCAACGCCGATTTTATCCGCGAGACCTGCGAGCTGACCTCCGACCTGGAGCGGGCGGGCGAAGAGATGAGCCGCGACGGCGTGACCCCGCTGTACTTCTCGCTGGCCGGTAAACCGGCAGGCGTCATCGGCGTGTCTGATGTGGTCAAGCAGACCTCGGCCGAGGCCATCAGCCAGATGAAGGCCCTGGGCCTGCAGGTCGTGCTGCTGACCGGCGATAACGCCGCCACCGCCAAGCACATTGGTGCTATGGTCGGCCTGGACGAGGACCATGTCATCGCAGGCGTCCTGCCCGCCGGTAAGGAGGCCGAAGTCCGCCGCCTGCAGGCTGCGGGCCGTGGCTTAAAAAGCCGATGATGCGAAGCCAGATTATCAGAACAAAATAAAAACGCTGCTATGAAAAAGACCATCCATCAGGCATGCGCTGCACCATGGCGCGGCAATTTTGGACCGCATTGAAGCGGGGGAGAGCTGCGCGCTCTGCTCTGACGCCGGTATGCCCTGCATCAGCGACCCCGGTGAGCAGATCGTGAAAGACGCCATTGCCCGCGGCATTACGGTAACGCCGGTGCCGGGTGCCAGTGCCTGCGTGACGGCGCTGGCGGTTTCGGGGCAGGATACCGCCCGGTTTGTGTTTGAGGGCTTTTTGCCGGTGCCCAAAAAGGAGCGCCGCGAGCGGCTGGAATTTTTGCAGGGGGAGACCCGCACCGTGATTTTTTATGAGGCCCCCCACAAGCTGCGCGGAACACTGGACGACCTGTGCGCCGCCTTTGGCGCGGAGCGCTCCATTACCTTGTGCCGGGAGCTGACCAAGCTGCACGAGGAAATCACCAAGACGACCATCGGTGAAGCTGTGCGCTACTATGAGCAGAACGATCCCCGCGGGGAGTATGTGCTGGTTATGGCGGGTACCCCGGCGGCGCAGGCTGCGGCGGAGGAAGTGACCCTGCCGGACGCCGTTGCCACTGCCCGCCTGCTGATGGCGCAGGGCACCCCGCCCGCCGCAGCCGCAAAACAGGCTGCCAAGGGAACGCCGTTCAGCAAGGGCGATATTTACAAAGAACTGATCGCGGCCAAAGATGAGGACAACCGTGAAGAAGAGAGCGAATGATATGGCCGAGCAACCCATGAAAGTGCTGGTTGTCAGCGATGTACACGGGCGTGTGACCCCGCTGCGCTGGCTGCTGAAAAACGAAACGGCCGATGCCCTGTTCTTTTTGGGGGACGGCTTGTATGACCTGGACCAGGCCATTGCCGCAAACGGCGCTGCGCCAGATTACCCCATCTACCGGGTGCGCGGCAACTGCGATATTGGTTCCGATGACCCGGCAGAGGGGCTGGCACCCTTTGGCGGTGTGCTGTTCTTTTACACCCACGGGCATCTGTTCGGGGTAAAATCCGGGTACGAGCGGATCGCCGAATACGCAGCGCGGGGCGGATGTGGTGCTGTTTGGCCATACCCACTATAAAACGCTGCGCCACGGTACGCCGTTTTCCCCGACACTGTTCAACCCCGGCAGCCTGCGGGATACCCACAGCTATGGCGTGATCACCATCACGGATGGACAGTGCAGTTTTGAATGGAAGCAGGTGCCGGAACAATGGTAAACAATGCAGTAGTATCCCACAACAGCGTGAACGAACTGTACTATCTGGAAGAGGTGGACAGCACCAACACCTGGGCAAAGGCAAACCTGGATAAATTCGGCCCGGTGGGGGCAGTGTATACCACCAGCCAGACGGCGGGCCGCGGGCGGCGCGGGCACACCTGGATCAATGCGTCCGGGCAGGCGCTGTATTACACAGTAGTGCTGAAAACTGAGCTGGCTCAGCCCGAAAGCCTGCCGCTGTTTGCCAGCATGGCCGTGGCGGATGCGCTGGAACAGCGGTACGGCATCCAGTGCCAGATCAAATGGCCCAACGACCTGTTGCTGAACGGAAAAAAGATCGTGGGCATCCTTTGCGAAGTCGCGCCCGACGGGCACAGCCTGGTGGTGGGCATCGGCATCAACCTGGCCCAGCCGCAGGAATATTTCGATATGGCCGGCTTGCCCCACGGCACCAGCCTGCTTTTGCAGGGCGTCAACGTGGACCTGGACACCGATCCCGAATGGCTGGCCCAGTATATGACAGATTTCGGTTTTGACCGCGCCCTCTACACCTATGAGGAGCAGGGGCTTGCCCCCTACCGTGAACAGTACAAGGCCCAGTGCGTCAACCTGGGCCGCCGCGTTACCTATGATGGCGGCGCAGGTATTGCCAAGGACATTGACGAGGAGGGCCGCCTCATCGTTCACGATGAATCCGGCGACACCCACGTCTTCACGGGCGAAGTCAGCGTCAAAGGCATCTATGGCGCGGTGTGAGCATGGGCTGGGCTTTTGTTCCTTCTTTGCAAAGAAGGAACCGAAGAAACTCCAAACAAAAAGCAAGGCATGGGCCAACGGCCCATGCCTTGCTTTTTAATTTTCTTTTTGCCGAGCATGTACTGGATACCCAGGGCACGGTCATACTTACCGTAACCGGGGCGGCAGTTACCGGGACCTTCCTCCCACAGCTGACGGCCGTGGTCAGGACGGATGCAGCCATCAAAGCCGCAGTCATGGTAGGCACGCAGGATCTCAATGATGCCGGTCTCGCCGCAGCAATCGCGGTGTGCAGCCTCGGAGAATCGCCGTTATCAAAGTGATGGATGTTGCGGATATGGGCGAACGGGATACGATCGCAATGCTTGCGCACGATCTCAGCCACGTTGTTGTTGGGGTTGGCGTTCATGCTGCCGCTGCACAGGGTCAGGCAGTTGTACGGATCATCCACCATGGACAGGAAACGGTCGATGCTCTCGGCGTTCACCAGCAGGCGGGGCAGGCCGAAGATGTCCCATGGGGGATCGTCCTGATGGATGGCCATCTTGATGTCGCACTCGTGGCAGGTAGGCATGATGGCTTCCAGGAAGTACTTCAGGTTATCCCACAGCTTCTCCTTGGTGACAGGGGCGTAAGCCTTGAACAGCTCGTCCAGCTTAGCCATACGCTCCGGCTCCCAGCCGGGGAAGGTCATGTGATACTTCTCGGTGAAGCTCATGATGTACTCGGCCATGGCCTTGTAGTCGTCCTTGATCAGATCCTTCTGATAGAACAGGGCGGTGGAGCCGTCACCGACAGGGTGGAACAGGTCAGTGCGGGTCCAGTCAAAGATAGGCATGAAGTTATAGCAGATAACCTTAACGCCAAACTTGGACAGGTTGCGGATGCACTGCTTGTAGTTTTCGATATACTGGTCGCGGGTAGGCAGGCCGATCTTGATATCGTCATGGACGTTCACAGATTCAACAACGTCGCCGTTGAAGCCGTAAGCGTGGATCTGATCCATGACTTCCTTGATCTCGTTCTCTTCCCAAATCTCACCGGGCATTTTGTGGTGCAGAGCCCAAACAATGCTGGTAACGCCGGGGATCTGCTTGATGTCGCTGAGGGTGATGGGGTCGTTGTCCTCACCATACCAGCGCCAACCCATTTGCATAGGCATAAGTGTGTTCCTCCTTGATTGTTGTTTATCTGGGGCAATCTTGGATTCCGAGTCAATACGGGGGTTCCCCGGAATGCCTTTTGGTTACGCCTTCATTAAGCGTTGACAGCGTCGTGCAGGGTCTTGCGGACAGCGCCGGGGCCTGCGATCTCAGCCTTGAAGTAAGCCTTGACCTTATCGGCCAGAACGGTCTTGGTCAGGTCAGAGCCAAAGATGGAAGCATTGCTCAGGATGCTGTCCAGCTGGTCGGTGCAGCTGTCGGGAGCACCGAACTTGATGGTAGCCAGCTTAGCCTGCAGGTCATCCTTCAGGGGGTCTGCAGAAACTTCAAATGCGTTGCCGTTGTCATCAACAGCCAGCAGGTAACGCAGCCAGCCAGCAAGGGCCAGAGGGATGCTGACCAGGGTGTTCAGGTCGCGGCCTTCAGCAACATAGCTCTTGATGGTCTCGCCGAAGCGGATGCCGACCTTCTGGGAAGTATCGGTAGCGATACGCTGCGGGGCGTCCGGCATGAAGGGGTTGGGCAGGCGCTGCTCAACGACTTCGTCGATGAATGCCTTGGGCTCCAGGATGCCGGGGTTGACCACAACGGGCAGGCCTTCAACATAGCCCAGGCGCTTGATCAGGGCAACGATGTCGGCATCCTTCATCTCGTCGCAGATCAGGGTGTAGCCCAGCATGCAGCCGTAAACGCTCATGGCGGTGTGCAGCGGGTTCAGGCAGGTGGTGACCTTCATGCGCTCGGTCTTGTTGACGGTATCGCGGTCGGTCATATAGACGCCGGCCTTTTCCAGCGGGGGACGGCCATTGGGGAACTTGTCCTCAACAACCAGGTACTGCGGGCGCTCTGCGTTGACAAAGGCAGCAATGAAAGTGTTCTTGCTGGTAACGATGGGCTCCATATCCTCGATGTTATCCTTGACCAGCTGCTCTTCCACGATCTTGTGGGGGCGCGGGGTGATCTTGTCGATCATGGACCAGGGGAATGCGATCTTGCTCTCGTCTTCCAGGTAAGCGATGAAGTCCTGGCCGACATAGCCCTTTTCAGCCCATGCCTTGGCAACGGTCATCACGCTGGACTGCAGCTTTTCGCCGTTGTGGGAGCAGTTGTCCATGCTGACAACAGCCAGCGGGGCGGCACCAGCCTGGAAACGCTCGAACAGCAGGGCAGCGACCATGCTCATGGCGTGGCGTGCGTGTGCCGGACCTTCGTCGATATCGGCCTGGACAACGGGCATCAGGCTGCCGTCCGGACGATACAGGGCGTAGCCCTTCTCGGTGATGGTGAAGCTGATCATCTGCAGGCCGGGATCGGTGAAGATCTCCTTGAAGCGGGCCATCATGACAGCGTCAGAGGAGTCAGCGCGCAGGCCCTCGGCGACGGAGCCGATGATCTCGCGGCTGGTGGAGCCATCCGGGTTCAGAGTGACCATCATGGTCAGGTTGTCGAACGGGGTGTAGATCTTATCAATGATGTCATAGTCAAAGGTATCGGCTGCAATGATGCCGCGGTCCTGCAGACCTTCGTTCAGCAGGCGCTGCTGGAGAGCTGCGATAAAGCCGCGGAAGATGTTGCCGGCGCCAAAGTGGACCCAAACCGGATGCTCCTTGGTTTTGGCAGTCATAGCTTCATGGTCAAAGGCGGGCAGCTTAACGCCCAGGGCTTCCCATTCAGCCTTCTGGTTCTTGATGGATGCAGCGTTCATTTTCATGGCGAAACACTCCTTCAAATTTTGTTTTGTGATATCTTCGGTGGCCTTGCTTTGCAGCGCGGCCGGTGTTGTTCATTCAAACCGTGGATAAGTATAACCCTTATTTTTTGCAAATCAAATTGGCGTAATTGCTTGAAAGATTGCAAAAATTGCGGTACTATGAAAGTGGAAAGAGAGATGACAGGATTATGGCAGAAAACAGCTTTCAACCCTTTACACGGCGGCAGACCATGATCCGCCGGGATTTTGAAATTTACCGCTACCGCTACATGGATGAAGTGGAGCTGCACCACCACGATTTTTATGAAATCTACATGCTTTTGCGCGGCAGTGTATCTTATACGGTCGAAAACCGCATCTTCCACATGCGCGCGGGGGATCTGATGTTGATCAGCCCGCTGGAGCTGCACCAAGCGCGGGTTGACAGCAATGATGAACCTTACGAGCGCATTGTGCTGTGGGTGGACCGCGGGTATCTGGAATCCCTTTCCAGCCCGCACACCAGCCTGACCCGCTGCTTTGACACCACGGTGCCCGGCCATACCAATCTGCTGCGCCTGCCCGGCCCCCGCAGCGCCGAGATGCGCCGTGAGCTGGACAAGCTGCGCAGCCTGCACATGCAGGAAAGTTATGGCAGCGACCTGCTGGCCGTTTGCAGCCTGGTGGAGCTGATGGTTGCCATCAATCAGAGCGCGGCGGACCGCAGCATGCAGAGCGCGCTTTCGGCCGATATGGCGTCTGACCGGGTGGTGGACGGGGTATTGAGCTACATCAACGAGCACTACAGCGAAGCCCTGACGCTGGATGCGCTGGCAGAGCGCTTTTTTATCAGCAAGTACCATTTGCTGCGCAAGTTTGAAGCGCAGGTGGGCACCACGGTGCACCGGTATATCCTGCAAAAGCGGCTGCTGAACGCCAAGCAGCTTTTGGCCGGCGGGCTTGCCCCCAGTGAAGTCTGCACCTACTGCGGGTTTGGGGATTACGCCAACTTTTACCGCGCGTTCCGCGCGGAATACGGCACCACGCCCCGGCAGTATGTACAGAGTTTACGTGGGTAAAGTTCAAAAAACTGTCGTTATTGGTATTATAGCATACCCTGCCAATGGCTACAATAGGCGATTTTTCGAAAATTTTGGCAGGCAGTGCAGCAGCCGTGCTGCACCGCTGCACGCAAGGTCAAGTTTTCACTTTCCTTTTGCGACAAAATAGCGTACAATGGGGGCAGCTGTTTTTGGGGGTATCAGGTACACCTTAACAGCTAAGTCGGGAGGTGGGCAGATGAACCAGCCAGACCCACAGCGCCGCATTGCGGGCGGGGTCGAATATGAATTGACGCGCCGCCGGGTGCGCAACCTGAACATACGGGTCCGCACGGATGGCAGTGTAGCCGTCAGCGCGCCGCGCCGGGTACCCTTGAGCAGTGTGGACGCTTTTGTGGCGGCGCATGCCGGATGGGTTGCCGCGGCGCAGGGCCGGATGGCGGTCCACATGGCAAACCGTGCCGCCGAACCGCCGCTGCCGAGCAAAGCCATCGCCCTGCACCAGATGCAGGCACTATGTGCGCAGTATTACCCGCTGTTTGCCGCCACCTGCCCGCGCGGAGAAATGCCCCGCATAGCGGTGCGGGACATGAGCACCCGGTGGGGGAGCTGCTCCCTAAAAACAGGAACGCTGTGTTTTGCCCTGCGGCTGTGTGTGATGCCGCTGCCCGCGCAGGAATATGTGGTGGTACACGAGTTTTGCCACTTTGCCCACCCCAACCACAGCCCGGCTTTCTGGGCCGCCGTGGCCAGGGTGATGCCGGACTATAAGGCACGGCAGGCGCTGCTGAAAGGGAGATAGTACCATTATTTGGTTTTCATTCCCCATATATTGGCTGCCGTGATTAAAGAGTTCTATCGAACAGGTTCTAATTATTGCGTGCTTCTACTCTTTATCCACAGCATGTGGCGCATATCCCACCTGATATTTTTGAGCCGCGCCACACGCGGCGATCCACCAACATTATTCTTTTTTAATTCAAATTTAATATCGAGGAGGCGATCTGCACTTTGTCAGATTCCAAACGCTACTCCACGCTGGTGAACAACACCATCCTGTTTGCCATTTCCAACTTTGGCTCCAAAATCATCAGCCTGATTATTCAGCCATACCTGAGTTACGCGCTGGCCAGCCCGGATGTGATGGGTGTGACCAGCCTGATGCAGTCGGTGGCCAACCTGCTGATTCCGGTGGTCAGCCTGGGCGTCAGTTTTGCGGTGATCCGGTTTGGCCTGGACCGCAAGGTGGATAAATCCAGCGTATTCATGAACGGCCTTGCCACCATCCTGCTGGGCTTTGCCTTAATGGCGGTCTGCTGGCCGCTGGTGCGGCTGATCCCCAATGCGGCGGATTATCTGGTTCTGATTTACGCCTGTGTATTGATGAGCTGCCTGCGCACGCTCTGCACCCAGTTCATCCGTTCCCGCATGCTGAACCGTCTGGTTGCGGTGGATGGCGTTTTGACTTCCGCCACGCTGCTTGGCTTCTATTATCTGTTCCTGGATGTGCTGGATCTGGGCGCGAACGGCTACCTGCTTGCCATGGCCTGTTCGGATGCGCTTTCGGCAATCTTTGTTTTTATTGCCGGGCACTGCCACCAGTATTTCAGTTTCAAAAAGTTCAACAAAGCCCTTTGGAAGGACATGCTGCGTTATTGCATCCCCATGATCCCGGCTTCCATCAGCTTTTGGATCATCAACGCTTCGGACCTGTTCTATGTACAGGGCATGTGTGACGGCATTGACGGCAAAAGCAGCACCTGGTGGGTGGGCCTGCTGAAAGCCGGGTATTATCTGCCGCAGATCATTACCATTGTGGGGCAGATTTTTTATGAGGCATGGCAGCTTTCGGCTGTGACAGAGGAATCCGAGCGTTCGGCGTTCTTCAGCAAGGTGTTCCGGGTATATGCGGCGGTCATGTTCTGCTGTGTGGCGGGCGTCATCTGGCTGTGCCAGCCCATGATGCACGTTTTCCGCGAGGATTGCTGGGTTTTTGGCCGATTGCCGCCGTTGGCTGCAGGCCTATAAGGCAGCGGGCATCGAGGATGTACGGACCCCCGGTGTAGGAGACCTGCTGCTGGCCATGGCCGATACCTGCATCGCGGCGCAGAATGCCGTGGTGGCGGCGGAAAGCCTGGGCATCGGCAGCTGCTACATCGGTGATGTCATCGAGAACGCCGAGCAGATGCGGGAAGCCCTGTGCCTGCCAGAGTACGTGGTCCCGGCCTGCATGCTGGTATTTGGCCGCCCGACGGACCAGCAGAAGATCCGCCCCAAACCGGCCCGGTTTGCAAAGGACGCCGTCGTTTGTGAGAACACCTATCGCGACCGCACCGACGACGAACTGCGCGCCGACTTCACCACCCGCGCTGCCGCCAACGGCCAGCAGAACTACGATTTCACCACCGCCATCCAGGCCTTCTGCAAACGCAAGTACGAGAGCGATTTCTCCCGGGAAATGACGAGGAGTGCGGAAGTGTATTTGGAAGATTTTAGAAAATAAGTAAATAAAAAAGTCCCTATACTGTGCATTTGTGAACTGCACCCCATTTGTTAGACAGTATGATATACTATCTAACAGATGGGGTGATTTATTATGTCAAGAGGAAAACCGAACAAACGATATACGCCGGAATTCAAGAAAATGGTTGTAGAAACCATGGAAAAAGAACATCTGAGCATCTATGCAACGATGCAGGAATTCGGAATTAACGACCATAAAATTATAGAGCGTTGGGAACGCATTTATCTGGAAGAAGGGCCGGAAGGCTTGACGGTTGAGCGACGGGGCCGCAGCAGCACTGGTCGGCCAAAGAAGCTGCCAAAAGAGGCGGAAGAAGATCTGCTGGCCGAAGTGCAGCGACTGCGTGCGGAGAACGATTACCTAAAAAACTTGCAAGCCTTGGTTTTGGAAGACGAGCGACGCCAGCGCAGAAAACGCAGGTAGTTCAAAAGCTGAGGCAAAAACATTCTCTGGATATTCTTCTCTCAATCGCTCAACTACCCCGTGCCACTTTCTACTACCATCTGAAGCGGATGAACCGTGCAGATAAGTATAAAGCTGTCAAAGCGGCGATCACGGCCATCTACCACGAAAACAAAGGAAGATACGGCTATCGCCGCATTACAGCAGAACTTCACAAGCGCAATTTTCTCCTGAACCACAAGACTGTCCAGCGGCTTATGAAGGAGCTGGGCTTGGTTTGCCGTGTCAGGATGAAAAAATATCGTTCTTATAAGGGCGAAGTTGGCAAAATCGCACCAAATCTGTTAAACCGGGACTTCCGCGCCGAAAAGCCAAACCAGAAGTGGGTCACCGATGTGACAGAGTTCAGTTTGTTTGGAGAGAAGCTCTATCTCTCGCCCATCCTTGATCTGTGCAGCAGCGATCTGGTCAGCTATACCATCTCCGACCGTCCTGTTCTGAGTATGGTTACGACTATGCTGGATAAGGCTTTTGAGAAGATACCGGATGGAACCGGGTTGATCCTTCATTCTGACCAGGGCTGGCAATACCAGCACAAGCAGTACCAGCGAATGCTCCAGAAGAAAGGTGTTCAGCAGAGCATCAGCCGGAAAGGCAACTGTCTGTACAACGCTGTGATAGAGAATTTCTTTGGCTTACTCAAAAGTGAACTGTTGTACTTACAAGAGTTTCAGTCCATGGAACACTTCAAGCAGGAACTCGTTGAATATCTGGATTACTACAACAACCGCAGAATCAAGGCAAAGCTAAAGGGCTTGCCGCCTGCAATTCACAGACAGCAAGCCCTTTCGGCTGCTTGAACAATTTTTGCTTCAAATTATTGTCTAACTTTTTGGGGGCACTTCATTGCAAACGGTATAGGGACTTTTTGTTTGGGTAGCAATCAACCGGAAATTGTGATTGTAGTGCCGGAGAAGGTTACATTGGCAGGGATGGAAGAATCACTAGGAGAAATCAAGAAGGATTCCGAAGAACCGGACCATTTCATATTAAACTTGACTTCTGGAGCAGCAGAAGTGCCAGCGGGAACAGCCCCTGTCAGAAAATAATGTTCAGGCTTTGGAATCGGGGAGCATACCAGTGCTGATTATTATCGGCAATGGTGTGCTCCAGGGGAACGGCAGCATCTCCATTTGCATCTGTTTTGCAGATGAGAAGGGGAGTGTTGCTGTCCCACTGACTGGCAATAGTAAAGACAGCGTTAGCCACGGGCGTTCCATCGGCTGTTTCACGGTGAATCGTCAGTATCTGTAAAGGCTTGTGATAAATATTTATTACAGGCTGATGCGGGTCAGAATCATCAAGCTCAACACGTCCGCAGCCATTGTCCAGTTTTTGGTTAGGACTAAGCGAATAACCACCATCAGAAGTTTGATTGATTATAAAACCACAGGTTAGGACATGTTGGTAATATTGCGGGATACTTGTTTCAACAATACAATATAATAAGAAATTCCGGTTTGAAGGTTTGTATCTGTTGTTGTCTAGCCGCCAATATCAAAGCCGCGGGCATTGTAATCGCTGCTGCTCCAGGAAGAAGTTCTGGGGCCATTCTCATTGTTGTAACCGTAGCACTTCAAAAATAACTGCACATCGCCCAGACGATTGCCGTCATCGTCGTAACAGTAGATTTTGATTTGCCCGGGAGAATCTACTGGTTCGGGTGTAGCCGTCGGCGTCGGCTACGGCGTTTCCGTTTCTGTCGGCGTTTTCGTCGGTGTGGGTGCCTGCGTCGGCACATTCGCCGTCGGGATCACAATGCCGTTGTCCCCGGAGTTCGCATCGTTCGCATACGCCACCAGAATATCATCGGCACTCCTATATAAAAGGTACACGATCTGTCCGTTGGTGTTGCACCAGAAGTTCAGCACCGTGCCGTCCACACCGGCGGCTGCCTTGACTTCGGCTGCACCGGCGGCAGTACCGTCGGGCGTGTTCTGCGGGGTCAGCAGGTATTCACCGGTGCCTTCGCGCTGGGCCAGCGTGCCCGTAACGGTGGGGCGCTCGTCCCGGACCTCACCGGCCCATGCGGCCAGCGTGGTATCGATTTTTTTACTGCTGTCCTGGATGTAAGCCGTCCGCGCTTCGGTATACTTCTGTGCGCCCAGCCCGGTGGCGGCCGTCACGCAGGCCTGCGCCTCAGTGACGGCTTTTCTCTCCCGTCCGGTCTCCAGCTGGCGGGAAAAGGCCGGCACGGCCACACTGGCTAAAATGGCCAGGATAACCAGAACAACGACTAGCTCCACCAGGGTAAAACCACGGCGGCTTTCATATTTCCGGCGTCGCAGCAGCATAGCGGTGCCTCCTTGTATTTTTCACATCCTGGGCAGGAATTACTGCCCAAAAATCGACTGCACACGCTTGGCGTGGGCGCCAATATTGTTATATTCCAGTGCCAGATACCCCTTCACCCAGGCGTCCAGGCTTTCGTCCTCGCCGTAGGTGCCGGTGGTGCCGTCCACCTTCATGTAGTCGTTGGCGGCGGTCACCACGGGGGTCTGCTGCTTCATGGCCAGCAGGTATTTGTAGTAGCCCGTCAGCGGCAGACCGGCCTGCTGGGCAATCGTGGGGGCCAGCATCACCATGTCCATACGGTTCAGCGAGTCGGCAGTGCTGGTGGCGGCGTCGATGTTCTCCAGCGGGTAATTGGCCCAAATGAAGAACGGCGTGCTGCGCTCCAGAATTTGCAGGTCGTTGCCCTCGGCGCGGGTCTTGTCAGCCACGTGGTCCACAAAACTGGGGGCGTGGTCGCCGGCAAACGCCAGCACTACCTTGCGGCCGGTCTCCTCGTACTGTTTGGTAAAGTAGTCGCACAGTTCCTGCACGGCGGCGTCGCTCATGTGGATGCAGCTCAGGTATTCGTCCATCAGTTCGTCGTACTCGCCGTAGTCAGTGGCGGCGTGTACAATATCCAGCGAAGCATCGTTCATTGTGTAGTCGCCGTGGCTCTGGATAGACACAAGGAAGCCGAACCGCGGCTTGTCCTCGGGCATGGCCTCGTACAGCTTTTCGAAGTCGCGGTAAGAGGCCGAGTCAGTCTGATACGGGCGGTTGCCGTAGTACTCCTTGGTGGGGAAGTCGTCTTGGAAGTGGGTCTCGTCAAAGCCCAGCGTCAGCCAGGCAGAATCGCGGCGGTAGTTGGAGTTGGTATAGGGGTGGGCTGCCAGCGTGGCATACCCCAGATCTTTCAGGTTGCTGACCAGGCTGTTTGCCTTGTGCAGGTTCAACCAGTTGAACGGTGTGATGGAGGGCATCAGCATCAGCGAGTTGGAGGAAAGCATCTCGTACTCGCTGGAGTTGGTGCCGCCGCCCACATGCGGGCTGATGGTGTGGCCGTACACAGCGTTGGGCAGGTTCTTGGTAACGGGCATGACCTCGGTGTCGGCCTGCAAATCGGTCACGAGGTCAAAGTCGTAGAAGCTCTCGGACAGCACCAAAATGATGTCAGGGTAGTCGGTGCTGGCGGATTCTGCCGTGGCGGAGGGAAAGTCCTCGGCCATGGCGGCCGCGGTGACGGCGGCGTCATCGCTGTAGTTCTCCGGCTCAATGATGGGGTCCACCATCAGGCTGGCGGCTTCAAGGCTACCCGCCAGGTAGCCGTACTTATAATAGGTTTCCTGCCAGGCCCAGCCGTAAGTGGTTTTGGGCTTGACCGAAACCGGCCCAAAGTAGCCGAAAAAGAGTACGCAGAACACACCGGCGGCACAACCCAGTACCCGCACACCGCGGGCGCGCCAGCTGGCGCGCTTGGGGCAGTCCTTGACCAGCTGCCCCTGCACAAAAGCAATCGCCAGCACCGGCAGATACCACAGAATGATGGTGCGCACGGTGGCGGTAATTTGCAGTGTGTAGCTGCCCATGACCTCGGCGGCGGTGCCCAGGTTCAGGATGTCCTGGGGCATCAGGGCCGAGCCGTGCAGATCGCGGGTATAGTAGTTGATGAGTGCGATCACGGTGAACAGTGCACCGGAGATGCCGGTGGCGCGGCTCCACTTGCCCAGGATGGCAAATAACACCAGTGTCAGGCAGAAGGCGGTCAGGGCATTCAGCGGGGCGTACAGCGGCCACTGCATGGCCAGAAAGTCCGGCGTAACGCCGTCGGACAGCTCCAGCTGATACCGCGCAATAAATGCGGCAGTGATGGCCAGTGCAAAGGGCAGGACCCCCTGCAGGAAGAAATTCTTCCAATTGAAATTTTTCAGTTTTTGCATGGAAATAGATAAGACCTTTCTATACTACATAATATTACAGATTACAGTATAGCATATATTGCAACAAAAATAAAGACGCCGCCTGTTGGTCAGACGGCGGTGTTTGTTTGGTTTGTGGGGGGCTTACCGGCGGGTATTGCGCTGCCAGATGGCAAACAGGCCGTCCAGGATGAGCGTTTCCCGGTAGGTGATCTCGGTCACGCAGCAATCGCGAACGCTGGAGGGCAGCGTACCGGTGGCGATCACAGGGGCGGCGTCGGCATGCAGCGCGGCGCGGAACTGTGCTACCATACCGTCCAGCATGGCCGAGGTCCCGTGCACGATGCCGCTGTGCAGGCAATCGGCGGTGTTTGTGCCCAGCAGGCGGCGGGGCTTGGCTTCCAACTCCACCTGGGGCAGCTGGGCGGTATTTTTTACCAGTGATGCCAGCGAGCACTGCGGCCCTGGAAGGATAGCGCCGCCCACCAGGGCGCCGGTGTCGTCCACGGCCAGCAGGGTAGTGGCGGTATCGAAGTTGACGACCACCAGCGGCGGCTCGGCCCGGCGCAGCGCGCCGACCACCGCGCAGAGCAGTTCGCCGCCCAACTGGGCCGGGTTGTCCATGCGGATACGCACACCGCTTTTCAGACCGGGGCCCACTTCCATGACCGGGGCTTCGCACATCTTGCGCAGAGCCTCCCGGATGCGGGGCGTCAGCGCGGGCACCACACTGGAAAAGATGATGGCGGTGATCTCCTGCGGTTCCGCGCCGTACAAGGCCAGCATGTTTACCATTTTATATAGACCTTGAAAATTGAACAATACTGAAACTTGTGGAACCTTAAACGTGATGGAAAATCACGAAAAACAATTCCAAAGCCGAGAGATCGGCAAACAAGTAATTCATACAGGACGCAAGCGATTGTGTCTGAGTGAACGAGATTTAACACTTTATAAGTGATAAATACCATTTATAAAGAGTTTGATCCTGGCTCAGGACGAACGCTGGCGGCGCGCCTAACACATGCAAGTCGAACGGAGCTTAGAGAGCTTGCTTTTTAAGCTTAGTGGCGAACGGGTGAGTAACGCGTGAGTAACCTGCCCTAGAGTGGGGGACAACAGTTGGAAACGACTGCTAATACCGCATAAGCCCACGGTACCGCATGGTACTGAGGGAAAAGGATTTATTCGCTTTAGGATGGACTCGCGTCCAATTAGCTAGTTGGTGAGGTAACGGCCCACCAAGGCGACGATTGGTAGCCGGACTGAGAGGTTGAACGGCCACATTGGGACTGAGACACGGCCCAGACTCCTACGGGAGGCAGCAGTGGGGGATATTGCACAATGGGGGAAACCCTGATGCAGCGACGCCGCGTGGAGGAAGAAGGTTTTCGGATTGTAAACTCCTGTCGTTAGGGACGATAATGACGGTACCTAACAAGAAAGCACCGGCTAACTACGTGCCAGCAGCCGCGGTAAAACGTAGGGTGCAAGCGTTGTCCGGAATTACTGGGTGTAAAGGGAGCGCAGGCGGGAAGACAAGTTGGAAGTGAAAACCATGGGCTCAACCCATGAATTGCTTTCAAAACTGTTTTTCTTGAGTAGTGCAGAGGTAGATGGAATTCCCGGTGTAGCGGTGGAATGCGTAGATATCGGGAGGAACACCAGTGGCGAAGGCGGTCTACTGGGCACCAACTGACGCTGAGGCTCGAAAGCATGGGTAGCAAACAGGATTAGATACCCTGGTAGTCCATGCCGTAAACGATGATTACTAGGTGTTGGGGGATTGACCCCTCAGTGCCGCAGTTAACACAATAAGTAATCCACCTGGGGAGTACGACCGCAAGGTTGAAACTCAAAGGAATTGACGGGGGCCCGCACAAGCAGTGGAGTATGTGGTTTAATTCGAAGCAACGCGAAGAACCTTACCAGGTCTTGACATCCGATGCATAGCACAGAGATGTGTGAAATCCTTCGGGACATCGAGACAGGTGGTGCATGGTTGTCGTCAGCTCGTGTCGTGAGATGTTGGGTTAAGTCCCGCAACGAGCGCAACCCTTATTGCCAGTTACTACGTTAAGAGGACTCTGGCGAGACTGCCGTTGACAAAACGGAGGAAGGTGGGGATGACGTCAAATCATCATGCCCTTTATGACCTGGGCTACACACGTACTACAATGGCGTTAAACAAAGAGAAGCAAGACCGCGAGGTGGAGCAAAACTCAAAAACAACGTCTCAGTTCAGATTGCAGGCTGCAACTCGCCTGCATGAAGTCGGAATTGCTAGTAATCGCGGATCAGCATGCCGCGGTGAATACGTTCCCGGGCCTTGTACACACCGCCCGTCACACCATGAGAGCCGGGGGGACCCGAAGTCGATAGTCTAACCGCAAGGAGGACGTCGCCGAAGGTAAAACTGGTGATTGGGGTGAAGTCGTAACAAGGTAGCCGTATCGGAAGGTGCGGCTGGATCACCTCCTTTCTAGGGAGTCAGACGAAAGATCTAGCAGGTCTGGATGTTTCGGACAGGTTAAAGTAAGTTTCAGTTATTGTTCAATTTTGAGGGCCTTGCAAAAGGAACCTCAGGTAAGACGAAGAAGCGACACCCGATCGCGATGGCGTGGGGGTATAGCTCAGTTGGGAGAGCACCTGCTTTGCAAGCAGGGGGTCAAGGGTTCGAATCCCTTTATCTCCACCATTTGGGCTGATAGCTCAGCTGGTTAGAGCACTCGGCTGATAACCGAGAGGTCGATGGTTCGAGTCCATTTCAGCCCACCACGGGGTTCACCTAGTGATGGGGGAACCCACAAAGTCTTACGACATGTACCTTGAAAACTGAATATAGAACTGCGAAATAAGATTTTGATCAGAGTCTAGAGATAGACGAAGATCCCCAAGTAAAATTAATTAGCTAACTGATAAAGTTAGGGAACAATTTCACCAAGCGGTAAAAAATCTTGTTGGCAAATGGAGAATCAATTGAGAAAACGGTCAAGCTAAAAAGGGCGCAAGGTGAATGCCTTGGCACTGGGAGCCGATGAAAGACGTGGTAAGCTGCGAAAAGCTTCGGGGAGGAGCAAACATCCATTGATCCGGAGATATCTGAATGGGGCAACCCAATGGAGTTCATACTCCATTATCCAATGCTGAATCCATAGGTATTGGAAGGGAACCGCCTGAACTGAAACATCTAAGTAGGGCGAGGAAGAGACATCAAACGAGATTCCGTAAGTAGTGGCGAGCGAACGCGGAAGAGGGCAAACCGAGAGGAGAAATCCTTTCGGGGTACGGACTGCTTTAAGGACTGGAAGAGTTAACAGAATGGCATGGGAAGGCCAACCGAAGAGTGTGAGAGTCACGTAAGTAAAAATTCTGACAGCTGCGCAGGATCCAGAGTACGGCCAGACACGTGAAACCTGGTCGGAATATGGGGGGACCACCCTCCAACCCTAAATACTACCCAGTGACCGATAGCGTATAGTACTGTGAAGGAAAGGTGAAAAGTACCCCGGGAGGGGAGTGAAAGAGAACCTGAAACCTTGTGCCTACAAGCACATAGAGCCCGTCAAAGGGTGATATGGTACTTTTTGTAGAACGGTCCGGCGAGCGATTGTACGTTGCGAGCTTAAGGTCTTAAGGACTGGAGGCGTAGCGAGAGCGAGTCTAAACAGGGCGTTTAGTAGCGTGCAATGGGCCCGAAACCGGGTGACCTACCCATGATCAGGCTGAAGTGAAAGTAAAATTTCATGGAGGGCCGAACCGACCTCCGTTGAAAAGGCGGCGGATGAATTGTGGGTAGCGGAGAAATTCCAATCGAACTCGGAGATAGCTGGTTCTCCCCGAAATAGCTTTAGGGCTAGCCTCATGTTAGATATCCGGAGGTAAAGCACTGAATGGCCTAGCGTCCGAGAGGATAGCGAAGCCTATCAAACTAAGAATGCCGGAATATTGATGCATGGGAGTCAGACAGTGTGAGATAAATCTCATTGTCAAAAGGGAAACAGCCCAGATCTACAGCTAAGGTCCCAAATTGTATCTAAGTGGAAAACGATGTGGAAATACGCAGACAACCAGGATGTTGGCTCAGAAGCAGCCACTCATTTAAAGAGTGCGTAATAGCTCACTGGTCGAGCGTCTCTGCGCGGAAAATTTAACGGGGCTAAGATACAAACCGAAGCTTAGGCTGCATACGGAAGTATGCGGGGTAGGGGAGCGTTGTGTAAGCGGAGAAACAGTAGCGGAAGCGGCTGTGGAGTTTACAGAAGTGAGAATGCCGGAATGAGTAGCGCGAATGATGTGAGAATCATCATGGCCGGAAACCTCAGGTTTTTGGAGGAAGGTTCGTCCGCTCCAAGTTAGGCGGGAGCTAAGGTGAGGCCGAAAGGCGTAGCCGATGCACAGACGGTAGAGATTCCGTCCCCACCGAAAGATTTAAGCGCAGGGACACTTTTAGAAGGTCGGAGCCAGGTGTTGGTTCTGGTAGAGATCGAGGGAAGATTAGTACCGAAGTCCGGCTGGATAAGAGGCGAGAAAAGCTGCGTGTATATCTAAGGTGCCCGTACCGCAAACCGACACAGGTAGGTAGGAAGAAGATTCTAAGGCCAACGGGAGAAGGGTTGTTAAGGAACTCGGCAAGTTGACCCCGTAACTTCGGAATAAGGGGTGCTCATGAAAGTGAGCCGCAGAGAATAGGCCCAGGCAACTGTTTACCAAAAACACAGGTTTGTGCTAAATCGAAAGATGACGTATACGAGCTGACGCCTGCCCGGTGCTGGAAGGTTAAAAGGAGATGTGCAAGCATTGAATTGAAGCCCCAGTGAACGGCGGCCGTAACTATAACGGTCCTAAGGTAGCGAAATTCCTTGTCAGGTAAGTTCTGACCCGCATGAAAGGCGTAATGATCTGGGCACTGTCTCAACAGCCCGCCCGGCGAAATTGTAGTACCGGTGAAGATGCCGGTTACCCGCGACAAGACGGAAAGACCCCATGGAGCTTTACTGTAGCCTAATATTGGGTTTCGGTGTTGCATGCACAGGATAGATGGGACGCTAGGAAGTGAGTGCTTTGGCATTCATGGAGCGGCCGTTGGGATACCATCCTTGCGACATTGGAATTCTAACCTGCGCCTTTGAATCAAGGCGGGGGACATTGTTAGGTGGGCAGTTTGACTGGGGCGGTCGCCTCCTAAAGAGTAGCGGAGGCGTTCAAAGGTTGGCTCGTCCTGGACGGAAACCAGGAGAGAGAGTGCAAACGCAAAAGCCAGCCTGACTGCGAGACTGACGGGTCGAGCAGAGACGAAAGTCGGAGTTAGTGATCCGGTGGTATGTGAGTGGAAATGCCATCGCTCAACGGATAAAAGTTACCCTGGGGATAACAGGCTGATCTCCCCAAGAGTCCACATCGACGGGGAGGTTTGGCACCTCGATGTCGGCTCATCGCATCCTGGGGCTGTATTCGGTCCCAAGGGTTTGGCTGTTCGCCAATTAAAGCGGTACGCGAGCTGGGTTCAGAACGTCGTGAGACAGTTCGGTCCCTATCTGTCGTGGGCGCAGGATATTTGAAAGGCGCTGTCCCTAGTACGAGAGGACCGGGATGGACGAACCTCTGGTGCACCAGTTGTCACGCCAGTGGCACAGCTGGGCAGCTATGTTCGGATCGGATAAACGCTGAAAGCATCTAAGCGTGAAGCCGGCCTTAAGATAAGATATCCCACTGAGATAATCAGGTAAGACCCCTTGAAGACTACAAGGTTGATAGGCACAATGTGTAAGTGGCGCGAGTCATTGAGCAAGGGTGTACTAATAGGTCGAGGGCTTGACCCCATTTTCGATTGATACTTCATTTGCTGTAGCAGTTCGATATTCAGTTTTCAAGGTATATGCCTTCAGAAAAAAAAAGAGAAGCTGACGAAGGTCAGGAATGGCCGGTGTCGATGACGGTGAGGAACCACCTGTTCCCATTCCGAACACAGAAGTTAAGCTCACTTGTGCCGAAGATAGTTGGCTGGAAACGGCCTGTGAAAATAGGTAGATGCCGGCTTCTCTTAAAAGCAAGCAGCCCACGGGCCGAGCGGAAAGCCCGGTTCGTGGGTTTGCTTTATTAAGCACCATTAGCTCAGTTGGTAGAGCAACTGACTCTTAATCAGTGGGTCCTGGGTTCAAAAAGTCAACCCAAGTTCAGGGAGTATCTGCTGCGGAGCAATCAGCCTGTGAACTACAAGTTCGAGGGCGTGGAGTACAGCATCACCATCGAAGAAGTTGCCATTTTTCCGCAGGGCTACGCCGCCCTCATGACCGAAACCGGGCTGTTGCAGGACGAACCGTCCATGCTCCTCATGGACTTGGGCGGCTGGACGGTAGACCTTATGCGCATCGACAACGCCATCCCTGCGGCTGACACTGCGCACAGTCTTGAACTCGGCATGATCCGCTGCGTGGATGATATTCGGGAGCAGGTGCGCCGGGAAACCGGGCTGTCCCTCACGGATGCCCAAATCGAAAATATGCTGGCAGGTCAGCCCTGCACGGTCAGCGATGTGGTGCGCGACATTGTGAACCGGCAGGGGCGCAAGTACACCGAACATCTGCTGTCTGCCACTATGGAAGCTGGCTTCGACCTGCACGCCATCCCCGCCGTGCTATTGGGCGGCGGCGCATCGGTGGTGAGCCGCCACCTAAGCCCCAAAGACGGCCTTTGTAAGACGATTTTCCTGCTGGACGACAAGGTGAACGCCGTCGGGTTCGAGCGCGCGTTGACCGCCGTGTCGCGCCGTAAAAGCGAGGCATGAAACGCCCGCAGTATGTTTTCCGACCGAACCTTAGCGACCCGCAGCACCGCCGCGCGTGGGCGTTGCTGCAGCAGGTGCCGCCTGCCAAACGCAAAGAGTTTCTGGTGCAGAGTATCCTTGCGGCAGAACAGACGGATAGGCTGGAGAAAAGCATCCGCAAGGTGGTGCGGGAGGAATTGCAGACGGCCAGCATAACCACTGCTGTTCCCAGTCTGCCGCCGGACGATGCAATTCCAGATTCCGCGCTCAATTTCTTATCTACACTTTAGAGGGGGTGGTTCCCATGCACTAAGTTTTTGTTGGTTATGGCTGCTTTGACAGCAAAATTCAATGAATTGTCGTTAGTTCTTGTGAATAGCTTTGCTTCTGCCGCTGTGGTATGCTTGCTTTGCAAACACAAAAAAGGAGCGCACCCATGAGCAAATTGACCGTAACCATCCCGGATGACCTGCACCAGAAAATCCGTGAAGAACTGGAACGACAGGGCATCACCACATCGCAGTTCATTGAACAGGCCGTAACCACATTTTTTGAGAAACCGAAGGGAGTCAGCAACATGGCAACGCGCACGTTAGCATTTCAGGTATCCGAGGAACTTCTCCAGCGTATCAAAACCTTTCTTGCAAGGTACGAGCAAATTTATCACCGCAAACTGAGCCAGAAAGAGTTTCTGGTACATCTCATTGAAAGAGAATTGGATGAAGCGGAAAAGGACTACGAAAGAATTACGACCGAGCAAGCTGTGGAGGAAAACGCTGATGTCGACTCCGGCGAACCAGATGGCACCGAAATGGAGGTAGATGCGCAATACTGAAAATCACATACTTAACCAGCAAGGGCAGCCAGCATTGGTTGCCTCTTTTTTCGTTATCGAATCGGTGATTCGATTTATAGATATGTTCTCCGGCATCGGCGGTTTCCGCGAGGGTCTGACCCGTGCCGGTGGCTTTGCATGCGTAGGACACTGCGAAATCGACAAATACGCCAACCGCAGTTACAACGCCCTGTTTGACACGAAGGGAGAGTGGTTCACCCACGAAGGTCAGCAGAAAATCGAGACACATGGCGATAAGTTGATGAACTACATCCGCTTTTGGCAGGCGGCAGGGGAGTCGGAGAAAACATCCATCCGAACCCGCGATAGGATCCGCCAAATCGTATCCAGCGGTCACTATACAGGTGGTTTTGTGTGCTATGGTTATCAACTGGTAGACCAAGGCCGACGGAACAAGCGGGATAAGCCAGTCATGGATCTGGTCATCAACGAGGAAGAAGCTACATGGGTTCGGGAACTCTTTTATAAGGTTATCCAAGAAGGCACCAGCGGATATGCTCTGGCTGAAATGTTAAATAACCGAGGATTGCGTACCCGTGCCGGAGCAAAATTCCAATCGAGTAACATACTCCGCATTATCCGCCACGAGGGATATACAGGTTACATCATTACGAAAAATGCCCGCTCGGAATACATACCGGAATTGCAGATCATTGACCAAGAAACATTCGAAAAAGCCAATGACATTATCAGCCGACGCAGCGCAAAGACAGCGCAAGACAGGCGAATCGCCCATACCAGCCAGAACCCGACGCTGCTGGCGGGTATTGTCTACTGCGCCCACTGCGGAGCGAAGATGTCCGGCTTTATGCACACAGACCGCTACAAATTGGCGGATGGTAGTATCCGCGAAAAAGTCCAGCCCAAGTATAACTGCTTTCAGCGCGGCCAACGCAACAAAGGCGGCAGAGACTGTGATGGGCAAGCACTGTACCTTGCCGAGAGAGTGGATGCCATCGTCTTGAAAATTGTAGAGGAAGTATTCGAGCAAATCCGAGACACACCCTATTCCCAAGTGGCTGAGAATCGGATTCGACAGGAGTCGAACCTGCAAAAGACAAAACGTGCAGCAGCGGAAAAAAAGATAAAAGCCGCTCAGCACGCCCTGGAACGCTTTGAGGGTGAGATACTGAAATGCCTTGATGGAACAAGCAATTTTACCGAGGACATGATTGCCAAGCAAATCCGCCGATACCAACAGGAACTGGATGATGCTAAGGCAGAGTACGCGGAACTCCAAAATGCAAGGTTAAACGAAGCGGCTGAAATTCGGAAACTGCGTACTTACTACGATGACTTTAAAGGCTGGGCAGAAGAATTTGACACCGCTCCGCTGGAAATGAAACGAATGATACTGAGCCATCTGATTGATAGGGTAGAGGTCGGAAGAAAATACCAAGTTATTGTGAAGTTTAATATGAAGTACAGACAGTTTCTGGAATGCACAGCAGAAACTTACAATACAGAAATTGGTGCATAACAGAAAAGGCGGACTGTTCACGCAGGAAAGTGAATAGTCCACTTTTTGTGCTATGGACAGCACTATTGCAAAAAGTAAAGAAACAGCGTATAATAAAGGCAAGGAAAGGAGGCGCTTATCCCATGCAGCAGGAAGAAAATTATCTGGCG